>Ga0183097_10040_pt1 | contig 521141 bp, 460 predicted proteins | sample BioMet8_FD_128883 | JGI IMG/M metagenome (GOLD analysis project Ga0183097, IMG submission 128883) | Microbial communities from bioreactor (seeded with sewage sludge) at Lawrence Berkeley National Lab, California, USA - Biofuel... | ecosystem: Engineered > Bioreactor > Anaerobic > Unclassified ...
GAGAGAGCTTCCATCGAGAACCCCGATGGCTTCTGGAGAAACGTCCGCCATCGTAGCCTCGCCTCAAACAGGGGTTAGGCGAATCGTTGGACTCAAAATCCCTCGGATGTATAATCCATGCCGGTTCAAGTCCGGCCTCGGGCACCATCTTGAAAAGAAAAGAAGCCAGATTGCAGCGATGCTCTCTGGCCTTTCTTATTTTTGTTTATCGCACGGGATAGCAGAATAACGATATCGGCCTTCCTTAAAAAATGGTTTTAAAAATCCTGTTTTTTATCTATTTTTCTACCATATTGCGTTCTACCATTATCGAAAAGCGTGATTTTATCGGATGAAAATGCGATTGAAGCGTCTACATTCGCATTTTAAAAAAGAAAAAGAGGTTTGCCTTAGGAACTATTTGGCTTGGCCTATTTCCGCCTATTCTTAGTAGGCCATTATGGCGGAGGAATTGATATGTGCCGAGGTTGTCTTGAGGTACGTCGTTTTCGTTATTATGCCGTTTTGAGTTTTTCTCAGAACGGAAAGGTCTTTCGCCCTTGGATTCCACTAAGACTGGATTCGAGACAAAAAACCAAAACGTTGGCTGAAAACTTTCTGCAAAGGTTGGCTTCGAATTGGTGGGTGGGGGATGACGAACACAACGATCTCCTCATCGCCTCCCTTGGCCTTTCGAAGAAAGCCAAACTCCATTTGAATCGGACCGAAAAATTTGAACTCTTTCCCAAAGCCCCAAGCCCGAGAATTCTCCTTGCGGATTATCTTTATTGGTGGGCTGAACGAGTAAAAGCCCGACTCGCTGAAACCACGATTTCCGGTTATAAGGGAATCCTTCGCCGTTACCTGGTTCCGTATTTCCGAGAACGGAGGAAAACTCTCGGAGAATTGACGACCCAAGATGTTGATTCTTTAATCTACGTTCTCTTAAACAAGAAAAAGATATCGCCCGCCACGGTCATTCGGGTCCGAACTCTGCTTTATTCCGCGATGAAATACGCAGAAAAAGAAGGCATCGTGAATCGAAATGTCGTCGCCCTGGCTGACCGCCCGAAGCCTGACCCTCATCATTTTTCGGTTTATGATCCTGACGAGCTGAGACAACTGATTACTCGCTTCAAAGGCGACGATCTTTTTATCCCGGTTCTTTTGGCCGCTTCCTTGGGCCTTCGCCGCGAAGAAGTCCTCGGCCTCCGCTGGCGAAACGTTTCCTTCAAAGAAAACTACATCGCGATTGAGAGCACGGTGGTGGAGTGCGATCAGGATGGGAAGATGAGAGTGATTGCCAAAGAAGGAATGAAGACCAAGTCTTCTTGGCGTCGTCTTCCGATGCCGGAGACTCTTCGGAACACTCTCGAAGCGGAGAAAAGAAGGCTGGCCCCGAATCGTGATGAAAGGCTTTGCAAGCGGAGCGACGGGAGCGATACAACGCCTGGCTTTGTTTCCTCCCATTTCCCGATCTTGCTCAAACGGTTGGGATTGCCTCTTATTCGTTTCCATGATCTTCGGCATTCCCTTGCCACGGCGATGCGGGCGAAAGGGACGGATATGAGTCTGATTCAACATTGGCTTGGCCATTCGCTTATCACAACGACCGAAAGCATTTACGCCCATTTTGACGCTCGGATGCTAAAGCCAGCCTTGGAGAACGTTAACCAGATTCTGGGATTAGAAAGGGGGCAAGAATTTAAAGAATAATCTCTTTTCTATTGATTCTCCAAAAACTCTAATTAAAATAGAGTTACTGGAGAAATATGATTAAGACCATTTCCGTGCTGTTAAACGAATTTAAAGACTACAAGAATCCCTACGACCATATCCGGCTTTTGGTTAAGGAAGGTTCTTTAATCAAACTCAAGCGTGGCCTCTATGAAACGGGAAAGGACGCAAATCCTTTTGCTATTGCTTCGGTTCTCTATTCGCCTTCTTATGTCTCCTTCCAATCCGCCCTTTCTTTTTACGGGCTCATTCCGGAAAGAGTGGTGGGGGTGACTTCCGCTTCGCTTGGCGCAAGAAAGAAGAAAAGTTACAGGACCCCATATGGCGATTTTTCCTATCAGGACGTTCCGGAAACGGTCTTTAATTTGGGCCTTAAGTGGATGGATGATCCTGAATCGCCATTTTTAATCGCGACGAAGGAAAAAGCCCTTTGCGATCTGCTCGCGAAGAGCGAAACGGTCGCCGAAGAAGACTTTCTTGCCTTGCTTTTTGACGATCTTCGATTAGACGAAAACGTTTTGCTCACCTTCAGTAAGAGCTTGATTCGCTCTTTGGCGAAGGCCTACGGGAGAAAGAACGTTGATTTGCTCGTTCGCTATCTTGAGAAAGAAAAAGGAGAATAAAAATGGTTTTAAAAGATTTGCTACTGCATTATCCCCATGAAACGCTCGAGGAAAAAGAAAATGCGCTAAAGGAGGTGGTTCAGGAAATCGCCCTCTTGGGCCTCTCCCGAACGGATTTCTTTTCCAAAGCAGCTTTTTACGGGGGGACTTGCCTCCGTCTTTTCTATGGCCTTCCGCGCTTCTCGGAGGATCTTGATTTCGCGCTTAAGCAGCCAGATTCGGCATTTTCACTCCAGCCGTATTTCAACGAAATCGAAAGGACCTTCGTCTCTTTTGGCTTCCGTGTGGAGGTGGGGAGCAAGGAAAACGTCGATGGAGGGAACATTCGCTCGGCTTTTATCAAAGGCGGGACCCTTGCTCATCTCGTCAGTGTCTTTCCCGATAGTCCTGAGGTGAAGAGAATCATTTCGAACCAAGTGACCAAGGTCAAATTCGAGGTTGATGTCGATCCTGCTCTCGGCGCTACTTACGAGGAAAAACTGGCGGCCTTTCCTTCGCTTCATTATGTTACGGCCTTCGATGGCTCTTCCCTCTTCGCCGGTAAGGCCCACGCTTTGATTTGCCGGGCTTGGAAAAACCGAGTCAAAGGCCGCGATCTCTATGATTATCTTTTTTATATTGAGAAAGGGATTCCGCTCAACCTTTCTTACTTGAAGAACAAGCTTGTCCAAAGCGGACGGATTGAAGAGAGCAATCCTTTTGGAAAAGAGGAGGCCCTGTCTCTTTTTAAGGAGCGTTTTTCCGCGATCGATTTTGCTGAAGCCTCAAAGGATGTCGCCCCGTTTCTTTTGGACAAAGAAGATGTTGCCCATTGGGATTCTAAACTATTCCTTGATTCCCTTTCTCTTCTCAAATTCAGAGACTGAGGGTTGTCACCGAACAGAAGATTTGTTTATTGAATTTGTGGGTTAAGAGGCCCGCGAGTCCGAGGCATTACTCGAGAACGGCTCGAGAACGGACGCCCTAAACGATTTCGTTCTCGAGTAACGTCATGGAAATGTGTCCCTTTTTGTCCCCGAAAAGGACTGAATGTCCACGGCTAGCGAAGGCTCGATGGCGGCAAGGGAAACGGGATGAGAATATTGTCCCTAAATGCCCCTAAAAAGGAATGGTTGAAGGCCGACTCAAAATCCTTCGGATGCATAATCTACGCCGGTTCAAGTCCGGCCTCGGGCATCATCGTTATAGAAAAGAAGCCAGATTGCAGCGATGTGGTCTGGCTTTTTATATGAGCGTCTCATTCAGGGCTCTGGAGAAATGCAATTTAGAGTTAGCGAGGCGAATCTGCCGGTCTTGATTCCGGGGAAAGACTCTTAAGCCTCGCCAAGCGCAATGGTTTGAAATAAAACAAGCCGAGTCTTACTCGTTGATGCAAGAATAGACGACCATCCCAGCATTTTATCTTTTAATAAAAGATACTCGTTTCATTGACTCGAATAAATAAAAGAAAAAAGCGGAGAATAACGCGCTAATAAAACGTTACGAAAAAAAGTGTAATATATAGGCGTTTTTTGATACTGGGCTAGGCTTTTACGTGCCTCTTATTTGATTAAAATGTATCAGATTTGTTCTTCATTTTTATTTTCCATTGGATCTTTTTTCGCACTTGTGAAAGAAAATGTTACAGGTGTGAAATGAAGTTTGTAAGCGCTAACAAGGCACTTTTATGATTAGACCGCAAGCCTTAAGGAGGTATTTTGCATGAACAAAAAGATTGGGAGCGCCCGCGTTCTTCTCGCGGTAATTGCATCCCTAGCAGTGGGCGTTGGGCTCACCGCATGTTCCAAACAAGGAACGGATTCAGCCTCATCGAGCCAACAAGTGACGACCTATGCTCTCACTTGGAACGTTCCATCCCATGCCACGGTTAGCGTTGACAGTATGACTTCGCTACCCAATAGCGCCCAAACCGGAACCAGCTTAACCTTCAGCGTCACCGTTGAAGATGGCTATCAAGTCACTTCCGTCAAAGCCAACAGCAAGCGCATAACCGCATCTTCGGGCAAATACACCGTGAAGATCAGCGCTGACACCACGATTGCGGTGGAGATTGAAGAAGTTGTTGCTTCCATCGCCGTCACGACAAATCCGAGCAAAATGGTTTATTTTGCCGGTGAATCGGTTGATGTGACGGGAATGGTCGTCACCGCAACCTACAAAACTGGGCGGACGGCGGCCTTAACTGCAGGAAGCGATGGCTACACCGTCAGTCCTTCAGTCTTCGTTGGTGGAGAAACCTCCTTCCAGGTTGTTTATGGCGAAAAGAGTGCTGAAGTTACCCTTTCGGATCGGGTCGAATATTTAGTGACCATCGATCCTAATGGCGGAACGATCGCCGAGAGTTATCTCGGCTCTTTGAAAGCACTGAACCTTAAGAATTACGCCGTGAGTTCGACGGGTGTTGTGACCTTCTCTTATTACAACAGTCTTGCGTCGAGCGTCGCGCTTCCGAGCAAAGACCAGCTCAGCAAGACCGATTACGAATTCCTTTCTTGGGGCGACGCTCCTGCGAGCATCAGCAACACCACGGCCGCCAGCGTCAGCGCAACCGCGACTTGGCAAGCTCAACTCGTCGAATTGGAAAGCTGCGAACTTATCGCCGAAGAAAACGTTCCGTATCTCGTGATCAAAGGCAAATACAAAGCCGCAACCGAAGTCTATCTTTACCTCTACGAAGGCAATAAGAAGATCTCGCTGAAAGGCGACACCTATACTGGCGTTCGCGGAGATGAATTCACCTGTAAATTCGATTTGACCAAATTAGTCGCTGCCGTGGCGGAAGATGGCACCTCATTCGAGGGATCTTGGATGGATATCCGCTTCAATGCGACCTTGGGCGATCGCGAAGAATCGATGGAGATTTTCACCGGTGATAACACCAACCTCCAGACCCCTTGCGATGTCACAACGAAACTCCACCTTGGAGCCTACAATTACCTCTTCGCCGTCTACAATAATGCCTTAAAGATTTATTACACCTATTCTTGCATGAACTACAGCTTCGCCATGGCGAAAGACGGAACGAAAGACTATCTCACCTTCAGCGGCAAGATTTTAGATTCTAAGTTCTTTGGCGATACCTTAGGCGTCTCCGCCTATGTCAGCGCCGAAAGCGATCTTTATACCGGCATGATTGGAAGCGATGGCAGTTTCAGCATCGCGATTCCGCTTCAGGATTTCGTGACGCAGGATACCAATGGTTTCTTCCACGCGACAATTACCGATACAACCGGCACCATCGTCTATGGTGGCAGCAACAAGAACCTTCTTGTCGCGGATTGCACCACGACTATGCCTACCGTAACGAAAGGCACGGTTGGCGGCGATATCGTGAACGCGGTTTCCTATCAGAGCACCGTCGATGGCTTGGTCTATTACGTTGGCTATGCCTGGGATGGTCTCATGATCTATGTCAAAGATGAGCGTCTCACCTTCGACGAAGTCGATTTGGCGATGAAGAATTCGATTGTCTATTACGTCGTGAGCGGAACTTACACCTACTATGGCGCCGATGATATGAAGTTTGCCCTCGATCTCCAACACAATTCCAACGTCGATGGTGTCTCGTGAGATGTCGTTTATCCGACGGGCGATGCCACCGCGGAAACGGTAAGCGCGACCTTGGATACCACCGCGAAGACCTATACGGTTGCTTTCCCGGTCAGTACCTATGCCGCTGCCTTTGCTACCAGCGAAAATAGCAAGTGGTGCCTCACCGTCCACATGGGTATGGGCAGTGCGACCCGCAAAGACCTCAAACCAAAGACTATCGGTTCGAATACCTTCAATTTAGGCGGCGTCCATTATGCGCTCCAGCTCGATGATTCAACCTGGAAGATTGCTGCCTTATCGCTCAGCAAGACGACCGATCCGGATTCGAATCCGGAAAAGCTCTATACGATTGGCGCGCCGGAGATCAAAGACGTCAACGGCGTCGCGAACTTCGTCGTGAATGGAACCTACAGTGGCTATACTGCCGCCGAATTCCAAGCCTTGGCCTTCAAAGCCGATTTGCAAAATAATCCTTACAAGATGACGGGCAGCTGGGATGGCGATTGGACTCGCCACACCTTCACGCCGACCATCACCGCGAATAGCGATGGCACTTGGAGCGCGAGTTACGATATCTCGGCCTTTGATGCTTATGCCTATACGGCTCACTTCAGCGCGAAGAGCAGCAGCGATGATACGACGGATGCCGCCGACTACAAGATTGCGACTGCGATGGATCAGACAACCACGGTTGGCTCAAAATCCTATGAGTTGATCTCGGTTCCGGGTTCGAGCGATGGCGCGGCGTTCTGGGCTGCATTGGTCTCATCATCAAGGATGCCAGTGCTCCGACTTATTCGATTGGGGTGCCGGAGATCAAAGACGTCAACGGCGTCGCGACCTTCGTCGTGAATGGCACCTACAGCGGCTACAGCGCGGATGAGCTGAAGGCTTTAGGCTTTGCCGCCGATCTTCAGAAGAACACCTACGCGATGACCAAGAGCTGGGATAACTGCGATTGGACGTCTTACCCGTTCACTCCGACCATTGTCGCCAATAACGATGGCACTTGGACTGCGAGTTATGACATCTCGAGTTTGACGGCTTACTACTACACGGCTCATTTCGGTATCTTGACCTCCGAGAAGAAGATTCCGGACTACAAGATTGCGACCGCTTTGGATACCACGGTGACGATCGGCAGTTTGAAGTACGAGCTTGTCTCGATTCCGACTTCAACGGATGGCGCTGATTTCTGGGGCTCTATTGGTTTGAAGATCACTGCCGCCTAATATCCTTTCGCTTCGGGTCCGAACTACCAGCGGCGGGCCCCCAAAAAGCCCGCCGCTTTTCACAAGGAGAACTTCATGAAAAAAATAGGTTTAATTATCGGCGTTTCGGTTTCGGCGCTGTTGAGTGTTGTCATGGGCGTTGGCACTGGGATTGCCAAATATTACGAGAGCTCGATTACCAGCTTTATGTGCGGTACGGGCGAAGTGACTCAAAATAAAGAAAACGCCGAGACTTTGGTCCAAAGCGATACGCTTTGCCAAAACCTTGAAGCCTCTAGTATTGTCCTTCTTAAGAACAGCAATAACGCTTTGCCTTTAGCCTCAAATGAGCGTTCGCTCAACGTTTTCGGTTATGGCGCGACGGCGAATGGCTTCTTGCTTAAGGGCGTGGGCAGTGGCTCCTCGACCATTTCGGAAGCCAAAAAAGTTTCTTTGATCAGCGCCCTGACCAAAGAAGGCTTTAGCGTCAACGAAGACATCTTAGCGGTCTACAACAATTTGAGCGGAGTTCGTCCCGCTAATCCCTCCGCTGGCAACGTCTATAACTTAGCTGAACCTGCTTTATCTTCTTTCGATAGCTTATGGGATGGAGCTAAAAACTTCTCCGATGTCGCGCTCTTTGTGATTTCCCGTGATGGTGGAGAAAACGTTGGCGAAATGCCAAAGACTCAAACGGGAAATGCCAAGAAAACCTACCTCGAAATTTCCGATGCAGAACAAGAAACCTTGACCGCGCTTGAAGCGCATTTTGGCAAGGTTATCGTTCTTTTGAATACGACTAACACCATGCATTGCGGTTTCCTTAATGACACTGGTGTTTCGGCAGCCTTATCGGTTGGACTTCCTGGCCAAAGCGGTGCTTTGGCGATCCCGAGAATTCTCAAAGGCGATGTGAATCCTTCGGGCAAGACCACCGATATCATGACCTATTCGCATGCCTATGATCCCACCTATGCCAATAACGCGGTTTCTTCGTCGTCCATTTGCTATTCTGAAGGCATTTATTACGGCTACAAATGGTATGAAACGGCCGATAAAGAAAACTATTTTACCGGGGTTACAAGCGACTACGGGACCGGCTATGATGCCGTCGTTCAATACCCGTTTGGGTATGGCTTAAATTATGGCAACGATTTCAGTTGGAAAATCAAATCCACTTCGTTAGCGGATGGCTCTTCTTTAACCAAAGATAGCAAAATCACCTTTACCGTCACGGTCACCAACAATAGTGCGGTGGCGGGAAAAGACGTCGTCGAGCTTTATTTGAATGCCCCTTATAACAAGGGTGGCATTGAAAAAGCCGCCGTTCAGTTGGTGGATTTTGCGAAAACAACTTCGCTCGCTCCGGGAAGTAGCCAAGATTTGACGCTCAGCTTCAGCGCTTATGATTTAGCCTCCTACGATGCCTACGACAAGAACGGAAACGGCTCGGCTTCTTATGAACTCGATCCTGGCGATTATGTCCTTTCTTTGCGGAGCGATTCCCATACGCTTAAAGACAAGAGCCTTCAAGTGAGCTATAAGGTCGCTGATGATATCGTCTATGACGCGGATCCGACCTCGAAAGGGGCGATTGAAAATCGCTTCACCGGGACCACGGCTTATGGCGGTGTCCCTATCGATGGGAGCACGGCTTCGGTCAATGTCACTTATATGAGCCGGGCCGATTTCTCGTCCACCTTCCCGAAAGCGCAGGCTTCCACGCCCAATTCGAGCGTGGTTCAAAGCGCGGCGACTCTGCTTTATAACGATCCTTATCTCAGCGTGGAAATGCCGACTTATGGCGAAGAACATGACCTCCGCTTAGTCCGTAAGAGCGACGGGGCAGTGGCCTCTTATAACGAACTCTTCGGTTCGAGCAAAGCCGATTTGGTCTTTAACGAGGATCTCTTTAACGCCCTGGGCGATTATTCTTCTGCCACCTGGGAGCAATTCCTCAATCAACTGACCAGCGACGAAACCAAGAAACTGGTGGAACTTGGGGGCTTCCATACTCAAGCCGCCGAGTCGATTGGCAAGCCGATTGGCTACGATTACGATGGCCCAGCGGGCTTCAATACCAACTCGTTGACGGGCAACTGGAACGGCAGCCAAGACACGACGTTATGGACCGCTTATCCTTCGGAAGCCCTCTTGGGCTGCTCCTGGGATCGGACGATGCTCTTCTCGATGGGATTCTCCCAAGGCAAAGAAGGCGCTCAGACCGCGATCAATGGCTGGTATGCGCCAGGCGTGAACCTCCATCGCTCCGCTTATACCGCCCGCAATTACGAATACTATAGCGAAGATGGCGTTCTCTCGGGCAAATTAGCCGCCCGGGTGATTTCAGGGGCCAAAGCGAATGGACTCCATTGCTATTTGAAACATCTTGTCGTCTCGGAAGAAGGCCCGAACCCCGGTGGCGTCAATACCTGGCTCACCGAGCAAAATCTCCGGGAAAACTATCTGAAACCGTTTGAAATCGCCGTCAAAGAAGGCGGCGCGAATGCGATGATGTCCGCTTTTAACCGTCTCGGAGCTTCCTGGTGTGGGGCCGATTATGGCTTGTTGACGGGAATCGTCCGGAACGAATGGGGTTTCAAAGGCTCCATCGTCACCGATTGGAGCCAAGGCGGCGGCGTTGGCGGAATGAACCCGCGCCAAGGCGTGCGGGCAGGCAATGATCTCTGGCTCAACCCGAATAGCTCCGGCATCACCGGTGGGCTCGTCATGACGAACGCTGCCGATGCCTATTGCGCGAGACAGGCTTGCAAGGACATCCTTTACACCTATATCGATACTCATAACTACAACAAAAACTTCGATGATTCGACCCTTGATGGCATGACCAAAGCCACGACCAGCATCACCTTTAAGAACACGGTTTATCCGTGGTGGTGGTGGATTGTGGGCTCGATCGATGTGGTTTGTTTCTCAAGCCTGATCACTTTTGGAACTTTGCTGACGCTGAACTTGGTCAAGAGCCATCGAGCGAAAAAGAAGGAGGACGTCGCATGAAAAAAACGGCAAAAATTATCAATTTCGTCGCCATCGGCGTCTTGACGGCGATGATTACCACCGTGAGCGTTTTGGTCTTAGGGCCTTTCGCGGATGTCATCCAAAATTTCTTAATCCCGACCCAGACCGTTGATGGGACGACTTTGACGGCCACCAGACAAAAAGGCGAGGGTTTGGCCGAGGATATTGAAAAAGAAGGCGTGGTTTTACTCAAGAATGATGTGGATGCCGTGACGGGGAAAGCCGTGCTGCCTTTAGCTTCGAGCGTCGACAAAGTCAATGTCTTTGGCTGGGGCTCGAGCGTTTGGGTTGGCGGCGGTAGCGGTTCGGGCCGAGTCGTCAATGCGGCTGGCGGGTTTACGGTCGACACCGACTTGATTGCTTCCCTTAACGATGCGGGGATTGCCACCAATACCGATTTGACTTCGTTTTATAAATCGTATTGCGGCGAAAGACCTTATTGGACGAAAGGCACACTCAACAGCTATGACTATCAGTTTTATCGGCTAATTGAACCGGATATCAACAAAGATTATTCCGATGATCTTTTAGCCAAAGCCAAGAGCTTTTCAAGCACGGCCATCGTGACGCTTTCTCGAGTCGCGGGCGAAAGCTCGGACGCCCCGAAAGTCCAATATAAAGGGAACAAGAATTCGGCGAGCGTCGACGATGACAGCCGCACTTATCTGCAACTCTCAACCGAGGAAGAAGCCCTATTGACTTACGTGGGCGAGAATTACGAGAACGTCATCGTCGTGATTAACTCCACCAACACGATGGAACTCGGTTTCCTCAAGACGATTCCGGGGCTCGATGCTGCCGTTTTGTGCGGTGGAACCGGCGTTAATGCGGTAAAAGGCCTCGTTCAGGTTTTGCGGGGCGAGAACTGCCCTTCAGGTAAACTCTCCGACACCTATGCCTATTCGCTTGAAAGTGCCGCCTCTTATGCGAATGCGGTCAAAGAAGGCGAAAATTATTACAGCAATGGCAAAGGCTATTACCCTTACGATGGCAAGACCACCAATGGCAACGTTGGCGATAGCACCGCCAAATATCAAGGTTTGGCCTATGTCGATTATTCCGAAGATATTTATATCGGTTATAAGTGGTACGAAACCGCCGAAACCGAGGGTTATTGGAGCGGCGTCTCCAACGCCTATGGCAAAGGCTACGATGGCGTGGTTCAATTCCCTTTTGGCTATGGTCTTTCCTATACTCATTTCACTTGGGAAGTGATCGCGATGAACCACAAAGCCTCCTCCGCGTTGGCGGAAGGAGACGAACTTGACTTCACGGTTCGGGTCACCAATGCTGGTAGCGCCGCGGGGAAAGACGTCGTTCAGCTTTATTATTCGGCGCCTTATTACGCGGGCCAAATTGAAAAATCCTCGGTAAATCTCGCTTCGTTTGCGAAAACGGCGACTCTCTCTCCGGGACAGTTTGAGGATGTGAAATTGTCGTTACCCCTCCGTGACATGGCTTCCTACGATTGCTATGACGCGAACGGCGATGGCTTTAGCGGCTACGAGCTCGATAAGAGCGATGCCACGCATCCCTATGAGATTTCTTTCCGCTCTGATGCCCATACGATCAAAACGCTGACGAAGAGCGCCGAGAGCCTCTTGGATGTCGGCAAAGTGGATTACACCTTGGCGAAGACGATTCAATATAACAAAGACGAAGTGAGCGGCAATGACGTTAAAAACCGCTTCACCGGCGATGATTGCGAAGATAAGGTGGCGATTGATGGCGATAATTCGGATGGTAACATCACCTATCTGACCCGTTCGAATTTTGCCGGCACTTTTCCCAAGAAGAGCGCCGCAAGGTCGCTTTCGAGCAACGCAGCCTACTACAACCTTTTCACGGCGGAGCAAGCCAACGCGGCGATTGATCCGAACGACAGCGCGATTCAAACCGGCGTGAATAATGGACTGAAGATTTTTGAAAATGGCACGGTCACCGACACGGGTCTGGCCTTGGGCAAAGATCCGAACGCGGCTCAATGGGATGATGTTCTTAACGAAATGAGTCTGAACGAAATGAAGAGCTTGACCCTCCATGGCTACGTTCATAATGGCGGAGTCTCTTCCTTAGGCAAGCCAAAGTTCAGCGACGTCGATGGGCCGAACCAAATCGGTTCGTTCAATCTGCCCAGTCATGGTACGGGTTTCCCCAATGCGACCACGATGGCGCAAAGCTGGAATAAGACGCTCGCTTACGATATGGGCTTAGCTTTGGGCAAAGAAGCCCTCAGCTATGGCTACGATGGCTGGTATGGCCCGGGCATCAATCTTCATCGGACGCCTTTTGCCGGACGGAACTACGAATACTTCTCCGAGGATGCGACTTTGACGGGCGAAATGGCTTCCCAAGAAATCAAAGGAGCCAAGAATTGCGGGGTTTATTGCTATTTGAAGCACCTCGTTTGCTACGATCAAGAAGAAAACCGCGACGGTCTTTATACCTGGTTAAGCGAACAAAACCTTCGCGAAAATTACTTGAAGCCGTTTAAGCTGGCGATTCAAAAAGGCGGAGCGACTGGCGTCATGACTTCGTATAACCGGATCGGTGCGATTTGGACGGGTGGGAGCAAGGCTCTTTGCCAAGGCGTCCTCCGCGATGAATGGGGCTTCGCTGGCTGTATTGAGACCGACTATGCCGATCATCACACTTACATGAACCTCGACCAAGCGATTCGCGCGGGCGGCGATCTCTGGATGGATGGGTGGAATAGCAACGGCGCTTTCACCTTCGAGACGAGTTCCAATACCTTCCAACAGGCGTTACGGAACGCTTCGAAACACATTCTCTATATGTCGTTATCCGCAAAATACGTCAATTCAATTTATAACGAGTCGGCCGATACTTCGGATGTCATCGTTTCGACGAAAGCCGCCCCCGATACCCGCTGGAAGATTTGGGTTGGGGTTGGCGATGGCGTGGGCGGCGCTCTCTTAGTGACGTGGGCCTTGCTCGTGATCTTCTTGAAACCGAAAAAGAAGGCTGAGGCAGCTTAATGCGTTTCTCTAGGCGAATCCTTTTCGTGGGGTTAGGGAGTCTCTCTCTTCTTTCCTGCTCCTTGAAAGGGACCACCTCAACTTCAAGTTCATCCGCGTCTTCTTCTGGCATGGTCTCAAGTTCCGTTTCAAGCGTTCCTTTATTTACGGACTCGGGAATCTTTACGGACAAAGATTATCTCAAAGCCTCGGGCGAACACCTTCGGAATAACTATGGTTTTGGTGACGTTAAGACCCTGCGAGGAACCAATGTCGGCGGCTACCTTGTCATTGAACAATGGATGACCGCCCTAAAAGGCTCCAGTGCGACGGGCTACCTCGATCACAAGACTGTGACCAATCTCTTTCTCCAACGTTTTGGCGCCGAAAAAACTTTGGAACTTTGGGCCTATTACCGCGACAACTATTTCACCGATCAAGATTTCGACACCATCAAGGCGATGGGAATGAATCTCATCCGCCTGCCGTTCACCTATATGAGTCTTGATCCCGCTTATCATAACGTCCCCCAAGTGGCGGGTCAGGAATTCAACTATTCGCTCCTTGATTCTTTCATCGCCAAAGCCGCGAAACGCGGTATTTATACGATCTTGGATCTCCACGGAGCCTATGGTTCGCAGAATGGCCAAGACCATTCGGGCGAATCCTTATCGCGGAGCCAAGTTGATTTCTATTCGAATGAAGAAAAAATGAGCAAAACCATCCATCTTTGGACTTCGTTAACGGAGCATTACAAAGACAATCCCGCCATCGCCGGGTTCGACCTTCTTAATGAGCCTGGCGAAAAAGCGGAGTCGACGAGTCTCCGCCATTGGGCATTTTATGACCGGCTCAACGATGCGATTCGTGCGATTGATGAAGACCGTTTATTGATTTATGAGAGTTGCTGGGATGGGAAGAATCTCCCTTCGCCAAAACTCTATGGCTGGAACAACTGCATGTATTCCTTCCATAACTATTCGGGTAGTTCGGATTATGACGAAAATGCCGCTTCCTATAGCGCGAAATTCACTGGAGTGGAACAGCAGGGTTTTGGGGTTCCCTTATACATGGGGGAGTTCAATTGCTATGGCAACAAAGCCAGCTGGATCGATGTCTTAGGACGCTTAAGAAGCAAGGGCTGGAATTTCTCGAGTTGGACCTACAAGATCAACCTCGATTCGCCCTCCTCTTATCCGGGCTGGGGCATGGTCGAAACCTTTGCGACTCCGGTCGTCCCTGACGAAGACGATGAAGCCACCATCAAAAGCAAATGGTATCAAATCGATAGCGCCTACGATGGCACGCTCCCCATGAGTTTCGCCGATGGCACGTCATTGAAAGATTTGATGGCCGTTTACTGTCAGAACTGACGCTTTCTTTTGGTATCTTGGGCTCCTCAAGCGGGACACCCTTCTACGTTCTGTTGAAAGGAGAAATATTATGCAACAGAAAAAATCGCTTTTGATCCTCGCCCTCAGCGCCCTCTTTTTAGCGGGTTGCGCGACCCCATCCGCTTCATCGAGTGGTGCCGCTTCATCGACTGCTACCTCTTCAAGCACGAAGACCTCTTCAAGTACGAAGGCCTCTTCCACGAGCAAGAGCTCGTCAAGTGCCGCGAGTTCCTCCTCTTCTTCTGAAGAGCCGGATAACGGGCTCAATGTCTTCTATAACGATGGCACTTTTGCCTTCGGAAGTGCGGCTGCGCTCTATGCCGGACAAATGGCATACTGGGCTGGAGAAGGCGGCAACGTCACCTCAGCCAGCGTGACGAATGGCGTTTATACCCTTTCCTACAATAACGATGGGGCTTGGCAATTCTATTCGGTTCAGATTTTCTACAAATTGCCTTATGCCGTTTCTGGCGACGCTTACCGTTTCCACGCGACGATTCATAGCGACGTTCCCGGAGCGATCACCATCAATGGTTCCAAAGTGAACCTGGTCGCAGGCGATAATGCTTGCAACCTGGCTTTATCTCAAGGCGATAACGAGACCCTCTCGATTCAATTAGGCGTTTATGACAAGGATAGCGCCGTCAGCACTTTGCTTACGGGTTATACGTTCCAGCTTTCGAATATTCGGATTACTGACGCGGTGAATACCTATCACGAAGTCAAGTTCGTCGATGGCGAAACCACACTAAAAGATCTTCAGGTTCGTGATGGCAAGAGCGTCAGTGCCCCGAAAGACCCGACTCCGGCGACAGGCAAAGTTTTCCAGGGTTGGTATAACGATACGACCAAATGGACTTCAACTTTAGCGATTACCGCGCCGGCGACATTCACGGCAAAATACGTCGATGTTTCAAGCGCCCATGAGGTGAAGTTCTATTACGGAACGACCCTTTTAGGGACCACGAGCATTGTCGATGGGGAGAACGCTGTGGTGCCTTCAAACCTCGTTTATCCTTTTGGCTACGGACCTGGCAAATGGTATTCCGATAGCGCGTTGACGAAAGAATTCGACTTTACTACCGCGATCAAAGCGGACACGACGATTTACGCCAAACTTTACGTCAAACCGACCTCGACTTGCTCGGCGAATAAGGCCAATTGGGGCGCGATTCCGTCGAATTATCTCAGCACCGATGAACAAGGTGGCTGGGTCTTAAGCGGCTACGCTGGCGATGCGGCAAACGGGAACTGGTACACCCAAATTAACTTTGGACCGGTTCCGACAGCCACCAGTGGAAACTACAAGATCGATTTCACCTATTCGATTAACGCCACCGGCGGTCAAATCAGCGTCTACGACGATGGCAGCAAAGGCGATGTCGTTGCGCCGATTGATATCGAAAGTGGGACGGGCAAGGTCGCAAGCGTGACGTATGGCGCGGCCGATACGAGCGGCAATGCCCGGGTTCAGTTTGGCCTTGGCTTCATCGCTGCGGATGCGAGTATTACTTTCACGATTTCGGCGGTGAAAGTCACCTATACGGCCTGAGCGTTTTTCCGAGCACCCTCTCTTCTCTCCTTGGGAGGGTGCTCGTTCTTTGATGAAGGAGAAAAAAGGAAAATCCCATGCAAAAAGCCACTCGAATTGTTTTACCGCTTGCCAGTTTGGCTCTTTCTTCGTGTACGATTTCCTTGGGTGGGACGTCTTCCTCTTCCTCTTCGTTATCCTCTTCTTCGCTATCCTCTTCCTCAACGTCCTCTTCGTTATCTTCATCCGTTGAAGACTCTTCTTCGAAGACCGTTTCCTCAAGCTCTGGGGTTGTCTCTTCGTTTGCTCCAGCGGGCTATCATTTAACTTGGCAAGATGAATTTGATGGTGAAACGCTCGATGAAACGAAATGGGAAGCCCAGCTTGGCAATGGCAATGCGTATGGGATTTCGGGCTGGGGCAATGGCGAAAAAGAATGCTACCAAAAAGAAAATGCCCTCGTGAGTGGGGGAAAGTTGAATCTTCTCGCCAAACGGGAAACCGCCTCTGAAGGCGATGCTCGTTTCGATTACACTTCGGCTCGGATCCGCACCGCTGGCAAAGCGTTTTGGACCTATGGATATTTTGAAGCCAAGATGAGTTTGCCCACCGTGACGGGGATGTGGCCGGCTTTCTGGATGCTGCCTGAAGCCAAATACAATGGCTATGGCTGGCCGACGAATGGGGAGATCGACGTGATGGAGGCAAAAGGACGTTTGAGCCAAGAAATCTCATCGACGACCCATTCGGCGAATGCTTCTTTGGCGGATGTTTATCACACCAAAAGCGCGGCGGTCTCATCGATTGGCGAAGACCATGTTTACGCGGTGCTTTGGGAAAAAGGGTCTCTTTCCTTTTTTGTCGATGGGATCTCATTCTTCAAAGTTGAGGAATCGACGTACCAAAATGATTATCCTTCCTATGCCGATGGCGCTCCTTTCAATGCGGATTTCCACCTCATTCTGAACTTGGCCGTTGGAGGTCAGTTCGATGGCGGGCGTCTCCCTCCTTCCGATTGGAACGAAAGCGCAATGAGCGTTGATTATGTGAGGGTTTATCAAAAATAAGGGCCGTTTTGCTGATGATAATCGAAAACGCCTTCGGGCGTTTTTTATTGCAAAACCCGCTTCAAAGTCAGCACATCGAAGTTATATAGCGTCTTGGTAGGATAGAAGCTGAGTAGGTTATAGCCCTTCTTGAAGTTGAGGGTCAAAAGGTCATTTTCGACGAAACTCCACCAACCGCCGGTCGGGGTTAAGGAGATGCCTGTCAAATCGACGGAGGCGTTATTGAGCGAGAGCAAAAGCGAAGAGGATGCGCTTTGGGGCGAAGAAGAATAAACGCTCAGCCACGCGCTCACATGAATTTTCATGGCCTCTTCGCAATAAAAGGTGAAACTGATACCGGTTCCGGTGTCATTGAAGCCTACGTCGCGGCCTCCGGAGGCGTTCTTGCTGAATTCGATATGTGAGCCGCCTGAGGTGATCGCGTTCTCCGCTTCGAAAGAACGTGTTGAAAAGCTACTGGATAAAGTCACGCTCGAGAAATCGACGTTGTCCAAGGCGAAGGCATTGCCTAATCCGCGGATCTCGAGGACGTTATCGCCTTCGAGTACATCCACCAGTCCGCAATCGGCTTCAAAATAAGCGTATTCCGAAGTCTTTTCAGCGGCGACATCGCTGACATCGATCATCTTGTCATTGAGGCGAAGCGATAAGAAATCTCCAAGATGCGGGTAATTGCCCGTGTAGGAAAGGGAAAGAATGAGGCGAACGTTCTTTTCTTGACTTGAACCGAAATGATGCCACGCGCTTTCGCCCAAGGCAAAGCCGGAGAGGTCCTTGCCGCCCGAAGCCAAGGCTGAGGAACGGATGTTGAGGCCTGTGGTGGTGGAGAACGCTTCCGCTTCAAGGCGCTGAGAATCGCTGCTTTGAGAGAAGCCCAGATCAGAGTTTAAGGTGATGTAATCCAAAGAAGAACGGCCGCGGATGCAGGTGAAGGTTAATTCGTTTTGCCCAGAAAGCAGCGGAATGTTGCCCACCGTGACGCGGTCAAAGGCGCCGCCGCGTTCTTCGCTTGGCGCGTTGACGTCATTGGCGATGGAAATTCGGGTGCCATTAACGGTGATGTCATAGAGGGAATTAAGGGAGGAATATTGGCTGTAGTTATTGATTCCCATGACAAGAGGAGTGGTGCGAGCGCCATCGGCTTCGATAAAGAAAGATATGCTGCCTCCTGCGGTATCGTTGCGAAGATAGAAGAGGCCGGAAGCGGCTTTGCTCACGATGGGAATCGGGCCGGAGAAAACCGATTCTTCGGCTTCATAAAGTTGCGAAGCATCGCCGGCGAAGAAACTGCGATAGCCGACTCCGATGGTTTTTTCGTCGTTGCTCCGCGCCGATAAGGGCGTCAAGACGAGATAATCGAGGGTGTAGCTTTTTTCGAGGGAGGTGATATCGAGAAGATTCTCGCCTTTGACTAACGGGAGGAGAACCAAACGGTTTTCTTTAAACGTGACGTCGCTTTCGCAGCGGGCAATTGTTTTCCCTTCGAGGGAAATCGATTCGTTATTGAGCGAAAGCGACAAAAGATCGAGCGCTGAAGCATCGGCATCGGCTTCGGTGTAGTAGCAGATCCGAAGGGTTAAAAGAACCTTCTCCGAAGAATCCGATTCGATGCGGTATTGAATCTTCGAATTGGGGGTAAGTCCACTGACCATCGCCCGCGAGGAGGCCATTTGATTATATTCGGCATAAGCCCCGCCATAGCATTGGCCCTTTTCGGCTTCATAAAGCTGACCTCCAGCCGCGCTTTTGTAGAGAAAGGTGGCGCTGCGGTCCACGTAATCTTGGTAGTTGTAACTGGGGTATTGTTCGGGTTGGTTTTCCGCGACTTTATGGCTGGCATAAATCAGAATTCCAGCAATCGAAAAAATCAACGCTGCGCTCACCAGGCCAAAATAGATGGAATTGTTGACCTTTTTCATGCCGCGTCTCCTTTCTTTTGCGGAAGGCGAATATCGACTTGGAACATATCGCAGTCGCTATAAACGCGTATCGTCCCGCCATACTTTTCGGCGAGCTGGCGCATCGATAACATGCCATAACCATGGAGCGATTTGTCTGGCTTCGAGGTTTCAACGAGCCCGTCTTTAAGATGGACTTCGCCTTGGAAATAGTTTTCTTCGTGGATCAAAATCGCGCCTTGGTCGAGTTTGACGGAAAGAAAGACGAAACGGTTCTCATTTGGCGTCACTTTTTGTTCGTATTCCAGGGCGTTCTCAAGCAAGTTGCCGAAAAGGGAGTAAATATCCATTTCTTCCAGGGCGTTGAGCAACGCTCCATCGACCATGTAGGTCAATTGGACTTCGTTCTTTTGGCAGCGGAGTGAATAATCCGACAAGATGACGTCGAGGACTTCGTTGCCGGTCTTGACCACCGATTCATAAACGTTGATGGACTTGGTGACGCTTTCGATTGTTTTGGGATCAAGGCTGCCGTTTTTGGCTTGGAGAGCCCGAATCTGATGCCGCATATCATGGCATTTCACGTTGATCATGTCGACCGTTTCTTTTTGAAGCTCGTAGTTCTTGCGGTCCTTTTCCCAAAGCTGCTTGATGATGTAGAGAGAGAAATCATTTTGCCTTTGTCGCATAAGGGCATAGAGCAAAAGAAGGTCAATCAAGGCATAAAGAGCTTCGGCGGTAATGAGAATTAAATCGAAAATTTCGTGGACGTTTTGAATCATGCCGCCGAGATAAAAAAGAATCATGCTGACCAGCAAAGTGAAGAAAGGGAGGTAGATGAAAAAAGGAGCGGAATAAATGTCGCCGCGAATCGGGCTGAAGTTGTTGCGGAAGAGAAAGAAAACGCCAAAGAAGAACAGGGCCGCGGGCAAGAGGTAAAAGAGAAAAAGCCAAGGCGAATAAGGGGAGAACGCTCCGGTCGCGAGCAATGTCGTTTCGATCAAAGCCCCAATTCGATCGCTGAAGTAAGCGGCGGCAAAACCCAAATTGATGAAAAAGAAAGTCGGGGTGACTCGTTCGTCTTTTTGGAAAACGACGCCGAAGACCACGATGATTCCCATCGCAAAACCAAAGATGGCGTGGATGGTCTCTTTGTTGAAGGAGGGGGCGTTATTTGCCCAAGCGTAAGCCGCATAGCAGAGTAGGGCTAGGAGGGCAGTGATTCCGATTTCAAAAATCCACGCCCTTTTCCGAAAAGGAAGCGACCGCGTAAAAATGAAAGCCGAAAAGAAGAGCTCTCCAGCCATCGCCGCCATTTTCAAAGCGAAATATAAATTCTCGTTCATGATGGAGTGTTATAAGCGCGGAAAATATCAATGAATTCTTTCTTTTTCCGTCGGCTGATGGGCAAATGACTTCCTTCGCTAAGAACCAAATCGTCACTTTCGAAGCCTTTGACGAAAGAGAGATTGACCAAGGTGTTGCTGTTGGGGCGAGCGAACCGGCCTTCAGGCAATTTCTTTTCAAGCTCTTTTAACGAGCCCCAAGTTTCGAGCACTTGGCTTTTGGCGTGGATTTCGATGAGGTGACCGCTGATTTCGATATACATCAAATCATCGGGGTAAACTTTCTTCAAACCCGATGAAGTTTTCACTAGTAAACCTTTGGCTTCTTGAAGAAGAAGGTTGAGCGTTTTCTTCAGAACCGAGGAAAGGCGGGCGTAGTTGATCGGTTTCAAAAGGTAGCCTAAGGCATTCACTTCATAACCTTCGACGGCGTATTGCATGTAATTCGTCACATAAATCAAGGCAACCTTCTCATCGATTTGCCGAAGCTTTTGCGCAGCCGCAATGCCATTCAGATAAGGCATTTCGACGTCCATGAAGACAATATCGACCGCTTGATAATGATCGAGAAAACTTACGGCCTCATGAAAGATTGAAATCGAAAACTGCTCATGATTCTCTTGAGCAAATCTTTGGAGTTTTTCTTGAAGTTCATTGGAGGCGGCTTCATCGTCGTCAACCAAAGCGATCTGAATCATATTTCTCCTTTTCGATTATTTCTATTTTACGCCTCTGCTCGATTGAAGACCACGAGTTTTTCGCGTGCGCGCGTGCACAAGGGCTCTTTGTGTCAAAAAGAAGAGGCTTTTGATGAGAATAATAGGGTTTTGCAGGGATTTCTTTTTTCTCTTGGGAAAGGGGCTGATGACGTTTAAGTAATTTTTCTTCAAAGACGTGAAAAGTTTTATTCCAGGATTGGTTTTGCGACTTATGCTGTTCCCGAGGTGATTTTATGAGAAAGACAGGGAAGATTATTTGGGGTGTGGCTTTTGGTTTGCTTGGTTTAAGCGCGATCGCCGCGGATATTGCCGCCGGCTACTTTTCCGAAGCGATTTCCATTTATCTCGGAGGCTATGGCATTCAGTTTAATTCGCTCAATGTCGAACAGGGCAATACGCTTTGTCAAAACATTGAAGGCGAAGGATTGGTGCTTTTGAAAAACAACAAAGACACTTTGCCTTTAAAAGATCTCAAGAAAATCAACGTCTTTGGCTGGTGCGGATCTGATGCGGGTTTCATTGATTCCGGTGCTGGATCAGGCTCTTCAGGCGAAAGAGGAAGCGGCAATAAACAAACGTTGCTTGATGCTTTCGCCAGCAAAGGAATCGAAACGAATCCAACCCTCAATTCTTTTTATTCTTCTTTCTCGAGCGGGAGAGATCGTGGCAATTATTGGACTGAGGCTTACCCTTTTTTCAATTTGATTGAGCCAGAGCCTTCGAGTTTAGAAAGCTTGATGGAAGGGACGCGTGATTATTCCGACACTGCTTGTGTCGTGATTGGACGCTTAGGTGGGGAAGGGCAGGATTTACCGCACATCCAAAAGAAATGGAAAGCCAGCGAAGATGATTCACGGAGTTACCTTCAACTCTCGAGTGAAGAAGAAGGACTTTTGTCGTTGGTGAAAGACGCCGGATTTGCTCACGTGATCGTCTTGATTGATACCTGCAACACGATGGAACTCGGTTTTCTTAACGCGGACTGGATTGATGCTGCGCTCACCGTTGGTCCTTGCGGGCAAAGCGGAAGCGTGGCGATTGTTGATGCTCTTTTAGGCAACATTAATCCCTCGGGGAAAACGGTGGACACGTACGCTTACGACCTCACCAGCGCCGCTTCTTACGCTAACTGCCCGAATTGCCGTGAAGTCAATAATCCTAAAGGCGGGGAGTTCTCTTATACCAACGGTGGCGATTATATCGATTATGCCGAAGGAATTTATGTCGGTTATAAATGGTACGAAACGGCTGATGCGGAAGGCTATTGGAATAGTGTCGCGAATGATTATGGTAAGGGCTACGATGGCGTGGTCCAGTATCCTTTCGGCTATGGGCTCAGCTATTCTTCTTTTGACTGGACATTAAAAAGCGCGAGTCCTGTTTCGGGTTCCACGATTACCTCGGATACCGATATCACCCTTGAAGTTTGGGTGACCAATCGTTCAAAGGTTGCTGGAAAAGCGGTGGCGGAACTATATTACAGTGCGCCGTATACCTCCGGTGGGATTGAAAAAAGTGCGGTTAACCTTGCTGATTTTGCCAAAACGGGTGAATTGGATCCGGAAAATGGCAAGAATCCTTCCGAACTATTAACGCTCAAGCTAAAAGGATCGGATATGAAGAGCTATGACGATACGGATGCCAATGGGAATCTCTTCAAAGGCTATGAACTTGAAAAGGGCGATTACACGATTTCCCTTAGAAGCGACGCTCATCATCTTCAATCGATGGCCACTCCGAGCGTGACTTATCATGTGGCGGAGGATGAGCAATTGGCCAAGGATGAGACAACATCTTATCCCGTTGAAAACCGTTTTATCGGGAGTTCCAGCGATGATGGGGTTTCAATCGATGGAAGCGATTCTGGCGCTAAAATAACGTATTGTTCGCGCGCCGATTTCGATTACACCTTCCCTAAGCGCGGAACTGCTCGGCGGGCAAAAACGTCGGCCATTACCGCTTTGGGAAATCATTGGCTTTCGAAACACGAAGATACGCAAGATATGCCCACCCAAGGGGTCGCTGGCGATCTCCGTCTTTATAGCACGGATAGCAATGGGAAAACCGTTTTGAATTCTGATCTTGTTGAGAAACTGGGTGCCAATTACGATGAACCTACTTACGAATCGCTCTTAAATCAAATCAGCGTCAGCGAACTGAATACGCTGGTCGAAGGAGCAGGTTATCGAACCTCGGCGATTGCTTCGATTGGAAAACCGGAATTCACCGATCTTGATGGGCCGAGCGGTCTCAACGATACGAATATGACGGCCGCAACGAAGTCGAAATGGACTTCCTTCCCAACTGAAATGGTCTTGGCCTCAACTTGGTCGAAGAAACTGGCTTACCTTTATGGTTATGGGGTTGGAAAAGAAGCCGCGGAGACCAACGTCGCTGGATGGTATGCGCCAGCCTGCAATATTCATCGTTCGCCATATGATGGACGGAACTTCGAGTACTATAGCGAAGACGCCCAATTAAGCGGAGTAATGGCCGAAGAAACGATCCAAGGGGCGACCAACAATGGCCTCTATTGTTATCTCAAACATTTCGCGGTCAATGAGACCGAGAATAACCGGAGCCAACTTTATACTTGGCTGAATGAACAATCCCTCCGGGAAACTTATTTAAAGCCTTTTGAGATCGCGGTCAAGAAAGGCGGTTGCAACGCCATTATGTCGAGTTTCAATCGCCTTGGCGCGACTTGGACGGGCGGCAACTTCGCCCTGCTCAATCAGGTTTTGCGAAATGAATGGGGCTTCCAAGGGAGCGTCATTACCGACTATTGCCAGACCGCTACCGATTACATGAATGTCGATCAGGGATTGCGGGCAGGCGGGGATATTTGGCTGAATGGTTTGCGGAATTCGGTCATGGGCGGGCATTATGACAAAACGAGTGCGACGGCCGTGACGTTGGCCCGACGTTCCGCACATGACGTTCTGTATACCTATTGCAACACGGTTTATCGACAAAGCCATTATCAACCGGATGAATACGCAAAAGAATTCGCCACTACGGTCGGAGGGAAAGCGGCTGGAAGCCCCTCAAAGAATTGGCTTTGGTATTTCGTCGGCGCTACCGCGCTCGTCTTCATCGGAATTGGCGTAGGATCCTATTTCGTCTATTTCCATCATTCGAAAAAGAAACCGCTTGATAATTCTGGTCAAGCTTAAGGGAGATCAGATTTGATGAAAAGCCTCCGGTTGCATTTCGCTGACGGAGGTTTTTTGGTTATTAACGATTAGCAAAAGAAGTGGTTTTGCAAAAAAGAAGCAAGTTCTGCAAAGATTTTAGGCGAGAAAAGTTTTAGGAGATGGTTGGAATATTCTCGAGATAGAGTCCATCGAAAACCCAAATGCCGCGATCGATATAGGCGACGTCCGGCGTTTCTTTTTGAAGCAAGCGATAGATTTCTTTCATCAACCGATCGCTGTCATCCGCTTGGGTGCAAGTCAGATGCCAAATTCCTTGGTCTTCAATCCCCATGAAGTAGGGGGCGACGGCGAAAGGTGAGTAAAAGACCGCGATGCCTTTTAGATGGGAATTGAGTTCTTTGGCCCAACGGACGCCGCCGACATAAGAAACCATTGTCGTTCGGCTGGCGCTGGCGCTGCTAGTGATTTTGGAGCTGATGATTTTGGAAGCTTCGGGAATGGGCAAGGGGATTTGCTTAAAAGAATTGACCATGCCGGCAAGCGGAGTGAGACCAGCGATCAGATTTTCTTCCTGAGTCTCTAAGTCTAGCCTCGCCCGCATAATCGTGCGTTGGGTGGGCAAATCAAATTGAGCAATTTTACTAAAATAAGGGAAAACAACATTGCCAGCCGCATTATTGCGGCAATCATCGTGGAAGAGGGGCCGATAATCCACGGCACAGCCAATCGCGATGGTCTTTTCACCGACGGGATATAGATTTCGATAAGCGTTGGCGATTAAAACCGCAAGGAACGGGACCGGGGTCGTGTCATCCCTTTTCGCGGTTTTGAGAATCGCGTCCATCGGGCAGGTGATTTCAAAGACGCGGGCTTTTCCGCTATCGGCGGGAAAGCGCGGCTCAGGGTGAACGAAGACACCTGATTCCGGGGTGGGGTTAAATGAGCCACGGGCTTGAATCGAAGGATTGAGATGCCCTTCGAGAAAAGGCTTAAAAACCGGGGCGTCTTTCTCTAACGGAGCCGGATCGATTTCGGGGCCTGAAAAGCCGAAATAATGGCCTAAAACGCACTTGATAAAAGCTAAAGTTCCGCGGCCATCGGATAAAGAGTGGTGAACCCGAAAACGGAGAAGGTTATCATGGCAAGAGAGAGCAAAAAGAAAATGGTGGGTTTCGTCTTCCCCGAAGCGAAGAGGTTTTCCGTCATCTTCCACGATCAGCGGAGTTTCGTGGTTTGGGGCAAAAAAGAGGCCTTGAGGCGTCAATAAAAGCTTAACCGCGAAATTCGGGAAGAGCGACAAGGCGAGGTCTAAAGCTTGACTCAGCCGTTCTTTTTGGATCGGCTCATCCAAACGAAGCTCGTAAACGATGACGCTCGCTCTAGCTCCGCTTGTGACATAAAAGTGGGTGAGTTCGGACATCGGAATGGGATAAGTGATCTCGTTTGTGGCCATGTTTTATTCTTCGGCTATTATACGTGAAAAAGAAGGGATGGCCTCGGAAAAGAGAGGATCTTGGCGTTGAAGTGCAAAAGCCGTTTGTTGGAATCTTTCTCTTTTCTTTGCTCTCCTTGCTGATTTTTTCTTCATTTGTTTTAAAATAAAAGGATGGCTTCTTATTTAGACAACCTTAACCTCTATGATTCGGGCACCCTTTCTCGGGGGCGCGCCTATTATAAAAATGGCGCGGTCCAAGAAGTCAAAATCTCGGGGAAAGATGTTGATGCGGTGGTGGTTGGCAGCGAACGTTATGAACTTCATTTTCATTTTGATCAAAACCACAAACTTCTGAACGCGAGTTGTTCTTGTCCCTGCCAGTTCCCGTGCAAGCACCAAGTCGCCGTTCTCTACAAACTCGATGAAATGGATTTGGAAAAGTTGAGCGACGGTCCACAAAACAGTGAAGATTTTTTGGCACAATTCAAGGCGGCGCTTCGTAATCGCGATCCGGCAAGTTTCTATCGTTTGGGCTTGGTTTTGCTGGGGAAAATGATGAGTTTTCCTGTTGATGACGCTCGATCCCTTACGGCGTTCTTTTTGGGGAATTTTGGTTTGCTTTCGTATTCGCAGCATTTCGGTTGGAATGCCTTAGCGGAAAATCTTCTTTTCGCTTTGCCTTTGTCCGACGAGGATAAAGTGGATTTCGTTTATGGGCTCCTGACCGATCCAAGTACGACCCCAGCGGAAGAAGGCGCCATGTTCGAGGCTTTCGTGGATGACAGCCGCTTAGCCAAGGTCTACGACGCCTCTTTCGTCCGTCTTTATGAAAAGAAAGGGTATTTGGCCAAGGTGATTTTGGAACGCTTTTCTTATCATCAATGGCGTTGTGAGAACCTTTCGTCGATGATGCTTTTAATCCTTTTCCAAGAAAAATGTTTCTTGCCCAATGATATTGACCTTTCCGAACGGCTTCCCCGTTTGAATGAGAATTCTTCGGCTGAGGAAATCTCGCTGTTTAGCGCCATCATCGCCTATTGGGCTGACAACCATCATCTTGAGAAAATCCCGGCGGATGCCTTCGCCTCTTTAAAACGGTTAGGTCGTGACCATGAAGCCCAGGAACTGGCCCGGAATATTTTCTTAGCGCAAAAGAGTTTGCGGGCCTATCAGGTTTATCGTTCTTACTTAAAAGAAGACGAAGTGGCGGATGCCGTTAAAAATTTGGAATTGCCTTACGAAAAATTGCGTTGCCGTGATGCGATTCTCCTTTATGAGTCTTCTTCGCTAGAATTGCCCCGCCCGAAGTTAAACGCCATCAGCTATGAAGATTTCTTTCTTTGTGCGGATCGCGTTGAACCGACCCTCAAAAATGCTGTGGTGGAAACCTTGGATAAAAAGCTCTCTGCCTCTTTGGACCTCAAGCGGGTCGATCCCGATTGTGCTTATGGCCTTTTGGCGCTAAAGAAACTGGCCCAGGACGATCTTTTGAAGAAATACCTTGTCGATCCCCGGCTGGTGGAGAAAAGTTTGTCCTCAGCCTTTTTAAGAGGGAAATATCTCCTTTTGTTGGTCGAAGAAAGGCTAGAGCAAACCGCGGGTTATTTGCCTTACGAGGAGGCGCAACATGTTTCTCAGTAAGTTCACCAGCGAAGAAGCGCTTCATTTAAAAAACGCCTGCCAGGACGAAGGTTTAGCCTCGTTATTGGCGCGGCTCCAAAAAGGAGAATTTCAGATTCTTTGGCATTTCGACGAGGCGGAAGATCGTCTGATTTACGAGGCGGTTTCATCGAAGGAAATCGAACCTTCTTATCTGGGTTTAGCCGTCGGAGCCGACCACGCGCTGTCCTCCTTTCCCAAAGAGAATTTCACCCAAGATTTTTATGCGTTGGCCTTTTATCTTTATAGCGAAGAAAAAACCTTGATGAGCCATGATCCCGAAGCCTTGAAAAAGAAATATGGCGAGGTCTATAAGAGCATTGAACCACTCTTGTCCCTAAGCTCTCGTCAAATCGAAAAACGCCTGCAAATCCGCAACCAATTTATGCAATCGGTTCTTTTTGTCGAAAAAGAAAGCGAAGCCAGCGCCAATACGGATGCCTATAAAAACGGGGCGAAGCTCCACCTCGAGGCGTTGTTCCAAAGCCTCAATAGTTATTATGGCGAAGGCCGAGTTTATCTTCGGCTGTATTTGCTTTCTGAGAAAGCGGAGCGTTTCCCGCTAAACGACATCCCCAATTTCATCATGACGTATCGAAGCGGCGGCAATTTGACCTTGAAGAAAGGGAAAAACGCTCTATCGCTCAAACTGGCTTCTTCGTTATTTTCGGAGGAAGATCAGTCCCTTTTGAACGCTTTGGCCCAAGCCAATTTTTCTTTGGTCAACACGTATGAGACGAAAAAGGATTTACTGGAACTTGAAAGCGAGGACGTCTTACGTCTTTTGTCGCTTTATGCAGGTTCCTTCGTCAGCTGGGATAATGACCGCTACGAAGTGATCAAAAGCGATAAACAAGCAGGTCTCTTCCTTACCCCCGACGAGACGATGAGTTTCTTTCCGCCGTTGGAGCGGGTAGGCAATACGCTTTATTCGCGCAAACTCCTTGCCGTGATAGACCGACTTCGGAAGAGGCTCACGCTTTATGATTTTCCGAGTGAAGAAATCGGCGAACTCTATTCTTTTTTCCTTATCAATGGTTCCGAAGTCTTTGGTGATGTCAAAGATCTCATTCAAAAGCGGGTGGTGCCCCATTTAGGCTCTTCTCTTACGACGCCACGCCTTCCGAGCGAAAGCCAAACGAACGCTTCGCTCCTCACCATTCGTTATGACATTGACCTTTCGGAACAAGGCGAGCTCCTGTTCAAGAGCCGTTATCAGCTTGGAGGCCAAGAGGTTGAGCGCGCTTCGCTCGATGGCAGTCTTTATTACACCTCGCTTTTATTCTCCTTTGATAACGTGCGGGATGAGCTTCACTTGCCTGAGAGCGGAACGCTCAACGACGAAGCGCAGGTCTTAGCGTTTTTCAAAACGGATTTAACCAAACTCAAGAAAGTGGCGGAGGTCTTTCTTTCGGAGCGTTTAAAACACGTCAGCCTTCATTCCATCGGCAAAATCACCTTCAATGTCTCCTCGCATTTGGATTTTCTTTCTCTCAGCGCTTCTTGCCCCGATTATAGCGAAGAACAATTGGCGGAGATTCTTTCCAGTTATCGGAAAAAACATCGCTTTTTCCGATTGGGCGATCGGATTATCACTTTGGAGGACCCCGCTTTACAAGAACTCGATCGGGTCAGTCAGGAAATGGGGCTTGATGAGACCCATTTGAAACGAGACAAATTACCGCTTTATGCGGTGATGAAACTTTCGGCAGCGAATAAAGAGGCCACCTTGTCTTTGGATGACTACGTTCGAAAGGCAATTGAAGAAATCCGCGACTTTAAATCATTTCCGCTTGAACTCGCTCCGGCCTTGGCTAAGAAAATGCGGGGCTATCAACTCGATGCGACACGTTGGATGAGCGTGCTCAGGAAATATCATCTCTCTGGCATCTTAGCCGACGACATGGGGATGGGAAAAACTCTTGAAAGCATCGCTTTCATGTCGACGATCAGCGAAGAGGCTCCGATTCTCGTCGTGGCGCCTAAAAGCGTCCTTTATAACTGGGAAGCCGAATTCCAAAAATGGTTGCCTTCACTAAAAGTGGTCGTTCTTTCGGGTGAGAAAGGCGAACGCGAAACCTCGATTCTGCAGATGGGCAAAGAGAAAATGGCTTACGTCACCTCGTATGATTCGCTCCGGAATGATTTGCCCCTCTATGAGAAAAAACACTTTTCTTTGATTCTGGTCGATGAAGGCCAATACATCAAGAATGCCTATGCCCAAAAAAGCAAAGCGGTCAAAGAGCTTGACGCCACGACGCGTTTTGCCCTCACCGGTACTCCGATTGAAAACAACCTTGGCGATCTTTGGAGCCTTTTTGATTTCCTGATGCCGGGATTCTTGGGGGACTTTGAATCGTTTCAAGCCCATTACGTGAAGAATGAGGCCAACGCGAAACTGCGCCAATTAATCACTCCGTTTATCTTGCGTCGGAGCAAAGAAGAATATTTAAAGGAGTTACCCAAGAAATCCTTGCAAATCGTCACTCTTTCGATGGGGGACGAGGAGCAAAAGCTTTATGATGCGACCTTAGTGGAAGCGAAGAATCTTTTGGCCAAAGGCGAAAAAGGCGTCTCGATTTTTGCCCTCTTGACGAAGTTAAGAGAAATCTGTGTTGACTCTTCGGCTTTCTTCGAAGGAATGAATACGCTCTCGAGCAAGATGTCCTATTTGCTGGAAGCAGTGGAAGAAGCGGTTGCCAATGGCCATAAGATCCTGCTATTCTCTTCCTTCACCAAAGTCTTAGACCATCTCCGTTATCTCCTCGATGAAGAACATCTTTCCAGTTATTACATCAATGGCGATACCGAGAGTTCTTTGCGTCTTAAAATCGCAAATTCCTTCAATACGTCGGATCAAGTGAAAATCCTTTTGGTGTCGCTGAAGGCCGGCGGTAGTGGTCTCAATCTTCAAGGAGCGGATACCGTTTTTCATATCGATCCGTGGTGGAATCTTGCCGCCGAAGAACAAGCGACGGATCGCGCCCATCGAATCGGCCAAGTCCACCCGGTCCAAGTCTATAAGCTCATCTGCCATGACACGATTGAAGAAAAAGTCATTTCGCTCCAAGAGAAAAAGAAGGCCCTCTATCGTTCGGTCATCAATGAAGGCGAAACAGGCATTACTTCTCTATCGGTTGAAGATCTGCTCTATCTTCTTTCTTAGACGATGGATAAGCTTAAAGCAACGAAGGCTTTTCTTAATGGAGAGCGATATGGAGCAAAACTCTCGTTGGCCCATCGTGGATGTAGAGAGCTAAGTCTTTCAGATTTTGGATTTTGACATAATGGGATACGCGTTCGATGAGGCGTTTGCCGCTGACGCTATTCCAACTTTTCGGAGCGGCCGCGAAACAATATCTTTTTCCAAAGGATCGACAAGAAAACCAGAGGTTCTCTTCGAAAAGATAAGGGCTGAAGGAGGCTTCACTCAAAGTGGCGAAATCCAAGGAGTAGCGCTCTTTGCTAGGGCCGATGAAAACCATGCTGTCTTGATAAACGATGGTGGAATAAAGAGTGAATATTTCCCCTGGGAGCACGTCATTGCCGTCCCCTAAGGAAGCTTCGAAGCCCACGTCTTTCTTTGTTATGCCCATACCCTGCCCCCAACCTTTCCTTGTGCCACAAGGAGTTAATCTTTAAAATCATTATAAGGCTAGTATCTCTATGAGAAAAAACATTCTTCCGTTAATCCTTTCCCTCGTCTTCGGATTGGGGATCATTGCTTCGCTGATCGCGATCGTTGTTTATTTGGTGACAGGAAATAATAGCCACGGGTCTTGGATCTATGCCGATTTTGTCTTCACCATTGCCGCTTTTGTTTTTTACGCGCTCTATTTCCATTGGGAAGATCGCCTGTGGCCGCTACTCGTGATGGCTTCGCTCATGCTCATTGATGTCGGGGTCACCGCGATTCAGAATATCATTATGAATCCGTCCTATTTGATCCGTTTTGATTATTTCCCCGACAACGCCTTGTTTCTCTTTTGGGTGGCGGCGTTTCTTTTTATTGGAGTCGTAATGATCGTCAAACACTTTCGAAAAGCTGGGTCTTCAAGCGGGTTGAACTAAGCGAAGAATAAGGTGGTTTTGCAAAATCGAAGAGGGTTTTGCAAAGTTTTTATTTGCGGTTCTTTGGGTTTAAGAGGAAACGATTGCCTCGATAACAAATGAGATCCTTTTTCGCCATTTGGGATAAAAGCCGGGACAAAGCGCTACGTTCGCAACCAAGGTACTCCGCCATTTCTTCGCGGGAATGGGGAATTAAAAACGATTCTCCTGGCCTTGAAGAAAAACAATGGAGGTATTCGAGGACTTTGGCTTCTAATCCTTTTTGAGTCACGATGGTGAGTTTCTGCTTCAGCAATAACGTTTTATCGGCCAAAGCAATCGCGAGATTCTTGAGCAAGAGAACACCGAAACCACAGGAATTCTTTGAATAGAGTTCATCTAGATGGAGATAGAGAATATCGCTGTCTTCTTTGGCGTAGGCATCGAGGCCATAAACCGCTTTTTCCTTAATCGCATAAGCTTCGCCGAAAACTTCGCCTTGCTCAAAGCTTTCAAGGAGCTGGCCTTCTCCGGTTAGGGTGTAACGAAGCAGATCGACGTTTCCTTTGAGAACGAAAAAGGCCGCGTCAGCCGGATCGCCTTCGGCGAAAATGAGTGAGCCTTTGGAAAAAGAGCGTTTTTCTGCGCCTAGGCAGCCTAAGGCCTCGGATAGATCCGCCGGGCGGATTCCGTCAAACAAGGGGTTCTTGGCAATGAGGGTGAGTTCTTCTGAAGTGAGCATAATGTTGCAAATGCAACATACATTATAATGCGCCAAGGTTAACCTCGTCATGGAGGAAAAAAGAAAATGGACATTACCGTCCTTAGCGCCTATGAAACGAGCGCCCAAGAATTCTTCGAGGCCATCAAAAAGGCCAAAGCGGATATCGTGGTGGATGTCCGCCTTCATAACACCAACCAATTAGCGGGGTTTACCAAAGAAGGGGATTTGGCCTATTTCATTCCGACAATTCTCAACATCCCTTACGTTCACGATACGCGTTTTGCCCCGAGCGAGACCTTGCTATCATCCTATCTTGAAGGCGGCCTATCGTTTGAACGCTATGGCAAGAGTTATCGGCGGGAGATGGAAGCGAAAAACGGCAAAGACTTATTCCTTTCTTCTTACCCTTACGCCAGTGTGGTCATCATTGGAACCGCCACGCGGAAACGCCATTCGCATGCTGAGGTTCTCAAACAGTATTTGGAGGAACAATAAAATGGAAGAAAGCGTGATTTTAGAAAATATCCCCAACAAAAAGCCCTTGTTTTTGAAGGACTTGGTTCATATTGAGGAGGGCTCGATCGTCAGCAAGATCCTGGTGCAGAACGACGCGGTGTCGTTAACGCTTTTTGCTTTGGCCAAGGGCCAAGAGATTTCAACGCACCAGTCGGATGGTGATGCTTTCGTTCAAGTGGTTGAAGGAGTTGGGACTTTCTTCGTGGATGGCGTGAAATATTCTATTCCGGCTGGGCAATGCCTGGTGATGCCCCATCATCATCCGCACGCCTTAAAAGCGGAGCAAGACTTCAAAATGCTCCTTGGCGTGATTTATTAATTGAGGATGGCGTAAGAGGCGACGTCCTCAAAGCCTAAGGCGTGATAGATGCGCCCGGCTAAAGGATTGTCATAAAAGAGGCAGACAAATTTCTCACCTTTTTCGAAGCGGTTTTTGAGCAAGGTGCTCACCGCTAAAGAAGCGTAGCCTTTCTGGCGGTAATCGGGGTGGGTGCAAACCCCAACGAGCATGCTGGAGAGACTGGTGTCCGCGGTGGTGGAGGCGACCGCAACAAGGGTGTCCCCGACATAGACTCCAACGCAGATGGCTCCACGTTTTTGATCCGCCAATAAAGAATCGACTTGATCTTTTTCGCCATGGTCGGAGGAGGCGAATTCGACGATTTGATGTTCAAGGGCATAGAATGCTTGGAATTCTTCTTTCCTCGTCAAAAGGCAAACCCGGGCTTCTTGGGGGCAAACGGGTTCTTGCTTTAAATGATTGCAGCGGGCCATCATCGTTTCTTCGAGTTTGAGGGGAGAAAGATAGGGAAGTAAGGGGCGAACCGCTTCGCTTTTGCCGCTGAGGCTGACTCCTTTTAATGTCGGATTGTCTTTCCGAATTAAGTCGGCGGCCTCGGCAAACGGGAAGGCGGAATCGCGGGTATAAAAAACGTAATTCCGTTTCATGTAGCGGAGTAAGAGTCCCGCGATGACGCCATTCTTTTCATAGGAATGAAATCGAACATGTTTTTGATCGATGCCGAAATTGAGGAGATCGCCCGTCATAAAAAGATTGACCTCAGGCTCCGCGCTCACAAAAGAGAGAATTTTATCTTCAGCGCCTTTTTCTAACGTTTGCCATGCCATCGTCTTGCTCCTCGTTCTTTCGCAAGGCGATTATAGGAAGAAGCGGAAGAAAACTCACGAAGAAATACTCTTTGGTCGCACAAAAGACTTCTCAAAGGGTTTGAGAAATGGTAAAACGTTTAGCCCATCTAAAACTTGGGGCGAGGAAAAGCTATGAAACTCTTTATTGATACTGCCAACATCGCCGACATCCGGGATATCGCCGCTTATGGGATCGTCGCCGGTGTCACCACCAACCCGTCGCTCATCGCCAAAGAAGGCCGCAAACTCGAAGACGTCATTCATGAAATCGTTTCTTTGGTCAATGGACCGATTTCGGCCGAAGTCGCTGAAGGCACAGCCGAAAGCATGGTGGAGCAAGCCCTTCCTTTAGCCGCCATCAACCCCAACATCGTGATCAAACTCCCGATGACTTGGGAAGGCATCAAAGCCTGCAAAACGTTGACGAGCAAAGGTATTCACACCAATGTCACCCTTTGTTTCTCCGTCAGTCAAGCGCTTCTCGCGATGGAAGCTGGCGCAACGTATATTTCGCCATTTATGGGTCGCTTGGATGACGCCGGAATGGACTCAGAGCGTCTGATCAACGATATCGTTACCGTTCGCGACAATTACGGTTACAAGACTGAAATCATTTCCGCGAGTATTCGGAACCTTCACCATATCGAGGTTGCTGCTTTAGCGGGCAGCGATATCGCGACGATTCCAGCCAACGTCTTCCGCAAGATGATCGAACATCCTTTAACCACGGCGGGACTCCAGATTTTCGCTGATGCTGCCAAAGGCAAAAAATAAGGCTATATGAAAAAGAGGAAGGTTGAGGAAACTCGGCCTTCTTTTTCTTGAGGTGTCCATTTATCGGTCTTTCTTGACCGATTCGAGGCTGGAAAAAGTAATCCAACTTTCTTTTCGGATCGGGGTATAATTCCTCCACAAGGGTTAGCACGATGTCTTGGCATTATGAAACGGAAATCATTGCGGCGGTCATCTTGATTATCGTTTTCGTTAATGCTTTTTCTAAATTGGATAAGTCAAGGCGCCGGGATCGGGTTTTCTTTTATTGCCTCATTTCCGCCATTATCTTTTCCGTTGTCGATATTTCGGATTCTCTGATTCAACTTTATTGGCGGAATTACGCGGCGCTTTTCACCATTCGGACGCTTTATTACCTCACTTCAAGTCTGCCCGCTCTTTTGTGGTTTGTTTATCTTTTCGCCATCGTTCATGAAAACGAGGAGAAGAAGTATCGGATGGGTTTTGGCTTTGGCTTTGGCGTTTATACCATTTTCTGTGGTTTTATTTTGGCGAACATCGGCACCCATAGTATCTTTGATTTTGACGCCAATCTCGAGACTGTGCACAATTGGCTCTTCCCGATTTCTTATGGCTTTTGCGCCTTCTATGCCCTCATTTTCTATCTCACGTTATTCATCAACCGCAAGAAGATTCCGAATTCTGAGCTCCACATCGCGTTAGCTTCTTTGCCCCTCATCGTTTGGGTCGGAATGCTCTTTGAAATTTTCCTCCCGGGCTGGTTGATGCTTGGCCCGGCCTATAGCATCGCCTTATTGGTCGCTTATCTTTTTATTCAAAATTCGACAACCCAACAATTGATCGGCCAATTATCATATCAAGCTTCGCGCGATGCTTTGACTGGGCTTTATAACCGAGCCTCTTTCGACCGAGAAATGGCAGCGGATCTTTGCAGCAAGAAGCTGCGGGTCGTTGCCCTTTTGCTGATTGATATCGATGGCTTAAAGGGAATCAACGACAGTCTGGGTCATCCGATTGGCGATGAAGCGATTCATCAAGTTGGTGCCGCCTTGCAAGCTGAACTTCGGGATGCGAAAATCATCGCCCGAATCGGCGGCGATGAATTCGCGGCCCTCGTGATCGATAAAAGCCAAGACGAAGTCGAAAACGAAGTCAAACGCCTTCTTGGCGTCTTCCAGAATGTGAATGTCGGGGATAAGCAGAATGCCTTGCCTTTGCGCTGCAGCGTGGGCATCGCCTTCAACGTCGACGAGGCCTTTACCTCCGAAACGCTTTATTACCATAGCGACGTGGCCCTCTATTCCGTCAAACGAGGCGAGAAGTATTCTTATGCCTTTTATTCCCCAGAGCTCGAGGAACAATACAAGAACCCAAAAAGAAAGAGCGTTTGAAGACGCTCTTTTTCTTTTTAGTGGGGTTTTGCAGCGGATATTTGATTATTTGACCGCGGTTTCTTCCGTGGGTTTTTCGGCGGCAACATTCGTCGGTTTCTTGCCCTTCCGGATGGAGATAAAGAGCGAAAGATAAGCGATGGCGGGGGGCAAGATCGCCTCAAAGGTTGCGGCGAAAGGCACCAAGTTCCAGCTCTTCATGAAATCGATGGTGAAGAGGGCGGTGGCATCTTCGACGATGAAGTTCCTTTTCACCAAGATCGCAATCAGGAAATAGAAAACAAAGAAGGCGCTTCCTAGCAAGGCGCAGAGCGCGATTTTTAGCGATTGCTCACGGGGATGGTCTTTTCCATTTTTATAAAAGAATTCGTGATAGAAAAGCGTGGCGCCCGGCACGCCCATCAAAAGCCAGAGCGATAGCATGCACCACCAGGTCGAAGAGCCATAATTGGCAATGCCGACGCAAAAGAAGAAAGCGCCGGTAAAATAGAGGGCGACTAAGACGTAAAGCGGGCGGAAGATGCTGGCGAAGATTTTCCGGGTTAAAGAATGCTCATACGGGAAATAAGTCCGTTCCGCGCCTTTTGGAAAACGGAAGCCCTGATAAGCGAAGAAAGCGCCAACCGCCATCACCAAAAGATCAAGAAGGAAATAATCGAGCGGGAAGAGGGAAGACACCATGCCCATGATGAAACTGGAGTAGGTGTGGTTCGCAACGTAGATGACAATCAGCACGGCGGAGAGCAATCCCCACGCCGCTAAGATGATGCCATTGATCTTTAAGGTTTTCTGAAGCTTTTTCTCGTTGGTGGGGAATAAAGCGATATGGCTGACGAAGAGGAGATAGATGGCCCCGACGACGCTCAGGTAATAAGGGAGCATCCGCTTTAAGGGCGAGTCGCTTGCGCCGATGAGGTTGCCCACCGAGGAAATGAAGGTGAAGAAGACGGCGGAGCAAATCACGAAAAGCAGGGCTTCAAGAATCAGAAAAAGGGTGCGTTGGGTGAGTTTCATAAGGCGCTGACCTCCTCGGTATAAGTCGTATAAGCGGCATCGTTTTGGACGTAGTAATGGGTCAAATCGAATGTCCCATCGCCATGGAGCGTGGAAAGCGAGCCTCCGATGATATCGTAATCGCGGAGATAACCCCGAGTATTGGAGCCATGGGTGTAATAAAGCTCAGTCCCGGATTTCACGCCATAACCGACATAGGCGCTTTGACCAGAAGTCGTGGAATAGGTACCGCCCCAATCATTGGAATGATCGTGGCCGCAGAAGAAGCCTTTGACGCCTTTACTGACGCCGGCATCGAAGAAATGAGTGTCTTTGTAGCCGGGCCAGAACTTCAGGGGCAAACCCGCCGCCACAAATTTTTGTTTGAGTTCAGTCGGTGCCATCGAATAAGTGCTGCTTTCGAGGATTTCGCCCATCAAACCCTTTTGGTTTTGCAAATAGGAGTACATCCATTGCCAAAGCGGGATGTGGAAATAGGCTAATCCCGGCACGGTGTAACCGTTTTGGGTTGCGGAATAATCGGCAACCTTGTTAAACCAATCGACTTGGTCGTCGTGAATCACGTCGTAATCGTAATAAAGACCTGTCGAACTGGCCGGGTAGGAATTAGAATCGATGGAGTAAATATTCCAAGCCGCTTTTCCCGTGGTCTTATTCATCAAGGAGATGACGTAGTTCGAACGACCAAAAACATCATCGTTGAGTTCGTGATAATGAGAATTTTTGGCGTTGCTGACCAGATTGCTGAGCCATGTCGGGGAATATTCGCCCTCGCGATCGTGATTGCCCCAAGTTATGCCAAAGGGTTTGTTCCAACCGCTGATGGTGTTGATGAGCGTCTCAGCAGTGCTGGTCGTGGCGCCCAAAAGCAAATCCCCGGTGATCATGATGAAATCGGGATTGGTGATTTCGACGACTTTGCTTAAATACGCGCCTTGTTTGATCGGATCGGTGTTGACGGACCAATGGATATCGGTCAATTGAAGGAGTCGGAAGTTTTCTTTGAAGGCGACGTCGGTGTCGATATAGTCCGAAATCTGGACGCTTTTCGGCGCGGCGCAAGACGACAAGAAAACCAGAGGCAAAAGCAAAACTGCTCGGGAGAGATGTGTTTTCATAACGTTAGTATTATAAACTTTTCCCGATGGCCTGCCAACCGAGGGGAAAAGCCTCGCGTTTTCTAGGCGACCCTCTATAATTTTTCTCATGAAGCGAAAAAGGCTCAGTCGAAAAAGAAAAGGACTTATCGCTGCCTTGGCGGTAACGTCGTTTCTTTTGCTGAACCATGTTGCTTCGCTCGTGGCGGCGCCTTTGATTTTTAATCGAATTTTCGCTGGGGAAAAATACGATGTGAGTTTGACTCCAGGCTTGGTGGATTATCAAAGCGTCGCGGCCTCTTATCCCCGTCAAACGTTCACGTTTCCTTCCAGCGACGTCTCGCTTCAAGGCTATTTTTACGATAACCCCTCTTCGAAGCGCTTGGTGGTAGTGTCCGCCGGAATCGATGACCCGGCCGATGGCTATCTGAGCCAAGAGATTTATTTCTATGATCAGGGTTATGATGTGATTTCTTATGACGGCTATGGCAAAGGCGCGAGCGGTGGGAGTTCCTTAAAAGGCCTGCCGCAGGCCAAACGCGATCTCGCTTCTTTGCTGACTTATCTTGAGAGCAGCGCTTGGGTCAATGAACCAGTCTTCCTTTTCGGCCATTCGCAAGGGGCTTACGCCTCCACAGCGATTTTAGGCGAAGGCTTCGCCAGCGTTAAGGCCTTGGTTGCCGTCAGCGGTTTTGATTCATCCGAAGAAACGGTGATGGCATTCGCTCGCCGCAAGGTTTCTTTCCTGGCCGATCTTTCTTGGCCTTATGTCACGACATATGAACGATACCTTTTCGGCGAAGATTCACCTCTGAAGGCTTCTGATCAACTCAATAACTCCGCAATTCCCGCCTTGATTGCCCAAGGCGATGCGGATCATACGATCCCACTTGAGAGCCTTTCGCTTTACCGCCACAAAGATTCTTGTACCGATCCGAACGCCCAGTTTCGTCTTTTTAGCGGCGAGCAGGGCGGTCACAGCAGCATTTTGTATAGCTTGGGCGCTCTAGCCTATCAAAAAGAAGTGGCGACACAATATGCCGAACTTGAAAAAGCGAATCCTCGAGGGGTAAATGAGGAAACCCGTCGAGCGTTTTGCGACACGATTGACGATATTCGCTATTCCGAGGTGAATCCCGAGCTCATGAACGGAGCCCGCGATCTCTTTAATCGTTTTTAAGCCAGAGCGGTTCGACCGAGAAAACGCGTTGAGCGACCGGGATGCTTTCAGGCAGAGTTAAACGGTAGGCGTTGAGGTACATCCGTTTGGCTTCATTGGCGCTATAACGCTTATCGCCTAAAAGAGTGAGGCCTAAAGAATGAAGGGCGATGCGAATTTGGTTTTTCCGTCCGGTGTCGATCGTGATGGCAAGGGCGCTGCCGATTTGAATCGGATTTTTGACCTCGACATGAGTGATGGCTTCTTTGCCATGCTCGGGATCCGAAACGTGAACGTTGGCGCCTTCTTCGAGAAGATATTGTTGGACGTCATAATGTTTGCCCACGGGCAAACTCTCTTTGACGACCGCTTCGTAATAGCGGCCGACATCATGGGTTTCGAAAGCGGTTTTCAGAGCGTTTTGAATGGCTGGGGTTTTGGCGAAAAGCATGAGGCCGGAGGTCTCAAAATCCAGCCGGTGAATCAAATAAACCGTTTCGTGATTGGCTTTGCTATAGGCTTGAAGATAATAGAAAAGATTGTGGTGATAGGTCTTCGGGTCGGGGGTTGCAATGGTGAAAACCTCGCGTTTTTTATATACGACGAGCAAGGCGCTATCTTCATAAACGATGTAATAGGGGGCTTTGGGGTTTTCTTTCATTTCGGCAATGCGTTTTTGATCCATAAGGGCCTAGTCTTTCTTTTCCGGATCGGCGGGCTTTTCTTCGCTCGGAGCAGCCGGCGTTGCCGACGTTTCTGCCGGTGCCGCGTTGGAGGGGTTTTCTTTTTCGTCCGCTTCGAGCAAGCCAGGAATCGGGTGATAGTAGTGGAAGATGCTTTCAAAAATATAAAGCGCGCCGATATAGGTGAAAGTGGCACCAACGACCCAATGATGGATTTCGTAACTATTGGTTTGGGTAATCAAAAAGAAAAGGTCATAAGAAATGAAAGTGATGCCGACTGGCAAAATGGCGATTTTATCCAAAAGCGATGAACTTTTGCGGTGCTTTTTTGAAAAAAGAGTCCAGAAGAAATCGAAAATCGTATAAGCTCCGCCAAAGAGAGTGATCCAAACAAAGATGGTCCGTCTCGTATCGCTTGTTTGATAGATGCCCGTCAGCATCAAAATCCCTAAGGTCAAAAAGACGAGGGCGATTAAAAGCATCTCGCCGCTATAAATCAGCTTCATTTTCTTCATTTCGTCCATTTTCGGTTTGCTTTGTTTTTCTTGCATGGAACATAGTTTAGAAGAAGCGGAGAGGATTAACAACTTTTTGCGCAAGCCTTGTATAATGATGAACGAGGTAAAAACAGATGGTCATCTTGACGATCAAAGACATGGGCGCGATTAAACTCGAGCTCGATTATAAGGCGGCGCCGAATACGTGCGCGAATTTCGTTTCTCTGGTGAATCAGGGTTTCTATAACGGACTGACCTTTCACCGCATTATCAAAGGCTTCATGATCCAAGGTGGCGATCCGCATGGACGCGGCGATGGCGGTCCGGGCTATGGCATCAAAGGCGAGTTTCGTTCCAATGGCGTGAAGAATCCTTTATCGCATAAACGCGGCGCGATATCGATGGCGCGCGCTTCCGACCCTGATAGCGCGGGAAGCCAGTTCTTTATCTGCGACAAAGACGACACTTTCCTCGATGGCAATTACGCTGCCTTTGGCCACGTGGTCGAGGGAATGGATGTGGTGGACAAAATCGCTTCGGTCCGCAAAGGGGCCAATGATCGTCCGCTCACTCCCGTCGTGATTGAAAAAGCCGTCTGCGTCGATGAGCCAAATACTCCGGTTGAGAAGATTCTTTAATCCAAAAAGCGGAAAATGGTTACTTTGTAACCCTTTCCTTTTAGAATAGGCGGAAGCGGAGGCTTTCTTTATGCCACAGAAAAACGACGTGATTCTCGCCCTCAACCAGGAGGCGCAAGAACTAAAGAAAAAAGGGATTGATGTCACCAATGGTGCCATCGGTATGATGTACCTTGATGATGGCAAACTTCCGGTTTCACAAGATATCCGCAAGCGGCTCTCTGCTCATACCGAAGACCAAGATTTAACGTATTCTTCCGTCAGCGGCACCAAGGATTACCTCGACGCGATGCGGAAGTGGTTCCTCGGCGATGCTTTTGAAAAAGAAGCCGCGGCAGGCGAACTCCTATCGATTGGCACTCCGGGTGGCACCGGAGCGGTTTGCCTTTCTTTTGCCCTTTCGCGCGGCGAAAAAAGCACTCTGCTCGTTCCGACTTTGGGTTGGCCGAACTATGTTGGAATCGCCAAAGGGTTTGGGATGGACATCCATTTCTACAATCTGTTCAATCATGAATCTTTTGATCTTGAGGGCATCCGCAAGAATTTGCAGGATCTCTTCGCTCATTATGAACACATCTCGCTTTTGGTGAATGATCCCTGCCAAAATCCCACGGGCTATTCGCTTTCGCCTGAAGAGTGGAATGAACTCATTGGATTATTCTCATTAAAGGAAAATAAGGGCAAGCTCGATTTGATCATCGATGCCGCTTATATCGATTTCGCTCCGCAACAGTTGCGGGAAGGCATGATCAACGCCTTGAAGAAATTGCCGAAAGAATCGCTTTGCTATTTGTGCTTTTCCTTTTCGAAGACCCTGTCTTTCTATGGCCTTCGAATCGGCGGGCTTTCTCTCTATGGCCAAGATCAAACACGGGTCAGCGCCGCTGCCGATCTCGCGACGATGGAGGCCCGCGCCCTTTGGAGCGTGCCAAATCACATGGCAATGAACGCGATTGCTGAACTCTTAAGCGATCCTTCCACCAACAACGCTTTGCGAAAAGAAGTCCAAGAAAATCGCGAAATCGTTGCAAAACGCGCTTCGATTTTCCTTAAAGAGGCCCAACAAGCCCATCTAAAGCCTTATCCGTATCGGGCTGGTTTCTTTGTGACGCTGGAAGTGAAAGACGCTTACGCAACTTGTTTGGAACTCAAGGCCCGACGGATTTTCTTAGCGCCGGTGAAAGACAACGCGGTCCGGATTGCCTTGTGCTCTTTGCCCACGGCGAAAATCCCGGGGTTAGCTTCAGCCATTAAGGAGTGCGCCCATGACTGATTATTATTTCGCGAATCAAGTCTTTGTGACCTCGGTCAAGGATTTTGAGCCCTATTTGTCTTCTTCGACGGCCTCAAGTGCCATCTCGAAAGACGATGATTTGATTTCTTCTCCGGCGTTTCGCAAAGTCTTTGCCGCCTATTTGGACGAACTGAGCGAGAGCGATGTCGAACTTTCCGATTATCTTTCGGAGCGTTTGGCCCATCCGCTTGATGATCTTATTGCCATGAGTTTGTTGCTCCTCCACGATATTCGGAGCGTTGTCGCCGAGAAAAATCCCGCGTATGAGAAAGTCCTTTCGGATAAGGGCCTTCATTATTACCGCTTGCTCAATGGCTTTTTCCATTATTGGATGCGTTTGGCCCGCTTCGCTTACCTTGAGGACGAAGGCAAAGAAGCTCTTTCCCTTCTGAAACCAAGGATGTTGTTTCTTCGGAAGTCCATCTTCCATATGTTCAATGTCCTCAAGAGCCATATTCTGGAGAAACCGATTACCTTAGAAACGGATTTCTCGGCGGGCTTCTTAGCGGGCTTTACCTTACGCCATTTGGATTTAGCTTTCCCCGAAGAATATCGAAATCTCTTGCAGATCCCTTTTATTTCTGCGGCGGATATGAACTTGCCTTACTCGGCTTTCACCAAACGGAACAAACGGATCGGCGTCTATCAGCCTTCGAAAGAAAACCCGTTAAAGGATTTGGCCCTCAACCCGCGAGAATGGCTGTGCTTGCCTTTGAAGTGTGGAACTTCCTTGGTTTATTTCTATTTCTCCTATAAATACGCGAATACGGTTTTAGGGACGCTTAACCTCTTTGAAAAAGCTGAAATCAGCGAATGCCGGGGCAAACCGGACCTTCTGATTGTTTTCGGCGGAGACAAAGGCTCGACCACCGGGACGTATTATGAAGACGAAAAGAACGGCATGATGGTGGGCTACGTGAGCGACACTGATGAAGCCGATTATTTCGGCTACGTGAAAAAACTCATTCTTACGCTTCATAACCTCCGGATGATCAAAGCCGGTGCCTTGCCGATTCATGGCTCGATGATCAAAATCACTCTCAAGGGCGGCAAACAAGTCCATTTGGTCATCATGGGCGATAGCGGGGCAGGCAAAAGCGAGTCGATCGAAGCGTTCCGCCTCTTGGCCAAAGAGTACCTCGAAAGCATCACGGTCATCTTCGATGATATGGGCACCCTCTTTTATCAAGGCGGCACCATCAGCGCGTGTGGTACCGAAATCGGCGCCTTCGTCCGTCTTGATGACCTCGATCAGGGCTATGCTTTCTCGCATCTTAATGACGCTTTGATGTACAACATCTCGGAAAGCAACTCCCGCCTGGTTTATCCTTGCACCCCTTACGAAGAAGTGGTCCATCATTACCCAGTCGACATGTTCCTCTACGCCAATAACTACGAAGACTCGAAAGAGAACTTGCACTTATTTGAGGATTACCACGAGATGATCCGAGTGGTGGAAGAGGGCAAACGGAAGGCCAAAGGCACGACGGGCGAAGTTGGACTCGTCTCTAGTTATTTCGCCAATCCGTTCGGCCCAGTCCAAGAAAAAGAAAAGACCCACGCTCTTGTTCTCCAGGATTTCAAAGCCCTGTCAGAACAAGGAACGAAACTGGGGGTCATCTATACGAAACTCGCCATCAAGGGTCACGAGCAATCCGGCCCACAAGAAGCCGCTAAGAGCTTCTTGGAATGGATGAAGAAAAATTAAAGGAGGCGTGATTTATGATTGATTTTGATCAAATTCCTGAGCAAAAAATTCCCAACATGAAGGGTGGGAAAGGCGTGGCGCGCTGCCGGATGTACACCGATGGCATGAATAAAATCTTGAAAGCCACCCTCGATCCGGGCTGTTCGATTGGCTATCATGCCCACACCGACGGAGCCGAAGTCTGTTACATCCTCGAAGGCGAAGCCACTTGTGTTCTCGATGGCCAAGAAGAAATCGTGGAGGCGGGAGAGGTTCATTATTGCCCAAAAGGCTCCTCCCATTCGATGGAGAACAAAACGACCCAGCCGCTCGTCGTGATGAACGTGGTGACAAAACAATAAGAGACTTTTAAAAATAGTGTCCATATTATGGGCACTTTTTTGCTCTTTATTACCCTTTTGTTCCGTTTCGTGCTATAAACAAGGCATGAGCATCATCGCAGGTTTCGTCGTGCCCCATCCGCCGGTAATCATTCCTGAGATCGGACACGGAGACGAGAACGCCATCGAAGAGACGATCAAAGGCTATGACACGATAGCGAAGGCCATCGCCGAAATTAAACCGGACACTATCATCATTTCCTCGCCGCACGCGGAAGCCTATTCCGATTATTTTCAGATTTCCGATGGGGAAGTCGGCATTGGCAGTTTCGCCCAATTTCGGGCACCTCAGGTTTCGTTTCGGGCTTTCTATGACAAAGAATTGGTCGCCAAGATTTCCGATTTAGCGAACCGAGCCCATTTCCCGGCTGGTTCCGAAGGCACCCAAAAGCACGACCTTGACCATGGAACGATGATCCCGTTATATTTCATCAATCGTTATTACCCTTCTTACAAGATCGTTCGTTTGGGTTTAAGCGGGTTGCCTCTCGTTGAGCATTACCATTTTGGCATGCTGGTCAAAGAAGCGGTGGAAGCCTTGGGGCGTCGGGCGGTTTTCGTGGCCTCGGGCGATCTCTCCCATTGTCAGAAAGCGGATGGGCCGTATGGTCTTCATCCCGAAGGGCCGAAATACGACGAATGGATCATGAAGGTCTTCAAAAGCGGCAATTTTGGTTCCCTATTTACTTACGACCCGAATGCGCTTGAAAAAGCGGAAGAATGCGGCCATCGGAGTTTTTGCATCATGGCTGGCGCCTTAGACCGACAAAGTATCACCCCGACGGTCTTCTCGCACGAAGCGACCTATGGCGTGGGCTATGGCGTGGCGGAGTTTAAAGTCGATGGTCCGGACCCCTCGCGGGCTTTCGCGGATCTTTATTTGGCGAAAAAGGCGATCGACATCCGTTTGAAGGAAGCCCAGAGCGACGACTATGTTTCTTTGGCTCGGAAAGCAATCGAAGAGTACGTGCTCCGGAATTCCATTATCTCTGCAAATCCCATTCTTCCTGAAGAAATGCTTCGCAAAAGGGCCGGGGTTTTTGTCTCGATCCACGAGAACGGCGAACTCCGGGGCTGTATTGGAACGACCAGCGCGAGTTGCAAAAACATCGCGGAGGAAATCATTCACAATGCCATCGAAGCCGCTTCCCAAGATCCGCGCTTCCCGGCCATCGAAGGAAAAGAATTGCCTTATTTGGAGATTTCCGTCGACGTTCTTTCGCCTTATGAGACCATTGCTTCCCACGAAGATTTGGATATTAAAAAATATGGGGTCATCGTCGAAAGTCGGGGACGAAGAGGTTTATTGCTCCCGAATCTCGATGGAGTCGATACGGTGGAACAACAGATTGCCATCGCCGAACGCAAAGCGGGGATTGCCCCAGAGGAAAAAGTGACCCTGTACCGCTTTGAAGTGGTGCGGCACGAATGAAGTGCGACATTTGCTTTCATCATTGCGAGCTTCAGGAAAACAAAACCGGCTTTTGTCATGTTCGGACGATAAAAAACGGCGTGAATGTCGCAAGCAATTATGGTTTATTAACCGCCTTAGCCCTTGACCCGATCGAAAAAAAGCCCCTGCGGGAATTCTATCCGGGATCCTTCATCCTTTCCTGCGGGTCGTATGGCTGCAACCTCCGTTGTCCTTTTTGCCAGAACTACGATATTTCCCAATGTGACCTCTCGAAAGAGTGCCGCTATTTTTCGCCTGAAGTTCTCGTCGATGAAGCCATCGAATTAAAACCTCAAGGCAATATCGGCATCGCCTTCACTTATAACGAACCGCTTATGGGCTACGAATATGTTCGGGACACCGCTAAACTCGCGCAAGAAAAAGGTTTAAAGACCGTCTTGGTCACCAATGGCTGTGCCTCAATCAGGGTTTTGGAAGAAATCTTGCCTTATATCAACGCAATGAATATCGATTTGAAGGGCTTTTCCGAGGGCTACTTCCATTATGTCGGCGGAGATTTCGCGATGACGAAAGATTTCATCAGCTTGGCTAGCCGGCATTGTCACGTCGAGCTAACGACCTTGGTTATTCCTCATCATAACGATGATCCCAAGATGATGGAGGAAGAAGCCCGCTGGATCGCGGTTTTGGATTCGACTATTCCGCTTCACCTTACCCGTTATTTCCCTCACTATAAAGAAGATGAACCAGCGACCCCGATCGCGACCTTGGAAAAATTATCGGCGATTGCCAAACGCTATTTGAAATCGGTTTATTTGGGCAACATTTAATAATACGATGGCCTTTTGCGGGGATTTTTGCGTTTGAGTTCTTTTTCCATCATCACGTGGGGATGGCCTTCGTCGTAGTCGATCGTCCCTTCATCGCTTACGCGGTAACCGCATTTTTCATAAAAGCCTTTTTTCTCGAGCTGAGCATGCAAAATCGCCCGATGGCCTCCCAGGGTCTTGATTTTGACTTCGAGGAATTTCAAAAGATAGGTGCCAATTTTTTTGCCCCGATATTCTTGGAGAACCGCGACTCGGCCGATCCGATAGGTTTCGGGATCGATTTCGAGGAGGCGGCCGGTCGCAATCGGCTGTTTGTTGTAATAGAGAACGAGGCACCAGCAAGGTCCATCGTCCCCAGTGAATTCATTGTGATATCCCTGCTCTTCGACAAAGACTTTTTGCCGAATCATACGGGCATCTTCGGGAAGGCCCAAGGCGAAACGAGGTTCCATCATGGCAACAAGTTTACTGCATTTTTTCTTCGAGAGGACGATAATGCACTCATATGAATCTCCAGCATTTTCAAAATAAGTGGAAATACCACTATAAAAAGTATTTGGCTCTGACTTTTACCTGCTTGGCTCTTCTTTGCTTGATTGGCAGCGGAGCCGTCACCATTTATCTCACCTTCGATAATCCTTCGAGTGGGGTTGGCACTTATCTTTCGATTTATGATTTTGCCTTATTTGCTATAGCTTATATGTTGATTCTCATCGGCAACCTCCAAGGTTCCACTTTGGCCTATCAAGGCATGTTGATGTACGTCTTCATGATTCTTTTCTCAGCGACCATAGCCTTGATCAAACAAGGCAGTTATATCGATTTCAGCATTTTCAAAAGTGGGAATGCCTTAGCCATATCTCTTTTTGTCTTTGTCTTACTCTTCTATGTCGCCATCATTGTCACCGGGATTATGACTTATGTCCGGACTTCGCAATATCTTCGCAATTCCTACACCAATTACCCTGGGGTGCGGACTTGGTGTTTGCTTTTCGTGATCTTTAACGCGTTGCTGTATGGCTTCGAACCGGCCTTGATTATGGTGAATGGGGGCAACGTTAGTCTTTTGCTTTTGTTCTTGGAGCCTCTAAGCCAGGTTTTCATCGGCTTAGCCATCTTTTTCACGGTTATACGGCTAAAAAGTGAATATTGATTGTGCCAAAACATCCTTGTGATAAAATATCCCCTTGTAAAGGGGAGTAGCGGTCAAATCCACCTCCGTCAACCCGTCAGGAGATCAGTCCTGGCCGGAAGGGATGGGCCAAATGCCTCGCGAGACCTTTGCGGCGAAATGGTTTTTCGCAGTAAAGGAGGTTCCCACAAAAATAATTTATGTTTGAGAACAAAACCATTGCCGATTCTTTAAGCGAACTGAAAACCACCCAAGAGAACGGCTTATCAGCGAGCGAAGTCGAGACGAGAAGGGCCAAGTATGGCCTCAACAAACTCGAAGAGAAGAAAGGTAAAAGCGCCTTTTGGATCTTCATTGGCGAATTCAAGGATCCGATGACCTTGATTCTGGCCGGGGCCGCGATTATCTCGATGGTCCTTGGCTTAGTTAAGCCCGATCCTTCGGATCCTAATGGTTGGGTCGCTGACGTCGTTATTATTTTCGGTGTCTTGATTCTGAACGCCATCATTGGCACGGTTCAAGAAACCAAAGCCGAAAAAGCCCTTGAAGCCTTAAAAAAGCTTTCTTCGCCGACCGCGACCGTGCGCCGCGATGGAAAAATCATTGAAGTCAAAGCCGAAGAACTCGTGCCTGGCGACATCGTTGTCTTGGAAGAAGGACGGACCGTTCCGGCCGACCTTCGCTTAATTAAAGCCTTCCAGATGAAATCCGATGAATCCTCGCTTACGGGCGAATCGCTTCCAGTCGAAAAAGATCCAGAAATCGTTTTGACCGGCGAAGTTGGAGCGGGCGACCGAGTCAACGAAGCCTATATGTCGACTCCGATTGTTTATGGACGCGGTGAAGGTGTTGTCATCGCCACGGGCATGAACACTGAAATCGGTCGCATTGCCAAGATGCTTTCGAATAACGAAGACGAAGATACGCCGTTACAGAAGAAATTGGCGCAGCTTTCGAAATTCTTAGGATATTTGACCTTAGGAATCGTTGTTTTGATGTTTGGCGTTTCGTTAATCTACGAAGGCGTCAGTGGCACGATCGGTACCGATTGGAGCAATGCCCTTTTGGATGCCGTCGGTCTTGCCGTCGCGGCGATTCCCGAGGGTTTGCCTGCCGTGGTCACCATTGTCTTGGCTTTGGGCATGCAGAAGATGATCCGGGTCAATACGATCGTCCGCCGTTTGGCCTCAGTTGAGACCTTGGGCGCCGTTTCGGTGATTTGCTCCGATAAGACGGGCACCCTCACGCAGAACAAGATGACGGTGGTGGCCGCTTATCAAAACAATCAACTTTTCGAGAAGAAAGATTTTAGCAAGGACAACCTTGGCCTCTTAGCTGAGGGCATGTGCCTTTGCTCGGATGCTTCGATTGAAAACGGTGTTTATGGCGATCCGACCGAGGTGGCTTTGGTTCAATTTGCCGCCGATTTCGGCATGCCTAAATCGCAGCTTGAAAAACTCTCGCCCCGTATCAACGAGCTTCCGTTTGATTCGGTCCGCAAGATGATGTCGACTCAGCACAAAAAGGGCGAGAAGACCATTGTCTACACCAAAGGCGCGATGGATCAGATTCTTAAACATTGCGACATGATCCTCAAAGACGGCAAAGTCGAGCCGCTCATGGATCAGGATTTGCAGAATATTCGTAACGCTGCCAGCAAGATGGCTGAAAAGGCCCTTCGTGTTTTGGCCCTCGCCATGCGGGAAAGCCAAGACCTCAAAGAAGAGCATTTGATTTTCGTTGGCCTCGTTGGCATGGTCGATCCGCCCCGTCCGGCGGCCAAACCGGCGGTCGCGACGTTAAAAGGCGCAGGAATCACGACGATCATGATTACCGGCGACCACAAGGATACGGCCTTCGCAATTGCCAAAGAATTGGGAATTGCTAGCGATATTAATCAATGCATGTCGGGCGATCAGATTGATGCCTGCACCCCTGAGCAATTGCAGGAGAAGGTGAAGACGGTTCGCGTCTTTGCCCGAGTCTCGCCTGAGAATAAGGTTCAGATCGTTAAAGCGATCAAAGCCAACGGCCACATCGCCGCGATGACGGGCGATGGCGTCAACGACGCCCCCTCCCTTAAGGCGGCCGATATTGGCATCGCGATGGGCATCACCGGCACCGACGTCGCCAAAGGCGCCGCCGATATGGTTCTCACCGACGATAACTTCGCTTCCATCGAAAAAGCGGTGGAAGAAGGCCGCGGAATCTACGCGAACATCCGCAAGACGATTCTCTTCTTGATCTCCTCGAACATCGGCGAAGTCGTTTGCATGTTTATCGCCATTGCTTTCGGCTTGCCGGCTCCGCTCATCGCGATTCACTTGCTTTGGGTTAACCTCATCACCGACTCCTTGCCGGCTATCGCTTTAGGCGCGGATAAGAAGCCCGATGACATCATGCACGATCAGCCGCGCAATCCGAAAGAATCCTTATTTGCCCATGATGGTTATGCCATCACCTTCGGTTATGGTGCTCTCATTGGCATCGTGACGCTGGTGGCGTTCTTGCTCAAACCGCTGGGCACGATGGCGGAACAAGGAACAGCTTTCTCGCTTGATGCGCTCCGCACGCTTCTCAACGACAACGATGGCCTCCGCAAGGAAGCCCAGTCGATGGCGTTCTGCGTTCTTTCCTTCAGCGAGCTCTTCCACATGCTGGGCATGACCGATACGCGCCACTCGGTTATCCGGGTCTTCAAAGATGCGAACCCCATGCTTTGGTTCTCCTTCTTCTTGGGTTTGGGCTTACAGATATTCGTTATTGAGACCCCCGGGGTCAACACCTTCTTCAAGGTCTACACCCTCTCGGATGATCCGATGGATTATCTTTGGGTCTTCTTGCTGGCGATGAGCCCGCTATTAGTCCACGAAATCTCCGTTTTCGTTCAGTGGCTGATCAAAAAAGCGAAGGTCTAATCAATCGCTGCTTGTTAAGATAATTCAGTTGGTCTATATTAATTGGGCTGCCGCCTTAGCTCAATTGGCAGAGCAACTGAATCGTAATCAGTAGGTTGGCGGTTCGATTCCGTTAGGCGGCACCAACAGGAAAGAAAGTCCGATCCCTTAGATGGGGTCGGATTTTTTCTTACATTTTTTCAGGCGAAAAATCAGGAAAATCAGTCTTCTTTTCTCGCAAAAAAATCGGGTTTTTCTCCCCATTTTCTCGCCAAAAGTTATCCAATCGCGGAAAAATGAGGTGGATTTTTCTTTGCACTCTTTTGATTTGAATTCGGATAAAAAACTCAATTTTGTCCGAATTGGGAGGATTGCAAATGTTAGATGAAAGACCATTAGAAAAATTGAGGAACTTGTGGTTGAGACAATGGAGAAATTTCTTTCGAAGAACGGGAAGAAACCCCATTCTTACGCTGGCGCTGTTGTCCTTTTTCCGATGGCGAGATGATTCACCGCCATCACGGGGAACTTTCGGACGAAGAGCGTGCCGAATAGGGTCTTTTGGAAAGGGAATGCAAGGATGGAGGCCTCAACGGAGCGGTTTACAACGCTAGAACCCTCTTACATGAGGCATAAGAGCCCATATCAAGATGGTCTCCAGAGAGAAATAGGTTAAAGTAGGCGAAAGTAGGCAGGAGTAGGCAAGTGTAGGCAAGAGTAGGGAATTGTTTCTTTTCCTTAGGAAAATAGCGTATTATTATCTCAAGGAGGCAGGTCATGGAATTGAAGTTGCCCATCGGGATTGAAAACTATAAGGACGTCGCCAGAGACTGCTATTACGTCGACAAGACGATGCTGATAAAAGAAATGATCGATTTGCCTTTGGGATCCGCCGTCCTTTTCACGCGCCCCCGCCGTTTCGGAAAATCCCTCGCCCTCTCGATGCTTAAGACTTTTTTCGAGCTAGGCGAGGACAATGGGGCTTATTTTGATGATAAAGAAATATCACGCTCCGGCGAGCGCTATCTCTCCCAGCTTGGCAGTTTTCCGGTAATCCGGATGACGATGAAAGACGTCAGGGGAGCGACTTTTGATGAGCTTTTGCGGCGTTGCAAAGATGTGATATCGGCCGAATATTCGCGGTATGCCAGTATCGTGGATGGGGATGCTTTGACTGAACAAGAAAAAGATTATTTCGGGTCCATTGTCGGCGGAAGCGCCGACGGGGTGGCCTTTTCCTCTTCCTTAATGAAACTCTCCAATTTTCTCTTTCGTTTTTATGGAAAAAGGGTGGTCGTTCTTCTCGATGAGTACGACACGCCCATCGAGAGCGCGCGGGGGAATGGCTTTTTCGAGCAGGCAATCGCCTTCTTCCAGCCTTTTTACAGCCAGGCGCTCAAAGGCAACGACAGCCTTCGCTTGGCTGCGATCACCGGCGTTTTGCAAGTCGCGAAAGAATCGCTTTTCTCGGGCCTTAACAATCTGCTCGTGAATTCGATCACCGGGCACGGCTTTGACCGCTATTTCGGCTTCACGGAAAAAGAGACCGCCGATCTTCTAAAATATTACGGGAGAGATTCCGACTTCGCGAGGGTGGGGGACTGGTATGGCGGCTACCGATTCGGGGACGAGGTCGTCTACAACCCCTGGTCGATCCTCTCCTATGCGAGGTCCGGGGTCTTTGAGCCCTATTGGACCAACACGGGGGAGAACTCCGTGCTGGGCGAGCTATTGGCGAAGGCGGACGGGAGCACCTTGACTTCTCTTAGTGAAATCTTTTCCGGAGGGGAGGCGTTCGCCACGATTGACACCTCGATTAGTTATCGAGCGCTTTCGGCATCGAAAGATGTCCTGTTCTCCTTTTTGGCCGCGACCGGATACCTCTCCGCTTTCGAAAGGGTCGACAGTTCGGTGTTTAAGGTAAGGATTCCTAATAAAGAGGTCGGAGAGACGTTTGACTCCGAAATCAAAAATCGTTTCATCCCGGCTGAGAAAATGGATTCTTTTTATCAACTGAGAGATGCTTTTCTATCCGGAGATCCAAATCGTCTTTCGAAATCGATCGAGGATGTATTGCTTTCGGCTTTTTCGTCTTTCGATTTCTCAGATGAGAAGAATTACCAGATTCTTGTTCTCGCCATCAGTGCCTTGCTTTTCGGTGACTGTGTTGTCAAAAGCGAGCAAACGGCCGGGAGTGGAAGGTGTGACATCTTGATCTCTCCCAAAACCCAAGGGCGTTTTGGCGCCGTTATCGAAATCAAGTATTACCGTTCGAAAACCTCATCGCCGCGCCTTGAAGCCGAAAGCAAAAAGGCTGTGGCCCAAATCAAGACGATGAACTACGCCGAAGAGCTTCATCAGCGAGAAGCGGATCCGATTTATGCCTATGGGATTGTCTTCTTTAAGAAAAAAGCCATCGTCTCGTTTGAAAAACTATCGTAAAAGGAAGAAGCCAATCAACTCAAGGCCTTTTCTAGCGGAATGACACGTCTATTCTTTGCGCTTCTCTAAGTCCATAGCGTGAATTTAGGACCGAAAGATGCGAATCCGCATGCTGACGTCCGTAGTCGCTCCGATGTTCCTGGGTGATATTTTAGCGAGAAATTTTTCTCGCCAATTGTCCCCGAATTGCTGAAATGCAAAGAAACACAAAGCGGTGGAGGAACTCACATCCCGTGGGAGGAAAAGGACCGAAAATCCCTCTTTTGGGCCATAACCGAATACCGCAAAAATCCCATCGTAATCAGTAGGTTGGCGGTTCGATTCCGTTAGGCGGCACCAACAAAAAAGAAAGTCCGATCCCTTAGATGGGGTCGGATTTTTTCTTGCCTCTTTCCAAGCGTAAAATCGGAAAAAACAGTCTTTTTTCCTCCCCAAAAGTGGGCGATGGCGGATTTCGATGGCCATAGTTCTCTTATGACGCTCGTCGACTTTGTCCGATAAGAGGTTTAGCACCCGTTGATCTATGTTTTTACACAAAGATCGAGCCAAAAGCATAGTGAAAAATAAGAAATATATCAAAGACCAAGTCCGTTAAAATAAAGTTATCAGGCATTAGCTGCAGCGAAAAAGGAGAACCCCCTATGGATCGGGAACAGTTTGCTCAGGCGAAATCCGCGAAGTCCGTCAAGGAACTTTCGAAGATGGCGCATGACGCCGGAATCGAGATAAGCGATTCGACCGCCGAGAAGATCTTTGCTGAGGCTCATTCCTCTGATCGTGAGCTTTCCGACACTGAGCTCAGTAACGTCTCGGGCGGAAACTGCTCTTCGGATACGGAGACGCTCGATAAGAAGTATCGGCGTGTTAATGCCGATGATGTCTGTGTGATGTTTATGCTGTCTTACTGGCTTAGCAGCGTTAGCGACAGCACGCACAACTGCGCCAATTGTCATTACGTGGTCAAAAACAAGCACAGCTCGACTCTGTGGTGCGAGAAACGCACGAAGTAGGGTTCCTGTTATAGTATCGCCCAATCATTAGAAAGAAAGAGATATCCCTCCGCTTTCGGCGTTGATTGTGCAGGAAAAGCCGATTGGCGTTCCGTCGGAGAAAGCCGCCTTTCCGTCTTCGTTAAAGACGTCGCCCGATAGGAAGAAGGAATCATCTCCATCGGAGAGAGTGTGCCAGGGCTCGACGTCCTGGCTGAGCAGAGCGTCGTAATGGCCGGCGGTCTTGCAAAGAAGGCTCATGAAGGGCTTGGCACTCTCGTCGACGCCGATCGCTTTGTTCGAATGGAGGAACTTCTTGTCCGCCCCGATCCGGGCGTCGATCTTCGTCACGAGGACGCCGGGTTTCGTGATGCCATGGAAGCCGGGGTAGGCGAGGAAGTCCTTCGCCGGGTCGACGCATTGGAACGAAAGGGCTCGCGCCAAAGGGAAAGCCGAATCGCTCGGGCAGGGGTAATAGACGCTCTCGCCGGGCTTGAGGGAGACGGTCCCGCTTGTTTTATCAATTGTTTTCGGTTCTTCCCAACCCAGGATCGTCTTTTCGAAGGGGACGATCTCGCCAGGCATCGCCTCCATGAGGGAGAAGCCGCCCATCGGGTGGCGGGTGCTCTTCCCGGCGTAGGTGTCAGATAACCCCAAAAGATGGCCCATCTCGTGGGCGATGAAGGAGATGGTCCTCTCGGAACTGTCGTAACTATAGTAATAGGGCGAGACCGCCGCGTAGCTCGACACGGCGCATGGACTGTCCCCCGCGCCGTCGGCCTCGAAGCAGCCGCCCAAAAACGGATCGTCTTTCTTGGTCTCGAGGAAGATCACCCCGTCGTAGAGCCCGTCCGAATCCGCGTCGAAGAGATTCAGCGGATAGGGTGCCTCGCTCGTCCCCATGTAGGAGCGGAGGTTATGCTCGAAAAGGTAGGAGCAACGCTCCCATTGGGTTTTATCCGGGAGCGAAATCCCGCTGACGTTGATCGGCCGGGCGAAGACGAAGTTGGGGACGAAGAGCCCCTTCGACTCGACTTTGAAGTACTCCTTCGCGGACGAAGGCGAAAGGGGATTGCCCCCAAGCGAATTGAAGAGGGACTCGTAATCCGCGGAATTGAATTTCTGATCGTCGTATTCGAGGGGGATGACGAGGATGTTGGCCTCCCCATTGATTTTGGATGGGAGCGGACAGCTCCCGCCGTAGCCGAGCTCGCGGGGCGAGGTTTGGAAAGCGATTGAGGTTCCTTCGCTTTTTGGCAAAGCGGATTTCTCCTCTTCGGAAAGTGAGAGATACTCCCTTCCTTTCGTGCAGCCGGAGATCGCTAAGGCAAAGATGAAGGGGAGCGGAAGAAAATGATTGATTTTCGTTTTCATTCCCAAGCCTCCCTTTCCGAATAGTATACCCATTCCGCATTCGAACCGGGGATAGTAAAAATCCTATTTTCATGTCAGGTGTCACTCGGCATCTTTCGATTCGTTAGGATTTCATTAAAAAGGTACTCCAGATCTTGGAACAAACCAGGAGGCGGGGTACTTTTTCTAATTCGAGAAACGCTAAGATAAAGTGGAATCGCAAAAAAGTGGAAAATTCCAGTTAATTTTGGTTTTGGAATAAGCGGAACCCTCAATTGAGTCAGTTTTTACTTGCACGGAGTCCTCATTTTTTCACCGAAAAAGACAATAATAGCGATAAAACCTAACAAAATTTACTTGCATGTTACTTGCACGTTACTTGAAAATCATTTGAAAAACTTGGGTCTATTCCTCCCCCGATGAGACATTGGAGCGTCAAGAGGGAAGGGCATTTACTTTTTTCGTCATTTCTTTCGGGCGGGAAACGTTCTCGGGATTCGTCTAATTCAAGGCCCGAAATGAAGATGTCATTGTCTGACAATAAGCTGCCCGTAATGCTGCCCTTGGTGAGCCCCCGTGCAGGTAATATTTCCGGAATAAACGGATTTCTCAAATAAGGTATCAATGTTTTTGCTTTGATACGTTTCAAGTGTTCCGACGATGCCGCCGACATTATCGTCGCCGGTGATGTCCGCGGAGACGTTCACTTCATCGTAGACGCTATGGAAGTTATCGCTCGAATCCAGATCGGCGACATAACCAACCATCCCGCCGATGCCATGGTTATATGAAGCAGGAAGGGGATTTGAAGCGGCTTCTCCTTTAAGGGTTCCGCTAAAAGAGCAGTTTTTTAAGATCGAGGTTTGGGCATAGCCTAGTAAGCCACCGACAAGGCCACGTCCTACTAAAGAGCCTTCGACGAGGCAATCGCCGAAATAACTATTTTCCGCGTGGTCGGCGATGGCACCGCTAGAAGAAGCGCTGGCGATGGCTGAAGTGTCGATTGAATAGTCCTTAAGAATAAGATGATCGACATAGGCGTTTTTCACCGAGCCCAAAAGAGACGAATGATAACTGGTCGGCTCGCTTGGGTAGGAACTTGGAGCAATCTTGAGCCCGCTGATCCAATAGTGGCTCGGATTAAGGAAGACTCCGCTAAACGCGGTGTCATTCGCCCCATCGCACACCGCGGAAAAATCGCTGACGTTCTTCGCGTCGATATTCGCCGAGAGATAATAGGCGCCGCTCGGATTTTTAGCGATGGCTTTGAAATCGTCGAGTGAAGCGATGGGGGTTAACGCTTCAGGATCGTAGACATAAAGCTTTCCTAAACTGACCCCGCTATAGGCGTTCTTCGATGTTTCGTCATAGACCGTGGCGACGAGAGGATAGAAACCGGGCTTACTAAAAGTGAGGCTGTTTGAGTTAGCTTTGACGGCTCCGCTTCCATAAGCGTTAAGGCCTGAGAGGTCGATTGAGAAGACGCTGACGCTGGGATCCTCGGGGACGATATCGCTCTTCGAAAAGGTATAAGTTAAGCCGGTTTTGCAAAGAATAGCGCGGTTTTGCATGGTATTTTTTAAATGAAGTGCCGGCCATTGGTAATTGTGCAATCGCTGGTAAAAGACCCCGCCGGTGATGCCACCCGCCAAGGTTAAAAGGACAAAAATAGACAACGAGATCCAAAGAATCTTTTTCCGTTTTTGGTGAGTACGATAGCGATCGATGATTTCCTGATCGTCATCAATGAGATTGGCTTTGCTCACGTTAAAAAACGCGCAAAGATCCGCGGTGCTTTCCTCGGTGGGGAAACCCCGTCCTTGTTCCCATTTCGCGATGGCGGAACGAGAGACGTGGATGGCTTCTGATAAGCCCTTTTGCGTGAGATTTTTCTCGGTGCGGAGTTCTTTTATTTTTGAGCAAACATAACAACCAGTGAAAATGATAACATTCTCTTCGAAAAAGCGATGGTACTCTTTGAAAAACCGTGATACTTTGCTTGGATGGGCAAAGTTTTTTATCCTGGCGTTGGTCGAATTGAAGGCATTGAGTTTAAAAAGGGCATCTCGAAAAGACCTTGTCCGCTCTTAAAGCTTTCGAGTGGCTGAACTCCATTCCGATTCCTCCGAAAGAAAACGCCTTAGTAAAGTAGGAAAAACTATCACGCTTATCTTAACTTTCATTTTTTTAAAGGTTTTTCTTTTTCGGAGCGAAACCTCGGCGATACAATGAAATTCAATCGTTGAGTCGCTGACGTTAGAGAAGAAAAATTTGACGAGCGAGAAGGGGCGAAGCTATGGATGTGTTCACGCTAACGGTCACACTGATCTTCTTGGTGGTGATGTTTTATGGCTACGTGCTTTTCTTTTTGATTTTGGGCCATTCTCGTTCATGGCGGAGTTTTGTTTATCCGCATTTCTGGCTTCATCTATTTCCTTCCTCGTGGCGGAAACGCTTTGGCCTTGAGGATCGCCGGATTCCTTATCGGGCTTTGGCTGCCTTCTTTATTGGCGTTTGCCTTCTTGCGGCGTATATCAGTTTCGTCGTTATCCTTTACCGCCATCCTTCAAAAGAAGGCTCTGACGTTCTTTTGTATTTGACGGTGGCCGCTTCCTTGGCGTTTTTGTTCTCGGCGGCGATTTTGTTCAATATCGCGGATAAACTTCCCGATCAAAGAAAAGAAGCGGCGGAAGTCGAAGAGAGAAAAGAATAAGAGTTTTGTCTTCTTTGCGTTTACAATAGGGGCATTGGAGGCGAAGGATGTCTTTAGAAAGCAAAATCCGAATTCAGGATGATCTTTATCATTTCGTCAATGACGAGACGCTTCGCCAGGTTGTGATCCCTTCAGACGAGCCGACTGCTGGAGGCTCTAGCGAACTCGATAAAGCGGTCGAGCGCTTACTCATGGCCGATTTCAGCGCGATGGCCAGCGGCGAAAAGAGCATTCCGGATGAAAATCTCCGCAAAGCGGTCCTGCTTTATCAAAAAGCGAGGGATCTGCATAGAAGAAATCAGGAAGGCATCACCCCACTAAAGAAAGAACTCGCCGGCATTCTGGCCTTGTCTTCGCCTTCTTCCCTCAACGCCGTGTTAAAAGACTGGCTCTTTTTTGATCGCCCGCTTCCTTTTCAACTCGACATTGAAACCGACATGAAGGATAGTTCGCGCCGCGCTCTTGTTCTTTATGGGCCGGATACGATTTTGCCCGACCCCTCTTATTACGCCGAAGATCATGAGCAAGGGAAGCAGTTTTTGAATATTTTCGTGACGATGGCCCGCCAGCTTTTAGCGCTTTGCGATTTGAGTCCAGAAGAACAGGAGAAAACCTTAAGTGATGCCCTGCTTTTCGACCGCGAGGTGGCCAAGCGAGTCAAAAGTTCCGAGGATTGGGCCGATGAAAAAAAGAAATACAACCCTTGGCCCAGCGGCTCCGTCTTCAAAGCCTTGGCTCCGGTGGAGCTCGCTTCTTTTCTTTCGTCCTTCTACGGGCGTTTGCCTAAGCAAATCATCGTCTACGATCCGCGTTTTCTGAAGAGTTTCTCTAGTCTCTTCAATGAGGGGACTTTTACTCAATTCAAGCATTGGGCCTATATGTGGACTCTCATTAGCGGGACGTCTTATTGCGATGAGAACACCCGGCACTTGGGCAATACCTATACCCGGGCATTAGAAGGACTAAAAGAAGACTCCTCGATCGAGAAACAGGCGTTCCATATCGCCGATGATTCTTTTTCTGAACCGATTGGCGTCTATTACGGAAAGACCTATTTTGGCGAGAACGCGAAGCAAGACGTTATCACCATGACCAAAGCGATCATCGCGATGTATCGGAAGCGGATCATGACCCGTTCTTTTTTGAGCCCAAAGACCAAGAAAAAAGCCATCCTCAAACTCGATAAGATGGTCATCAAAATGGGCTATCCTGACCACGTTGAAGCCATCTACGATACCCTAAGTGTCGAGGAAAACTCCTCGCTTTATGAGGCCTTAGGCGTTTTGGAAAAGCAAAAGAATGCTTATGCGTTTTCCGAGCTTTTCCTTCCGGTGGACCGCAGTCGTTGGACCATGGCGGGCGACAGTGTGAACGCCTGCTACGAATCCTCAAGCAATGACATCACTTTCCCTGCGGCGATTCTCCAAGCACCCTTTTATTCCCTTGAGCAATCCCGAAGCGCTAATCTCGGCGGGATCGGGACCGTCATCGGCCACGAAATCTCCCATGCTTTCGATGATAGCGGCGCCCTCTATGACGAGAATGGGAACTTCGTGAATTGGTGGACTCCAACCGATCGGAAAAAGTTCAAGGCCCTGACCCGCAAAATGGTCAAGCAGTTCGATGGCCTCCCTTTGGCAGGATCAAAGGTGAATGGCAAGCTCACCGTCAGCGAGAACATCGCCGATAACGGAGGGATGGCCGTGACCTTGGCGATCATGGAGCAGATGGATCAGGCTTCTTATGAGAATTATTTCACGACTTATGCCGAGAGTTGGTGTGAGAAAGCAAGGGAAGAATACCTGCAACTATTAATGGCCGTCGACTTTCACGCCCCCGCGGAAATCCGCGCCAACATTCCGCCGCAAAACTTCAAGGAATGGTATCGCGCTTACCGGGTGAAAAAGACTGATCGGATGTATCTTCCGAAAGAAAAACGTTTGGTCATTTGGTAAATCTCTCTTTGAAGGAAAGATGACATTCTTTTTAGGCCTCCTGAATTCTTAGAACTATTTTTGTTTTTCATCGCCTAAATTTAGCCAAAATGGGGTGGCTTTGGCCTAGCGCTCTCCCGTCTGTTTTTCCATCCCCGGCCTAGCGTGGAATTGGTATACTTAGAAAAAGGGGGCAAAGGATGAAAATCAAAGCGCAAGTTTCCTTCATCGTGTTTTATCATGCCTTTGCCAGCCTTGTTTTCGGTGGCTTCGCCGCCGTCGGGATCTCCATCATCGTCCAGTACGCCGGGACGGACAGCGTCGTCGGGGGCATCGTCATGACGTCGCAGTTCGGCCTTTTCTTCTTAACCATCCAAGTCCTCGCGATCCTCTATTACGTCAAGGCCGAGCGCTTCCCCGTCGTCATCGAGAACGGCCTCGTCACGGTCCGTTCCTACAAAGGGGGCAAAAGCGCCACCTTCCCCGTCTCTGAGGTGTCAAGCTGGGGCTTCATTTGGGTTCGCGATGGCAGCAGGGGAATTGTCTTTCTCACCAAAGACAATCAATGCCATGTTGCCGCGCCGGTCGTTAGGCCCTCGTCAGCGGAGAGAGCAAAGCTGGGCGAGCTGATCGGCGTCAAGGAAACGCAATAGGAGAAAAGAATGGAAAAACCAACCGAAAATGAATTTCTTTCTCTCTTTCGAACTCTAGAAAAGAATGCAAAAACGTCGTGGAGTGAAGCGGAGGGAACGGATTATCTAACGCCGTTCCATTCTTTCCTGCCGAGTAAAACCCTTTATGGCACTCTGCCAAAGCGTGGTGGTTGTCCGAGCCTTGGCTATTTCACCAAAAATCCCATCATTTTGGGCATGAATGGCGGACGAATCGCCGCGCCGACGAAAAGAAAATACCCCAACGACCACCTTGAATATCTTTATGACGAAGATAAAAAAATCCGCTACGTCAAAAGCGTTCGGGGATTCGATGGCCATCTTTTTGGCGCGTTCCTTATATTAGAGGGCCGAGCGGTCCTCTTCGACGAGGAAGGAAAACTTCAAAGCATTGTCCTTTGGGGCGAGGAAGAAGGACTTTCTTTTGAGACCGAGATTTCTTATCGTTACCTCCCACAGGTGGAGAAAAGGATCATGTTCGACATGACCCATTTCCTATCCTTCGAGTCGGGGCCGACCGAACGAGACGCAACGCTTTTCCGCTTCGAGGGCAAGGATCTTTACGAGAGCGTCAAACTTTTCCACGAGGAGAAAAAAGATGACGAAATCGAAGGGAATGGCGTGGTCGGCAAGGAGTGGCTCATTGAAGTCAGGGACGCCATCAAAACTGAGACATCAAAACTAGGACAGCATCCTTCGGAGGATGAGGCCGGGGTAGCTCTTGAATCCGTTTTTAAGAAACTTATCGTTAGTCCCGAGAAAACTCAACCCGATCCCGTTAACGAGGCGAGCGAGAAAGACTCTTTGAGGTTTTATCACGAAGCGATGAAAGAGGTTTGGGGCGATACCATTCCTTGCGGAATCCATACTCCGCACCACGAGGCTTTAAATAGCAAAGAAAAGATCGCTGAGGATGCCTTTCTTTTGGCTTTGGCTCTTATTCAAAAGGAGAAGATCCTTCACGTGACGGTACTGTACCTAACGTTTAAGGAATCCGAAGGATTTAATCTTATCGCTCGGACAGCGGACGGAAATGAGCGCTCGCTTGATGTCCAGCTTCTCAAGGATGAGGAAAGCAAGGAGCGGCGTCTTGAAAGCGAAGCCTTGTTCGACGAGGAAGCAATCTCCCCGAAAGAGGTTTCGGAGATCCTCGAACGGGAATCCCAGAAATATTTTTCTCAAGAGCCGTCCCTTTTTGAAATCCCCAAGAAAACGAAAGGGAAGAAACGGGCGACGATGAAAGATCTTGATGCCATCCTTTCACTCATCAACAAGCAAGACAAAGGCCATAACTCGCATTGAGGAACTCACGAGACTTGTCTCTTGATTCGACCTCCTTTTGATCTAAAACACGAAAAGGCCGGCAAAAGGCCATCCCTTTTCGCAAAACCCATTTGTTTTGATTTTCGAATAAGGGCGAAGCGAAATCGAAAACGATTCGTTTTTTCTTTTTTAGGGCTCTTTTTTGTTCTGTCGAAGGATCAAAATGGCGATTCTTCTCGTGGTTGAACCCCGATTATCTTCTATACAAAACATCCGATATAACCTATTATTTAGTGGTCATTCAACCAGCGGTTGAAGACCATTCAAGAAGCAGTTTGTTGCCATCCCGTTCTTTCGGGGGCGAAAATGCCTACGGTCCGAGGAGGAAAAGTCATGGACAAAATCAAAATGGGGAAGTTCCTGACCCAATTAAGAACGGATAAGAATCTCCGTCAACAAGACGAAGCTGAAATCTTCCAAGTCTCGCCGCAAGCGATCTCCAAATGGGAAAGCGGGGATTCGGTTCCGGATATTGGCACGCTTGAGAAACTTTCAAATTTTTATAAAGTCGGTATTGACGAAATCATCAATGGTGAGATCAAAAATCCCAACGCCAACGTTTCGACGGTGGTCGTCGCCAAGAACCCGACCATGGCGGATCGGGGCATTGGCAAACCTTACTATGGGGCTTTCATCTTCTGCATGTCAGCGATTGTCTTTGCGCTGATTGCCTCCTGTTTAACCTATATTGGTTATCCTGCTTACGTTGGCGGAACCCGCGTAACGGTTTTAGTGAGCATGTATCAGATGCTCTTCAATACGGTGAGCTATTTGACGATTCTGCTTTGGCTTGCGACCATCACTTTCTTTGCTTCTGCCTTTATGAGCATCGGGCTTTGGCTCTCGCCTGAAGGCCGGCGTGCTTTCTGGGCCTGGGGATTCTGGCTTGCCCTGGTCAGTCTTCTCATCAACCTTTTCGTTTCTATCTTAATTTTCATTCCTGATGTTGCAGGCGACGTGAACGCTCTCTCGCTTCAACCGGGTGCGGTGATCTTCACGATTTTCTCACCGCTCTATTTCATTCTTTATTTGACGCTGCCCATCACTCGGAAGCGGACGTATTGCCCCAAAGAGAAAAAAGACGTTAAAGTCGTGAATCAATAAGATTTTTAGCCTATATCAAAAGGAGATAAAACATTATGCTCGAGGTCATCGATCTTTTTAAGTCGTACTCTACGAAAAAAGGCCCGAAGGTCACAGCGGTGGACCATGTCAGCCTCTCATTCCCCGAAACCGGTTTGGTTTTCATCCTCGGTCGTTCGGGAGCGGGTAAATCCACGTTCTTAAATTTACTGGGTGGACTCGATAAAGCGGATTCGGGCGAAATCCGGATCGATGGGAAATCCTCAAAAGAGTTCAAAGATGCGGACTACGATGCCTACCGCAATACTTATTTGGGCTTCGTGTTTCAAGAATACAATTTGCTGAGCGAATATAGCGTGAAAGGCAACCTCGAATTGGCGTTGTCTTTACAAGGCGAAAAGGGGGATCCGAGTTTATTCTCTCAGGCGCTGGCAGCGGTGAATTTATCTGGTTACGAAGACCGCAGAGTGAACGAGCTCTCGGGTGGGCAACGTCAGCGGGTCGCCATTGCTCGGGCGTTAATCAAAAACCCGAAAGTCATCCTAGCGGATGAGCCGACTGGGGCGCTCGACAGCGAGAGTTCGCTTGAAGTGCTGAATCTTCTGAAACGTCTTTCGAAAGATAAACTTGTCATCATCGTCAGCCATGACCAGGGCTTTGCCAAGCAATTCGCCGACCGCATCATCACGTTTAAAGATGGCGAGGTCGTTGAGGATGAATACCTTAATCCCAAACAAAAATCCCTGCAAAACCCCACTCAACTGGTTTGGCGGAAGAGCCATTTGCGGTTGGGCAATTCGCTCAAAATCGCTTTGTCTTCCTGCTTCCGAAAACCGGTGAAACTCGCCGTTTCTATCCTCTTGACCTCTATTGCTTTCACCTTGCTTGGCGTTGCCACCAGCGCGGAGCGTTTCGACATCCAAACTTCAGGGGTCGAAGCCCTTCAATACACGAAGAGCAACTATCTCACAATGCAAAAACAATACCTTGAATCCACGGATGAGAAAGGCAACTATCGCACCGTTCAAATGCCCCTTGGCCAAGACGATCTTGATGCCCTTGCTCAGAAAACTGGTCTTCATTTCGAAGGGCGTTTAGCCAACAAGAATTTTGCTCTTCAAGCCAACTATGCTGACGTCAAGGTCAAAGCCTATTACTATTATCCGGTCGCAACCCAGGCCCTTTATCCTTCCGATGCCATTCCGGCAGAATTCTCCTTAGTTTCAGGAAGACTTCCTCAAGAAGAAAACGAATTGTGCATTACTTTACGTGAGTTGGAGGCGTTTCAGCACTTCGGCTATAAGGCTTATGATTCAAAGAGTTACAAGAATGTCACCACTTCTGGAGCGGAGATCGATCAGGATAGTATTTTAGGCAAAGGTCTTAGCGGAACGGAGGGGAGTCCGGCGCTTTATACGATCGTCGGGGTGGTGGATACCCACTTTGATTCGACTCCATTTGTCTCACTCAAAACTTTCGATGATGAAGATGACGAGAGCCAAAAAGTGAATGAGTCTCTTGCGGGCGTCCTCGCCTCGCGGGACAGTAATTCCTTCGATAATTTGCTTTTTGTCACCCGGAAAGTTCTTTCGTCTTACCAGCGGGATAACCACTTTTATCTCAACCATTTCAATGCCACGGCCCTAGTGGAAAATCCGCTCACGCATAACCAAGCGTTTTATTCCTGCGGTCACGAACTAACTGCGGGACAGCCCTTCGTTTTTGCCCAAGGGAAAACAAGTTTGAAAGGTAATGAGGTTCTGGTTTCACCAAATGATTTTATGAAATTCCTTCCGAGCGAGTCCTTGAGTTTATCCGCCAGTCTTCTGTCCCGCTATAGCGCCTTAATCGCTGAAGGCAATCGCCTCTATGCCACAAGCGAACAACCCACGCCATTTGGCAAAGCGCCAAGCGATACCCAAGATCTCTTTGCTCGGTTTCGGATCATCGAGACTCTCGCTTTTGCCCAAGAGCATTTAAGCGAAGCCGAAAATTCATCTTTTCCGTTTTATGCCTTTGGCTCCCCGGCAGAGGGTGCCACAGCCGACGACCATCTTAGGGCTTTCCATACTTTTGTTTGGGCGGATTGCTTTGCTGAGGAGCCAAGTTCCAATCAAGATCTCATTGCTCCTTGGCGTAACGCCTTCTTGTCTTTCTTTAGCGAAAAGATAAATCAAGCCCTCGAAGATCATCAAAGCGTGATTTATGCGGGGCTTCCAATTTCTTTGTCGCTAGGCGATGGGACGTTTAACCAGAGTTTAGGCACGGGAAGCGTGGTGGGTTTCTATTTCCCGGTTGGCGATTATCAATCTGAGGACATCACCAAGGGTTGCCTCGTCTTGAGTGACGAACTGGCGACGAGTTATCTTCCTTACCGTTTTGATTATTTCAAATCCGCTTTGGCCTATTTCCCGCTCGAACAGGGGATTGAAAGATCAATCGTAGCGGAATTCCTTGATCAGCAAGGCCATCCTACTATGGGAGTCCGCTATGGAATCCTTTCTGACGCCTTAACGACGGTGACCACCATGAAATCCACGACCCAAGCGTATGAAGTTCTTTTCTTAAGCGCCGGTGGGATTCTCTTATTCTTCGCGATTCTTCTTTTTGCCAATCTCATCGCCTCTTCCATTAATGCCGAGCAAAAAGAGATTGGGATTCTCAGAGCTCTAGGCGCCCGCTCGCTCGATATTTTCGCAATCTATGGTTTTGAATCCTTAATCATTGCCCTCATTTGTGTTCTTTTCTCGACGCTTGGAACGGTTTTGGCTGCGAACGTATTCAATACGTTTTATATGAGCGTGACTTCTCCGGTCGCTTATCTCCATGCCGATGCGGTGGTGATCCTCTTACTTTTCCTCAGCGCTGTTCTTACCGCTGCTATTTCTTCGTTTATCCCAGCCTATCGGGCGGCAAGGAAACCGCCAGTCGAGGCGATCCGCTCTTTATGAACGGAGTCTGTTTTGCTAAAATGAATGGGTTTTTGCAAGGAATATTCTAAAAGATGAGTTCAAATTTTTCGATAATGCTATTCTCGATTTCACTGGCTCTCACTTAACCAACCCGTGATGGGTGTAGAGGCCATCATTGGGCACATCCTGAGTCACGGTAAGCGAAGGCGCGATGACGGCCCGGTCGCCAACATGGATATTGGGCATCAGGGTGATGGAATAAAGCTGGCCTTCTTCGTGAAAGCCTTTCTTTAAGGAGAAAAAGAAGCGGCGGTTTTTAGAGACCATCGGGTGGCCCGAGGCAAACATGCTGACCTCATCGCCTAAAGAAACATCGTCCCCAAAGATAAGGTTACCCGAAAGGTAAGCGTCTTTGCCAATATGAACGTGACTACCCACGCGAGTGGCGCCGAGAATGTCGAGCCAAAAACCCTTTTCGAGCCTGAAGCCCTCCCCTTGCAAAGGGAAGAGGAGATGTTTGATTTCGTTTTGTCGTTCCGGGGTTGTCGTGGCGGAAGAATACTCGCGGCAGAGTTTGTGCGAAACCACAAAGACTTTGGCTAAGGATGGAGCGATGATATTCACCGAAGCCCCTGAAAGATAGCGTTCATAGGCAAACCAGGAGCGGCGCAAACCTAAAACCGTCAGGGTTTTGAGTAGGATTTTCTTCTCTTTAGCAGTATAAGGCGTGATGGTTTTCGGATGAGAAAGATAAGTTTCATCAACAATGGTCTTTTCGTAAGCGGGTCTCGAGACCATCAAGGCGTTCGGGCGGGTCGAACTTTGGAGAAAGGCGCCGGCAGCTAAAATGGTGCCGGAAGATAAAATAACGTCAGGGGCGATTTTCGATCCATAACCAATCCAGCAATCATCACCAAAACGGATGGTTTTCGCCCGGACAAGAGAACCTTGTTTTTCCCAGGCTTCATCCCCGACTTCGACATTGGGCCCAAAGCGGATGCGGTTGCCCAAAGCGACCAAACAATTGGGATGAAAGACAACATCGTTATTCAGGTAGCTGATGGATTCGACATCGACGGAACCGATGACGACTTCGAGTCCTGGACCGGCCAATAATGCCAGCGGAGCGTGGGGAAATAGCGAGGTGAGGATTCGCCGTCTCTTTGCGAAAAAGGCCGCTCTTCTTAAAAGAGAACAAGGGCAGGGGATTTCTTCGCTCAGGATGCGGTAACGTTCGCAAAGACTGTGGGAGAGTTCTAAGAGCCGGCAAAACGCTGGGTCTTTGGGGTTAAAAAACGCTCCGGAATAATAGTTCCGGATTTCGCCGAGTTCGGTTTTCTTGAAATGAAAGCGATGTCTCAAAAAACGAAGTTTGCTATCAACGGAGTTACTCATTTTGACCTTTTAAGGCTGGCTTATTCTACCATAGGAAGGCTTTGCAAAAAACCATAGAATTAAGATGGGAGAAAAAAGAGGAAAGAAACCCAATGTTGCACTAGTAAAAGAAGGGGGTTTTGCAGAATCTAAAACCTTTTTGCCGCGGCTTTTTATTGCGGTTTAAGCGGGGCGAAAAAGATCGTGAAAGTGCTGCCTAAGCCCAAAGTCGATTCCAGATGAAGCTGGAAATGATAATCGAGGGCGATGTGCTTGACGATGGACAAACCTAATCCCGTTCCGCCTAAGGCTTTGCTCTTGGCTGGATCGACCCGGTAGAAACGTTCATAGATGCGCGATTGGTCTTTCTCGGCAATGCCAACCCCCGTGTCCTTGATTCGGAAGTAAGCGGGTGTCAATTCCAAAGAAAGACTGCCGCCGTCCTTGTTGTATTTGCAAGCGTTCTCAATCAAATTGCCGAAGAGGTTTTCGGCATCCTCTTTGGCCATGGGATAAGTGAAATCCGCTAAAGAGCAATCCACATGGAGTTTCTTTTTCTCAATCCAAGAAGCGTTCTCCTTGAGGGCACTCAGGATAATGTTCTTCAGGTTAAGGTCGCTCTTGTCGCGAGCGATGCCACTCTCTAGCTTTGATAAGACTAACATCTCCCGGATGATTTCTTTCATGCGTCGGGCTTCTTCGAGCGTCGTTTCGGTGGCTTCTTGTTTGTCTTGGTCCACGCTGATCGTGCCATTTTGAAGCAATTCTTGATAACCGATAATTGCGGTTAAAGGGCTCTTTAGTTCGTGGGAGGCATTGGCAAAGAAATCACGTTTGGCCGCTTCGAGTTTCCGTTTCTCTGTGACGTTGAGCGTCAAAAGGCAAACGCCATGTCCACTTCCTTGGGCAAAGCTTTCGCCTAAGGATGAAACGTTGACCAGATAAATCTCGGAATTGATGGGAAGATCGAAGGCGTTGGTGACGTTGTCTTTCATCGCTTTTTCAATCGAAGAACGAAGGGTTTCATCGGTGCAAAGACTATGATAATCTTGATTCAGAAGAATCTCTTTTTTGCCTTCAAAAAGCGTGGCGGCAGCCGTGTTGATGATTTGGATTTTGCCTTGGCTATCCAAGGCAACCAAACCTTGTTCCATTTCGTCTAAGAGCGTTTCGTATTTCGTTTTTTCGCTGGCGAGGGCTTGATAGCGTTCATCCAAAAGCTGCTTGGCTTTGGCGATGCTTTCCCCAAGCTCCTTGACGTCGGCGTTAGGATGCTCTTCTTCTCCGACGATGCGGTCAAGTTGTTGGACCTCCGCTTGGAGGGGTTTTAAAGAACGTTTGGTTAGATAAGCGGTCAAAAAACCACTAAGGGTGGTGATGAGCGCGATCCCTAAAAAACCATAGCCTAATAAGGAATAGGTGGTGGTTTCGACTTGATCGACTGGCAAAGCGACGCGGACATAATCAAAGCTGGAGCCGTCACTTGAGGTGTCTTTCCCCGCGAGATAAATCATTTGGCGATTAAGCGTAGCGCTTTTGCGGTAATAAATCGTTCCAAGGTTCTGGATTTCCGGTCGGTCCAAATGATTGTCAGTCGGGTCGGTTAAAGTATCGATTTTGACGTAGCCATCCGAGCCGATGATGGTGAGGCGAACCGCGCTATCGGGATTGGCTAAAAGGTCTTTGGTCTTTTCTGGGGTATAAACACTGGAATTCGGTTCGTAATAACCTTCGGCGATCGCCAGGTAATTCCTTAACGATTTTTCCGCGCTTTGTTTACCAGAGTAATCGACAAGAAGAACGCTGACAGTCAATAAGACAAGCAAGGAAAGAAAGACGCTAAGAATCGAAGTGAGAATCAATTTCTTTTTCATGCGTTCATCCGATAGCCCATCCCATAGACCGTGGCGATGATTTCGCCATGGGGATCATTGAGCTTTTTCCGTAACGAAACGATGTGGACGTCGAGGGCTCGGGATTCGTAATCCCCTTCGCCCCAAAGGTCGCTGAAGAGAGTTTCTCTGGAAAGGGCTTCGCCCCGATGAGACAAGAAAATCACCAGCAAATCCCACTCGCTTTGCGTTAAAGGGATTTCCTCGTGCTGCTCATTAAAGAGCTCATGGGCTTTGCGGTCGAGCGAAAAAGAAGCGAAATGAATCGTTTCGTCTGTAGGCTTCTTTTTCCGGAAACGAGCATTGACACGGCTAGCTAGTTCCAGAGTGGCAAAAGGTTTTTCCAGATAGTCATCTGCCCCTAAGTCAAGGCCAAGGACTTTGTCTGAAACCATGCCTTTGGCCGAAATGATAATGACATCAACCTCTTGATTAGCCGGGTCGGAGCGTAGTTGTTTAAGCAAGCTTAGCCCATCAATGTCGGGGAGCATTAAATCCAAAATCAGAAGATCCGGTTTTTCTTGCGTTAAGGAAGCTAAAAAACTTTTGCCGTCTGGGTAAACTTTGACCGCATAACCTTCCTTGAGGAGGGTTAGGCTTTCGATGTGGGCGATTTCTTTGTCGTCGTCGACGATGGCAATGAGGTTTTTCATAGTTAAAAGATTTGCTTGTCCTTATGATACCCTTTTACGACAAAGATGACCCATTCGGCGACGTTGACCGCGTGGTCGGAAATGCGTTCAAGATATTTGGCCAAGATCCCAGAATAAAGGATTGCAGCGTGGTTAGCGCCTTTTTCCCCATCGAGAGCAATCAGACTTTCGATGCATTCGTCATAGAGTTGGTCCTGCAGGTCATCTTCTTTTTCGATTTGCTCCGCCATCCCGACGTCGTGACGGGCAAAAGCAAGAAAGGCCCCATCGACCATTTCAAGCGCAATCCGAACCATCGTCTGGATTTTCACGATTGGCCAGCCTTTAACGGTTTTGATTTTGCTGGTCCATTCCGCGACATCTTCAGCATGGTCGCCGATTCGTTCAATGTCCTCGACGGCTTTGAGAATTCCGGCGACCTCCCGCATATTGCCGGCGTAAAGACGTTCGCGGACTAAGGCATCGAGACATTTGCCTTCAAGACTGCGTTCGTAACGGTCGACGGTGTCGTCATCAATCGGGACAAAATCTTGGGGTTTAATCTCGTTTTCATAGTAGGCAAAAGCCCGCTTGAGATTGTCTTCCGCGTAAGAACACATTGCGTTGCATTCTTGTTCCAAGTCTTCGATTTTCGTAGGATCGCTCATTTTCTTTTCCTCCTGTTTTTTGTTTAACCGAAGCGGCCTGAGAGGTACGCTTCAGTCTTGGGATTGGAGGGCTCTTTGAAGAGCTTCTCCGTCGTATCGAATTCGGCTAAGTCACCGAGATAGAGGAAGGCCGTGAAATCGCTGATGCGGGCGGCTTGCTCCATGTTGTGGGTGACGATGACGATCGTGTAACGCTGCTTTAAGCTCAGAATCAGCTCTTCGATTTTTTCGGTGGCCAAGGGATCGAGGGCACTCGTGGGTTCGTCCATGAGGAGCACTTCCGGTTTCATCGCCAAGGCTCGGGCCAAACAAAGACGTTGTTGCTGTCCGCCTGAGAGGGCCAAGCCCGATTTCTTTAAGCGGTCTTTCACCTCATCCCACAGAGCTGCTTCTTCTAGGGACTCTTGGACCAATTGGTCGAGTTCTTTGCCGCGTTTCTTTCCAGCACAGCGGGGTCCATAAGCCACGTTATCGTAGATTGACATCGGGAAGGGCGAAGGAGCTTGGAAGAGCATGCCCACTTGGCTCCGTAGTTCCAAAGGGTTTGCCGCTTCGAGGGGTTTATCGTGATAAAGGATCCTTCCCGTCTCTTTCGCGTCAGGAATCAGATCGTTGAGGCGGTTAAAAGCCCGCAATAGAGAGCTTTTGCCACAGCCCGAGGGACCGATGAAGGCCGTCACGGCGTGCTCGGCTATGTTAAGAGTGATGTGATGAAGGACTTCTTTTTCGCCATAAGCGAGCGAGAAATCATCCACTTGAAAGACAAAGTTCATGCGTGACCTCTTTTCTTGAGAAATAAGGCGGTGAGGAGTTTGGCGGATAAGGAGAGAATCGAGATGACGATCAAGATGATGAGCGCGATGGCGCTCGCGAGACGATAGTTGGGATTCTCCCCGGCCAATAAGCTCCATATTTCGACGGCTAAGGTGTCATTTTTATCGGCAAGAGCGACACTATCGCCAATCACGTTTCCGACCGCGAAGACTAGAGCCGCGCTTTCCCCGATGATGCGCCCGGCGGCGAGGACGGCTGCCGATAATAAACCAGGTAACGCCGTGGGCAAAATGATCTTGTGAAGCGTTTGCCGTTCGCTTCCCCCAAGAGCGAGCGAAGCGGTTCGATATTCCTTGGGGACCTCATCGAGTGCTTCTTCCGCGGTCTTGACGATGGTCGGAAGCAAAATGATCACGAGGGTAAAACAACCCGAGAGCAAACTCCCGGTATTGACTCCGGTGAACAAAGAAGAGAACGGTATGAAAACCGCTACGCCAATAAGACCAAAGACAATCGAAGGGATTCCCGAGGTGACGTCGATCATTTTCTCAAGGATTTTCACAATCTTGCTCTTTTTCGGGGCAAAATAGGCGAAATAGATTGCAGCGCCTATTCCTAAAGGAAGAGAAAGAAGAAGCGACACCGCGATCACTAGCAGGGTTGAAAGCAAACTTCCTCGGATGCCACCCCCTTTGGTGGTGATTGAGAAAGAAGCCAGACTTTTTCCCTCTTCAAAAGCGTCTTTGACCCCGCTGGCGGAATCTTTGGCGAGGGCGATAATCGTTCCGCCATTTGCGTCGGTAAGGAAGGCTTTGGTGAAATAGGTTCCGACCGCGACTTTGCTATCGAGTTTTCCAATGGGCGAAGCCGGGGCAAGATAAACCAAAGCGACAACGCTTTCGCCGGTGAAGGAGGTCTCATTTTTGAATGCCACTCCCCAGGCAGACGAATAGGAAACATCGGCGATTCCAGGGTCGGCATAAGTCGCGCTCGTGGCGCTGCTTTGGTAAGTGTAAGTTGCGGAGGCATAGTCTGAAGTCAGAAGATCCCAGCTGAGCAAACTTGCTCCGCCTTGGGCGATATTGACGAAGATCGCAGCCAATAAGGCCAAAGCGCAGCCGGCCGAAAGCCAAGTGATGAGTTTGCGACAACCATCTTTGATTGCCCGCTTTTGCCACGTGCGGTCTTTTTTGCTCTCAATCTTGTCCATATTTTTTCGCCATTTTCTTTTGAACGAGTCCTAAGAGGAGATCGACCCCGATGATCAGAAGGATCAAAGCCAAGCCAATCGAGAAACGGATCTCGGCATTGGCCCCGACAGCCTCGCTATAGCCGAGGAGCATGTTGCTCGTGAGGGTGGCACTCGTGCCAAAAAGATCAAAGGTCGGTCCGCTTCCGGCGTTGCCGATCACGCTCGAGACCGCAGTGGCCTCTCCGAGTGCTCTGCCTAAGCCCAAAATCAGTCCGGCAAAGATGCCATTTCGGGCAGCGGGAATGATGACTTTGAAATAGGTTTCGGTCTTTGATGCCCCCAGGGCTAAAGAGGAAGCAAGATAACTTTTAGGGACGTTATTCATCGCGTTAACGCTGAGCGAAGTAAGAATCGGGAGGATCATCAAAGCTAAGACCATCGCAGCGGAGAGGGTAGAAAGCCCACCTTTGCTTGTCAGACCGAGGCTTTGGGCAAAAAAATCCACCATCGGGCAGATGATCTCCCGTCCGAATAAGCCATAGACGACCGAAGGGATCGCCGCCAAAAGTTCGATGGCAAACGCGAGGATGTTCCCACAGATTTTTGGAGCGATTTTGCTGATAAAAAGGGCGGTATATACGCTCAAAGGAAGAGCAATCAAGGTGGCTAATAAGCTGACATAAAGCGTGTTGATGGTGAGGTAAAGAATGCCGCTTTCATTGGGCAAAGAATACCAATGAAGACCAAAAAGGAATGAGCCTAAATTAACTTTGAAAGTGAGGCCGTTTTCATTGTACGTTGTAAAAAATGGCGCCAGGCCTTTTACCAACAAAAACACGGCAATCAGGATGAGAGAACTCGCCGCGATAATCGCAGTCGAGAGATACGCCAAAGAGGCCGCCTTATCAAGCGCGGTCCTTTGCTGTCCTTTTTTAAACGTTACTTGCTTAACTGACTCCATTTGGTAATCGTTCCCGAATAGATGCCCTTAAGCGAAGCGGCGGTGATATTGATGATTTTCGTATTGCTGGTGTTGATGGCGGCTACAATGGCGTCCGTGCACATCTTGCCCGTAGTGCCCGAAGCCGCCGGTTCGCTCGAAGAGAATTCGCGACTGGCGTAAGCAATATCCAACGCGTTGGCGGAATCTTTATCCGCACCTTGAGTCCGTTTATAAGCATCGCCGCTTCCGGTATGGTTATGCTCGGCAACAAAATTGCCGCATAACGGAGAGAATTCTTTGCTGAGAGCTTTGGCCATTTCTTCAACCGAAGTGGAACCGCCAAAGTGGATGGTGATGGCCTTATTGTCTTCGGCGGTCACCGGATAATTGGCTTTGATACTCGCCCAAGTCGGATCCGTGGCGGCGATCGAGAGAATGCCTCCGAGTTGCTTCATCGTGGCTTTGGCATCCGAAGTGGACAAGAAAGCGCGATAAGCAGCAACAATCTGCGCGGTTTTATCATTCGTGTATGAAGCCCGGACGATGTAGTTAAAATTTCGGGTCATCTTATAAGTGCCATCCAAAACTGTGGTTTCAGAGGGCTTCACGCCTTCATACGAAAGGCCAGTCACTCCGCTATTGGATAAGGTTGATAAACTGATGTAGCCGATTCCGTTAGCGTCATTTTTGACGCTGGAAATCATATCGCCATTCGAAGCAACTTGAATGTAACCGGTCGCGAGTTTGGAGTTGTCGCTTTTAGCGGCGCTATAGCCGATTGCGGTCATAAAACCATCGCGGGTTCCGGAGGTAGTATCACGAGTATAAACGCTGATGGTGGGGTCGCTCACTTTATTGCATGATGCTAAGACGAGCAACGGGGCGACGAGTAAGATCGAAACGATTTTTTTCATTCTTTTTTCCTCTTTTGTTTTTTTGTTACGTCCTTACTTTAAGAGGAGTGCAAGTCTCTTTCGCCCATGGCCCCGTAATGCTCTTGTTAAGAGGTTGTAAAAGAAAAAAAGAAAAAACAGTTTCCAAACTTTGGAAACTGTTGAGACATTATCGAAAGAATTGGAAATTTTAGTCTTGATGCTTGTCTTCGTTAAAGACGCCGGCAATTCTCTTCTCGCAGAATTCGTCGTCCATCGCGCTGGGTTCTAAGACGCCAGATTCAGCTTTCAGAAGTTGCTCTTGGACAACGCAGGTTAAGACGTCAACCGCCAAGTTTTCGACTCCATCGTTATTGACGATGACGTCGGCGTAGTTTCTTGAAGGCAAGACGATTTCGTTATACATGGGCTGGACCGTGGAAAAATACTGATTGATGATGTTTTCAAAAGTCCGACCGCGTTCCTCATGGTCACGGATAATTCGACGGAGGAAGCGGCGCTCATCCGAAGCGGAAATGAAGACCTTCAAATCTCCTAATTGCCGGAGTTCTTTGTCGACGAGGGCCATGATGCCTTCGGCGATGACGACTTCTTTCGGTTCAATCCGCTCGGTTTTGCCGCTGCGACTGAGAATCGTAAAATCATAGGTCGGCTTTTGAATGGCTTTCCCCGCCTTGAGATCAGCGATTTGTTTCCGCATTAATGGCCAATCAAAAGCTTTGGGGTGGTCGTAATTGACCTTGCGCCGTTCTTCCATGCTCATTTCCGTCTGATCCTTATAATAGTCATCAAGTGTGATGTAGGTGATTTTGTCCGCCCCAACCTTATTGATGATGTTTTGCGTGATATAAGTCTTGCCGGAACTAGAGCCGCCACCGATTAAAATCAATCTGGACATTTTATTTCCCTCTAGCTCTTCATTATACGGCGGGGAGGGGCCCTTTTAGCAAAAAATCTCGCTTAAAAGAAAATGTTTCGATAAAATCGACTTGAAAGTAATTCGGTTCACCGATATAGTGTTAGTGAAAATATGTCCTTTGGTACCATCGTTAAGAAAAAGAACATCAGTGGTTATCGGCTTTCAAAGGAAAGCGGGGTTCCCCAGACGACAGTCGCGGATCTCATGAGCGGAAAAGCCAGTCTTTTGAAATGCAACGCCGAAACCCTCTATCGTCTGTCTCAGGTTTTAGGCGTCTCAATGGAAGAAATGGTGGCGGGCGAGATGAAGAGCAAAATGAAGAAAGATCCTTTTGACGCTTTCCGCAAAGTCGAGCTTCGGCGTTTGAAGAATCTTGATGACGTTCCTTATCTCATCCAAATCCTCGAGGGCGGGCGAATCCCCCGTTTGCGGAAACTTCATCAGGATGCCCAGGCCTATTATCTTGTGGCTTTGGTGGATTACCTTTCACGGATTCATGAAGTGCCGCGCTGCAAAGACTTCGATGATATTCGCCAGGAGAAACTCAGCGAGGCGATTTACCCGGGTTTAGGCAATTTGGTCAAATCACCCGAGATGAAAAAGAAGAAAGAAGATACGGCCATTCCAGAGTTTAAGCACTTCAATATTATGGAAAATGATATCCGAAGCGCCTCCTAAACCACGTTGAATGGAAGAACAATTCGCCAAAACAGGGGTTTTGCCGATCAAAAGAAAGGCGGAGATCACGATGGACATCAAAAAAGAAATTGAATGCTACACTCCTTTCAATGAACAAGAGGAAAAGGATAAGACACTCATTCTAAAAGCTCTCGAAGGGGAGAAAAACGTCTTTACTCGAGAGAACACGCTTTGCCACATGACCGCTTCCGCTTGGGTTGTTAATCCGGCTCATGACAAGGTGCTCATGGTCTATCACAACATTTATCATTCTTGGAGTTGGCTTGGGGGCCACGCTGATGGGGAAGAAGACCTATTGGGCGTTGCACTTCGTGAGGTCCAAGAAGAAAGCGGCGTCAAAGACGTCCATCCTTTATCGAAAGGCATTTTTTCCCTCGAGGTGCTCACCGTCGACGGGCACATCAAACGGGGGCAATATGTCTCCTCGCATTTGCATCTCAATGTTTCTTATCTTCTTGAAGCGAATGACCTCGATCCTCTTTTCATAAAACCTGATGAGAATTCCGGGGTGAAGTGGTTTACGCCCGAAGGGGCGATTGCCGCTTCAACCGAGCCCTGGTTTCAGGAACACATTTATTCCAAACTAAATGAAAAAATGAAAGTCTATTTCGCTCAGGAGAAACGATGAAACACGCGGACGAATTAGAAACGATTCTCCATTCTTCAAAAGAAGTATGGGCCTTGCTGGAAAAGAGCACCTCTTTTGGATTAGATTCGTATTACATTGGCGCTGGGGTGATCTCCCAAACGGTCTGGAATTACCAGAACAAGAATCCGCTCCTTTTCGGAATAGAGGATGTGGATTTCGTTTACTTCGATCCGGACCTTTCTTATGAGAAAGAAGACCGGGTGATTCATCAAATCCAAGGGGCTTTTGCAGGGATTTCACTGAAGGTCGATGTGAAAAATGAAGCCCGCGTTCACTTATGGTATAAGAGTCATTTCGGCTACGATATTGCTCCTTACCACACCCTCGAAGAAGCCATCGATTCATGGCCAACGACAGCGACGGCAGTCGGAGTTCGTCTCGAAAAGGGAGAGCTAAAAATCTATGCCCGTTTTGGCTTAGACGATCTTTTTGATCAAGTTATTCGTCCGAATAAAATTGCGGTAAAACCAGAAGTTTACGCCGCCAAATGCAAAAAGTGGACCGCGAAGTGGCCTACCTTAAAAGTAATTCCTTGGTAACTATTTCTTCAGGAAGTTCTCCGGGTGAAGTGACTCATCTTTGATGTGATTAAAAGCCGCGGCTAAGGGGAAACCATCGACCAAAGTGTGGCTGACCGTGATGTTTAAGGTTAAGTGATAGCGACCATCTTCTTTGATTCGGTACTTGTCCCAAAGGATACGTGGGACCGAAAGATTATCATGATTCCCGGCGGGGGTTGGGTGGCGCATCGCAACGATTTCGAGCTGAGGGATACAAGTGGAAAAGACGACGTTGCTCATTTCGACGATCGGATCGAGATTAAGTTCGCCTGTCGGAACAGCTTTTTTGGCTTCATCGGTCAGTTTTTTGACTTTGTCGTAGAAACGGGCGAAATCATTTTCCATCGGGCAACCAATGTTGTAATAAATCCCGGATTCACTCATGACGGTCCAGGTTGGATGGACGTTTTGATAAAGATAGACGTGACCTTTTTCCTCGCGGAGGCGCAGTTCTTTAACCGCGTTGATTCCCCGCATGACAAGAAAGAAGAAGTAAGGGAAAAAGGAATCGCCCCGTGATTTGGCTAAACGAACCACGGAATCGACATCGATATCGACATCGAAGCCATAAGTGGGGTCAGGGAAAGTCGAAAACCAGGCGTATTGATTCCGCTTGGGATAGGTCTTTAAATCAATTTCTTCTCGAGTTTGGTCCATATTATTTTAAAGGGGTTTTGCCGGAGATTTTCGTTAATTGATCAAGGAGCCATTGTTTATCGTCTTTGTTGTAGATGATGTTTTTTTGGTCGACATCGATATCAATGATCGGACTTTCCTTATAAGAATGATAAACCCAGTCATCGTAATCTTTCCAAAGGAATTGGTAATAATCGACTAAAGACTGGTCGAGTTCGAAGGAACGACCGCGTTGTTTGATCCGTTTTAAAACCGTTGCAAAAGAGCCATGGAGGTAGACCATGACGTCCGGGGCTTTCTTCGGGAAGGTTTCAATCTCGTTCATCATCTGGTCCAAAAGATCATCATAAAGTTGCATCTCAACGTCGCTAATTCCGCCATTATCGTGGTTTTTCTTAGCGAAGTAATGGTCCTCATAAATGCTCCGATCCATGACGGCGTTGTCTTCTAAGAGGGCTTGTTTAATCGCGTGAAAACGCGATTGAAGGAAGTTAAGCTGGAGCAAGAAAGGATAACGGTATTTCTCCTTGTCCTCGGGGCTGGCTGTATAGAAATAGGGCAAGACCTTATTGTCTTTGACGTTTTCATAATAGACCGGGAGCTTTAACTCCTCGTGCAGCATCTTGGCCGTCGTCGTTTTGCCAATGCCGATCATTCCACCAATGATAATCACCACATTGTTCTCCTTTTACTTGGACATCGGATGGCCTTTTGCAGAGATTTCGCGTAATTGGGCCAAGAGTTTTTCTTTCGCCTCAGGATGGTCAAGAACTCCGCCCTTGTCATAGTCAAGAATAATCACGGGGCTTTCGTGATAGCTTTGTTCCAGCCAGGTGTCATAGCCTTCCCATAAGTAATGAAGGTGTTTGATCGAAGCTTCGGTCAATTCAAAATTCCGTCCCCGTTTTTGTAAATGCTGGTAAACGGTTTCCCAGCTAGCCTTAAGATAAATGAGGACGTCTGGTTTTTTCGAAGGGGTGCCAGGAACCTCTTCCATCATCTCTTTAAATAAGGATAAGTAGACTTGAAGTTCGAGTTCGCTCAATCGCCCTTCCTCAAAAATCTTTTGAGCAAAATAAGGATCTTCATAAATGGAACGATCCATGACGGCGTTGGGATAAGAAAGAGCCTCTTTTAAATCACGCATGCGCGTGCGAAGGAATTCGAGCTGGAGCAGAAACGGGTAACGATATTTCTCAGTTTCTTCTGGCGTTGCAAGATAGAACAACGGGAGAATTTTATTGTCTTTGACGCTTTCGAAATAAGCGGGAATCTTCATTTCCTTCGAAATAATCTCTGCTAAAGTCGTCTTGCCTAAGCCGACCATTCCGCTAATAACAATCATGATGGTGCCTCACGAAAAAACCGTTCTTAATTGTATCAAGTGTGCTTACGAAAACACCATAAAAAGAAAGGAAAAAAGGCGCAACAGTTGAAATGGCTTCCTGCCATCGAAACATTTCTTGAGTCTCAAACTCTTTTCTTTTTTCACTTTAAAAAAATAATGGTTATGTCCGCTTTCATCATGCTAGAATACCTTACTGGAGAAAATGGAATTGCTTGAGCCGGTTTTAGTATTGGCTCTATCTTGTGGAGAACATTGAAGCGAAGGTCTCAAGGTTTGAAAGAGAAGGCATCCTCCGTCGATCCAAAAAATACGTTTCATACATAAGGAGGAAAATTTTGTATGAAAAAGTCGTCTTTCGTTCTTCTCGTTCTTGCCGCAACGGCTCTTGTCGGCTGCGGTGGCGGTGCCACTAGCTCGGCAAAGACCAGCTCGGCGGCCGCTAGTTCGGCTGCTGCGAGTTCGACCGCCGCTTCGTCGTCCACAATGAGCCAAGTCAATGGCGTGGATTTCTTCCAACTCGAAGAAACGGATATCGGAACTTCCGATACTGTCGCTTCTGGCAAGCTCAGCGCCTTCTCTTCCACCAATCCGCTCAAGATCTCCATGGTCACGGATAGCGGAACCTTAAACGATCACTCGTTCAATGAATCCGCTTGGAATGGCATTAATGCCTTCGCCGTAAAGAATGGCGGCACGCTCAATACGACTGCCAACGTTTGCGATACTGGCATTGTCCAAACCAAGTATTATCAACCGGCTGCTGATGCTTATACCACCCCGGGACGTGTCGCGGCGATTAAGTCCGCTGTCACTTGGGGCGCTAAAGTCGTTGTCCTTCCGGGCTATCTCTTCCAGTCAGCCATCAAGGTCTGCTTGGATGATACTTTCTACAAGGATACTTGCTTCCTTGCTTTGGATTGCACCAAGTTCGATTCGGATAACAACTATACCGCTTATGACTACACCAATAAGGTGACTTCGGTCATCTATCGTGAAGAGCAAGCGGGCTTTGAAGCGGGTTATGGCGCCGTCAAAGAAGGCTATCGCAAACTCGGTTTCTGCGGTGGTATGGCGGTTCCGGCCGTTGTCCGTTATGGCTCGGGCTATTGCCAGGGTGCCGATGTCGCGGCCAAGGAGTTAAGCCTCGCTGATGGCGCGGTTGGCGTTCAGTACTACTATGCCGGTGCGTTTGCTGCCACTGATACGGCGACGAGTTATTGCACCGCTTGGTACAAAGCCGGAACCGAAGTCATCTTCGGCTGTGGCGGTGCCGTTTACAATTCGGTCATTGCGGGATCGCAAGCCAATGGCAATAAGCCTTGGATCGGCGTCGATGTCAACCAGCACGCTGACACTACGCTTGGCGCTTCGCAAGCTTCTTGCATCACTTCGGCGATGAAGAACTTAAAGAACTCGACCGTCATCATGTTGACCTCTTGGGTCAATGAAGGCTGCGCTTGGAGTTCGACCTATGCGGGTAATGTCATCACTGTCGGTGCGAAATCGGATAACTGCGTCCTTCCGACTCCGGCGACCACGGGCGATGATGCCTGCTGGGGATTTAAGACCTTCACAACCACGGATTACACCACGCTGCTTGGCAAGTTGAAGGCCGGCACCATTGCCGTCAACTCCAACTCGGACAATGATTCTCTCTCCAAACATAACTTTGGCTGCTCGGCTAAAGTTAAAGTGAACTACATCGAGTAGTTGATTCATTGAAGGTATGGGGAACTCGAAAGAGACTCCCCATACCTTCTTTTGTTTAAACCAAAAAAATGGAAAACGTCATTGAAATAAAACACATTTCGAAATCCTTCCCAGGCATCAAAGCAAACGATGATATCTCTCTTGATTTGCGCAAGGGCGAAATCCACGCTTTACTTGGCGAAAACGGCGCAGGCAAGTCCACGCTGATGTCGATTCTTTTCGGAATGTATGAACCGGATTCCGGCCAGATTTTTGTCAATGGTGTCGAACGAAAGATCAAAAATCCGAATGAAGCCACGGCTTTAGGTATCGGCATGGTCCACCAGCACTTTAAGTTGGTGGGTTGCTATACCGCTTTGCAAAACATTATTTTGGGCCACGAACCGGCCGATAAATTGGGCTTTTTACATCCGAAAAGAGTTCGGCAAACCTTAATTGATCTTTGCCAAAAATACAAATTTCAGGTTAACCTTGACGAGAAAATCGATGATATGCCGGTTGGTGAACAACAAAAAGTCGAGATTCTCAAAATGCTTTATCGCAAGAATGACATTTTGATTTTCGATGAACCAACGGCCGTTTTGACGCCTCAGGAAATTGAGGATCTCATTGGTTCGCTTCGCGAATTGGCTCGTGAAGGCAAATCGATTCTTTTTATCTCCCACAAGCTCAACGAAATCATGGAAGTGGCCGATAGGGTCACAGTTTTGCGGAAAGGCAAATGCTTGGGGACACTGGATGTTAAAGCTACCGATCCCCAATCCCTTTCTCGCTTGATGGTCGGTCGAGACGTTCAATTGGTCGTTCAAAAAGACGAAGCCAAAGTCGGGGCTCCGGTTTTGAGCTTGGAGCATCTTTGCGTTTATAGCGCCGAGAAAAAACATCAGGTTGTTCATGATGTGTCGATGACCGTTCATCAAGGCGAAATTGTTTGTATCGCCGGCATTGAAGGCAATGGTCAAACCGAATTGATTTATGCCTTGACAGGTATTGAAAAAATCCAATCAGGTTCAGCAGTTTTGCATCATATGGATACGTTCCGCTTCCGCCACATGGACAAAAATGGCGTCGAAAAACCTTTCTCAGGCTTTTCCCGAATTGCCAAAGACAATATCGAGCATGTTTTCCGGGTTTCTAATGAGGCCATCAAAGCCTTCTTCATCAACTCCTTTCATCATTTCGTTCGCCTTTTTGATGCTAAAAAACCTTATGTGGCTTATGAGAAACACGAATTCTTCTCTCCAAAACCCGAGACCTCGATTTATTGGAAAGAAGTCCATGAGCGGAACCGCATTGTAAGAGCGAATCGGCATGAACGTCTCAAATCCAAATTCCACAAAGGCTATGAGCCAAAACTTCAAACGATGTTCAAGCAAGACGAATCGCTTCGTTATGTCGATGCCCATCTCGAGGACATGAGCGTTCGCAAACGCTCCATCGGTGGCGTTGCCCACATTCCAGAAGACCGGCAAAAATACGGCTTGGCCTTGGACTTCACTCTCAAAGATAACCTTGTTTTGCAGAGATATTTCGAATCTCGCTTTAATACTTTTGGCTTTATTAATGAGCGAAATAAAGCCGCTTACGCAGAAGAACTTATCGATCGCTATGACATCCGTTCCTCTTTAGGCGGCAGCACCATCGTTCGTTCTATGTCCGGTGGCAACCAGCAAAAAGCCATCGTCGGACGGGAACTTGACCGCAATACGCCTTTATTAATCGCGGTCCAGCCGACCCGCGGACTTGATGTCGGCGCCATCGAATACATCCATAAGCAAATCGTGGCGGGACGCGACCGGGGAAACGGCGTTCTCTTAGTCTCGCTCGAGCTTGAGGAAGTCATGAATCTTTCCGATCGCATTTTGGTGATGTTCAAAGGCGAAATCGTTGCAGAACTCAATCCAAAAGAGACCACAGTCCAAGAAATTGGTCTTTATATGAGCGGGGCAAAACGCATGGATTTAACCACTCATCAAGTGATTTTCGATGCGACGAAGGGAGGCGCGCAGCATGAGTAAGGTTTGGTCGGTGATCAAAAGTGGCGCCCACAACGTTGGATCCTTCTTTCATTTTTTGAATGGCAAACGGGGTTGGCGTTCCTTTCTTGCTAGCGTCATCTGCGTTTTGATCGGTTTGCTCGCTGGTTTGATTTTGATGCTTTGCATCGACCCAGCCAAAGCTTTCGAAGGGTTTGGCGTTTTGCTTTCTCAAGGTTTCTCCGATGCCGATTCTTTCGGCCGGGTGCTTTATCAGGCGACGCCGATGATGCTCTCGGGCGTTGCGATTGCCTTTGCTTTCAAGTTAGGGCTTTTTAACATCGGCATTACCGGTCAAGTCACTCTTGGTGCCTTTACCAGCTTGGTTCTTGGTCTCACGATGCAGGCCAATGGTTTTAATGGTGGCAATTGGTTCTGGTGTCTCCTAATCGCCATGATCTCTGGCGCGGTGGTGGGCTGTTTAACAGGTTTCCTCAAAGCCCGTTTCAATGTTAACGAGGTTCTCTCGGGGATTATGCTGAACTGGATAATCTATTATTGCATCGGTTTGGCTGGACGTTATGGTCTCCCCGTGAAAAACTATAAGGATCCTTACGCAAATGATTATCTTTTGACCATGCCGGCATTGAGCCGCCTTCCTTCTTTAGGGATTTCGACGATGATGGGGGTTTCTTGGGGCCTGGTTATCGCGATTCTCATTGTCGTTCTCCTTCAAGTCGTTTTGAATCGCACGAACTTCGGCTTCGAATTAAAACTCAGCGGATCTAACCGTTATGCCGCCCAATACGCTGGCATCGGCCAGACCTCGAAAATCATCTGGGCCATGACCATCTCTGGTGCTTGCGCGGGCATTTGTGGTTATATGCTTTATGCCTTGCCTACCAACCCGACCAAATTTTTATGGAGTTCAACTGCTCAATCCTTAATCGGTGACGGATTTACGGGGATTTCGGTTTCCTTGATTGCCCAAAACTCGCCGTTAGGTTGCATCTTCTCTTCGCTGCTTCTTTCGGTGATTAACTCCTCGCAAACCTCTTTGAAAACCGTTTCGGATGCCTTCAATATTCACTACACCGAACTGATCAAATCCATCATTATCTATGTCGCTTCGTTCTCTTCGTTCTTCGTCTATCTAATTCAGAAGGCTCACGACCAAAACAAGCATTTCAAGTCTGAAACGGTTTTGGCGGATCGCTCGCCCGAAGATAAAGACAAAGCAAAGGAGGTAGCTTGATATGTTTTCCAGCAGTGACTGGGGCTCTTTGCTCTATAAGCTCATCGTCTATGGCACCGGGTTTATTCTCGGGGCCTTCGGTGGCATGTTCTCCGAATGCTCGGGCATTATCAACATCGCTCTTGAAGGTTCGATGGTGGTTGGAGCGTTCTCAGGTTTGATCTTCCTTTACTGCATGATGGGGAGCGGCTTAGCCGCGACCTTTGCCGGAGTGGAGTTTCTTTACTTCCTCGCTGCGGTAATCGCTCTTGTGGTTTCGGCCCTTTTCTCCCTTTTGCTTTCTTACGTTTCCATTAAATTCAAAGCCGATCAAACGATTGTCGGCACCGCCCTTAACATGGTGGCGTTGGCCGCCTGCAGCATCATCAATACGAGCGTGACAGGCATCGATAGCGCCGAAGTGACCAATGGCCCTTATGCTCAATTCTTCTCGGTGAATCAAAACCAAGGGTTCACAGGCAGCGCTTTCTCTTATCTTCCAATTTCCGTTTTCATGGGGGTTTTGCTTATCGTCGTCCTTTGGCTCATGATGGACCGGACCCGTTTCGGTCTTCGCTTAAGAGCCTGCGGTGAAAATCCTGCGGCCGCGGATTCGGTTGGCATTAACGTTAATAAGATGCGTTACATCGGCACGGCGGTCGGTTCGGCCGCAGCCGGATTAGGTGGTTTCATCATCTTCTCTTGTTTGAATATTTCCAATAAGTGGTCGATTGATGCCTTAGGCTATGGCTTCCTTGTTCTCGCCGTGGAAATCTTGGGCAACTGGAAGACCATCCCAATCGTTCTCTCGGCAATCTTTTTCGCTTTCTCTTTCAGCTTTGGCAACGTTTTCCAAGCCGCTTTAAGCAACAACCCCGATGTCCCGAAGGTTTTCTACACCAACCGCGCCTTTTTCTCGATGATTCCTTATGCCCTAGCCTTCTTAACTCTGATTTTCTTCTCAAAGCATTCGCACGCGCCGAAAGCCGAAGGTATTCCTTACAGCAAAGACAGTCGTTAATTCTTCTTGTTTTCATTTTCCCAAAGGAGGGATTTTATGGCGAAAACGATCATGGTCTATCCAATTAAGTCTGTTTTAGCATATGGCGACACAATTTCTAAAGAGAGCGGCAAACTCCTCGAAGAGCTCACCGCAAAGACGGGCTATGTCTTTAAGCTTGTGGGCCTTGATGAGCTATCGAAAGGGGATTTGCCGTTGATATTGGTTCAATCGGGCGGATCTGAGGGTTTCTTCAAACGGGATATTTTCCCGGTTTTTAAAGGCCCCTATTATTTATTGACCTATGGTTCAAGCAACTCCTTGGCTGCATCCCTCGAAATTCTCTCTTTCGTCAAGGAACAAGATAAGAAGGGCGAAGTGCTCCATGGCGATAATTCCTATATCGCCGAACGTTTGAAAGCGTTGATTGCCGAGAAAAAATCTTCCGCGACTCCCGCAGCGCGTTTAGGGGTGGTGGGCGAGCCGTCCGATTGGCTCATTTCTTCTGATGTCGATCACGCGAAAGCCCGGGATATCTTTAACATCGATCTCGTCGACGTCAAAGAAGAAAAGATCCTCGAACTCATCAAGAAGCATCACGAAAAAGTTCCCGCGGGCGAACTCAAGGCGGAGTTTGATCCCTCCGAGCTCGAAAAAGCCTACGACATCTATGAGGCTTTGAAAGAACTTTGCGCCGAAGAACAATTTGCCGGATTCACGCTCCGTTGCTTCGATATCATCAAAGCGGTCAAAATGTCGGCTTGTTTAGGCTTATCGCTGATGAACCGTGATGGCATCATCGCCTCATGCGAAGGGGATGTGCCGGCAATGATCACGGCCTATTCGATCCTCAAATGCTTAGGAGTTCACGCCTTCCAAGCCAATCCGAACTGGATTGACCCGGTGAAAAATGAATTGACCTTAGCCCATTGCACGCTTCCGCTTGATATGGCGGACTCTTACCAATTCGATACCCATTTTGAATCGGGCATCGGCGTGGGCATTCATGGCGTCATGAAAAAAGGCGATGTCACAATTGTCAAAGTCGGCTCCTCGCTCAACGAATTCTATTGCGAAGAAGGCACGATTTTAGAGAATCAATACCGCAAAGACCGTTGCCGGACCCAGATCGTCGTGGCGTTAAATGCTCCGGTGACCTATTTCCTCAAGTCGTCTTTAGGCAATCACCATCAAGTGATCTATGGCCATCATAAAGCTGAACTCAAAGCCTATTTCGAAAGCTTAGGTTTACGCGAAATCGAAGGCTAATCGCCGATCTCTTTTAAGATTTCTTTACCCACGGGGTTATTGTGGGATGTCGTGAACTCCACATAGGCCTCGCGGCCCGAGACTTCATAAAGGGTTAAGCTCACCCCTTGAAGGATCAGTTTCGTTTTAATTTTCTTTTCGACCCGGTTGATCTCGAAACCAGAATTCAAGAAATCGCTGAGGCAACTTTCCTCATCTTTCCAAACGTTTTGGATGGCTTTCTCGTCGAGAAGCACGTTAATCGGTCGGACAATTTTATTGTCCTTGCGGGCTTTCGGCGCGCCTTTATGGACGAGGGAAGAAGGCTGGTAGGTTTTGCCTTCATCGAAACTGGTCTCGCGGAAGCGGAGAATGTTGTTATATTCCTGAGCTTCGTTGGGGGCAACGAAATAAAAATCCTTCTCATAAACCGAGGAGAGGATTTTTCCCTCCTTTTTCAAATAGGCCACTGCCTCTGGATTATGGATGGGGAAATTATCGCGGGTGATATAGAGATCGCCAGCCCGGAGTTCGTTGAAAGAGATGTCGTTATCGAGAATGATGTCAGCGGCTTTGCGGCAGGGGAGAATAGTGTTCTCGTAAGATTTAATGATGTATTTGAAATAGATTTTGACGGTGAATTCCGAAGGGCTGCCCGTATTCTTCATATCGCGGATGATGCGGCGGAGAAAAAGGCTCTTGGGATTGCCATCGATGAAGTCCTTAACCACTTTGAGGGGTTCGATTGCTTTCAAAAAGGAAGGGTCGAGAGCATAGATGCCTTCGACAATGATGACGTCGTAGTCCTTCCCGTTATAAATCACATCACTGTCGACCCGTTCGGAGATGATTTTTGAATAGCGCTTTTCTTGGACTTGGCCCCCGTTATAAAGAGTGCGGATATCTTGGGCCGCTTCGGGGAGGGCGTAGACGCTGGGTTCATCAAAGTTGAGGACTTGCCATTCGCGCTTGAGCCCGGAAATGAAGCGTTCCAAATCTTCAGGGCTCAAAAGATCTTGGATTGCCGTGCGAATCGTCAGACAGGTCGCATCGCTAAATTTGTTTTCGAAGGGGAGATCGATGATGATCTTTTTGATGCGATTTTCAATTTCAGGAAGGTTTTGCAGGGAATTTTGAAAATCGTTGGCGTTGACTTTGTTCGGGATGATGCCGCTTAAGCCATAGTCGTATTGATCGAGGGAGATGGCAACGGCATGGTGACCATTGCGTTCCAAAAGCTCGCGAAGGTATTCGGCGGAGAAGGATTTGCCAGAGCTCGAAGCACCCGAGATCAAAACAATCGCTTTCTTTTCGCTTTCCAATAGCTCTTCGCATAAGTCGAGATTGGCATAGCCGAATTTGTCTAAATGATGATATTCAAAAGACATAAAAAGTCTCCTCCGCAAACGTTCTCGCTCCAAAGAACTAGCCCTTTATTTTAGAACGGGAAAAGGGTGACGACAAGAGTTAGGGTTGGGGCTTTTTGCCCTAGAACTTCCTTTCAAAGGAAACGGGAAGAAATAACACTCAACATTTCATTGGAAGTGGAGTATCCTACGTGAGGGAAAAACACTTATGTATGATGTCATCATCGTCGGGGCGGGGCCAGCGGGGATTTTTACCGCTTTAGAGATGCTCAAGAATGGCAGCAAAAAGAAGATTTTGCTCATCGAAAAAGGCCATCCGATCGAGACAAGAAAGTGTCCGAAAGGCATTACCGGAAAATGTTTGAACTGCAATCCGTGCGCGATCACCACGGGCTTTTCGGGTGCCGGAGCCTTCAGCGATGGCAAGCTTTCCTTATCCTATGAAGTCGGGGGCGAACTCCCGGAGCTCTTGGGGGCGGATAAGATGCAAGAGCTCATCGAATACACCGATCAGATTTATCTTTCTTTCGGCGCGGATTCCCACGTCGAAGGCTTAAACCAAACCGAAGAAGTCAAAGGAATTCGACGCCGGGCGATTGAAGCTGGCCTTCAGCTCGTGGATTGCCCAATCCGTCATTTAGGCACGGAGAAGGCTCATGATCTTTATTTGGCGATCGAAAATGATTTAAAAGCCAAAGGCGTTGAGATGCTTTTCGGTTACGAGTGCAACGATATCATCCTTGAAAAAGGCGCCTGTACGGGCGTCATCATTCATAAATATGGCGATGGGGACGAGCAGCGCCTCATGGGCAAAGACATCGTGATTGCCTCGGGAAGACGGGGCGCGGATTGGCTCGAGAAGATTTGCTCGAAATATGATATCGCTCATCGGCCGGGTCCGGTCGATATGGGCGTTCGGGTCGAAGTCCGTAACGAAGTCATGGAAGAACTCAATAAGGTTCTTTATGAAGCCAAACTGATTGGTTATCCGGCACCGTTTAAAGACAAGGTGCGGACTTTCTGCCAAAATCCGGGCGGTTTCGTGGCTCAGGAGAACTACGATAATAATCTCGCGGTCGTCAATGGCCATTCCTATAAAGAGACGAAGAGCGCCAATACGGATTTGGCCATCCTTTGCTCCCATAATTTTACCGAGCCGTTCCATGAACCGATTCTCTACGCGCAGAAGATTGGCGAATTGACGAATATGTTGGGCGCTGGGCACATTTTGGTGCAGCGCTTTGGCGATGTTCTTGCGGGCAAACGGACTTGGGACAAAGAACTCCTTCGCGCGAACGTTCGTCCGACCTTGAGGGATGCCGTCGCCGGCGATATCACCGCGGCGATGCCTTACCGGACGATGACGGACATCATCGCCTTCATCAAAGCCATGGATAATGTCGTACCGGGTTTCGCGGCGCCAGAAACTCTGCTTTACTCGCCCGAAATCAAGTTCTATTCCAATAAGATCAAGATGGATGAAAACCTCCAGACTAACGTGCCACACCTCTATTGTTTGGGTGATAGCAGTGGCTGGACCCGTGGCCTAATGAGCGCCTCTTGCATGGGCGTTTTGTGCGGTCGAGTCCTGAGCCATTAACGATTTATTCTCGTTTGAGTAAGAAAAGGTTAACGAGAGGAAATAGGGGAAAATCTTTCGCCTATTGTCCTAGTCTTCTTCAAAGACTAAAATAACCATTATGGATAACACAAATACGAAGAAATATTCTAAAAAAGCCGAGATTGTTCGCTTCCTTGTCATCGGAATTGTCGCCACAATTTTTGATTTTTTGACGAAACTTCTCGTTTCTGGATTGATGAAAAACGTCAACGGATACGTGAGCCTCGGGGTTTCGACCTTGGCTGGCTTCATCATCGGGGTCGCGGTGAACTACATCTTCTCCATCCTTTGGGTCTTCCAAAATGTCGCCGACAAGAATGCGGCGAAGAAGCAGAGCAAACTTTGGCTCTTCGTCTTCTTGGGCTTCATTGGCTTATTGATTTCGCTTGGGATTTTCTACGGGTCCGATTATTTTTTCCTTGCGGTCACTGGCGAAGCCATTAACCTTGACAGCGGATCCAAAGCTCCGATGAATATTTTCCATGGAGATTGGTCTTTCTTCTCCAATGCAAGTTTCTGGGTTTATTTCGCCGTCTTCTGCGTCAGCACGTTAATCGTGTTGGTTTGGAACTATAAATCCCGCAAGAAGTGGATTTTCATCGAGCCGAAGGCGGAAGATGCTGGCGCAAAAGAAGCTGTCGAAGCGCCGAAAGCCGAAAGCGAAGAAAAACCTGCTGATGCGCCGAAAGCCAAGACGAATGACGAGAAGAAAAATGATCAGAAATAATTGGCCTTTTTCTCAAGGCCTTTTTTAAATGAAGGAAGGATAGAAAAATGAGCGAAAAAGATAAGATTTGCGTGATTATCGGAGCGGGCCCGGCTGGTTTGACCGCCGCTTACGAGCTGTTAAAGAACCCCGAATGCCACATTCATCCCGTGATTTACGAAGCCTCCAACGAGATTGGCGGCATTTCGAAGACCGTTGAATACAAAGGCAACCGCATCGACATCGGCGGGCACCGTTTCTTCACCAAGAACGACGATGTCATGAACCTTTGGCACGAAATCATGCCGCCACAGGGCGCGCCATCGAAAGACGATATCCTTTTGAAGCGCGAAGTTCCTTTAGCTCAAAACGGTCCGGATCCTGAGCAAAGCGATCGCGTGATGCTTTCGAGACATCGGATTTCCCGGATTTTCTATCTTCACAAGTTCTTTGATTATCCGATTTCCATGCGGTGGTCCACTTTCCATAATATGGGCTTTTGCCGTACCTGGAAAGCCGGCTGGGGTTATTTAGGAAGCTGCCTCCATAAGCGCAAGGAAAACTCCTTGGCCGATTTCTATATGAACCGTTTCGGTCGTCCGCTTTACCGGATGTTCTTCGAAGACTATACCGAGAAGGTTTGGGGCCGAAATCCTTCGCAAATCGCACCGGATTGGGGCTCACAGCGTGTTAAGGGCCTTTCGCTTTGGAAGACTTTTACCAACGCGTTAGCTAAGCCGTTCAAGAAGAAAAACAAGAATGTCGAAACCTCGCTTATCGAACGGTTCGATTATCCGAAGAAAGGTCCAGGCCAGCTCTATGAGGAGATGGCGGAACTGGTCAAAGAAAAAGGTGGCGAGATCCATCTGAACAGCGAAGTCACTAAAGTGAATCTCGCTGATAACAAAGTCACCTCGATCGTCATTAATGGCAAAGACGTGGTGGAGGGCGATTACTTCATTTCCTCAATGCCTTTAAAGGATCTTTATTTCGCTTTTGGCAAAGAAAACGTGCCGGAGAAACCCTTCGATGTGGCCACCCATTTGGTCTATCGGGACTTCATCACCGTTGGCGTCTTAGCCAAGAAACTTTTGATTCCGAACAAGACCAAGAATAAGACTGTCTCGAACATCTTGCCCGATACCTGGATTTATATTCAGGAACGCGAAGTAAAGCTGGGTCGTCTTCAGGTTTTCAATAACTGGTCCCCTTATATGGTCAAGGATTTGGAGCACACCGTTTGGGTCGGCCTCGAATACTTTGCGACCGAGGGCGATGCGCTTTGGCAGATGCCACAAGACAAGTTTATTGCTTTTGCCGAGGATGAACTTGCTTCGATTGGCATGGTCGACAAAGCCGATATTCTCGATGCGACTGAAATCAAAGTCAAGAAAGCCTATCCGGCTTATTTCGATTCTTACAAAGACATCGCGGTCGTTCAGGACCATCTGAACACGATCACCAACCTTTATTGCGTTGGACGCAATGGTCAGCACCGTTATAACAACATGGATCACTCGATGCTCACCGCCATGGATGCGGTGAAGAGCATAATTGATCCGAATAGCTTCAAGAAGGAAGACATTTGGAAGGTCAACACTGAGACGACCTACGCTGAAGAAAAAGGCAAAAACAAAGCCGAAGGTAAGTCCAATTAAGGCACTTTTGCAAAAAGTAACCTCGTTTTGCGGAGGAATTCAAACGAAATGGAAGTCCTCCCCTTTCGGTTCGCGTTTCTTAAAGAGCCGCTGGCGCTACGCCGCCTATTTCTTTCTCTATCTCATCGCCCTTTATTGCCTTTATTTCATTTTCTTTTTTAAAGACGGCTATTACTATACGAACCAATATTGGTCCGGTTTCCGGGATGCAGGGGCCTTCATCGCCTATGGCGTTTGCTTTGGTCTCCTCTTTCTTTTTGAGATTGCTCGGTTAGTCTATCTCGGTCTTAAACATCGGATAACTGCCCAAAAAATCGGGATGGCCATGGTCGTCATTTCTTCGGCGGTTTTGATCCTTTTCTCTGGATTCCGCTTTATGAATGCCGATAGTTACAAGCATGATTTCGGCTTGGACCAGAGTGGTGGGCATTGGGCCATCATCTATGATATATACACCAATGGGAAGATTCCCGGCGTCACTTTGTACAATCAGTATTATCAACCGAAGCTTTGGCACGCCCTCATCGCCATCGCCATGAACGTCAACAAACTTTTTATCCCGGTTCCTTCTGGCAACGTTGTCGTCTGGCCCAACTCCGGCTTTGATGGCTGGGATCTTTGGGCTTACGAACTCTTTGAAAGCACCCGGATTTATCTTTGCTTTTATGGGACGTTAACCATCTATTTTTTACAAAAAATCCTTTGCAAACTCCACCTTAATGGGGCGAAATTGATTATCGCCAGTGTCTTTTGCGCCTTCACCCCGGTTCTTTGGTATTTGCCCTTTTATGGCAATAATGATTCTTTGGCGTTCTTTTTCGGCATCGCCGCGATCTTCTTTGCGCTCTCTTATCATGAGAAGCCAAGCTATCTTGATATCGTGCTGACCGCAATTTGCCTTGGCTTAGGAATGGCCACGAAACTTTCAACGGCGATGGCAGCCTTCCCCATTGCGTTTATCTTCGCTTTACGGCTCTATCGGCTTTATAAAAAAGATGCGAAACCCGAGGCCAATGAGCGGATGAACTTTTGGTTCCAGATCGTGGTGTTTGCCGTTATCGTCTTCCCCTTAGGATTGGGCGTTTCCCTTTATCATAAGGCCGTTTATGGCGAGAGCATCGGCTACGTCCTGAATCTCGAAGCTTCAGGCAATTGGAGCGATCAGCATATTGATTTTGGTTATTATGGCTTCTTTAAACGGTTTGTTTTCTTCCCCGCTGGCGATTTCTCGTTTAATCTCTTCCCCTATATCGACAATGAAGCGATTGCCGTCAACCGCTATTTCGACAGCGTGACGGGAACCTATCGTTATAAACCTGCTGAGGGAACGTTAGACTACAACGTTTGGACCGCCTGGCTCAAGAGCGCGCTTTGGGGACAGAACCGTTATGACGTCAAAGGATTCGTTCTCTTCCTTTGCTACCTCCTTGAAATTCTTTATATCGTCTTTGGACTCTTCTTCGTCGTGGCGATGTTTTATTACACCATCAAAGTGTTTCTCAAGAAAAAAGATGACCATTTCCTTTATTTCTTTAACGCTATCATCTTCCTTACGAGCGGATTCTCTTATGCTTATTTTGCTCTCAAATATCCGGTGTGGTGTTCGATGAACGCTCGTTATGCGATGTTCCTCTTCTTGCCGTTCTCGATTGGCGCTGCATCCATGATCGTTGATTCTTGTACCTTTTTAAAAGGCCGGATCGGCAAGAAAAACGTTGTTGTTCCTGCGAATGAGAATAAGTGAGTTCTGCTAAAATAAATTGGTTTTTGCAAGGATATTTCGATTTCTATTTGTTCCAATTTTCACATTTGGAGAACCTATTTTCGCTTTAAGAGCAATTTTTTCTTGTGAGGAAACGCTCGCGTGCGTATAATAAGCCTCGCGACAAAAGAAGTGTCGCGTCAGCTGTGGGTACTTAGCTCAGCTGGGAGAGCATCTGTTTGACGTACAGAAGGTCATAGGTTCGATCCCTGTAGTACCCACCAATTGATCCTAGGGATGGCGTAAGCCATCCTTTTTGTTATCCCCTTGCTCTTTTGACCCAAGAAGCCGACAATTATAGCCATGAAAATACTTCTTTATTCTTGCCTCGTGGCTTTCGTTGCATTTGCCTTGTATTTCGGCCTTCGGACTTTGGTCCGTTTTTTGAAAGCAAAATCCTATTTCCCCTTCCAGAAAAAAGGGGTCGCAGCGGAGGCAAAGAAGAGCTCACTGTGGACTAAACTTTTTCGCAAAAAAACTCCAATAGGTCAAAGCGAGGCCACCCAAACAACTGTCGTTAACATCGGCACTCCGGAAGAAGAGCAAACGAAGCCTCAAACTAAGACGAAATCTCTTCTTTTCCCTGATAAGTGGTGGATTAACGATGCGATCGATTTCGGTTGTATGCTGGTGTTAGGACTCCTCTTGAGCCTCATCATCGCCCTTGCCTTCGGCGGTTATCGTGTTTGGAACGTTATCGCTTTTTTAGCGATCATCGATGTCTTCATGCTTTGCCTCAAACCCAGCTGGATCTATGAGCGCATCAAAAGCCAAACGCTTTTCGCTCCAGAGCACCGTTCCAAAAGCCTTTTGGCCATTGTTTTGACCTTATTTGTTTTGCTCGAAACCTTTGCTTTCAACTCTCGGGCTTTTAAAACCAATTCGGCTTCAACGAATTATTCGTTTGCGGACACCTCGATTGTCACGAATCAAGGAACGAAGAATGAGGATGGAACGTATTCCTTCAGTAATTCGCAATACTTCATTTTTACCGGGAATGACACCAGCGCGAATAAACTTTATCTCGATTTCGTGAACACCAAGAGCCTGGAACTCACCATTACCGTTGAAGGCTTCGATGATTCGGGAAAGTCGATTGGATCGACTTCGCACACGGTCAATCCGGTGGTTTCGGAATCGTGCTTGCTATCCATCCCTTCCGGCGCCAGCAAATGGAAGGTCGCTATCGGCGTCAATTGGGGAAGGACGCCTATTGGAGACCATGTAAATGACAAGACGGTGGTGACATTGCAAGGCTTCACCCTCAATGCCCCGATTAGTTTCTATTTCTCACCGCTTCGTTTTCTGATTTTCTCCGTTTTGGCTTATCTCTTGTCGAAGTTGCCTTCGTTTGTCCAACATTATGAACAAAAAGAGAAGGATTTGACGAAGCGAACCGAACTCGTGATTCTTCTTGGCGGTGCGGTGGTCTTCATCGGTTTTGCGATTTTCGCTTTATGCAACCGCGAGCTTTATTTCTCGTCCTATCCACTTAAAAACGATACCCGCAGCTATGATATCTATACCCAAATGTTCGACGCTTTTATCAACAAGCAATTAAATCTCCGCGTGGATTTGACGGAAAAACTTTGGGACCATGCTTATTACAACAACCTTTGCTATTCCTATTACGGGGTGTTGCCCGTATTGCTCGTGAGTTTCCCCTTTTATTGGCTTTTCCATGTAGTCCCGACGTCAATCTTCCTTGAGAGTGTTGGAGCGATTGTCGAAGTCCAAGTTCTTTTGATTCTCATTTGTGAGCTCTTCCGCGTTTTCGTCAAGAAGACGAATCCGGGTATTCTCTATTTCGCTTTGGTGGCTGCTTTCTTCACCGCCCTCTCGCCGGTCTTGGTAACCTACAAACGTTATTTCATCGGTGGGGATGCTTACACTTGGAATCCTTGCGTTGAGGCCAACTATCACGTTCCGATTGTCTACGGCATGCTCAATATGGATCTTTTCTTCTTATTGGTTGTTTATGCGTTTGATGATCAAAAACACCGGCAAATCTACCTTGGTTTTGCCGGATTGGCCTTTGGTTTCATCATGGCGTCGCGGCCCGATCTGTTCATTTGCTTGATCTTCGTTTTCCCCTTATTGCTCAAAATGCTTTTGCAGAAAGACGAAAAACTTTCGCACCGGATTCTAAACTTTGTTCCGATGCTTCTTGTCTTAATCGTTTGCGCGGTTGGAATCGGCTGGTACAACAAATCCCGCTTTGGCTCTTTCACCGACTTCGGTGCCGCTCATCAAAACACGGTGGGGGATGTCAGCAATCTTCACGTGACAGCGAACCAGATTTTTCCCGCAATTTTCCATTATTTCTTTAATCCTTGGGGCTTCACATCGACGGGGCTTTTCCCTTATCTGCAAGGCACCGCGCCACAGATCACCAGCGTGAGCGGCGATTATAGTAACTACTTTAGCAATGCGACGGGCATCTTTGCCATTCCGCTTTTCTGGGGTATCTTCTTGATTCCGTTCTCGTTCAAGAAAGGCGAAGACCCCTACGTCAAAGCGATGATGATTCTTTTCCCGGTCGCAATGATTGTCTTAGCCATTCTGACTTATGGCCTAGCAGGCATTTGCCCCCGCTATATGTATGAGCTTTATAACCTCGCGACTTTGATTTCCCTCTTGGCCATCGCCAAATTTTTGAACAAAGAAACGGCCGACCAAAGACGAATCACGTTGCCGCTTTTGTTTGCTTTCGGCTTGCTTTCGATCTTTATTTGCTGGAACTTATCCCGCGATTCCTTCGATGGCATCAATACCGGTGATCTGGGTGGTTGGTTGGAGCGGATTCGCGAGAGTTTCGGCCATTTTAATGCCTAAAGGAGTGAAAATACTCGCTCTAGAAAAAGTTGCATTTGTGTCTTAAAATTATAAAAACGTCCCACGGTTTCGTGGGGGAAGGAATAGCAATGGCAAAAGAGAAAAAGGCCGTAAAAAAAACCGCCCCGGTCAAGAAAGCCGCTCCGGCGAAAAAAGTGGAGAAAAAAGAAGACGCTGCGAAGACGTATCATATTGCGAAGCGCGCCAGCGATGGCAAATGGCAAGTGAAACTCGCATCGGGCGAGATTGCCATTAAGCTCTTCGATACCCAAGCCGAAGCGATCGAATATGCTCAAAAGATGGCGAAGAACCAGAAGGGTAGCATCCGAGTCCATTCGATGAAGGGCAAGATGCGCAAAGCCTAAATCCTCTAGACAAGAACAGGCGGCCTCGTATAATGAGAAAGCCGCCTTTTCCGCTGCATCTGTAGTTCAATGGTAGAACACCAGCTTCCCAAGCTGGTTACACGGGTTCGATTCCCGCCAGGTGCTCCATTTCCGAAAAAGACTCCCCGCTGAAAGGCGAGGATTTTTTATTCCGAACTCTTTAAGAAAGCAGTTATCGCTAGCAAAACCCTCATACGCATAAAAATTTCAAAAATTTTTAAATTCCTCTTCAAATTTCAATCGAGGGGACTTCTGCAAAGGTTTCGGGGACATATGGGCTTAAAAAAGATCAAATAACGGCCATCTATTTCAGCAAAAAAAGACGGGGGTTCTTTCAAAGAAAGAAGAGCTTTGCTATAGTTATTAAGTCTCTAGTTATGAGGATTTTCATGGAAGTTTATTGTCAACATTGCGTTGGTCTCCTCGCGGAACAGGGTGATTGGGGCCTCAATCGCCTTGCATTTGACTTAACGGCGGAGATTCTTTTATCCAACAAGGAGAATAGAATATGAGCACCATTTTCAGTAATCCGTCCGCCAATGTTATCGTGGATTTTGTCTTGGCGGTTCTCTTGATTATCGGCCTTGATTATCTTCTCTTCCGTTTCATCAAGCGGAGCTTCGCCATTATTTTTACGCTTTCTCTTGAGGCGCTCTTCTTGGTTGGCTATATTTTGCAGCTCCAGTATTTCTGCATTTTGGTTTTGATTGCCTTTACCCTCGGGGAAGTCGCCTTCCTCTTCGCCAACTTAAGCGAATATCGAACCCTTGTTGCCAACGGCTTCAAAGGCAAGTCTGGCATCGAGATTTTCCCAAAGCGCGGACATTCGGTTGCGCCCGAAGCCATCTTCGATCGCGAAGCAATGTACGAAAAAGTCTATACCGCGGTTGTGGATATGTCCCGGGTCAAGCGTGGCGCTCTAATCACGTTCGAAAAGAAAGACAATCTTCTTGATGAGGCCAAAGTTGGTACGATCATCAAACAACGTGGCGTCGATGTTAATGCTCCAGTCAGCGCTGAACTCTTAGAAACGATTTTCTATGAAGGCACCCGTTTGCACGACGGCGCAGTCGTGATCAAAGACGATAAAATCGCCAGGGCTGCCGTTTTCTTTACCTCGACCGCCCGGCCGTTAACCGGCAAATATGGTTCTCGCCATCAAGCCGCCATCGGCATTAGTGAGAACAGCGATTCGGTGACGGTCATCGTTTCTGAGGAAACGGGGCGGATTGCCATTGCCTTCCAAGGCGAATTGACTCCCGTAACCCCGGATAATTTCCTTCGCGTTTTCGAAGATGACATGGCCTATGACGCCTCTAACGTCAACAAAAACGACGACGATGAACTTAATAAAACAGAAGGGAAGTAATCCAGCATGGCAACCAAGTATTTTGGGACGGATGGCGTTCGTGGCGTTGCCAACGAGACCCTGACCGCCAAGATGGCCTATCGGATTGGCCGTTACTTAGGCCAATATCCTTCAGGCAAGAAAAACAAAGTTCTTCTTTGCCGCGATACTCGCCTTTCGGGTGAAATGCTCAAAGCGGCTTTACTCTCTGGCCTATTAGCCTCGGGTGCCGAAGTTTACGATGAAGATATTTCGACTACCCCCTCCATTTCTTACTTAGTCGTTAAAGAAAAATTTGATTTTGGCGTGATGATTTCCGCCTCTCATAATCCCTTCTACGACAACGGCATCAAGGTTTTTAACCGTCTTGGCGAAAAATTGGAAAGCGAAGTCGAAGAAAAGATTGAAGGCTACATGGACCGGGTTGCGGATGATCTTCCCTCGCCTAGCAAAGAAGCGGTTGGCCATGTTCACGATGGCGATTATTTGAAAAAGGAATATATCGATTGGCTTGCCACGAAAGCGACCGCCAAATATTCCTCCCTTAAGGTTTTGGTCGACTGCGCCAATGGTTCGGCTTCTTTCGTCGCTCCGCTCCTTTACCAAAAGATTGGCCTCGACGCTGATTTCATCAATGCTTCACCCGATGGTGTGAACATCAATGCCGCCTGCGGCTCAACCCATATGGAAGGCTTGATCGCTAAATTCAAAAAGGGTGGTTATGATTTAGCTTTTGCCTTTGATGGCGATAGCGATCGTTTCATGGCTTTAGCCCCCGATGGCCGTTTAATCGATGGCGATGCCCTCATTTATCTCAATGCCCTTTCTTTAAAGAAAGCCGGCCAGCTTCACGACAATAAAGTCGTGGTGACCGTGATGAGTAATTTTGGTTTACGCAAAGTCCTCGAAGAAAAAGGCGTCGGTTATGATGTGGTGGCGGTTGGCGATAAGAATGTTCAGGCTCGCCTCAAAGAGAAAAATCTCTCGATTGGCGGCGAACAATCCGGTCACGTCATTTTCTTAAAAGACCTCAATACCGGTGATGGATTGTTGAGTTCGATCAAGCTTTTAAACCTCTATCTCAAAGAGAAGAAAATCTTTGCTCAGCTTAAGGATTTCGTCGTTTATCCGCAAGTCCTGAAGAACGTAACCTTTGCCAGCCGAGCGGTTTTGGATAAGACGGCGAATGACGTGACGCTCAAGAGCCGGATTGCACAAGAAGAGAAAACGTTGGATGGCCATGGTAGAATTCTCGTACGGGCGAGCGGCACTGAGCCTTTGCTTCGGGTCATGGCTGAAGCGGACACCATAGATCGGTGCCAGGCAGTGGTCGATAAAATTATCGGATGGATAGGGGAGGTCCGTTAATATGTGTGGAATTGTTGGTGGGGTTGGCAAGATTGATTTTCGTTCATATTTGATCAAAGGATTGAAATCCTTGGATTATCGCGGCTATGATTCCGCGGGTTTGGCTTACGTTAAAGAAGGCCAGATTCATCTTTATAAAACGGTGGGTCGAGTTGAGAAATTGGATGAAATAACCCCGCAATTCACGGATGCTTCGGCCGGAATTGCTCACACGAGATGGGCGACGCATGGCGTTCCTTCGGATGTCAATGCCCACCCACAGTTCTCAATGAAACAGAATGTTTTCTTAGTCCACAATGGCGTAATCGAGAACTTTAAAACCTTAAAAAACCGCCTTCAAGTCAAAGGCTACGTTTTTGCTTCGGAGACCGACACTGAAGTCATTGCCGATTTGATTGAGGATTATTATCTTTCCAGCAACGACCCCCTTATCGCGATTCGCAAAGCAATCAAAGACCTCGAAGGTTCTTTTGCTTGTGCGATTTTGATCAAAGACCATGATGAGCTTTATTTTATGAAGCGGTCTTCACCGATTCTCATCGGCGTTGGGGAAGGGGCAAACTTCTTGGCCAGCGATGCCGTGCCGATGGTTCATTACACCAGCAAGTTCATCGATGTCGACGATGACGACTATGGTTTTATGACGGCAGACGAATACCATCTTTATAAGGATGGCAAAGAGATCGAACCCCACTTCGTTGAACGAAAAGTCGAAGAATGCAATTTCGATCTCTGCGGTTATCCTCACTTCATGCTCAAAGAAACGGAGGAAGCTCCTTCGGTCATCCGCCGTATCGTCGATAACTACTTTGATGGCGACCATTTCACTTTTGATCCGAAGATGATTCAGGTTCTTAAAAACAGCGATGATATTGTTTTCTTAGCCTGCGGAACCAGCCATTACGCGTCGCTATTAGGCGTCGAGTATATGCACTTCTTAGGCAAACGGAGCGAAAGCTATATCGCTAGTGAGTGGGCCTATTATCCCAACGTCACCGCCAAGAATCCGGTTTATGTTTTGCTTTCGCAATCCGGCGAAACCGCCGATTTGATTGCCTGCCAGAAGTATTTGAATGAAAATGGTTTAACCAATATTGCTTTGACCAACACACGCGGCTCGACCATTGATCGGAAAGCTTCGTATTCGCTTCTCATTTTCGCTGGACTTGAAGTCGCGGTGGCCGCGACGAAGAGCTATGATGCCCAAGTCACGATCTTGGCTTTGCTCACTGCGGCGATGGATGGAACGACCAATGCGGTCCGCCATGTTCAGGATCTCATTAATGCGATTGAAGACATCATTGTCCGCAAAGAAGAAATTCATAAGATTGCCAAACGGATTTATAAGGCTCGCGACGCCTTCTTCGTTGGCCGAGGTTATGATAACGAAGCGGCTCTTGAATGCGCCCTGAAACTCAAAGAAATCGCTTATATCCATGCTGAAGCCTATGCCGGGGGTGAACTTAAGCATGGCCCGATTGCTCTCATTGAAAAAGAAACGCCAGTCATCGGCCTCATCAGCGACCCGATCTCGGCGTTGGCCCTTCGCAACAACCTCGAGGAACTTCGTTCCCGCGGGGCGACGATCATCATCGTGGCGACCAAGGCTTTAAAGACGAAGGAAGACGATTTCGTCATCAACGACGTGAAACCTTATCTTGCCGCGATTGCTAAAGTCGTCTTTGGCCAATACCTTTCTTACTATGTCGCTTTGGAAAAAGGCTTGCCAATCGATAAACCGCGGAACTTGGCAAAATCGGTTACTGTTCAATAGTCACGTGGCTGATCATCCAGCCATGAAATTCTAATTCGTGTTGAATTTGCAGGGATTTTTCTTCAAAAGTCCCTTCTTTTTTTAGATTGACTTTAACGATTTTCTTTCGATTGGCCTTGCTCGAACAATAAGAAACAGGGTCCTGGACGTGACCTTCAATCGTAACGGTCATTTTGTGGACGCGGTAGGTAATTTTCTCATCTTCGTTTTCGTAAGCAAAACCTTCAAAGAGGATCGGAAGATAAAAATAAAGTCCGGGGCCGAGCTTGGCGAAAAAGGCATTCTTTTTGGTCAAATAAAGAACCTGACCCTTTTTCACATAGTAGACACCGCTAAGGAAGAAAAGCGCGATAAAGAAAAAGAATAGGGCTACGAGAATCCAAATAAAACGCTTAGAGGGGTCCATCGGGGGTAGTATAGCGTAGTTGGCGCGAAGTAACGAATTCTTTCTTCTCGTTTCGCGCGTGCGTGTTATTCTTTATAGGTATGGAGAGCATCAAAGTTCGGAAAACTTCGACGGGGCAGACTCCCCTATCCCTAACTCCGTCCAGTGGCGGGCACCGTTTCATGGCGGGAATGTTCGACCTTTCCGTTTTAATTTTGGGCTCGGTCATCATCATGGTGCCTTCGCTCATCGTCTTTATCGGGGCGATGCGCCAGCCTTCGATCAGCCGGACGATTGCCGTCTATGTCATCATGTTCCTCACCGGTGCTTTGGTGGCTATCTATGACGTCGCTTACCGGGTGGTGGTACCTTATTTCTTCCACGGGCAGTCGCTGGGTCTCAAGTTTTTCCGGATGCGACTCTATCAGGAAAACGGGTCCGAAGTTCGACTTCGCAACCTCTTAATTAAGGCTTTGACGATTTTCTTTTTGGTGATTTTATCTTTAGGTTTATACTATCTCGTCGAGGCGATTGCTCTCTTTGTCTCTCCGAGCCACCGTGGCTTTGCCGACGTGGTCTCAGGAACCTTGGTGAGTGACACCGACGAGGACGAATAATTAAAGGAGGCACACAATATGCCAACACCCCACATTGGAGCGCAAAACGGAGATTTCGCAAAAGTTGTTTTAATGCCAGGAGACCCGCGCCGGGCCGAATGGATGGCCAAGACGTTCTTAAAGGATGCCAAACTGGTCACCGATATTCGGGGCATTCTTGGATTCACCGGGAAAGCACCGGATGGTTCGTTGGTTTCGATTTTGGCCTCGGGCATGGGGATGCCGTCGATTGGCGTCTATAGCCACGAGCTTTTCTCTTCTTATGGCGTCGAAGCCATTATCCGGGTGGGAACCTGCGGTGGTTACCAAAAGGATGCCAAGTTAAAAGATCTCATCATCGGTCAAGCTTGCTCGACTGACAGCAATTGGATGGGCCAACATAACCTTTATGATGGCACTTTCAGTGCGATCGGCAGTTATGACTTGCTCGAAACCGCTGTCGCCGCGGCCAAGGCAGCCAATGTCCGCTATCACGTGGGCAATCTTCTTTCGAGCGATACGTTCTACGATTACCGCGAGGACGCATGGAAGAAATGGGCGAATCTCGGTGTTCTTGGCGTCGAAATGGAAGGCTATGCGCTTTATGAGCAGGCAGCGGAGTTAGGCAAAAAAGCCTTGGTCATCTGCAGCGTGAGCGATTCCTTCGTCGACAAAGGCATCTTGACTCCTGAAGAAAGGCAAGAAGGCCTCAGCAATATGATCATGGTGGCTTTGGTCGTTGCTGAAAAGTTTAACGCATGCCTCAAGCAGTAAAATTCACTTTATTCATCGTTTGTGCCGTTTTGGTAGGTCTCTTGTTTTTGTTGTGGTTTTTCTACCGGCCGATCAAAAAGATTGTCTGGCGGAAAGCCCATGAGAAACTCTTTTACCACAAAGCCCTCAAGGTTTCGCGGGACGGGGATTTTTATCTCATTAACGATTTGCCCTTAAAAACCGGCAGCCAATCCCGCTTGGTCATCGATCACATCATCGGTGGCGACAAGTTCATTTTCGTCATCACCGATCGTTATTACGATGGGACCCTCAACGCCAAGGCCAATGAACCCAGCTGGTATTATTACCAGAAAGGCGGAAAGAAGATCGATATCCCCAATCCGCTTATGGAGAATCGCTTTGCGATGGACCGGCTATCGATTGCGAGTGGCATCAATACCTCATTTATGGTGGGAATTGTCCTCGTGAACGACGACTGTTTTCTTAACGCCTTTGAAAGCGATGAAAGCGAATCTTTGCTTGTCCCGGTATCGCAATTGGAAAAAATCATTTTTCTTTACGAGAAAAAGCCAAACATCAAACCCTTTGTTTCAAAAGAGCTATGGCAAACGATCCAAGATTTGCACGAATTAGGAGAGAAAAACCATGACTGAGAAACCGCTCTCGCTTTCTAAAATGGCGTGGGGGCAGGTCCATCAGGAACTGGGCAAGATTTGGCCGACGGGTTTGAATGTCTTCTTGATTACCATCGGAGTCTTAGCGGTGGCTCTTTGGCAACCTCTGAGCCTTTATTTCACGATTCCGCTGGTTTTTCTCAGTTTCTTTTTCGCTTATCAACTCAGCATCTCTTATGTTCATAAAGGCGAAGAGATGGGCAATCGGCAGTTCCTCAGTTTCTACTCGGCGTATTTCCGGATGCCGTTTTTAGGCTCTTACCGCGTGATTCGCAGTGCCTTATTGTCCTTTTTGTATTCGATTGCCTTCGGGCTTCTGGTCGCTTTTCTTTATTACGCGATTGCCATCAACGTGTCGAGCGCGTTTAAGACGGATTGGTCGAATCTTCTTTCTTACGCGAGCAATAACCAAGTCGATGCGACGAATTCGCTTCTGAGCAGCAGTCCTTCGCTACTTTTATTTGAGCAAACGATTGCCTTAGCGGAAGGGATCGCGATCTTTTTCGCTTTCTTCTTTTATGTCGCTTTCTATGGTCTCAGCCCTCATCTTCGTTCGATTATCATGGGTGCTTCTCCCCGAATCAGCAACGCGATTTTCGTGGGGGGAATTCGAAAAGCAAGGGGGTTTTGGCGGGATTATTTTAAGAGTCTCTGGCCTTTGCTCGTCGCGGAAATCGTTGGATTTGCTTTGGGCTTCCTCATCGCTTATTACCTGAGCAAGGATTACACCTATTGGCTTATGGGTGGTGTCAGTGGGGCTTTGCTATTCTTGACGCCGTTATTTCCATACTACTTTGAAGTGGCGGGATTGTTGATGGATAAATATCGTCGGGCCTTCAGCGATTATTCGATTTCTTTAGCTCAAAAGACGCTCGAGCGGCTTGAAGAAACGAAACAGATGAGCGAAGAAGAAGCTCAAGAAATGAAGAAAACCATCGATCAAGCCAAGAAAATGGAAGAGGAGAATCCGCCCCTTCCGCCCCTGGACGAATCTGCCGATCCGCGGGATGACGATGATGATTCGAATGATGATAACGACCAATAAAATGGTCGTTTTTTCTTGTTTGGGATTCTCAAGGACTTCTCTTTCTTCAAGGATTAATCCCCGATTAATCAAGGATTTTTACTCAACGATTTTGAGACAAAAAAATAAAAACCCCGATGTTATCGGGGATTTATTCGTGCTGGAGCAAGTGACGGGAATCGGACCCGCGTATTTACCTTGGCAAGGTAATGTTCTACCATTGAACTACACCTGCATGGCGCTTTTGGCGCGTTGATTATTATAGTGGGGTCAACAATTAAGCGCAAGTGGAAATAAACTATCGCTTAGCCTATAATTCCCTCGAAAGCAAAAGAGAGGCATTTTATGGCGACTTTAAACGACTTAGCAGAACTGTTATTCCCTGACGTAAAAACAACGATTGCCGATTTAGAAAAGAAATACCCTGCCCGGAATTTGCCTATCGGAGCGGAAGTGACCCGTTTTGCGCCTTCGCCCACGGGTTTCTTGCACACCGGAAGCTTATTTACAGCCTTGATTGGTTATACGATTGCCAAACAAAGCCATGGCGTTTTCTATTTCCGGCTCGAGGACACCGATACCAAACGGACGATCGAAGGCAGCGGCGACGAGCTCACGAGCCAGCTCAAGGAGTTTGGCATCGTGGCGGATGAAGGCTGGTTCCCCGAAGGGGATAAGGGTGTTTATGGTCCTTATCAACAATCGAACCGCAAAGAGATTTATCGTACCGTCATCAAAGAACTGATCCGTCGGGGCAGAGCCTATCCCGATTTTTGCACGACCGAAGACCTCGATAAAATCCGCAAGTTCCAAGAAGACAATAAGGTTTTGCCGGGATATTATGGCGTTTACGCCCGCGACCGCAATCTTTCGGTCGATGAAGAAATCGCCAAGATCAAAGCCGGAACGCCTTGGGTGATTCGTTATCGCTCCAATGGCGATCACGATAAGAAGACGTCATTCGTCGACGCCATCCGCGGCAAGATCGAACTCCAAGATAACGATGTTGATGTCGTCATCTTGAAGAGCGATGGCCTTCCGACGTATCACTTTGCTCACGTTTGTGATGATCATTTCATGCATACGACTCTGGTGACCCGGGGCGAGGAGTGGATTCCTTCGACGCCAATTCATTTGGACATGTTCAAAGCCTTGGGCTGGGAAGCGCCGAAATATGCGCACCTTCCGGTCATCATGAAATTGGACCATGGCAATAAGCGCAAGCTTTCGAAACGCAAGGATCCCGAAGCGGCCGTTTCCTATTTCTTGGAACAAGGCTATCCGCCAGAGGCGTTACTCATTTATCTTATGTCGATTGCCAATTCCAACTTCGAGGAGTGGTCGATTGCCAATAAGAGTCTCAAGATTCAGGATTTCACCTTCTCTTTGGACAAGATGTCCTTGGATGGCGCCCTCTTCGATATCGATAAACTCAATTATTTCTCCAAAGAATTCATCGCCAAAGAACCGGCGAAGGAACTCGAGCCGAAAGTTATGGCGTGGGCGAGTAAGTATAACGATAACTTCCGCATCAAGATCCTCTCGGACGAACCCTATTTCGAGAAGATTCTGAACATCGAGAAGGAACGGCCGAATCCGCGCAAAGACTATGCGAAATACAGCGATATCGAACCGCTCACCCGTTTCTTCTATGAAGATGACTACAAAGAGATTGCCGCCAATGGCCTTCCCTTCAATCCCCGCTACGACGAAGACACGATTGGCGAACTCTTACAGGATTTCGCGCTCAAGATGCCGTATGGCGTCGATGAGACGACCTGGTGGGAAGAAGTCAAGGTCATCGCCGGAATTCATGGCTTCGCCCCGTCGAACAAGGAATTCAAAGCCAATCCGAAAGCCTATATCGGCAATGCTTCGGATGCCGCCGAGATCTTGCGCATCGCCTTAACCTGCAGCAAAGAATCCCCGAACCTCCATGAGGTCATTGAGATTTTAGGCAAAGATGTCGTGACGCGTCGTCTTTGCTCAATCTGCGCTTTAGCCGATAGCCGATAACGCTCTTTCTTGCAATGGGCTAGGGAGAATGCTTTAATATCTCTCGGCCTATCACGGCCCTGTCGTCAAGCGGTCAAGACACAGCCCTCTCAAGGCTGGTTCCCCAGTTCGAATCTGGGCAGGGTCACCAAAAGGAATTAACGATGCTCCTCGGAGCATCGTTTTTTTGATAAGATAATGCCATGAATCCCGTTTTGGCTCAGTTTAAAGAAAATCTCTACGGTCCTCATTATGATGTCGCTTCCTTTCAAGTGAGTCGGATGGTGGGGACTTCCTTAAAAACCGCTCGTCTAACGATCCCTCACGTTAAAGACGCCATCCGTCGTTACGAAAAGAATCCTGATTTGCCCCTTGAGGAGTTTCCGCTCGATGAAAGCGTGGAACTTACCCTTTGCTATTTCATGCTTTCGCTCAAAAAAGAAGGCACTTTTGCAAAACAAATGGCTTTTTTGCAGGGAAAATTAGCCTATGCGAACTCCTGGATCATCACGGATTCTTTGCCGCAAGTGATTCGTAAGGCGCCCGTCAAGGACTTTGAGCCTTATTATCGGAAATGGGCGAAAGATAAGCGAGAGTACGCCCGCCGTTTCGCTTATGTTTTTGCGATGCGTTATTACAGAGAAAATGACATTTCTTTTTTCTTGGACCACTTGGTTTACGATGAACGCTATTACGTGATGATGGGGGAGGCGTGGATGCTGGCTACCTTTGCCATCACCCATTTCGAGGATGTCAAAGCGTTTTTGCTTCGAAATGACATTCCGGAAAGCCTAAAACGGAAAACAATTTCCAAAATCCGAGACTCGTATCGGCTTTCAAGCGAGCAAAAAGAAATCGTGAAGCAAATCCGCGACAATCGCTAAATCTTTGGCTATTGTCCAAGAATATTTCTTGAGTTATCCGGGGGACGTGTCTTAGACTTTAGTACGTTGATTTTTTATTTCTTCTTCGGGAGATTTTTATTATGGGAACCAAGTATGTCTTCGTCACGGGCGGGGTTGTTTCGAGTTTGGGAAAAGGTATTTTTTCTTCGACCTTGGGCTTACTTTTGAAGAGTCGGGGATTGAAGATTTTCATGATGAAATTCGATCCCTATCTCAATGTAGATCCCGGGACGATGTCGCCCTATCAACATGGCGAGGTTTACGTGACTGATGATGGAGCGGAAACCGATTTGGATTTAGGCCACTACGAACGCTGGACCGATTTGCATCTTCTCAAGGAGTCCTCAGTAACTTCCGGCAAAATCTATTCTTCCGTCATCGAAAAAGAACGGCGGGGAGATTATTTGGGCGCTTGCATTCAAGTGATTCCTCATGTCACCAACGAAATCAAGAGTCGCCTGTTCGAAGCCGCCCGGGTTTCGGGCGCTGATGTCGTCATTTGCGAAATCGGTGGTACCGTCGGCGACATCGAGTCGGAACCTTTCCTTGAAGCCGTGCGGGAAACCCGGTTGGAATTAGGCTACGAAAACACGATGTTCATCCACAATACTTTGGTACCTTATCTCAAGAGTGCCGAAGAGAGCAAAACCAAACCGACTCAGCATTCGGTTCATGAGCTATTAGGCTTGGGCATTCAGCCGGATGCGATCGTCTTGCGGAGCGAAGTGCCGTTGGCCGAAGGACAAAAAGAGAAAATCTCGCTTTTCTGCAACGTCCCGACCAAAGGCGTTTTCGAAGCGGATGATTTGCCCATCGTTTATGAGCTCCCCTTTAAGCTGCATGAGCAGGGGCTCGATGATTATGTTTTGGATCATTTTCAAATCAAGGCGCCCGAGGCCGATCTCCGCAACTGGAAGAGTTGGTGCGATTCCATCCGCGATGCCAAAGGCGAAGTCAAAATTGCCCTCGTGGGCAAATACGTTGAACTTCATGATGCCTATCTTTCGGTGGCGTCCGCTTTGAAACACGCGGGATATTACAATGGCTCCAATGTTGAAATCGGCTGGTTTAAGAGCATGGATATCACGAATGAAAACGTTAAAGAAAAGCTGGCGGGTTATGATGGGATTTTGGTTCCTGGTGGCTTTGGGGAGCGCGGAAGCGAAGGCAAGAAAATCGCCATCCGCTACGCCCGGGAGAATAACGTTCCGTTCCTTGGCATTTGTTTTGGCCTTCAACTGGCTTTGGTGGAATACGCTCAGGATGTCTTGGGCTTGAAAGATGCGAATACCACCGAGTTCGACCCTGCGACGAAGAACCCGGTTATTGATCTTTTACGCGATCAATACGCTGGCATCAAGATGGGCGGAACGATGCGGCTTGGTTTATACGATTGCCACATTGAAAAAGGAACTCTCGCTTATCGGTGTTATGGGCAAGCCGACATCAAAGAGCGTCATCGGCATCGCTATGAATTCAATAATCAGTTCAAAGAGCAGTTTGAGAAATCCGGTTTGGTTTTTAGCGGGATTAATCCGCAAGCGGGTTTAGCCGAAATCATTGAAATTCCCGCCCATCCTTTCTTTATCGCCTGCCAATTCCACCCGGAATTCACTTCGCGTCCTTTGAAACCAAATCCGCTCTTCCGCGAATTCGTCGCGGCGTCAATTTGTCATCAAGGCCATTAGTTTTTGTGTTATAGTAACCTTCCATGAAGGCTTTACTGCTTTACTCTCACTCGTCGGGCCACAAGGACTTTGAACGTCAAATTCAGAAAATTCGCCGTAGCCTTTCAACGACCTTTGATGTTTTGGATGTGGTCTGCACTTTCTCGGCTGACGAAGCGGCCCGTTTAGAAAAAGAAGCAGGGGAACGCTATGATGTTTTGCTCATCGCCGGAGGAGATGGAACTTTCAATAATGCCGTCAATAACCTCATGAAAGTCCGCAAAACCCCCGTGCTTGGATATTTGAACTTCGGCACGATTGGCGATGTTGGGCGAAACTTCGGCATTCATGGCGGGCTTACGCGCGCGCTCAATATTATCAAAGAAGGAAACATTGAAGCCTTTGATGTCTGCGATGCCAATGGAGTCTATTTTGCCTATACCTGCGCAATCGGAAGCTTTTCCGATATTGCTTATGCCACTCCTCGCCATCAAAAACGACGCCATGGACGTTTTGCTTACTATTGGGTGGCGGCTCAAGAGGCTTTCCGAAAAAAGAGCATTCATTACGAGGTCGAATTCGAAGGTAACAAAATCGAAGGAAAAAGCGCCTTTGTTATGGTGTTGAACGGCCGAAATATGGGAGGATTCCTCGTCAATAAAAATGGTTTCATCAACGATGGAAAAATGGAATTTTTCGTTGCTGATGAGGGGATTTTCAATGGGTTAACCCATTACCTTTTCCATCATAAAGTCAGTGTCATTTCATCGGATCGTTTTTCCATCAAAACTTCTGAAAGCGGACCCTGGTGTTTGGATGGAGAAAAAGGGCCTGAGGGTCAAGTTGTGATCACCTGCCACCCCAAAGCTCTCCGGATTTTTTCGAAAAAAATAAATTAGTCGTTCCTCAAAAAATCAAAAATCCTTGCAAAAAGGGCACGATTTCTCTTTTCATCCGGCAAAAAGCGGTTACAATTACTAGCAAAGAGGTAACACTTTATGAAGAAAAAGTTGTTAATCATCTCCATCATTTCGACTGCACTCGCGGTCATCGGCTTGGTCTTAGCCGAAATCGCGTTTCATCCAGCCGGACTTGGCATTGGCGCCGCATTCGCCAGTATGTTCGCATTCGGCAAAATCTTTGCCGCGCACGACTACATTTGGTTGGTGACCGCCTTATTGTCCATCGCCGGATTGATCGTGATCATTGTTTTCTGGGTTTTGCACTTAGTTAAACTCATCAAAATCAAAGCGAAGCAATGGATCGCCGTTGATGTCTTAGGCATCGTCGGTGGGCTGATTGCCGTCATTGTGTTTGCTGGTTTATTAAATAAGTATGCGTTTGTTAATTTTGAAATTAAAACCCACAAAGACATTTGGGCAAGCTCGTTTATCGATGCTTTGCTCCAATACCATCCGGATTGGGGTCACGAGTTCACCAAAAACTGGCTCGCTCCGCTTATTGAAGACCAGAACTACTTTGGTTTAATCGGTGGCATTCTTGCCATCGCTGCCGCGATTGCGGGCTGGATTCTTGGCTTAAAAGCCTTGGTGGTCTCTCGCAAGGTTATGGAAGGCAAAGTCAAAGAGAATCCCGAAGAAGAAGAAGCTGAAGAACCCGCTGCCGTTGCTGCTAAAGAGGGCGAAGGCGCTCCGACTAGCGAAGATGAACTCCGCGGCGCTGAGAATGCGGAGCTCGATGAAGATGATGCGAACGGAAAGAAAGTTGGACCTTATGTGATCCAATACTTCAATTACGGACCGGCTCCGAAAGCGGAAGAAGAAAAGAAACCGGCTGCTGAAGAAGACGATGAAGAAATGCTCACCAGCGATGATCTCCGCAAGATCATCCGCGAGGAAATGCACATTGATCCGAATGCTCCGAAGACCACTCCGTTAACCGCGGACGAGGTCCGAGAGATCGTCAAAGAAGAAATCGAGAAGGCCTTTAAAGATCAAGCTCCGGCTCAAAACAACGCTTCGATGGAACAGCAACAGAATGCCGCCATCAAACAGTTGCAAGACAATCAGTTGACTCCGGAACAAGTTCGGACGGTCGTTTCTCAAGAACTCGACAAGCGTAGCCTTGCCTCTCAGCCTGAAAAGGTCGAGAAGAAGGAGGCTCCCCAGCCCGAACCTAAACCCGAGCCGGCTCCCGCACCCGTTGTGGTCCAAGTCGTTACTGCTCCAGCTCCGACACCTGCCCCGGCACCAGCGCCGGCTCCAGCCCCTGTCGAAGAGCCGAAGAAGGTCGTAAGAGTTCCGTTCCCTGAGCGGCTTGATCAAGCCGACAAGGATGTGAAGGCGAACTATAACGAAATCAAAGCGGAGGCCTTAAGCTTTGGCTTAAAGAGCCGTCTCTCGAATTCGGGCGATACCTTCCGTCTTCATACAAAGACTTACCTCAAGATCACCGTCGCCGGCAAGGGCTTAAAGCTCTACTACGCCCTTGATCCGAAAGCCTACGAGAATAGTCCGATTCCGTTAAAGGATGCCTCGAGCAAGAATATCTACAAAGAGATTCCGGGCTGCTTCAAAGTGAAGAGCGAACTCTCCGTGAAGCGTGCGAAACAACTCATTGCTGATGCTTGCGAAAAGGATAACCTCGAGCAGGGCAAGGCTGAAATCAAGAATTACGCCGCCGAAATGAAGGATTATAAACCTCAGAACGGCGATGACGATGATGATGGCGATGACGATGACGACAAGTAATTGTCGCTAGATTGAAACGAAAGCACTCTGAGCAAAATCGGAGTGCTTTTCTTTTCTTCTTTCATTTATGATACAATTCTCTCGTCGGTCTAAACCCGAAAAGGAGTTTTCACTGCTTTGGATGATCCTCTAAGTTGGCTTTATATAGCCATCGTCATAATTCTCATCTTCCTCGCCGGATACTTCTCCATGTCGGAGACAGCGTTCTCTTGTTTCAATAAGTACCGCTTCGAAGTGCAAAAAGAAAACGGCTCTCGCACAGCTAAAGCCGTTTTAAAAGTGGCCAATAACTTTGACCGGACTTTAGTCACGGTTTTAATCGCCATCAACGGCATCAACGTTGCCCTCTCTTATTTGGTGACCATGTTATTTGTTAACAATTTGCCTTGGGACCATACTTTATTGTCTTTGCTCTCCTCCGTGATCTTGACCTTGGTAGTTTACCTTTTTGGCGAGACGATCCCGAAACAAATTGCCCGCAAAATTCCTAACACCGTCGTGAAGATTTGCGTCTATCCCCTTCAGGTTGTCATTTGGATTCTTTATCCGGTCTCCTTGATTTTCCGGGGGGTCACTTTCGCGGCAAAGAAACTCTTCCGGAGCGAAAAAGCCGTCGAACTCACCGAAGAGGACTTTACTTCGGTAGTGGAAACCAACGAAAAACACGGTTTACTTGAAGAAAACGAAAGCAACATCATTCAGGCTTCTTTCGATTTCGCTGATACTTCCGTCAAAGAAGTCCTGACCCCGAAACGGGATATTTACGAGTTGGATCTCAAAGGCTTGAGCGCTCATCAGTTGGCTCAGAAAATTTGTGCGAGTAAATATTCCCGGATTCCGCTTTATTATGAAAAAGAAGATAACATTATCGGCATTTTGATCGTCAAAAACTTTTTGGCCGCTTACTTGAAGAATCCTCATCTCGAAATAAAAAATTACCTGCAAAAGCCCTACATTGTCTCTCCTAGCATCCGAATGGATGACATGGTGGATGGCTTTCGCAGTCATCACACTCAGATCGCTTTGGTTTATCAGGGGAATAGCCTCATCGGCATGGTGACGATGGAGGACGTTTTGGAAGAACTCGTTGGCCCGATTTCCGAAAAAGCGGGACTCCATGAAAAGACGGTGCGCAAATGAAAAGTATTGATATCATTTATTTCATCGTCTTGTTCTTCCTCTTTCTTTTAAGCGCAGCCTTTTCGGCTGCCGACATGGCGTATAGCTCGGTCAACAAACTTCGACTCGAGAAGCGGGCCTTCATCGGCGATGAGCGAGCGAAAAAAGCTCTCCATTTCGCCAATGACTACGATAAGACCATCGCCACCGTTCTCTTTGGCAATGATTTCGTGAATATTTTGGCTTCTTCCTTGGCCACGTTACTAGGCGCTGATTTATTGAATGATGTGGTGGGGCCGACGAACGCCGCTCTCATTTCCTCGCTGGCGCTTCTCTTCATCCTTTTGATTTTCGGCGAAATTACGCCGAAGGCTTTAGCCAAGCCCCACAACTATGCCTTCGCCAAAGGGATGGTGGGATTCGTTTCCGTCATCGAAGTGATTTTCTTCCCCTTCGTGTACCCCGCTAATAAGTTAGCGGAACTTTTGGCCCGTCCTTTTATCGAAAAGGCGCCCAAGGAAACCAGTTTGGCCAGCGATGAAGAACTCCAAGCGATGGTCAACACGATTGAAGAAGAAGGGATTATCGATGAAGACCAAAGCGAGCTGCTCCATCGCTCGATCGACTTTAAAGAGACCTCTTGTTACGAGATCATGACCCCCCGGGTTAAGGTGTTCGCTTACGACATCGAGGAGCCTTTTGCGGAGTTTTTGAAGTCACCGGAAGCGTTCCGCCACTCACGGATCTTGGTTTATAAAGGCAATCTTGACCACGTCTTGGGCTATATCTCGGTGAAGATTTTGCTCCGGGTTCTGACTCGCGGGGAAAAACCGGATTTGGGGCAATTGATTTTGCCAATCGTTTCCGTTCCGCGGACGATGATGATTTCCTCGACGATGGCTTTGATGAAAGAGACCCACCATCATATCGCGGTGGTTCGCGACGAGTATGGTGGCACCGAAGGCATCATCACCCTCGAAGATATTTTGGAAGAGCTCGTGGGCGAGATGTGGGACGAATCAGAGAAACCTGAACATGATATTATTGAAACCGAGAAAAAGAACGTTTATCGTGTTCGAGGAAAAGCCAATATCGATGACGTCTTTGATAAATTTGAGCTGAATCCGGACCGTCTGCCCGATGATTACAGTACCATGTCCGGTTACATCAACGATCGCTTGGGCCGTTTTGCTAAAGTGGGGGACTCCTTTCAAGAGGGTAAAATCGATGTCAAGGTCACTGCCGTGTCGCTCTATACGGTTGAAGAGTGTCTGATTAGCTATCACCCGAAGCGAAAGAAGAAAACGTCATGAAAAGCCAGAAGTGGTTGGACCGCAACATTCCTTATCTTGTCGGCAAGAAGATTTTGATTACTGGGGGCACCTCGGGAATTGGTTTTCAAGCCGCCTTGGCCCTCCTTTATAAAGGCGCCAGCGTGATTATCGCTTGTCGAGATAGTGAGAAAGCCGCCAAAGCTCGCTCCATTCTCCTTCGGGAAATCACCGCCCCTGACGTTTCCTTCGTTTTTTATGATCAAAGCAAGCCGGACTCCATTCGCTTATTAGCCAAAAAACTCGAAGGCCTCAAGCTTGACAGCATCGTTCTTAATGCCGGGGTTTATTACCCGAAAAAGGATGCGGTGGCGGAGGATGGCACTTCGATGACCTTTTTCACGAATGCGGTCGGAACTTACCTTCTTTTCGAGGCACTCCATGCCACTCACAAGGAATCGCGCTACGTCTTCGTCAATTCGATCGTCAACGCTTCGCCCCGTGGCGAAACTTATGCCAACTATCTCAAGAGCAACCGCTACTCGCGCGGTAATCAATATGCCGTTTCGAAACGGGCGGTCATGAATCTCTTTGCCTATGCCTCTTCGCTTGATGATTGCGAAGCCACGATGACTCATCCTGGCGTCACTCCGACGGATATTCTCCGCAATTTCGCTCCTTGGTTTAAGCGTTTAGGCAATCGTTTCCTTTATCTCTTCACTCATAAGAGTTGGAAAGCCTGCCTTGGCATCGTTTATTTGGCCGCTGGAAAAGGCAATGAAGGCGATTATTTGACCCCGCGGGGTCCTTTCCATATTTCGGGTTATCCAAAAACGAGCCGTTTGCCGGTTCGTTTGTGCCGAAAGTATTATCAGGATTTGCTCGCGTTACTTCGGAAGAGTTATCGTTCCTAAATGACGGCTTTTTAAAGTTAAAACGTATTTGACATAAATATCGTCGGCGATTTCTTCAAGTCCCCGTTCATCGGTGGCGATATGAAAATCGGTGGGGGCGATGTTATCTTTAGCGAAATCAATCCGGTCGCCTTCGATGCGTTTTACGATATTTTCCTCGGTATCTCCCCGATGTTTCATCCGGGCTTCGCGAGTGTCTTCGCTGGCCTCAAGATAAAAGGTGACCACGCTGGCGTCAGCCAAGGCTAAAAACGAACGAAGGCCATTGGGATCGACGACGATGCATTTTTGATGGGTGACTTCTTTTTTCGGGCAACCATAATAATGGCCATTATAAAGGGTATGTTCGACGAGTTTGCCTTCTTTGATATCGTTTTGGAACTCGCTTTCGCTCACGAAATAATAATCGACGCCATTCGTTTCGCCAACCCGGGGCGGCCGAGTCGTTTCGGTGATGGCTTTGACGATGCCATATTTTGAACGAAGAAGTTTAGCAACTTCAGTTTTTCCGCTGGCGGAAGCGCCGGTAAGCAAAATCATTTCTCCTATTATAAACGCTTCCGTTTTTTTCGGGGAAGGAAAAGAAAGTGTTACGAAATAGTAGCGGTGGCGTCTAGACTTTTCGTCACCATAAAAAATAATAGGGCACAAAAGGCTTTTTTCTCGTTATATTAAATGAAGGAGGAATTGTTCCTATGGAATCCGAGGAACTCCCTGTCGCGTTGATCTTCCCCGACCGCGAATCGTCAATTGAGATTCTGCGCGCCGCCTACCGTCAAGCTCTTGTCGAGGTCGGACATTCGCCCGATTTTCATATTTACGACCTCGACAGTAACTTCCTGGTCCACAAACAGAACTTAGCCAGCGGTCGTTTCTTGCTCAAGCTGTATTGGTTTTATTTGCTGCAGGATGATCTCTCGCGTCGGATTTTCGTCAGCGAGTTTTTGGAACGCGGCCGCCATTATCGGTTCTGGTGGTTTGAATACTGCCCTTACGACCAATTTGAAGCCACCCGCAACCAGGTCTACCGCTCGCTTCATCGGATCTTGAACTTTTAACTATATTTATGCATCTCATTCTTTCGGAGGTATCGCTCCTCTTTTTACTCGTGCCCAATTTCGAGGTCGTTCCGTCTAATCCGCGTGCCCATTTTTTTGAAATTCCCCCAACCTATATGGAACCTATTAAGGAAGATCGAAGCAATCTTTATCGTCGACTTGAAATCGACGTTAAACATACTTGTTTTCTTTCTTTCACAGTTCACATGGAGAACACTCTGATCAAGGGGCATCTGATTAATCCCACCGGAGATACGGAAGTGAAATATACCGAAGGCTATATCTTGGTATCCCCCCAGCAATACGAAAACTATTTTTCCCCAGGAGATGTGGTGAATTTGGAGTGGACATATCCGCGGGACTATCTTATGGATTCCAATACGATTTGGCTGACGGTTAAGACATGGTACGATTTCAATGATGTCAATCCACTCAACAATATTATTGGTTTTGGCGACCCTTTGTTTCATCCCCAGACTTGGGATTTAGGCATCAAAGGCATCTGCCAGCGTTCTAGCACGATGGGCAGTATCGTCCGCTATCCCGGCGGGATATCGGATGAAAACTGGGGCACCGAACATAAGGGTTTTGCCAGCTCTATCGAAAATCCGCAGCATAACGCCGTTCCTTTGTCCACGGCGCTCATTCGTAGCCTTGATTACGATGGCTTGCCCGAGCGTTTCACCTATCAGAAAGCCTATCTCCGGCTCCACAATGACGAAGAGGTTTTTACGATTGGCTCCCCGGGTCATAATGCGGTAGAGAAGTGGCGGGACTTCCCCCTTGCCTTGGGTCTTTCCAATTCCACCAGCACTTACGCGGCATTTCATCTTGCTGAATTCTATGCGGTTACCCCCGATGGCCGCTATATGAAGCCAAAGAATCTATCGACCCCACGCGATTATCTTACCCAGCAGCTCTACCTTCCGCCCGTGAAAAACAACGAGAGCAAAACCTATTCGTTCTCACTTTATATCGAAGGGGCGGGCGAAATGGGACTCGACAAATTCGTTTGGAATTTCACGGTTGAGAAGAACAAAAACTATTTTGGTTCGTTCCCCAATAGCGATTACGCGGTGGAGGTGAGCTGAGATGATGAATTTCTTCTTGTGGAGCCTCCTTTTTACGATGACGAGCGCCCTCTTTCAGTTCAGCTTTGATCTTTCCGGCGTTGCTCGCAGTTTCGAAAGTCTCGATGCGACGATTGCCCAATCCGCGGTGGTCGCTCTCAAAATTGAGGCCAATCCGAGTGGACTCCCTTATTTTGATCCCACAATCTTTGAAAGTCGGGTCAACGAGCACTTCGCCACGGCTCTAGCGAAACAACCCACCAAGAAAGATTACACCTTGAAGTACTCTTACCTTTCTTATCGGGTGGTGAACGCCAGTGGCGAAGGCAGCTACCCTTTCCAAATCCAAGTGGGTTTTGCTTGCGATATCGCTTCCCTTTATATCTATCACAACGTCAAGACGTTCGCGATTGTGGAAGGAGGACGTTATGTCGCTTGATCCTGCTGGCTATCTGGAGAACTCCTTTCTAAGCGAACTGATCCAACTCGAAGGCTTGACGGACCTTTCGTTCAATGGCGAGGAACTCTTCTATGCCACGAACCAACGCGGGAGAGAAAAGGCCAAGAAACAGCCGAGTTTACTTGAAGTTGGTGATTTTCTTCGCCAGATGGCCAACCTCACGGAAAAGCAATTCTCCTATTCTTCGCCGATTCTCGATGTCAGTTTCTCCCGTTACCGCCTTAATGCCGTCTATCAGTCCTTAGCCCGCAGCCATAACGAAAAGACGTATTCTTTTTCTCTCCGTTTGGCTTCGCCCCGTTGCCGCATCGCGGAGGATCCTCGTTTCTTCGGCGGGGAAAGCAAGGGCATTTTGCAGGGGATTTTAGCTCGGGGCGAAAGCATCGTGATCGGCGGAAAAACCTCGAGTGGCAAGACGGAGCTTGAGAAATACCTTTTAGGCGAAATGGCGGAGGCGTCCCGGGTTATCGTCATCGACAACGTCGAAGAACTGGATATGGTCGCAAATCCAAAGATCGATTTGACGATGTGGCTGGTCAACGAGTCGATTAAAGAAGCCTCGTTTTCGGGGCTGATCCGCAACGCCTTACGCAACAACCCGGACTACATCATGGTCGCCGAAGCCCGGGGAGGAGAAATGCTCGATGCCTTAGTCTCCGCAATGTCTGGCCACCCCATCATTACGACCATTCACGCCCAAGATCTTGAAGCGATGCCTGAACGGATTGCCCGGCTGGCGATGATGGGGAATCCCACCCTCTACAAGGAAGAATTGATGGATGATATCGCCCATCATCTCCGTTATTACGTCTACTTAGAGAAAAAAGAAAATCCTGATGGCTCTTTGTCTCGCTCGCTAGAGAGCATTGGCTATCTCGACGAGAAGAGCAAGTGCATGCACAAACTCTACGAAAGGACTTCATGAAATATTACCTGTTGGCTTTGCTCCTATCGCTCCTCTATGGCATTTTAAGTTTTTATGTTTCCGATTCCCTTTATATCGGCTTGGGGATCGGAGCGATATTCGCTTTGACGCTTTTAATCCTGGTGGTTCCCCTTTATCTTCGCCACGAAGAAAAAGAACGGAAACGCCATGAATGCTATCGTTTCTTAAACACTTTCATTATTTCGCTTTCGGTCAGCCAATCCGGTGAGCGGGCGCTCGAAGAAGTGAGCTTGGATCTGAAAGGCGAAGAGAAAGAGATCTTCGAGGCGATCGCTCAACTTTCTTTGGAAGAAAGGATTGCCTATTTTGCCCGCTACTTCGAAAACTCTTCTTACACGATGTTCTTATCGATTTTTCAGCTTTATGAAAACCAAGGGGGTGATGTCCTCGAGGTCGCCGAACCTTTATTGAAGGAAGTCACCCTCCAAGAAGAAACAGGCGATGCCATGGAGAAAATTCGTTACCGCAATCTCTTGCAGTTCGCTTCGCTTTGGGGGATGTCATATCTCGTCTTAGGCTTCACCCGTTACGGTTTAAGCAATTTCTATTCGCTCCTCAGCGTATCCATCCCCTATTTGGCGACCGAAATGGTGTATTTCCTGATTGCCCTTGTCGCTTTCGTCTTATTCGCCCTCGCCTTCACCGGCGAGAAAATCACGTTCCAAAGGAGAAAGAGCCATGAAGAAATCACCCCTCAAAAAGCTTAAGGAATCCTGGGGAGAGTTCCGGAGCAAAATCGATCGGCGAACTGGTTTTCTCCTCTTAGCCATCAATGTGATTTTGCTCGGCGCCGCTCTTTATCTTCTTATCTTCCTCAAGCAGCGTTACCCCGCTTTAGGCTGCGGCTTGGTTCTGATCTTCGTCGATTTATTCATCGTTAGAACGTTCCAGGTCTCCAAAAATCGGGACAGCGAAGCATTAGAACGGGAATTTGTGCAGATATTCGCTTATTTTGCCATTTATATCCGCGATGGCATTCCGGTTTACCATGCGCTCGAAGAGTGCCTTCGCTATGCTTCAAGCGACATGGAGAAAAAGATGCGGAACCTCCTCGAGGCCATCGACACCGACAAAAGCGTCGCACCCTATATCGCTTTCAGCGAAAATTTCCCTTCGATGGAAATCCGCCAACTCCTCATCAGCATTTACCGGATGGTCGATGAAGGAGGCGGGGAGAGCTATATCCGCCAATTCAATGTCCTCTTCGATGCTTTAGAAGCCAATAAAAACAAAGAGCGATTGGAAAAAACGGATTCGCGGTTAGGCAATCTCGGGATGTTCCCGATGGCCGATAGTGCCTTGGTGATGCTCTTGATTACCCTCGGCATCGTTCAAATCATCGGAGGTTACGTCAATGGCATCTAAACTCGGTTTCATTCTTTCGCTCTTTTTCGTGATTCAGATGATGGCCTATGCTGGCGATCTCACCACTTTGCAATCCCTCCACGCTCTTTTGGATGCGGTCTCGATCACGGCCGGGAAGGAAATTGCTCTGCAAGGTGGAATCACTCCGCAGATCGTGGCAATGGTGGAGAAGGACTGTGGTGGCACGATTTATCCCATCACATCCTCTTCCCCTCAAGTCGGCGAAGTCTATGAATTTGCTGTAGCCCGCGACTTTCAGCCGCTCGTTCTCTCTAGTTCCCTCATGACGGTGACCATCAAAAGGTCCGCCGTGATCGGATATCTTGATTAGAAAGGAGGTGAAATAGAAATGTCAGAATTCAAAGGACAGCTTTTGAGCATGATCTTGGTGTTAGCCATCTTCTCAGCTATCAGCGGTATTCTCTTTGCATCCTTCAAAAGCGCGGCCAGCAAGGTCGGGCAGGAAGTAGGCTACAATGAGAATGGCATTGTGATGTCGACTTCGAGTGCGAAAGGCACTGTCGCCGTTTCAGAGTAACCAGCCGATAAAAGAAGTGGGGGCTTGGCAGTGCCGAGCCCCTTTCGTTCTCAATTGCACGCGCTGGGCGAGTCTCTTATAATATGCGCGAGGAATAACTTATGGCTAATGAACAAATGATGGAGATCCGCAAAGGCTTCGCTGAGAGATTGAAGCTCGCCAAGGTCGATGATAATCAGTCGCTTAAGGATTTAGGCCTCGACAGTTTGGATGTCGTCGAGATGTGCCTTGATCTGGAAGACAAATACCAAATTCAATTCACCACCGAAGAACTTTCGTCATTTAAGACGGTTGGCGATTTGCTTTCTTCTATAGAGAAGAAACTCGCCGAGAAGAAGTAGTCCAGTTATTTGTTGCAAACCGCTTTTCGAATCAGTAGAATAGTCCTTGCGCTTTTAAGGCGCGGATGTGCTGCTCGCTTAGCTCAGCTGGTTAGAGCGCCCGGCCGTTAACCGGAAGGTCGAAGGTTCAAATCCTTTAGCGAGCGCCATTTTTAATGGCCCGGTGGAGAAGCGGTTAACTCATATCCCTTTCAAGGATACATTCATGGGTTCGAACCCCGTCCGGGTCACCATTGATAAATCATCCGAACTTGAATAAGGTTCGGATTTTTTAGGACTCTATTAAATCATTGGTTGGTATTGGTTGGTTTGTTAAGACCGATGCCAGCCTTTTCTGTTAAATCATTGGTTGCTTGGTCGAAATCCCTCAATCCGTATATGAGGAGGCATCTTTTCCTGAATCTTTCGAAGTCCGGGCAGCCCCTGGATATCTTGATGTAGGACGAGATGTTGCTGTTCATCCCCTCGGCGTGCGAGTTCGAAATCATGATCCCGTCCTTTCTCAGCTCGAAGGTCCTTCTTATCTGCCTCTCCCACCTTCTGTAGGTCCCGGCGGCGTCGATCGCCTGCGGGACGCCCGAATCGAGGAGCTTCCGGATGATCCAGCCCATCTCGTCCTCGTAGGGCCTCGTCGCCTTCCCGTCGACGAGCGAGTAAAGCGCCTGAAGCGCGTCCCAGATCGGCAGGAGCTGCGGGTATTTGGCCATCACGGCGTCCACGGCGGCGCGGAAGCCGATCGGCTCCATCCCCTTCGCGGCGGGCGTGAAGACCTTGTCCGGGATGTCTGCCTCCCTGAGGAGCAGGATCTGCCGTATGCTTAAAAAATAACCAGCTTTGACTGAGCGCCGCCCGGGAAATACCCTTTCCGCATGGAGGTTTCGAAAAGGAACATGGAAGAAGAAACGCAGATCCGGCCGATCCCGGGGATCGCGGCGAGCCCGGCCCCGAGCGTCTACAGCCTTGAGTTCAAGCTGACGAAGCTGAGGGAATTCACCCAATCCGGCAAGTCGATGAAGCAGTTCGCCCTGGAGAACGGCATCCCCGACAAGACGTTCTGGTGCTGGGTCGAGAAAGCCAGGGAGGGCGGGATGGAGGGCATGCCGCCGAAGCTCCCCCAGCCGGAAAGGCCCGCCCTGCCGCCGGTCGACATCACAAAGGAGGTGAAAGGGGCCGGAAGGGGCAACAAGCCGGCGGGGCCAAAAGCCACCGCGAGGATCGGAGGGGCCAAGTTCACCTTCCCGGCGGACATGCTGATCGAGGTCATGAGGGAGCTGGCGAAGAATGATAAGGCTGAATGACGTCTCGAAGGCGATCCTTTACCCGGGGACCACCGACATGAGGCTCGGCATCTGGGGGCTGATGCGGATCGTCGGCGATCCGGAGCCCGGCTGCCTCTACGTTTTCTGCGGGTCGGGCATGTCGATGCTGAGGATGCTGCTCGTAGAAGGCGATTCGTATTCGCTTTATTCGAGGAAACTGAAGAGGAGGAAATACCTTTTCCCGGCCTCTGGAAGGCCGATGGAGACGGACGAGGAAAACATCGAGGCGATCATCGCCTGCGCGGCCTTGGCCATCAGGGCCGAAGCGGGCGGCGATCCGATAAGCCAGGCATCGATCTGAGGCGGGGGCCATCATCGGGAGGAAACATCCGATGGGCCCTTTCTTTTTTATGTTGAAAACCATGTCGGATGATGTCAACATTGCCTCATGGACAAAAGCAAGGTCAAGACCATCTCCAAACAAGAGTTCATGGCCCTGAGCGACGAGGAGAAATACGATCTCCTCCTGAAGTCGAGGGACATGATCGGCTCCCTCGAGGCGAGGATGTACGAGAAGCAGAAGGAGCTCGACGAGGCCGTCAGGAAAATCGAGTGCAAGACCTTCCGCGTCAAGAAAATGAGCTACGAGAGGTTCGTCGGCACGGACGAGCCGGGCCAGGGATCCGGGATAAACGAGGCCGAGGCCTTGTCTCACAGAGGAAGAAGAAGGGGCGGCAGGAACTTCGCCGGCCTGGATCTTGAGGGGCTGAGCCAACTCAACCCGGTAGTCAGCGTGGACCCCAGCAGTCTAGTTTGCCCCAAATGCGGGGCGGCCCTTCTGCGGATCGGCGAGGATGTCTCGTACAGGATATCCATCGAGCCCTCAAAAGTCTCCGTCATCAAATATGTGTACGGCAAATACACATGCCCCATCGATGGCGGCCTTTATGAAAAGCCGTCCTCGGGCCCGTTCGGGCATTCCCCGGCGACACCCTCCCTCGCGGCGGACGTGATCGCGAAGAAATTCGAATTGGGAGTCCCTTTGTACAGGTATTCGGCGAAGCTCGCCGCGGATGGGATCCCCCTCTCGCCGCAGGACCTCTCGAACGTGGTTCTGGCTTCGGCCGAATTGCTGAGGCCGATCCGCGACAGGATCGAGGGCGAGCTCAGGTCGACGAGATGCGGGGTCATAAACGCGGACGAGACCCCGATAAAAGTCATAGGGTCCGAGGAAGGGAGGAAGACCTCCTACATGTTCGTCTACGGCTCCTCGTGGTTCGAGCGCCCGATGCTGATCTACGATTTCTCGGAGAGCAGGAGGACCGACGCGACGGAGGATCTGCTCAGCGGGTTCTCCGGAACCGTCATCTGCGACTCCTACAAAGGCTATGACCGCCTCAAGGAGAAAGGCATCAAGCTCCAGCGGTGCTGGGCCCATTCCAGGAGAAGGTTCTACGACATCTGGAAGACCCTGACCGAAGAAGAGAAAGCCAAGTCGAGGTGCGGGCCCATCATCGAAAGGTTCGACGCGATCCTCTCCTTGGAGCGTTCGTGGCGGGAATCGCTGGTCACGCCCGACGAGATCAAGAGGAGGCGGAACTCCGAGGAATACCGGGGGATGCTCTCCGGCCTGGAGTCGGCGGCGACTTCCTTCGAGCCGGCGAAGGGATCCCCTTTGGCCGACGCGGTGGCCTATTTCAGGAACAATTGGGGCGACATGCGGACCTTCCTTTCGGACGGCCGCGTGGACCTCACGAACAACCTCGCCGAGCGGGCGGTCAAGCCGTTCGCCATCTGCCGGAGGAACTTCCTTTTCTGCAAGACCGCGAACGGGGCCGAGGCGGCGGCGGTCATCTTCACGGTCGTCCAGACCGCGAGGCTAAACAAGCTCAACGTCGAGAAATACCTGGCCTACGTCCTCGAGAGGATAGGCTCAGCCGATGCCTCGGAACTCATGCCTTGGTCGGACTCGCTGCCCGACGATCTGAAGGCCTCCTGAGTTTTCGCGAGGCCTCCTGAAAACTCCGGAGCCAAACAGACATATTGGTTTTCAAGCAAAAACAGGCCGAAAAGCCGTTTTATCGAAGGCACGGATATCTTTTAAGCATACGGATCTGCCAGTGGGATTTGGCGAAGCGGCATTCGGCGGAGTCGAAGGGGTCCTTGCCGGCGGAGCGGGCGCGGGCGACGTTCAGCGCGAAGGTCGCCTGCTTCACGATGTGGAACATGTCGATGACGTGCTCGGCGCCCGGGAAGTACTCGTTCCTGATGCTCTTGTAGGGGTCGTACATGTCGGAGGAGAAGTACCTCACCGATGCCCTTTCCTTCGGCGGGATCGAGCGGAAGTAGGGCGACATGTAGGCCCATTGCCTCGATTCCACGACGTCGAGGAGCCTCGAGGTCGAGCCGTCCACGAGGATGAACGGGTAGCGGCCCGGGCCGGACCTGGCGTAGCCGAACTCGTCGATGCAGAGGAAGGGCGTCAGGGCGTGCCTCGGGACGTCCTTGAAGAGCGCGTCCATCGCGTTGATCACGTAGGGCGACGAGACATGATACTCCGCGGCGATGTCCTTGATCGTCATCTCCCTCTCGAGGCACAGGCCGACCATCCGGTCGATCACCTGGGGGGTCTGCTTCTTGCCGACGATCCCGCGGATCCTAGGCGCGAACGAGCGGTTGCAGCCCCGGCACATCATCCGGCTGTAGCGGATGTGGATGGTCTCCCGGATGTTCGGGTTGACGGAGGCGTTCACCGTCCGTCGGCGCGTCCCGTAGGAGATGACGTCCTTGGAATGGCACCTGGGGCATTCCGAGGGCTTCCTCATCTCGAAGTAGTAATCGTAGCCGTCGGAGGATTTCACCGTCTCGTCCCCATCGCAGAAATCATCGGGGTCGAGCCCCATCCTGAGCAATATGTTAGAATTCATTTGGACCTCCTTATCTTGTTTCTGTCCGATTCAAGTATAAAGAGATCCTTTTTCAATGCCGATTTAAGCGAGAACTGTTAAAAGATTGGTTGGCGCGTCGGAAAGAGGTAACAACCAGAAAGTTAATAGAACCTGATTATTCGGCCAAATTAGGCAAGTTTGCCATCGTTTTGGCCCCCTAAAAATCGAGAAAAAAAGAGAAAATTTCTCGACTCCCGATAAAAAGCATCAAAGAAACGATGGCATCTGAGCAAGCTGTTCCCGGACGCAACGCAGTGAAACGAAGAGCAACATCCTGAAACATCGTGAAACAAAGGCGCTGTGGACTTTTTGTGAACTATTTCAAAAAGGCAATTTTCCCCTGCACGATGCCTCTGCTTCCCTGCTTCTTTCGCTTCCGAAACGGCTTCTCGATTTTTTCTCGACTCTTGAAAAAAGAAACCCACCAGCCCAGCTGGTGGTTCTTCATATTCGGGCTCTTAAGCCCTCTGGCACCAGCTGCCGCGTGACGCGGCTGCGGGAACGGACCAACGCTCGCTTGCTTTATTGTGCCTGACCCGTAAACGGGTCTCCCTCGAAGTCGATGCTCAGCTGCACGGCAGCCTCGTCCTCCTTCAGCTGATTTCGGATGTGCACTCCGCGATCTTGGACGCGTTCTTCCCGACCGTGTCCACGCAATGCCCGCGGCACCAGAATTCTCGGTTCCGGCATTCGGACTTCGCGTTCCCCCACTTCTGGTAGACCGTCAGGGAGGACTTGCTTTTCAGGTAGCCGAGGACCCCGGAAACCGAGGATTCCGGCGGGATCGAAATCAGCATGTGCACGTGGTCCGGGCAGACCTCCGCCTCATGGATCTCGATGCCCTTCCACTCGCAGAGCTTGCGGAGGATCTGCCCGATCTCGAGCCTCTTCAGCCCGAAGAAGGCCTTCCTCCGGTATTTCGGCGCGAAGACGATGTGGTACCTGCAATTCCAGCAGGTGTGTGCTAAACTCAAGTTGTCTATAGACATGAAAGCTCCTTTCAATCAAGCTGCGTTGGTCCGCAGCTCGATTGCACGGGAGCCCTTTCTTTTTGGCAAAGCTGTAAGCTCTCTTGAACCCCCCGACTATCGGGGGGTTTTCACTCGCGGCCCTCTGCGGGGCACGCTCAAACAAAAAACGGCACCTTTTTTCAAGATGCCGCCTGTCGTTTTTTTCTGTTGGGAGTTCATTAATCGTAAAGAGAGTTTCGCTCCTGCTTGGCGTCAATTGACTATTTAGCCACCGCCTCTTCTTTCGGATCTTTCGCGATGTCATCTTCGCCGAATGCGTCGGCTACCTTATTTGCCGTTCCGATGTGGCCATTTTCGTCAAAATGGGCATAAATCCCTTCAGTCGTTGTTATTGTGGAGTGCCCAAGCCACTTCTGGATGTCCTCCATCGGTACGCCCTCCTCTCGAAGCAAGGTCGCGCAACTATGTCTCAAGTCATGAAACCGGATTAGTGGAAGGCCGTTCGCTTTGAGAAAATTATGGAACGCATTCAAGGCGCCGCCTGCCTGGCCGCCGTCGCCATCCTGGACGAGGTGAAAGCCCCGGAGGGGTGGAGGAAGGTCCCTATGTGGGTCGACATCGCCGAGAGCTACGTCGAGGCGAACACCTGGGAGGAGCGAAAGAGGTTCGGCAAGGCCCTCGATGCCGCCCTCGCCCGGGCCTCGGCGGCCCAAAAGCGCGGAGCCGCCTAGGCTTCGGAGTTTCGCCTTCATTCTCCGCCGCTTCTGGCGCATAATTGAAGGCGCGGATGGCAGTGAAGCCCCTTCACCGCCATCCTTTTTTCGTGTCTAGGCCTCATTCGAGGCCCATCAGAATGAGGATGCTCTCAAAAATCACTCTCACCATTTGCACTGATAATCTTTTTGTACGCGAGGGCGGAGTCCTTGAGAACTCTCTTCCCGTTGCTGAAGTCGCAGAAAACGAGGCCGAAGCGCGGATCATAGCCTTCGGCCCACTCGAAATTGTCGATGAAAGACCAATAGAGGTAGCCCAATAGAGGTATCCCCTCGTCGGCGGCCTTTTTCAGCTCCTTAAGATAACGGAGAAGGTAATCGCTCCGCTGCGGGTCGTGCACCCCTCCGTCGAGGGCGATTTCATCGTTCCCGCTGTAGCCGTTTTCCGTAACCATGATCGGGAGATGGTAGCGTTCGTAGAAGAATTTCGGGCACCAATAAAGTAAGCGCCCGTCACAAAGCCAGCCGAGGCTGTTCCTCGTCGCACCGGGAAGCGAAGCCCCCTCCTCTTTCCAAGAGGTGCTGATGAAGGGGGAATAGCAGTTGATGCCCAAGAAATCAAGCTTGACTTGGATCCGGCGGGCGAAGGCGTCGCTGATCGAATAAACGCCATAGGCCCGCACGCCCTTCCCGAGAAGCAGCGGGTCGAGGAACCAGCGGTTGGCCATCAGCCCCGCTCCTTCCTCGAAGGAGTTGCTTCGCGCCCACTCCACGTCTTTCCCGTCCAGGCTTTTCGGAATATAGACGCCGGCGGCGTGGGCGAGCCCGACTTTGGCCTCACCTTTGCTCTCGGCCCGGATGATCGTGACCGCGTCATGGAAGGTTTGGAGGAAAACCTTGCTGATCCGCGGAATCAGAAAGGGATTCTTCTTGAAAGGCGCGTGGGCCCCTTGAACGTAGCCGTTGAGCAAGAAGCAGGTCGGCTCGTTGGCCACGATCCAATATTTGACGCGCGGGGAGTAACTCTCAACGAGGAGCCTTGTGTATTCCTTGAAAGGCTCGATGATCCGTTTGCTTTCCCACCCGCCGAGCCGATAGGCCCATAAGGGCAAATCCCAATGGTAGACGGTCAGGATCGGCTCGATCCCGGCCGAAAGGAGGAGATCGATCAGATGGCTGTAGTAATCCAACCCGATTGGATTGGATTTGCCCCGCTCCGGCAGCACCCGGCTCCAGCTCACCGAGAAACGATAGGCTTTTAAACCCATCTCTTTCATGAGGAGGACGTCTTCCTCAAGATGGTGATACTGGTCGGCAGAGACGTGGCAGTCCTCCCCGTGCCTGATCTTCTTATGAGGAGCGAGGTCCCAGATCGAGGGGGTCCTCCCCCCTTCGTCATAGCCGCCTTCGACCTGAGCGCTCGCGGTCGCGGCGCCCCAAATGAAATCCTTGCGAAATGCCATCATTATTCTCCTTTGCATTCCAATAAAACAACGTCGTTGCTACCTAACGTCAAAGCAACTGTGGTTTCCCCGTTCTCGGAAGAGAAGGAGATCGCTTCTTTTTCTAACGCCGAGGCGGCTTTGATTTGTTCAACCTCCCGCGGATTCAATGTCCCTTTGCGCCCCAGTTCGACCCAAAGGGCTTTGGGATTGCAGTGCATATCGTCGATCCGGTAGGCGTAAACGGCGCTCGAAGGCGCATTCAGCTCGACCTCGAGGGCTTCGCTTTCGCGCTTGAGATAGTCATGCTCTTGGTCGAAAAGGAGAATCTGGGTATCCTTCCCCTGGCGGAACGCCGCGTGCTCCACCATCCCCTCCTCCAAAGGCAAGTCCAATCGTTCTGGGTAGAGCATGGAGAGGATCTTGAAGGCCCAGAAATTGGGCTTCGGGATCCCGTTGTTGGCGATGATCCCGAACGATCCGTGGAAGGGCTCGTTGAGCTGTTCCTGTTCCTCGAAGACGTCGGAAAGGCACCAATACATATAGGCGGGAAGGCGCCCCGAAAGCCTCAGCGCCGTGTCGATAATAAACGCAGCATCGTACTTTTCATCATGGCAGGGTGAGCCGAAGACTGCCATCGAGCTCCATTCGTCGATGAAGAGCGGGATCTCCCCCGCCTCCTTGAGGGCTTCTTCGTCCATCCCGGCGAGGATGCCCCGCTTCCAGCCGCGGTAGACCTCCGGATGGAAAAAGAGCTTCTCGTAGGTTTCGCCTAAGCCAGCGTTTTTCTTCCCGGCCGAGCGCGAATCCTTCATCATCTTGAGGGCGCTTTTGAACGTGATGGCGTTGCCGAAGCCATCCCCGGGGTAATGGTGGGTGGAAAGGAAATCGAGCGGAACGTTCCCTTTTTGGCAGAAATCCTTGAATTCCCTGATCCAATGGCAGCCGCTCGTGGCCGGCCCACCCACCCGCAATGAAGAATCGGCGCTTTTCAAGGCGCGGGCGGTGACTTCGTAGAGATGGAAATAATCCTTCTGGGAGCCCCGGAAAAATCCTTTGAGGTCAGGTTCGTTCCAGACCTCGAAATACCAAGAATCCACTTCTTCTTTCCCGTAGTAGTCGAGGAGGAAATCCGCGAACAGCCGAATAAAATGGGACCATTCCTCGTCGGAACGGGGTTGCGAAATGCAATTGTTGTAAGAAAAATACGGGAAGCCAATCTTTTTCTTTTTGGCGAGGTGGGTTGGCATGAACGAGATCTCCAAGAGGGGCTTCAAGCCTGCTTTGAGGACGTTGTCGAGATAAAGCGAGGCCTGATGGAAGTTGATCTGGCCGATCTTTTTTGCGCCAGGCAGCCCCCGAAGATAGGCGTTATCGGAGAGTTTCTGGTCCACCAGCATGTCATCGTCAAAGATGCCATGGCAGCGGAGGTAGCGGATCCCAAGCTCGTCATGGGCGCGCTTGGCTTGCTCAAAAACATCACTGCGGAGCATTTGGTGGGCGTGGTCGTTGCCAAGCCCGAACTGCCACGAATAATCGGTCGGGCTCGTCGGGCCGTCTCTCTCAATGCGTATTTTCATCGGGATCCCTCCTCGAAGGAAAACGAAATCAGATCGATCTTCCCCCGGCTCCGGAAATGAAGGAAAAGGGGATGATTGCCTTCGCTTGGGGTCAGACTCACCCGGCAATTTTCCCAGGCGCGGCTATCCGAGAAATGGGCGGAGCCCACCACCATTCCTTGTGCCGAATGGACTTCAACATCGCCCTCTGAGCCCCGCAAGCGGAGAACGAGGGCGTTGGGCTTGTTCCAGGCAAAATCCCGGTAGCCGATCCAGGTCTGATCGCCAATCGCGTGGATGAAGCGCTCGTTATGCCGACAAACGATATTGGGCGAGTCTTCTTGGTGCCCGTTCCCTAATCGCATCCTTTTCGGGGAATAGAGCTCGCAGCAAATCTCCGCGGGATAGCTCCCTTCCACAAGCAAAGGCGAGGGATTTAGGCCTTGAGTAGTAGGACGGACTTCTTCGAAGCTCCCATCGTCGTTTCGATGAATTCGTTCAGCACAGGCCTGACGGGAGAAATCCGTGTTATGGGTGCAGCGATGATAGAAGACGTAATAGTTATTCCCGATCGCCTCCACACAACCATGGATCGTCCCAGCGGGATACTTTGCTTCCCGGTTTCCCTGATAGCCCAGTCCGGAAGAAGAAATCAGAACGCCACCGAACTCAAAACCCCGATCGGGCTCTGAACTCACCGCATAGACGAGGGCATTATCGACTCCGCTCGAATAGACAAGATAGTAGCGATCCCCAAATTTCCGAATCGAGGGAGCCTCATAGAAGGGATGAGCATAAAACAAACTCCCTTTCGGGGCCGTGGTCTTGCTCGGCAAAACCGCCACCGGTTCCCCTTTCGCCGTCAGCATGTCCTTCTCCAATTCAAGATGGGCGCAAGCGGTGATACTGGGCTTCGTCGAGCGAATTTCCGAAAGCGAACGAGCGTAAAGTTTGGCGAGAATCCGATCATAAAGTGGCCTTAAAAAGGGATTGCGGAAATCCCGAGTAAACCCCCAGCCGTAATAAAGATGGATCCGCCCCTCATCATTCAGCACCGCCGGGTCGTTGTTGCCGTATTTGAGAACGGGATGGCCATCGGGGTAATGGACGTCGCCATAATAGGCGAAGGGGCCCTCGGGGTGCGAGGAGACCGCGACCGAGATCGGCCCGAACGGAGTGACCGCAGGGCCCATCGCGACGTAATAAAGGTAAAAGCGACCGTCTTCTCCCCTGACACAATCGGGGGCGTAATAGTCGACCAATTTCCCGTTTTGGCTCCGCGGGTCTTGCTCTTTCTTATAACTCACGCCTTCCTTCCGCCAATCGCTCAGATCGTCGATTGGGGCGCCGTAGACGACATAATCCCCCATGCAGAAACGCTCCCCGCCCTCCGCATCGTGGGAGCCATAGAGATAAACCCGATCTCCAAAGACATGGGCCTCCCCATCGGGGACGTATTCGTCGAGGGGAAGGAACGGATTGAAAATCTGCTTCTTCATCACTGATCCTCCAAAAACTGCCGATAGACGCCGCCACGAAGAAGAACGTTCAGAATCCGGATGGCGCTGAGGCGAATGGTTTCTTGGCTTAAGGAGCCTTGCTTGAGCGCTTTCTTAATATACCGCAGCGTTTTCGGGTTCCCCGGCATAAGGATGTCGACGCCGGCGGCAAGGGCCTTCGCGTGATTCTCCGGGTGGTTTGCGGTCGCGTACCAATCGGTCATGAGGAACCCGGAAAAATGGTTCTCCAGTCGAAGAAAACGGGTGCAGAGATCGTAACTGGTCGCGCAATAGACTCCATTCACCTTATTATAGGAGGTCATGATCGACCAAGGCGAGGAAAGGCGGATGGCAATCTCAAAGCTCCGCAAATAGATCTCGCGGAGGGCTCTTTCGGAGAGGTTGGCGCTCATCTCGGTTCGTTCTTCCTCTTGGTTATTGCAGCAGAAATGTTTCAGTGCGACCCCGACCTCGCCCCGTGCTTGAACCCCGCGGGTGATTGCGGCGGCCGAAAGTCCCGACAAGAGAGGATCTTCCGAATAATATTCGAAGTTACGACCACAGAGGGGGTTCCGTTGGAGATTCATTCCCGGGGCCAGCCAGACGCTCTGCCCGAAAGCGGAGAGCTCCGCTCCGACGGCCTCCCCTATTTTCTCGAGCAAAGGCAGATTCCAGCTCTGGGCCTGGAGCGAAGGGACCGGGAAGGCCGTGGCATAAAAGAAACGGGGATACCCTTGACCCTTTTTCAATAAGGCAATCGGACCGACGTGGCGAATCCAACCCCATTGCCAATCGGACGGCAGCTCATCGACGTAGCGGGTTTTCCCCCGGGGGGTAAAACCGAGTTTCGGCATCAAATTGACCCCCGAAGGCCCGTCGACGAAATTGAAGTCGGGCAGACCTTTTTGGAGGAGCTTCAGGGTAGTCCGTCCCGTTCCGCGCGGCAAATTGTAGCTGGGAGCGGAATAGCCATTTCCCACTACTAAGGGCGTCAAATCGTCCGGAGAAAGGCGGCTAAGAAACCGCGAGGTCTCCGCCGTTTCTTTTTCTTCGATCCTTCCTTCTCCGGCGGCCTCCTCCGTCAAAATCGTCTCAGGTGAAATCTCGAGAAAAGGAAGACCGGCAAGAGAGTTCCTCCCCTCACTAACCTCGGCCGGGAGCTCCTCTTCAAAGCCCGCCAACCTCAGGCAGATCGGGCTGACTTTCTTGACGAGGATGTCCGCGGGGAGATGGAGGTAGCCCACCACCGCGCCTTCGCTGGACGAAGTTCCGAGGAAAAGGCCGTAGTCCCCTTTGCCGAGGACATAGGCATGCCGAGTCTCATCGAACGAAGAAAGGTCACGGAGGTCAAAAGAAAGATTGAGGCCTTGGCTCTCCTGGGGCTGAAGGAGCGAGCTTTTGGCGAAGGCGGCCAAGCTTTTCCGTTCCTTGATGAGGCCGCCCTGCGGCTTCAATAAATAAAGCTGCGAAACGGCCTTTCCAGCGTATTTTTCGCCTTCGTTACGCATGAGCACGCTCAGTCTGACAATTCCCTTCTCCGAGCAAAGGCTCTCAAGTTTCTGCGAAAAAGAAGTATAGGAAAGGCCATAGCCAAACGGAAAGCGAGGAGAGATCCCCTGAGCTTCGAAGTGGCGGTAGCCGACCAAAATCCCCTCTTTGTAATCCGTCTGAAGGGGGTTCCCGTCGAGCGAGCCAAAGAGGGAAGCGGAGGGATAGTCTTCATAATGGCGGGCCCAGGTCTGGGTCAGATGCCCGCTTGGCGAGGCCGCGCCCGAGAGGATTTCAGCGAGGGCATTCCCGCCTTCCTCCCCCGCCTCCGAATAGAAGAGAACCGCCCCGATCCCCGGGATCGCATCTAGGGGGCTGAGATCAACGAATCCCCCCGCGTTGATGACGAGGACGAAACGGCGGTAATGCTGGGAAAGCGCCCGGATGTTTTCGACTTCCGCGTCGGTAAGTTGCCAATCGCCCTTGCGAAGCGAACGGTCGGCCCCTTCGCCCGCCCGGCGGTTCAGCACGTAAAGGGCAACGTCGGCGTCGGCGAGGTCATCTTCTTCCACCTTCAAAGCCTCGGGATAAACGAAAGGGATGGAATGAATCTTGGCAAACATTGCCATGGTCCGGATCGGGCCGTACCATCTAACCTTTTTCTCGACTTCTTTTTTCCAAGCTTCGCGGGCAACGCGAAGAGCGGCCTCGTAGCGGTCCAGCCAAGAAGTCGAAACCAAAACAAAGCCATTCGCTTTGAGCCCTTCTTCGATGCTGACGTCATAGCGCTCGTGCACCTCCCCGGAGCCTTCCCCCGAGGCGCTGGTCTCGCGGGCGCCAATCCCAAAGAGGGCGATCCGTTTTCCTTCAAGAGGCAAGACCCCTTCGTTTTTGAGGAGCACGAAGCCCTCCATCGCGGCTTGGCGGGCTAAGAGGCGGTTGTCCTTTTCAAGCGGGCTCTCATCCCGGCTCGGATTGCCGTGCATTCGGAATTTCGTTTTCATGGTTTTACCTCCAGAACAATGTCTTTTTCGAAGCCGGATTCGCTCGCGGCATGGATCGTGGTTTTGCCGGCTTTGACGGCTTCGAAGATCGCCTGGGCCCGGCCCCGGTAGGCGTGATGCGACAAGGAGAGGAAACCCTCCTCGGTTTTGCAGCGTGCGCTCCCGAAGCCCAATAGATGCGCGGAATCCCCTTTCACTTCGAGGGTGAGCTTTTCCTCGTGGTCGGGCTTAAGGCTGCCTTGAGAATCGACGAAGGAAAAGTCCACGTAGAAAAGGCTTTTCTTGCTGAGGGAGGCTTCGGAGGGCTCACAGATCGCTTCGAGCTGGGTCTCAGCCCCACCCGTATGGAGGGAAGCTCTCCCGATTTGCCGCTTCTCGCGATCGTAGATGAGCGCCTCGATTTCCCCGTTTTCGTAGCGAACCCCAAAGCGGGCTTTCTTGGCTTTGAGTTTCTTCCGTCCAACTTTCCTTCCGTTGATCCGGAGCTCGGCGGAATCGCCGTCGGCAAAGACGTCCACGGAAGCCTTCTTCCCCACATAGCCCCGCCAGGACCACGAGGCAATCCCATCGGTGAAACGCCAGGCGTTCTGGCTGGGCGTCTCCCCCGAATGATTGAGGGGCGAGACGGCCAAATAAGGCTCTTTCCGGAGGCCCCAAACAAGCTGGAGATAGGCCATCTCCGCCTCCGGAAGGCCCGTCGCATCGATCATTCCCTGCCCCGCGAAAAGAGGCAGGCCCGGATAGGAATGGTAGGTCCAGTCGCCAAAACAAGCCTCGCCGAGGTAATCGAAGCCGGCCCAGACGAAATCCCCGAAAATCTGGGGGTGGCGTTCGACCCGCTCCCAGTTCTCCGAGGCATAAGGAAGCATCGTTTCGGTGCCCAACATCATCCTCGCGGGGTATTTTTGGACATCAATGTCATAGCGGGAGCCGCCGTAGTTGAGCCCCAGAACGTCGAGCGAGGGGGCAATCGAATCCCCGATTCGCCCCGCCATTCTCGTCCGGGCGATTCTTAAAAGGAACCAGCCCAGCCGATTGGCCATGGCATTGAAAAAAGAGGAGCCGGATTTCTGGTCCTTGAAGCCTGAAGGCACCACCGCTTTTCTCTCGTATTTCTTGCGGTCTTTGTAGACACCGAAACCGCGCTTGGCGAAAACGTCCAAAAGCAGGTTGACGGCGCAGGTGACGGGGCGGCTTGAATCAAGCGAACGGACGAACGCGCGCATCTCAGCGGCCAAAGCGACTCCTCTACTCTCAGCGGTCTCGCTGACCTCATTGCCGATTGAATACATGATGACGGACGGGTGGTTGCGATCTTTGAGGACCATTGCGCGAAGGTCATCACGCCAGTTTTCGGCGAAATCGCGCGAGTAATCGTGATAGTCTTTGGGAATATACCAGCCATCGAAAGCCTCATCGAGCACCAGCATTCCCAGGCGGTCGCAAGCGCAAAGAAGAGCACGCGAGCACGGGTTGTGGGCGCAGCGGATCGCATTGAAGCCCTGTTGTTTTAGTATTTTGATTTTCCGCTCGGCGGCGTCGGGATGCTCCCGGGCTCCCAATAGGCCGTTGTCGCTATGGAGGCAAGCCCCCCGCAAAAGTACGCGCTCCCCATTGATAAGCAATCCTTTTTCAGGACTCCACTCCTCTTGGCGGATGCCGAAAGCGAAGCTGATCTCGTCCGTTTCGTCCCGGATGAGCAAACGGTAGAGGGCTGGCTTTTCTTGGCTCCAAAGACGGGCCCCGGGCAAGACGGTGCTGCCCAAGGAAGAGGCGGCGATTCGCTTTTCTCTATCGTAGATTTCGACGATGGCCTCGCCATGGACTTTGGCGCTGACCTCGATCGTCGGAGGATCAACGGAAAGAGTCCGGACGAAAACATCCTCGATCCTTCGCTTATCGGAAATTACCAACGAAACATCGCGGTAGACGCCGGAGCCGGTGTACCAGCGGGCGCTCGGGACGAGCGAGTTGTCGACCTCGAGGGCCAAATGGTTCTCCCCTGGCGTCAAAAACGGGGCCAGTTCGACCTCGAACTCGCTCCAGCCCGAAGGATGAAAGAGCAGGCGCTGCCCGTTAAGAAACACTGTGGTGTTCCGGTAGATGCCTTCGAAACGGACCCGCACCGATTTCTCGCGATAATCTTCCGGGGCCTGGAAGCTTTTCTCATAATGGTATTTCCCACCCGGGAAGAAAGCCCCGTCCTTTTTTGAGGGACACGACGCCTCCCGTTTTTCGCGGAGCATCGCGTCGTGGGGAAGGCCAATCGCAGCGAGCTTCTCGCCTTCCTTGGCGAAAAGCCACCCCTCGTTGAAAGGGAGAACGAGCGTTTTCATCAGCGCGCCTTCTTCTTGGCTTCTTTTCGCGCCTTCTTCACGGCGGTTTTGCGCTCTTTCTCGGCTTTAGAGGCGAGATACTTGGCATTCTCGGCCTCGTAGTCAAGCCCTTTTCTCGCGCATTTGTCCTTCAAATCAGCGACGCGGGCCTCCTCGGCTTCGCGGGCGAACTCCGCTTCCTCACGCTCGGCGAGGACCTCGGGCTCGACCCACTCCTTGCCCTGGGCGAGGACAGCCGCCTTCCGCTCGGCGAGGATGCCGGCATTGATCTCCGGCAGGTGCTTTTCAACGTCCACGAAGAGCAGGCCGATCACGTAGCAGACCGCCATGACGGCGTCGAAAAGATACATCGAGATCGTCATGAAATTGAGGACATCCTGGCTCGCCACGTACCCTGCGGCGTCGCGGAAGCCCAAGGAGAGCAGAATCGACTCATAGCCGCCGGCGAAGGGGGCGTAGATCCCACTTTGGACCGCCACGAAGATCGACACCCCCATGAGGCCCTCCAAGCGGAGATGCGATTTGTATTCAATCGAATCGTAGGCGTAGCACATGAGCGTCGCAAAAATGTAGGCGTTGGGCAAGAAGCCGAGCTGCCGGACGAAGCCAGCACCGAAAGCGATGTAAAGGTTACTCGGGAAAAAGAAACCCAGGAGGCTCCCGATCAGGACAAGCGAATAGCCGACCAAGGAGACGTTTCGGATCCCGAATTTCTTGGCCAAAGGATAGATGGCAAAGGCCCCGATGCCGAGCGGAACCCCAGTGATGATGGGATAGATGCTCTGGATCCACTCCTTGCCGCTCTCTCCGGCCCCCAAAAGGAATTTGATGTAGAAAAACTGGACGTTCCCGCCCTTGAAGTTGTCGACGATGCCGCCGATGGTCGCCAAAGCGAAGAGAATCATGAAATATTTGTTTTTGAAGAGGGCCTTCATCTGCTCCTTGAGCGGGATCTTATTCTCGCCCTCGACGCCCTTTTCCTCGACCACGTCTTCGATGACGCGCTCACGGGTGTAGAAGTATTCCATGAGCAAAAGCGGAATGGCGGCGATCGAAAGGACGATCATCAGAATCGGATAGCCGCTCACGTCTTTGTCGAGCCAGAACGGAAGCAAGACCGAGGAGACGAGCATTCCGATGATGATGCCGGAGATCAAGGTCCAGCAAAGCTGCCGGATGAACTTCAGCTGCATCTTTTCCGTCGGGTCGCGGGTCGTGATGGAGACGATCGTGTCGCGCCAAACGTAGAAATAGGAACAGCCGATGGTGTTATAGCAGACCACCATGACGAAGAAATAGTACCAATAGGCGCTGCCGAGGGTCGATGGGTTGAAGAGGAAGACCAAAAAGCCGATGGCGATGGAGAGGAAGCCGAAGACTAATAGCCACGGCCTCATTCTCCCCTGCCGCGATTTGGTGTGCTGGACGAGCCAGCCGATGAATAGCCCCATGAAGATGGCCAGAATCTTGGCCACGAGCATCACGGCCTCGTATTGGCCCGACATCAATTTCAGGAAGGCATCGCCCTCGCTAGCGCCGAGCGCGTTGGCGTAGACCCCGGTCTGCTGGGTGAAAAACTTTTCGACCAGGGCCGCGATCGTGTTCACGACGAAAATGAGGCCAAGCGGCCCGACGAGGTGGCCCAGGATCTTCTCTTTGGTCGAGACTCGGCGGGTCTTGGCCCGCGAATCCATGAACGGTTTCTCGAAGATGCCGTGGGAGAGCAAACGGATTTCTTTCATAAAAAGCCTCCAAAACTGCCCTTATTGTGCCCGTAAGCGCTTTCTTGTTATTGTGTTTTTGACCATATTTTTGTAAATTTGTATTATGAAGCAAAAACAGGTGCTCGATTTTTGCGAGGCGTTCTACGCCTCTCATTATATTCCAATCGCCTTTTTCTCCGCCGACGGCATCCTTCTCGGGTCCGAACTCCCATCCCTCATGAACCCGGATTTTTTGAAGCGCGCCTTTGCAAGGCGCCCCGCGAAAAAAGAAAACCCTTCGACCATCGCCATCGGGGATTTCCACTACGGCCGCATCGAGCTAAAAAAGAGCAGAGGAACACTTGTTTTCGGTCCTTTCTTCCACCAGAGGGTCACTGGGGAGATCGTCTCGTCCTTTCTTCACGATAACGCCCTCCCCCAAAGCGAGTCGGATCAAGCCTTCTCCTTCCTTTCCGGGGTGCCTCTCTACAGTTTCAACCAATTCATCAATCTCGTGGTCTTCCTTCATTACTCCCTCAACGGGGAACTCGTTTCGCCACTCACCCATTTCGGACTCGACGACGCCAAGCCGAAGAAGGACGCGGCCCGCTCTCAGACCCAAGCGGCCTACGAATCGAAGGAAGCCGAGACGGTCCACGGAACCTTCCTTTTTGAGAAACGCCTCCTCGACCTGATCCGGGAGGGCAATGTCCCGCAGCTCAAATCCTTTCTCTCACAGGTGGCCGAGAAGACGAAATTCAACGAGGGTCATTTGGCCTCCACTCCCCTCCGGCAAGCCAAAGACATCATGATTGGGCTGACGACCATGATCGGGAAAGACGCGGCCATACGGGGCGGACTCGACGTCGAGGAGACCTACCAGCTGATTGACATCTACACCCAGGAATGTGAGAAATGCCAGCTCCTCGAGGCCGTGACCAACCTCCAGTACAACATGCTCATCGATTTCGCGACCCGAGTCGCCAAAAGCAAGACGCCGGCGAACCTAAGTCCTGAGGTCTTCGAGGCCGTCCAATTCATCCACGGCCACACCAACGCCCCAATCGGGGTGGGTGAAATCGCTGAGCACGTAGGGAAGAGCCGCTCCTGGTTAGGTAACCACTTTCGTGAAGAAATGAAGGATTCAGTCGCCCACTATCTCCTTATCTCCCGGCTCGAGGAGAGCAAGAGTTTATTGGCCCATGGCGATCTCCCAATTGTGGAAATATCCCTGTTCCTTTGCTTTTCGAGCCAAAGCTATTTCACAAACGTCTTCCGCGACCAATACGGGACCACACCCGAAAAATACCGAAAGCGTCACGCCGTGAACCTTTGAGTCGTGCTTTCCGAAGTTAATCAAAAGGTTCCCCACGTGAGGAAGCCCTAAAGAATTTATCCCAAGCAAGGGATTATTTATCCCACGCGAAACGGTCCCAGAGGCTTGAGCGCCCCGAAAATCGAGGAATGTCCGCTTTCCCCGGCTGGGAAAAACTTTGATGAAAACGCTGGCAGCGCCTAATGTTTATGCCAATTCTCCGTTCTTTGCAATCCCTTCTAATCCGGTACAGAAGGCCGTTCTCGACGCAGACATAGAAAACGGGCCTTTTCGGCTTTCGGCAGGCCGCGAGATCAGTTCTAATCCGCGCCCGGATTCCCTAGGGGCCACCGCTTCAATCCGAGAAACGGATTAGAAGCTCCACCGCAGTTTTCTAATATTTGTTCTAATCCGGCTTCTAATCCATTTTCCTGGGTTTTTTGAAACATTGTGAAACGTCGTGAAACGTTTTCCCTTGTTTTTGGGCCGTTTTTGGGTTTAATATGAAACGTAGTGAAACCTTAAGAAACATAGTGAAACATTCGATAGGATGTCTTAAAATCCTTCGGGCGAATAACCCATACCGGTTCAAGCCAGGCCCCGGGCACCAAAGTAGAAATTCCATATTCCAGCGATGGAATATGGTTTTTTGTTTAAATGGGCTCTCCTAAATCCTATTGGGTTTTATTGGGAGCCTAGCAATATCTCCTAAAACTTATTGGGAGGCAAAGGATGGCCCGGCCGGGCCATCCTTTTTTGCGTCAATCCAGCTTGTCCCTGTAAACCAGGAGCACCCTTTTGCGGAGCCTCTCGAAATTCTGGTATCCATAGGACGAGCTAAGGAGCTTCCTGATCCTCGAGTTCATGTTCTCGGCGGGCCCGTTGGTGAGGTTCCACCCGAAGGATTTCCTGGCGAAGCCGTTGGCGATCGGGACCCTCCATTTCCAGAACGTGTCGCCGACCGACGTCAGCGTCTCCGACGAGCAGGAGCGGAGCTTCCTCGACGTGAAGTCTATGGCTTTGAGCCCGTCGGCGACCGTCTCGCAGCCGTCGGCGGCCCTGTAGAGGGGCTGGATGGCGTCGTAGGCCTCGGAGAGATCCCGGCTGAGCGCGAGGCATCGTCTGATCATCTCCTCGTGGGACGCCCTTCCCCCATCCCAGGAGAACGGCTTCCTCGGGAGCTTCCAGACGCGCATGCCGAACTCCCTCCAGCAGCGCATCATGAATTTGTACTCCGGCGTCCTTTTGCCGTACCCCGACGAGGCGATCGCCTTCATGGCCCTCGCCCGTATCACCGAGATGGCGTGCGTGAGCTGCCAGGCGACGTGGAAGGGGTCGACGATCATCGTCGCGTCCGGGGCGAACACCCTTTGGACGGGCCAGTATTCGTCGTACATGTCGGATATGACGAATTCGACCGACGACATCTCGGCGATCGGGATGGACCTGAAGTAGGCCTCCAAGGCCTCCTTCTGCCTCGATTTGATGAGGTCGACCGGCTTTTTGGTGATCGCGTCGGTGATGATGCAGGGGTATTTGGAGGGGCCCTTGTGGAGGAACTGGAGCTCGTCCAGGCATATGGCCCTCGGCATCGGGGAGCGGGCGACTTTCGGGAACGCGGCGTCGAAAGCCTGAATGGCCCAGGCCTCCGATTTGTCGTACCTCCTCCCCACCTCCGAGAAAGGCGCGGGCCCGTGGAAATCCCTCCTCATCTTCATCTCGGTCTCCCTGGTGAACGAGGCGTTCTTCCTCGGCCCGTGGAGGTCGGCGGCGAAGGTCCTCCCGCACGATTTGCATTCGTAGAGGATCCTCTCCACCGTCGCGGTGGTCGTCTTGTGCGCGTTGTCCGTCATGTCGATGACGCGGGTGTAATGCGAGTGCACGACGACGTAGTCGTAGCAGCCGCAGAACGGGCACGGGACCTTCATCCTCCTTTCCTTCAGATGCCATCCTTTGCCGTGGTCCGTGTCGGTTGGCTCGGGGTCGGCCGGATAGTAATCGTCGCCGTCCAGCCCAAAATAGGACAAAAAAGGGTTAGAATCCATATGGGTCTCCTTTCATGGCTTTCCTGTCAACGAAAGCATATGATCGGAGGCCTTTTTATGCAAAAAGCTCCTAAATGTTATTGGGTTGGTGAATCAGCCGACCCAATAGGATTTAGGAGATCCTTTAAATGAAAAGATTACTTTTTTTGCTAGCGGTCACTCAAATATTCACTTTTTCAAAAACATAAAATTCTTGAGTAAACGGCTGAAAATCCTGAAACAACGATGGCTTGGGCTTTGAGGAACGAAAAGAGAAACAACGTTAAACATAGTGAAACGTTGTGAAACGCGTTTTATGAGGATTCAAGGGATTGTTTCCCATTCAAGGGATGAGAAATCCTTTGACTCATCAGGCCGAAATGAAGAAGACACCACGTTCTGAAAATCGTTTTCATTCCTAGGAAGAAGAATTCTTGAGAAAATCAAAAAACATCCAAAACGAGATCGGTCAAAGAATAGGACGTGATTCTCTTCTTCACGAGATTGGGCTGAAGAAATCCGTTCTTTGCGAGGGCAGCCGACCAGTTGGCGATCGTCCGGGCGGACACCTGCAAAGGCTTGGCCAACTCAATTGGCTTGAAAATCTTGATGTTATTTTTGAAAAGATAGGAAAGAAAGTCCTTTTCTTTCGCGGAAAGATAAGAAAAGCTGGCTTCCCCCGCTTTTGCGGCCTCGGAGCTGACGCTCAAAACAACTTTCGCGGAATAAAGCTCTACCATCCGCAAGAAGTAATTGGCCCAAATTTCGGGATGAGGAGGGTCGTTCCGCCCGTCGTAATAAAGGGCGGGAAGCCCCATCTGGAGGGAGCGGTAATACTCATCGATGTCAAACGCAAAGTACTCTTCAAGGGAAGAGAGGTTCTCAAAATCGTAGCCGTAATAGGATAAAACGTAATCCGAGAGAAGGCGGGCGGTCCGGCCGTTACCATCTTCGAAAGGGTGGATTGTCACAAGCTGATAATGGGCGATCGCCGCTTTGATGAGAGGGTGATCGTCGGAGGTGATCAAATAGGCGACAAGTTCGTTTAAAAGAGGAAGGATGTCCTTGCTCTCGGGCGGGATGTAATCGGGATTGCCGCTCTTGTCGTCATAGACCGCGAAGAGGACCCCGGCGGGCATCGGGGACCGGATGCCAATCTTTTCTTGGCTCTCACCCGCAACCACCAAGGCTTGAATCTCGAGGATGAGCTTGAGCGAAATCGGCTCTTTCTGAGCCAGTTTCCCCTCGATGAGGTTGAGGGCCAGATAATAGTTTTTGATCTCCTGCTCGGGGCTCAAGAGATGCCGCTTCGCCTCAATGGCTTCCTCGGCCTGCTCATAACTTAAAGGATTGCCTTCGATCTTGTTCGAGGCATAGGAACTTTTCTTCTTGCTGCTCTTACGAAGCTTATTCGAAAGCGCCTGCGGCACATGAACGCCCGAAAGTTTCGTCCGGTTGGCCTCGATCCGGAGAAGGGCGTTGAGAATAACGTTGGTAATCGCGATTTTTATCATCGCCTATAGTATACAGGAAAGAGGCTTTTCCACCAAGGAAAATTTCCTTATTTTTTCCTTATTTTTTCCTTATTCCAAAAGGGCGGAGGCAAGTTTGGCGGCGGAGAGGCGGTTCTGCCCATCGTCGAAATGGCCGTAGACGGATTCCGTCGTCACGATGCTCGAATGGCCGAGCCAACGCTGGATGTCCTCCATCGGAACCCCCTCATAGCGGAGCAAGCTGGCGCAGCTATGCCGGAGATCGTGGAAGCGGATGTGCCGAAAGCCATTGAATTTGAGGAACTCCGAGAATTTCTGGGTGATCCAGCCACGCTTCGAGGAGATCGGAGATCAGGATGGGCTTCCCACCGAGAAGCTTATGGAATCCCGTCGCCGTTCGCTGGTCTTCGGGAACAGCCTCCAGGCCAGGGAGCTTCCCCTCCTCCCCGAGATTGATCGTCCCTTCGGCGATCCCATTTTGTAAGCGGGAGAGCATTCGCTCGGCCTTGCGGAGCGAGCCTGCCATCTTCATCCCGGTCGCCACCCATTTTTGAATCGGCTCCCCCGTATCGCGGTGAAGATAAAGAACGATGTAATAGCGGCCTTTCTTCCTTCTTATCCAACCCGGTGGAATCATCTTGGACATCCTTGTGTCCTCCTTTGAAAATAAGGATAAAGGAAAATCAAAGAAAAATGGGTTGGTGACAGTAAGGGGACGATAAACGAAGCGGATTTTCTTTCTTCTTTCCGTAGAGGAACGAAGTGCAAAAGGTTGGCTTTTGTTTTCCCTTTTTCTTCTATACTGAAAAAGAAGCGGGAATCCTTATCCCGCCTGGAAAGAAGAAGTGCCATGAAAAAGAATCTTTTGGTTTTGTCTTCGCTCATTTTGATCGGAACGCTCGCCTCGTGCGCCGCCTCGACGCCCGCGACGCCGAGTTCGTCCCTCCCCACTACCTCGAGCGCTCCCCTCTCCGTTGAGCGGAAAAGCGCGGTCGAGTATATCGGCGGCCCCACCGCCAAATCGACGATTGATCTATGCTTCCTCAATGGGGTCAAGGACATCCCCTTTCTTGAGATGGCGGACGTCGCCACCGAGCTGCTCAAGATCGGCCCGCTCCTCTCTTCGAGTTATACGCTGACGCCGGCTTATCAAGATGGGGTCTACACTTTAACGTGGGAAAACGGCGCTTCGGTCGTTTTCGATTTCAACCAAAAGACCCTCACCTACAACGCCTTCGATTATTTCTTCGCCACTTCCGCCGCCGAGACCGGGATCGATGTGGTCGGCCTCACCGGCTTCAACAGTAAGAATGAGCCCAGCCTAATCGAGCGCGAGAAGACCGATTCGTCCTATCGTTCCGGCCCCGCCTCGATCACGATTGCCCTCGGGGAGAAAGGGATTCCGCTCTACCGGGATGGCGCTAAGGCCTATCTCCCGCTCCAGACCTTCAGCGACTTCCTCATTTCGCCGAACCCGATCTTCTACGCCTACAATGGCGCGGATGTTTTCATCGGGACCGGCTCGACGGATGACAACAAATACACCGATCTTTATTACACGATGACGCCGAGCCAGCGGAGCGAGGCCCTCGCCGATTTCACCTACACGGAATTCGCGGCGATGTTCGACACTTTCTATGGTTTAAAAGACGTGAAGCATATCGATAGTTTCGACACCTTCGTCACGAATCTCGGCCTCAAAGCGGATCTGACCTCGCTCGAGGCGAAATCCGCCGACGTCGCCCTCGCCAAACTCGCCTATTCCTATCTGGGCGATCAGCACACGAAATACCTGAGCAATTCGCCTTATCTAGGCAAGGATGTGACCATCAAGAAAGAAGACTATTGGTCTTCCGAATGCCACGATATGTATACGCGGGTCGATGGGCTGAAAGCGGCCCGAAGCGCCGCCTATCCGGCCATGCCATTCTTCGAGATCGTCGGGGACACCGCCTTCTTCCAGTTCGATACTTTCGCGATCGGAGCGGGCGAAAGCTATTACACGACGGAGCCATCGCTTTCTTCGACGGACTCCTTGGGCCAGATGCTCTACGCCCACAAACAGATCTTGGCGGCTGGCAGCGCGGTCAAAAACGTCGTGATGGATCTTTCTTGCAATACCGGCGGCCAGGCGGATATGGCGGCCTTGGCCTCGGCTTGGTTCCTCGGCGAAAGCGTGATCGCCGTCAACAATACCTGCTCCGGGAGCGAGGCGATGAACGCCTATCGCGTCGACGCCAATCTCGATCATAAATTCGACGCCAACGATACCTTGGGGGACCGCAAACTCTATTGCCTCACCTCGCGGGCGAGCTTCTCGTGCGGCAACCTCTTGCCGAATCTCTTCAAGAATTCGGGCAAGGTCTCTTTGATCGGACAGAAGTCGGGCGGCGGCGCCTGCGTGGTCGCTCCTTTATCGCTCGCCGATGGGACGATCTTCCGGATTTCAGGAGCCCGGCGGCTCGACACGGTGAAGAACGGCACCTTCTACCCCATCGACCAAGGCGCCGACCCGGACTATGCCATCACCGATCTCAGCTTCCTTTATCAGAACAAGCGGGCGGATCTCGTCAATTACATCGATTCGCTCCACTAATTTCTCACTCCGCAAAAGGGATGGCCGCCAACGCGAAAGGCGATGAGGCCCCCTTTGTTTTTTTATGGGGCCAAAAAAGAAAACCCTCCGCTCTCGCATTTTCCTCGCGCAAGCGCATTTCTTCTTTTCCACCCTATCAAATCAGGGATTTCTCTTTTCGTAAGTGGCTACTTAGTAAGTAGCGTCTTACTAAATAGCGTCCAATAAAACACCGAGGCAATACCCCAGGTGCTTTGGAGAAAAAACCGGTCATTCATCTATTAAATAAGGATAAAAAGAACGTAAACCCACCCGCTTTTTGCCCCGATAAAGCAGCCATTTAAGAGAAATAACGTTCGGAAATTAACTAAAAGCGTGATTTTGTTTACTTTATTGGTTTATAGTTAGGATAAAAGAGGAAAACTCATGAGCAAGAATGTCAAGATGGCAGACATTGCGAAACATCTCGGCGTTTCCATCGTTTCGGTATCGAAAGCTCTCGCGGGCAAAGACGGTGTGAGCGCAGAGACGCGAAAACAGATCTTGGAAACGGCGGACGAACTCGGCTACGTCAAGATCCATGATTCGCTTTCTTTAACGGAACGCAAGACCATCGTGGTTGTCGTGGCCGCCCGTTTCTTCGGGGATAGTTCCTTCTATTCCAATATGTATAACGAACTCTTGCAAAAACTGAATAACGACGGATTCACCACCGTCCTCGAGATCGTTTCGCGGATCCGTGAGGATAGCGCCGCGGTCCCTAACAGCGTCACCAACCCCGAAGTCGTCGGCGTCATCTTCATGGGGGAAATCTCCCGCGATTTAATCCGGGCGATCGCGAAAACCTCGCTTCCTTTTGTCTTCCTCGACTTCTATGATCCTTCTTTCAAGGTGGATTCCATCGTGAGCGATAGCGCCTATGGGTCCTTCTCACTTACGCAGCACCTCATCGATAAAGGGCTCAAAAACATCGCTTTCGTCGGCTCCATCGCTTCCACCTCTTCAATCATGGACCGCTACCTCGGTTATTACCGGGCCATGGTCCTCGCCGGTTTGAAAGAGCATGTCCAAGCGATTGAAGACCGCGACAAAGAAGGCAATTTCATCAAATTGACCCTGCCGAACGCCCTGCCGGAAGCTTTCGTCTGCAATTGCGATGAAATCGCCTTCCGCCTCATCCAGCAATTGCGGGACTTAGACCAGAAAGTTCCCGAAGATGTCTCCGTCGTTGGCTTCGATGGATCGAACATTTCTTTGATCTCGACCCCTGCCATCACAACGTATAAAGTCGACATCGTGGCCATGAGTGAAATCACCTCTTCCCTCATCATCCGCATCGCCAAGAAAAAGAAAGTAACGCCTAAACGATCCGTGGTCCAAGGCGAGCTAATCCTACGCGCCTCCTCACGATAAGACCTATCTCCTAAAAAAGCGCTTACATAAGGTAAGCAAAAAAATTACTTAAATACTTAAATTTACTTAAATTAGTTTTAATTAAAATAGATAGAAATCGAAGATATTTGACAATGGAAACGCTTACAACTCCCTGTTGACAACCTAAATAAAGGTAATTATTATCATGTTAGGTAAATTGAAACACATTTTTACCTAAAAAGGAAAGGGAAGAAAATGAAAAATTCTCAAAAGCAGTTCGTTCTCCTCGTTGCGTCCTTGGGTGCCGTCAGTGCCCTAGCAGGATGCAACAACGCCAGCGCCACCGATGAGGCTGTCACGATCAACTTCATCACCAACCGCACCGATCTCGACACCGATGGGACCTACACCAAGTACATCGCCGCCTTTAATAAGGAAGAAGGGTGTGGCAAGATCACCGTCAAAGTCGAATCCATCAAGGATTACGAAGGAACCATCAAAAAACGGATGCTCACCCACGACTATGGCGACATCTTGATGATTCCGGAAATCGATGCCAACGCGCTCTCGAGTTATTTTGCCGATTTGGGCAGCGCGGACGATTTCATCGCCACCAAGAAATACAATGATGCCTATCTCTACAAGCGCGCCTTCTTGGGGGAGATCTATGGCTTGCCCTACTTGAACAACGTCACCGGCATCGCCTATAACAAAGCCGTCTTCAAAGCGGCCGGCGTCGATGCGGCAACCTTGTCCACGCCCGATAAGTTCTTGGCCGCTTTGCAAGCCGTCAAGGACAAGGTCAAGACCTGCACCAATCCGTATTACACCAATTCGCACGATGGCTGGTGCTCCAACCAATGGGAAGACCATTTCCAAGCCGGCATCCTGAAAGGCGATGCCGATTACAACAACAATCTCCTGCCGTTCGATAAGAACGTCTGGAAGAAAAACTCCAACGATACCCACTACGAAGGAACCAAGCTTTTCTTCGACATCGTCGCCAAAGGGCTTTGCGAAAGCGACCCGGCGAGCACCGATTGGGAAACCTCCAAAGTGAAGATCGGCCACGGGGAAATCGGCTGCATGGTCATGGGCAACTGGTGCATTACGCAGCTCCAAGAAGCCGCAAAGAAGAACAACGATGATCCGGCCAATATCGGCTATATGCCCTTCCCGATGACGGCGACGGATGGGAAGCAATACGCGGCCAGCGGCAGCGACTACTGCTATGGCATCAACCGCTACAGCAGCGCGGCGAAGATCGCGGCCAGCAAGAAGTTCATGACCTTCATGATCGAGAAGTCGGGTTTGGCCGTTGCTCAGGGCGGCATCTCCATCATGAAGAGCGATGCGCTGCCGACCACGCTCGAAGCCTTCAAGAACGTCACCTACCTCGTGGCCAATCCGGCCACCGCCGATAACGCATCGGCTCTGGCGGATCAGCAAAAGAATTCCGATATCACCTTATACGATAACGGCGTTCGCTTTGGCCAGGTCTTAGCGGCAGCCCAAACCAGCGGCGACTATGCGGCTAAGCTGGCGGCCTTCGACACCGTGATGGCCGACTACAACACGAAATGGGCCGCGGCGATTAAATAAGCCGATCGGATCAGTTTCCCCCTAGGGCCTATCCCCTAGGGGGCTTCGAAGATAGAGGAGGTGGATATGGAAAGCACCTTAGCTGAAAAAAAGCGCGTAAAACGCAACCGTCATCCCTCGAATAAAACAAAATTCGAGAAGATCGTTCTCATTTTCGTTTTTTTGCTCATCCCGGTGAGTTTGTTAATCCTCTTCACCTATTATCCGCTCGCGAGCATGATCAACTACAGTCTTTACGATTGGCGGATGCTTTCGGCGAGCGCACCGACTCTCGTCGCTTTTACAGCGAAGGACAACTATCTCAAGTTCTTTACCAACAAAGAATATTGGTCAGTCTTGCTCGTCTCCCTTTTCTACCTCATCGGATCCTTCATCCAGATCGCCCTCGCCTTATTCTATGCGGCGATCTTCTATTGGAAGCCGAAAGGCGGCAAGTTCTTTAAGGGGGTGATGTTCTTGCCCTCCTTGCTCAATGGTGTCGCCATCGGCTTGATGTTCCTTCTGATCTTCCGTTCGAGCGATGACGGTGGCGTCATCAACACGATCATCAAACACGTGAGCGGGGCGAATGGTAGCGAAAACGACATCAAGTTCTTCTCGAGCTTATTCTTGGCAAACACCATCTTGACCTTCGTCTCCATCTGGCGCTACATGGGCAACAACATGGTCATGTTCGCCGGTTCGATGGAATCGATCTCCAAGGATCTCTTCGAAGCCGCCCAAATCGACGGGGCCAATCGATGGCAGCAATTCATTCACATCATTTTGCCCGCCATCAAAAACATCATCTACCTGAATCTGATTTTAGCGGTCAATGGCGCCTTGCAGGTCTATGAGATCCCGATGATCATGCAACCGACCAATTCCTATACGCAAACCTTCATCATGAAAACCCTCGACGTTGCTTTCGTCAATGGCAAAATCGGCCTCGGAAGCGCGATGGGCATCTGCTTGCTACTCTTGGTCGTCTTCATCGCCATCCTGCAAAAGATTCTGGAAAAGAAGGGGGATAAATGATCATGACATCCCCTGCTTTCATGGCAAAAAAGCCCGTCGCGGTCCGCGACCGGAGCGTCGGCCACCTCGTTTGGGTCATCATCGAATACCTCGCCCTGGCGATCGGGGCGCTGGTGGCCTTATTCCCTCTCTATGTTCTTTTGGTCGCCAGCGTGAAGAGCAATGCCCAGATCACCTACAGCAATCCTTTGCTCTTCCCCGACGTTTGGCATTGGGAGAATTTCTCCACCGCCTGGTTCTTCAACGCCAACAGCTCGTCCACCAGCGAATCGATGGGGATGGCATTCCTCTATACCGCGGCGATCACCGGGGTGTCGGTCTTCCTGAGCGTCCTCTTCGGCTCCTTTGTCGCCTATGTTCTTTCGCGATTCGACTTCAAGGGCAAAAAGATCGTCAAAGTCCTCTTTTTGCTCGCCTCTTTCATCCCTTCGATCACCATTCAGATCTCGATTTTCCAGCTCATCAACCAGATCAATCTCTTCAATACGCCTTGGGCGATCATCCTTCTCTATTCCGGGACCGACATCGTCTCCATCTACATTTTCTTGCAGTTCCTCGACAATGTCCCGAAGGAGCTCGATGAAGCAGCCTTGGTGGATGGCTGCAATTATTTTCAAATCTATGGGCGGATCATCATGCCGGTCCTCCGCCCCGCCATCGCGACCGTCTGCATCATCAAAGGCGTCGCCTTCTATAACGAATACTATATCCCTTCGCTCTATTGGAGCGACCATTACGTCATTTCGACCTACCTCGACAAGATGGTCGGAGCCTTTAGGACGAGTTGGGGCGCCGTCAGCGCCGCCGCCGTCATCGCCATCGTGCCGACCATCATCATCTTCTTGCTCTTGCAGAATCAAATCTACAGCGGCCTCACCAACGGGGCCGTGAAATCGTAATCAGGAAGGAAAACCCCGCTTTTATGAAAAACATCATCGTCAATGGCTATGCCTTAGCCAACATCCCCTTCGAAGAAAGAAAAGAAGCCTCTTCATCGCCTTTATGGCGCTGGAGCGGCAACCCTTTGACGAAAAGAAACCCGACCGCGAACATCGCCCGGATCTTCAACTCGGCCGTCGTCCCTTTTCAAGGGGGATTCATCGGGGTTTTCCGCGGGGAGCAAACCAATGGCATCCCGCTCCTTTATTTAGGCCGCTCGCCGGATGGCTTCCGCTGGAGCTTCGACGATAAGCCCATCCATTTCGTGAATAAAGCAGGCCAGCCTTACGAGCCGCTTTATGCCTATGACCCACGCCTCGTGAAAATCGAAGAGACCTATTACATCCTTTGGTGCGGGGATTTCTATGGGGCGGCGATCGGCTTGGCGGCCACCCAAGATTTCCAGAGTTTCACCCGCTACGAGAACCCCTTCATCCCCTTCAACCGGAACGCTGTCCTGTTCCCACGAAAGGTCAATGGCAAATTCTTGCTGCTTTCCCGGCCCAGCGATTCGGGCCATACCCCCTTTGGCGATATCTTCCTCAGCGCGTCCCCGGATTTGGAGTACTATGGCCACCACCGCCACGTGATGGGCCCTTCCCGCGAATGGTGGGAATCGCTGAAAATCGGAGCGGGCGCCGCGCCGATCGAGACGAGCGAGGGCTGGCTCCTCTTCTACCATGGCGTTGCTTCCACCTGCAATGGCTATGTCTATTCCTTAGGGGGCTGCCTGCTCGATTTGAACGAACCCTCGAAAGTCCTTTATCGCTCGAGCAATTACTTTCTCACGCCCGAAGAGCCGTATGAAGAAAAAGGCTTCGTCAACAATGTGTGCTTCCCCTGCGCTTGCTTGGTCGACAAAGACAGCCAGCGCTTGGCCTTGTACTATGGCTCGGCGGACAGCTATGTCAGCCTCGCCTTCGGCTACGTCGATGAAATCGTCGCCTACATCAAATCCCACAGCGTCACGACAGCGGCAGACTGCGAAGAGGGCCTCCGTTAATTTATGGATCTCGTCACGGAAGCCACCCGAGATATTCAGGAACGCATCTTCCCGTTTTGGGCTGGCTTGCTCGATGAAAAGCATGGGGGATTCATTGGCAAGGTCAACTTTGATCTGAAGCGCAAAGAAACCGCTCATAAAGGGGTGATCCTCAATTCGCGCATTCTCTATTTCTTCAGCGAATATTCCCGAGCGTTCAAAGACCCGCAAGCGGCGGCCTGCGCCCTTCAGGCCTATCGCTTTCTGAGCGAACGCTGCTTCGACCGCGCCAAGGGCGGGCTCTATTGGAGCCTCGACTATCAAGGGAACGTTTTCGATTCGACCAAGCACGGCTATAACCAAGCCTTTGGCATCTACGCGCTGTCTTCCTATTATGCCCTGAGCCAGGACCGCGAAGCCTTGACGAAGGCCTTGGGGCTCTACCGCCTTTTGGAAACGACTTACCGTGCGAAAGACGCCCCCCATTATTACCAGGAGGCGATGGACCGGGACTTTCAGCCCCTCGCCAATGACAAGCTCAGCGAAAACGGGGTCAGCGCGAGCCGGACCATGAACACCGCCTTGCACCTTTTGGAGGCCTATACCGCTTTGGCGAGAGTCTCCGAGGATGGCGAGGTTAAGCACTCGCTCGAAGACCTCCTCCGCCTCTTCCGGGACAAAATCTACAACCCCCGCCAAAACCGCCTCGAGGTCTTCTTCGATCCCGCCTATCATTCCTTGCTCGATCTCGATAGCTACGGCCACGACATCGAAGCCGCCTGGCTGTTAAGCGAAGCCACCGCCTTCACCGACGATATCTCGCTGAAACAAGAGATCGCCGCGATCAGCGAAGCCTTGGTCCTCCATGTGATGAAAGAGGGCTATCGCCCACCCTTTGTCGTCAAAGAAAAAGAAAAGGGAAGAACGGATGGCGCCCGCGTCTGGTGGGTTCAAGCCGAAGCGATCAATGGCTTGCTCTCCCTCTATGGGAAGAGCCAGAACGAAGAGTGGAAGAAAGAGGCGGAGGTTATCTATCAAGGGATCAAGGATTATTTCCACGATAAGCGCGAGGGGGGTTGCTGGTATTGGGACTTAAACGCCCATAACCTTCCCCACTCAAAGAAATGCATCGTCGAACCGTGGAAATGTCCTTACCATAATGGCCGGATGTGCCTAGAAATCATCAAGAGGTTAAGCGTATGATCCATCCCAAGTATTTCGAGTTGAAAGACCGGCAGGACAAACTGCTGCGGCGCCCGAATTCGCTCCTGCCGTTTTATAACGGCATCGTCGAACGTTACGAATACCCGGTGCTGACGGCCGATAATCTGCCCATTGAATGGAAATACGACCTCAATGCGGAGACGAATCCCTTTTTCATGGAACGCCTTGGCATCAACAGCGCCTTCAACGCCGGCGCCATTCTTTTCCAGGGCGAGGTTTGCTTAGCCGTCCGCGTCGAAGGCAAAGATCGGAAGTCCTTCTTCGCGATCGCCCGCAGTCCTAATGGCATTGACAACTTCCGTTTTGACCCCTATCCCATTCTTCTGGAGGACAAGGAGGCACAGGAAAGCGATGTCTACGATATGCGGCTCACCCTTCATGAGGATGGCTATATCTATGGCGTCTTCTGCTCGGAAGCCCACGACGATCGCTCCCCCGATTTGAGCGCCGCCGTCGCCTCCGCCGGAATCGTCCGGACCAAGGATCTCGTGAAATGGGAGCGTTTGCCCAATCTCGTCACTTTGCGCAGCCCCCAGCAAAGAAACGTTGTTTTACATCCGGAATTCGTCGACGGAAAGTACGCTTTTTATACGAGACCGATGTCTTCCTTCATCGAGGCGGGCGAGGGGATGGGCATCGGCTTTGGTTTGGCCGAGGACATCACCCACGCGGTGATTGATGAAGAAAAGATCGTCGATCCCCGGGTCTACCACACCATCAGCGAAAGCAAAAACGGCGAGGGGGCCACGCCGATCAAGACCGCGAAAGGCTGGCTTCACATCGCCCATGGCGTCCGCAATACCGCCGCGGGACTTCGCTATACCATCTATGCCTATCTGACCGATTTGAAAGAGCCTTGGAAAGTCATCGCCAAACCCGGCGGCTACCTCCTTGCCCCGGTGGGCAAAGAAAGAATCGGCGACGTCAGCAACGTCGTCTTCACGAACGGAGCCGTCAAATTCGCGGATGGCACCATCCTGATTTATTATGGTTCGAGCGACACCCGCCTGCAGGTGATGAGGACCAGCGAAGAACGGATGCTCGACTACTGCTTAAATACGCCGAAAGATGCGCTCAGATCGGTCGATTGCGTGAAACAAAGAACCGCCTTGATCAAAGCAAACGAAGCCCTCTTGAAGAAGAAAGAATAAGAGGATTGGCCAGCCTTTTTGTTTTCGCTTATGAGAAATCACCGGCGCATAACCGCCTGAGCGCAGGCATCCCGTTAGCGCAAAAAAAGCGGCGCAAGGGAGGATAAAACCCCTTGAATGAAAAGGCGTTCCAAAAAAGATAAATTGACGAAATCCAATTTCCGAAAACTCGATGGGAAGCCGCCTTTTAAAAATAAGCCCAAATGCCGAGAGCCGAGAAAACGCAAAGGAGGAAAAACCCAAAACGCCGTTTTTCGACGATGGTGGTTTTCTCTTGGGGCGGGCAGGACAAACCAGTTTCCGATTCATCAAGAATCGCGAAAGCCTTCCGGATGGAGAAGATCATCAATTCCTGCCTGGAGGTCCTTCTCTAATATCGAAATTTGCCGATGGCCATTTACTTTTGAAACTTGTTCATCCAACTTGGACGAACAAGTTTCAGACAGCGAAGAAAGCGCTAATTCAAAAAATCAAATGGCCAAAAGGAATCTCCAAAATCGGAGTAATTTCGATTTGCGTTGCATTTGGGCCCTAATGTATGATAATGGTCTCGAGGTCCTTTATGTTTGATCAAAATAAATATGTCAGCAAATACGTCAAAGAAAACTATCGCACCATCAAAATCCGTGTGCGAAATGATGATGCTTTTTTGCTGAAAAAACTCAGCGAGGTGGACGACATCAACCGCTACGTCAAGAACCTGATCGCCGCCGACGCCATTGCCCATTGCCGCTTTCACTACATCAATAACGATGCCCCCATCGACTTCGAACTCTCAAAAACGATGAAGGATTTGGTCGAGAGAGCCGAAAAAGCTGATTACATTGAGGACTATGGCCTCTATATGAATTTAGCGGACGCGATCGATTCTCAAGGGAAGAAGGAAGTGGGCTATCACACCCTTTCCGAAACGGAATGGAAGAAACTCACCCGGAGGTACTGCTTATGAAACTTATCGACTTTACGTCTTGCGAATTGAGCAAAAGAAATCTTGAATACGCCGGGAGAGCTGGCGAAAAGCGAGGGATTGTTTACCAAGGCGAGAATTGGTTTCTAAAGTTCCCAAAAAGCACGCGAGACATGCACAATACGGGAAATTTGTCCTATGTCACTTCCCCTTTGAGCGAGTACCTCGGAAGCCACATCTATCAAATCTTGGGTTACCATGCCCACGACACTCTTTTAGGCGTTTACGATAACGGCGTCAGAAAGAAAATCGTCTGTGCTTGCAAAGACTTCATTGGCGATGACGAAAATGAGATTCTCATCCCCTACACCGCCCTCAGAAATGATACCAACGAAAAAGTGTTGGAACGGAAAGAGGAATCGCCTTCGTCAGCCTCGAACATCAACGAAATCATCTATCAGTTGGACAACAATACAGTTTTATCTCAGATTCCTGATGCCAAAGAAAGATTTTGGGATGTCCTAATGATCGATATCCTTATCAATAACAACGACCGAAACGAAGACAACTGGGGCGTAATCAAGTTCAAAAGGGAAGAAAGATATGTCTTGGCACCGGTTTTCGACTGCGGCAATTGCTTTTATGGCAAAACCGATGAAGCAAGGATCCGTTCTATCCTCGATTCTGAAGACAAACTATTGAGCAGCGCTGTCAATGGCGTGACCGCTTATGAAGATGATGATGAAACGAGGCTATCCGCCAAGAAAATCCTGAACCTTAAAAACGACGATTTATCCGATGCCGTCAAAAGGGTATACGAAAAAATGACGGGAAAATTCGCTGAAATAGAGCGATTAATCAAATCAATTCCCACCGAAGACTTTGGGCTAATCGTCATGAGCGATCTCCGGAAAGAATACAACTTGAAAACGATAAAGCTGCGATTGGAATATCTTTTGAAGCCAGAACTTCGTCCCTAGTCTTCTCCATCCCCCATCTACTGGAATGGGTGATGGAGAAGAGAAAAAAGATGAAACCCTTTAAGAAATCAAACAACCCCAATTCCAACCCGGACCATTTCTGCGCCTGCTGCGGCGAGCCGAAATCAGGCCTAAGGAATCGGCTCTTCCGAAAAGGCGTTCATTCCCATGAAAAAAACGCCCCTATCGCAGGATAAGGGCGTCTAAGAATCAGCAAATCGGCTTAATAATTGGCTTTGCCGTTGGAGCCAAAGAGCAAGACTTTCTCTTTGACCTTGGCCTTGATCGCCTCGACGCCCGGCTTGAGGAGTTTGCGCGGATCGTAGCCCTTCTCAAGGTTCTCAGCGCTCGGATCGGCTTTGCCGGCGGCGCAATAGGCAATCGTGGCCGCGGCGAAGACGAGCTGGCAATCGGTGTTGACGTTGATCTTGCTCACGCCATGGGCGATCGCTTCGCGGATCTGATTGTCGGGGATGCCCGTTCCGCCATGGAGCACAAGCGGAATGTTGTGCGTCGCTTTGTTGATCTTCTCGAGCGCGTCGATATGAAGACCCTTCCAGTCGGCCGGATAGATGCCATGGATGTTGCCGATGCCCGCCGCCAGGAAATCGATGCCCAAAGCGACGATCTTCTCGCATTCTTTCGGATCGGCGACTTCGCCATCGGCCGTCACGCCATCTTCGGTTCCGCCGATCGCGCCGACTTCGGCTTCGATCGAGAGGCCCTTATCATGAGCGAGGGCGACGAGTTCTTTTGTCTTGGCGATATTCTCTTCGAGCGGGAAATGGCTGCCATCGAACATGATCGAGGTGAAACCCGCTTCGATGCAGGCTTTGGCGGCGTCATAATCGCCATGGTCGAGGTGAAGAACGACCGGGACGGTGATGCCTAAAGAACGATCCATGGCTTTGACCATCGCGACCACGACCGGATAGCCGCCCATGTATTTGGCCGCTCCCATCGAGACACCCAGAATGACCGGAGCCTTCAGCTCCTCGGCCTCTAAGAGAACCGCTTTGGTCCATTCAAGGTTGTTGATGTTGAACTGGCCGACGGCATAATGGCCATCGCGGGCCTTTTCGAGCATACGTGTCGCATTGACTAACATGAGATATTCCTCCTATGAATGATCTTGTTTGAGGATATTATGCCACGAATCGCGGGAAGTCAGGATAAGGGGTTTTCATAGGAAGGGTTTCCCCGAAAGTTTCTTGGGCTCTCAAAATGAGGAAAACCCCTGCTTTTTCTAAGAAAAAACCCACCAGCCCAGCTGGTGGTTCTTCATATTCGGGCTCTTAAGCCCTCTGGCACCAGCTGCCGCGTGACGCGGCTGCGGGAACGGACCAGCGCTCGCTTGCTTTATGGTGCCTGACCCGTAAACGGGTCTCCCTCGAAGTCGATGCTCAGCTGCACGGCGGCCGCGCATGAGTCGGAACAAAGGAAGGCGATCTTAGAGACTGTGTTGAAAAAAGGAAGGCTTTCGCAAACGACACGGATCCTTCGCTTAGCATTAGTTTCGTTGGCAAGGAGGGACGAACCTATAAATTCAGTCTCGAAACCGATGAATTTGTTTTTGAGTGAAATTTGAGCTAAAAGAAAGAAGACAAGAGACTATTTGCCATTCCAAGGCTGTTTCGTTTCATCTTCGGCTAAGGCTTTTTGGAAAACTTCCGGTAACTTAATGGCTTCAACCCCACTGATGCCCATTTCGCCATAGACCCAATTGCCCAAAAGGTAATAGGAAGAATCCGTATATTTGAAAACGGAAGCATAGTTCTTTTGCACATAGGAATCTTCGGAAACCAAGGTGATGGCCATGTAGGTGGATTCGCTATCGTCATAGGGAAGAATGCTCTTCTCTTGTTTCTTGAAGGCCTCCATATCCACCGCTTCCGTCGCAGCGTCGAGTTTCTCCCCTGTCCGATGGCTCCACCAATGGGCGGGGGATGCCTTATAGAAGGCTGCCACGCGCTCCACATCTTCTTTCTTGCTGAAGAGAGCATTATCGGCAATATCGGTCACTAAGGTGTAGTCCAAAGAGGTATCGACGCACTGGTAGTAATACCCGGAATTCATGGGCGTGAAGATGAACCAGCTTTGGTAAGTGCAGAAGGCTTTGCCCTTGCCGCCGTCATTGAAGCGAGCCCGGAAGTTCGGGATCACCTGATAGGAGACGCCATCGACGGAGAAACTCTCGGATTGGAACTTCTTTTGATCGATGATCGATCCGATCTGAGGGGTGGTTTGATTGTTCATGGCCTTCAGGGCCCCAACATAGAGAAATAAGGACGAAGTGCAAAGCGCGCCAAGGAGTCCACAGATCCCCGCGGGGAGAAGGAACCAATACATCTTCTGATGTTTACGGCCTCCGATGAGCCCGAGGAGCAATAAGACGATGAAGATGCCTAAAAGCAATATGCCGATCCCGACAAGGATAAAGAGGAAGACCACAAAGAAGACTGCACCCATATTTTTGTCCTTTGTAATGATACTTTAAAGAATTCAGAAACACCATAAAGGGAAGGAACGTCCCAAGAGTTCTTGGTGTTTTTTTAAAATTAAGGGGATGAGAAGAAAACTAAAGCATTCCAAATCAAGAAGAAGTCCCTTCTCTCAGGCTCTATTAATGGGGGGATTCGTCAATAAAGGAGCGGTTACAAAGCCTCGGAAATACGGAAGTCTTGGCAGCTCCTTTCTTTTTGGCGTTTTCTATGCCGCTCAGTCCCTTTGTCCGGCGCCGAAAAGGTTCAAAATCAGGGTGCCTTCATCGGCTGGGCGCTCCGGAGGTAGATTTCTCGGATGCTTGTTTTTCGTCAGAATGGAGATCCGCCGAAGAAAAAAGACCGTTACTTAACCCTTAGGTTTTGTAACAGCCCCTTTTTCTCGTCATTTTTACGGGAAAGAAATCCGGCTTATTTGAGCGTGGCCAAATAACTGGCCAAATTAACCCGGTCATAGAAATTGGCGAGGTTGGTGATCGGATAATCGGGGAGGACGCCTTGATCGACGTCATAGTAGACACCATTTTTGACGGTGCAGACCGCATGGCTGCCCGAGAAACTGAAGGCGGTGCCATCGGCGAGACAAGTGCCATCGACCACGCAAGCGCCGCCGCCCGAGGTCTCCCCTACCATCGTCACCTGACCCGAACTCTTGAGAACCGAAGGGACGAGGTTGCCGCTCGAAAAACTCGTCAAAGAAGTCAAACAATAAAGTTTCTTATCCGCCACCCCATCGTTGGCGTCAAAGGTTTTGTCGAGGTTGACATCGACGCTCATCGGGAAGGAAGCCTTGGCATCATCGAGCAAAGCGCTGAAATGAAGGGTGGCGCTGCCGCCGAGCATCCAGCACGAGACATAGGCGGCGGCAACCGCCGCGCCGCCTCGGTTGCAGGTCAAATCGAGCACGACGCTCGTCATCCCATCATCTTTGATCTTCTTGTGGGCATATTCGATGAGAGCGAAGGTGTCTTTCTCCGCATCCGCTAGGTTCGGGAAAGTGGTGTAATAGTCGCCCGTGCAAGAGGTGAAGTCATCGAAGGTGACGAAAGCCGTCGTGCCGAATTCTTGATAGGCGGTGATCGGGGTAGCCGCCTTTTTCCGCGCCGCCTCTAAGGCATCATGGTGCTGATCCCAAAAGGTATTGGAGGTTCCTTTGTATTTGCTGTCATAAAGATCGAAATCCGACCCGGAATAGAAAGAGGGCGTGCCCACGGCGGAATGGTTGTCGTCCAAATCGGTCTCCAGGACGTAAGCCAACGTGGCGTCGGCGACGTGAGGATCGGTTGAGCGCAGGCCTTCTTTTCGGCCAGTCCGAGTTAAGAAATCATCGAAGGTGGTAATGCCATGCTTCGCTTTGAGGGCGTAGTTGAAATCGCCATTGAGGCAGAACTCGTGGTAGGTGAAATCCGCTAAGGCCTGGCTTCGAGCGCCTTTGGGGGCTTCGTAGTAGAGATCTTGGAGCGGGTCGCGGCTATTGGCGGCGAAGACGTTGATGCCGTTATAGTAGAATTGGAAGGAGAAACCGTTCGCAAAGACATCGGAGAATGTCGCCAAAGGAATATAGCCGACGCCATTTTCGAGGATCATCGGGATTTCGTTTTGCCCGAGATTGGCCACCATCGGATGGCCGGCGACGACATAAGGATCCTTCGCTTCTTTGAGATAGGTCGGAGCGCCACTGGCGTCCGTGGTCAGCTTGCCAAAGGAATTCAAAGAGGTATGGGTTCCTATCCGGGCGAAGAATTGCTCGGCATTGGGGAAACTGATCGTTTTTGCGCCGAAATCCAAGAGGGCTTCTTGCCCATCTTTGAGGGTCAGGGTCAGCACAGAATCTTTGAGAGTGATTGGGGTATGCTCTGGGCTCTCGTAGCCTTTGAACTGGTCAAGAAGCCCCAGCATCGTCGAGGTATCGATGAAAGGAATCTCGGCGTTATCCTTTGGGAAATAGAAGTCCACCATTTCCTTATTCGCCGGAGTGGCAATATAGAGTGCCAGGCTCTTTTTCGTGAACGTGGAAACACTCGAAGAGGAAGCAACATTTGAAGAAGAAGAGACACTCGAAGAGGAAGCAACGTTCGAAGAGGCGGCCTTTGAAGACGCGCTCGAAGAGGCGGCGCTCGAAGAAGCCCCGCCATTTTGGCAAGCGGCGAGGAGGGTGACGAGGGCAAGGGCGCTCGTGGCGAGAACGAAGGATTTTTTCATGAGGAATAAATTCCTTTCTAAGAATTGGTTTTATTTTACCATGCCTTTAACGTAAAAAAGCCTAAGCAACTCACTTCTTTTTCACTCAAAGAGAACTGGGACCCCCGAGCGTGGCGTAGGCCTCGCAGAAACCATGGCCTGGCGAGTCGAAGGCTATTTCCATGTCGGCGTCCAGGGATCCTCCCGACGTCGCTCTTCTTCCGCCGGTATCGAAGCCGCGGGAATTCTCCCAAAGCGTGGCGATCGCCGTCGCCAAGGAAGCGAAAGCTGAAGGATTGAACCGTGGGAATTTCTCCGATGCCGAAGCCTTAATCAAAGCCCGCGAATGGACGCCCGCCTATCAAAAATAAAGTCGAATGCCAACCAGAAACGAAACCTCTTCCCCTCATCGAGGAAAATCATGAGATAATGCTTAAAAGGCCATTTCAAAGAAATGACCCCTTCGTGTTAAAAGGAGAAATTATGCCGCTTGAATTTTTGCGGGTTGGCCACGCTTCATCCGATCAAAAACAAATCGATCGGATTATGAAAGAGCAATTCCCCAGCGAAGAATACCTGTCTATCGACGAGCAACTCGCCTTACAAGATCAAGGCGAGATCGAAGTTTGGGGTTTATATGAAGAGAAGACGTTAGTGGGGTTAACCACCCTGCGGACGACGAGCGATGTGGCCTATCTCTTTTTTCTGGCTTTCGACCATCCTTATCAAGGAAAAGGATACGGGAAAGAAGCCATGAAGGAAATTCAAGAACGCTATCCGGAAAAACTCATCGCCGTGGATTTTGAGTTAGCCGATCAAAACGCCAAGAATAACGAGCAGCGTCAACGCCGAAAACGTTTCTATGCGGCCTGCGGATTCACCGAAACCGGCTGGGGCCTTTCTTACCTGGGCGTCAACTACGAAATCGCCGCGATGAATAAACCTTTTGACCTCGCCCGTTTCCAGGCGATGCTGAACCCTCTCCCCATCGAAGGCTTTAGCCCCCGCTATTTTTCCCTCAGGCCTTAAACCGCGTTCAAAGCCAAGGATCCAAGATTTATCGTAAGGAAAACAAAGAAAGCCAAAATCATTGGCACTTGGCCGGACGGAGTTTTTCGTACGCGTCCTTTTGCACGGCCAAGAAAATCAAGGCGGCGAGGCCATAGGACCAATTGGCTTTCCGCGGAATCAGTTTGTAATTGAGGCCAGGAAAAGGGGGCAAAGGACAGGTGGGCCCGGAAATCTCGGGGAATTCCCAATGTCCTTTTTTGTTTTTGCGGAGGCTTTTGAAGACGGCCCCGGCCGCTTTCTGGGCCGCCTCTTCCTCCGCGCCGCCTTGGGGCAGAATTCCTTCATTAAGGCCTTGGTAGGCCCCGGCGGCGAAGAGAGCCGTGGCCGAGAGCTCGCGATAACTCTTTCTGCAAAGGAGGGTATTGAAAGAACCATCGGAATTTTGATGGGCCATCATCGCCCGAAAAGTCTTAAGGTAAATCGAAGAAATCCCTTCTTTTTCCGGATACGCTTCCGGCAAATTCGCGTAGACCATCGGTAAGGCGGCGATGACCCAGCCATTGCCACGTCCCCAGAAAAGATGATGTCTGGGGTAAGGCTTATTCTTTTTCGCGATGTACTCGTGATAGAAAAGGCCACTTTCTTGGTCTTGAAGATACTGGGCGAAAATAAGAGGGAGTTTTGCGGCGTAATGAAGGAGCCGCTCCTCGTGATTTTCTTTGCCATAAAGCGAAGGGAAAACCGAAAACATCATCAAGGAATCCACCCAAATCGAGGCCGGGAAGAAGTGCGCGTTAAAGGAGGTGCCCATATGATTGGGGATATCCGCGATAACCCGGGGGGAGTTCTCAAGATAATCAATCCCCTTCGCCGTTAGATCGGCGAATTCTTTCTGGCCTGTTTTCTTATAAAGATAATAGGTGATCAAGCACGGGGCTGAAGTGTCGGAAGAGTTAACCTCGGGGTTCTGTTTCGCCCAATAAGCGCCGTATTCGTTAAGGAAGGGCAAATAATCTTGCTTGCCCATCGCTTCGTCGAGTAGGGAAAGGGCATAGCCGAACAAGCCCTCACCCCAAGTCCATTTCATATGGCTCGGAGTCCTAGAGACGACGTCATCGATGAGAATCTTCGTTTGCTCAAGGCTTGTCATGCTTGCCTCCCACCATCGAGACAAGGATCGCCTCTTTCTCTTGGGCTTCTTCTTCCGTGAGCGCTTCGCCTTTTTCTTCCTTCTCATTGATGGCTTTGACTTGTTTCGAAAGACTGCCATCGAGTTTGAAGCGGAGCGAAACGATGAAAGCCACGCCCATTAACAGGGCGAAACTAAGGCAGATGATCAAGCGAATTCCAAGAATGGTATTTTCGGGTTGACTCGGCGTAGGAGTCGCGCTCGTCGGGGCGATGTAACCCGTGAGAGCGAGGACCCAGCCGATGATGGAAGCGGCGATGGCGCTCGACACTTTGCGGGTGAAGGTCATCGTGCCAGAGAACGAGCCGGTGATGCGCTCGCCTAAGCCCAGCCGGCCAATATCCGCAACATCCGGGAAAATAATCCAGGGCATGGTTTCGGCGCCGGCAAAACCCAAAGCCGTCACAGCGGTGATGGCGTAGAGCCCAATGACGTTCCAACTGGCGGGATAGAAAGCGATGCCAGCGGCTCCGAGAATGGCAAGAGGCAACAAAGTGCCGTAAATCCTTGTCTTCGAAAATTTCGTCACCAGTTTGTTGAGAACCGGGAACATCACGATTTGAATGCCGAGGAAAATCGCGAGGAAAATGGTCGAAGAAAGCGAAGATTGAACATATTTGGCATAATAGATGACAATGCTGGAAACGATGTCCATCGTCACCGATTGAGCGAGGTAGAGAATCAGGAGCCGTCGGAAGGCCTTAATTTTGAAAGGCTTCACGAAATTAGCGAATGAAAAATGGGCTTTTTCCTTCGGGAGCGGAGCCCGTTCATGGCTAAAAATGGCGCTCAAAAGAGCCGGAAGGGTGAAGAAGGCGCCAAAGCCAAGGAAGACGATCAGATAAAAGAGAAAAGGCGAGAGATTGCCTTTGCTGACTTGGGTGAAGAGCAAAGAAGGGACAAGCGTGCAAATCGCGGTAGAAGAAAGCGAGAAGAGCAAGCGCGTCAGGTTGATTTTGCTCCGTTCATCGACGTCGGTTGATATTTCCGTTGAAAGCGCGCTATAAGGAACGGTGACGCAGGTCGAGACGGTGTAATAAAGAAGATAGGATAAGGCAACCCAAATCACTTTGCCGACTTCGCTGAAGCCCGTGACGGGCAGCCACATCATCGCCATGGCCGGAATGATGAGCAAACCACCCCAAAAGATGAAGGGACGACGGCGCCCCCACTTGGTCCTCGCGTTATCGGAGAGGATGCCCATCATGGGGTCGGTAATGGCATCCCAGATTTTGCTCAGCATGATAATCGTGCCAGCAACGCCGGCGTTAATGCCGACGACATCGGTCAAAAAGACGAGGTAGACGACGGAAATGATCGCCTGGTTACCACCGCAGAAAATATCGCCAGAGCAAAAGGCGAATTTCTCGGGGTTAGGAACCTGACGTGCCACTGCGGATTTTTCTTTCATGGGCTGTGCCCTCCTTATCGAAAATGAATGCCATCGCTGGCCAGATAGTCCTTCGCGAGAAGAAAGTCGCGGGATGTCTTCATATGAGCCAGGCCATCTTTCCCGCCCTGTTCGATCGCCGCATAAACCACGGGAGTTTTTCGCAAAGCATCGAAGATACGGTCAAAATGAAGATAGCCTTCCCCAAGTGAAGCATCCCGCGTTTTGACGTTCCAAAAAGATGCCTCATCCTTGATATCGCGGAGATGAACACCCAAGAGCTTTTCGCCAAATAGAGCGATCGTGTCCATGGGATCGACTCCCGAGCGGGCCGTCCAATAGGTATCATTCACAAAAACGATGTTTTTGGTGTCGTGGACCAAATGCGATAGCCGGCTTTCTCCGTCCTGAAGACGGATGAATTCCCAATGGTGATGATGATAGCCCAGCTGAAGGCCTTGCCCTTGATAATAGAGGGCCAAGGAATTCAGCTCAGCGATAAAAGTAAAGAAAGTTCTCTCACTCCCGAGAATGACGCGGGGCGGAATCATCGAGACGATGACCCGAGAGCAATGAAGACGGCGGGCGTAGTCCACAATCTCCTCCTTCCGCTGAGCGAGAATGTCGGGTTTAATCTGCAAAGAGACGACCTCAAGCGGCAATTCTTTTTGCAAAGCCTCAAGCCGTTGGATGGTTTTCTCGTTCCACGGAAGATGAGAAAGCTCATAGGCGGTAAAGCCCAAAGAGGCCAAGCGATGAAAACTCCCTTCGAAATCGTGCACCAATTCGTCATGAACGCTATAGGTTTGAACGGCGAGGATCATGCGTTTTCCTCCCGTTTCAGATTTTCAAAGTCCAACGCTAGGCGTTTGCCCGCAAAATCAAAGGTGATGCTGGAAGCCTTCCGCGCCAGTTTTCCACCTTCGACATAAGGGGATTCGTAACGGGCGTATTGGAGATCCTCATTGACCCCGTTGACCAAGAACGATTGGTTATAGGTCGCTTTCAAGGACGTGCCATTGGAAACATAACTTAAGGCAAAGGAAGAAGCGTCAAACGAGACGGGGTTGGCCAATATCCGCGTCTTAAAAGCAGCAAAAGAAGCATCCTGTTTTGAACTCGAAAGCTCAGTGACGATGGCTTGTTTGTCGCCTCCGTTCAAAATCAGGTCGTAATGAAGGTTCCCACTCGCCTCAAGAAGATTCTTCACGCTGGTTTTGATTTTGCTCCGGTCTTTGCTCAACTCATCCTCGCTCACGCCGCTCATTTCGTTTTTGAAGGCGAAGCTCGCCTCAGCGGAGTTGCTCATCCCCTTGACGGCGATATAGGTATTGTTCTTGCGGGCGAAGATATAGCCTTCGCTCAAATGGCTGGTATCGCTTTCGTCAAAGAGACCGAGTGGGAAATAGGTGTGGGTGAAACTCACGACGTGAGGCTCGAGAAGGCCAGCTTTGCTGGGAATCGTGAAAAGAGAGACGTTGACGTTCTTCTCTTGGACCGAATAGGGCATTCTTCCTTGACCGACCCAATAATTCTCCCGCGTCGAAATGCGCATCGGTTGGAGGGAGAAGACGGAAACGTTGTTGCTGAGAGTCGCGAGTTCGATCTGCTGCTGGTCACCATATTCGCCCGGTTGGTAGGCTTGGTTGGTCGAGAGGGTATAGTCGGAGGTTTGATAGGTGTAAACATTGCCCCGTTGGACGGCTTTCCCATCGGTGGAAGGATGCAATTGGCGGGAAAGGGCTCCCAACGAATGGGTCCAAACGAGGGGATAAAGATTCACGACCTTAAAATCATTCAGCATTTCATTGCGGAAAAGCGAATATTTGTTCATGAAGGCAATCGAATTATCGATGACTTCGGGATTGGAAAAAGCCTCCTCCCCTAGCTGAGCCATGATGGGCTTGTCGCCCATTCCGACAAGGCCCTCGCTCTTAAGCTCTTCGCAATCGAGCGACGAGGAGGATTTCACGATCTGCTCCGCCGAAGGATCGTCAAAAATCGCTTTGATGACCTCGGGCAATTGATAATAAGCCTTGCCGCTTTTGTCTTTGGCTTCGTACATATGCCGGAAGCAATTGAAGAACGTGGCGTTCCAAGAGCCATAATCCGTCTGATTGAGACCTAAAAGGTAATCGGCATAGCGCCGGAGACGGTTTCCGGTGTCATCGGAGGCTTTGTTGTCAAAATACATCCGTCCGCCCGCGGACATGAAGGCGTAATAGGTTTTGCCCTCGTTGCTGGTGTATTTCCATGATTGGCTTGCCAAATCGTAGAAAAGCAAATCCAGGATGATCTTCATTTTGCTCCGCATCGCCTCATCCTCGCTTGAAGCGTATTGAATGAAGTTGGCCATCGGGCCGATGTCTTCCGGATAATAGTTGTTGGAATAATATTCGCTGAAACCATAAGTGAAGCGAAGCTCCATCCACGCTTCGATGCGGGACTTGGCCAGGGCGACGTGTTCGCTCCCCTTTCGTCCATCGCAGAAGGTTTCCCCCGGCCAAAGGTTTCCGGCGAGGTAATCGGCGACGGAGAACATCAACTGGTGGTTTTCGCTCCAAAAGCACATGCCATCATCCCGTCCATCGCCTTCGCTCGGCCAATATTTGAAGTTGATAAGGCAGGTTTTGATTTCGGATTTGTTCTTGTCATCGAGCCGGTTCTGATTTTCCAAGTAAATCCTTAATAAGGCGTTGGCGTCGAAATCGGAACAGTCATTGCGATAGTTGAGTTCCTGAATCGTGCCTGATAGGGCGCTGGAAACGGTCGCACTATCGGCGAAATAGGCATCGCTTAAAGTCAAAGAATCATGGAGCATTTGCTCCAAACCATCGGTGGCGTCATCGGCCAAATCATGATCGCCCACCGGGGTTAAACACAGCATGTTATACCCGAACTGCAAGCCCACCGAAACGACAAAAGCGAGAAAAACAAAAAGAACGCTCATCCAAATCTTCTTGCGACGCGACCATGGTTTTCTCTCTTTTTTCATCGAGATTTTCACCTAAATTAAAGCTGAGTTCCCACGGGGTATCTCAGTTGCTTTGATTCGTTAATTATATCTTATCAAAGGCGTAAGTAAATAGTTTGCTATCCCCCTTTCCGAGTGTTTTCATAAGTTTACATCTAAAGACCAAAGTGAAGATGCGAGGAAAAAAATGAACCCCATAGCATTTTCTTTTTCAGGGGATAAGGCATCACGAATTCGTTGAACGGAAATCCGCTCCTATGCTAACATCTTCTTACTCAAAGGAAACCGCCTATGATTGAAGTCAACCATCTCTCTAAGTATTTCTCGCGGCCAGAGCGCGAGGCGGGCTTAAAGGGCGCATTCAAGAGCCTTTTCACGCCGAAAAAAGTCATCACCAAAGCCGTCGATGATATTTCTTTTCATGTCAATGATGGCGACATCGTGGGCTATATCGGCGCTAACGGGGCGGGCAAGTCCACCACCATCAAAATGATGACGGGAATTTTGACCCCGACCTCCGGCGAAGTGCTTTTTGATGGCAAGAAACCGTACGATCCCAAAGAGAGGAAAACGATCCTAAAAGACATCGGGGTCGTCTTTGGTCAGCGGACTCAACTTTGGTGGGACCTCCCCGTTCGCGATTCCTTCGATCTTTACCGCGACGTTTATGAAATCCCCCAAGCGGTATATGAGAAGCGACTGGCCTTTTTGGAAGAGACGCTCGATCTCAAAGCCTTCATGATGTCCCAGGTTAAAACCCTCTCGCTCGGCCAACGGATGCGCGCCGATTTGGCAGGCGCCCTTCTCCCCGACCCCAAGGTGCTTTTCCTCGATGAGCCGACGATCGGACTCGATGTTCTGATCAAAGACAAAATCACCGAGGCGATCAAAGCCATCAATAAGGAAAAGAAAACCACGATTCTTTTGACGACCCACGACATGAAAGACATCCAGAATCTCTGCCAAAGGCTCATCATCATCGATGAGGGGCATTTGCTTTACGATGGAACGCTTAAAGACATCCGCAAGCGCTTTGGCGACATCCGCCACGTCTACGTTTTAAGCCCGCAAAAACTGGATTTTGACGCGATCAAAAAGACGTTCCCGAGTTTGACTCCCGCCTATTTGGACGATGGCTATCTCGAGCTCTCCTATGACGCGGACAAAATCCCGCCGAAAGACGTCCTGTCCTATGTGTTATCCCATCTCGACGTGAAGGACATCCGGATCGACGAAACCACCCTCTCCTCAATCGTCAAAAAAATCTATGCCACGAAATCCCTTTAAAAAATACCATGGCTTCATTCGCGGATCGTTCTTGAATTTCTTCGCCTTCCGCGGCGAGATCCTCGGCTGGGTCCTTCAAGACGTCGTCACCCTTTTCATCATGGTGTTCCTTTGGTTCGCCATCTATAAAGAAAACGCGAATGCGGCCATCAATGGTTTCAGCTATCCCGAGATGATGGCTTATCTCGTCGTGGCTTCTATCAGCGGGCAATGGATCAATAACGGCAGCACCTTCCGCTCGGTCAACGAGGACATCAGCGAAGGTCAAATCTCGAGCTGGCTCACGAAGCCCGTTTCCTATCGCGGAAAGAATTTCGCTTGTTCCCTGGGCAATTGCCTCGGCAATTTCGTCTTGTTCTTCCTGCCTTTGGCCATCATCGCCCTCTTGGTGTTCACCTTGGGCCTAGGCCTTCCTTTCCCGGAATGGTACAACATCATTTTCTATCTGGTGGCGGGCTTTTTGGCGATCGTGATCCTCGACTCGCTCGATTTTTTAATCGCCCAGCTCGGGTTTCTCACCAATTCCCTCTTCGGCATCTTCATCATCAAGGAAGCGATCTTCGCTTTCCTTTCGGGCCGGGCCGTCCCCTATTCTTTCTTTCCCGCCTGGGCGCAAAACGTCATGCCTTATCTCCCTTTTGCGGGTCTCTCCTCAACGCCTGTCAATCTCTTGCTCAGCCGTTATAGCCTTCAAGAAAGCGCCATTAGTCTCGCCCTTTCTTTCGCCTGGGCGGTCGCACTTTATCTCCTCAGTGTCTACGCCAACCGCAAAATGATCAAACACGTGGTCGCGGTCGGAGGATAAAGCCATGAAGAAATACCTCAAACTTTATCCGCATTACCTCGCGATGGCTCTCAAAAGCAAAATGATTTACCGCGCCGATTGGGCCATTTCGCTTTTGGGTCTCGTCGTCAGCAACCTCGCGACTTTCCTGACCCTTTATCTTTCGACCTTGCCCGTTCAATCCTTAGGGGGATGGAGCCTCCCCCATATCATGTTCCTCTATGGCTTTCTCCTCATTCCGATGGGGATCGACCATATGCTAACGGATAAACTATGGAACTATGGCGGCGGTTTGATCGATATGGGCGAACTCGATCGGATTTTGATGAAACCCGTCAATCCTCTCTTTCAGATGTGCGCCGAGTATTTCCAAGAAGGTGGACTGGGCGAAGTGATCCTTGGAGTCGCCTTCATGGCGATCTTCGGACCTCAAATTACTTTGGATCTCTCCTTCAACGTCGTTTTTCCGATCGTGATCGGGGCTCTCTTCAGTCCTCTCATCTATTTCGGGATCAAACTCTGGACGATGTCGATCGCCTTCTATAACCGCCGCAGCATCTCGATCATGAGCGGATTCTATAACATCAAGGAATATGGCAAATACCCCGCTTCGATCTACCACACCGGCAGTTGGGTGGGCGAGGTGGTCTATAACGTCTTGCTCTTTATCTTGCCCTTTGGCTTAGTGGGTTATCTTCCTTTGGCGGCTCAGATGTTCCCCGGAAAGGAGATTCCCTTCTTATGGTTCTCGATCCCCGCTAACAACTACCTCATTATGGGCGTCATCATCGCTGTGAGCCTTGTCCAGTTCACTTTGGCTTATCTTTTCTTTAGCCACGCGATCAAGCACTACGCTTCGGCCGGGGCCTAAGACCACCGCCAAGAAACGATGGGAGAACAGCCTTAGCCAGCCTTTTCCTTGGCTTTGTTCCCCTCTTTTCAAAAACACGAGGAATTGCCGAGATCGTTCGTTCTTCCTATAATAAGGGTAATGGCAGGAACAAGAGCGTCGCGGAACGCCCCTTTCGAAAAGACGGTTTCATTTTCTGATTCGAGCGAAAAGAAAGTCGAGCGATGAAAAGAAAAATCCTTTTGTTGATTGTGCTGTTTTCCGTTCTCTTCATCAATGGTTTTGAAGCCGCCGGTTATCAGGCTGGACTCGGTAAAATCGCCGAGACTTTCGCCCTCACCGACACCAACAAAGGCTTGATTGTCTTCCTCCAGTTGGGGGCGAGCTTCATCTCGCCGCTTCTTTTTGGCCCTTTGGTGGATAAGCGGAGCAAAAAAGCCTTTTTGATCGCCTTCTCGCTTTTGGAGATCCTCGCTTGCGCTTTTCTTTCTTTTGGTCAAAGTTTCCCCCTCTTTGCCATCGGGATTTCCTTATTTGGTTTTGCCTCGGGCACGGCCCAATATCTCGTCTTTGCTGCCCTGGCGGATCTTTTCCCCGTTTCGGGGGCGAAAAAGGTGGCTCTTGCCACCACTTTTTATTCGCTGGGCGCGGTCATCGCTCCGCTTTTGATGGGACTCTTCCTGAATCAAGGCGTCCCTTGGCGATGGCTCTTCATGAGCGTTGGCGTTGTCCTTTGCCTTCAGACGATCGCTTTCCTTTTCTTCGCTTTTACGCCTTTCGAAGAAAAACCGGTGTCATTAGAATCCGAAACAGTCCAAGGGAATACCGATTGGCTCGGCGTTTTCTTGCTTTGCGCGGCGATGTTCGCCTATGTCGGTTACGAAAACGGATTTGCTTTCTTTATCACGTCCTTCCTTCAAGACACGCTTCAGAGTAGCCAGCCCTATTTGGCCCTTTCCTTATTTTGGTTAGCGATGATCCCCTCGCGAGCCTTATGCGGCGTTTTCGCCGCGAAGGGACGACAAATTCTCTTGATCGCTTCCTTTGGCGCTCTGGCTTGTTCTTTAGGGGTCGCCTTAAGCCGAAACGACATCGTCTCGATCGTTCTGGCCTTCCCCTTGGGCTTCTTTGCGGGGGCGATTTTCCCCTCCTGCCTTTCCCGTTCCTTATCTTTCGCGGGCAAAAAGCAGGCGATGGTGACCGGTTTTATCTCCGCTTCGGCGGGCTTTGGGGGTGCCGTGATGAGTTTCTCCCTCGGCGCGCTCTCAGATCAAGTGGGCCTGGCGAGATCTTTAGCTCTCCTTTCTATCGTGCTGGGTCTTCTTTGTGTTTTCGCCTTGATCCTTTATTTTAAAAAAGACAAAAAAGCCCCGCTTTAAAAAGCCCAAGGAAAATTTCCTTATTTTTTTCTTATTTCAAAAAAGAAAATCGCCTGTCAGCGTTCTAACGACATCTAAAGAAGATCACGCAGGGTCTTTGTTTTTGCCTCTTCTTGGAGCGAAACGCCAACGAGACATTCCTTTAGAGGGGTATCCAGAGACAAGCCATTTCTTTGAGCCTGGTCAAGGAACCACTGTTTTTGCTCCAAATACGTCTTATTCCATTCTTTTTTCTCGAAACGCGCCCATTCCTCTTTGCTTAGAATAGGTTTTGAAAAGTCCAATAAAGCTAGCGTCAGAGGCAATAACGGAACAAAAGAGGTTTCAGCTTTCTTTAAAAATATCTGGGTGAATTCATGAGCGAGATCCTCGCCTCTTAATCCTTGAGCCACTACGACAAGCCCTCCGAAACGATGCTTAACGGGTAGCCTTCGTCCAAGGATGGGACGACTTTCGTTTTCAAAAAACTCATCTAACGCGATGGATTCGAAGACGAGACTCGTGCCCTTAATCCCTAAGAATTCTAAAGGACTGCCAAAGAAAACCGCATCCCAATAAGCCTGATTTCTTTCTTCCGTGAGAGTCTCTAAAAGAAGCTTATCTTTGAAGAAGCAAGCCTCATCGGGATAAGAATAACCCACAAGGATCAAAGCCAGAGGGCCCGCCACTTTTTCAGGGGGTTCTTGATGGGTTTTTAAATTGGCGATCATCGCATCGGATAACCTTAAGAGGGCTTCGCGCTGCCAGACGATCAAATCATCTTTGCTGATGCCATGTTCATACAGGGTTTGGCGTTCTTTTTGGTGATACTCGTCAAGATGATAAAGGGCTTGAAAATTTCCTTGAAAAGAACGCTTGAGCGCTCCGACATCCTTGAGGCGAATGGGATTAATCGCTTCGCGGATGCTCGTAAAGAAATGATCGAACCGAACCAAAACATACCCACAGCAATTCTCATCACTCCGAATGAGGCGGTCAAGATTAAGCCCGGCTTGCTCAGCTTTTTCAAAAAGGGTAAGGACTTTCTGGTACAAATCAGGGTCATTCTTTAAAGAAAAATTCGCCAAGGAAATCATCACGGGCAATAAGGGCTCAAAGTTTTTTTCGGCTTGGGAGAGGACCACAGTGACCGCCCGCTCATAAAGATCGTCGTAGCCGCGCTTTTTCGTGAAAGGAATGAGGCCGCAAAAAGCGTAAAGAAGATATTGCCAAGGAAGGCCGATGACCCCTACTTCTTTTGGCTCCGGCTCAAAGCTTCATCCCGGGAATGAACCCCGAGTTTCTTATAGAGGGAAGCCAGTTCGCTTTTGATGGTGTTTTCCTGAACATAGAGAAACCCAGCGATTTCCTGGCGGCTTTTCCCTTCTTCAAGATAGACCAAAAGTTGTTTTTCTCTTGCGCTCAAAAGCGGAGCGTTTTCCTTCGTGGAAGGCGTCACGCTTTGGTGATAAAGCGCTTCATGGAGCAAGCGTGCCCGATAGCTGGAGTTCCCGCCTTTTAAATGAGCGAAACGCTCAAGAAAAGGCACCAGGTCCGTTTCGAGGGCAAAAGGCAGAATCAACCCGTCTTCTTCACCCAAAAGCAAAGCTTCCTTAATCTCCTCCCACCCTTCGTCTTTTCCTTCCAGACGCTCTTTTGTAAGGCCTTGAATCACCAGCCCCCTTAACCGGGGCAAAAGGGTAATCGTTTTCTCTTCTAAAAGCGCTCTTGAGGTGGCGTAGGCCCCCGAATAATCCCCAAAGGCGTAACGGGCTTCCGCCTCAAAGGCTTTGCCGACCCCCAAACCATCATGGAGGAGAAAATCCTTCTCTTGGCCTAAAAAAACGCCTGAGGGAATCGCTTCTTTTTCGTGGGTGAGCGCCCCGTAAAAAGACGAGGACAGCCAATACTGTTCCAAGAGTCGGCTCCGGGAAATTCCCCGGAGGTCTTTGCGGTTCGCCGTAGACGAAACGAGTTCCCCCATTTCCTCAAGCCTCTTCTTTGCTTCCGCTTTTTTCCCATAAAAAAGCGCGTGGACCATTAAGACGAAGTCGCCGGAGACAAGCAAGGAAAATTGGTCTTCTTTTTTGGCCTCAACCTGGCTTTGCTCGATTAGACTCTTGAGCTTGGCGAAATCCCCCCGCAAAAGCGCCCCTTCCGCTTGGGCGAGTTCCGGGGAACCATGGCCAAAACCCGGGCAGACCCTTTCATAGGCGTTTTCGGAAAGCCGCAGAAGATCCTTCTCCAAATGCCCCGGGAGCGCATACTCACTTTCCAAAAGCATCGGTAGGCCAAAAGTGAAAGGATCCTCTTTTCGCAACAAGATCGTCGAACGCGGATAAAGATCACGGGCGATCGCATAAAGCGGATCGATATCACCTTCAAGAGAATCGGGGAAAAAGAGCCGTTTCAACAGAGCCAATTCCCCGGCGATCTGCGGATGGAGGCCATCGCCATAATAGCCTTCCATCTCGTCATAGAGGGCTTTGGCGTAAGGAAAGCCCTCGCTTCCGCCCCAGACGAAAAAGAGGAACAGCGAATGGAGATAAGCATAAGGATAATCGCGGTAGGCCTCTTTGCTTAACAGCGCTAGGGCTTGGCGAAGGTCCGCTAACGAGAGAAGTTCCCAGCGTGGAGCGTTCGGATCATTCATCCGCTCAAATAAGTCTTCGATCGCATCGGCTTTGATGAACCATTCAAGCAAGAAAGGCTCGGCGGGATCGTTTTTCTTCAATCGGTAAAGCCCCGCCCGGCGATAGACGCGTTTTTCTTCCTCGTCATCTGGGCATTCTTGGAGTAAAAACTCACGAAAAAGGGCATGAAAACGGAAGAATCCCCTTTCTTCGGCGGTAAAGGCATTATTGGCGGCTAATTGGCTGAGCAAAGGGGCGATTTCCGCATCCCCCGTCGCTTCAATAGCGAAGGGAATCGTGAATTCCTCGAAGGGCGCTAAGCGGGATAAAAGAAGCCTTTCTTCGGCCTTTAAGGCCCCATAGAAAGCCTCTTTGAAGAGCGCTTGGATCCCCAGTTCGGGTGAAAGCTGCCCCGTTTCTTTGATCGCCCGGACGTAGAGTTCGACCGCAGCGATCCATCCTTCGCTCTTTTCCGCGATTTTCCTCACGAGTTCTTCCGAGAGGGAAAGCCCCCGGAAAAGAAGGAAATCCCGTGTTTCTTTTTCATTAAGAGCCAAAGTTTTGCCTTCGAGGAAACCCACCTCGTTTTTGAGCTGGTAATGAGCTAAGGGCACTTCGGGGAGTTCCCGGGAAAGAACAAAGAGGTGGCCCCCGGGAATCTTCTCTTGTTCCCAATAGCGGAGAAACGAAGCGAAAGCGGGATTCTCCGCCACCGCTTGAGCATCGTCGAGGCAAAGGTAGAATTCCTCGTTTTTTAAGGCTTTCTTCACCAGCTTCATCGCCTTTAAGAAAGACCATTCGTCGCCGGGGAATCCCACGACTCTTAACGCTTGAGCGAGCGGAAGGTTCTTTTCATCCAGCAGGCACAAAAACCGCTCATACTGGGCCGAAAGTTCGCTGCCCGAAAAAAGAAAATAGAGACTTTTGGCCCCTGAGGTTTGAAAGAAATGCCGGACTAAGAGGCTTTTGCCATAGCCTGAGCCGGCGCAAAGAAAAGAAAGAGGAAAGGAAGAAAGCCTTTCCATCGCCTTCTTTAATCGTGGGCTTTCATAGAAAGCTTCCTCGCTCATCTTTCTCATTATAGCAAACTTCCTTTTCGTCAACCTAAAGGAATGGCCATCAGGTCAAGTCCACGACATTATCGGCATATTTAGCAGACGTAACGGAGGATGAAGCCCGTCATTTTCGTCGTGACATCTTTAGTGTAATCGCCATTAGCGAAGCCAATTTTGAGAATCTTGACGGTGTCAACCGAGATGGTGTAGTTATACTCCTCGTCATAGTGAATCCAATCCGAACTCATGATGTAACCGCCACTCGCGTCATAGCCCCACATCTTGACCACTCCGTATTCTGTATTTTCGTAGTAGCACTTTTCTAAAGCGAGCATGGTGAATCCGGTCCAATGGCCATGGGCCACCCCGCTCCAAAAGAAGGGGCTGCCGGGGGTACATAAGCCAGTGAAGGTGCTTTTCGTCGTCGCGTCCCCCGGAGTGATTTTGACACCACCGAAGTAATAAGGGCAGCCGTAGTTAGTGACCGCCGAGTTAGCGGCGGCTTTTTCGCGGGTGGGGAAATTGGTGTAATCGAAGCGAACGTCGACCGTTGTGCCTTCGGCTTGAATGAGCAAGGGGCTGTTGGGAAGGGCGAGGGCGATCAGTAACGCCAATACGCCAAGACAGGATGCGGAGAACCCAAGCGCCATTTTTTCTGGTGATGTTTTCATGGAATGCCTTCCTTTTCTTTCATTTTAAGGAGAAGAAAGAAGAGCCTCAATCACCCGAGCGGGTGAAATCAAGCCTCTTTGTAAAGACTGAATGCTTCTCTAGGATTCTTTTTTAAAAATAACTCAGGATTTTTCGTTATCGGAGCAAAAAGTGAAAAGGGGGGAAGAGGAAGACGAGCGAATGTCCTTTTAGAATAGAGTCAAAGAAGATTACGCGTTGAGTAGCTGATCAAAGGAGGCCCAAAATGGACCAAAAAAACGATCGAGCAGATCAAAGCGGCCAAGTCCGTCCAAGAAATCGCGGAAACCGCCCGCAAAGAAAACATCACCCTGAGCGATGGCCAAGCCGAAGCGCTTTATAAGCAATACCACACCAAAGAAGGCGAGCTCTCCGACCAAGAACTCAATAACGTCGCGGGCGGCACTTGTTCCTCGGCCGAGACGCTCCGCAAAGAAGGCAAATACATGGAAATCTCGGAAGACTATGTGTGCTATGCCTTCGAATGGGCCTATGGCATCTACAGCAAAGAAGGTCAGAAAATGTGCTGCTTCAATTGCCACCACTCCATGTTCGCAGTCGATAGTAAGAAAAGCGGGATGTCGGACACTGGCGACCTCGTCTTCGGCAGCTCTTATTTCTGCGAATATCACACTCTCAAATAAATAAGCTGGCATTCCGCCTGAAAAACGGAAAAACCTCATCCACCAGAGCTTTCGCTACTCTTAGTGGCCGCTTTCTTCAGGCTCCTTTGAAAGTTTCTTTCGTTCAAAAGATTCCTTCTTTTCACTTCGTCCCAGCTTCATTGCTTGGAGAAATGAAAAGGGCTACCTTAAAGGTCAGTTTAACCCAAAGGGGGTTCATTAATCATGCAGAAACATTTTTTGATTATTCCGCTGATGCTCGTCGCGGTTTTGGCCTCTTGCGGTGCGAAAACCATTAACGATGCTGAGGGGATCGCCCTTGCAAAGAAGATCCAAACCTTCCATGAAGAGAGCTCTTTTGCCTACAATAGCGATAAAATCACCTTCAAAATGACCACGAAAGGCATCTCGGGCGGCGCGGGCGATACCGCCTTTGAAGCCCGTTTTAGCAAAGACGAATACACCTACTACATCATGAGCACCACTAACGCCACCGACTCCGCCTCGAATAAGACCATCTCGATCTATACCTACGCCAAAGATGGCACCTATTATTCGACGTTGAGCGATGGCACGAGTATGACCTATTCGACCCTCAGTCAGAGCGAGTTCAACACGATGGTCAATGCGAAACAAACCGGAATCCGAACCTTAATCCATCAAATGGCCGAAGGCGCTTATGGTCTTTTAAAAACCACCGTGGCTTCGATCGAAGCTTCTTCGACTTTGGCCTCCTCAACCGCTTCTACGGATGGGGTTAATCCCTACATCACCGGCCATTCCTTTGCTTCGACCGGCGAGGGTAATCTCACCGCCACGATCGATGAGAAACAAGAGGACAATGGCGTTAACGTCGTGGGTCATGAGGTCATGGTTTTCGACCATTCCTATCCCATCTCGGTCCAAGACATCGCGAAAGGAAGCCAAAGCGTTTCCGCTTCGACGGAAACAATCGATAGCACCGAGGAAATGACATTCGGTTGGGGCGAGTGCACACCGCTTTATCCCGATTTAAGCCAGTACACCAAGAAATAGTCGGAAACCTCAAGTCAGCAAAGTGAGAGTCCGCCATCACCCGATGGTCGACTTTTTTTAGTTAGCGTCCCCCACCGAAGGACGCAATGAACCTCGAGAGGCCCATCCAAAAGCGTCGTTGTCTTTTAAGAAAAAACCAACAATCACCACGATTGTTGGCCCTTCCTTCTTCGAAAAATCTTCGACTATTTGGCGTGATAAAGCTTTTTCGTCTCGTAAAACGGTTCGGAGGTATGGTCGATCCCGAGTTTCTTCAAGGTCGAGCAATCCACTTCGGCAAGGATGACGCTCGAATGGGATTGGGCGCCCCGAAGTTTCGGGAGTTGGGCCAAGGCCAATTCGGCCAAAGGATTGGTGACGGCAGAGATGGATAACGTCACCAAAATTTCATCGAGGTGAAGCCGAGGATTATGGCCTCCAAGATCATTGACCTTGAGGTTGCAAACCGGTTCGATCACCGCTTTGGGGAGCAAAAGCACCTCATCGGAGATGCCCGCCAGGTATTTGAGGGCATTGAGGATCATCGCGCTGGTGGCGCCAAGCAAAGGCGAGGTTTTGCCGGTGATGATTTTGCCATCGTTCAGTTCGATCGCCGCAGCCGGAACCCCGGTTTTGAGCGCTTTTTCTTTCGCGGCGGCAATGCATTTCCGCTCGCTGAGGCTGATGTCGTTGGCTTTGAGCAACGAATCGATTTTATCGACCACCGCATCATCGACTTTTTCATTGCGGCGGTCCACCATCGCTTTGAGATAACGCCGGATGATCTCTTGACGGGCCGCTTGTTGGCAGACCGCATCATCGGTGATGCAATAGCCGGCCATATTGACGCCCATATCGGTCGGCGACTTATAGGGCGAGGAACCAAAAATCTTGGCAAACATCTTATTGAGAACCGGGAAAATCTCGATGTCACGGTTATAGTTGACCGCCGAGACGCCATAAGCTTCAAGATGGAAGGGATCGATCATGTTGACGTCGGCCAAATCGGCCGTCGCCGCTTCGTAGGCTAGATTGATCGGATGGCGGAGCGGAAGGTTCCAAATCGGGAAGGTCTCGAATTTGGCATAGCCCGATTTGATGCCGCGTTGATTGTCGTGATAAAGCTGCGAGATGCAGGTGGCCATCTTGCCGCTTCCGGGCCCGGGGGCGGTCACCACCACGAGGGAGCGGGTCGTTTCGATATAATCGTTCTTTCCTAAGCCTTGATCGGAGAATATTTTCTCGGTATCGAAAGGGTAATTGGGAATCTCATAATGGCGATAAGTCTTGATGCCCTGCTTTTGTAAGGCCTTTTCGAAAAGCTTGGTGGCCTTTTGGTTATTGAAGCGGGTCAAAACCACGCTGCCGACATAAAGCCCCGCTTCGTTAAAAGCGTCGATGAGCCGCAGAACGTCTTGATCGTAAGTGATGCCTAAGTCCTCACGGATTTTGGCTTCCTCGATCGCTTCGGAGTTAATGACAATGACGATTTCGGCCTTTTCTTTCATCTTCAGCAAAAGCTGAAGTTTGCTGTCGGGTTTAAAACCAGGCAAAACGCGGGAGGCGTGATAGTCGTCGAAGAGTTTGCCACCGAATTCGAGATAGAGCTTTCCACCGAATTGGTCGATTCTTTCTTGAATATGCGCACTCTGTAAGGACAGATATTTCTCATTATCGAAACCAATGGTCATCTTTCGCCCTCCCAAACCTTAACTTCCAATGTTCTTTATTATAGCTTTCTCCTCAAACTTATCCCTAGCGAAATAAGAAAAAACTCCAACGAAAAAAGGCGAAAGAAGAAGAGATTAAACCTCAAAGAACGGAAAGGCTGGGGGTGGCTAAAAAGAGCGAGGCCTTTCTTTCCTGAGGAAGAAAAAGACAATAACGGAAGAACTTAGCCACTTGTCTCGATACGCTCCAATAAGCCAAGACCGATAAGAAAAACCGGGGAGGAGAAGGGTCACCTCCGCTCTCGGTTTTTTCTGTCCAATCGAATATCCCCAGCAAAACGGACTTCTTTTTTTGGGGATTAAGAACAACAGGCTTTTTCGAGAGTCTTGTAGAGATCCTCAGGGCTCACGGGTTTCGACAAATGAGCGTTCATGCCTACGGCGAGAGCTTTTTTGACATCATCCTCAAAAGCATCGGCGGTCATGGCGATGATCGCGACCTTTTTCGCGTCTTCCCGGGTCAAGGAACGGATGGCTTTCGTTGCTTCGTAGCCATCCATGACGGGCATTCGGATATCCATTAAAATCACATCGAAATAGCCGATGGGCGAACGAGAAAACGCGCTGACGCCCCGTTCGCCATTATTCGCAATGACGACCACCATCCCTTTTTCTTCGAGGAGACGGCGGGCGATTTCTTGATTGAGCGGATGGTCTTCGCATAAAAGAACGTGCTTGTTGTGAAGGGCAGCGAATATGGAAGGCTCTGGCCTTTTCGCCTTAGCCTCAGTCCCCATCTCTTTCGCCCGATTGACTGCAGGGAAAGTCAAAATGACCTCAAAGCGGGTCCCCTGACCCTTTTCGCTTTCGCAATGAATCGATCCGCCCATCAAATCGACCAGCTGCTTCACGATCGCCAAGCCCAAACCCGAACCCCGACGTTCGGAGCAATCATCGCGACCTTCTTGGCAAAAAGGCTGGAAAAGGTTCTTTTGGAACGTCTCGCTCATGCCAATGCCATTATCGCTGATCCGGTGGGTGATGCTCATCCGTTTTTCTTTCGGATCAAAATGGCTTACGATCGTATAGGAAATCGTTCCGCCCTCGGGGGTGTATTTGACGGCATTCGAGAGAAGATTGAAGAAAATCTGGTTGCAGCGAAGCTTATCCGCTAACGGGAGATAATCCGTCGAATCCGTTTCTTCTTTGAAAAGGAAATGCTGACCCTTTTCTTTCATGAGCGGGACGATAACCGCATCAAGATAGGCATGGAATTCCTCGAGCGGATAAGGCTCAGGATTCAAGACGATCTTGTTGCTCTCGGCCTTCGACATGTCGAGGACATCATTGATAAGACCTAGCAAGAATTTCGAGGAAGTATCGATCTTTTTTAGGCATTCGACCGTGCGAGGAGGATTGGCTTCCTCCTGGGCGAGGTAACTCATGCCGATAATGCCATTGAGCGGAGTGCGGATATCATGCGACATCCGGGAAAGGAATTCCGATTTGGCATCGTTGGCCGCCATCGCCTGAAGCCGGAGGCTCTTTTCTTTTTCGAATTGAGCTTCCCTTTCCTGGCGGAGCGCCACTTCTTCGCTCACGTCGATATAGGTCGAATAAAAGAGTTTCCCTTCCGGGGTTTCCTCATGGAACGCGACCTCTTGGCTTAAATAGTGATAAGCCCCATCCCCACCGAGGGTCCGATAAGGGGCAATCGTGAATTGTTTTTCGTTGTAATTGGCAGTAAAGGCGGCCCGAACCCGGGCAATGTCATCGGGATGGACCCCAACGCAGGCATCTTGAATATACGAAAGAATAAGCGGGCTTTTGATTCGTTTATCGAAAGCGATGTTGTTGTCATAGTCCGGGAAATGAAGGATCCGGAACATTCTTTGGTTAACGTATTGGAAGGAAACGTGATTGGCATCCTTCATCAAAAGAATGCTGATGCCGGCGGCAATCGAGTCCATCAGGTTGCGGACTTTCTCGTTCTCGGCTTTCATGGCTTCGGCTTGGCGCTGCTGCTCGAGGAACAACGCGGTGACATCAGAATCGAAAATGACGATGGTGTCGTTCCCGTTCTCCAAATAATAATGCTGGAGTTTCCGGTAGCGGATCCCGCCATCTTTTTGAAGAACCGGAACCATCAATTCGTAATGATCGCTTCGCGAAAGCTCTTCGAGGATCTTCGGACTCTCCGTCATCTTGAGAAAATCCGGGACAAAGGCCTTGTCGACCCAAGTCGTCGCGCTTTCTTCGCGCAAGAGAGAAAAATCCACGACCTGATGTTCTTTTTTAAAAAGACGACGAAAGATCTCGGGGCAATCCGGCGCGAGATAAATCGCCTCGATTTGGCCTTTGGCGGGATAAAAAAGCGCGATGAAATCATATTCATGACGGGTCATAACCGTGAAAAGTGAAGCCATGAGACGCTCTTGGGAGATATCGAGAGAAGAAATCACCCCTTCGATATCGGAAGTGAGCGGATTGCGAATCAGTTTAGCGCTGGTGCGGATGACATGGCGCTCTTTGAATAAATCGTAGCGGCCATATTCCAAGGAAAAGACATCATTGCCCGCGTAAAAACCCGCTAAGAGTTTCGCCCGCGAAAAACGTTCGGCGAAAATCGCTTTATCTTGGGGGTCAATGACCAAAGACTCCAGCCGGGAAAGGAAATCGTCATAGTTTAAAAGGTGATCGACGGGGGCCGAAAAAGAAGAACGGACGTGTGGCTCCTCGCAGCTATTGCGCGTAAGATTGACTCGGATGACGCCGATGGCGGAGGGATTGGCGGTGAAAGAATCCCGGATGGTCTCTTCAAAACGGAGGTGTTCCGCCTCTTGGCGGGCTACGTTTTCCGTGATATCGACGATCACGACATAAAACCAAAACTTGCCCTTCTCATCTTGGACCAAATGGCCTTCGTCCTTAACCCAGACGAGCGAACCGTCTTTCTTCTCAATTCGATATTCGCATTGATCAAAAGGGGCTAACGCGACTTGATCGAGGATGGACTTCAACGTTTTTTCCCGGTCTTCCTGGTACACCATTTGGGAAAAGCGGTTTTGGAATTTCTGGCGAAATTCTTCATTGCTATAGCCCAAAAAGGAAAGCATGTTGCCACTGATAAAGGAGAAATAATCGTTCTTTTGATCGGCGGCATAGGAAAAAATCCCACCTGGCGCGTTTTGCAAGAGCGCTTCCATGGCCTTGACGTATTCAAGAGAATATTGTTTAGGGGATTCCATAAGGGCGGGGCGGTTCTCTATCGGCTCTGATTTGCAAATTTAATTATAACATTCCTCCGATATGATGCGACTATAACGCACAACGTAACTCAGCCTTTTTGCGAAAATTAAAGGTTGCAAAAAAATCGCAATCCCTCATAAATTGACAACATCATTTTTTGAGGAGTTCGTCCAACGAGCCCTCTCCTTATTTCCGAGATTTGATGAAAACAATAATGGAAGGTTAAAAAAGGAAAAAAGTCCAAAATCCGTCAGCAGAATGACGGCGGTTCTTTAAAGCGCCGCCTCCTGCAAACCCTCAAGACTCAGTTTCAGCCCCTTGGCCTTCCTCCGGGTGATGAAAGCGACATCATGGCTCATGAAGAGCACGGTGCCAGGAAGGAGTTTAAGAGACTGTCCAACATCTCAAGACTGAAAGATGAGGGATTGCGGGTCGGTCCATCGAGGAGCAAAACATTATCTTCTTCAAACACCATCTTGAGAAAAAAGAGACTTAAGTCAACGCCATAACTCCTGAAAAAGAGGAACACACCTCTCTTTCTACTCCAAAGATCATCGTGCTTGCTTACGAAAAAAAGACCCTTCGGTTCGAATAAGGACTCCATCAAGAAATAAAACCTTTATAATGATACGAGTCTAACCCAAAAAAAGGAAAGAAAAGAGAAAAGAGCAATGATTCTAAAAGAGGCGATTCTTGCGAACTTTGTCACCCTCATTTTGCTTTTTGGACTGGCTTTCGTTATTCTCTTCAACCGGGATTACGACAAGCGAAATAATCGCCTTTTCTTCGCCTTCATTACCATCGTCTTCTTGCTCGATATTTCGGATATCGGAGATTATTGCTTGACCGCCCAAGACGTCCTGAGTCCTTGGCGTTATGTGACTTCCGCTTTAGGCTACACCCTCCGCACCGCTTCTTTGGCGATGATCGTCACCATCGTCATGCGGCGAGAAAAACCCACGATACTTATTTGGATTCCCGTCGCCATTGTCGCGCTTTTCGTCTTTACGAGCCCGTGGACCCATTGGGTATTTTACTTCGATGACGACAATCTTTTTATCCGGGGGCCGATTGGCTATCTCCCCCACGTCATCAGCCTCATTTACGTGGTTTTTGGCATCGTGATGATGATCGTGATGCTGAAAAAAGTCGGCCTTGGCGAAATCCTCGTCATCTCCTTCATCGCTTTCATCAGCATCGGATCCGCCCTTCTGGAAGTTTTAGCCAACGCGCATTTCCTCATCACGGGGGCGATGGTGGTCTCTTGTACCGTCTATTACATTTTCCTTTACGTCAACGTCTACAAACGGGATGCTTTAACGGGGCTATTGAACCGCCGCAGTTTCTATTCGCGAGGCGAAGACTTGGCTAAATCGCCTTTCGCGGTGGTTTCGATCGATCTCAACGGGTTAAAGGCCCTCAATGACAGCCAAGGCCACCAAGAAGGAGATTTGGCTCTATGCGCCCTTGCCAACGCTTGTCTAAATGCCGGGAAAAAAGATTTTGTTGTCTATCGGACGGGTGGCGATGAGTTCGTTGCCCTCGGCAAAGGCGTCACTCTCGAAGGCGCGGAAGCCTTTGTCGCTCAAACCAAACGAAATCTCGCCAAGACCCCCTATATGGCGTCTTTCGGCTGCGCGGTTTCCACTGGTCACGAAAACTTCGATACCGTCCTCAATCGTTCCGATGAATTGATGTATCAAGACAAAAAGAATTACCCCCACCGCGAATAGGCGAGAGCGTCAGTTTTGAAAAGCAAAACAATAAGAGGCTTTTTCTTAAAAACTAATCGATGACCGAGACAATATTGCCCCGCCCGATTTTCTTCGCGGCGCGGATCGCTTCGTTGGCCATCTTTTGCGCCGGGGCGTAACTTTCGTAAGTTCCTTGGAAGAGTCCATAGCCAATACAGCACGATAACGGGATTCTCTTTCCTTCGGAAGAAAGCAGTTCCACCGCTTCAAGCCCCCGTTTGACCTGAGCGAAAAATGCAGACGCTTCCTCGGGCTTGCTCACGGAAAGAGCAAAGACGAATTCATCGCCGCCATAACGGAAAATGCGGACCGAGGGGGATTCGAGGGTGCGAAAATAGGCACCGCCTAAACGGAGGGCCTGATCACCCGCTTGATAACCATAACCATCATTGATGTCTTTGAAATGATCGTAATCGAGGAGAGCCAGCACAAAACAAGACTGTTTCTTCGCTAAAGCGAGGAAGCGTTTCTTTTCTTTCTCTAACGCGCGGCGGTTGGCTAAACCCGTCAACGCGTCGGTATCGCTTTCTTCCAAAAGCTTTTGAGCCCGTTTCTGCGCCTTTTGATAAGCATCATTCACCCGGACGAAATCGAAATGGAGTTTGGTGATTTCTTCAAAATCATTCGAGAGTTCTTTCGTTTGTTCTTCATAAAGATGCGTGAGTTCTTGGTAGCTTTTCCCTGCGGCGAGGGCATCACCGCGTTTCTCCGCGATCTCCGCCTTGCTTTTGGCGATGAAAATCGCGCTCGTCAAAGCGGGAGAAGCAGCTTGAATCGCTTCGATTTTGGTCAAGAAAAGCTCCGCATCATCGATGAAATCGTATTTCAAAAGAAGAAGAAAAGCCGATTCGTCCTCATCCAAAAGAAAACTGGAAAGACTTTGATCTTGCTGCAAAGGCGAATTCAAGAACTCCATCGCCAAAGAATGGAGATCGATTTTCTCATGAAGGGCTAAGGCGATTTCCGCTTTGCTTAAAGGAAAATAGGCGGAGAAGATCGGCGGGGTTGGAATGTCCTTACTCTGTTGTTCCGCTTCAAGAATGGCATCGCGGGCCTCTTCATAACGGCCAAGAGCCGCTAAAACGGATGCTCGATTATAGAGAATGGCGTACCGGGCGGAAGGATCATTGCTCTCCGAACAATAAGCGATGGCCTTATCAAGACAGTCCAAGCACTTATCGTTCTCCTGAAGTTCACGGTAAGGCGCGGCCATATTGCCATAAATCGCGGTGTAACGAGTGCGGCACTTCTTCGCTTCGGAAAGAGAAAGGGCTTGTTGGGCATAGAAGACGGAAAGATGGTAGCGTTTCTTGTAATAAGCCAATAAGGAAAGAAGGACGAAACAATCGATATAAAAGGGCAAGAAAGGGTAATTCGCATAGGCGAAAATGAAACTCTTGATGATTTTCTCCGCTTCGTCAAACCGGGTGGAATAGAAAAGGGTGACGCTATACGAATAGAGGGCGATCTGCCGGGTTTGCGGATTTTTGATCGCGGGATCCTCCGCGACGTTTTTGGCAAAAAGAGCGGCCTCGGAATCCGAGACTTTGCGCTTCTCCTCGAGCAAGGACGAAAATTCTTCAGGGCTCATTTTCAGGTTCATCAATTCATTGTAGCGCTTTTCTTTCCCATTCGTCATCGTTGACGCGATTAGCGGGCTTTAGGGTAGTCAAAAAGATCGTCTTTTGATCCTCTTTCCCAGCAAACACGCACCTTTGGGAAAAGAAAAAAGTCGACAGTCAAGCAAGACTGTCGACCTCGTCCGTTCTATTTCTTTTGGATCGGAATCCAGATTTCGCTCTGATAATGCGGATCGTCCATCGGCATATCGCTATAGAATTCGATGTCGATGTTTTCCGAGAGTTCGTACTCGCTGTGGGAGGGCAACCATTCGTGCCAAATCGCCGTGTTGACGGATTGCATCGACCCTGGCAAAGGGCCGACGCACTTGAACTTGGCCCAAAGACTGGAAGGAATCTTTCTCGTCTTGAAGCCTTCGGGAAGCTTCTCGCCATGATATTCGCCCGCGATCAAATAATCGAAGTCTTCTTTTCCATCGTTCACGCAAACGCCGAATTCGCCGATACGGGCCTTTTTCACGAGCTCGAAGTTCGGATAGGACGGCTGACAGATCTTTCGGATGGTCTCACCCCAAAAAGCCGGAATCTTTTTGTAAGCTTCATCGAAGCTAAACCGCCGACTAACTCCGATGATTTCGAACGCTTTCATCTCAACGATTTGATAATCCATATGTTGTCCTCCTTGGACTAACGATGCCACCACGAGCGGAAGGAAAGGTTTGATTTTCGCATGGTCTTTTCTGGCCACTCTCGGGCTGACGCCGAGACTCCGTTTGCACGCTCGGGAAAAACTTTCCGGAGTGGCGTAATGGTATTTATAGGCCACATCAATCACTTCCAAAGAAGGCGAAGCGGAGAGTTCGAGGAGGGCTTGGTAAAGCTGCCGTTCCCGGATATATCCGGAGAGGGTCAGCCCCGTCACGCCTTTCCAAATTCGCATGAAATGGTAAGGCGAGATGGCCACGTGCTCCGCCACATCCGTATAAGAAAGATCATCCTCGAGGTGACTTTCGATATAACGGACGGCTTCTTGAAGGGTTTCGATGTAGTCCATGGTGATAGTTTAGATGCTTCGCCTTCCTCATTCTTGTCAATTCTTGCTTTTTTCCTTAAAAAAGATTCCTGGGGATTCTCTCCCTAGGAGAGAAAGCTGGATTAACGAAAAGCTTTAGATTTTATCGTCACTTTAATGACTGATTTTGTCAAGAGGACGCTCGGAGTTTTACACTCTTAACCTTGGCATAGAAGAATCTCATAACGGACGAGAATCACGGAGGCGGAAAGAAGAGACGGCCCCATTCGTTAATATTTTCTTTCTTATAATGGGCCCAAAGAGGGAGCATTGAAAAGACATGAGTTTTTCTCTCCGACATCCCCGATGGATCATCGGGGGAACGATCCTCGTTGTTTTGACGCTCATTTTCAGCATCACCACCTTGGTGAACTACAACGGCCTAATTAAACAAAACGAGACCGTCAGCTCCCGCTACGCCCAAGTGCAAAACCTCCTCAAAGAACGCCACGATAAACTCAGCCAGCTTTATGCCACATTAGCGGCTCAGCTGGCCCAAGAGCAGGCGATTATCAACGCCATCACGAGCGCTCGTAAGGCCTACACGGGCGAAAACCCCACCTCTGACAGCGCCGAAATCACCTCCTATAACCACGTCATCGCCGTCGTCGAAGACAATGAGCCTAACTATCTTTCGGCCTCCGGCTTTCGCACGGTGATGGATGAAATCTCCGAAGCCGAAAATAAGCTTGGAGTCGGACGAAAAGACTATAACGACTCCGTTCGTTCTTATAACACCAGCATCGCGCTTTTCCCTTCGAATCTCGTCGCGGGAATGTTCCGCCTCAATACGCCAAAAACCTATTGGTCCGTTGATGGAAGCGATACGGCCATGCCTGTCTTTACTTCTTATATCCCCTCCTCCACCGCCCATTCGTAAAGGATGATTATGCGGGGCCGGGGTTTTACTTTTTTCCATCTCATTGCCCTCGCCTTGATCGGGGTTTATTATCTCGTCCTTTTTTTGCTCCCTGCCGATCCGACCAATCCCAGCGCGGAGTTTTACGTCAGCGACTACGCCGAGGCTTTTTCTAGTGCCACAAAAGACCATTTTCTTTCGAAATCCGATGAAGTTTTCCGCCGAAGCGAAGGCCAAGGCCCCGGCGGGCTGCAAATTGTCACCGCGACCTATCGTTATCCCTCCACGGGAAGCGAAACCTACAATAAAACCGATCTCTTTCGGAAATGGAAGATCGGGGAAAACGATATGGGGCTCCTCCTCCTTTATTCCTATGAAGCGACAACGACTGGCGGGGTTCGCCTTTTTAAAAGCGAAGCGGAGATCGGCTACCGTCTTTCAGGGTATTTGACCGCCGGAGAAATGGGACGAATTTTCGATGAAACCTTAGGGACAGTAAAAGATTACACAGATCACGTAAGCTTAGAAATCGCCCAAGCGAAAGCCTATGGGCTCATCCTCGAGAACGTGATTCCCGAAGCCTATAACATCACGGTCACCCCTTTTGATGAAGCTCGTTATGAGGATTACCTCATCCATTACGAGGGCGATAGCTATCCCCCATCCCACCCTTTAAGCACTTGGGACTTCGTCTTCTCTTATCGGGGGGACTTCTTCTATGGTTTCGGAATTCCGCTCATCGCTTTAGGCGTCGTTCTCTTAGGGGATGGGGCTATCTTCGCCAGCGGAAAAGGCGGGAGTTCGGGCGGCGGCGGCGTTTTCCGAATTTTCCGGTAGGCCTATCCTTCCGGAAACGCCCTTGACTCAATCTCAGCCGCAATCAAGCCAAAAGATGAAAAGGCTCAAGCGATCGAACAAAGATAAGAGATCGTCAAGTCATTAAGGTAAAAAGTCAGCGAATAAATCGAGTCAAGGATGTAATAAAAGGCCAAGGATTCCGCGACATAGCCTAACGCTAAAGAGGCGACGTCGATCGTGAGCGTCTTTTTGGTATAAGAGGTCGCGTAAAAGGAAGAAGAGGTTACGCTTCCCCCGCCGTTTTTCTCTGAGAAAAAATCAAAACGCCAAGCGCTGGTCGGATTATCGTCGATGCTATAGCCAAGCGTTAGGGAAGTCGGATGATGAATATTGAAGACGAGCAGCCCCCAATCTTTCGCATTCTCCCCCACATATTGTTTCAGCCAGTAGCCACTTCCGGAAGCGCCATAAGAGAGAACGCTATCATGGCGGGTATGGTAGTTGGAAAAATCCACGTAGGCGCCATCCGAAGCGCCAACGATATCCGTCAACGGATGAAAATCGCTTTTGGGGGAGACGGAAAAAATCGTCGGCTGATTCCGAGCTTCTTTTAAAAGAAGACTCCTTTCCGAGGAGGCCTCAAGGAAATAAAAAGAGGCCATTTGAGTTTGAAAAGGAGCCCAGGCCAAACTCCAAAGGGAAAGGAAGCCAAGAACGAGAAGAAATTTCTTTCTTTTGAACAAAAGCATAAACGGTGCTCGCTAAAGGGATTCTATGAAAAAAGGCTCCCGCTTCGCAAGAGCCCTTCCTGGCCTTTCGCTTGGTTCTTCTTTCGAGAAAAGGAGAAGACGCGACGAAACGCGGGAAGAGTAAAGTTTTCCCTGCTCACGCAAAAACGCGTTTCTTCACGCGTGCGCCTACCTGCGAGGCGAGCAAACAATTAACAAAGCGAGCATATCAAGGGATAAAACACGAATAAAATGACGATTTTTAATTTTTAACAACTTTGGTGTTATTGTTCGTCCCATCTAAGTTTGTTAATGTTCAATCACAAGGAGCATTGACAATATGAAAAAACGGAGTTTATTCCTCTTCGGACTTGCGGCTTTCCTCAGTTTTGGGTTGCTCGGTGGTTGCGGCGGAGCCCTCTCGAGCTTCTCCTTATCCTCGAGTGCTTCATCAGCCCAGTCCTCCCCTTCCTCCAACCATAGCGTCACCTCTTCCAATAGCGTCGCCTCTTCCAATAGCATTAGCGAAGAAGAAGCCCTTGATCTGACTCTTCTTCCCCGGGTCCACGAAGCGGTCACCCCTACCGATGATGAAGTCGTCCAGATTGTCTCCGTCGTGGAAAAGGGCATCACGATTTCCCAGATTGATCAAGCGACCGTCCTTCTCATCAAAAATATCATTAAAGAAGCTTATCTCACCCCCGAGAAAGTCACCCTTCTCGTCATGGCCGCTAACGATGTCGTCGAAGGAATCAAAAAGAATACTTGGGGCGAAGCCAGTGTCTCCTTCCAGAATTTTTACCCGCACCTTCAAGCGGCTTTGAGCGAAATCGATGGGGACCAAATCGGCTATCTTCTCCGCGAGTTCGCCCTCCTCGCTCAAAAAAAGAGAGAGCAAACCTCCTCCTTGCCTTATGGCTTATTCTTAGGCTTGGAGAACGCGAAGGATTATCAAGGGGCATTGGCCGCTTTCGGGACAAAGTTCCCCGGGTTTAAGAGTCAATACGAGCTCTATTCAAGTTACTTCGATGGCAGCGTCGCTTATCAAGAGAATCCGCTTGAAGGCCTTCTCACGCCGGATTTAGGCTTGGCCTTAGCTCTAGGACGTTCGCTCCATCTTTTATTGGAAAAAGCGATCGCCCTCTTCTCCCCAGAAGAAAAAGTCCTCGCCCTCGCTTCCTTGGCCTTGACTCTCCGCGGCGAAAATCTTCCTTACGCCCAAGAGGTCAAAGCCAAACTCGCCGCGCTAAAAGACAACCCGGTGGCTTCGATCAACCACCTCGGAAGTTGGCTCCTCTCCTTCAAGATCACGAAAGCAAGTTGGGCGCTGCTCCAAACGAAAGTCGTGGATTTCCTCAAAATGCTCATCGCGAGCCAAAAGCATGTCGAACTCTCCTCAAGGGCGGTCAATGTCACGTATTTCGACGCTTTGATTTCGTTCGTGGAGCAAAAGAAGAATCTCATTCAAGGTGAGATGGTTGAAACACTCATCAAACTCTTAGGCCTTATCGCCGAAAAGTTCTCGAGCGCGGACTATCAAGCAATCCTTGCTAGCCAGGGCGATAACCCCGTGAATCCCCTGCCCCAGTTGTTAAGCTTATATGAGAAGGCTTACGCTTCGCTTGCCGAAAGCGAAAAAACCACCCTGACGAGTTTATTTACTCAACTTGGCCTTTCTTATGAGGAAGTCATCACGACCTTGAAGAGTTGGCAAGGATTCGACCTCAAAAACCAAAGCGAAGTCCAGACGATGAAAGATTATCTTTCAAGCCTCGGGGAAAAAGTCGTCAGCCTTTTCACCCCGAGCGTGAAAGAACCCCAGCTGAATGTCTATCTTCAGGATCCCTTCTGCCTCAAGAACAGCACCATCGCGCCGAAACGCTTCGCGATCTATCCTCATCTTCAGAACGATTCGAGCGAAAACTACGCCATCCTCGACGTCGTGGCCCCAACCGATACTTTGGGATTCCACCAAGGGAGCTTCGTTTTAAAAGAACTGGCAACTAATGCAACGTATACCTACATCTTCGGCTACGACGTCATCCCGACTTTCCTCGGCTTAGACCCGCTGCAATACCTTTCCTTTACCTCCCAAAACGGCCAATTCCTCTATGCGAATAACGTCCTGTATCTCCATCAAGGCGTTAGCCTTGAGGAAATTCAAAACCAAAGCGGCAGCAACGTCCGTTTCTTAGAGGGGGATGCCGAAAGCCATGGAGTTGCCCTCACGGATCCGGGTCTCAGCTTAACCCTTTCTTCCACTGAGCCTGGCGAAGGTTATCTCTTATTGGCCTACACCGTGTCGAGCGAATTGACGATATATGGTGTCATCAAGACGCGAATCTTTACCGATGACGACATCTTCTATTCGAATGGGGAAATGAAAACTTACGTGGTGCTCGGAGGCGATACGACCGTGCTCATCAGCCAAAACATCATCGGCGTCCATGGCGAGACGATTGAATTAGCCTACTTCTACCTTCCCTTAACCGCACTCCACGTTAGCCCGAATGCGTTAGGCGAAGGCGTTTATCAAGGGCATTATTCCAATCACATCATCCCCATCAGCCTCGTGGTCCTAGATCCCGCGGTTTGCCATCTCGATGCGATCGGGGAATACCTCTCCTATTTAAAAACATCCTATTTTATCGGCGAAGCCTTCAGCTTAACGGCTCTCCAGGTCTTCTATTCCTACCAAACATCTGGGGGAGAAAGCCAACCCGCTGGCAGTTTGCTCATTCAAAACCCCAAAGTGACTTTACAGGGTTTCTCCACGCAGGAACCTGTCGCTCAAGCCGAAGCGACATTCGTTTATGGCGGCATCTCCGTGACGTTCTCCTATAGCGTGACCCGCAGCCACTAGCCTCTGGAATAAAAAAACGCCGCCTCGACCCCCCGAGACGGCGTTTTCTCGTCAATGAACATTCCGCCTATTTTCAGAATAAGCCTCAAACTAGGCCACGATTCCGTTTTGAAGGCCAAAAGGGAGAGCTTATCAAGACAAAGCGACCGAACTGGTCCCCGAAGCCACCTTGTCCCAGTCGAGCGTCAGCCGACTCTTGAGGTTCGGGCTAATCGTTTTATCCGCTTTGATTTGGCTGATGGCGAAAGTCTCGGGATCCGCTAAATCTTTATAGGAATCAAGCGTCTCTTCCAGGTAGCTTTTGTCGATGACGCCAGCATAAGCGGCCACTTTGTAGGTCTTGCTTTCGTCGAAGGCGCTCCCGTCCTCGAGGCTGAGGGTTTCGATCCGCTTCCCCCGTTCAAGCCAAGGGGCATAACTCATCTTGAGACCGCTGGCGGCGACGAACTGATCGAGCTCGTTGCCATTGATAATCGGTCGTTCAAGCAGGGTCCGTAATTTTGCCCCCGTCAAGGTATAAGTCGTGATGTAATCCTTCACCGCGATACCTTTTTGATAAAAGAGGCGCGAATCCGTGGTGACATCACCTTTATTGATGTAGGCCATATTCGCCCGGTAGAAGCCGCCGCTCGGCACCAAGGCGAAATCCGAGGCGGTCGCCGCCTTCATTTTGTCGGCAAGGTAATAGGAAGTCGCCAAGACGGAGAAATCATCGGTGGCTGTAGCGATGTTCTCGTAAGTCGGAATGGAAACGCCTTTGGCTAAAGTCGCTTTATAATTCGTGTCCAAAGTGCTGAGAGCATCAGCGATCGAAGTGCCATTAAAAATCGATAAGACCGCGGTTTTGATTAACGTTTTGAGCGGTTTTACCATCGATTGATCCGACGCAAAATCCAGAATCTGATGGTAGGTTCCGTTTTTGATGTAAGTCGAAACGGTGTTATACAAAGGGTTACTGCCCGTATATTGCTTCAAGCTCGGCACGCCGCTCCAGCCCGTCAAGAGGGCGTCTTGGCCAAGGTGAACATCGGGGTCGCATACGAGGCGAAGTCCGCTTTGCCCTCTAAAAGATTGCTATACCATTCCATCCCTTCCGGGGAACTGAGAAGTTCATCGTAAACCATTCCTTCCAGAACGCGGGCTAACGAAGACTCGTACTTAAAGCAAGCGTCAAAGGGCCGGATTCCGGTCGCGGCGATCGTCGGATAAAGCGCAATGAGATCATCCGTCGAACTCGGCATAGCCCAGCCTTTTTCTTGGAACAGCGTCTTGTTATAGAAGATGCCCGAGGCCGAAGTGGGCAAGGGCAAACCATAGATGTGCCCTTTATCCGCGATGGCACTCAAGGTGGTCGGCAGATAGTTATTGAGGAAGCCTTCCCCAGAGATATCCGCGCCAATCGAAGGGGCGTTCCAGAAGTTGGTCACCACGAAGTCATAGTTGCTCTTTTTCACGATTTCGTTGATGCCATCCGCGGAGAGATTGACCCCCGAAGTCACATCGAAATCGTAAATGAATTGCTTGGTGGGGAAACGCGCATTGAGAGCGGCGATAAGCGGTTCCCAATCCATCGCCATCGCAAAGCCGATCCGGACGATTTGTTTGCCTGAGACCGGGGCTTCGAAGGTGGTGATTTTGTCGTCTTCTTTTAGGGTAATGTTTTGCGATACTCCCCCACAGCTGGCTAGCGTCCCAGCAGCGGCGAAAAGCGCCAACAAAGCCCAGCGAAAATGACATGACTTCATGCTTTTTTTCCTCCTGAGGATGGGATATATTCGTGGAGCTTCAAAGAAAGCTCCGTCAAATCAATCGGTTTCGCCAAATGGGCATTCATGCCCGCTTGAAGCGATTGCTCGACGTCTTCGGCATACGCGTTCGCGGATAAGGCGATGATCGGAATGCTCTTGGCATCGGGGTGAAGGGAAGAACGAATCGCCTTAGCGGCGCCTAAGCCATCAAGGACGGGCATTCGTAAATCGAGAAGAATCACCGAATAGTAGCCAGGTTTCGACTTCGTGAAGGCATCGACCGCCTCTTGCCCGTTGTCGACCGCATCGACATCAAGGGATAAGCGTTCTTTCAAAAGAAGAATCACGATTTGCTGGTTGATCGCATTGTCTTCGGCCAGCAAAACGCGTTGGTGGTTAAACGGCACCAAGGGAGCGTCTTTGGCTTGTTTTTTCGTGATGCTCCCCGTCCGTTCCAAGGGAAGATGAATCGCGAAAGAGCTACCTTCGCCCAAAGCGCTTTCGACTTGAACCGAGCCGCCCATGAGTTCGCTAAGGCTCTTGACGATGCTTAAGCCTAAACCGGTTCCGACATAAAGCGAGGAAGCGCTGGACTTTTCTTGTTCAAACGGCTGGAAAAGACGAGCCATGAATTCCGGGCTCATGCCCACCCCGGTATCGCGGACTTGTAAAACGATTTCATCATGGCTGGGGTTAAGCGAGGTTTTATGAACCGCCAATGTCACATTCCCGCCTTTGGGGGTGAACTTCATCGCGTTCGAAAGCAAATTCATCAAGATTTCTTTGATCTTTGTCGCGTCGCCATAGTAATCGGAGTCGAAGACGATGGCGTCGTCAAGGACGAAATTTAGACCTTTGCCTTCGATTACGGGTTTATACATCGAAGTCAGCACTTGCAAGAGATCCGCCATCGAAAAGGGCTCATGGGCGACGTTCATCTTGCCGCTGTTGATCTTTTGCAAGTCAAGCATCCCGTTGATCAGCTCCAAAAGATAGTTCGCGGATTCTTGGGCTTTGAGAACAAAACCATCGACCTCCGCTCGGCTATGACGCGGATCGCTCGCGAGTTGGAGCATGCCATTGACCGCGTTAAGCGGGGTCCGGATATCGTGGCTCATCTTGGCTAAGAAACTGGTCTGGGCTTCCACGGCTGCAGCTTTCTTGTCTTCTTCGCGTTTGCGGCGCAGGGCGGCGATGGTAATCGTGAGCATCACCCCCGAGAGGGCGATGATGAACGTGAAAGCGAAGACCAGCGTGAGGGCCATGGCCCAATAGGTTTGGGCTGCCGTGAGCGTCAAGGGGACCGCCACGACGATATAGTCATCCTCAAATTGGGTTTTCTTGATATCAATCATCCAGCGGATGCCCTTTATCGTCACTAGGGCCCGCGATTCGCCAGCCTTCATCTCGCTTTGGATTTGGCTGATTTCTCCCTCGGAAATGCCGCCTTCCGTCAAGGCGGAGAAGAAATTGTAGCCCCCACTCACAAGGGTCTCGTTATCCGGCTGAAGGAAAATCGCCCCATCTTCGGTAATGAGATAGCCGGAGCCGACGCCATCAAAAAGCGAAATGGTCATGTTCTTGCGGAATTGCTCCGAAGAAACCCCAATCACAAGGCCGGAATAATCCACGCTATCAATGGTAAGAGTATCGATCTTTTTTCCGAAGAAAAGATAGGATTCCGTCAAATCGAGGGTCGTGTGGCTCAATATGACTTGCTCGGTCGAGGAATAGGCGACATTCTTGACGAAATAGTTATCGCCGAGCGAGTGTTTTTGGCCAGAAGTGTCAACGAATTCACCTTTCGCCGTAATCAAATAATGCTTGGCGTTTTCCCGGTCAGGAAAAGCCTCTTTCACTTGGCCGATGTTGGTCGGAGTCATTGAGGAAAGCGCGCTGGAACCCTCGCGGATTTCATTGGCGTAGGAATTCTGAATATTGTCGATGTTTCGGGTTAATTGAATCGCGATTTCCGAGGTGTAGTTCTCTCGTTCGGCCTGAACGGCTTTCTGGGAACGATCGTTATAAAAAACGAAAAGGATCAAGGCCAAAACGGCCACCACGCCTAAAACCGATCCAATCAAGATGGAAAGGATTTGGCTTTTAGAATTTTTCCGCGAAGAATCTTTCATAGATTCATCTTAAAGATGCCTTTTCATCACGCGATTCCAATAAAAAAATCACTTTTACTATTTTAGCAATAAATCATTGCCTTTCCAAGACTATGGAGAAAGTAAGATTATGCTTTATTCGAAGGGTAAGCCGTTTGAAAAGGGAGGCCCCATAATAGTTTTATTTGAAAAGGAAGCGAAGATTTTTTCCATTTAGAGCCCTGATCAGTGGAACTTTTACATGTTCTTTGCGAAGATGGGGCCCCGGTTGAAGCAAAAAGAAGAAAAGGAATGGGAGGCTGGCCGCTTTCGGACACAAAAAAGAGAAATCTGTCTTCCTACAATGTAACATTTGTTACTTTTTCTTGAAATTATGGCAAAGTTCTTTACGCTAATCCCCGGAGGTTGATTCATGAAAAAAGTTGTTGCCTATTTAACGCCGATCTTAATTTTGTCTTTAGCCAGTTGTGGCGGAAACCTTGCCACTTCTTCCGGGAATAGCGGCTCCTCGAGTAGCGCTTCTTCTCCGGCGGGTTCGGGCGAAACCTCAAACGCCTCCAAGAGCGTTTCTTCGTCTTCGGATAACGTTTCTTCTTCGTCTTCAAGCAGTGTCTTTGTGCCTGAAAAAGCAGCCTTCTTAAACGCGATTCACGCCCAAAATACCTCGTTGCGCCATTATGCGCTGACGCAATCGTCTTACGATCAGGCTTTCGACGCCAATATGATGCCAATCGAAGGCAAATATACGGTGAGCGCTCTCCTTTCCGAAGCCTCGCTTTATGAGGACGGCATTTACGAAATGAAAGCCAGCTCGATCATTTATGCGACTCCAGTCGCCCTTCTTGCCCCAGTAAGCGGAAATTTCACGACGCTATCGAGTCATCGTTACGACTTGAAGAATTCCCAGGACTCCATCACCTTTACCGACGAAGTGGACGAAGAAGCGGGCAAATCGATTAATTACGCGATATACCCTCACGACATCATCCATTCCTTTAGCGCCTTGAGTAATAGTTTCGGCGCGCCGACGAGCGAACCGCTGGAGGCCCTCGAAGGCGGAAAGGATTATTTCGATGCCCTCGTCAAGGCTGACCCCGAGAATTACATCTATGACGCCACCGATCCTTTCGTGGCGAACCCCACCACAAAGAATGACGATGGCACCTATACTTATTCTTTCTCAGTTCATTTTTCTACCTGCCATTATGGCGATATTTATCTCGCCAATCGACGCTTCGATTACTTTATCAATCTCAAGAATGACCTTTCTTTAAAGGATTATGGCTACAGCATCGAGGTTTTCGATCCCCTCTTCGATAGTAGCGGAGCCATTACCTCTTATGCCGCGGATGCGGCGATTACTTATGACTATTCTGCCCTTTCCAGCGCCATTTTAGAGAGTTTCGCCGGGACTTTGCCCGACATCGCCACCGCGTCGTATAACGAGGAGGGCGATTCCTTGAATGCCGCCGGAACGAAACTCATGCTCCTCACTGGCCCGGTGGCAAGTTACGACATGAGCACGCTCTCAAGCGATTCCTTGACTGACGATACAGTGATTGCCTCGTTGGCTAAGGCGTTGCCAAACTATCTTTCGTGGTGCACAAAAGCGACGATGGACGCCATCCTCACGAATGGCGATACCGGCGCGGTGTATGAAGAACATTGCGTCAAAACGCTTTACAAGAACAATTTCGTCGAAACCACCGGCACCTTAAAAGCGACCCCGGTGACCTCGACCACCGACGCCAGCACCGAAGTCACCACCTATACCTACGGAAGCGAAGAAGATGTCACCTATTCCTATAGTTTGCAGGTGAACGCCGATACGCTCATCACCACCCACAAAGAAAGCGAATCCACCGTCTACAATTTCCCCGATCCGCTCAATGGGGTCTCCCCGCTAGCGAGCTTCGGCTATGGCGGCGATTTCTTCATCCCCGAGTATTTGCCTTTCAGCGCTCAGAATTACCTCAATCCTTCGATGCTGGTCAATACGCTGAGCGGCTTGACGCTCGATAAGAGCGCTTGCCAAATTTCCTCGGAAGGCGTCTTAACCCTCAAAGGAACCGACTACGCCAGCAATTACGTCATTTCCATCAGCGACAACAAGATCACGGACGTCGTTGAGACTCCTTCTGCGGAGAACGTCATCTGCTATGGCGCGAAGGCCACGTTGACGAAGACGTATAGCCTGAGCGATCCCGCCTTAACGGACTACCAAGCCTAAATCGACACGAAAAAACCATCACCGACAACGATGATGGTTTTCTTGTTCGGCTTAGTAAGTAAAGGTCGCGCTTTCGTGGAGGGTATACGACGTCTGCTCATTCGAAACGAAGGTGCTTTCAACGTGCGAATAATCAAAAGAGAGCAACTCGTTATCTTTGAAAGTGACCGTCACTAAAGGCGAGGTGGTCGGATTCACGGCGTCGACATAGCCCACCACCGTAATGAGACCAGCGGCGTCTTTCGTCGCGCTCTTGAGGTAATCGCTACCCGTGCTTTGCACATCGGCGAAGTAATTTTCAGCGACTTTATTAAAAGGCAAATAGCCTTCAATATTGGCCAGAGTCGCATTATTCAAAATCGCGAAGATGTAGTCATCGACGTAATAGCCGGTCAAGCTCTCGGTGACGTCATTGACCACGCTTGAAGCGGCATCATCGCCTGTCACGACAGAGCTTAAAACAAAGGCAGAATCGACGCTTAACTTCTGGGTGTAGCCTTCACTGGCAGCGCTCTTGTCGGTATTATAGAAGGCAATCTCCGAAGCGTCTGTGACATAGAAGTTCGAACTCACGCTGCCTTTCACTTCCACTCCGGTTTCGCTCACGTTCGCTTCACTCGAACGGCCATAGGATAAGAGGGTGGTCGCCGAGGTCTCAATCACATCCTTCACGCTAATGGCTTTGCGCGAATAGTAAGCGCCATAGCCCATCAGTTTCATCGCCATGGCGAAATCAATATTGCCCGAACTGTCGGCGCTTAATGCTGAAGTGTCCGGATAAGCGGGCAAGGAATTGTCGGTGTAATAAATCGCAATCGAATCATCAATCGTCGCCGGCTTGACGTAACGGGTCCCGCTAAAAGCGCCCGGATCTTGGCTCACGGGAACGTAACTCCGCTTCAAATAGTAAGGAATGAAGGTGCCGTTTTCCATGGTGTGGATTTCATTGAATTCGACAAAAGCGCCAGCCGCATCCACCACGATATGGTATTCTCGATGCTCGATGTTATAAGCAGAATCCGCGACATCGTAACGAACGGTATAAAGGCTTTGGCCTTCCGCGTCCCCTTCAACGCCTTCCCAATAGGAGAAGTAATCAAGACCGCTATTGCTTAACGAAGTCGCGCCATCTTTTTTGGCTTGGCCCTCGCCATTTTCAACCACGGCTTCGATTTTCGAGCAAGCGCTGATCACCCCCGCTTGAAGAATCGCCATGTTATGGAAGGAATCAATCTCCCATTCGCTATAAGTCGTGACCGGACTGTCGGTGTCCAGCGTGGTATCCCGACTCCAATCAGCGCCGTAGCCATAATCGACAGAATGGTATTCGAGAACATTCTTCAACAAGGAACCGTCGACATAATATTGGTCCCAATCTTCATTGGTTTCGACCAAGTATTCCGTGCCGGTTTCCGTCCCATCGCTATTCAAAGAATGGGCCATGGTCTTCGAGGTTTGCTTGCCTTCATAGACTTTATCCGCGGCATAGTAACGGACGGAGCCCGTGCGATTTTCGTAATCATTGGCCAAAAGGTAATTGTCGTAATGCGAAGACGTCATCGTGAAATCAAGGCCAATCGGGCTCGTCAATGTGGCTTTAGCTGCCGCAAAAATCTCTTCTTTGGTGAAATGGGATTCTTGCGCAGGCGTATAAGAAGAGGAAGTCGGCTTCGGTTTCGAAGAAGAGCTCGACGAACTGGAAGAAGAGCTCAACGACGAACTTGAGGACGAGGAAGCAGCGCTACTCAAGGACGAGCTAGCGGCGGAGCTTGCGCCAGACGAGGCGGAGGAATTCGCCGAAGAAGAGGCGGTGCTTAAAGAGGCGCCAACGCTGTTGCAGGAAGCTAAAAGAAACGCTAAGGAGAGGATCGCTGAGGCTTTAAGGTTATAATGTTTCATATCCACCGAGGCTAACACCAATCGGAGAGACATCAAGAAGTATTTTCGGTCAAAAACAGAGACGGAAAACGTGAACAAACGTCAAAAGACTCGATGAAATAAGCCTTTTATTAACTACTACATTTGTTTATTTCAAAAGGGCAAAAACGAAAGAAACCTCTTACATCGGGAAAGAAAAAGCTCTCGGAACGCGAGAGCTAAGACGATACGATTAGGCTTTCTTCTGTTTGGCCAAGTAAGCCGCCAAGGCCGCTTCGTCGGCCAATTGCTTTTTATAGGCTTTGGCTTGTTTCTCAATCAGTTTGTGATCGGCGAAATAGTTGATGCCTAAGGCCCGACGAACCCGCAAGAGGGTCTCCGCGGCCTTTGCTTCGGCTTTCTTCGATCCTTCTTCCAGAATCTGATAAACCGCAGGAATATCGGCTTCATAGACTTTGCGGCGTTCGCGAATCGGAGTCAAAACGTCGTTGAGGGTATCGGCCAAGAAGCGTTTCACCACCACATCGCCTAAGCCACCATGTTGGTAAGCCGCTTTGAGGGCATCCAAGTTGGCATATTGCGGAAGGAATTTGGCGAAATGCTCATCCTTCGCGAATGCATCAAGATAAATAAAGACCGGATTGTTGTCGGTATGGCCCGGATCTTCCACTTTAAGGTGGGTCGGATCGGTGAACATGCTCATGACTTTCTGCCGAACCGTCTTCTCATCATCCGCGAGATAAATGCCATTGCCTAAGGATTTCGACATTTTGGCTTTGCCATCGGTACCCGGCAAACGCTTGCAGGCGGCATTATCGGGCTCCATGATCTTGCAGCGAACGAGCGTCTCGCCATAAAGCGAATTGAATTTATCGACGATTTCGTTGCACTGTTCAATCATCGGCTCCTGATCTTCGCCGACCGGAACGACCGTGGCATCAAAAGCGGTGATATCGGCGGCTTGCGAGACGGGATAGCATAAGAAACCGGCGGGAATCGACTCGCCGAACTCTCGCATCGCAATCTCGCTTTTGACCGTCGGATTGCGCTCAAGGCGCGAAAGGGTGACCAAATCGAGATAATAGGAGGTCAGCTCAAAAAGTTCAGGGACTTGCGATTGCACGAAAATCGTGGTTTTGCTCGGATCGATGCCCGCCGCGAGATAATCGAGGGCGACTTCAATGATGTTGTCGCGAACCTTCTGAGGTACCCCGGAGTTATCGGTCAGCGCCTGAGTATCGGCGATCATGATGTAAATCTCATCAAAAAGACCGGAATTCTGTAACTCGACCCGACGCCGGAGCGAGCCGACATAGTGGCCAATGTGGAGCTTGCCCGTCGGGCGGTCTCCCGTCAAAATGATCTTTTTCTGATTAACGTTATTATCCATAGATTCTTCGTGCTCCTCGTGAACCTTTCCATTCTAGCTTCGTCCCCCTCGCGCTTCAATGAAAGAACCGCAACAAGCAAGAAAAGCCTTTCGAATGAGTGTTTTTGTCATAGAATAAGAGAAAAAGAGGCAATTTATGGCATCATCCTTCGAAGATTTACGTGTCGTCGACAACTTTTATCAGACATCGGCCTTCTTCCCGATGCCCACGATTCTCATCGGCACCCTCAACGAAGACGGCACGACGAATCTCGGAGCCTATTCACTTTGCTTCCCCTATTACATCGCGGGGAAATCCTATTACGCGATGATCCTCGAATGCCGCAATAGCTCCCATACCGCCCAGAATTTACTGCGGACGGGGCATTGTTCCCTCAACTTCCTAGAAGACAACAAGAAAGACTTCGCCGAAACCGTCAAACTCGGCTTCCCGGGCGAAGAGAGCAAAGACAAGATGAAACGCTGCCCCTTCGCTCTGGAAAAGGGACAAACCAGCGGCGAAAACCGCCCCTTGGTGGTACAAAAGGCCTATCAGGTCTTCGAATGCAGTTGGGACGATCAACTCGAAAAAGCTTACGAAGACAAAGCGAAAATCGGCCAACTCGAAGGGGTCGAAGGGCCTTATCACGATTTCAATGGCATCACGAGCAAATTCGGCTGCCACTTCATCCTCAAGATCGATAAGATCCTGATGAAAAAGAAATATAAGGACACCATCATCGACGGCGTCAAAGCCAAGAACTTCCCGAAAGTCCCGGTCGATTATGGTTACCGCGATTCGCTCTATTTCTGGTATGAACGTTTCCGCCGACCGATCAAAAACCCGATTCCGGCGGGCAAAGAAGCCGATATCCAGTCGGTGATGTACGCGGCCAACCGGATGGACGATAAAGTCAAATTCTCCAAGGACGCCTGCCAAATGCTCGTGCGGGTGCCGCGGATTTTCCTCAAAGCCGCCTTGCAAGGCTGCGTCGATTGGGCCAAGGAAAATAACGTCACGCTCATCACCCCGGCGGAGATGAAGATCATTAACGATAAACGAGCCAAAGAAAAGAAAGAGCGCTGATTTCTTTCTCTTCCGCTCCCCTCTTGTTTGCTTCGTTGAACATGCCTACAATTTTTTCGCATGGCAAAAAGCCTCGAGAGAAAAATCAAAAACCCTGCAAATCTCCCCTCGTATTGGGGCGCGCAGATTCCCCTATGTTGCGCGATGACTTTTACGGGCTTCCTTTATAATTTCGGCATGCTGGCATCGCCCTATTTCGAAGGGCGAATCGTCGATGCCATCAGCGCCCAAACTCCTTTGCACGATGTCCTTGTTCTCATTGGCATTTTTATCGGCGTGGTCGCAGCGGTCCTTTTAGCCCGGATGCTCAAACGCTACACGGTGAGGCGCTTTGCGAACAATACCTCGCTCACGATGCGGCTGATCTTGGAGAACAATTTGCTCCACCACCCCCTTAACGAAGGCGGCGATTCCTCGGTGGGATCAACCCTTTCGAAACTGATTTCCGATGTTGATGCAACGGTGGAAGGCATGAGAAAACTCACGACCGAGCTCTTCGACACGGTCATGATGTTCTTCTTCTATGTCATCTTCCTTTTCCTTTATGACGTGACGATGACCTTATACGCCTTGATTCCGATTGCCATCGCGATTCTCGTGGCGTTTTTGATGCGGAAAGCGATCTTCGTGTCTTCAAGCGCCGCCCGCAAGGCCAATGCGGCGATGGCCTCTTCAAGCTACGACCTTTTTGATAACGCCATCACCTACCGCCTCTATGGCCGGGATGATGCCAACCTCAAAAACTACGATGCTCTTTTGAAGGACTACGAGAAAAAGTCCGCCAAAGCGGCCTTATTGACCGATATGATGATCCCGTTATCGAATGCGATTGCCTTATTGGGTTTAATCCCGATTCTTATCATCGGGCCGGAACGGATCAGCGCCGGAGCCTCGTTAAGCGCCCCCGTGAGCGGCATCATGGACCCGCTTTGGAGCTTAGGGGCTTTCACAACCTACCTCACCACCTTCATTTTGATGGCATCCAAAGCCTCAAAAACCGCTAAACTCTTCGGCTCGATCGAAAAAGGTTTGGCCTCCTGGAAACGGATCAAACCCCTCATTCGCCCCTATCAAGACTATGTCCTCCCCGTTGAGGTCAAAGCCGATGACAAACTGACCGCGAAAGACCTCGCTCTCAAAATCGACGGCAAAACCCTCTTGGATCACTTTTCCTTCACGGCGAAGAAGGGACAAATCATTGGCATCACCGGTCCGATCGCCTCGGGCAAAAGCGCTTTTGGCAAACTTTTTTTCCAGCTCCTTCCCTATGAAGGATCCCTCGTTTGTTTTGGCAAAGAAATCAAAGATTATCAGAGTAACGAAATCGCCGGCAGTTTTGTGCTCATGAGCCACCGCAATGGCTTATTTACCGACACCATCGAAGAAAATATTGCTCTCGGGGGCAAGAATGACGTTCAGCCCTACCTCAAGGATGTCGCCTTTGAGGAAGACTTGAAGAGCATGCCCTTAAAAGAAAAGACCTTGGTAGGCAATGAAGGGGTCAAGCTTTCGGGCGGGCAGCAAGAACGCTTGGCTTTAGCCCGGACCCTTTACCAGAAGAAGAGTTTGATCGTCCTCGATGATCCTTTTGCCTCAGTTGACCCCAAAACCGAAGCGGAAATCGTCGCGCATCTTCGCGAAAATTGCCGCAATTCCCTCGTGCTTTTGATTTCCCACCGCTTATCCTCCTTTAAAGACCTCGATAACGTGATTGTTTTGCATGGCGATGGAACCTATGAAAGCGGCACGGAAAAGGAACTCTTAAAGACGAGCGAACTCTACCAAACCCTCTACCATCTCCAGAACGATTCGGGAAAGGAGAGCGTATGAAGAAACCTTTTAAAGCCTCCCGTTTCCTTTTCGCTTTCTTCAAAGCCCATAAAGGACTGACGATCGCTTTATTTATTGCTGCTTTAGGAGCTTCTTTATCCGGATTGCTCCCGCCGTTCCTCCTCCGTTACATCATCGATAACGAAATCACGCCCGATTTGGCGGATCCTTCCCGCTTAGTGGTTTCCCACGTGGTCTATTTGGCTCTCCTTTATTACGGAAGCTATCTCCTCGTCGCCTTATTTGGCATCTTTGAAAACTACATGATCGACGTCTTCGGGCAAAAGCTGATCCATGAACTCCGTTACGAGATGATGGAAAAGAGCCATCGCCTCAAACTCGCTTATTTCACCCACCATGGCACCGGCGAGATGTCCTCGAGAGTCACCGACGATGTCTACGCGATTGAACTTCTTTTCGCCGAAGGCTTGGTCTCCTTAGTGGTCTCCTTAGTCAAAATCATCGGCATTTGGGTCTCGATTTTCATCCTCGACTACATCTTGGGTCTCTCGCTATTCGTAATCGTGCCTCTCATCGCTCTCATCACCCACTTCTTCCGCAAGAGCATGCTCAAAGCTCAGATTGAAAACCGCGAGGTCCTCAATAGCGAAAGCAACCATCTCGCCGAAAGCCTCGACAATTTCCAACTCCTCAAAATCCTGGGCAAAGAATCCTACCGCGAAAAGAGCTTCTTAGGCTTGCTGAAGAAAGGCTACCACAGCCAAGACAAGACCGCTTTCTTCGATAGTGTCTATTCGCCGAGCATCGACTTCCTCAAGTCGCTCGTCATCGCTTTCTTGGCTTTCCTCGCCGCTTATTCCTATTCCGGAAAAGGCGTGACGCTTCTGATCTCCATCGGCACCTTCACCGCGGCGATGAACCTCTTATCCTCAATCTTCTCACCGATTCAGGATTTGGGAATGGAACTCCAGAGCATGCAAGAAGGCATTTCGGGCATCGTCCGGGTCGAAGCGTTCCTGAACGAAGAAGAAGTGAGTGAGAAAGATCCCAAAGCCACCGCTGAGGCAATCTTTGAAACCAAAGCCCCGCACCTATTGAACTTTGACCACCTCAGCTTCCATTACGAGGATGGCGACGAGTTGCTCTTTGATCAAACTTCGTTGACGATCGAGGACCAAGAAAAGGTCTGCCTGATCGGGCGAACCGGAGCGGGCAAGACCACCCTTTTCCGTCTGATTTTAGGTTTGCTTGAGCCCACGGGTGGGGCGATCCTCCTCAACGGGCATGACGTCAAGAGCATCCCCGAAAGCGAGAAACGCGCGATCTTTGGCTACGTCGAACAGGGCTTTAGGAGCGTCCCTGGCAGCTTAAGGAATCAAATCAGCCTCGGCGATGCCTCTTTAAGCGATGAAACAATCCATCAAGCCTTAAAAGATTCTTTGCTCGAGAGTTATATCGAAGAGCATCTTCCTCAAGGGCTCGACACTCCCTTCAATAGCGATGATTTCTCCCGGGGTCAGCTCCAACTCTTAGGCTTGGCCAGGGCGATCGCCAGCAACCCGAAAATCCTCTTATTGGACGAAATCTCCGCCAATCTCGACTCCAAGACCGAAAAAGACGTCATCGACGCCTTAACCCGGGCTTCCAAATCCCGGACCGTCATCTCCATCTCCCACCGCTTAAGCGATCAACTCGGCTTCGAAAAAGTCTATGAGATTGGCCAAGGCCAAGCCGTGGAAAAACGCTAATTCATTCTGGTTGATCAAAGAAAAAGACTCAGGATAGCCAAACGCTTCTCCCGAGTCTTTTCAAAAACCAACAGGATTACTTATCGTTGCTGACGATACCGAAGATACCGCCAAGAACGTAGAAGATATTCCAACCCAAAATGCCGAAGACCAAGAAAAGAATATCCCAGCCTTTGCTCGAGCCTTTCTTGTACGCAATACGAGTCAAAACAATAAGGACGATAGCCCAGACTAAGAGCCAAATGCCATACCAAAGGGTATCCCAGCCAAAGCCCTCAACGCCAGAGCCCATATTGACGCCCACGCCGGCTAAAATGGAGAAAACGATAATCAGAATGCCGCAAATCGCTTCGATCCAGTTAAAGATATTGGCGATCTTGTACATCACTTTCGATGCTGTTTCCATGTTATTGATGCCTCCTTTCCGGCGATAATTATAACTGAGCCAAAGAAAACGAGAGAGGAAAAAGAAGCTTTTTCTTGCCCTTTAATCCACCTCTTTTTGCACTTTGAGGAAAGCCGTCCTCTTTCTTTTGGCGGAAAACAAGCACTTTGGTGCCATAATTAAGGTATATGAAAGAGAATACCTCGCATTCGGGTGTCCCCTATTGGCGTTATCTCCTCTTTTTGCTTTTGGCGACTTTGCTCGTCTCTTTTGGCCCGGCGATCGTGATGGAAGCCAGCGTCCATTACCCCGATATGTATTCCTACAAAGAGGCCAAAGATGGGGTTTTCGATATGGAAAACCGCTCGATGAAAGACCGCTGGTGGGTCTCGCCATCGGGCGAATGGGAGTTTTACGCCAACCGCTGGATCGAAACGGATAACGATTCCGCCCCGCGCGATGCGATCCTTCCTTATGGCAAAAGCTGGGAAGAGATCGGCTATCCCCTCGAGGGTTACGCTTCGCTCAAATTATCGATTATCAACGCCGTGCCAGGCGACGAGATCACGATGGACCGCATCATGGTGTTCGCCGCCGCGAACTTTTATCTCAATGGCACCCTCGTCGCTCATAGTGGAATCCCCAGTAAAAACAAGGATGAATCGAAGGATATCGGAAACACCCAAGTGGATGGTTATGCCACAGTGCCTGCCGATGGGAAAGTGACCTTGATCGCCGAAATCGGCTATTCCAATACCGGCGCAATCGGTTTCAAACCGGTGCTTTTCATCAACAAAACCACCGCCATGGCCTATCAGGATTCCCGTCAATTTCGCACCATTTTTAACAATTACCTCCCGATTGTCGCCATTATCACTTTGGTGATGATGATCGGGATCGGCATGACCTTATTGCTCGTCAGTAAAAAGCGGGGATTGTCCCCATCCTTTCTCTATTTGCTGATTGCCATGTTCGCCTATGATATTTTCTCTTCGGACCAAGGCTTCTTTTTCGTCATTAACGGCCTTTACGTCAGCAACACCATCATGGCCCGGCTCAATTTCGTTTTCGCCGCGTTTCTCTTATGCGCCATCTTTTACTATCTTTTTCGAATGGGGTCGACGCCGCTCAAAAAAGAAAAAGATTTTCTCAAGGTTTTCTTGCCTTTTTCCGCGCTGGAAATCAGCTTAGGGATCGCCAGCGCTATTCTCTATGGCGGGAAAGCCAGCCTCATCTGCAGTCTTTTCCAATGGGCCATTGCCTTACCTTTGGTTCTCTTCGCCGCCTATTACGCCAGCCGAAAAAAACCGCGCAGTTTGGCGCCTTTTATCATCTCATCGCTTCTTTTGAACCTTCTGGTTTCCGAATGGCTCGACTTCCAGGAGTTGCTGGTGTGGGATCTCGTTTGCGTCCCTTCGATCGGCTTAAGCCTCGTCGCCATCGTCGGGATCATTGTCTTCTTCCGCCGCGACCTCGAACTGCAAAAGCAATTCGCCCAGGAGGCTGAGCTTCAAGAACGTTACCGGATCAGTCAGGAAGAAGCCCTCAAAGGCCAAATCAAGCCCCATTTCATCTTCAACTGCCTTTCCGCCATCGAATCCTCCTACCACAAAAATGTCGAGGATGGGGACCACGCGATGAGTTTATTTGCCCAGCATCTCCGAAGCGATATCGATACGATGGAGGTCTCCTTAATTCCTTTCGAGGACGAAATCAAAAACATTGAACGTTACCTCGAGCTTGAGAATCTGCGCTTAGAAAAACCCTATACCCTCCTCTATGACATCGAGGTCAGCGATTTCGCTTTGCCTCCGCTATCGTTGCAACCGTTTGTCGAAAACGCGATCAAATATTCGAAGGCCAACGAAAAAGAAAATGGCTTTATCTCGCTCGAGACAAGGCAGTTCGGCGAAGAAATCGTTTTGAGCATCGAAGATAACGGCGTGGGCTTTGACCCGAACGCGATCAAAGCGACATCGCAAGGCTTGAAGAATGCCAAGGAGCGGCTCTCCCTCATTCTCGGGGCCGAGGTTCAGATCGTTAGCGCCCCAAATCAAGGCAGCAAAATCCAGATTCGTTTCGCCAAGAAAAAAATCAACGTCAAAGACAATTAAAGGGCAAAACCCCTGCCGTTTTTCATTATCGCTGCAAAAAGGGCTTATTTCAGTACACGGGATAGTTCGGCGAACATCTTCTCGGGCAAAATCGGTTTGGTGATATAGCCATTCATCCCCACCGCTTCGGCGGCTTTGATGTTTTCCTCAAACGCATCGGCGGTCATCGCGATGATCGGAATGCGCGCGCCATCGCCTTCTTTTAAGGCTCGAATTGCTTTGGTGGCCTCAAGGCCATCCATCCGCGGCATCCGCACATCCATCAAGATGGCGGCGTAAGTCCCCGGTTGAGCCGAAGAGAATTTCCGAACCCCTTCTTCCCCATCGTTGGCAATATCCACCACAAAACCCCGTTCCTTTAAAAGCATGGTGGCGATTTCTTGATTGAGGGGGTTATCTTCGCACAGCAAAAGCCGCTTGCCTTTGACCGATAAAACCAGCTCATTGTCGGCTTGTTTTTGAACCGAGGAAACTTCCGCTTCCTTGATCGGCAAAACGACCCGGAAATGGCTGCCGCGATGGAGTTGGCTTTCCACGGCGATGCTTCCACCGAGCAAATCAACGAACTTTTTCACGATCGATAAACCTAATCCCGTGCCAGGGACATTCACGGATTCCGACCGTTTTTCCTGCGAGAAAGGCTCGTACATCTTCGCCATGAACTCTTGACTCATGCCAATGCCGTTATCTTCCACATCGAAAATGAGCTGCTCGCGAGAGGAAGACTCCACTCGAAAGACGACTTTGCCGCCGACGGGGGTGTATTTAATGGCATTCGAAAGCAAATTCAGCGCGATTTTCTGGATCTTGAGCCGGTCGCACCATAGAGGATAGTTCGGATAGAAGGAGAAAGAACTCTCCAACGTGATCTTTTTTAATTCCGCGGAGGGGCGCAAAGCGGTGAGAACCGGCGGGAGGACCTCTTTGGGGTCGCAAGCTTCAGGCTCATTGACGCTCTTGCCGCTTTCAATCCGCGAAAGCTCAAGGGTATCATTGATCAAATCGAGGAGGAGTTTGCCCGAGGAATTGATCTTTTCGAGATAGTCCTGCTTCTTTTGAGGGTCGGATTCCTTTAGCGCCAAATCGGTAAAGCCAATCACGCCATTGAGCGGGGTGCGCAAGTCATGCGACATATTCGAAAGGAAGGCGGATTTCGCTTCATTGGCTTTCTCGGCTTCGAGCTTTGCGGCCTCGATCGCCTGTAATTGCTCTTGGTCTTTTTCATAGAGTTCCGTCACGTCACTACGGACCATCAAAAGAATCTTGGCTTCTTTATCCAGCCAAGCGCAATCAAGCTTTTTGCAGTGGATCTTCCCCGCCTCATTCCGCAGATAATTCCCAAGATAATGATCAGAGGTCTTTAAGGCGGAGAGAATATTTTCAGGATTGGTGAGTTGGTCGTAAACGGAACGATTTTCATCGCTGATAAAAGTGTTCTTCTCGAAATCGCGAAAGCTTTCAAAGGGGATGATTTTTCGCACTTCCGGGAAGAGGATCTTCGGATCTTTTTCGATGAATTCGAAACCACCGCCTTCGACGAAGATGAGACCGATATAATCGAATTCGGTCTTGGAAATAATGCGCATGATCTCGACGCTTTCCATCTTCTCGCTCACGTCGTAGCCATAGCAGAAAAGTTCGACGTCGCCCGTCTCGGGCATCATATAAGTGTGATAAGACAATGAAAGCCAAATCGGCATCGCTCCCGGGATTTTGCGCCGATAGATGACGTTTCCGCTCACATCGCCAAGCTGAGAATTTTTTAACAGATCATCCCGATTGAGAGCTTTTTTCAGTTCTTCCCGTTCTTCTTCGCGGTAAGGCAAATCGAAGAAGGCTTGGATCGCATCCGTATACCGTGTGCCTTCCTTGGCGACGAAGAGACCTTCTTTTTTCGTGGAATAGCCGATGACGAGTTTTTGCGTCAAATTATAATGGCCTTTAGCCAAAAGATTGCTGTCGTCGCTGGCCCGGAGGTATTCGATTTCCCGTTTATAGCGTTCCGCGACCTTCTTTTCGGCCGTGATGTTTTGGCCTAAGCCAATCGCCTTATCGCTCGCGGTTCCGCCGGGGAAGAAATAAGTGATTCGCTCACAGTGGGGCTCTCTGCCCGGCTGGGCCGAAAACCAAACTTCGGCCGAGGCGCTTTCGCCACGATCCACTTTCTGATAGAGTCCTTCGAGTTTTTGCCGATCGGCGGGATCGATTAAAGGCAAAATCGTCTTCGGGACATCCTCAACGTGAGAGCCGACGCCCCAACTCTCCATCTCAGTTCCATAGTAATCGCCATCGCTCATTGAGACGCTATGATCTTTGAGGTTATAGGTCCAGGTCTTCAAACCCGCCGCTTTAACCGCCTGCCGGTAGAAATATTGGCTCTCGCGGAGGCCTTTCTCTGCTTTTTTCAATTCTTGGATGTCGGTAAAAACGATATAAGCCACTTCCACATGGGGAGAAATCGTGGTGATCAAGGCCCGAACGCTGGACTACGTATAGGCCCCGTTAGCCCGGTTCCGGAACCGGAACTGTTTTGCCACCAAATGCTTATCGCGGAGAAGATTTTTAAAAGCCAAGACGAAATTCTCTCGATCATCGGGGTGCAAGCATTCCGGGAAGGCACTGACGGAAAGAAAACCGTTTTGCGCCGAAGGCACATCGATTCGAGAAAAAAAGAACTGGTTGAGTTGGATTTGATCGGCGGGGACGCCGTCGATGATCTGCAAGGTGCCTAAGCCCGAAGGGACGCCGTCGATCATTGAGTTCAAGCGGGCGTTTTCTTGCGATAGGGTTGGAACTTTCTTCGCTTCATTTTCAGCGAGGGAAAGGCGGCGCTGGGTCTCCATGATGTCAGTGGCATCGCGGTAGACCACCACCACATCGCTCGGGTCCTGAGCGCTAAAAGAACCAGCGCCGGAGACCCACAAAGAGCCTTTGACTTGGGGAAAATGGAATGAGAAAGAGAATGAAGGCTTCTTTTGCTGAACTGCGCGATGGACTTCATCGAGGAAGCGGTCGAGTTCTTGATGGGATTCGCCGACGAAGAATTCGGACAAGGAATGATGGTATTTCGCCGCGGCTTCCTCTCGGGAAAGCCCCATAATCTCATAGACGCTGTCATTGGCTTCGACCAAACTCAAATCGGGCAAATGAATCGTCGCGATCGCCACGGCCGAAGTCGCCATAAGACGTTCATGTTCATAGACTCTTCGGGTGAGCTCTTCGTTGAGTTTGGCAATCTCTTCTTTGTGGCGAACTTCCAAAGTCACATCTTCAAAGCTGCCAACGAGTCCAATGATTTTGCCTCCGACGATCAAAGGGCTCTTGCTGGCAACGATGTTGCGTTCTTCGCCTTTGGCCAAACATTTCCCAGGCACTCGGAAAGTCGAAATGCCTTCCTTGAGAACGCGAAGTTCGTCGTTTTTATAGGGATCAGGGTCGCTGTGCCAGCCCATATCCTCATCGTTTTTGCCTAAAATCGCGGCTTCGGTAGCGAAACCGTAGTAATCGAGGAAAGCCGTATTGGCACCGAGAAAACGCCGTTGGGCATCTTTCCAGAAAATCGCGGTTTTCGTGGTCGAAAGAATTTCATCGAAAAGCTGGCTTTGCCTTTCTTCCTCTTCTTTTTGCTCCACCGAGCGCAATACCGCCCCGTCGACTGGGAAAAGGAAAAGATAAAGCCGTTGAGTGTCTCCGCTCTCGTTCACCAATTTGCCTTGGGCGGAAAACGGGGCGAAATGACCGGTATTGTCTTTCAGACGAAACAGGGTTTGGAAAGTACCATTAAGCGAAAGGCGGCCAACATCGTAGTCGCGCTTAATGACTTCAAAATCCACCGCGAAACAATCTTCACGCAAGAGCGAAAGAAAATCCTCTCGCTTCGTTCCAACGAGGCCTTGAACGTAGGAAGCGAAAGAAGGCGAGCAAGCCACCAAATCCACTTGGGGGCCGGCGATACGGAAAAGCCCCAGCGCCAACGGGCTGGTTTCGATAAAACGTTCTTCGCTTTTCGAAAGGGGTTCGTCCATGGGATAGGCCTTCTTTCCCTCGAGGAATCACCGAGCGGCAAACGGAACAAAATCCCGCGGTGACCATTGGCAAGACGGATTGCGATCGTTCAAGAACAAAAAACTTACAAAATTATTATAGCAAAGTTCTCTTCAAGAATCGCTCGGGAGATAAAAAATACACTTTCACTCCTTTTGCAAACGCCTTTGGCTCTCTCTTAAGGCAAAGGAAAAGAGGAACGAAATGGGAAAGATGAGGGTTTTGCGGAGATAACGGAAAACCCCGCTTCCTCGCCTGTAAGGGCTTTGATGGAATCGCGAACGATTTAAATGTTGTTTTCGCCCCGAACGTGCTATGCTTGCGTGCCTCAAAAATGAAAATCAACGAATTACAACTTCCCGAAACCCTCCTCAAAGCCCTCCAAGAAATGGGTTATGAAGAGTTCACCGCCATCCAAGAGATGACGCTGCCCGCCCTTTTAGCGGGTCAGGATGTTTTAGGCGAGGCCCCAACGGGGACGGGCAAAACCGCCGCCTATGCTTTGCCGATGATCGTTGGCTGCAATCCCGCGTTAACCGTCGTTCAGTCGCTCGTCGTTTGCCCGACTCGGGAACTTGCGATCCAAGTCGTTCAAGAATTAGCGAAGTTCGCCAAATACATCCCCGCCCTTCATTATGTGGCGATTTATGGCGGGCAAAAGATCTCGACCCAACTCCGGGCTTTGAAAGCGAAACCGCAAATCATCGTCGGAACCCCGGGTCGTCTCAATGATTTATTGAATCAGAAAGCCCTCGATTTCTCAAAGGTCCACTATCTCGTTCTCGATGAATGCGATGAAATGCTCGAAATGGGCTTCATCAAAGACGTCAACAAGATCATCGCTCAAGTCACCGCACCGCATCAAACCGCTTTATTTTCCGCGACGATCTCGAATGATATCATGAAAGTCGCTGAACGTTACCTCAAGCCCGACGTCAAGAAAGTCCAAATCAAGCGGACCCCCACTCAAGAAAACCAGATCGCTCAGAAATACGTCCGGGTTGGCGAAAAAGAAAAGACCGAAGCGGTCACCGCTTTGCTCAATAGTCTGAGTTTCACCCGAGCCTTCGTCTTCTGCCGGACCAAACACAAAGTCAAACAACTTGAGAAGATCTTGCAGAAGAACACCTCGCACGCGATTACTTCCTTGCAAGGCAATCTCTCGCAGAACAAGCGGGATAAGGCGATGCAGGCCTTCCGCAACTACGATGCCGACGTGATGGTCGCCACCGATATCGCCGCCCGTGGCATCGACGTGAATGACGTCGATCTCGTCATCAACTACGACATCCCTGAGGAAGATGAATTCTATCTCCACCGGATCGGACGGACCGGCCGGGTCGATAAATCCGGTGTCTCCTATACGTTTATCACCCCGAGCGAGACGATGCTGATCAAAAAATACGAGACGATGAGCCATGCTCCGCTCACGGAATACGTGATCGACAAAGGAAATGTTATGAAAAAATACCTCGAAAACCTCGAACCGAAACTCCATCAAGACCTCAGCGCTGAAACGAGTGCCATCGAAGAAGCCTGCGCCTTATTAAGCGAAAAAGAAGGCAGCGAAGTCACCCCATTAGAGTTGGCCGCCGTGATGCTCAAGGAAAAGATGGAAGCCCCCGCTTCTGATGTGGCCCAGGAAAAGGACTATTCCTTTAAACATAGCGAGAGCATCGAACGGAATAAAGAAAAGAAACGGTTTGTGACCGATCCGGCCAACCAGCGTTTCTTTATCAATATCGGCTTCGAAGACGGGGCGAATGAAGAGAATCTCAAGAGTTTCGTCTCCGCCCACGCCGCTGGCGTGAAACCTGAGGATTTCGCCGATGTTTATCTCAAAGGCACTTTCTCATTCTTCGAACTCAGCAAAGCCAAAGCCGACGCCGTGATTAGTGGCGTCGAGAATAGCGTTTTCGAAGGCAAGAACGTTCACGTCGAAAAGACCGAACGCCCAAGCGAAGACTCCGCGCCGAGAGAAAAGCGTTTCGCCTCCCATTCTTCTCACGACTCTTACCACCACAGCTCCTATCATCACGATGATGATCACGCTTCCGGCGGTTACGGCCACTCTTCGCACGAAGGTTATTCTCATCATTCTTCTTCAAGGAATTACGGTCATTCCGATGATCATGGTTACGGCCATAGCGAGCATCGTGGCTATGGGCATAACGATAACCGTTCCTCTGGGCATAGCGATAACCGCGATGCGCATGGCTATCGGGGCAAGAAGCGTTAAACCGCAAACCGCTTAGGCCAGAGGTATCCTCTGGCTTTTTTCTTTCTCAAAAAGAAAATCCCCCTTAGAAAAAAGGAGGATTTGGTTTTCGCTTTACTCTCAGTGTTTAAAGGGCGGCACATCGATTTCGATGTCGGAAAGCGGGAAGCTTACGCAAGGATGGATGTAACCATAAATTTTATCGGCCATCCGACGGCCATCGACTTTGCTGGGGATGTAAACCTCGCCCTTGATGAGTCGTGAGTGGCAAAAGCCACAAATGCCGGAACGGCAATGGGCTGGGGTCGCAATCCCCGCCTTTTCCAGGCTGCAAAGAAGCGACTCATCAGCGGAAATCGGAATCACGCGACTTTCGCCCGCGACAATAACCTTCATCTGATAATGGCCGCCGACTCCTTTTTCGGGATAAGAAGGATCGCGGCTGGGATTGTGAACTTCGCCGAAGAGCTCGTGGCGGATGAACTTTTGCCGAAGGGAGAGCTTCGGGGTTTCTTTCTCGAGGAAATCGTACATGGCCTGCGGCCCGCAGATGAAGAGCGAATACTCGCCTTCCGGGGCATATTTCCGAATCAATTCGGCACTCAAGAATCCCTTTTCGCATCCATCTTTCTCCTCGTTCGACAAAACGTTAACAAGATGGAAAGAGGGGCAACGCTTTTCGATGGCCTTGAAAGAGTCCTCAAACAAAGCATCGTCGAGGGTTTTGCTGCCATATAGAAGAATCAACTGGCAGTCTTCATCCCCATCCGCGATGGCTTTGGCCAAGGAGTAAAACGGGGTGATGCCGCTCCCACCCGCTAAGCCGATGACCGTTTTACCATCGCGGATCGGACTATAGGTGAATTGGCCTAACGGGGCCGAGGCGACCACGATGTCCCCAAGAGCCCAATGATCGAGAATGTAATTGGAGGCGAGCCCGCCTTGGGCCCGTTTGATGGTTAACGTATAGAAGCCTTCAAGGGATTCTTTCGGCGAAGAAGAAAGTGAATACGGCCGTGTCAATGTCGTTGAACCGATCGTTAAAGAAACCGAAAGATAACTGCCGGCTTTAAAATAGGCCAGTTCCTTCGTCTTCTCGCCATCCGGGACCAACACAAACGTCTTGCTGTCTCCGCCTTCATCGATGATTTTACTGATCTTGAGATGCTGTGAATCAGGATGAAGCGCCTTGGCTAAACGGTTGGCGATATAACCATCGAGCGGTTTGGCATCCTCGAGCGAGGCAGCGGCGATTTTCGCTTCGCGGTTCGGGATGGTCTTCGTGAAATCCATCTTATTAAGTGAACGAATGTTTGGCATGGTTTTGTCCTCCTTATTTCTGCTCTTTCGCCGCGGCGCCGGGTTGGAGCTGTTCGCTATTCTTGCCCGTCAATTTCTTAACGAGGCGATGTCCAATGAGGTTACCGGTGTAATAAGCGACGTTGAAACCGTCCCCTCGCATATAGTGTCCGCCGCAATACGAGAGATTCGCCACCGTGATGTCCTTTCTTTCTTCGGCGATGCGGGCCATCAAGTTATCCCAGCGCGAAAGCTGATAGCCATAGATGGTGCCCGTCGGTGTCCCTAAGTAACGAGCCATGGTGACCGGAGTCGCGATTTCAATCTCTTCGATATGAGGCCGAATCGCGATGTGGAGGGTATTCTCAGCATCAATAATGTATTTGAGCGCAATCTCATTCTTCCATTTCTCGTAACGTTCGGGCGTCATATCGGCGGGGATGTCTTCGCCAAAAACCGGCATCGTCAAAAAGAGGGTGCAGGTGCCTTTAGGGCTCGCATCAGGAATGACTTTATTGAGGCAGTTCACGATATAGATATCCCGTTTGTTGTATTGATCGCGCGCCTTGCGGGAATTCGAAATGAAAATCGTATAATCATCAAAACCCAATTCTTCTCGGGAACAGTCGAGTCCCAGATAAACCGTAGCCGTCGAAATGCCGAAAGAACGGGCGTTAATTAAGCGTTTGCTCCGTTCTGGCACCGCCGAAGACGGCGAAAGGTTGCTAACGCGATTCGGAATCAAATTGCTGACGATTTCTTTGGCGTAAACTTTCTTCTCATGGTTGATTTCCACCCCAATGGCCGCGCCTTTTTTGTCATAGAGGAAGGCCGTGACTTCGGAGTTATACCAGATATCGCCCCCATGCTCGAGAATGACCTGGCATAGCGAAAGCGAAAGTTCGTGAGAACGATATTTCGGCATCGCCGCGCCATCGATGATATAGGTCGACATCATGTTCCAATAATGGAAGGCGCTCAATTCATCGGTCGGCACGCCCAAATACCCCCAATAAGTGTCCATGATATCAATGGCCTTATCCGATAGTTTAAGGGCGTGAAGAACTTCATCCATCGAATGGGAGGCCATCCGCATGAAATTGCCATATTTAAAGGCCATGACCAAAGGATTGGGTTTGCCTTTCATCTTGGTGATGTATTGCGTCGCCTCCCAATCGTTGATCTGATATTTGAACAGCTTTTTCAGGGCTTTCTTCGAGCCCGGGCAATAACGTTCAAGCGAATCGCAAAAAGGGTCAACGCCCGCTTTAAGGGTCACGTCATAGCCATCCTCCCCTTTCACGATGCTGCGGAAAACATTGCGCTCATATTGCCATTCGGGTTGGGCGCCAAGCTCTTTGAAAATCGAATAAACGAGGTCGGGTTTTTCTTCGGTTCCGACCATGCAGAGCTCATGAAGTGAAGGCTCGAATTCAAAACGGCCCCGCACAAAACTCGAAGCGCAACCGCCTGGAAGATTGTGCTTCTCAAGGAGCAGGGTTTTTAATCCGCCCTTCGCGGTCGTCGCCGCCGCCGCTAAGCCACCGTTCCCCGCGCCGACAACGATAACGTCATAAGTTGTATCCATGAAAAATCCTCCACAGCACTTATTGGTATGTCCAATTTCAACATAGGCTATTTTTTTACGGGTTGTCAACCGATTTCATTTTTCCTTAATTATGGCGTGATATTTACTTCGATGATGAAGCGGATTATCATAAGAATTGCATTTGGTATGACCAGAGGCATTTGGCAAGGATTATGGGCTTCAACAAAATTAAAAACGTTTCGTTAACCGATCTTTTCGTCGAACAGGTAGAAAATATGATTCTCTCAGGCGAACTTTCGGTCGGAGAAAAACTGCCTTCTTCCCGGGAACTTTGTCTGAAAATGGGCGTCTCGAGGCAGGTGGTTTCCGCCGGACTCATCAAGCTGGAACAACTCGGCTTTATTCGCATTAAAACCCGCGAGGGAGTCTTTGTCTCGGATTACCGCGAGCAAGGAACGATCGAAACTCTCCTCGCCATCATGCGTTACCATGGCGGGACGATGCGGGAAGATGAGGTCCGTTCCTTATTGGAGGTGCGGGGCTCGCTTGAAAGCCTTTCTTGCCGGCTTGCGATCAATAACAGCAGCGAAACCCAGCTTCAGAAACTCAAGGTCGCCCTTGAGAAAATCCATCAATCGCGCGATCCCCAAGAAGCCTCAGAGGCAATCTTCGCCTTCCACCACTACATCGCCGTCTTGTCCAATAATGTCCTCTTGCCGCTCATGTATTATTCTTTTAAGCCCGAGGCCGAATACCTTTGGAGTTTAGCCTATAAACACGTCGGTTTAGACGAACTCTATCAAGAAAAGAAAAACCTTTTCGAAGCGATCCGAAACAAGGATTCGGATGCTGCCATCGCCCAAACCAAAGCGACGATTGATCAATCGATTCGGGACTTAAAGCTTTATTCGAACTGATCCCCGCAATAAGAAAAAAAGGACCCAGTTTAAATAGCCTTGAGGCATCTTTCTTTTTAAAGGAATCGAAAGCAAAAGATCAATAGTAATAATAGACGCTCGACATCGCTTCGGCTTCGTTATCGTGATCGGTGCAATCGATCGCAATCGCTAAAGCGAGAACCGCAAGTTCATCCTCGGGGTTGGGGCAAGAAAGATAAAAGACGTTGCCCCAAGATAAAATCTTGCGTTGGACCATGCCCATCGGGACGTCCTTCTTGAACATCTGGTAGTTCCAGCCCAGGATATCGCCATCGATGCGGCAATCGAGGAAATCCACGGCGTAGCGCGGATGGAAGAAGGAGAGCTTTTCTTTAATCGTCCCTTGGAGTTCGCCATGAAGATAGATCTCGTATTTCTTCAAGAAGGACCAAATCTTCTCATGGATGTAGGCCACTTCTTCGCCTTTGGCATTGCAGATGTGAATTTTATGTCCTAACGAGAAAACCTCGCCGCGGACCGTGTAGAGAAGATTCTCATTTTCATCGAAAACGTCGTAGCTTTCCTTCCAAGAGAAGATGTGTTCTTTAATGCAAAGGGCCATAAGGGTCTCCTTTTAATTTTTTCCATTGTAACGTAAAAAGAAGGAAAACTCACGCGAAGGAAAAGGCCTCACCCTTTCGGATGAAGCCGATTTTCATTTAGAGCGATTCGTGAGCGGAACGGGCGATGACATCGAGCTGCTGCTCTTTGGTAAGATCGATGAATTTCACCGCGTAACCCGAGACTCGGATCGTGAAGTTCGCGTATTCGGGTTTCTCCGGATGCGCCATCGCATCTTTGAGCTTATCGATGCCGAAGACGTTGACGTTAAGGTGGTGAGCGCCTTTATGAAAGTAACCATCGAGCACCCGGACGAGGGTCGCGATCCGTTCCTCTTTGCTGTGACCTAAGGTCTGCGGAGCGATCGTTTGCGTGTTCGAAATGCCATCAAGCGCGTATTCATACGGCAATTTAGCCACTGAATTGAGCGAGGCTAATAAACCGTTCTTTTCGGCGCCATAGGCGGGATTAGCGCCGGGCGAGAGCGGTTCGCCCGCTTTGCGGCCATCCGGCATGGAGCCCGTGGCTTTGCCATAGACGACGTTGCTGGTGATCGTGAGAATCGAGGTGGTCGCTTCGCTATGCCGATAAGTCGACTGCGCGGCGATTTTGCCCATGAAAGTCTTGAGGAGATTCACGGCAATATCATCGGCTCGATCATCATCGTTGCCATAACGGGGGAAATCCCCTTCGGTTTGATAATCGACGACCAAACCCGAGGCATCACGGATGGTTTTCACCTTGGCGTATTTGATCGCCGAAAGCGAATCGACGACATGGGAGAAACCGGCGATACCCGTTGCGAAGGTGCGGCGAACGTTGGTATCGATGAGGGCCATCTCGCTCGCTTCGTAATAATACTTATCGTGCATGTAATGGATGAGATTGAGGGTGCTCACATAGATGTGGGCAAGCCAATCCATCATGTCGAGGTAGCGGCTCATGACCTCATCGTAATCGAGATATTCCGAGGTGATAGGGCGATATTGCGGCCCCACCTGTTCGTGAAGTTTTTCATCGATGCCGCCGTTGATCGCGTAAAGAAGACATTTCGCGAGGTTGGCTCTCGCGCCAAAGAATTGCATCTCTTTGCCCGTCTGAGTGGCGCTCACGCAGCAGCAAATCGAATAATCATCGCCCCAAATCGGCCGCATCACATCGTCGTTTTCGTATTGGATCGACGAGGTATCGATTGAAATCTTCGCCGCGTAATCGCGGAAAGCTTCGGGGAGGCGAGCGCTATAAAGCACCGTGAGGTTAGGCTCGGGCGAGGAACCCATATTCTCTAAGGTATGAAGGAAACGAAAATCGTTCTTGCTGACCATGCTTCGGCCATCTTGGCCTAAGCCCGCCACTTCGAGGGTCGCCCAAACCGGATCGCCCGAGAAAAGCTGGTTATAGGAAGGGATCCGGGCGAATTTGACCAGCCGGAGTTTCATGACGAAATGGTCGATGAGTTCCTGAGCCTGTTCTTCATTAAGAATGCCCGCTTGCAGATCGCGTTCGATATAAATATCAAGGAAGGTCGAGACCCGGCCGACCGACATCGCCGCGCCGTTTTGGGTCTTGATCGCGGCGAGATAGCCAAAGTAAAGCCACTGCACCGCTTCTTTCGCGCTACGGGCAGGCTTGGCGATATCGTAGCCATAGCTCGAGGCCATTTCTTTCATCGCTTTTAGGGCGTTGATCTGGTCGGTGATTTCTTCGCGGAGCCGAATGCTTTCTTCATCCATTCTCTCGACGCCCACCATCGTCTTGTCGTGTTCTTTTTCTTCAACGAGGAAATCGATGCCATAAAGGGCAATCCGACGATAATCGCCGACGATGCGGCCCCGACCATAGGTATCGGGAAGCCCGGTGATGAGTTTGGCATGACGGACTTTCAGCATCTCGGGCGTGTAGGCATCGAAAACACCTTGGTTATGGGTCTTATGATACTTCGTGAAAATCTCATGAAACTTCGGCGAAGGCTTATAGCCATAGGTCGTCAAAGCCTCTTCGGCCATGTTAATGCCACCAAAGGGCATGAAAGCCCGCTTCAAGGGTTTGTCGGTTTGCAAACCGACGATTTGCTCCAAACTCTTTGAATCATCGCTGATATAAGAAGCCGGATAAGAGGTAATGGTGCTGACCACGTCGCTCTCCATATCGAGGACGCCGCCTTTGGAGCGTTCTTCTTTTTGAAGCTCTTGGACCTTCGCCCAGAGCGTCTTGGTCGCCTCGGTGGGTCCCTTCAAGAAACTCGCATCGCCATCATAAGGCATGTAGTTCCGCTGAATAAAGTCCCGCACATTCACTTCGTTTTCCCAAGCTCCGGCTTGGAAGTTTTTCCATTCTGTTTTCATTTGTTACTCGTCCTTTCTCGATCGAACGGCTCTATTCTAAAGAGCCCTTTGACGACAAACTTTGATTTAAATCAATTTTGCTGCTTTTTTCGTCCTAAGAGGATATCCTCGGCGTTTTTGACTCGTTCAGGAGAGGGCGGATCAACCGCTTTGAGGAGATAAGGAATCCCTAAGCTCTCCCATTTGTATTCGCCTAACTTGTGGAAAGGCAAGACCTCAATCTTTTCGACGTTATCAAGCGTCTCAATGAACGCTCTTGTTCGATAGAGATAATCATCGTTATCGGTCCAGCTCGGCACGAGAACGTGGCGGATCCATATCGGTTTGTGGATGGAGGAGAGATAACGGATGCCATCGAGGATGTTGTCATTCGGATGCTCGGTGAGCTTTTGATGCATCATCGGATCAATCACCTTGATATCGACGAGGAGCAAATCCGTATAACGCATCAGTTCCTCGAATTTCGAGAAATAAACGGCTTCGCGCGTGAAAGGCTGCAAGGCTGTATCGATGCACGTGGAGATGTTCCGCGCTTTGGCTTTCTTAAAAAGATCCAAGAGGAAATCGATTTGAAGCAAGGGCTCGCCCCCACTGACGGTAATGCCGCCATCCTTGCCCCAATAATCGCGGTACCGTTCCGCCTTATCGAGCAGTTCATCGGCCGTGACGAGATTCGTCGTATTCGGATCCCACGTATCGACGTTATGACAGTAGCGGCAGCGCATCGCGCATCCTTTTAAGAAGATGACGAAACGCGTACCAGGCCCATCAACGGAGCCAAAAGTTTCGATGGAATGAAGTCGTCCTTGAATCATGGCTTTTTCCCTCCTGCTTTAAGCGCTCCTCTATTGTCCCTGGTTGAGGGAACAATAACTTTGATTTAAATCAATCTTCGGCTAAATCTTTTAGCCCTTCAAAATCGACGATTCGAAAGCCGCTTTGACCGACTTTCTTCAAATAGCCTTCTTCGATGAGTCCCTGAAGTTTCCGCGATACCGTCTCCGGGCGTAAGGACACCGATGCAGCGATATCGTCTAAGCGCAAAGTCAGTTCCGGCTCGACGCTCCGCTCTTGGCGGTAAAGGAAGAACTTCGCGATGCGCTTGGTGGGGTCAGCGGTCGAAAGAATCAAATTGCGTTCATTGGCGTCGTGAAGTTTCTTGGATAAAAGGGTGATCACCCGCAAAGCGGTCTCCCGATTCTCGATGGCGGATTCAAAATCCTTTTTCAGAATTTGGCAATAACGGGTTTTCCGTAAGGCCACCGCCGAATAAGGATAATTGGCGTCTCCTAGGAATAAGGATTCCCAAATGACGTCCCCGCTAAGGAATAAACCGATGATCTGTTCACGCCCTTCCGAATCGAGACTCGAAAGTTTGACCGCGCCTTCGCGTAAAACGAAAAGCGAAGTAATCTTTTCGCCTTCCTCGAAAAGAAAGGCGCCTTTATCGGCTTCTTTAAACACGGCGTGGGACTGGACCAATGCTTTTTCTTTGGGCGAAAGACCCGAGAGAAAAGGGATCGACTCCACGCAGTTTTCCGTGCACTCTGTACAAGGCAATGATGCCATTTTCCCCGCTCACCCCTCCCCGAATTAGCCCTAATCCTACACGAGTGCAAGCGATTGTTGCTGTTTTCTTTTTAGAAAGAAAAAAGAAACGACAAAGAGATGCGGAAATGCGTTCAAGGGAAAACTAAATGTAAAGATTGCAGTTGAAGTCAGCCATCTTCCTTCACAAAAAAGTTACGCCTTAGGAATCCTTCAGGGCGTAAATTTACGCCTTTTAAAATCCGGAGGGCGTAGCTTTTTGGCGCGAAAAAACGGGAAACCCTTTATTAACCATTGTCCATCTCATCTTTCTTATTTCATCACCGCCGATTTTTTCGCTTTATCCCGAGGCTAGAATGCTCTAGGATTGTTCCGTAAAATCATTCTGAAATGGGTTTTTGATTGAGGAGAAAGATCATGAGCGATGAAAAAATATTCGGCCAAAACTTCCCGATGGAGGAATCCTATCTTTCCCCTCATGGCAATTTACGGCTTTGCAAGTTCCTTAGTCTAATCCAAGAAGTCGTTCTTGGCGGTTCGGATTTTGTCGGCGTCGGAGTCGAAAAGGTCAAAACCAAAAACCTCTATTGGGTCGTCATGAGTTACCGTTTTGAGATTACCCGAATGCCCACGATCGGCGAGACGATCTTTATCCAAACCTATCCGGGCAAAAGCCGTTCGTTTGTCTACCCTCGTTATTTCATCGTCCAAGACGGAAAAAAGAACATCATTATGCGCGGCATTTCGATGTGGGCGCTTCTCGATCATGCGACCCACCGCCCCGTCACGCCAGAAGTTAGTGGCTTCGAAGCCAATTATGTCTACTCTTTCCCCGAAGAACTTCCTTGGCCTCGCACGATGCCGTTAGGAGACCTCCAGCTCAAAGAAAGCCGCCTCGTTCGCGATAGCGACATTGATTTCAATGGTCACATGAGCAATATCCGTTATATGGATTTCGCTCTAGACACTGAAAGTCTGGATTTCTTTGATAGGCATAAAGTGACCGCGTTCCAAATTAACTATTCCAGCGAAACCACAGTCGGAATGACGATGGACATTTACACGAGTGAAGCCCCACGCGCCCACTCTTACCAAGGCCGCGTCAACGGAAAAACCGTTTTCTCTCTCCAAGTGGAGTTTGAATAAAAAAGTCCGTTTTGCAAAAAAGATAGGCTTTTGCGGAGATATTGATCTTTTCTTTGAAAAGGTTTTTGTCCGTTTTTGCGAGGAAAAGGCTTTTTTCGCCTCATTTTTGAAGAGTCAAGTTATTGTTAACCAACCCAAAAGGGTGTACTCTAAATTTCGGAATTAGAGCCCTCTACGAGGGCAAGATGCGACAATTACAAAGATGCCGATACGACAACTCCCCCGATTTTTATGGTAAAGCCAGCGCCAAACCTTGATGCCGCCGCGATTGAGGCGATTCAATCGATCCCCACAGGGGTTGGCATTTTTGATGTCGTCGGTCGCTCGATTCAGATGCGTTTCCTCAACGATGGCTATTATCAAATGATCGATAGTCCCAGGGAGAGCCGGAATCATATTTTTGCCACTTCTCCGCTTATTGCGGTTCATCCGGATGACCAAAACGGTTTGCTTGATGAAGCGATTGCTTCCATCGCCCAAAGTCGTTTATTCGAATTCCGCTTCCGCGTTTTAACGAATGCCAAACAATATCTCTGGTTAGGCATCAAAGCGACCCATAAGAAGATCGACGACCATACCGAACGTTTTTTCGCATCCTACTACAACGTCAATGACCTCGTCCAAACTCAAAAAGAGCTTCAGCAGCATAGCGAAGAACGCGATACGATTTTGGACTCGATTCCTGGCGGCGTTGCCATTTTTTCATCCCATGACGGCGAAATCCGCCTCGACTACACCAACCCCGGTTTTTACGCCCTTCACCATGGCAGCGAAACCTATTGGAAAAGTCAAAGCAAAAACCCGGTGGATTGGCTCACGCCAGAAGACCGCATCCTTTTTGAACAAGAATTCGCCGACATCAACTCCGGCAAGAAAAAAGAAGGCGATGTCGTCTACCGCATCATCGGCGAAGATCAAAAACTCCATTGGGTCAATAACCAATTCCGCCCGGCTTACCAGGAAAATGGCGTTTCCTATTTCTACGCTTCCTTTGCTGACCTTGATTCTTTAAAAGATGCCGAAGAGCAAATGTTTCAAACCCGTCAGATGTACGAAGATGCCACCATGACGGCCAAATTGATTGTCTGGACTTATGACCCTGAGACAAAGCAAGTCCAAATGATGCAAAGTGGCTATACCAAAGAGGTCTGCGCTCAGCTCGGCGTTCCCTTATTGATCAAGAACATCCCGGAATCCTTGCTTCCTTATATTGAGCCGGAAGACCGTGAAAAATTCAGCAATGCCTATAAGGCGATGGACCAAGGCTCGGCCTATGCCGAAGCGGAGTTCCGTTTCAAAAATCCCCTGCAAACCTCCATCCAATATGAGCGAATGGTCTTAAAAGGATCGTCAATAAAGCCTCGGGAAAATCATTCGTCTATTGCTGCGGGCAAAATATCACCTCCTTTAAAGCAAGCTGAGGAACGTTTTATTTAAGCCTATAACAAACTTGATAACCCGAATTACTATGGGGTCTTCCACTTGAATTTGACCCGCAACTGGTGCGGCGATGGCAAGGCGGGCAAAAGCCGGATCAAAAACGTCCTCAAGATTCAGGATTCCGGAACCGTCGATGGCTATTTCAAGGCCTTCGCCGGATTAATCGCCGACGAAGGAATCCGTTTGAATTTCTTCAAACGTTTTGACCGAGAACTTCTTTTAAAACAATTCGAAGAGGGCATCGAAAGCATCTCAATCGAATACCCCGTTGTCCACAAAGATGGCGACCGCCACTGGCGTTTAGGCACACTCTCCATGATGAAGAACCCCAACACCGGAGACGTCGAGGCCGTCACCTATTCCACCGATATCGACCAGCAAAAATACGATGAATTCGTGATGAACGAATTGATGCACGACCATTTCGATTACATCGCCTTGATTCACCCTTACGACAAGAGCTTCGAACTCCGCAGCCGCGGCGACCAAATCCGTTTCGCCAAGATCGGAGAGCGGATGTCTTACGAAGAAGCCCAGCAAAGAGTCCGAGCGACTTTCACGGACGAAAACGAAGCCAAGCGATTTGATGAAGCCGTCGGCTACAAAGAGATGATCCGTGACTTGAGCCGGGCAGGCTTTCGCAGCACCACTTACCTTATCACGCGCAACGGTCAGGTCGAATGCTCTAACATCCATTACAGCTGGCTCGAGTATCCTGGCGGCGATATTTTGATGATTCGTTCCAACATGACGGACGCCTACCGCAAAGAGCAACTCCGGCTTCGCGAACTCGAAGAAGCTCGCGACAAAGCCAATGCCGCCAATTTGGCTAAATCGGAATTCCTTTCTCGGATGTCCCATGATATTCGTACGCCGCTCAACGGCATCATCGGAATGAGCTATCTTGTTAGTGAACAAAACAACCCACCCAAAACCGTAGACTGCCTAAAAAAGATCGATACATCCTCAAAGTTTTTGCTTAGTCTCATCAATGACGTCCTTGATATGTCCAAGGCCGAGAGCAATAAGATTACTTTCCACCTCGAACCCTATTCCTTCCTCGAACTCGACAATTACATCGATTCCTTGATTCGACCCCTGTGCCAAGCCAAGGATCAAAAGCTCATCATCGACGCAAGCCGAGAGGATGACGAATTATCGCCCTTAGCGGACAAACTCCGAATCAACCAGATTCTTTTTAACCTTCTTTCCAACGCAGTTAAATACACCCCAGAAGGCGGAACGATCCATTATCAAGCGAGCGCCAAGCGATTAGGAAACAATAAGCTGAGCGTGAGCTATCTCGTCCAAGACAATGGCATTGGAATGAGCCAAGATTTCCAAAAGAACCTCTTCCAGCCTTTCATGCAGGAAGATCGAGTCTCCCCCGAACTCCATGGCACGGGCTTAGGCTTGTCCATCGTCAAAAAATTCGTTGATGCAATGGGCGGACAAATCCAAGTCCAAAGCGAGATTGGCAAAGGAACGAGTTTCATCGTGAGCCTCGTCTTTGATGCGCTTCCCACTCAAAAATCCCCTGCAAAAACCCCCTCGATGCTTCCAGAGAAACACCACGAAACCTCTTTTCAAAACAAGCGTTTCCTCTTATGCGAAGACAATACCCTCAACCAAGAAATCGTCAAAGCGCTTCTTTCGGAGAAAGGCGCTTCGGTCGAAGTGTGCGCTAACGGAGCGATTGGCCTTCAGACCTTCAAAGAATCCCCCGAAGGTTATTACGACGTCATTCTCATGGACGTCCACATGCCCGTGATGGAAGGTTACGAAGCCACGAAACGAATTCGGGATCTTGAGAGAAAAGATGCCAAGAGCGTTCCGATTATCGCGATGACGGCGGATGCTTTTACCGAAGACATTCAAAAGGCCCACGATGCCGGAATGAACGGCCACATTGCCAAACCGATTGATCCTCGGCAGCTTTATACGACCTTGTCCTCCTTATTGAACCCCTAAAGATTTTCTTTCGATAAAACGGAGTAACAACGATGCGTTGTTGCTCCTTTTTCTTTGTCCCTAAGACAATAGAGGCGAGGTCCCAATCCATGAAAAAAATCCCGTTGACAATCCTCCTTCTCTCCCTTCTCCTTAGTAGCTGCGCTTCCACGACCACGTTGAATCGAACCGAAGCTCAAAATCGGCTTTATGAAATCCAAAAGGCCGAAGAAGATGACACTTTCGCGCTACCGACCAAGGCCCGAATTGAAACGTGTTACCAAGACGTCAACGGAAAGATGACGATGGATATCTCGCTATCTACGGAAGGTTATATTCATATCCAAGAAACCGACCAAAACTCCTCAGTCCAGCATCATAACGAAATGTTCATTTATTTGAAAAATGGCTATCTCTACGATGTCAGCGAATCCAGCAGCGGAAAAAGTTATTCGAAGACTCTCATCACGAGCGAAAACGAAGCCGCTGCTCGCTCCTCTTTCACCTTACACAAAGACGGTTTCTTAAGAAAAGTCAGCGAACTCCAAGCCATCCTTTCGCGTTTTGAGCAATATCCGCCGGCTACTGAAACCTATTCCATAAAAGGAACAGGCGATCTTGAAGCCCACTATAGTTACATCATCTCTTCTTCAAGTTTCTCCAGCGAAGACTGGCTTTTCCAAAATAATCTTTTTGTCTCTTTCCGTCGCGAACAGGGCGACGATGAAGAATATGAAATCTATCATTGGGGCGAAAGCGTCATGGTTTATCCCGACCTTAGTCTCTACCAGGAAGTTGCTGAACTTTAGGATCAAAGATCCCCGGGCTTCCGGTTTTCGGATTCTTGGCTGGTGAAGCCATGAGGGTAACGCGACTTCAATTTATCCAAATTCCCCTGCAAAACCTCATCCAAATTGACATTGAGGGCCGTGGCGGCCTCCGCCAAATACCACGCGATATCCCCCAATTCTTTCTTGAGATGTTCCTCATCCAAAGGGTGGCCTTGAAAAAGGTGTTTCTTCACGAGATCCACCGCTTCGCCCGACTCGCCGCAAAGCCCCATCACGCTATTGACGAGAACTTCTTGGGGATTAAGTTTCGGATTGAGGGTTTGCATTGCTTCTTTTTGATAGGTATTAACGTCCATGGTTTTAGTCCTTCCTTTCGTGAAGTATTTCCATCAAAAGATGGGCTGTGGATTCCGGATCGTCCATGAAGTGAACGATGGTGATTCGCTTTTTTCCCCCATCATTCCAAAAGAAGATAAGACGGGCATAAAGCTTAAACGACAAAGGGCCGACTTGAAGCGAGAATAAGCGGAAGATCGCCGGCTTCGTGATTTGATCCAAAGGGATAATCGCACATTTGCCCTTCCAATCCCGGATGCCGACTTGCCGCGTCTCCAAGTTCAAATACACGTTCGCGGTCCCTTCTTTATCATTTTCCTTTTTGGCGCCATAGATATAAAAGAAAACCAAGATGGCGATAATCGGGCCTAAGACAATCAAACCCCAAAAGACAGTCCAAGCGAGCCAGTCCGGTTGGATTTTTTTGACCCAGACATTGGCGTAAAACGGGAAGAGGGAGATCAAAAGGACGACCAAAAGAGGCATGCCGATATAATCAAAGATCCCTAAGAATTTCCGCCGGCCAATCACCAGCCCTTCAAAAGGGACATCTCCTTTTCCTTCGAGATGAAGCGTGGTCGGAGAAATCCGATCGTATGTCGTCCAGTCCACGGTTTGATTGTGATCCATGGTTTTAATTATAGAGCTTTGGATAAGAAAAATCGTCCGAAGATAACCTCGGACGATTTAAGCTGATCTTTCGAAACTACTTCTGAACTTGACCGGAGTTCGGAGTAGATGCGGCAAGCGCTTGTTTCTTCAAGACTTCTTGCTCGTAAGCCGCCTCTTTCGCCGCGTGTTTCGCCGAGAGTTCTGCTTTCTCTTGGTTCCACTTCGCACCCGCTAACGGGAAGAAGTACATTGCGACGAAGGAAAGGACAAGGAGAATTCCCGGAATCAACATCCAGGCGATGAAGAGGCCATTTTTCGCCCCATCGGATTGCTTAGCAAAATTCGTAAGAACTTCGCCAGTTTCACTCGTCGTGGTGATGCTCGTATCAAGACCTAAGGCGGCGAAGATGCCATTATAAGCAACCGCCGCCAAGGACATGGCCGGTTTCGTGATGAGCGAGTTAACACCCGCGTAGGTGCCTTCCCGCCGGGAACCATTATCGATTTCATCCTTATCAATGACATCGCCATTGATGACCGGAATGAGGTACATACCTCCAGCAAATCCCACGCCAATGAAGAAGAATGAGAGGATCGTCGCGACGAAATAGCGGCCTAAGAAAGCGCCAAGGAAACAGCCAAGAGCGAAGAGCGCACACATAATGAGCGTCAAGACTTTCGCCCCGAGTTTTTCCCGCATCTTCACATCGAAGACGAGAGCGAGAACCACGCCGACGAGCATCGCGCCATAGCAAATGTACATCGCTGTATTCTGATTGCCCGTGCCCATCCAGGTTTCGCCCCACATCGGGAAGCAAGCGCTGATGCCATCCATCAAGGATGTCTGAGCAAACATAACGGTGAAAGAGATGACTTCGAAGAGTAAAAACGACTTGTTCTTAAGGCAAGCCCATAAGCCAGCCCAGAACTTCGGCTGCGGCTCATCTTTGACATAACCATTTTCATGATAGAAGAAGGTTGAGAAAAAGATCACGATGCCTGCGACAACGCCGATTCCGCACATGATACCGAAGAAGTACCAATAGCCTTTCTTCAAAATCTGGTCCAAGAAACCATTGAGGAAAAGCGGAACACCAGTCGAAATCGCTGAGAAGGCAATCTTCCAAACAAAGATCGGTGAACGAGCTTTGTTGGTGACGGCCATTTCATAAGGCATAACGTAGAGGGCCGAAGCGACAGCGGTATAAAGGGTATCGAAGAGGAAAAGGCTAAGCGCCATTTGAATGGAAAGGAACCACTGAACGCCCTGCATCGCTGGGAAATTCATCCAGCAAAGAATGAAAAGGGCAGCGTAGATCGGTCCACCATAACGGATCCACGGAATCCGGCGGCCAAGTTTATGCTTGGTCCGGTCGGCGATGAAGCCATAAATCGGATCGTTAATGGCGTTCCAAATGCCGAAGAGAATCCAAACGATGGCGGCATACCCCGCATCGAGTCCGAGATAATAAATGAAGAAATAATTGATGACGGAGCCTTCGGCGAAGCTGCACATCAATGAGCAAAGCGAATCCGCGAATGAGAGCGAGACCGCTGACTTGACCGGCACTTTCTTCTCGTGCTGGATTGCGGGCTCACCCGCGTCGGAAGTAGGCATCATAGTTTTTCCTCCTGAATATAACCCAGGTATTATCCTGGTGAAAAACCTAATTAAGATAAACGCCAGACAAGACGATCTGGGCGATCTTCGTGACCGCCTCGGTGTAAGTCATGTGATTTCGGACAAGGAAGTCGGGTTGGAAGAGCATCTCGTAGCTCTTGGCCAACATATTGGTTAAAAAAGAAGGGGTAACATCGCACCGGAGCGTCCCGTCTTTCTGGGCGATTTCGACCAAGCGCGTGAAATAGTCCCACTGCATTTCATACGCTTTCATCAAATGCGCATAGAAGTCAGGCTCATATTTGTGAATGGCGGAGAATTGGCTCACATCGAGCAAGGTTTCACTGGTGGTTTTAATGGTCAAGATCTTCAAGAGTTTGTCATGAGTAGAGAGACTTGTATCTTCAAACACGCCCTTTTGTGCTTGGAGAATTTCATCCATGGTCCGCTGCAAAAGGCGTTCATAAATATCGGTCTTGCTATCGAAAACGGTATAGATGGTTTTCTTCGCCATATGGAGGTAACGGGCAATGTCGTTTAATGTGACGGCTGGCCCCAGGCGGTTGAACTCGTGAATAAAGCCTTCAAAGATTCGGTTTTCGAGGGATAAAGTGCTCATAATTGGAAACCCATTTTAATTTTGTGGTTTCCATTGTAAGCCCATTCATAGACAGAAAACAACACTTTTTATATATTTTTTATCGCTGCAATGGCCTTAACTCAAAAATTTAAGAGCCAAAAAATCAAGACCTATTTTCACCGATGCCTTCGAGATAAGCTTAGTCGTCCTCCTCGCCACGAAATCAGCAAAAAATCCAAGAGAATTTCTTTAAACTTTTTAAAAAACATCTAAAAACACTATGTCTGTTTCTTCTCTTTAAAATCGGAAATAAGTAAAGGCTAAATATCTCGAATAAGCGAGAGCTATTAACCCTGCAAAACCCCATTCCTTTTTCTAAAACCGCCTTCTTTTCAAGGGAAGCGGCGGGAAAAGGTTTTTCTTTTATGATAAACTAGCAAACGAATGAAAGTTCAAGCCTTCAATCCTTATTTGCCTTCCTATGAATACGTTCCCGATGGCGAACCCCATGTTTTCGAAGGCCGCCTTTATGTCTATGGTTCCCACGACCGCTTCAACGGATTGGGTTTTTGCCTCAACGACTATGTGGCCTGGAGTTGTCCAATCGACGATCTCGGCGAATGGCGTTACGAAGGCGTCATCTTTAAAAAGAAAGATGTCCCGCCTTATTTTAGCGATAATACCATTCTTTGGGCACCTGATGTTACCCGAGGAAAAGACGGGCGTTATTACCTTTATTTCTTCGTGGGGAAAGCCCGGCCCAATGATAACCGAATCCGCGTCGCGGTGAGTTCAAGTCCAGCTGGGCCTTTCACCTACTACGGGGCTTGCCATTATCAGGATGGGGTGGATCTCGGGACCCGTAAAGGCGAACTCAAAAGTTTCGATCCCGCCATCTTCATCGACGACGATGGGAAGATTTATCTCTACTCGGGCTTTGGCGCGCCTTTTTATAACCCCTTCATCCATCATGGCTGGAAATCGAGCAAAAAAGGTGCGATGGTCTATGAATTGGCGGACGACATGTTGACGGTTAAACAGGGCCCTTCTTATATTGGCGTGCCCGCTGAAAGCCAAGGAACGCCCTATGAAGGACACGGTTTCTTCGAAGCGAGTTCTTTACGAAAGCTCAGCCACCATTATTACTTCATCTATTCCTCGATCCAAGGCCATGAACTTTGCTATGCCAAAAGCGATTATCCTGACCATGGCTTCGCCTATGGTGGCACTCTTGTTTCGATAGGCGATATCGGATATCAGGGAAGGTTGGCTAAACAAGCAGACAATTACACCGGCAACACCCATGGTTCCATCGTCGAAATTGGTGGCCACTATTACGTCTTTTATCATCGGCAAACCAATCTCAATCAGTTCTCCCGCCAAGGCTGTGCCGAAGAAATCTTTTGCGACAAAGAGGGAAATTTCGCCCAAGTCGAAACGACCTCCTGCGGCCTCAATGGCGGACCACTCCAAGGCTTAGGACGTTATGAGGCGAGAATCGCCTGCAACCTCTCGAGCAAGAATGGAACCAAGTTCTATAGTTTTCTTCGCCTGAAATCTCTCAAGAAAAAGCAACCTTATTTCACCCAAGAGGGGGCTGACCGCGAAGAGAATGGCAACCAATACATGGCCAACCTCACTTCGGGGGCGTGGTGTGGTTTTAAATATTTCCTCATGGATAAACCCAGCCACATTACTCTGAGCGTTCGGGGCAATGGCACCGGCCGGGTTCTTTTACGGACTTCTTGGGAAGGAAATCCCGTGGCGATGATCACGGTGACTCCGGCCCCGACGTGGAGCGATTTCTCTGCAGATCTCGCTCCGATGGAAGGAAAAGTGGCCTTGTTCTTCACTTATGAAGGAACGGGCCACATCGATTTCGCCTCGTTTACGCTCAGCTAATCATTTCTTCTTTTTCAGAATCCGGTTATAGCCTTTGCCTTCTTTGACGCAGCGACTCACCCGGGCTAAAGTCGCCGAAGAAATTTTGGTTTCTTTGGTGACGTCTTGATAGGTTTCTCCCGCGATTAAAAGCTTAGCGGCGTGGAGGCGAGACGAAAGGGAATTCAACTCCTCGACGCTTAAAAGATCATCGAGAAAATAACGGCAGTCTTCGAGATTATCCACATCAACAATCGCTTGATAAAGCTCTTCAAGCTCCTGTTTTTTGGTCTTGGGATCTTCTTTCATCGTTATCCTCTTTTTCTCCTTGAGAAAGGAACTCTCGAAGTTCCGGGCTCGTAGGAGTCTGGAGAAGACGAGAATCTCCTTGCTCTACAATCATACCATCTTCGAGGAAAACGATGCGATCGGCAATCGCGGCAGCGAAGGCAATTTCGTGGGTAACGACAATCAAAGTCCTTCCGCTGGCTTTGAGTTTCTTCAATAAATCCGCCACTTCGAGCTTAAGCCGAGGATCCAAAGCGGACGTAGGCTCATCAAAGCAAAGAATCTCCGGATTCAAAGCTAAGGCTCGAGCCAACGCAACCCGTTGGGATTCCCCACCGCTCAAGGAATAAGGGAAATCCTTGGCAATCTTGTTCAAATGGAACTCTTCGAGAAGCGCAGCAACTTTCTTTTCATTGGCCTCTTCTATCCCTTGCCAGGCTTTCCGATACGCTTCCTTCCGGGCGAAAAAGCCCAATGATGCCACCTGGACTTTGAGGGCTTTTTGACTTTGGAGTTTCAAGGGAAGCATCACATTATCGTGAACGTCATACTGAGGGAAAAGGTGAAAGCCTTGAAATACCAAGCCAAAATGGGCCCGGCGCGCGGCTTTATCTTCTTCATTTAACTTCAAGGAAGCGGAATAGAGTTCTTGCCCCGATAACGTGATTTTCCCCGCATCGGGAGTTTCCAAAAAACAGAGCATTCGTAAGAGAGTGGTCTTGCCACTGCCGGAATTGCCCAAAATCACGAGGATCTCGCCTTGCTCTAAGCCAAAAGAAGCCGCTTGAAGCACGGGGCGTCCCTTGAAACTCTTCGCTAAATTTTCGACCTCAAGATATGCCATAACATCACGCTTTGAAATACTCCAATTTCCGTTCCGCTTTTTTCAATATCACTGACAAAACCCCATTGAAAATGAGATAGAAGACCCCAGTGTAGAAGAGAACCCAGATGATGGCGTAGGTCGCCACGATCTTTTGAGCGGTCAAAAGAATCTCGCTCACCGCGATGACCCGGGCCAGAGCGGTATCCTTCACTAACGAAATCGTCTCGTTCGATAAGGGCGGCAAAATCTTTTTCAATATCGGAAGGAATAGCACCCGCGTAAAGATTTGACTCCGGGAGAATTGAAGCATCAAGGCGGCATCCTTTTGCCCTTCGCTCACGGATTGATAACCGGAACGGAAGATTTCGGAGAAGTAAATGCCATAGTTGATGCTTAAGGCCACGAGCACCGCGACGAAACGGTCGATCCCTTGCCAGTTGAAAAGCAATCCAGGGACATAGAAAATCACGATGATTTGGAGCATTAATGGCGTGCCGCGAATCACCCAGATAAAGCCTTGCATGAAATAATGCAATCCCTTGAGCCGGCTGAGCGTCATTCGACAAAAGAGGACCCCAAGGGGGATGGCGATAATCCAGGTAAGGGCGAAAAGGAGGATCGTGACGCCAAAGCCTTGCAATAATTCTTGTGTGACCTCAAAAAAATCCATAATTACGCCATATACGCAATCGGAGCAAAGACGGTATAACCAATCGTCAGCGTTCCTTTTGAAACGATGTAGTCCCAGGAGGAGTGATCGCTGAGACTGTCATAACTCGTAAAAGCCTCTGGGGCGACCAATGCCGCGCTAAGCCCATAGGCTGATGCAATCGCCATGGTCGTCTCGGTTTGATAGAGGCTCTGCAGAGCTCCATTGATTTTCGCCACCAAAGCATCTTCGCCTTTGCGGGCGCCGATGCCATAGTATTCGCTGCTGTTCTCATAATCCGAAAGTTGTTTAAGGCTTTTGCCATAGGAAGTCGAATCCGCTAAGTAGTAACCCGCCATGACCCCATCAATGATGGCTAGATCAGACGTACCGGATAAGACTTCGGTCAAAGCATCGATTTGGCTTGTGACTTCAATCTTCTGCGAAGCCTTGAAAAGAAGATCGCCATCGAAAGCATCACTGCCGGCGCTACCCGCTTCAACCGCGACTTTATACGCGGTTGAACCAGAGAGGGCCGTTTGGCTGTTCTTACCCACCACCACTTGCTTATTCACCATGTAAGGAATGGAGAAAGAGAGAGCTTGTTGCCGCTCCTCGGTGATCGTAAAACCATTCCAAATCAAATCGATGTTCTTGCTGGAAAGCTCGATTTCTTTTTGTTCCCACACAATCTCCTGGAATGCCACTTTCACCCCAAGTTCATCGCCGACTTTTTTGGCGAGATCAATATCGAAACCCTTCAAGGTTTTGGTGGTTCCGCAGGCGCTTAAGGCCATTAGAGAAGCCGAGAGAATAGCGGAGACAGCGACTGTTTTTGTGTATTTCATAAGAATTTCCTTTTACTTTAGTGCGCTAAAGCAAGCAATAGTATTACTTTAGTGCGCTAAAGTGTCAAGAAAAAGTTTTATCACCGCGAAAAGTAAGCGGTTTTATTGATAAGTCCCCTACGGGGAAAAGAAAGTCCTAAAAAATAATGATTTACTTTTACTCTTGCTATGTTAAATTACAACACGTGCTGAAGAAAAACAGCACAAGTCGTCCACAAAGTAGAGGCGTGGCGTTTCAAAAGTAGCGAGGAAGAGCGGAAGCGTTCCGCGTAAGTATTCCAAAGCGAAAGGGGAATGTCACCGAAGAGCCATCTTGAACCTGAAAGATGGTATCTGGGCGAAGGCACAACATGTCTTCGACTGTCACCAGATAAACCCTGGTGGAGAGCTATCCTTGTGTTGGTTGCCTTTTTTGTTTTTTAGGCAATTAATCACAGCGGTAGCAGCCTTAGAACTGCTACCGCTTTTCTACTTTTATGGGCTTTCGCGAGGAGGAAATATCATGAAGCGAAAAGCCTTGTCGATTCTAGCCGCCTGCGCCGCCTTAGCCTGTGTCTCGTGCGGGAATAAAGGCGTCAGCGATGATGAGCTTTATGTCGGACTTGAGTGCAACTATGCCCCGTTCAACTGGTCAGAGAACGCTGCGAACGATTACACCTTGCCCATCGCCAACCACGCTGGTTCCTATGCCGATGGCTATGACATCCAAATCGCCAAGATCCTTGGCGAGAAGACCGGCAAAAAAGTCCATATCATGCAAACCGTTTGGGAAAGTTTGGTTCCGGATTTGCAGAATGGGAACATCAACTGCATCATCGCCGGTATGACCGATACCGAAGAACGGGAGAAATCGATTGATTTCACTTCGGAATACTATCGTTCCGAATTGGTCCTCGTCACAAAGAAAGAGGTCGCAGAGGCCCATCCCAGCGCTTTAAATGAAACCGACTTTGGCGCGTTGGTCAAAGGGCAAAACATCGTCAGTCAAAATCAGACGTTAACCGATGACATCATCGGGCGCGTCTTCGTCAGCTTTGGCGCGGTTCATAGCACACCGGTCTCTTCGTTCGCTTTAGCGGCGATCGATGTCGTCAATGGTTCCGCCTTCGCGATGACCGCCGAATACCCCGTCGCCCAAAGCATCGTCGCTTCGAATGCCTCGTTAGGCATTGTCCGTCTCGATCAGGCGATCTTAGGCGATTCTCTCAAAGACCTTGGCGTCTCGATCGGCGTCAAGAAAGGTTCGGCATTAAAGGCTGCGTTAACTGAAGTTTTAGCGACGATCGATCAAACCAGTCGCAACGCATTGATGAGCGCGGCAGTCATCCGCTCGAACGGAAAATAGGCCATGAATTCCAGCGACATATCTTATTTATTGAGCCACTACTGGTCCAATTTCCTTTATGGCACCCTTTCGACCGTCATTTTGTCCATCGTTGGCACATTCGGGGGACTTTTGCTGGGGATATTTTTAGCTTTTGCCGAACGCGTCGTTATTAAAAAAGAGCTGAAGTGGTATCAAAAAGGCTGGCGTTACGCCCTCAAAGGGCTCGCCAACTTTTATTCGGTCCTGATTCGAGGCACCCCGATGATGGTCCAGGCCATGATTTTCAAATATGGCTGCCAAGCCCTTGGCGTTAATTGGAACGCCATCGCTCCAGGCATCCAGATTTTCGATGGCTGGTTCTATGCCGGACTGATTGTCATCACTTTCAACACCGCTGCTTACATGGGCGAAATTGTCAAAGCGGGACTCAATGGCATCGACAAAGGCCAGCTCGAAGGAGCTTCAGCTTTGGGCTTAAGCCCATTCCAAACCCTCTTCCTCGTCTCTTTGCCTCAAGCCTTGCGGAATGCCATTCCGACGATCGGAAACGAATGGGTCGTCAACATCAAAGACTCCTCCGTTCTCAACGTCATCGGCGTCACCGAGCTCTATTTCATGTCGGGGCAGGCCGCCAATAAAAACTATATGTTTATGGCCTCTTATCTCATCATCGCTCTCATCTATCTCCTCTTGACGCTCATCACAACGCTGATCCTTAAACTCAGCGAACGAAAGATGGACGGCAAGAAATTCTCAATTCCTTTCTTCCACTACCGCGCGAAAAAGGAGGCCAGCGTATGAGCGAGGTTTTACTTCAACTCGACCACGTCTCCAAAACCTTCGATGGCACTCCGGTCGTCAAGGATGTTTCTTTTGAGGTTAAGAAAGGGGAATGTTTAGCCATTATCGGTTCTTCCGGAAGTGGGAAATCCACGATCCTGCGCTGCATCAACCATTTGGAAGAGGTCAGTTCTGGCGCGATTCTTTATCAAGGAAAGAACATCAAAGACTATTCGGATAAAGAACTCCGAAGCAAAATCTCGATGGTGTTTCAATCGTTTAATCTCTTCAATAACCTTGATGTTTTAGGCAACTGCGTCCTCGGCCAAGTTCATGTGCTCCACCGCGAAAAGAAACGGGCGCAGGAGATCGCGATGATCCACCTCCAAGAAGTCGGACTATCGGAACGAGCCCACGCCAAAGTCAGCGTTCTCTCGGGTGGACAAAAACAACGTGTTGCCATCGCAAGAAGCCTTTGCATGGACCCCGATATCGTTTTATTCGATGAGCCAACTTCGGCCCTTGATCCGGAGATGGTGGGCGAAGTCCTTTCCGTCATGAAGACCTTGGCGGAAAAAGGTCTCACCATGATCGTGGTCACTCACGAAATGAGCTTCGCGGAGAATGTCTCCGATCGCGTTCTTTTCTTCGATGATGGTTTTATCAAAGAACAAGGCACGCCCCACTACATCTTCCAAGAATGCGCCAACCCCCGCTTAAAAACGTTCTTGGGCCACAAGAGTTTCTCAAAGTAATCCGAAAAGAAAAAACGAGGCGCGACCTCGTTTTCTTTTTAGGCTTTATTCACCCGTTCGGCTTTTTCTTTTTTGAGGTTTACGATTTTCATCACAAGAATCGTGGACGCCAAGACCAAAGTGATCGCATTGGCGATCGTCACTTGCAAGGAGCCCGTGCCGATGCCATAGGCTAACCAGCACGCCGTTCCGACGACGAAGAAAATATACATTAACAAGGAAATGTTGCGGGTATCGCGCGTGACGATGCACTTGACCGCTTGGGGCACAAAAGAAACGGTCGTTCCCACTGCCGCAACATAACCAACGATCTCGTAAATTTGGGATGCTTCCATGTGCATCTATATTAGTCTCTTTAAAACCCAAAAGGTAAAAATCCGCACAAAACCCCATCGAATCGTGCAAAAAGCCCTCAAAGAAATGAGGGCTTCGTTTCATCATGAGAGGATTAGGCAATCGCGCTGATGCGGTCTTTGACGCTACTCCAATCATCGCTTGCTTGGTAATCGGCTAGCAAGGAAGACGGAACTTTGAAGACGCAGGTGGTTGAGAAATGGGCTAAGGAACCCGCGCTCGGCTTCACCACGGCCGTTGTTCCAGGCAAAGTCAGCCGTTCGATCGACGGAAGATCATAACTGCTCACGGAGAAGTAAGTCGCGGTATCCGAGAGAGTCACGGCCTTGACGTTGGTGCACTGATAAAGGAAATCCAAGGGCGAGGATTTCGAAGTATTCTCCAAAACCAGCGGTGAAGCGACGGTATAGGACTTGCCCATCGGAACGGCAGCAGCCAAGGTGCCACCATTCGAAATGACATAAAGCGTGCCATTCTGATCGGCTTGGAGGTGCGTGTTGCCGCTTTCAACGCCAAAAGCGGTCAAACCGGTGAGGGCAACAGCGCCATAGAAACTGAGGCCAAGCTTCACGGTAGATGGAATCGTCAGTTTAGTGATTTTGCTATTCGGCGTCGCGAAGGAATAGGAAGCAAGAGAAGTGACGTCTGAAGGGATGCTCACTTCGCCGCTGAGATCCGCCGACATTCCCAAAAGCTTATGATTGATGCCATCAATCAAGAAGCCATTATCGTATTTTAACGCACCATTCTCAGCTGGAATAATCTGAGTAAAATTTCCCAGTAGCGAATCAAGACTGGTTTGATTCTTGCCTAAATGGAAAGTCGTCAAAGCGTCGGTAAACGTGGTATCGCTGAACGTCGTGACCGGCCAAGTGTTAAGCGGGGCGGGTAAGGCCGAAATGGTATCGGGAACGGTATAGGTCGACAAAGTTTTGCCCGAAGGGTAAATGCGGGAGATTTCAATCGCTTGATCGCTCGAAAGCTTCAAGTCATAGGCCCCATCAACACTATAAGTGCTGCTGATTTGGTAGACCAAATCCAAGCTCATTTTCTGATAGGCAACCTTGGCGGTTAAATCTTTGTCAAACGAATTTTGGCTGGAATTGAAACCCGTGACCATGTCCGAAGTGACGGGAATCTGTTTTAAACTCGAAGAATCCGTAATCACGAATTGGGTGTCATCAAACGCCGAAGCGAACTTCACGGAGTTATAGCGTTCAAGTTTCGGCTCGACATAATATGTCAGAACCGTAGATGAAGATTCTGTGCCATCGTTCAAACCACCGCAGGCCGTTAAGGCAAAGGCGGGGACAAATAAGAGGCAAAATAGATGGACTTTTCTCATAAAAAACCTCCTCGAATGGAAATATTATCCTCCGGAGGAGGAGAAAACTAAAACACTTTTCAAGACCCTGGATTTTACAGCTCAAATCGTTTGATTGATGTAACGAGGCAAAAACGGAATCGTTGTCGTCCCGACTCCAGTGATATCCGCCCGAGCGAAAACCGTCTCGGCTCCGCTCTCAAGCTTGTTGCTCTCAGAAGAATAAAGATAGAACGATAAGGTTTTGGCTCCGGTGTCTTTTAAACCCGCTCCGCTAAAAACAATCGGGGCTTCGGAAGGGTTGGTAAACAAAGGGGCAACGAAATACATAAAGAGCGTCATGAGACTTTCGTTCCCATTCGCCGGAAGATAATAATTGAAATGATCGAAATCAAACTGCATTAACGCTCCGATTGTCGTGGCGTTGCTATTGAAGTAATGAGCATTAATGAAGAAGTCGTTGGTTGTAACAGTTGAGGAATCGAGGCGTTCATTGCTTAAGGTGGCATCGGCATTCGTTCGATAATCCGAGCCCTCACTCAGGTTATAGTGATAAAGATTCACACCCCCATTCTCATGGAGGCGGGTGTAATAGCCCGAATTCGTGCTGGTGCCCGTCGTATCGTGCATATAGAGACCATTATCGATGAATTCCGTGGTCCGATTCTTCGTGATGCAAGCATAGAGGTTCTTATCTTGGATCTGCGTGAAATAATCGACCGTGGCTTTAATCTCGGTGGTGCGAGTATAATTCAAATCCTGTTGTTTCAAAAGACTTTCTGCCGAAAGAATCGCGAAGACTTTCCACCGTCCGCCATTTTGATAATTGGCCGTGAAATAAAGATCATAGACTCCGGCATCCTTGGTCTTGAAATTGGCATAAGGGTCGTTCGAATTCGCACTGGTGAAATGAAGCGAAGTGATGCTGCTCGTGCAATTGTAACCCGCCCAATCCGTGCCACAATAAAGCTTGAATTCTTCGTCCGCGGCAAAAGGGATCGAGGCCAGTTTATAGGGAACGGCGTCACTCGCGCTATAGGTAAAGCGATATTCCGCGCTGCTCGTCCAACTGTTCTTATCGCCGAGAAGATAGACCTTGTCCGTTCCGCTCACAAACGCTCTCAGCAAAGGCTTGGCCACAATTTGAGGGGATACGCATCCGGATAAGAGTAAGACAGAGCCCCATAAGATTAAAGTTTTTCTTCTCATGTTTTTTCCTCCCACAAAGAAAGAGTTTTCTATGGTCATCTCACCGCTCGCTTTCTCCATTTACCATAACGGACCAAAGGACAAAAAGCAAAAACTCATTTCTCTTGCGTCGCATAATCCGCTACGAATGCCCTAATCCCTTGTCCGGTGTCTCCAAAAGGTTAGCGAGACAATCAGGGCGGAAGAAAAAATCAGTTTACGAAAAAAATTATTCCGATGCCATCGCGCTTTTTGGAATCCAAAAGCCCAAAAAACTCTTGCATACACCTTTTCTCAAAGAAAACGTCTAGAATGGGTGGGTAAGGAGATAGCCATGAATCAAAAAACAAAAAACGAAACGACAGCCTTGGTTCGCGAACTCCTCGCTGCACCGATGACTTGTCCGCAAGCGAAAGCCGAAGCTCAGATTTGGTTGACCACCTTGGGCACACCCAAAGAACTCGAAGAAACCAAACGATTCCTTCAAGAATTGAGCGAAGACGTTACCTCAATCAAAGATCTCGTGAAGTTTGCTCAATCCGACTATGCCGCCAAAGAGTTCGGACCCGAAGGAATCAAAGCCTTCCGCACCCATGTCAAAGAACTCCAGGATAACGGCGCAAAATATTGCGATTGTCCCGCCTGCACTGCCGCCCTGAAGATTTTGGCAAAGAAAGACGAACTTCTTAAATAAGAGTTTCTCCTTTCATTACGGGTCAGCCCTGAACTGGCCCGTTTTTATGTGGAAAAAGCAGCCTGAAGGCTGCCTAGAAGATCGACAAGAACAGCTTAGCAAGACCACGTAATCGTCGGGCTAACTCCAAAAACCGTCCCTGTCGGAATGACAATCTGAATTTCAAGAGTTTGATAACTGTTCGTTGCCGAATCCGGAATTGTATGATCGGCGGCCCAGACCAAGGAACTCCCGGAAAGTGTTTCTCGTTCCGTATATCCGTTTCCCGGAAAAGCAGTTCCATTATAGCCCGTCGGGGCCGTTTGGAATTTGACGGAGGAAACTTCATTCCCCGTATAGTAATGATCCAATTTAACCGTCTTAATTCCATTCATCGAAAAATAAATATATAAGGTTATCGCATCCGTGCCAGAGGCATTGTTCACAACCCCCCAAATCCCGCTATTGCTGCCCACAGAAGCATTCACCGATCCGGTCCCGGTCGCGCTAGTGAAACTTGCAGCATAATGGAAGGCATTACCTGAAGCCGAGGTTCCGGAATAGGACGTTAAGGTGCCGTTAAGAGCGCCTAATGCGTTTGTCGTCCCCGTAAAGGCGGCACTGTATGTCGAAGGAGTCGCCATTACTTTGGTGGCAAGATTGTTCTCACCTTGAAAGGCAAAAACACCAACCGCAGCGGCCAGGGCGAAAGTCGAAGCCAAACCCATCATCATTTTCTTGTTCATAAACACCCCGAAAAGACACATCTGTATCTTTAAAAAAACATATTACTACATTTGTAACTTTTTAAAAGAAAAACAATCTATTCCGATATTCGATGATGGCACAAAAGTTTTTTTCTATCATAAACCGACATGACGCTAGGCCACTTTTCTTTTCTAAAAGATCCAAAAAAATAGACGAAAACCTAAGCAAAAGAGCCGAAGGCGATTGATAAAAGAAGAACCAATAAAACTTTTCATTCCTCATGGACTCGGCGAGGAAGGCTCAAATTTGCTAATCCAGCTCTTTTTCTATTGACGATTTCGGTTGAAGTCGCCACGAAATCAGTAAAACTATAAGAGTCGTTTGTGCTATTCTATGGTTTGGTTTAGATGAGAAATAAGCCAAGGCGGAATTGAACAAGCGTTTTGTTTTTTACCTTATCTCGCAAAGGCAGTTTCCCGATGGGATCCACAAAAATTTCTCCAAAAAATGGTCTTGGGTCAAGCGGAAGTTGTTCCCGCTTCTTTTCTTTAACCCCCAAAGCCCGCTTAGTCTTTTTCACTTATGATCCCAAACAAGACTTATGGACTTTCGACCCCTCAGCCGCGGAAAACCTCGAATTCCAAAAATTCCATCTTCCCCTTGCTTTGCCCCACGCCCACGAGACATTTAAAAACTGGGCGAAAAAAGAGGACTTTCCCAAAATCGTCGCTTTGCTCGACGCCATCAAAAACGGAAAGAATGGCGAGACTGAAATTTGGCTCGATAGCGAAAAATGCCAGCAAGTCCGTTGCGAAAAAGTCGTTCTTGAACTCCAAGAAGACGGCTTGGCTTATGGTTTCATCGAAAATATCACGACCGAGCGACGGATCCGCGAACGTTATTTTCACGAAATAGCCTATTTTAATGAGCGGAAACGCGATAATCTTTTGCGCAAAGCCCATTACGATTTAACCACCGATACTCTTTGTTCTTTCTATTGCCGCGATCCGGGCCTCATGCCCGATAAGAAAAACGCCACTTTTGAAGAGGTTTTCGAAAGCTTGCTAAGCATGGCCTATACCGACGAAGACCGCAAAACCCTTTTGGAAAAGGCCAACCGCGAAAATTTAATCCGTCGCTATGAGGAAGGCGCGATGCAGGTCGTTCTCGAATATCGTCGGCGCACACCCGATGGGAAGCTTCTCTGGGTTTCTTTGGAAATTCACACTTACCTCAATCCCGATAATGGCGACCTCGAATGTTTCAGTTACGCCTATGACGTTTCCAATGAAAGGCTCAACGATACCGTCATGGGAATGCTTTCAGAGCGGGAATTCGATTATATCGGTTTTATTTATAGCAAAGACCGGACTTTCGAATTCTTAAAGAAATCACCGAATATCCGCTTCCCCGAAGTGCGAAAAATAACCTCCTATGATCAGTGCACTTCCTACGTTCTTTCAAACTTCGTTTCCGAGACGGAACGAGAGCAATTCTGCAACGCCACTTCGCTAGAATTGATCGTCAAAGGCCTTGAAGAAAACGATGGCGATTTCAGCGCCACGTATCTTCGAAGCGAAGGCAATAATCTCTATTGCAAGGAACTCCACTATTGCTGGTTTGAAAAACAAGAGGGTTCCATTCTCGTCGTTCGCACCGACGTCACGGCCGCTTATCTCCGCGACCAGGCACAACTCGCAAGAATCGAAGGAGCCAGGCAGGAAGCCGAGAAGGCTAACGAAGCAAAATCCTCCTTCCTTTCCAGCATGTCGCATGATATCCGCACCCCGCTCAACGGCGTGATCGGTTTCACCGAACTGGCCCAGAAAGAACAGGACCCCGAGGTCTTAAAAGATTACTTAGGCAAGATCGATTATTCAGCCAAACTCTTGCAGGATTTGGTCAATGATACCCTCGATCTCTCCCGGATTGAAAGCGGACGGATGTCGCTCAATGCCGAAAACGTGAATTCCCGCGATCTCATCGCCGAAGTGGTCACCGCCATGCGACCCTCCGCAGCGATCAAAAACATCACGATAAACGCGGAGATCGATTCTTTCCCTTCCGACATCGTCTGCGTCGATAAACTGAAGGTGCAGAAAATCATCCTCAATCTCCTATCGAACGCGATCAAATACACCCCCAAGGGCGGGAGCGTCACCCTCAAAGCCGAAGTCATCGATCCCCCGAAAGAGGGTTGTAACCACCTCCTCATCGTCTCGGATAATGGCATTGGAATGAGCGAAGAGTTCCTTAAGCGAATTTACGAACCTTTCTCCCAAGAACAACGCCCTGAAGCCGGCAATGTCGGGGGGACCGGTTTAGGCATGGCCATCGTCAAGCGCATCGTCGATCTGATGCAAGGCCATATCAGCGTCGAAAGCCAAATCGGCAAAGGTACGACCTTTCGCGTGGAACTTCCGTTCATGAAAGCCTCAAAAGTAGCCGAAGACACCCGTTTTCAGAAAGAAGCGGTCCACCACTTTGCTGGCAAAAAGATCCTCTTATGCGAGGACAATCCCATCAACGCCGAGATTGTCTCGATTCTCTTGAAGGACAAAGGCATTGGCGTCACCTGGGTCGATAATGGCAAGAAAGGTTACGATCTCTACGAGCAAAGCCCCGCCAAGGCTTTCGATTGGATTTTGATGGATCTGCGGATGCCCATCATGAACGGCTTAGAGGCCACCAAGCTGATTCGCTCGTCCAAGAAAGAGGACGCCAAGAGCATCCCCATCATCGCGCTGACGGGCGATGCCTTTGCCGAGGATGTGAAACGCTGCCTCGAAGCGGGAATGAACGCCCACCTTCCCAAACCAATCAGCCCTGACTCTCTTTATCGAGCCTTATCGACATCCCTCAAAGAATAAAAGAAGGGACTTTTGCAGGGATTTTAAAAGGGAAGTGGCCAATCGCTTCCCTCTTTTTGTTCGGATTTTATCAAATCTTTTCGCCTGAGAAACTGTTATATAAGGCCTCAATCGACTTCGAGAAATCGGCGTTAGAAATTCCAATGATGATGTTAATCTCTTCCCGGCCTTGATCAATCAGTTTGATGTTGATCTTCTCTTGACCGAAGACCGAAAGAATACGACCGCTGGTGCCAGTCTTTTTAACCATGTTGCGACCCACGACCGCCAAAAGGGCGATATCGTCATCTTCCGTGATCGAAAGAATGTCCGGCAATTTCTTGAGCTCCGCGATCACGTCATAGAGGCGCTCTTCAATTTGATTCTTTTCGATGATGACGGAAAAAGAATCAATGCTTGTCGGAATGTGCTCGACGGGAATAGCGAACTGATCAAAAACATTAAGCACGGAAAGAATGCTCTTCAGTTTGTCGGCAGATTTCGCTTTGATGAACGTCAGAGCAATGAAGCCTTTTTTACCCGTGATGCCCGTGATTAAATGGGTTTTATCGGGGGTGTCTTTCTTGATGAGGGTCCCCTCTTCTTCGGGATGATTCGTGTTCAAAATCTCCAAGGGGATCGCATCGTCCATGAGCGGCAAAATCGTTTCTTCATGAATCACGTTAGCGCCCATATAGGAGAGTTCCCGCAGTTCGGCGTAGGAGATTTCCTTGATCTTGCGGGGATTATCAACGAACTTCGGATCAGCCATATAAAAACCTGAAACATCAGTCCAGTTTTCATAAAGATCGGCGTGAACGCCTTTGGCCAGATAAGAGGCTGAGACATCGCTCCCGCCGCGTGAGAAAAGACAAATCTTCCCATTCGGATAGGAGCCATAAAAGCCCGGCACCACCATCTTCGGGTGGTTTTGTAAGGCGGAGCGGATCGCTAAGAGGGTATCCGTTTCGTTGACCTTGCCATCGTAATTGAAGTGAATGAGCGATGAGGAATCGACGAAATCGTAGCCAAGATAAGCACTGACAAGGTGAGCGCAAAGGTATTCGCCCCGGCTCACGAGCTCCTCTTCGGAGATACTTCCATCGTTAAGTTTAGTTTCGATGGCGTCGAACTCTAACCCCAATCGAGAGGGGATTTGCAGGTCTTTTTCGATTTTAAGGTAGCGCTTTTTAATCTCGTCAAATAGCGAATGCCAATCGACGTGATACTTGAGGTGTTGGTAGGTCAAATAAAGAAGATCGGTAATCTTGTTATCCCCGGCGTTGCGTTTGCCAGGCGCGGAGACCACGACAATCTGGCGCGAAGGATCGCTTTCGACGATGGCTTTGACTTTAGCGAACTCTTTTTCATCCGCTAATGACGAACCGCCGAACTTGCACACTTTAAGCATTGTTTTTCTCCTTTTCCTCAATAAGGGCTTTGGCGATTTGCACCGCGTTCGAAGCCGCCCCTTTTCTCACGTTATCGCCAACGGTATAGAAAATAAGCCCATTCTCCGAAGAGAGGTCTTTCCGAATCCGCCCAACGTAAACAAAGTCATTGCCTGCGGCCAAGGTCGAAACCGGGTAAAGATGATTTTTAGGGTCATCCACTACCTTGATGCCAGGATAAGCCGCTAAGAGTTTCCGGGCTGTTTCAACATCGACGGGACGAGCAAACTCCGCGGCGATCATGACCCCATGGGCGACGGGGACAGGAACCCGAACGCAAGTCGCGGCGATCTTCAGCTCGGGGCGATGAAGGATCTTCCGGGTTTCGTTCACCATTTTCATTTCCTCTTTGCTGTAGCCATTATCGAGGAACACGTCAATCTCGGGGATGCAGGTCTTCGCGATGTTATAGGGATAAAATTGCGGCGCTTCGCCTTTCTCGCAACGTTCCAAATCATCGAGACCTTTTTTGCCGCTTCCGCTGCAAGCTTGATACGTCGAATAAAGAATCCGCGTAAGTCCGAAGGCTTCATCAAGCGGCTTTAAAGGCAAAACCGACTGGATCGTCGAGCAATTCGGATTCGCGATGATCCGCGAATGCGTCTTGGCGTCGGCTAAATTGATTTCCGGAACAATCAGAGCGCATTCTTCCGCCATGCGCCAACACGACGAGTTATCGATGACGGTCGCTCCTTCTTTTTCCGCAACCGGAGCCCAAATTTTGCTGACATCGCTGCCCGCTGAAAAAAGGGCATAATCCACGCCGAGGAAACAACCTTCTTTTAACACCTCGACCGGATAATCCTTGCCGGCATACTTCATCGTTTTGCCTAAACTCTTCGGCGAAGCAAAAAGCCGGAGTGAGGCCACCGGAAGATGGTATTCTTCCATGACCTTTAAGAAAGTTCGCCCCACTAAGCCTGTCGCTCCAACCACTGCAAAATGATACTGTTTCATCTTTATTCTCCTTTAGGCCAAACGGGCCACAAAAGCATAGCGTTTCAACTCGTCTAGACTCGGATTAACAAGGATTTGCAGGGATTTTTGAACATTCCAAACCACGTAACGACCCGACAAATCCAAAATAGGATTCAGGCGTTTCCCGATTTGCGTTAAGGGTAAAACCGCGTGTTGTTTCACCCGAATAAAATCGGAGATCATCGCGCTGGCAGTCGGATAACGCCCCGCTCCCTTGCCCACGAAAGTCAGCGGACCGTTTTTAAGGAATGAAGCGCTGAGAGCATTAGTTTCTTCTTTCACCTGAGCCAAGAAGGAATCCCGCTCCAATAGGGTGGGCATAATCGCAAGCGAATAAGAGCCTTGATAAGGATGGATATCGACCAATAAGCGAAGGGCTTTGTTTTCTTTTTTAAACGCCGTGATAAGACTCCCATCCAAATGCGAAATACCCCAATGCGGAATCGTTGCATTGTCGACTTCTTCATGAGTGATTAGAGAGGCTAAGATCGAGCATTTACGGACTAAATCAAGCCCTTCTAAATCTGCGGTGGGGTCTTTCTCGGCGAAGCCTTTATCCTGGGCCTGTTTCAAGGCTTCGGCAAAAGACATCCCCTTCTCCTCCATCGCGGTGATGATGTAATTGCTTGTGCCATTCAAAATCCCTTGTAACGAAACCAAGGAATCAAATGAGGCCACAACGCTTAAGGGATAAAGAAGCGGGATGCCCCCACCCACGCTGGCTTCGAATTGAAGACTCGCGTGATAACGCTCCACCAATGTTTGATATTCCTTCAGGTGGCGGGAAATCGTTTCCTTATTCGAAGAAATCACATTCTTTCCCGCTTTCAAACAAGCGCAAATCGCTTGATAAGGAAGTTCATCTCCACCCAAGCATTCAAAAACGGTATCCACTGATGGATCTTCGCTAATCGATGGAATGTCTCCGGCATAAAGGACACCGAGTTCGGCTTTTTTCGCGGGGACGTCAAAAACCTTAAGCAAAACGGTTTCAGGCAAGTTCGCCAACATCTCTTTGACGCCATGTCCGATATTGCCATAACCCAAAATCGCCACTTTATTCATAGGTCAGTACCTCCACTTTCTTCACGTGATCAAGCGCTCCAAGTTCTTCAAGAAGCTTATCCATTCCGATCAAAAGCCCTTTGACGTTAATCATCAAGTGGATATAGGCCAAACCTTGAATCGGCATGTCTTGCGAGATGGTTAACACGTTGGCGTGGCTTTGGGAGATCACCAAGAGAATCGAAGAGAGGACACCAGGACAGTCCTCGGTTTTTAACGAGAGAATCGCTTTCTTGGAAACACTGCCGCTGGGTAAGAAAACCTTGTCTTTATACTTATAGAAAACCGAACGGGAAATCCCAGCGGCTTTGCAAGCTTCGCTGACCGAGACGTTATCGTGAGCGATCTTTTCCCGCGCTTCGATGATCTTGGGAAATGAGGCCGGCAAGATCGAACGATGAACTAAAAGAAAATCATTTCCCATCGCTCGTAACCCCCTTGATCTCCGTGCCATTTTTCTCATAAGCGAGTTCGCGGAAGACCCAGACCCCAGTAAGAGAATCTTTGACTTCGGCAAGGAATGCTTCTTTCGCCTCAGGAGCCGAACGCGAATAAAGAATCAAAAGTGAGCTTCCCGCTCCCGAAATGGTGAAAGGCAAGTGGAATTTGCTGGCGATATTTTGAATTTTCTCCCCTTCGGCAATGAGGGCTAAGCGGTAAGGAACATGGAGACGATCATGGAAAAGCTCCTCAAGAAGCGGCAAATCGCCTTGTTCAAGAGCGTGAGGCAAATGGACCAAACGGCCCGAATCGTAGGTGATGTCTTTTAGGGCATACGCTTTGGGCAAGATCCCCCGCGCCATGGCGGTCGAGAGTTCTTGATCGGGAATGGCTAAAAGAAAGCCGAGGTCCGTCGAAACCGGGTAGGATAAGGGAAGCAAAGAACCATCCTCTTTCTTCAAGGTTGCAACGAAACCTCCCTTTAGGCATGGCGCGACGTTATCGGGATGGCCTTCAATGGCGCTGGCCAGAGGCAGAAGGGCATCTTTTCTCACATAGCGTCCCGAAATCTCGTTTGCCCCCAAAAGGCCAGCGATGATGCAACTCGCAGAGGAACCTAAACCCCGCGAAAGCGGAATTCCTTCCTCTAGAAGTGTGATTTTCACGGCTTGATAGGGCAAACCATAGTGTTCGAAAAAGGCTTTATACGCTTTTAAAAGGAGATTGTCTTTTGTTTCTTCTTCGCCATGGAAGCCTTCTAAAGCATCGATGGGCGAAGAGGCGAAACGGAAGCGGTTAAATAAGGACAAGGCAATGCCGCAAACATCAAATCCGCAGCCAAGATTGGCGCTCGTGGCCGGCGTCTTAATCTCGTAGGCTAAACGTGGCGAAAGCAAGGCCTCAAAACTCTGGGGATCGACTGGATAGGCTTCGCTAGGAGCGTGAAGGGCTTGATCGAACTGTGGAGGCAAAATAACCTTGCAAATCCCCTTCATTTTCTCCAAAGCGGCAAAATCGTCGCCGGAGGAATAGCCCAGCGCCCCCATGACCGTCTTGGGGAACTTCAAGGGCGAAGCCGTCGCGACAATCAAGACGTGATGGCTACTTTCAGAGGCAAAATGCTGATAGACGGCATAGGCAACCGCACTATGGGGATCCAAAAGATAACTCTCATTTTGATAGCAATCCCGAATGGCCCCGCGCGTTTCTTCTTCATTCGCCGAAAACGCCGCAAAATCGGCCTGTAATGTTTTTAAACTTTCCGGATCGACCTGGAAATAGCCTTGTTCCCCTAATTGCTTTTCCCAAGCGCTAACTTTCGCGTCGCTCTTCGAAACGAGATAAAGTAGCCGCTCCAAATTCGAGGAGACGAGAATATCCATGGAGGGCGAATTGGTCTTATAGAATTCGCGGCGGGCATCATAGAGGCCGCTTTTAAAGAAATCCGTCAAAACGCTATTGGCATTCGATGCCACGACCAAACGGCCTAAAGGCAAGGACATTTGTTTCGCCAAATAAGCGGCGAAGATATCGCCAAAGTTGCCCGTGGGGACCACCACATCAAGAGTTTCACCCATTTTGATCGTCCCGGTCTTCACAAGCTCAAGATAAGCGGCATAGTAATAAACGATCTGAGGCAAAAGCCGACCGATATTAATCGAGTTGGCGCTGGAAAACTTAGCGCCGTCTTTTTCTTCGAGCAAGAGTTTCTTCACCAGACGCTGAGCATCATCGAAGTTGCTGTTTTTTAAGGCATAGGCGCGCCCGTGCGCGGAAGTAAAGGAGAGCATTTGCTTCTCTTGGAACGGCGCGATGCCGCCTTCGGGATAAAGAACCGAAACGCCAATGGAAGAGGAACGCTTAAAACTTGAAAGAACCGCGCTGCCTGTATCCCCGCTGGTCGCGGTTAAAATCCTTAAGCCTTGGCTTTCGGGGTGTTTCTTTAAGGCGATTTCCATCAAGAAAGGCAATAACGAAAGCGCCATGTCTTTGAAGGTTAAGGTCTGGCCATGGAAGAGTTCGAGAAAAGAATGATTGCCTTTGGTTTCGACTCCGAAAATCTTTTCGGGGAAAGAGGAAGGCGAATAAGCGTTTTCAATCGCTCCGCGGAGTTCCGCTTCCGAAAAATCATCAAAATACGGCTGAAGTAAAGCAAAAGCTAATTCGGGATACGTTTTATTTTGAAGCGATTCGACCGGAATCCGGACAATCGCCTTCGGCAAGAAGAGTCCCCCATCCTCGCTGATGCCTTTTAGCAAAGCTTCCGAGGCACTCAAGGATAGCTTCGCGTTACGGCTACTATAAAACATAAGGCTCTCCTCCTTCGGAATGGGAAACATTGTAAGTTGTATCGCCTTGGAATACAAGTGTATTTATTTTAAAGACAATCATTTCGAAAGCGTCCCCCTTGACAAACGGAGGTCACCCTATCAAAATGAACGACGTTCACTTTGAACAAGAAATTATGAATCCCAACATTACCAGCAAAGAAGAAATCCTGAATCACTGCCGCCATATCGTCCAAACGGAAGGTTTAGGAGCGCTAACGATGCGCCATGTCGCAGAACAATGCGGCACCGCGCTTGGCTCGCTCTATAACTATTTCCCTTCCAAAGACGATTTGATCCTTGAAAGCATCCGCTCCATTTGGCAGGACGTCTTCCACGAAGAAGGTGAGAGTTTCGACCCCAAAGACTTTCGTTCATTGGTCCATTGGTTCTCAGACTCCTTAGGCCGAATGAAAAAGCTCTACCCTGGCTTCTTCACTCTCCACGCCATGAGTTTTGGCTCCGAGGAAAAGGAAAAAGGCAAGGCAGAACGGGACCGCGTCTTCGCCCACATGAAAGACATGATGCGAATGACCTTGGCCCAAGACCCGAAGGTCCAAAAAGATGCCTTCTCAACAATGCCCGAAGATCAGTTTGTCGATATCGTCTTTCTCTCCATCATCTACTCCCATCTTGAAAGTTGGAATGACGAAGAAGGCTTAACGGCCCTCATCAATAAAACCCTTTATTAAGGAGAAAACGTTATGAATATGCAAGCATTAGGCGAGACGATCTTCGACATCTTTTATCTTGGCGGGGTCATCACTTTGGGCATCATCATGCTTTGCCGCTCCAAGGCTTGGGATCAATACCGCTTCTTTGGGCTAATGGCAGTAATTCTCGGCGCTGGGGATTCGTTCCACTTGGTACCGCGCTGCATCGCTCTTTGGGGCAACGGGCTCGAGGCCAATGCAACCTCCTTGGGAATCGGAAAACTGATCACGTCGATTACGATGACGATTTTCTATATCCTTTTATTCTATGTTTGGCGCCTCCGTTACCACATCAAGGGACAACGTTATTGGGACGTGATGTGCTGGTTCTTCGCTTTGGCCCGCATCATTCTCTGCGCTTTCCCGCAAAACGAATGGACTTCCGCCCATCCGAATCTCGCATGGGGAATTTACCGCAATATTCCCTTTGCCTTGTTGGGCATCGAAGTCATCGTCTTGTTCGCCCTCAAAGCCAAGGAGGATAAACCCTTCCGTTTCATGGCCTTGACCATCATTCTCTCGTTCGGCTTCTACATTCCAGTCGTCCTCTTTGCCGAAAGCACCCCTTGGGTGGGCTCCCTCATGATTCCGAAGACGCTCGCTTATGTCTGGACGGTTCTAATCGGCTTCCTCGCCCAAAAGAATGCTCTCAAATCTCAAGAAAAAACAGGAGAAAAACAATGAAACGTAACTTGATCACCGCCTTCGTCTATCTTCTTCTTGGCGCCGCCTTTGGCGTCTTCTACCGCGAATTCACCAAATGGAATGGCTATACCGGCGTCACCGCCCTCGCCGCGACGCATCCCCATCTCATCGCCTTAGGAATGCTTGTTTTCTTAGCTCTTTATTTCGGATTAAAGGATGATCCAATCCTTCAAAACAAGAAGTTCAAAATCTTCTACATCGTCTATAACATCGGTCTCCCTGGCATGGTCATGATGATGCTCGTTCGGGGAATTCTCCAAGTCAAAGGCATCAGCGTTTCAGCAGGCATCGATGGCATGATTCAAGGAATCGCTGGGGTCTTCCACATCATGGTGGGTGCCTCACTCGTCCTCCTCTTCTTAGCCCTCTTTGACCGCGAAAAAGCCAAGAAATTGCAAAAATAAGCCTCTTTTTCCTTATTCTTGTTGCGGATATCTTGCGGGGTTGATATGATACCCCGCTATGAAAATCACCAAAAGCAGCGTCCTCTATAACGTCATCATCAACCTTCCGGTCTGCTTCGCTCTCTCGCTTTTTGGTGCTTTGGTGAATTCTTTAACCATTGATTGGGCCAATTTTGCCATCAACTATGCCGTCAGTTTCGTTTTAGCGATGGCGATCGGCCTTTTTATTCCCCTCACTGCCATCGGGCGTTGGTTCACTGGCCTTTTTGGCATCGACAATCGGACCTACACCCACAACATCCGTTACCGCTTATTGGCCTCTTTGATTTCTTCGTTGATCTTCTATTTGATCATTTCGCCGACTTTGACCGTCATGAATTACTTCTTGTTGGGTGGCACAAGCGTCCAAGAAACCGTCTACCATTGGCTCGTCAATTTCCCCTTCCTCTTCTTGGTGGGCTACACCTCGACTTTGATTTCCGATTTGCCTGCTTACCGGGCCGCGCATAAAGTCGATCCTAATTTCTGAAGCCTTTCCAAAGGAAAAACCGAGGACATCCCCAATTGGCGGATTCCTCGGCTTTTTTATGATCCCCTCGTAAAACCCCTACCGGTTTTCCTTGGATCGAGGATAGTCTACAAAACGAACGAGGCCAAAAACACCTTCAAGAGGAGGATAATGAAGCCTTTATTCTCACCCTTATGGATTAAAACCCTTGCAAAACCCCTTTGTTTTGGCTGGAAAAGGAAAAAGCCCCAATCTCATAATCGTCATTCTATTGACATTGTGTAAATAGAATCGTAGGCTAGAAAAAGCAAAAGGTTATGGATAAAACTCCATCCGTTTACGAAAAGCAGCATGATGAGCGCGAAGAAGCCATTCTTTCCGCGACGAAGCAATTAGCGCTAGAAAAAGGTCTCGCCGGAATCACGATGGGCGAAATTGCCAAACGCTCGAAAGTCTCGCGGCAGCGACTCTATTTATATTTTCCGAATACGGACGCCCTCTTTTACCGCATCCAAATTCAAGACATCTCGGCTTTCCTCGCCTTCGTGAAATCAACGTTGGCGTCATTGAAAGGCCAAAGCGGAAAGGAAAGCCTTTTAGCTTTGACTGACGCTGTTTTCTCGTATCGGAAAAGACAAAGCGAAGACTTCTTGTTCACCAACGAATTCGATACTTATTATCGGGCAAGACGAGCCAACGAAGCCTTGAGAAAAGAATACGAAATGACCTATAAAGACAACGGATTTCATGAGGCTCTCCTCACCTTTTTCAAAGACGGCATCGCAAAAGGGGACTTCCGTGCTGATCTCATTCCAGAAGATGCGGCGTTTTTCTGGGCCAACACGCTCCAACTTATCCACGAGCGACTTTCGATTTTCGAACATAACGGCGAAACGCACGCCCAAGAAGAAGCGGCGCTCTATGAGAGGGAGGCTCTCAAAGCCCTCACCTCTTATCTTATATAGGAGGCCATGGCTATGGCAAAAAGATCCTTTTTCGATTCGCCCCTATTGGCAAGCAAGTGCAAGCGTGCCGTCCCCGATAAAAAAGAGAAGATCTTTGGTTATCTTATCGGGCCGATTGGCGGGCAGTTGCTATATTTTTTGATCCAAACCTGGCTCAACATTTATTACACCGATGTCTTGGGCTTAACGAGCATCAATAAAAATTTCCTTTTCTATTTCCCGCTTATCTCTGGCGTCGCAGTCGTGCTCTTTAACCTTCTCTTTGGCTATTTGATTGACCGCACCCGCACTAAACAAGGCAAGGCGCGGCCCTATATTTTGCTCTCCGCCTTTTTGCTCCCCCTTTCGGGGGCTTTGCTCTTCGCAATCCCTGAGAACAATCCCACCGCGGAATATGTTCTCATTTGCCTTTCCTTCAACTTATTCTTTGCGATCGCTTACGCGATTTATAACACGTCCTATAACTTGCTCGTTCCTCTTTCGAGCCGTAATTCGAAGAGCCGCAACGTCCTTTCGACTCTTTCCAATATCGGCATGATGCTCGCTCAGGCGATCGGCAGCCTTTTCCCCACGTTGATTCGTCCGTATATCGGAACGGACAAAACTCTGTGGTTCTTCGCCATGCTCGGGATTTCCTTGCTCGCCCTTCCTTTCACGCTTTTGCAATACTTCCACACCCGCGAACGCGTGAGCGAAGAAGTCAGCCCGGCCAATGAGCCGAAGAAGATCCCATTGAAAAAACAATTGAGCGTGGTCACCAAAGACCGTTATTGGTGGATTCTCATCCTCTATACCTTTATCTTCCAACTCGGTTTGGCCTTCAAGAATTCCAGTGTCGCTTATTATTGCGACTGGGTCGTCGGCACCTATAACGATGGCTACACGATGCTGTTATTTAACATCGTGGGCGGGGCTTCCTTGGCCATCGGCGCCGTCATCATCAATCCCTTAGCGAAGAAATTTTCCAAGCAAACCTTAATGATCTGGGGTTTTATCCTTTATGCCTTAGGCGATTTGCTTTGCTTTTTGATCTCGTATCCGGGACTCTTTAATCTCGGGAAAGGCCCCATCCTGGCAATCGTCCTCGTGGGGCAGTTCATCAAGAACGCTGGAGCAATCCCCTGTGTCTACATCTGGATGAGCTTAGTCGCCGACGTCCTCGATCATTTGGAATGGAAGGCGGGATTCCGCTGCGACGGAGCCACCATTGGCATTACGAGTATCTTCGCTCTTTTCATGCCGATCTTCGGCAACGCCATCATTAACCTTTTGCTCGGCAACTATGGCTATGCCGATCCGAAGAGCACCTCGGCAACGAGTCAGAACACGACTTTGCAAATCATCTTCGATAGCTGCGCAGTCGGAGTCGAAGTGATCTCTTCTATCCTCATCGTATGTCTCATGCTCTTCCTCAACGTCGAGAAGAACCTGGCCAAGGAGCAAGCGGAAATCCAAGAACGTCATAAACAAGAAGTCCTCGCCGCGGGCGGGACGTGGATCGCCCCAGAAGACAAGGCTAAACAAGAAGAGGAGGAGTTCGATAAAGAGACCACCGCGATGGAACTCCAGGATCTCCAAATGAAGTGCGAAAAGAAACACCTCGATTACGAGACGGAAAAAGCGAAATACGAAGAAAAGAAAGCGAAGCGAAAAGCCAAGGAGAAAAAAGCATGATACTCGCAAAAGATGGAATTCATTCCTATGAAGAAATCGCTGCAAATACCTATCGGATTGATGAAAAAGGGTTGGTGAACACCTACCTCCTGATCGGCGAAAGGAAAGCGCTACTGATTGATTCCGGGGTCGGGGTCGGCGATTTGCTTTCGACGGTTAAAGAGTTGACCTCTTTGCCCGTGACCCTCGCTCTCACCCACCGGCATTGCGACCACGCGGGTGGCGTGAATTTCTTTAAGACCTATTACGTCCACCAAGACGATAAGCCCATGGTCTATAAGATTCTTTCAAGCCGCTTCGCCTGTCGCGTCTTATTGAAAGCGAATAAAGTCGGCGATCTCAAACTCAGCAAAAAGCCTTATCACGCTAAGGCGATATTCATGAACGACAAGCAAACCTTCGACCTTGGCGCCCGCCCCGTCCGCATCATCCATGTTCCTGGCCATACGGCCGGATCGGTAGTTTATCTCGACCCCAAAAGCGGATTAATGTTCACGGGCGATGACGTCAATCCTTATCTTTGGCTTCAACTCCCTGGCTGCACTTCGCTTTCCGCTTGGCTTCCTGGCGCCAAAGCAATCCTCGAGTTTGCCAAAGACTACATCCCTTATTGCGGGCACGGAGAAGGAAAACTTTACCTGGACGATATCCAAAAGACCGTTAACTTAGGCGAAGAAATCCTGCAAAAGAAGCCCGAGTTCAAGGGCAAAGCTTTGGATTATCCTTTCGACAAAACCGTCTACCCGCGGATCTTGGTTGCCCGCAAAGGCATCCGCTAAGCGTCCTGACCCTTTCGTAGACGAAAAGGCGTATCCTTTTCTTATGAGTTTTGAAAACGAATTACTTCACTGGTACGACCAGTATCGTCGCCATATGCCTTGGCGGGAAGATCCGACCCCCTATCACGTCTATCTTTCGGAAATCATGCTTCAGCAAACGCAAGTCGATACCGTCCGGAGTTATTACCTCCGTTTTTTAAAACGTTTCCCAACCTTAAAAGACTTGGCGGAATCGGATGAAGAGGAAGTTTTGAAACTTTGGGAAGGGCTCGGCTATTACTCAAGAGGCCGCAACCTCCATAAGGCCGCCATCGCAATCGAAAAAGACTTTCATGGCGAAGTCCCAATGGCCAAGAGCGACCTCCTTTCGCTCCCTGGCATTGGCGAATACACTTCAAAAGCCATCCGTTCCATCGCTTTTCACCAAAAAGAAATCGCCGTGGACGGCAATTTGATTCGCGTCTTTTCCCGTCTGGATGAAAGAAAAGAAGAAAATCTCGAAAAAATGAAGGGGTTTTGCGAAGGATATTTCCTCGACAAACTTCAGCAAGGCGACCCCTCTCATTTTAACCAAGCTTTAATGGATCTCGGCGAAATGGTGTGCTTGCCCAAAGGACTGCCCCTTTGCGAAGAGTGCCCCCTCAAAGGGTTTTGCCAAGCGGCAAAAGATGGGACGATGCTGGATTATCCCCCAGCCAAGAAGGCCAAGGAAAAACGTCAGGAATCCTGGACTGTTCTTGTTCTTTTTTATGGAGATGAAGTCGCAATCGAAAAACGCAAAGACGAAGGTCTTCTTGCCAGTCTTTACCAGTTCCCTCTCCTCGAAGGGAAGAAAATGGAAGCGGAGGTTCTTGCCGCTTTAAAAGAGAAGAACGCTCTCGTCGACTCCCTTGAATTCTTAGGGGAAACGGAACACGTTTTTTCGCATTTGATTTGGGATTTGCAGGGATATCGCATTTCGCTGAAAGAAAAGCCAACGCAACCCAACCTTCTTTGGGTCAAGGTGAAAGAACTGAAAAAAACCTATGCTATCCCATCGGCCTTTGCCTTTTATAGGAAAAAGATTCTTTAGATATTGTCGCCGAAATAGACCGTGACGTCGTAATCGCCACTCGTGGTTCTTTTCGCGGTCATCTCACCAAAACGCTTAAGCCAGTAGATGTTGCCCCCTTGATAGACCGCCCCGAGGAGATTGGCACGGGAACCGAGCGTCGAGAAAACGATTTTCGCTTGGTTATGGTTAAGATCATAAAGGGCGAAATAGTGATTCAGTAAAGCGTGATAACGTTCTCCGAAGGTCAGGATTCGTCCTTGCAAGACGAGATAATCGACATCAAGGAAGTTCGCGACCGCCAGAAGTTCAATCGCGTTATAACGGGCACTCCGATCAAGGATCGAAGTCACAAGAGGATCGCCGGCCTCAAAAAGCGCCACCACATCGCTCGTCGTGTAACGATTTTTCTTCTTTAAAGGATGATCCGGAGCCTCCGCTAAAGCTTTATCCAAAGCTTCGCGGATATCACTAAGGTCGAAGAAGCTTCCCGTCATCGAATTCTTGGATTCAGGATCGACGGGGGCTAAGTCGTTCACTTCGCCCGCAAAACCATGGCTGCCATCATAAAGATGGCCATTGAGGAAGAATGAGGAACCCGCTTCGTTATCAATGTAAGCAAAATAAAGATTCTGCGCCTCTTTGGGGATCGAACCGAAAACCCGTTCCCCGACGCAGCCGAGTTTCACGTCGTGGTAAACATCGACTTCTACGCCGAAACGTTCGGCGAAATAGCGCTTCATATTGAGATGCTCGTAATCCTGGATTCGGTGGGCGAAAACATAATGGCCATCGGGAGTCAAAACACCTGGCGAGGAAATGCAAATCCCTAATAAAGGCAGGCCATTGATTTCAGGCGAAGCTAAAAGCTCTTCCAAGGTCGCTCCAACCCGATCCAAGGTGGTTTTGCTAATGATTTCGCTTTCAGGAATCTCTTTTTCGAGCACGATGGTGTTATCAAGCCGGGCGAGGGCGATTCGGACTTCATGGCTGGAAAAATCGAGCGCTCCCACCACGCCCAGACGATCATTCAAAGCGAAATAATTAGGCCAACGTCCCGCTTTCTTTCCTGGTTCGGGATGGGCCGGAAGCATGATGGTGAGCCCACTTTGGCAAAGCTCCGTCAAAATTTTGGAGACGGCAGTGAATGAAAGCGAAAATGCCTCAGAAAGTGCGGCGCACGATTGCGGACCCTTCTTGAGATAGTCCATGATTTTGATTTGGTTCAGAACCCGAAAATTATTCTGGTTCTCGAAAATGGTCTTATCGTTTTTGACCATAAGAATATTTGTCCTGTAGGTATTATCCTTGTTTCCGCTTCTTTTCACAACGGAAAAAGCCAAAGACGAAAAAATGTTGTAGGAATGACAAATGCGAAAAAAGGCCTTCTCAGTGCTCTTTGCAGTTTTGACTTCTGGACAAGAAAAAAAGCCGATAAAGTGTGAATTTTTCTTTTGTGGTAAACTAATGGTTGTTAGAAAAAACAACCTCGGGTTGTCCTTAACAACTTTCTCTCGCTTGTTATCGCCCCTCAAGATTTGGAAAATGAATCTCGAAAGAAGGAAAAACTCATGAATCAAGAAACGTTCGGCCAACGCTTCGTCCGCTTAAGAAAAGGAAAGGGCCTTACTCAAGAGGCCGTCGCCACCGCACTCAAGGTTTCGCCCCAAGCGGTCAGCAAATGGGAAACGGATTCTTCACTTCCTGATATCAGTTTGCTCACCGGCATCGCCGAGCTCTTTGGTGTGACGACCGATACACTATTAGGAAAAGAAGAGGAACACGTTCAAATCGTTCCGAATCCGACCCCTGAAGAGATCGATAAGAAAATGCTGAAAATTCGGATTGTGTCCGGAGATGGCGACATCGTGAAAGTGAATCTGCCCATGGGCCTTGTCCGCATCATGACGAAATCGTCTCAAGGCGTCGAGATCTCCGGAATGGATTCCTTAAAAGGCATCGACTGGAAAGCCATTATGGACATGGTCGATAAAGGGATCATCGGTGATTTAGTCGACATCACTTCGGCGGATGGGGATACCGTCTCCATCGCCGTCCAATAAGGTTATGAAAATCACGCTGTGCGAAAATAACCACCATTTTACTCTTCATATTCCCCTCGCCCTTCTCACCGCTTCGCTTTGGGCGAAGTGGGTGAGCAGAGAGGAAAACGACATCTCAGGGAAAACCATGCAAGCGATCCGCAAGGAGTTAAGAAAAGACGTCAAACGGTTCGGCCATTTTACTTTGGTCGATATTAAAAGCGCTGATGGAGAGAGCGTCTTAATTCGTCTTTAATCGATTCCGTATTCTTTGCCATATTTCGAAAGGATATATTCGGCGTCTTTATCGCCGCGCCCTGAGAGGTTAACAATGATGCTTCCTGTCGCGCCGTGATCGGCCAAACGGGTGGCATAAGCCACCGCATGGCTACTTTCGATCGCCGGGATGATGCCTTCAAGACGCGATAATTCAAAGAAAGCATCAAGCGCCTCCTTATCATCGACCGTATCGTATTTCACTCGGCCAATCTCATGAAGGAACGCATGCTCCGGCCCCACCGAAGGATAATCAAGACCCGAGGCCACCGAATACGTTAAGGAAGGTTCGCCTTTTTCATCGAGAAGAACCAACGAGTCGAAGCCGTGCATGACTTTCTCTTTCCCATAAGTAATCGAAGCCGCGTTTTCGCCCACGCCTTTTCCTTTGCCTAAAGGTTCGACCCCGATGATTTCCACCGGATCGTTGACGAAGGCACCGAAAAGTCCGATCGAGTTCGAGCCCCCGCCGACGCAAGCGCAAATGCGATCAGGCAGGCGGCCATCGTTCTTCTCCATGAATTGCTGCCTCGCTTCGACGCCGACAATATGCTGAAAATCATGAATCATCTCGGGGAAAGGCGCGGGCCCGACCGCCGAACCAATGCAATAAAGCGCGGTATCCTTCTCTTTCGCATAAGCATTAAAAGCGGCATCCACCGCCTCTTTTAAGGTCGCTTGTCCCGCCGTGACCGGCACGACATGAGCGCCGAGAATCTTCATCTTCTGGATGTTGGGTTTTTGCTTCTCGATATCGACCACGCCCATATAAATGTCGCATTCTAAACCAAAATAAGCGGCCGCGGTCGCCACCGCCAAACCATGCTGCCCCGCCCCAGTCTCGGCAATCAGTTTCTTTTTGCCGAGGTAGCGAGCCAATAGGCCTTCGGCCATCGTGTGATTAATCTTGTGAGCGCCGGTGTGATTCAAATCTTCCCGTTTCAAATAAATCCGTAACTGACCGCCATGTTTTTTGGAGAGCCTTTTTGCTTCATATAAAGGCGTCGGCCGACCTTGAAAATCCCTGCGGATCCCCGCTAACTCTTGACGAAAGTCCTCTGAATTCCGCAACATATGATAGGCTTCGACAATCTCTTGAAAGGCCCCTTTGAGCTCCGGAGGGAGATAGCTCCCGCCGAAATGACCATAGTAGCCTCGCGCATCCGGATAAGTCGCCTCGTAAGTCGAAAAATCAACACCATTCAGCTTCATCCCGTCTTCTTTCTGAGGACACAAAAAGCGCCCTCTTTCAAGGGCGCTTACATTTCAGCGCGGTACCACCTTGATTCGGTTAGGAAGAACTAACCCTTGGACGCGAACACGTCCTTTCCTGGATAACGGCAGGTGCCGGCGCGGCTACTATCTTCGCTTTGCCCTCGAAGGACCATATACGCGAGCTCGCTATGCTGGTTTCCATCCTCCCAGCTCTCTAGGATAGCGGTGAACTCGTTTTTCTTCCTTCGTCAACGGTTTACGAGGATAAGTTACCAAATCCCACCCAGATTTCAAGCATTATCGCGTTTGAAGCAACGCCACTAAAGAAAGCGCGATGCTTCCAGCACTGAGGAGAACAAGGAGAATCGTCCACAAAAGAACTTCTCCTTTTTTGCCGACTTTGATGACCTTTTCTTCAAGGGGATTCAAGCGAATTCCCGGCGTTCCCGCCTTGCGCCGCAAAAGAAGCACCTCCCGTTCGTAATAGAGGAATAACGCGGCGAAGAGCAACGCGGCCATCCCGATGATGAGATAGGTCGCGTGGCCATTGTCCCGCGCGGGGTTGGCGAAACGGTCAATCAACGATAGCGTAAGGAAATAAAGGGCGAAGAAAAGCCCATCATATTCGCCAAAGCGGGCGATTCTTAATTTGTGGGTTTGACTCAACAAGATAAAGAGAACGAATGCAAGGCAAGAGAGAAAGAAAAAGCCCGCGCTGACAAAGACGATTATCCGGGTAATGCCAACGTTATCGAGAAAATCGCGGAAAAGACGAACGAAAGAACCGCTGACGAAATCCGCAACGATCAAGAGGATCAAATTCGCCAATAAGCCAAAAGCAAAATACGGGGAAGGACGGATGCTTTTGTTCTTCTCGGCATTTTCATATTCCTCCACTCCAACCAGGGTGTCGACGCTGACGCCATAAAGCCGGGCTAAGGCTTCCAAGGTGGGTAAATCCGGATAGCCTTTCCCATTCTCCCACTTGCTCACGGCTTGCTGGCTGACGAAAAGCGCTTGGGCCACATCGAGTTGACTCAGGTTTTTCGCTCGGCGTAATTCTTTGATTTTATCTGCGAACATCTTCTTTACAGCGCCCCTTTAGGATAGTCGCCCCTCTTTTGGGATACAAGGCTATTTTCTTTCCAGAATCGCCCGTTCCAAAAGCGGCAACTTCTTCATGAAAAATCCCGTGAGATTACGCGTCAGGACTTCACTGACGAAATCCTCATTTTCATCATAGGAGTCTTTATCCAAAAGGATTTCCTCGTCGAGACTTTGCCACCGTTTGCCGTTTTGAAAGAGCGAGCGGGACAAAAGGAAGGGTTGGCCTTTGACTTTGGCATAGCTGATCCAGCCTTGACGTTCCTTTTCTTCGCCAGGCCCCACATAGAAATCGAGACGAATCTCGCGACACTTGGCGTCATTGATAATTTCGAAAGCCAGCAAATCCGTGAGGGATTTATCCCATCCGTGCCCGTTTTGCAGCGCTTTTTTACGAATCAGAGGCGTCGTAAAACGAAAATAAGGACTCTTGGCGGGAAGGTGAATCAGCACCCCGTTTTGCTCATAGGGGTATAAGGTAATCTTTAACGTATCCGAAAGCGATAGAAAACGGTCATAAGGATCGACGGGCTTTTTCTCATTCTCTTCCATACGGCTTCCCCATTAGGCGCCAACGTGGGTGATGCCTAAGAGGTTCAAAAGATCTTTGAATAATGGCACGAGATAACCCGTGATCTTGGAAGAAGTCAGATAACTATCTGCCGTCTTTATCCAATCCGGAGCATTTTGCCCAAGCCAGCCTGGCAAAGCGGCGAAAAGAATGCAGGCCACCACTAAGAGGATCGCCCAATCAAGAACGCCTAAGACCAGGCCCAATAGACGGGATAACACCGGGGAGCCTTTCGCGGCGTCGATCAGATGAAGCACCACTAAACGCCATAAGAGATTGATAACGAGATAGAACACCGCCGAAAGAAGGATATAGAAAATCCAGCTGACCAGTTGCTCATTGTTCCACAGTGTCGTCACGACGCTCTTGTACCAATCCATCTTGGCCAGATAGGGCAAAGTGATGTTGGCCAAGGCCAGGCCGCCGAGGACGGCCACAAACTGACCCACAATCGTTCCACCCAAGCGATTCGCGCCGAAAAGCAAACCCAGCAAAGCAAAGACAGCTAAAATCACGATAATAATAGTATCGCTGTTATTCCAGTTAATTTCTACCGTATCGTAAAGAAGCCATGAACCCATTTTCCAATCCCCCGTTTGAGATTGTCTTTATTATTGTCCAATCCCTCCGAAAGGGAAAGAGTATTTTCACCAAAGGGGCATAGTCTTCTTACGGGAAAAAGATTACACTTATCGCGTTATGAATATCACGGCAACTTTAGCCCAAGAACTGGGCATAAAAATCGAACAGGTCGAAGCGACGTTAAAGCTTTTAGACGAGGGCGACAGCGTTCCGTTTATCGCCCGTTATCGGAAGGAAATCACCGGCTCCTTAGACGATGTGACCTTGCGCAATCTTTCCGAGCGCTTGGAATACCTCAAAGGTCTTGAAGAACGACGGAAAAGCATTCTCGACAGCATCCAAGAACAAGGCAAATTAACTCCCGAACTCCAAGCCAGCATCGAAGCGGCTGGCAAATTAAGCGAACTGGAAAACCTTTATCGCCCTTATAAAAAGAAACGCAAAACCAAAGCCTCGATCGCCAAGGAAGCCGGTTTAGGCCCCTTAGCCCAAGAACTCCTGGATCAAAACGTGAGCGAAGAGACCTATCGTCACGACGCTCTTCGTTACGTCAACCCCGACAAGGGAATCGTTACCGCCGAGGATGCCCTACAAGGTGCCAGCGACATCGTTGCGGAAATGATGGCGGATGTCCCGCATTTTTATGACGATGCGAAAGCCTATATTGAGAAAGGCGGTCGCCTCGAAAGCAAAGAAACGAAAGACGATATTGAAAAGAAATACGCTTCTTATTCCGCTTTCTCTTGCCCGGTGCGACAGGTGAAAAACTATCAGACCCTCGCCTTAAACCGCGGCGAGAAAGAAAAAGGATTAAGCGTCTGTTTTGCCTACGACAAAATGACGATGATCAACCTTGTTGCCCGCGCTTACTTAAAACCCCGTTCGTCTTTGGAAAACGAAATCCGAAGCGTGGCTGAGGACGCTTATAAGCGTCTGATCGCCCCCACGGTCGAAAATGATATCCGAGGCGAGCTTTCGCTCAAAGCGGAAGATGCTTCGATCCTTCTATTTAAAGACAACCTCAAACAGCTCCTTTTAGGGGCGCCACTCAAGGGCAAACGAATCCTCGGTTTTGATCCCGCCTTCGTCAATGGCTGCAAGCTGGCCACGGTCGATGAATCGGGCAAACTCCTCCACGTCGATGTCATCTATCCCACCGTCGGCGGAGCAGGACGGATCGAGGAAAGTCGCCGTATTCTTTTGTCTTATTTGAAACAAGACCGCATCGACTACATTGCCTTGGGCAATGGCACGGCTTCACGCGAAAGCGAAGCCTTCATCAAAGAAACCCTCCAATCGGCAGGCTTAGCGATTCCCGTCGTCATCGTGAACGAAGCGGGCGCAAGCGTTTATAGCGCTTCGCCTTTAGGCACCGAAGAGTTCCCCGAACTCCACGTTGAAAAACGCTCAGCGATTTCTTTGGCTCGCCGCCTCCAAGATCCGCTTTCGGAACTCGTCAAAATCGATCCCGAGGCCATGGGCGTAGGCCAATATCAGCACGACATGGACCAAAAGAAACTCTCGAACGCCCTTAATGGCGTCGTCGAGGATTCGGTCAACGAAGTCGGCGTCTATCTCAATAGCGCTTCTTATTCCTTATTGAAATACGTTTCGGGTATCGGGCCCTCTTTGGCTAAAGGCATCGTCGATTACCGCAACGAAAACGGCCCCTTCAAGAGCCGCAAAGACCTCCACAAAGTCCCGAAGCTCGGGCCGAAAGCCTTCGAGCAATGCGCCGGATTCTTACGGATTGCCGATGGTTATCCGCTCGATAACACCGCCGTCCACCCCGAAAGCTATCCTTGTGCCTTAGCCTTATTAAAGGAATTAGGGCTCAGCCTCGATGATTTAGGCACCGCCAAAGCGAGCGTTGCGCTCTCATCCATCAAGGATTTGCAGGGATTATCCACTAAGATTGGGGTCGGCAAGGAAACCTTAAGCGATATCGTGAGTGAGCTCCAAAAGCCCGGCCGCGATCCCCGGGAAGAAGCCCATAGCGCCACCTTGGATAACCAAGCCAAAGACATCAAGGATTTGCGTCCGGGCATGATTCTCAATGGCACCGTTCGCAACATCGTCGACTTCGGCGTCTTCGTCGATATCGGCGTTCACCAAGATGGCCTCGTCCATATTTCCGAACTCTCGGATACGCGGGTCTCCTCTCCGCTTGAAGTGGTCCACGTGAACGAGATCATCCAAGTCAAAGTCCTCTCGGTTGACTTAGAGCGGAAACGGATTGGTTTATCCTTAAAACAAGCCAAGAAAGAAACGATTTGATTCCTGCGAGTTGTTTCTCCTCTTTTCCGGCTCTAAAATGACCCTATGAAATATCAAAACGCCGCTTGGACAAAACTGATTTCGAAAGCCTCGCTTTACGACGCCTACGTTTTCTTAGCGGAGGACGAAGCCAAAGCGATGTCTTCCTACACCCGTGAAGGGATTTATTCCGCAATGCTGGACTTTTTGGGACAAATCCCCTGGCTTTTCTATGGGATGCTGAGCGTTGAAACCCGGCAATTCCTTAAGGATTTACGGGCGAAGAAAATCGCGCCGATCGCCCTGAGTGATCCCCGCTTAAGCCAAGACGACTTCCAAATGCTCTTCCGCTTCTTCATTGTTTCGCCCAAAGGCGAATACAACGAGGACTATTCCCCACTCCTTGATAAGATGGATCAGGAGAATAAAGACGCCATCGATGCCGCTTTAGCGGAAATCACCTACGTCAAAGGTCTCCTTGATCTTTATGGTTATATCGAAAAGAGCAAACTCCTGGAATTCTTGAAACAGGGTCCCTTAGGACCGCTTGATAAGAAGCAATTTCCTTTCTTTTTAAGCTTCCCCCTCATCGGCTATTACTACTATGTCGGGGTCAAAGACGTCTGCCGTTATGAAATCAAAGACCAACTCTCTGCCTTCATCAAAAAGCGGAATGAGTTCGCGGATTTGGATTACCGTGTTTATTCGGGAAGCGAGATTGTTTTCTACGCCAACCGCTTCTATTTCCCCAACTGGAAAAAGAGCGCTGAGACCATTCAAAAAGAGCGTTTCGATATTGGGAGAAACCTATCGCAAGAGAAAGACCCCTATGCCACGTATTACGATGGCGAATACCACGAAGGGCCGCACGATGACGACTATTTCATGGTCAACGAGAATACGCCGAAGTGGTATCTCAAGGGGCACACCTTAGGCGAATTGGCGGCCCGCAAACTCCAAGAAGACCGTCAGATCGTTCTGATCGAAGAACGGGATATCGGACCGGAGATTTTCTTCCCCTTCAAAGACACGATCGTCGGGGTTTATAACCTCGCCAAAGAAGCGCTTCATCTCAAGGGCGACGTCGCGACTGGGGACATGCCCTGGGACGATCTCGAGAAGATCAAAAAGGAATTTTACGCCCACCGCGAAAGCTATATCGACGCTTATGTGACATCGCTCCGCCGGGCTTTGACCCCCTACGAGCAAGATACCGTCAAAGGCCTTAAAGAAGCCATTCCTTCGACCTTTATTTTCCATTCTCTTTCGAAAGAAGGCGCCGTGATGATCGATACCCAAAATGGCAAACGCTACCTTGTCCATCCTTTGGGCATGGGCTTCAGCGAGATGCTCCAAGGCGGGGTCTATGACGAACTCGTTTCCACCGTCATCGTCCCGTTTGAGGATTATCTCACCTACGATTCGTTCATTTCGTCGCAGCGTGTCTTCGTCTCCTTCAGCGGCGATCTGCATCTCGATGAAGGCAAGCTGATCCGTTCCGACAAGGATTTCGCTAATCTCGCTTAAGGATTTTTCGTGCAATCCAAACGGGATATGCAATGATATTCAAGAAAAGAGGGTTTCTACATGGAACATTGCGCTAGTTATCAGGCGATTGAGGGCTTCCTCGACAAGAAGCGGCGCCTCAATCACACCGGAGCCATTCTCTATTACGATCTTGCCACAACCTGTGGCGAAAAAGGTCTCGCTGATGAGGCGGATTTGCTCGATTATTGGGCGGGCGAAGAAGCCAAGATGTATCAGGACCCCGCTTTCGTCAAAGCGGTCAAAGAAGGTCTCGAAGACCCCAAAGCCACGCCGATGGAGCAAGCCTTGTTCCATTCGCTTTATGAGCAAGTCGCTTTGCTCGATAAATTGCCCCTTGAAGACTATTTAGCCTACAAGAACGCCATCAGCAAATCGAACGAGATGTGGCGGAAATACCGCCCGGCGAACGATTTCGCGGGTTGGCTCCCCTATTGGCAGCACCTTGTTGAGGTCTCTCGTCACGTCGCCGATGTCCGGAAAAAGCCCGGCATGGTGACCCGTTATGACGCGTGCCTCGATTCCTATGAGCCGGGCGAAACTGAAGCCTATGTCGATGGCGTCTTTAATCCGCTCAAGGCGAAGTTGATCGAATTATTAAAAGTCGCCAAAGAAAACCAAAAGTCCATAAAGGTGCCCTCGTTAAAGCCTTATTCGGTGGACAAACAAGAGAAACTCGGACGCAAGATGCTTGAGACCATCCATTACGACATGAAGGGCGGCGCCCTCATGGTTTCGGCCCATCCTTTTAGCAACGACAACCATCAATTCGATGCCCGTTTGACGACCAAATACCTCGTCGAGGATTGGCGGAGCAACGTCTTCACCTGCCTCCACGAAGGCGGGCACTGCCTCGAGTTCCAGAATAAGCCGCAAGCGATGTATGACAACCACGTCGAAAGCCTCGCCAGCGCTGCCATCTGCGAAACCCACAGCCGTTTCTACGAAAATTTGATCGGCCGGAGCCGGGAATTCATGCCGATCCTCAAAAAAGCCTGCAGCGAAACCCTCGATCCGGGCTTCGACTATATGAACGAAGAGGACTTCTATCACTTAATCAATAAGATCGAGCCGTGGCTGATCCGCTGCGAAGCCGACGAACTCTCCTATTGCCTCCACATCATCATCCGCTACGAGATCGAAAAAGACCTCATCAACGGCAAGATCGAGTGCAAGGATGTCCCGGCGATTTGGAATCAAAAGTACCACGATTACCTTGGCGTTGATGTCCCGAACGACAAGGATGGCTGCATGCAAGACACCCATTGGTCGGAAGCATTATGGGGCTACTTCCCTTCCTACGCCTTAGGAAACATCTATGGCGCGATGATCCGGGAAGTGATGGAAAAAGACATCCATCTCTCCGAACGAATCAAAACCAACGACTTCGGCGCGATCCTCGACTGGTTCCGCACGCACGACTATTGCTACGACTGGATGAAACCGAATGACTGGATCGTCAAAGTCACCGGAAAGAGCCTGACCTCCGAACCTTATATCCGTTACCTGAGCGAGAAATTCTCCCGCTAAAAAAGAAAACCCTGCAAATCGCCTTTCGTTTGGTGAAATTGCAGGGTTTTTAAGCGGAATTCAGGATTATTTGGTTCCGTTGACCGGCTCAATGTCTTTGCTCGCCTCGGCTTGCGCTTTGGTGAAGGCTTCAGCTTTGGCGACTTGTTTCGGCGTCGCTTCTTCATAGGCCGATTCGTCAGCGGCTTGGCTCACGTAATATTGCGGATACGGGACGTCCACGCCATTGTCGTCCAGCATCTTGAAAATCCATTTTTTCATGTCGCGGGTGACCTGATAAACGTCATCTTCTTTGCATCTCGCCACAAACTTCAATAACGGGCCATCGCGGTAAAACTCCGATACGCCTTTATAATACGGGCCATCGACAATGGCGGGGATTTCCTTTTTGACGTTCGGGAGTTCTCTGGCGATGATCGCTTCGACGCGGCGGAGATCCTCGTTATAGGAAATATCGCAATCATCGCAGATGGCGACCGAGAGTTCATCGCTGAGATTTACCACGTCGGTGATATCGGAATTGTTGATGACTTTGACGTTGCCGCCCGCATCAAGGAGCTGAGTTGACTTCAAACCGATCTCCTTGACGGTGCCGCGATAATCCTCAATCACGACGATGTCTCCGACTTCGAAGGTATCGTCAAAGACCAAGAAGAGGCCCGCCACAACATCGCTGATAAGACTCTCGCAGCCTAAGCCGATAATGAGGGCAATCACGCCGATCGAGGCCAATAACGAGGCCGTATCAACGCCCCAATAGCCCAAATCGACAAAGAGGGCGACGAAGATCAATAGCCACTTCAATAACGAAAAGGATAAGGAAGCGACGGTCCGGACTTTTTGGCTGCGCTTGCTTAAAAGTTTCGTGATGCCCTTCATGATCGTGATAAGCATCCAAATCCCTAAGACTAACAAAGCGGTCTTTAAGAAATTGAGCGCGTTGAGCTGAAACCAATCGCCAATCGCGATGAAACCATTGGCGTCGTCCCCATAAAGGTTGCTGCCAAAGAGTTGTTTCGAGAATAAGGCGATCAAAACGACGGCGATGCAAAGCGACCAAATGACGATTTTCTTGATGAGGGCTTTCTTCTCTTCTTTAGTTTTCGGAGTTTTTCCATTCTGTTCCATGGGGGTTCCTCCTACTTATTGACCGGCTCGATGCCTTTCGAGGCTTCGGCTTGGTCCTTAGCGAATTGATTGGCCGTCTTCTCTTGCGCCTTCGTGGCCTTTTCATAATCCTCGTTCGGATCATTGACCACGACGCGGTCATACGGCTTGCACTCAATGTGATTGTCATAGAAAAGCAGCAAGAACGCGCGGTTCAGATCGCGTTGGAGCTGATAGACGTCCTCTTCTTTGCATTTGGCGACGAATTTGACTTGGACAATCGAATCATCCAAGACGGACACACCCTTGTAATAGGGGCCTTCCTTGATGGCCGGAAGGGCTTTTTGAATATCAGGAAGTGCCTTGGCGATGACCGCTTCGACCCGCTGGAGATCTTCTTCGTAGGCCAAAGGAATCTCGACCACGGCGACCGAGAGCTCTTTGGAAAGGTTGACGACACTGGCGATTTCGCTATTGCTGACGATTTTGACGTTGCCGCCCGCATCGATGAGCCGAGTCGACTTAATGCCGATATCCGTGATGGTGCCACGGAAATCATTAATCGTCACGATATCGCCGACCTCGAAGGCCTCATCGAAGACGAGAAACATGCCCGCCACGATGTCTTTAATCAAACTCTGGCAACCTAAGCCCACGATTAAGGCAATGATCCCTAACGAGGCTAAAAGGGTTGAGGTATCAACCGACCAATAGCCGAGAATCACGAAGACCGCAATGACGATCACAACCCACTTTAAAAGCGAGCGGACCAAGCTCATCACGGTCGCCAGTTTGTGGCTGCCATGATTGCCGATGGCTTTCGAGATATACGAGATGATTTCAATGAGCATCCATGCCACGACAATCCCGATTGCGGTTTTGATGAAGGCATCCTTTTCCGCGACAAACCAAGCCCCGATGCTTTGGAAGCCATCCGTCGAATTCCCGAAGAAATCCTCGCCGAAGAATTCCTTAGAGAATAAGACTAGGGTCAAGAGAACGATCCCCACGGTCCAGACGCAGGCTTCGATAATGAAAGTCCGCTTCTCCGCTTTGCTCTTTTTCTCCCACCACGACGTTTTCTTCCCGACATCATTTTGGTTTTCCATAAGGTTTTCCTCCTAGATTGACACCGTCTTCTTCAATAAGCTGACTTTTTGGGGCGAACTTCCGAACTCCAAGGAATCCGCGTAGATCTCCGCATAATAGGTTCCGCCTTCTTTGGAGATCGTCTCCACCAAATGCTTATCCGTATAAGGCTTCTCACAAGCGAAGGTGTAACTCACGCTCGCATCGGTGGTTTTCGTTAAGGTAACCGAGAAGTTATCCCAATAAGCGAAATCATCGAGATAGGCGAGCTGGTAATACGCTTTGCCGCTTGCTTCCCCAGCCACTGATGGCGGCTCGGTGCAATGGCATTCCCAACTGAAGCCATAGAACCGGCTTTCCTTGCTCCGGGAATACTTGGCCGAATCCTGATAAAGGACGGTCGCGGAATTGTGATCGGTTCTGAGGATTTGAATCAGGTAGGTCGCATCATAATATTTCATGCTCGGCAAGATGCCCTTATAGTTCTTTGCTTCGGTGATATCGAGGGATTCGCTGTCCTTTTCCCGACCAAGATTGTCTTGATAGACGCTTTTCAGAAGCAGCGGGACTTTGTCAGGATTCGTGCTGACCGTGATATCGTAAGCGATGCCGTTTCCTGAGGCATTGTCGACATAAGAAATCGAATTCACGGTATAGGTTGGGGCTTTCTTGAAGAAGTTTTGGCCAATCAAAACGACCGAAGCCACCACCAAAACGATGGCGACGCTCGCGATACTCGCGGAAACCGCGTGTGAGACCGAAGCGACCTTCTTGGGGTTATATTGTTTTTTCTTCTTGGTTTCAGGCTCAACCTTCTCGTCTTTTGAGCGGATTTGGTTTTCCTCGTCCCCTCGTTTCGTCTCGTCCGGTCTGGCGTATTCTTCGTCTTTGCCCCGCGGAGCGAGATCGTCTTGCGCCACCGTATTCTCTTCGTCGGGATGGCGGACAAGCTCCGCCGGGACTTTGTTTTCTTCGTTGATATTACGCATGCGCTTCCTCCTCTTTCTTCGACTCATCCTTCTTTTTCGGGAAGAAAAGCGTCAAGAAAACACTAAGCGCGTAGAAGGCCCAGCCTAAGGCTAAGACCAGCGGGTTATTGCCTTTGAGCAAAAGGCTCACGACCAGTAAACCCACAAGCTCCGCTAACCACGCTAAGAGATAGACCCCATCGAAATGATGATGGCGGAACACAAAGAAATAGAGCACGAAGAAGAGGGCGTAGACGCCCAGAATCACGTAGCCCCAAATCGAGTAGGTGTTGTTCCGCGTTTGCGCTTCTTGGCCCCGCAAAGTGGTTTTTTCGCTCTGATATTGGTTCACGAGAGCCGTAATCTTGCTCTCAGAAGTCGCCGCATCGATCTTCGCAGTATAGGTGTCATAAAGGGCACGGTCGGCCGCGGTCCAATCGTTTTGACTCACGTCATCGCCTTCCACCATCGCGGTTTCAGCGTTTTCTTTTGCCGTGGTCAATTTGACTTCGGTTTTGGTCGAAACGTAAATGTCACTCATCGAAGAGACGGAATCTTTCTCAAACGTCAGCTGATCCAATTGCTTCACTGCTTTTTCAATTACCGCATTGACGCGGGCATCGTCACCGCACGTCCGCTTGAGATCGCGGACCATTTCTTTGGTGCTTTCCCGCGAAATCTCATAATCGCATTCATCTTCAAGCCGATTCGTAATCTCCTTGATCCGTTCCGTGAAGGACCGCGTGCTGGTATAAGGCAAAGTATCGATTTGTTCTTCGGTGGCCGCGATGATCGCGGTCATTCTTTCCTTGACGGCGGCGGGATCACTAACGCCCGAGGCAGCGATTTTATCCGCAACCGCCTTTTCCAAAGCGGACTTCTGCCGAGCTTTAATCCGCGACAAAAGGGCGCTTTCGCTCCCGACAAGATAAGAAACCGCCTCCGGAGATGAAATGAGCATCGCCGAACTGGAAGGCGACTTTTGAACCCCGGTGATCGTCGCCTGGTCCAAAGACGGATAGACTAAAACCGCGACTTGGCCATTCGCGTCGCTCTTCACGTCAACGCTTCCGATGCTCCCATCGGCTTTCGTGTAAGCGAAACGATAAGCACTATTGGGCGTTAAACCGGTAACGAGACCGTCTTCTTCTTCGTAGGAAGAACTCGGCGTTTTTTCCCGCAAAGGCAATGTAATTGGGGAAGAAAGAGATTCGCTTGCGGAATCAATCGCGCTCTTTTGATCGCCTTTCGCGAGAAGCGTCGAAAGGACGCTGCCGCCCGGGATAAGAACCCCAGACTCATCGCTCAACGTCGAAAGGTCGATTTCGCCCTTAGCGGAAGCGGTCCCATAGTATTTTTTGCCACTCGAGGCGGCAAAAACGTAGCTCACATTCGGAGTCAGCCCCGAAAGCGAATAGGTCGCGGAATTATAGACTGGAGTGCCAATCTTTTGATGGGGCAGAACCTTATAGGATGTCGTCACGCTCAACGAATCGCAATAATCGGTGTTATCGCCATCCGCGTTTGTGCCCTTGAGGGCAATGCTGGTGATGGTTTTGCCGATTAACTCGGGATACGTTGAAAGACCAACCTTTCCATCGATGCCGCTCGTGATGATCGTGCTCGTCCCATCTTGGGTTGTTACCACATAACGCGTCGAAGGGGTTAATCCCTGGAGGGTATCTGTCGACTGATCGTAAGAGTTCGGCAAAAGTCCGGCTAAGGAACCGTCATCCGGCCGATGAATCGGCATAACGTAATTCAAAGAAGAAGTCTGTTTATCCGAAGTGATCGTGGCTTTCCCATCGCCTTTTTGCTGAATCGAAGTCAAGGTTAAGCCTGCTAATTCGGAGTGATCGGCCAAGGAAATACTGCTGGTATCACCGGTGGTTATTTCATGCGTCGCACCGGTGGAATCCGTCAAAACAAACGTCGAATTCGCACTTAATCCCGAGAGGATGTGGGTAGTCGCATCATAAGTAGGTGCGACGATCGCAAATTGGCTCGGAACCGAATAGGACACGGCAGAGGTCACGGAAGTTAAGCCCCCGTTATCCCCCACTCGAGTGATGCCGGAAATCTTTGCACCCGCTAAATCACTGTCTTTATAGGTGACATAAGTCCCATCGCTCGTCGTCGTGATGGTCTTTGTTTTTGTCGCGCTGGCGCTATCGACATAAGTGAGCTGATACGACGTCGAAGCCACCAAAGAAGAAATCACGCCTTCATTGAAGGTCGTGCTCGGCGCGACGTAACGATCGGGCACGAGCAAAGAAACGCTTTGGCTTAGCGAATCGATCTCATCACCTGAGGCCGATTTGCAAACGATTCCGGTGATAGTCTTGTTATAGAAAGCCGAGCAACCGAGAAGACTCATACTCGTATCGTGCGAAGCGGCAGGAACCGTCACCGAAGTCCCATCGCTGAAGGTGAAAACATAATCGTGACCCGCGACCAAATTGGAGAGGGCTTCATTGGCGTAGCTCACATTCGGCGTGGCTAAAGTCGCCGGCATGGTGTAAGCGACACTTTGGGCGGCGGAATCATCTGTTTGCGAGTCATTACGAACTTGAACAACCGAGGATATTTTTTTATCAATCAATTCCGCATTCGTCGTTTTATCGATGGCAATTTTGCCATTCGAATCCGCGACGAACGTATGAACCGTCGCATCAGAATCGGTCAAAAGATAAGTTTCTCCAGCCACAAGACCGCTGATGACGCCTTGACTATAACTTGAAGTCGGCGTTGGGGCGCTAACTCGAGTCGTCGGATAAGTGTAAATGAGATAATTGCCACTTTTGACGATCTCGCCCTTGGTTCCGGTATAACCCACAGCGGTTCCTGAACTCGTGGTCATCGTGAACATGGAGAAAATCGATTGGTAATGGACTAAATACGATTCATCCGCGGCATAAACGAGTTGCGTGCCCTCGGGAATCGCGGTGCTATCGGAGGAAGACGAAAAGCCTTGGCTAGGTGAGAGCAAACCGATTTTGCTCTTCATTGAAAGGGTATTGCCCACCGTGAGCCGTTTATTGCTGAGCGTGCTCAAATAAGTGCGTTGAACATCAGGCGAATCGAAGAGATTGATGTCCACCGTGGTATAACCCGTCGCCGAACCAGCGAGGTAGGTGATGGAATAATCATTGCGAATGTTCATCGTAACGCCATTGCTTACACTTTTGTCTGCACTGGTGCCCCAATCGCCCATCGCCTCTTTGGCCGAGCCGCCTTCGAGTTCCATCACGCCTTTACCCGTCGTTTTTGTCCCGCCGCCACAAACGAGCCAATTGGCTTGCCCGCCCGTCATCCGAATCGAAATATTGCCAGTCAAGAGATTCGTGGCGGTGCAGGAAACCGGCATCTTGCCGCCAAAGAAAGAACAGCCGGTCGTTCCCGATGGTGGAATATAATTCTCAAAAGAATTTTCGACGCGGTAGAACGTCACCGGATTCGTCGAACTCGTTGAGGCGTTTCCCGAAGTGACTCCCCACTCGGTCACCAAAGGGGTGCTTGAGCCATTGGAATAAAGGCTGGTCGATCCGCTGATCGTCCCGGCGGTGATCAATAAGGGGCGCCCAGAAGCAAAAAGGCTGGTCGGCTGGCCTTCATTGGCATTGCCAGACTTATAAACCTGCGAAATCGGAAAGGTGGGATTGCCATCATCGGGATAAATGTCCGTCGGCTGGGTCGTGGTAGCGCCACTCAATGCTTTTTGGATGCTCGGCGCCGTCAAAACGATGGGTTTATCCCATCCTCCAAGAGAAGATTCTCCTAGGAGGCCTCCCGCCATAAGAAACCCTGAAATTGCCAAGGTCATTAAAACAGCTTTTTTCATCTTTCGGCGCCTCATCCTTCAGGAAAACTGAAGGAAACAATTGTAACACAAAGTACCCATAATAATGGTATAAAAGGTTACTTTTGTTTCTTTATAAAGAAATGAAAAAAATCGCCAGGTGAGTGGCGAAATTTCCATCAGGATTAACTTCTTTGGTAAAGGTAAAGGAAACGAAGGTGAAAACCTTTACCGAATAAAATTGGTTCGGGCTGGTTTTTCATCCCCAGCATGATTGACGATTCCTGCCTTCTTGCCCGCGTCGATGCACTTCAAAAGATAAGCCATGTTGTCGCCTAAAACCCGCATGGTATAAAGACCTTCTTCATCCTTCTCAACATCTTCTTTTTTCGAGCCATGGACTTCGTTCCAATAGCGGGAAGAAACGATTGGCATCTGGTTGATGGTGAAATATTTATTGATCTCATCAAAGACGGAGGTCGAACCCGCCCGGCGCGAAGAAACCACCGCCGCGCCTAACTTATAGCGGAGATTCTCGCCCGCCGAATAAAAGAGGCGGTCCAAGAAGGCTTTCATATTCCCTGCCATGCCAGCGTAATAGACTGGCGAAGCAAAAACGAAAGCGTCCGCTTCTTTGGCTTTGGCGGCGAAAACATTGACGCTGTCTTTTAAAACGCACTCATCATGCTGATCACAATAACCGCAGGACATGCAGCCACCCAGCGGTTTATTGCCAATCCAGAAAATCTCGCTTTCAACGCCGTTGGCGCTAAGCGCTTTGACTACTTCTTCTAACGCTCTTTCGCAGCAACCGTCTTTGATCGGCGAGCCATTCACTAATAACACTTTCATCGGAATTACCTCTTGTTTTTAAAAGAATAACATAAAAAGCCCCATCCGATGAAAGATGAGGCTTATAGAATCTAAGAATCGGATTACAAAGTCACTACACCATCCGTGCAAGTGACGGTAGTAAAGCCGGCGTTGATATGCCAATCGCTACCTTTATCAATCGCAGCCCATTGCGCCATGGTTCCAGCAAACTGGAAGTCGGTAAGAGCCTGGCAATAATCAAAGGCGTTATTGTCGATCTTCTTCACCGTCGCCGGAATAACAATCGAAGTTAACGAAGAGCGAGTGAAGAGATAAGAGCCGATTTCAGTCATGCTCGAAGGAATCGTAACGGAAGTAAACGCCGGATCTTCGTAGAAGAGGTAGATACCACCACTAATGGCATTGCAACCGGTAAAATCCACGCTGGCAAGTTTCGTGCAATTGTGGAAAGCATAACTGCCAAGCGATGTAAGAGTCGTCGGCAACGCAATACTCGTCAAAAGAACATCATTTTCAAAAGCGGAACTCCCGATTGACTTCAGTCCCTCCGAAAGCGTAACGCTGGCAAGGCTGGCGCAGTCCTGGAACGCGTTGTTGTAAATCTCGGTGACCGTGCCCGGAACCGTGATCGAGGTAATGGCAGACGCTTTTAAGAACTCCGAGACGGTCGTCATCGTGGACGGAATCGTGAACGAAGTGAGTTTGCTGCAACCCTCGAAGGAGGCATAGCCGCCGACGTTGACGCAACCGGTGAGATCGGCACTCGTCAAACCAGTGCAGCCTTCGAAAGTACGAACCCCGATGTCGGTGACACTCGCCGGGATCTTGATGCTGGCAAGTTTGGTGCAATTCTGAAAGGCATTATTGCCAAGAGATTCCAAGCCATCCGAAAGAGTGAGCGAAGTCAAAGCGGTGCAGTTTTGAAAAACGTTGCTTCCAAAACTCGAAATACCACTCGGAATAGTAATCGAAGCCAAAGCGGTGCAACTATCAAAGGCATGATCACCGAACGTGGCAAGAGAATCTGGCAAAGAAACGGAGGTCAAGCTTGTACAACCGGCAAAAGTATATCCTCCAATCCGAGTGCACATACTGCCGGATTCGAAACTAATACTCTTCAAGGAAGTGCAATCACGGAAAGCATTATCGGAAATTTCGGTAATTTGACGTGAAACAACATAAGAAGTTACGTTGCTCCTTCTAAAGAAGCCACTCGGAATCGTAGTCCAATCGCTGGGGAAAGTCATTTGTGAGACTGGACCTGCGTTTTCAAAAGCCGGATAAGTGTCAAAGGAAATCGAAGAAGAACCAGCCCAAACCACTTTGTCCAGTTTCGTATCATTCAAGAAAACACCACTTCCTAATTTTGCCAAATGGGAAGCGCTGCCCTTGAAAACAAAGGAAGTTAATTCCGGGCATTCGGCGAAAGAGTCATTGCCGAGAGTCTCAAGCAACGAGCCATCTTCAATTTCCACGCTCGTCAATAACGTATTCGAATTAAAGGCGGAATTGCCGATGGTCACCACTGAAGCAGGGATCGTCACTTGCGTCAAATGGGCCTCAGCGAAGAAATTCGTCGAAATTGCGCTGACGGTCGAAGGAATGTCAATCTTGGACAAAACATCGCAACCCGTGAAGACCCGAGTGCCATTTAAAGCGGTGAGACATGAACCAAGCGTGACCTGAGAAAGAAAGGTGCATCCCTCAAAAGTATTGGTGCCAAAATCACTGATGCTGGCCGGAAGCGTAATACTAGCCAAATATTTGCACTGATAGAACGGCGCTTCGCCAAGCTTCGCGATTTGCGGATTGCCTTCAAAAGTAACACTCGAGAGCGCCTGAGCCGATTCAAAAGCGTGGTAGCCAAACGAGGTCACACCTTGCGGAATGGCAAGCGTCTCAATATAGCAGCCTTTGAAGAAACATTCTTCGATGGTTTGAATCGTCGAAGGCAAAGTCAATGCCCTTAGCTTGGAAGCTGCCGAGAAAGGAGAATCTCCTTTTAGTGTGGTAACGCCTTCGGGAATGGTCACTTCCTTAAGGGCGGTCGTATTGGCAAAAGTAGAATTGCCAAAGGATGTGAGCTTAGCCAAAATCCGAACCCGGGCCAAGGTTGTTGAACGCTGGAAGAGTGAATCGGCGAGGGCATAAACCGGGTGCTTGCCATTCGTTCCATCGTTATAAGTCTCAGGAATAATAACATCGGTAATATAGCCGGATTTTCCACTTACCGTATAACTGGTGGTCGATGAATTATAAGTGTATTGAAGGGCATAGGTGTAAGCCTTGAATGTGGCTTTATAAACCCGATCGCCCGTCACCGTGCCGATTGCGCTGTCCCAACTGTTGAAGACGTACGCATTCGATCCATCCGAATCTTTGGTCGGAACGAATCCCGAATAACTCGGCGTCGCGCCATAATCCCAAGCAGAGGATTGCAAGACGGTGCCATCTTCGTTGACGAACTTAATCGTATATTGATTGACCTTATTCGAGAAGGTCGCGGTGTACGTCGCATCGCCCGTGACTTTCGCCACGCTCTTATCCCAAGAGTTGAAAGTGTAGGTGTATTGGACATCCGCGGCTTTCGTCGGGGTCGCGCCTTTATAGGTTACATCGGCGCCATAAGGAAGCGTCTGCGAGTCAAGTTCGGTGCCATCCGAATTAAGGAAGCGGACGGTATAGGTATTGACCGTCGAGGTGAAACTGGCGGTGTATTTGATATCCTCACTCACCGCGCTGATGGCGGGTGACCACGTATCGAAAGCGTAGGTAAATTCGGCGGTCTTCGCTTTGCTTGGCGTGACCGTTCCACTATAAGAAGGCGTTGCACCATAATCGTAGGTGCTCTCTTGTAACGTCTGGCCATTGGCATCGACAAACGTCACGGTGTACTGATTGGTCACCGATTTATATTTCGCGGTATAAGTGGCATCACCATTCACCGGGGCAATTGTCTTATCCCAATCATTGAAGGTGTAGGAATAATGCTTGTCACCGCTCTTAGTTGGCTTGGTTCCACTATAAACCGGGGTCGCGCCATAATCCCATTTCGAGGATTGAAGTTGCGCTCCGCCTTCATCAAGGAAGGTGACGGTGTATTGGCGGGTCTTATTCGAATAAACCGCGTGATAGCTGGTTTCGCCCACCACTTTTTCTAAAGCCCGATCCCAACTCTTGAAGGTGTAATCGTATTGGGTGGTTGAGGCTTTGGTGGGGTTGCTCTTTGAGAACGTCGGGGTTGCCCCATAGTTCTCCAGATGCTCATCAAGGACCGTCGTGCCATCTTCATCATAGAAGGTGACCTTGTAGCGGTTCACGTCGCTTTTGAAGACCGCGGTATAAACGACATCATCAACGATCGGGGCCAACGTTTTATCCCAATTATCAAAGGTATAAGTGAATTGGGCATCAGCGATGCGAACCGGCACCTGGCCATGATATTCAGGTGTGGCGCCTTTATCGAAGAACTCTTCGCTTAATAAGGCGCCGTCGTAGTTATCGAAGGTGACCTTAAAGCGGCTTCGCTCTTCCGAACTTGAAGAAGAACTGGAACTCGAAGAACTGCTCGAACTCGAAGAACTGCTCGAACTCGAGGAGATCACGCTACTACTCGACGATGAGCTAGAAGCGGAACTCGATACCGGTTGGGCGCTCGAAGTCGTTGTCGCACTACTCGTCGTTGCTGGCGATGAGGCATCACAGGTTGTCCGGGTGGTGCATCCGCTTAAAGCGAAAATGCCTGCCAGAGAAAAGATGAGGAATAGCCGTTGTTTTTTCATAAGAACCCCCCTAATTAGGTGCTAATAAGAAAATTTTAGTCTTGTCAAAATGAGGTAGAAAGTATCCAAACTGATATCTTACGAGGGAGAGCAAAAAGGGAGAGCCAAGACAAGAATCAGTTTGTGCAACTCCTTCAAAATCGCGATCGAAATCAAGGTTAAACCGTTTCTCAAAAACCTCCTTTTTCATAACGCTTTGACGCCCGTTCCCTTTTTCATATTCCGAGGGGCGAACAAAGGAAGAAAAAAGAACTTCCACCGCCCTTTCTTCCTGCTTCGTTAAAACAGTCGATACGGTAAAACGTGCATAATATACCGTTTACGTTTGGATTGCGATAAAATAGCACCGAAAGGAAAATATTCAATCTACACTATGAATGCGACTCAATTAGAGAAGATGCATAGCGGCAAGGGTTTCATCGCCGCTTTGGATCAGTCGGGTGGTTCGACCCCGAAAGCCCTCGCGGCCTATGGAGTTGCCGAGACTGCCTACAAAAACGAAGATGAAATGTTTGCCCTTGTCCACGAGATGAGAGCGAGAATCATCAATGCTCCCGAATTTGCTTCGGGCAAAGTCATTGGCGCCATTCTCTTCAAGAAGACGATGGAGAGCAAAATCGCGGGCAAATTCACCGCGGATTATCTCTGGGATGTCAAACACGTCGTTCCGTTCCTCAAGGTTGACCTTGGCTTACAGGACGAAAAAGATGGCGTCCGTTTAATGAAGCCGTTCCCGGGACTTGATGCCCTCTGCAAAGAAGCGGTCGGTTATCACATCTTCGGCACGAAAGAACGCAGCGTCGTTCTTGCCGCCAACGAAAAAGGCATCAAAGCCGTCGTGAAACAGCAATATGAGTGGGCTAAAGTCATGATCAGCAATGGCTTAGTCCCAATCATCGAACCGGAAGTCGACATTCACATTGCCGACAAGAAGGAAGCCGAAGCGATGCTCAAAGCCGCTTTGATCGAAGAAGCCAAGAAGCTTAAGCCGAGCGAGAAGGTCATCTTCAAACTTTCGCTCCCGAGCATCGATGGTTTCTACAGCGATCTCGAGAAACTCCCCTGCTGCGTCCGCGTGGTCGCCCTCTCGGGTGGCTATAGCCAAGACGAAGCCAATGTCATCCTTGCGCGTAACCCGGGTGTCATTGCCTCCTTCAGCCGTGCCCTTGCCGAAGGCCTCACTTATCAAATGAGCGATGCCGAATTCAACAAGAGAATCGGTGAATCGATCGACGCGATCTACGAAGCGTCCGTCAAGTAGTCCTGATTCTAAGGATTCCAAGCCATTCTGCCAATAGCGGGATGGCTTTTTGTTTTGCTGAGGATTAAAGTGAGACAGGAAAACATCACTTAAGAGAACGAAACGCCATCATGGAACCCTTGAAAAAGCAAAAAGAATCACTCAAGTCAGGATGCCCCGACAAGAACGAAACTAACGATTCGATTCTGATCGAAGCCAAACCTTTTGACGAACGACAAAAAATGTTGGAATTGAAAGAAAACCTTATTGCCGTGGAAGACGATCGGATTTCCGGGAGAAAAGGCTATAGCGTCGACGAACTGGATCAGCATCTTAGCTCGATGGTTGCTGAGACGAAAACAAAATAAAGCATAACCCATCCCTGCCGATTTTGTCATCAATTGCCGTAAAGACTATTCTTGACTCTTACGCTGATGGCGTCGATACCCCATTACCATTCCGCCAATAGCGGGATGGCTTTTTTGTTTTCTTATTTCTCTTGGCGAAGGAGCTGACGATACTCTCGACTGGCAAGTGTTAAAGCCAAATCCTGATCTTCGGGGCGAAACACCATCTTCTTTTTTCCTTTTTCTTGGTAAAATCCAGGATTGCCAAAGACCAAAAGAAAAGCAAATGGGGAGCCCAATGTTTTCTCCAGAAGAAGAGGATCATCTCCAAAGGAAAAACGATAGACCTCTTCCCCAACTTCATCGTTGAGAGCAAGGGGCAAAGAAGCGTAGGACTTCAAACGAGGCGGCAAAAGGGCAAGGCAAGCGGCAGAAAGACGTTCGAGGAAAATCCGCTCCCGGAGATAAAAAGGTTCAAGATAAGCAAAACGGGATTCCCGGGTGAAATAGGAAGAGGAAATGGGTAAGGACGAAAGCAAAGCCAAAACGCTTTGAGAAGAAAGGCCATAAAAAGCGTTGTTGTTGCAAGCAGCGTGGAAAAGGGTTTCTTCGCCCACACCACTCTTCAAGGACACATGGCGAACGTTGGTGCCGCATTTTTGAAGGAGAAGAGAAAAAAGGCCCCGCGAAAAATACCGTTCCTTGGCCAAAGTGGCAAGTTGATCGAAGCTCATTTCGTGATAGGGCTCAAAGAGCGATAAAAGACGAGTAAGAGGCAAGAGAAGAAAAAAGCTTTTCAGTGGCAACGAAAAATAAAGGGATAACCGGAGGGCGCTTTCGCCAGCCCAAACATAGCGGGCGTCTGCCACCACTAAGGCAGGAATTCTCCCGCTTTGCGGGAACAAATTCGCTCCGATGTCGTCGAGACTAGAGGCAAGAAAACGTTCAGCCTCGTTTCGCTCCAAGAAATCAAAAAAAGGTGAAGCAAAGATAGTGTGGTCGATTTGCTCATCGCTTAATCCATAACTTTGATGAAGGTAAGAAATCAGTTCACCGAAACGGCGAGAAAGATCATCCACCGAGATAATCTCAATCATGGCGATACCTCTTGAGAATTTCATTGAGGTAATGCATCGAAGGATCCGAACGACTTTTTAAAAGGGCGTATTCCAAATTGGTCGCTTGCTTAAAGCGTGAATAAAGCGTGGGATCTTGAACAGGTTCGGCCCCAAGGTAATGAAGATGAGAAAAGCTTTTCTCGGACAAAAGGACGCATTGGAGCCCTAATTTGCCTAAGCGCATCGCCTCAATTAAAAGTTCATAAGGCAAGGTGTTGGCCAAAAAATCCCGGGAATAGGCAAAATAGTTATCATCGGCCCGATAGCCAACGACATAATCGTAGTCACCTAAAGCGATGGGAAACAATTCCTCTAAAAGTTCGATTGTCGGCCGATAACGGGCTCGGTCTTCGTAGGCAAAACGATGGGCGAGCAAGAGCGTTAGCCATCCCAAAACGGTTTTTTCGTCTCCAATCGTCAAATCCAATTTCCTTAAAGAAGCGGGATTGAAATCGTAGGAGTTGATATAGCCAAAGCCCCCTTTTTTGCAAGCCCAAAGTTTGGCTGCCTCCGCATCTTCCGTACAATAAAAGCCTTGACCGTAGTCATTGCTCGGGTTGCCCCAAAGAGGTTGGGGTTCTGCGACGATTTTTTCTGATCCGTGGAACAATTTCATCTGTAATATTTTACATTAAAAATGAACAATTTCATCTATAAATTGTGTTTTATATGTAAAAAATTACAACTGTTTTTAAATTCTAAAGCGAAGAACAACCCGGATAATCGACCAAATACTCCTTCGGCCAAATCAGTTTCCAATACAGCTTCGGAGAATCCGGAATGATCCCTTCATGATTCAGCCCGCCGACAATAACGTTAAGGGCGGCGCGGACATCCTCTCCCGCTTTGGCTTGAAGCAAAACGGCATGAAGCTCCCGGTAGCGTCTTTTGGCGATTTCTAAGAGGTCCTCAAAACTCTCGGTCCGCACTTCGCCGGCTGGCATCCGCCACGGGGTGTGGGATTCATTGAGAAAATCGATTCCTTTAAAAGCATCGAGGTTTTGCGGGAATATCATGCCATAACCCAGGGATTCTTTACCGAAAATAACTTTGGCCAAAGCCTTTTTCCGACCGCTCTTATCCCAGCCGTGTTTCTCGGTAAAACGGAAATCTTTTAAGGCCCAATAATATGAATTAGGGTGGACGTTCGGGAGATGCTGGACCTCAACGTTCATCGCATACCACATCTTGGAAATCTTATGAAGATCCTTCGCTGAAAGATGAAGAACTTTGTCGATCCGCTGAAATTCGCCTTTGCGGTTGGCCAAGATGTAATCGATGATGACCTCCAAAGACATATGAGAGAAGTTATAGTGCCGGTGAATCGCAACGCTGTCTTCAGGCCGATCGGTAAAGCCTGTGCGGTAAAAGATAAACGGATGGCAGGCACAATCGACGACATAATGAAGGAATAAGCCGTCGATATACGCGAAAAGAAGCTCTTTGTCGGGACTTTTATAGGCATAACGCATCATCGCCTCGTAGGGCAAAACCAAATCCCGATGCTGGGTGACGCCACCAAAGGCGCTCACATCATGATGATGGGGTCGGAAGAGCGGGCATAAGGTGCCATAAAAGAAGAACGGATCGGGCCCTTGAGCCCCGACATAGGTCGCATCGAGGTGCTCCCCAGGATCGAGAGCGTTTTCTTTGGCGAAGAGATAATGGGTTAAGGAATTCGGCATACTGGGTTTATTGTAGCATAGAAAAAGCGACTCTCACTCTTTATACTTATCGTTAAAGGCGGTCAACATCAATGACTTCTCAAGCAAAAGAAGAACGGCGTAAACTGCGCGAGCAAAAGGAGCTGGCCCATTGGCAAAAAGAGAAGGCACGACCCAAGAGCAAGGCTTACTTTTGGTATTTGATGCTCGTATTGACCCTCATCTACATCATTGATGAGGTCACCACCAATTCCGTCACTCAAGTCGAAGACGGGCTCATCGCTTCCTTCTTCCCGAACACCGATGCTCAGACCGCCGAAGGCTATATCAACCTTTTAAGTACCGCCGCTATCGGATTAATGATCCTCTCCTGCTTCTATAAACCGTTAGCGGACCGCTTCGGCCGCAAGATCTTCTTATTGATCAACACCCTTGGCATGGCCGGAGCGATGTTCGTCTGCTTCTTGGCCTCGAACTTTTGGATTTATGCCTTGGGTTTCTGTCTGATGCGTTGGTTCGTCACCCCAGATGAACAAGTGGTCTACATCGTCGAAGTCGCACCGAAAAAACTCCGTGGTACCTTGAATTCCTTGGTCAAGGGCATCGCCGAATTCGGGCTGTTTCTTATCCCATGGTTCCGCAAGATATTCATGACAGACACGGGCGATATCGGCGGCTGGAAGTGGGTTTTCTTCGTCATTTCGATGATCGGTTTCGCCTTTGCCTTATTGGCCTTGCTTCTGGCCCGTGAGAGCGACGCTTTCCTCGACGAGCGAATCGCCTATTTGTCCTTAAGCGATGAACAAAAGAAGGCTTTGGCGGACCAAAAACTCAATAACAAAAAGAAACAGGGCGGCTTATTGACCGCAATTGTCTACGCCTTTAAAGACCGGCAGCTCCGCTGGATTTTCATCTGCACTACTCTCTACACCATCGGCCGAGTCGTTACCGACCGCAACACCGCGATCATGGCGGCAACCTGGGGCGAAAACTCTCCGCTTATCACTGACGCTCAGTTCATCTTGCCGATTGGCGCGGGCATCGTCACGATTCTCGCCGGATTCTTGAGCGATTGGGTCGGGCGAAAGAAGGCTTCAATCATCCTCTTATCCAGCTGCACCGTCTTCTTTGTTCTCTTCGTCATTGGCATCCAGCAGGGCTGGAGCGCTTATCTCGTCGGCTCATTCTTAGGGCTTTATCTCGCTTCCTATTGGGTCACGGGCGATACCTTCATTCTCATGTGCGGTGAAAGCTCACCCACCAACCTTCGCGCTTCTTTGATGTCCGCCCAAAGCGCCTTCTATGGCGCCGGCCAAGGAATCTCCTATGGTTTGACCGCCATCTTGCTCCTGGTGCTACCGAAAAACATTAATCTTGGCTATTTCTGCCTTTGCATGGCGGTTCCTTGCTTCATCGCTTCCTTAACCCTGTTGATGTTGAAGGTCAAAGAGACCAAGGCGATGGAGATCACCGAAAAAGACCGCGAAGTCGACGCGGAAGAAGAAAAGGTCATCACGGAGGTGAAATGATGCCGCTCTCCCCTCGCTGGTATGCCCGGACGAAGCGGGCTTTAGAAGATTTTCTTCAAGGCTCTTTTCAACACGATTACGCCGTCTTTGATTTCGATAACACCATCTCCATCGGCGATAGTCAGTGGACTCTTTATATCGGCCAATGCGAGCGGCTCGCTTATCGGCTAACCCCCGAAGAATTCGGTGCGATCTTACGCCAAGAATTCTCGAAAGAGACTTTGAAAAGCCCCATCCCCTCCTTTGCCTTTTCGTGGAATGATCTCATTGAAGATATTCTTCATTGTTACCGAATTTTTTATGACGCGGGCGAAATCGCCTTCCCCCGAGGAAAGGCTTCGAACGATCATGCGATCGAACATCAGGAATTTCTCTCCAAGATGCTCTTTCTTTTATTCGAAGTTGAAGCCCATCTCTCCGTTGAGGCCGCTTGCCGCTTCATCCTCTATCCTTTTACCCACCTCCGCGCGGAAGAAGTTTATTCTTTAGCCCAAAGCGTCCATAGCGAAGCGGCCCGAGAAACGCGAGAAAAAGGATTAAAGCACACCGTTTTTACCTCGCCTCAATCTTTGCCCAGTCGAGCCGGCAGCGTTTCGGTGAGCCTCGATCAAGGCTTCGCGGTGAGCGAAGATATCGCGGAGCTTCTCCGAAGGATGAGCCAAAGAGGCATCGACCTTTATTGCATTTCTTCTTCCCAAGAAGACACGATCCGCGCCGCATTGGAAAATCCCGACTTCGGCTTACCAAAATTTCAAGGAGCTTTCACGTTCAACGCGTTGCAAGATAAGGAAGGTCACTATATCCCTTCCTACGACTTCGTCAATCACCCCGCCACTTTCGGGACGGGAAAGCTGGAGGCGATTCAAAAACGAATTGCCCCACGCTACGAAAACAAAGCCCCCGTCCTCGTTGCCGGGGATTCCGATAGCGATGTGCCGATGATGACATACGATCCTTCCATTCGGATCATTCTCATGATTAACCGAGGACAGAAATGCGATAGTCTCCGAAGTCTGAAAGAAGCTGCTTTGGAAGAGGAAAGGAATCATAGGGATCCCCGCCTTCTCGTTCAAGGCCGCGATACCTTGAGAGCAGAGTTCTGGCCCCGAGTGGAATGCCGCGATAGCCAAAACCGTCTCCATGCAGGGAATGGCGATTTCGAGAAAGAACATTAAAAAACGTTCCCGATCAAAGAAGCGGGAACGTTTTCATTCGTTTTTAGAATTGTTCGGCGTGATAGCCTTTTAAGACTTTCACGAGCGGCTTGATGGTCTTCTTGAGGACACCATCTTGGAACGGATTCTTGAGTCCGTCTTTCGTGATAAGGGTAACGAAGGGGTACTTGCCGCCCATCTTGCAGAGCTTGAGGTACTTCTTCCACGCCTTGTCATGATTCTTGCGGTCGAGATTGAAGAACTCGAAGGCAAGGACTTGGGCCAAGGTGTAATCGATGTAATAGAACGGCGAGGCGAAGATGTGGCCTTGAGTGAGCCAACGCGGGCAGCTCTCCCAGCCCATCCCCTCTTTGGCTTTGACCTTGTAGGGGGTGTATTTCTCTTCGAGCGCGGCCCATTCCGCATCCCGTTCATCCGGGGTGGCATTCGGATTGGCGTAAACCCAATGCTGGAACTCATCGACGGTGACGCCATAAGGCAAGAATTCAATCGCATCCGCCAAATGGGCGTAACGATACTTGTCAGGCGCATCGAAGAAAAGATTCATATACGGCTCGGCGAAGAACTCCATCGACATCGAGTCGATTTCGCAGCTCTCCATCGTCGGCGAACGATATTCCGGAACCTTGATGCTACGGGCGCAATAGGCCTGGAAGCTATGGCCGAATTCGTGGGTCAACACATCAACGTCACCCGAGGTGCCGTTGAAATTGCTGAAGATGATCGGGCATTTATGTACCGGGAAATAGGTCATATAACCACCGGATTGCTTGCCCGGCTTCGCGTCGAGGAAGAGCAAATGGTGATCGACCATGAAGTTAAAGAAATAATCGGTATCGGGCGACAGCTGCTTGTACATCGCCTTGGCATGAGCAACCTTTTCATCGGTGGTGCCTAAGGGAAGCGGGTTGCCACTCTTGAAGACGAAGCCTAAATCGTAGAGCTTCGGATTCTTGATGTCCGTCCGTTTGGCTTGTTCGCGCATCAACTTATTGGCGATCGGAGTGACGACCTCGTGGATTTGATCGCGATACGAAGCGACCATCTCCGGGGTGTAATCAAAGCGGTTCATCCGGATATAAGCGAGATCAGTGAAGGACTTATAGCCCAATTTCTTGGCCATTTCGGTCCGGACTTTGACGAGTTTATCGTAGATCGTCTCGAACTCGGCTTTGCGGGTTAAAAGATAATCATCGTAGGCTTTGCGGGCTTCCTTGCGGGTGGCGCGATCGGCGTCATTGAGGAATTTGCCCATCTGCGGCAGGTTATAGGTTCCCCCGCGGAAGGGGACTTTGCACGAGGCAATCGCCGCTTCGTATTGCATGACCAACTTATTTTCTTCGGTGGCCTCCGGGATGACTTTCTCGTCGAAGCCTTTCAGCTGATACTCATACATCGTGAAGATGAAACTGCCGAGCTTTTGCTCCAAATACGGCCGATAGGGCGAAGAAACGAACGCCTTGGTGTAATTGAGCTGGGCGGCACTCACAAGCGGAAGCCCCTCATTGAGGGTGTTCATCGCTTTTTCGTATTTCGAGTTCGTGGTGTCTAAGCTATAAAGCACTTGAACGTGGGTGATTTCGTCGTAGATTTTGTCGCTAAAACGAGCAACTTTCTTTGAAATCTTATAAGCCTCTTCCTCACTTTTGGCGGCCTTGAATTCTTCGGTGAACGCATTGATCTTTTTGATAATGGACTTGATGTGCGGGACCTTAAACGGCCAATCTTCGAATTTTCCGATGTCTTTTGCCATAGTATTCTCCTTTAATGGTGACGGATCGACCGTTTTTGAGGACGAGACGAAGGCGATTTCGCCACAATGCTTGTTGGATCCGCTACGGCTCGGCCTTTATCCGTGAGGGTGAGGTAATAGTCCTGATCCTCGGAGGAATAGTCGAGACCAACATAGCCAAGACGAACAAGATAATGGAGTCGCATTTTAATTCGTTTGCTCCCCAAGCTCTGGAGATAAGCGAATTCCGTTAACGAAGTCAAAGAACGAGTTTCTTCATCCAAGACGCCGAGCAAGATTTTGCAGAAGCCTTCCGCGGTAACCTCATAGCCTTCTTGCTCTAAATGAGAAAGAAGAGAAACAAGGCGAGCGAGCGAAGGTTTTAGCGCAACTTTTTTCGGGTTTTTCATGGAAACCGCCCATATTATAGGGGCGGAAGGGCAAAAGTCACGAAATTAGTGAAAAATGGGGATAAAAAAGCGTTTTCAGTCTCTTTGTCGGGTATAATGCCGATATGAAAGAATTTCTCGTCTGCGGAAATAAGGCCACCTTCCCCGACCTTTTATTCTTGGTTTTATCCTTAAAAGAAAGCCAGGATGATCCTATAACGCTCACCCTCGTTAGCGGTGACTTTTCTTCTTTCGATGAGCGTTATCATTCCTATACCCTTGAACAACAAAACTTTCTTGAACAATTGCTCCAAAAGAAGAACCCCTCCTCGCGCCTCCGCTTTTGCGATCTCAGCGAAAAGGCCTTAAAGGATTTCCCCTACCTCAAGAAAGCCAACCGCCGCTACACGCCTTACGCTTATCTCCGACTGTACGCCGACACGCTCTACGAGGGGGATGAACCCGTCCTTTATCTCGATACCGATACCGTCGTGATGAAGGATTTATCGCCCTTGTTCCAAACCGAGTTGAAAGAGAAGGATTTAGGCATCGTCGTGGACCCGGTAGGTTCACGTTATTACGGCAATACCTATGGCAATTCGGGCGTGCTTTTGCTCAATCCCCAACAAATTCGGCAAGATGGCTCCTTTGAGAAATGTCGGAGTCTCATTGCGGGCAAACGCCAGGGTTATTCCGATCAGAATGCCATTAACCTCTATTGCAGCAAAGTTTATTTGCCTGAGAAATATAACGAACAAACCTCGTTAAAGGAGGACACGATAATCCGCCACTACCCCCGGTTTTTCCATGTTTTCCCCTATCCGCACGATGAGGTGATTCGCCCTTCGACGCCCGCGAAGTTCCGCGAACATTATCCTGACGTTCACGAAGCCCTCTTAAAAGAATTCGAAAGTCTCTTAACCCAATCGCCCCGCTAAAGGATTATCACTTTCCTTGCGGAGAAAGCGGAATCAACCTAGAATATCCCCCGGGTAAAGAAAATGGCCGATAGCATCGAAACACAAATCCAAAACGTTCTTGATAAAGTCCGTCCCTTCTTGCAAAGAGAAGGCGGCGATGTCGAATACATCGGTTTCAAGGATGGCATCGTCTATGTCCGAATGGTGGGCGCTTGCGAAGGCTGCGCCTATGTGGACCAAGACATTTCGGCGGGCGTCGAAATCATCTTGATGGAGGAAGTCCCTGGCGTGATCAAATGCGATGCCTCAGGCGTTTATCCCCAAGATGTCATGAACGACTACTTAGCCCGCAAAGAGGCTGAGGGCCAGAAGAAAGAAGCCGAGTCGCCCAAAAAGGAATAACCGCTCTGCGCGGTTTTTTCTTTCATTTCCAAGACAAAAACGAGGAGAATAGAACCATGAAAATCATTGCGTTTAACGTCAATGGCATCCGAGCCATTTTGAAAAAGGACTTCGCCAAGAGCATCGCCACTTTAGCGCCCGATGTCCTGGTGATCGAAGAAACCAAGCTCTCGGAAGACCTCCATATCGATTTCCCTTTCGCGCCCGAGGGCTACACGGCCTATTGGACCTGCAGCAAACTCCGCAAAGGCTATTCGGGCGTCGCCATCTTAAGCAAGAGCAAACCGCTTTCGATCTCTTATGGCTTAAAAGAAGGCAAATATGACGATGAGGGCCGCATTATCACTTTGGAGTTCCCCTCCTTCTATTTGATTGGCGCCTATGTCCCCAATTCGGGCGAAGGTTTAAAACGCCTCGATTTCCGGATGGGTTTTGAAGATGATCTTTTAGCTTACATGAAAGAACTCGACGCCAAGAAACCGGTTATATTAACGGGCGATCTCAATGTCGCCCATGAAGAAATCGATATCAAGAATCCGAAGACGAATGTGGGCAACGCCGGTTTCACTCCTGAGGAACGAGCGAAGTTCAGCCGCCTTTTGTCGGCTGGATTTGTCGATAGTTTCCGCGCTATATATCCCGATAAGGTCCAATACTCTTGGTGGAGTTACCGCTTTAACGCCCGGGCCAATAACGCCGGCTGGCGCATCGACTACTTCGTGGTGTCGGAGCGTTTCATGGATCACGTGCAAGACTCTTTGATCCATAACGAAATCGAAGGATCGGATCATTGCCCAGTCGAACTGGATCTCAAAGACTAATCAAGACGATCCCACCGCTAGGGATTCATGAAAAAAGGACGCGTTTCATCGCGTCCTTTTAAAGTTCAATGAAGCTCCGCTTATTTGGCGGCAGTATCGTCTTTCTTCTCTTCGGCGGGTTTTTCGTCCGCTTTCTTCTCTTCAGCGGGCTTGGCTTCGCTTTTGCCTTCGCCAGTCGCGCCAAACCAAGCGGCATAGTTGAACGGCTCACCCGTGCCGAGGATCGTGATGAGGTCCATGACCCAGTTCACCGGCCAAACGACCGTGAAGACAATGTCCCAGACCATCAAGTTCCAGTTCTTCGCGAACGCTTCACGAACGATGCGGTAAGCCGCAAAGATCGGGTTCGCAAAGATGGTGAGCAGAACCTTTAATCCTTTCGTTAGACCATCAACCCATTTAATGTAACCCATAAATTAGGCTCCTTTGAACGCCTTTATCTTACCGCTTTTTGTCTGAAGTGAATATAAAAAGCGATTCGAAGCCTTTTTTCGAAAAAAGGGCCTGTTTTCGCAAGCCCTTTTTCGTTTAGTTGATCAACTAAATTTAGAAATGAATCCAATCGCCCCAAGAGAAGAAGCGATTCTTGATGATGATGTCGATGATATCCATAATCCAGGCGATGAAACCAAGGAAGATATCAAGGATGATTGCAAGGATGTGGCCATCCGTCGCATCTTTGATAATGCGATAAATGAGAATTAAGATCGGCAAGAAAATGGCGATCAAAATTTTCGCAATACGAGGCAATCCATCAATGAACTTGACGTAACCCATATTTTTACTCCTTTCAGAAAATAATTTTACCTTACTACTAGAAGACTTTCACGCATTAGTTGCTCTAGGAAAACGAAGTGTCGATGAGGCGTGAAGTTTCCTCAAAGATTACTACGAGGCAAAAAGTTGCGAAGCATACAAAAGGGTGTAAAAAGAGTCATTTTTTCGCTTTTTCTTGCGCCAAAATCGCTTCGCCTTGGGCTTTTAAAGTCAACATCGACGTTTCAAGATCGTGGGCTAAGACTAACAAGGTTTCTTTATTGAAATCCCCTTTGCCTCGGTAATCGATCGCTTCGCCAATGAGAATCACCTGCCGATGAAAAAGCCGATAAGGTCTTAAGGTATAACTCGGATAAATCTTGGCTCCGCTAAGTAAGGCGAGCCCCACCACGCCCGCGTGGAACGAACCAAGCTCCCCATTCCAATGAATCTCGCCCTCAGGGAAAATGCCCAATAAGGCATTAGCCTTAAGAAGCTCCAACGCTTCGGCAAAGCCTTGCAGGCTCAAAGAAGGATCGCTTTGGGCATCACCGACGTGGACGACGTGGGCTTGTTTCAGCCAGAAATGCATCAGTTTCCCGTTATTGCGATAAACGATGTCCCCCACCACCATTCGTAGCCGCCGTTGGGGATAAAGGCGGGGCATCATCTGGGCATCAAGAAAAGCGACGTGATTCGCCACGGCGATTCCTCGGCCTTTGATATGACGGTTCTTTTTGGCCTCATCGGAGACGTAAAGGTAACGGGTAGGGTAAAACAAAGCCATCTTCGGCAAAACCAATAGTCGGGCTAAATCCATGATGGCATCGGAAATGTGACAAAGGCCATAAACGTGGTATTTTCGGAAAAGCCGGCCTTGTTCCAAAAGCGCGTCCATCCGTTTCTTGAGACTTGCAGGAGTCTCCTCTTCGCCAGGGAGAAAGGGCATGCCGAGATTGACGTGGGCCCGTTTAAAAGCGCCATAATGATGGTCATTCGCCAATAAACAAACCGGGATCGGATAGGCCTTTAACTCGACTAAAAGGGCGGCATAATCTTTTTCCCCGTGGAGCGCGATAACTAAAAAGGAAGGGGCTTTTTTCATCTCGGAATAGGCCTTCAAAGACGATATCCCCGCAAAAGCCCGTTCTTTTGAAGTTAAGCCCTCTTCGGAAGGGGACAATAAGCGCCAGTTGCGGAAACCTAATAGCGAAAAAAGAAGAGGAAAATCCCGTTTGTGCTCTTTCGAAAAAACAAAAAGAACGGGGCCTCTTTTGGGAAGATGCTTAAAAGCGGGATCGGAAAAAGTGAGACGATAAGAAAAAGAAAACCGGGCGAAAAATCCCCCCAGTTTCAAGACGAATCGTCGGAATCTCCCTGCCATTCTTTTATTTTATCTCGCTCGCGGCGATCCGCGTGAAATACGATAAAACCAACTGATCATAGGCTTGGGGATTGTAGTAACGAAGTTTCGAATGCTCGCCATGCTCGAAGAAATGGAGTTCTTTATCGGCGCTTCCGCAATGCTCATAAAGATCTTGAGCATCCGGATAAGGCACATAGATATCCTCTTTGCCCTGGATGAAGCAAACCGGCTTCTTCACCAACGCGACTTTTTTCTCGGGCGAATCCTTCATGATGTCCACGCCCGCATAATGACGGAAATAAAACGGCAATTCCTCGGAGACGAAGAAACTCGGATGGTGACCGCTTTTGACGTGATAAGCGAACATGCGCTTAAAGTTTTTGAACGAGCCTTCGGCGATCGCTCCTTTCACATAATCGGGGCACTCCTCGTGAGATAACGCGAGCAAGGAGGTAGCGGCGCCGATGCAGATGCCGTGGAACAGCACGGCGGTTTGGCTTTTTTGTTCGTGCAAGAACTTCGCCCAAAGAAGCAAATCGCCGCTTTCTTTGATGCCGGCGGTCAGAAACTTCCCTTCGGAAATGCCCGTCGCTCGGGAGTCAATCACCAGGACGTTGAAAGGCGAGTTCTTATACAGTTGCGCGTAATAGAAGGAATAAGAGGAGGTCTCGCTTCGCCCGGGAATGATGACGACGGTGACGGACTTATGGTAATCGAGATAGATCCCGGTGAGGCGAAGGCCATCCGAAACGATTTCGACATCGCTTAGAAAATCTTTTTCCTGCTCTTTAAAGGCCATCCCATCCATGAACATCTTCACTTGGCTTTCTTCGGCGCAAGAGGGGGTTTCGCGAGGATATTTATTCGGAGTCGTTCTCACGAACCAGCCGAAATAAAGCCCTTTGGTCAAAAGCCAGCTCATCACATAGCCTAAAATCAAGGGCAGCACAAGCCCGAAGGCTAACGAGAGGCCGATAATCCAACCCGTTTGGGTGGCATCCAAATCGATGATCATTATGCTTTCTCTCCTGAAATCAGATAACGAGCGACTTTCTGATCTCCCCTTAGAAGCAGGACATCGCCCGAGGAGGAAATCTTCTTCCGCATCTCTTCCGCCAAGAAGTTCGCTTCTTCTTCGGGAGCGCTCACGCCGGAATAAATCGTGAACTCGCTCTTATCGTCTAATAACGAGAATAACGCGGGCAAAAGGCCCTCTGGCGTCTTCGAAGCGGCCAAAAGGCTGCCTTCTTTGACCAAAAGGAAATCCCCAACTTTGACGTCAAGCGTTCCGTGCGAATAATCCCGTACCGCTTGTTCCACCAGGAAGAAATCGGTTTCTTCGAGGGCTTTTTTCATCAAAATCAAATTCTCTTCTAAAGAACGCTCAGGATCAAAATGCTCCAAGGCCACCACGCCTTCCATTTCGCTTTGGCTGGCGAGGGTCGTGATCTTTTTCGCTGAACGTTTCGCGAAGAGCTCGCAGGTCGAGACCGCATTCTTGTTATTAGGCAAAAGAATGACGTCTTCCGCATCCAAAGAGTCGACGGCTTGGGCTAGCTCCTCATAAGAGACTTCATAGCTGAGAGGAGTGATAAAAACCTCAGGAACTTCGAAATTGGAATAGAAAGAGGCAAAGGCATCGGAATCAATCACCGCGACGAAAGCGATCTTAGCGCTACGATAATGCTCATTGTGCACTTGGCGAGCCATATTATCGACTTTGTAATCCAATAAGCTGCCATAGCGGGAAAGCATGTCTTTGACCGGTTCATCTTCGTTAGTGTGGACGTGAAATTTCACTAAAGTAGGCGTCTCAACGAAAACGAGGGAACCTCCAAGGTTGGAAAGCTGCTGTTTCAATAAACCGGTTTTGTCCGTTCCGACGTAGGCTTCGTTTTTCTTTAACAACCCTTCGACGCAAAACCGATAGGTTAAATCGTCGATGTCCTCGTCTTGTTCCTTTAATAAAGGCGATAACTCTGCAAATTCGGCCTCTTTTTTGCCTAACGAGGCTTCGTGGAAAGCTTCAACGAGATAATAAAAGCCCAAACCGCCGGCATCAATCAAGCCCGCTTCTTTGAGTAACGGCATCAAGTTCGGGGTGTTCTTTAAAGAGGCAAAAGCCACTTCTTTCATCCGGGCAAAAGTCTCTTCGATCGTCGAAGCGGCTTCGATTCGCCCCGCATCGCGCATCACGGTGAGAATCGTGCCTTCGGCCGGGTCCACTAAGGAAGCGTAGCTTTCAATTGCCCCTTCTTTAAACGCCGCGAGCACTTGCTCCGGGGTAGCGGATGCTAAACCTTTAAACGCCGTTGATAGACCCAGGAAAAAAGTCGCCAAAATCGTCCCGCTATTGCCACGCGAGGCCCGCAAAACCGCTAAAGCCACCGTTTCGGAAGCCTGAGAAAGATTGTCTTCTTCGCTAAGCGATAAGACCGGCGAAAGAGTCCGGCTCATATTGAGTCCGGTATCCCCATCAGGGACCGGGAAAATATTGAGATGATTCAATTCGTCTTCGTGTTCAGTAATCGATGAAAAAGCAAGGCGAGAAGCCGCCAAAAATACTTTTCCCCCCAGCTTTTTCATGAGTGATCAGTTTCCTTTGATGATGTTATCCAATAACGCCATCTCGTCTTTGTCGCCTGCCGAAATCTCTGGACCGAAATAGAACGCCGCGACTAAACCCGGGCCAACGTTGGCACCGGAAATCTGTCCGACCGAAGTGAGATAAATCGCTTTGGGATTCACTTTTTCTTTGAGAAGACTCACGAAGCGTTCCGCCTCGTCATGGCGGAACGAATGGGCGACGATGATCGTCGAACTCGGAGCATCCTGAATGGAACGCTTCACGTATTCGGCGCTCACTTCAAGAGCGTGGTTCATCCCTTTGACTTTGCCTAAAGGCTGGCAGAAACCATTGCTTTGGAAATCCGCCAAAGGACGGATGCCTACCATCGTCCCCATGACTGCGATGGTCTTGGAGACCCGACCCGAACGATTGAGGAAGAAGAGATCATCAAGCGGCCCCATCTGATGGATCCGATTCTTGTTGGCGTTAAGATCATTCACCACCTCATCGAGGGATTGCCCTGCTTCCAAAAGCTCATGGGCCCGTAAGCAAAGGAGAGCGTAAGCGCCGGAATAACGGGTGGAGTCCACCACAGCAATCTTCCGTTCCGGAAATAAAGAAGAAAGACGCTTGGCGCTGGCGCTAAAAAGATTGTTCATCCCGCTGAAGGCAGAGCCGATCGTGATACCTAAGATATCTTCGCCTAATTCCAAATGTTTCTTAAAAACTTCATCGACTTCGGCGGCGGAGCAGGTGGCTGACTTATAAAGGCATTTGCCGCGCGCCATCGAACCAAAATAGGCTTCGGGGGTCATATTGCCCCAATCGTCATCAGCTAAAAACTGGCTGCCATCGGGACGAACGACGATACCATGGACATAATCGGCAATTCCAAAGCTTTCCCGTAACGACGCGCTCAAATCAACCGCGGAATCGGCAATGATAACTGTTTTGCCCATAGAAGGTCCTTTCTTCGTAATGCGTCAACATTATAGACGATAAACAAAAACGTCACCAAACGCTTTACAGCAAGAAATTTTCTTTTCGGTTCATGAGCACATAGCCTTCCCGGTTGTAAACATCCTTCCGGTTAAAGGCGTATTCAGTACCGTCGTGCTTGAGAATAAAGCCACCCGCTTCTTTCAAAATGATGGTGCCGGCAGCGATGTCCCATTCCTTGGTGCCTGTGGATTCCCGATAGGAAATCTCGGCTTTGCCTTCGGCAATGGCACAGAATTTCAAGGCGGCACCCAAGGTTTCGATATGCATAATTTTATCGGCGTGCTTTTGGAGCAAGGTTTTCTCGCCTTCGGTAAAGAAACTGCGCGAACGAAGCGCGGTTAAGCCCGTCGTCTTCTCCGAAACGTGAATCCGCACCGGAGCTTTGCCCTTTTCTAGTTTAAAGGCGCCTTGCCCCTTGACGGCGTAATACATGACGTCTTTCATCGGGACGTTAATGACGCCCACCACGATCTCGTGGCGATAGGAAAGGGCGATATTGGTCGAGAATTCGCCATTGCGGGCCACGAATTCTTTGGTACCGTCGACCGGATCGACGATGAAGACGTAATCATTCTCTAAACGGGAAAGATCGTCTTGGCTTTCTTCGGTCAATAAAGCATAATGCGGGAACTTCTCATGGAGTTCCTTCCGAATCATCGCGTCCGCGCCTTTATCGGCGGCCGTCACTGGTGAATCGTCGCTTTTGATTTCGACGGCGAAGTTCGTTTCGTAGACCTCCCGGATCTTCATTTCGGCATCACGGGCGGCTTTTTGCATGGCTTCAAGTTCGCGTTCGTACATAAACATTCCTTCTTTAACAAAGAAGATGATAGCGCACTATCAGGGGGATTTGCACCCGAAAGGATTACTTTTTCTTTTTGACTTTCGAAGTTGAGAGTTTGGGAAAAGAACAATCGCCATTTGAAAACCGCCGCCACCGCAAAAACGAGGACGAGACGATGACCAAAAAAATTAAGATATTTGTTCCCGTGTTTTCCAATGAGGGAAAACCGATATCGGTAATTTTCCTTGGAAATCGGTAATTATTTCCAAGTTGCCCGGAAAAGCGATAGAATCTTCGTAAGGTCATACATAACAAAGGAGAAAATTTAACCATGGCTGATCTCAATGAACGCATCTGCATCATCGGTGGCGGCCCCTCTGGGGTTTGCGCCGCGATGTATCTCGAGAAAAAGGGATACACGAACTATGTGATCTACGAGAAGGATAGCCGCGTCGGGGGCAAATGCTTCTCTCCGAAAGTGAAGATGGGGCCTGGCGATAAAGAAGAACGCAATGTTGAAATGGGCGCAATTATGGGCGCTAAAACCTATTACGCCGTCCACGAAGCCGAAGTTTTTGGCGGAACTAGCCATGAAGACGGCCCGAAAATGAGCCGTATTTACCGCGACGTCAATGGCAAACAAATCTATCCGTTTGACGTGAAGAAAGATTTCTCTTTTAAGAAACTCTTCTCGCTCCTTAAGCTCAAGAAATCCGTGAAACGCTTAGCCAAGCTCATGGAAACGAAATACGCTGGTTACGATGTTAACGGACACCGCGGCGTCGCCGAAGGCCGCTACGATGGTCTCGATAAGACTTATGGCAACGACATGAAACACATCGAAGGCACCAACGAGAACCTCAAGGATCTCGCTTTGCCCTTCACTGAGTTCTGCAAGCTCAACAAAGTCGAGCCGGTCATGAAGATTTGGGTCGGGCCCTTTACCTCGTTTGGCTATGGCTTCTTCGATGAAATGGCTGCGGCTTACGTCATGAAATATCTCGACGTCACCACCACCATCGAATTCATCAACATCCGTCTTTGGACTTGGAAAGATGGCACCCAAAGCATCTACGAGGGCGTCAATAAGCACCTCGCCCATCCGGCGGTTCTCAATACCGAAGTCACGAAGGTTGAGCGTCCGGAAGGCGGCAAAGTCAAAGTGTCGATCAAGAACGCCAACGGGGAGCAAGTCGAAGAATTCGACAAACTCATCGTCACGACGCCGCTCGATCGTTTTGTTACCATTGCCGATGCCAGTGAAGACGAAAAGACGCTCTTTGGCAAAATCATCCACGAAGAATATGTCGATTTCTTAGCCAAGTTCGCTCCGGGCAAAGGACCGGAAATCTCGGGCTACATCTTCGAGAATATGACCCCGGAACGCTGCGGACACGCCATGGTCTACTATCACCGTTGGCATGATCTCGGCGCCGATTGCCCTTGCACCGTCTACGCGCTTCGTAACCACAAAGGCCAAACCCTTGTTGACTACGATTTCACGATCAAGACCAGCGAGGAAGATTTGAAGAAGTGCGGTTTCCCTGCCACTGCTCGTCCGATTGAATGGGAGACTTATTATTGCCCCCACGTATCCTGCCAAGACTACGCGAATGGCTGGTACGACAAAGTCGATAAACTCCAGGGAAAGAAGAATACTTATTTCGCTGGCGAAGTCCTCGGCTTCGGCGATATGGAAGAGACCTGCGAAGTCTCAAAAGACCTCATCGGTCGTTTCTTCTAAAGCCTAGTTGTTCAAGAATCCACCGCTTCAGCCCCTGCTGAGGCGGTTTTCTTTTGCGTAAAAGAAAAGGATGGGCAAGCCCATCCTTTAACATGACTTAAGCGAGAATCAATAGTCTTCGCCGGCTTTTTTGCCAACGAGGGAAGCCACATCTTCGTCAACCGCCGGCTTGTCAGCGTCGGTCTCTTCGCTCTCGGCTTCCGGAGCCGCAGTATCGGCGACCGGTTTGCCTTCAATCTGAGCTTCGAAGGCCTTCTCTTCTTCTTCGTCTTCTTCGTCCTCATCGCCTTCTTCGACGTCGCTATAGACATCGTTGACATCAATGTGGACTTTATCGTAGGTATGACGGGCACGGAGATCCCAGCCATTATCGGTGAGGGCAACGAAACGGCCGTCGAGGGTCAGTTCCGTGTAGAATTCGCCAATGTGACTCTTCTTTTCGTCGTCGTTCATCGCCAAGGTTTTGGCAATCTGATCATAAAGATCGGTGAACGTGACTTCTTTGTGGGTCTTCGTCATGAGTTCGTAAGCGACATCAAGCATGCTTTTGGTGTTATCCATAACTTTTCTCCTTGCTCAACTTTTACATCGCGTCAGGGGCGCTGACACCGAGAAGCGCTAAGGCATTCTCGAGCGTAATCATCGATGCTTTCATGAGGGCAAGCCGGCATCCGGTGCCTTCTTTATCGTCATGATCGATGATCTTGGTGGCGGCATAATATTCATGAATGGCTTGAGCCAAAGAGTGGATATAGCCAGCGACTTTATACGGCGCACGCGCTTCCGCGGCAGCCTCTATCATACTAGGAAAATCGGCGAGTTGCTTCAAAATATCGCCTTCTTTAGGCGAAACGAGGGCTTTCCCCGAAGTCACGAGCGGGAATTCCTTGCCCATTTCAAGCAAAGAATGGCAGCGGGCGTGGGCATATTGGGCGTAATAGACCGGGTTATCTTTGGACTTGGAGAGCGCCAAATTCATATCGAAGAGAATCGGGGTATCCCCACTCTTCTCCGAGAAGAAATAGCGGACCGCATCAACGCCGACATCGGCGACGAGATCCCGGTGGGCAATCGCTTTGCCCGTCCGTTTGGACATCTTCACTTCTTCGCCGTCTTTATAGACTTTGACGATCTGGTAGATGCCAAAGGCCAAGGAATCGTAAGAATAGCCCTTCATCGCTAAGGCGGCCCGCATCCGGTTCAGATAACCGAAGTGATCGGCGCCGAGCATATCGACAAGGAGGGAGAATCCGCGGCTCATTTTGTTGTAGTGATAGCAGATATCCGGCATGAAATAGGTGTACATGCCATTCGACTTCACGATCGGACGGTCCTTATCATCGAGAGGCTTGCCCTCGTGATCAAGAATCGCCGTGGTCTTCAAATAGGTGGCGCCGCCTTCTTCATAGACAAAACCTTTTTTCCGTAATTCTTCGATTGTGTCCGGAATCGTCGTGCCTTTGCGAATATCCGATTCATAGGAGAACTTGTCGAAATGAACGCCGAAATCCGCCAAATCTTTCTTGATCTTGGTGAGTTCCGCTTCGATGCCGTATTGGATGAAGAAATCGTGAGTCTCCGGGGTGTCTTTTAAATACTTATCCCCATATTTCTCTTTGAGTTCTTCGGCAATTTTGATGATGTCTTCGCCATGGTAATCGTCATCGCCTAAAGCGATTTTTTCGCCGAAAAGCTCGTGATAGCGAAGGCTGAGCGAATGGCCAAGGTGTTCGACCTGATTGCCACAGTTATTGACGTAATATTCGCGGGTGACGTCATAGCCAGCTTTGGCATAGAGATTAGCGATCGCATCGCCTAAGGCTGCGCCCCGGGTGTGGCCCAAATGCAAATCGCCCGTCGGGTTAGCGGAAACGTATTCAACGTCAACGCTTTTATGTTTCGAAGGGGATTGGCCATAAGTTTTCCCGGATTTCAAAATCACGTCGATGACGGAGCCTAACGACTCTTGCTTCATGAAGAAATTGATAAAGCCCGGACCGGCGATCTCAAGGTGATCCACCGCATCCGAAACAAAGGCGGTTTGCAGTTCTTTCGCAAAATCGAGGGGCTTTTTGCCCAGCTTTTTCGCATATTTCAGCGCCAAATTCGTGGCGTAATCGCCATGGAGAGGATCCTTGGAATGATCGATTGTCACGTCGGCGGGAGTAATTTCAAGCCCCACTGCTTTCGCTGCGGCAACCAACGCGGTTTTTAAGAGTTCTTCATTGTTCATAAACATTATTCCTTGATAAGTGAGAGTATCGCGATCGCTTTGATGGCTTGACCGCGTCCGATCGCATCCATGCCTTCGTTGGTCATCGCTTTGATCGAGGCTTGGCTTTCTTTGATTTCGAGGGCCAAAGCCAAATTGCTTTTCATCTCTTCGATGAAGGGGGCGAGTTTCGGCTCCTGGGCGATGATCGAGACATCGCAGTTATTGACGAGATAGCCTTTTTCTTTGACCATCCCTAAGCATTTCTTGACAATCAATAGCGAATCGATACCGGTGATGGTGGGGTCTGACGGCGGGAAGTATTTGCCAATATCCCCTAAGCCGAGCGTACCCAATAAGGCATCGCTCACGGCATGGAAGACGACATCGGCATCCGAATGGCCTTCAAGTCCGAGATCAAAAGGAATCTTCGTGCCCGAGAGCACCAATTTCCGATTGGGGACTAAAGCGTGGATGTCTTCCCCGTATCCTACCCGAAAATCCATCATTTGGTCACGTTGAAACGGAAGAAGACGATATCGCCGTCTTTCATCACGTACTCCTTGCCTTCGCTGCGGAGCTTGCCCGCTTCTTTGACCGCGAGTTCACTGCCGTATTTCTTCAAATCGTCGAAATCGTAGATCTCGGCTTTGATGAAACCTTTTTGGAAATCGGTGTGGATGATGCCCGCACATTCAGGGGCTAACATCCCATTTTGGAACGTCCAAGCGCGGCACTCATCGGTGCCGCAGGTGAAGAACGTCGAGAGATTGAGAAGCTTATACGAGGCTTTAACCAGCTTATCGAGGCCGCTTTCTTTGGCGCCAAGGGTCTCGAGGAAGTCCTTCCGATCTTGTTCGGAGGGCATCTGAGAGATTTCATATTCAATTTCGCAGCTGAGCGGAATGCATTGGGCATTCTCCCCTTCCGCGACTTTCTTGACTTCTTGATAGTATTTGCAATTGTCGAGATCGGTGTAATCGCTATCGGCAACGTTAGCAACGTAGAGAATCGGCTTCAAAGTCAAAAGGAAGAAGTTTTTGCGGGCATAATCCATCTGCTCACCCGTCAATCCTTTGACAAGACGAGCCGGGATGCCTTGTTCCAAGACGCCCTTCATCGCGGTAAGAATCGGCATTTCGTATTGAGCTACTTTATCGTGAGCGACCCGAGCCCGGATGTCTTGCTTGCCAATCCGGTTATTGACCATATCGAGGTCGGACATTGAGAGCTCAAGGTTAATGACCGCGATATCATCAAGCGGATTAACCGGGGCTTCGTTATAACGGAGAATCTGCGGATTGTCGAAGCAACGCACCACTTCCACAATCGCATCGCATTCACGAATGGCTGCCAAGAATTGGTTGCCTAAGCCTTCGCCTTTAGACGCTCCCTTAACCAAACCAGCGATGTCGTAGAAATCAAACGTCGCGTTGATCTTGCGCTTCGGCTTGAACATATCGGTCAAGAAATCGAGGCGCTCATCCGGAACGAGGCAAACACCCGTGTTTGGGTTGATGGTAGCAAAGGGGTAATTCTCCGCCAAAACATGTGAATTCGTAATCGCGTTAAATAAGGTGGATTTACCCACGTTAGGAAGACCGACAATACCTGCTTTTAAGGACATTTGCAAAACTTCTTTCTTTAATCTCGTAGAGATTATATCCCTCAGGGTAAAATAATGAAAGAATCCCCGGCCCTTTTTTCCCAAAAGTTTTGGTTGGGGGTAAATAGCTCTTTGCTACCCTCGCTGACGCGCAATGGCAAGGATGGAAATTTGTTTTTCATTAAATAAATAGAAAATCAAATAAGAGGACACCACCAAAAGACGCACGTTTTCTTCGTGAATGGAATCCCGGCGGTAAGGGGAGCCGAGAAAGGGAAAGTCCTCTAAGAGAAATAATTTTTCGAAAATAACTTCCATTTTTTCTTTGGCCGTTTTCTCATTCGAGGCGAGCAGCGTGAAAGTGTAGGCTTCGCGGAGGTTGTCTTCAGCGGCAGGCGTGATCAATACCGGGTAAGTCATTTTTTATGAATCCCATACGTCGCCGCCACTTCCTCAGCGCTTTTGAGCGGAGTCCCAGACGCGATTTCCTGCTCGCTCCTCAGCAAACGATGCTCAATATCGAGAAGTTGCGTCAGCTTTTCGAAGGCCTGAATGTCCATGAAAACGCCATCCCCTTCGCCGTTCAGCGTGATGTAAATGGGCTCACCGCTTTCTTTGGCAAGTTTCGAAATCGAAGCATAATTGTTCCTTAAGTCGCTCGATGCTTTGATGATCATGGCGCTATCCCTCTTTAACGATAATATTTTATCGTCATAAGCCACTATAGACAAGGTGTTCATGATTTTTGCCTCCACTTACCAGTAGACCAGAAATCCCCTTTTTTTGCCCCAAAACTTGAAAAACCCTCCCAAGATGTCATAAGAAAAACCCCTGCCGTTAGGCAGAGGTTTGAGGATCAACCTTATCTATTACTAGAAAGTTGAATTACTTGGCAGCGGCATCAACCGCGTCAAGCTTCTTGATCTTAGCGGCACGCGGACCACGATCGGATTGCTGAACGTCGAACTCAACGTGTTCGCCCTGCTCGGCAGTCTTGTAGTTGTCCATCTGAAGCTCGCTATAGTGGAAGAAGTAGTCAACGCCATCATCACCGTGGATGAAGCCGTAACCCTTCTCCTTGTTGAACATCTTAACTGTTCCCTTCATGGAGTATCTAACCTTTCTAGTTCGTTCGTATCTAATCGACACTAACCAACCGCGGATTACTATACACCCACCACAGAAAAAACGTTAATAAAAAAGAATCACTAATCACAAAAAGTGCCTGCCTATCGACCTTCTCTTGAGAAATCACGGCGATAAACCCAGCCCCGAATGAGAAAAAAGGCAATGAAAAGGCCGATAAAACTTGCCAAGGCAATTCCGCCTAAGGGCAAAAAATCGACGTTAAAAGGAACGGAGGTAGCGAAATTGCTTTGGATCTCACGATCGAAAAGATATTCACAGCCGAGTAACTCCCCCATCGAAAGCACGGCGCTCGAGAGCGTCAAAATCAACAAAGTCGCACCATAGCTTTCGGCTACGTCCTCGCGAGGAATGCCCAAGGTAAACAGCATCTTGCCTTCATTGCGATTTTCTAACGAGGTCAATAAGGCTACGGTCAGCAGCAAAAAAGCCGAAATCGCCAAAGTGACGGAACTCGCGATTTTTAAAAGAAGATCGACATAGGAAATAACTTGATGCAAGGATTCTTTAACGCTCAAAGAGGGATCGCTGAAGCGATACTCTGGATATTGAGCCCCGAGTTCGGCGATGAGTTTCGCGCTCTCGTCCGGATTAGCAAGGCGAAACATCACCTTATCGGGTTCCAAAGAAAAGGCGCTCATGCCTAAAATATCCCGCCAAAAATCAATCGCCCAATAACTTTCGGCGAAAAGGACATCGTTATCCGAACGGATTTCCCCGACCACCTTCAGCTGGAAAAGACGATAATCTCGTTCGATTTTATCCCCCACCGTCTCCGAAGAAACGAGTCCTGCCCCATAGACCAGAGAAGGATGATTCCACTTCGCCGCCAAAGCGGTTGAAAGGCAAATCTCTTCTTCCCCCACCGGCGTCCGCCCCCTTTTCAGTGAGGAGAAATCGCTCGAAAAAGAAAGGCCTTGGGCCAAAGGCTTGAGATAGGAGCCTTCCACGCTATCGTCGGGCAATAGCGGTTCGACGAGGGCCTGGGCGGTTGGGACGGAAGACATCGCATCAATCAAGGTGTTGGCGGATTCCTCGCTCAAGGAGAGGAAGAAAGGGTTGGCAAAGCCACTCGCGAGGGCTTCAGGATAAGCTTCATACGCGCCACTCGCGCAAACCGAATAGGAAGAAAAGGCCGGATTTGCGGAGATATTAGAAATAAACTCTGTCGCCAAGGCATGTTTATCGGCGAGGAAAACATAAAACCGCTTTAAAGAGGTCATCCTTCCAATCGCACAATGAGTTTGCTCAAAGCGATACGACGCCCGCTCAAAAACATAAGGCGAAAGCGATTCTTGTCTCCGCACCGCCTTCATGAATTCGTAAGGGGTTACTTTCGGCTCTAGGTAAAAAACCTTTTGAAGAATCCAAGGCAAAGAACCATCGGGTTCGTCCGAAGAAGGGAACCGCATTTTTTCCTCCAAAAGATAATGGCTCCATCGATGGTCGTAATGATAAATCGTCGGCACTTCGCTCGGCGTCACCGCCACAATCGAAAGAAGCTGTTCATCGGAATAATTCCAACTTTGATTGGCGAAGCGGAGAAGCAAAGACAAAGGCTTCACCGAAAGATATTGGCCTAAGGATTCGTAGTTGCGGAGCAAATGAAGATTGAGGCAAATCGAGACCAAAGAAGCGTAAGGGAGACCCAAGACGATTTGTTCATTTTCGAGGAGAGGCGGACACTCAGGATAAAACGTGAGATCCTCACAATCGTCGAGCCAAAGGAAATCGTTCGCGGTGCGAATGTTGAGCGAGGGAATGACGCTATTGCCATACTCGCATTCAACCACCCCTTCATTGCTATCGGGAAAATAGCTTTCGAAGGGAGCGAGATAGCTAATACCATAATCCTCAACCAAATCGGGATATTTTGTAGCGATGGCTTTTACTCCGCTCTCGCTTTCGGAGATGATCTTGCCAAAAGTCGCCTCGCCTTTGTCGGCCTTTTCCATCACCACCACCCCTTCGCCAGTCAAAGAAGTAAAAGCCGATGAGAGATTGCTTGAGAGATCCCGGCTCACGTAAAGAGACAAGCCCAAAGATAGCAGAGAGAAGGAGAGAATCGAAAAGGAAAGGACGCTCCGATTCTTTTTTGCTTTCAAAAGGTGAAAGCCGTGCCGGAGCCAAAGCGAAAAAGAAGGATGGGCAGAGGCTTCCTTTTTCACCAAGGCAACGCTGGCGATGTCTTTGCTCTCTTGCGGGGCAGGCGAATTCTCTTCGTTCACGAATTTCCCGTTGCTCAAATAAAGCAAATGATCAGCGTATTGTCGGCTTCGTTTTAAATCGTGGGAGACGACGATCACAAGCCGTTTCTCGGCGAGTTGATGAAGGTAGCCATAAATCATCTCTGCGTTTTCGCCATCGAGCGCCCCCGTGGGTTCGTCGGCCAAAAGCACAGGCGGATCGTTGATTAATGCCCGGGCCAAAGCAACCCGCTGTCGCTCTCCGCCGGACAAAGTATTGGCGTTTTGCAAGGATTTTCCCTCTAAGGCAAAGAAGGCGAGTAAATCCTTGGCCTTTCGCTTTGCCATCTTGGGAGCCAAGTCGCTGGTGGCTTTTAAGGGCAGCAAGACGTTTTCTAGGGCGCTTTCGAGTTCTAAAAGGTCGGAGGCCTGACGAATGTAACCGATTTTGCTGAGGCGGAATTTGCAGCGTTCTTCTTCACTCCGGTCCTTCAAGGACGTCCCCAAAGTCAAGACTTCCCCGGTATAGGCCACATCAAGTCCGGAAATCAAATCGAGTAAAGTGCTTTTTCCCGAACCCGAATCTCCAATGATCACGTAGAGGCCATGTTTTTCAAAAGCAAGATTCACATCCTGAAAAAGAACGCGATCCGCGAAGCGTTTCCCTAAGTGACGGATTTCGATGGTTTTCATTCGTCTTTAAGCTCCTCTCCCAAATTGTTTTTTTCCGCTTTCGCCAGTGGTAGCCCTGCTCCAAAAATGCTGATGAGGCCGGCGAAAAAGGATAAAGCTAGAATTAAAAAGCACGGCACGCCAAAATATTCCCCTAGAGGTAGGCGAATCAACTCAGGAATCCCCAAGAGGTTAAGCAAAAACAAAGAGCCATACTTCTCTAAGGGGAAACATAAGGAAAGCGCCGCCATCAAAGCCAAGAATACCGTCAAAAGACTTCCGAACAAAAAGAGTTTTCGGATCTCGCCTTTTCTCGCGCCGAGCGCCATAAGGATCGCCGCTTCTTTGCGGCGTTCCAAGAAGCTCGAATAAGCCAAGGAACCGATAATAAACGCCACCCCGATAAGGCCGATGACCAAAAAGGGGAGCAAGCTCAACGAGAAGGCATTGGCCAGATTCAAAAACGCATCCTCTAAGGCGAAAGCGCTAGAACTCAAGCTTAACGAAGAACCTTCTTGATTCCATTGATTGGCCACCTCTTTCAGGGCATCGGCGCTCCTTTCGTCTTGGGCGAAAACCAAATAGTCGTAAGAAGAATAAGGCGAATGGCCTTCGGCTTCTTCAACGAGACTGGCGCAGCTGATGCGCCGCCCTTCTTTCTTGGAGAGATTGTCGAGGCGGATCTCCCCCATTTCGAAGGCTAAGGCCGGATAGGAGTAATAAACCTTCGGGGTGTTAAGAAAGGAAAACTCTTTGACGATGCCTTTGATTTCGAAAGCAAAAGACAAGCTGACTTCATCGCTCACCTCAGACGAGGAAACACTGATATTTTTCGCGACGTGAAGCACGTGGTTGAGAACGCCATTCGGAAAAAGCGCGGCAAACTCTTCGTTCACCAACACCTCATTTAAAGAAGAGACCGTCGGTGTTTCGCCTTTCGTTAAAAAAGACGATGATCGGTTTGCCAAACTCAAGTCATTTATTGGCGTGAAAGCGACGGGATCGTGGGGCGTCTCATCGAAAGAAAAAGCCAAATAAGAAGGGAAGAAATAAGAGAAATCGGGCACCACCTCAACTCCCTTTAGCAAAGACAAAGCGACTAAAGCCTCCTCTTCTTCTGGCCTCGAAGATTGGGAGAGTTTCAGGGGTGAGCCCGCAATCGGATAGGTTACGGTTTTGCTGATTGAAGCCTGAAGATAACCCAAAGTGGCCCGTTTCTCTTTTTCGATCAACTCGTGGGAGCCCACGTAGAAGCCGAAAGTGGAGATCAGGGAGATAAAGCAAAGAAAGCAGGCGAAGAACGAAAGGACGTTTTTTAAGCCATCATTCCGATAGTCTTCGCCTAATAGACGATAAAGCCAACTTTGATTTCCACCGCGTTTATGCGAAATCCGTTGGGGGTCTGCAAGGGGTTTTCCCGGATTATCAGAGATTAATTTTCCTTGTTCGATCACGATTTCCCGCTCCGCAAAAGAGGAAATGATCCGTTCATTGTGGGAAACGAGAAGCACCAGATTGTCGCGGGAGATCTTCTTTAACGTCTCCATCACCAATTGCTCATTCTCGCCATCGAGGGCCCCAGTCGGTTCATCGGCGAAAATCACGCGGGGTTTGACGATGAGGGCCCGCAAGATGGCGACACGCTGCTTCTCCCCGCCCGAGAGTAAACGCGCCTTCTTCTTCATCAAATGCTCAAGATGGAAGGTTTTGAAGAGAACGGAAGCGGCCAGAGCCACGTTCCCTTCCTTCTCACCCCGCAAAAGAAGCGGAAGCTCGACGTTTTCGAACGCTGTCTTTTCCTCAAGCAGGTTAAAATGCTGATAAACAAAGGCACATTCGAAATTGCGATAATCTTCTTTTTCACGTTCCGAAAAAGAATCGATCCGTTCGCCAAGATAAGTAATCTCCCCTTCCGTTGGCCTTTCCAAAAGCGATAGGCAATTGAGCAATGTGCTCTTGCCCGAACCGCTTGGCCCGCTGATCGCCACGAGCCCATGACTTGGCAAGTCCAACGTGATACCCCTTAAAGCCCAAAAAGGGCCCGAAGGTGAGGCAAAACTTTTTCCGAGATTCTTGATACGGTAAATAAGAAAAACCCTCCACTTATTAATAGAGGGTTATTTCCTATTTTTGCCCTTCGACTTTAACCAGATCCTCGTGATGGGCGATCACGCGGCGGATTTTTTCGTTGAATTGATCGCGGCCCATCATGATGGTATTGCCGCATCCGAGGCAGCGGATTTTGATGTCCGCACCGAGGCGAACGATCTGGAAGCGGCGGGAATGAGAAGAACACGGATGCTCTTTTTTCATCTCCACCTCATCGTAGAGGGTATAAGCGATGTTTACCAAGGCTTCTCCTCCATCTTCACAGCCGCTGGAATCTTCGGTAAACCCGGCATGGTCATAATCGCTCCGGTTAACGGCACCACGAAATTAGCGCCAGCCGAGAGATTAGCTTCCCGAATTGTGATGGTGAAACCACGAGGGGCGCCGAGGACTTTCGGATCATCGGTGAGCGATTGCGGCGTCTTGGCCATGCAGATATAGGCGTTGGAGAAACCCATCTTCTCATAAGTTTCGAGTTGTTCGAGGGCTTTCGGTTCATAGACGACTTTGCCTGCCCGATAGACTTCTTTGCAGATTGTCTCAATCTTGCTCTTGAGCGGTAAACTGAGATCGTATAAAGGATGATAGTTGCTGGGGATATTCTGTAAGATCGCTTGGACCTTCTTGGCCAAATCCACCGAGCCCTCGCCGCCTTTAAGGAAACCGTCGAGGAACGAATACTCATAATGATGCTCATCGCACCACTTCTCAATGAAGGCAATCTCTTTGGGAGTATCGCTTTCAAAGTGGTTGATCGCGACAATGACTGGCAGGCCAAACTTTTTGATATTCTCTAAGTGGGTCTCCAAGTTATCCATGCCTTTGGCCAAAGCATCGACATCTTCGACAGCGAGGTTTTCAAACGCTTCTCCGCCATGCATCTTCAAGGCTCGAATCGTCGCCACCATCACGGCCAGATCCGGATGGAGTTCGCCTTCGCGTGAAGCGATATCGAGGAACTTCTCCGCGCCTAAATCTGCGGCAAATCCCGCCTCAGTGACCACAATCGGGGCTAATTTGAGCGCCATCTTCGTCGCGATTAAGCTGTTGCAACCATGGGCGATATTAGCAAACGGACCGCCATGGATGAGAACAGGGTTATTTTCCAAAGTCTGAACCAAGTTCGGCTTCAAAGCTTCTTTCATCAACTTCATGACCGCGTGAGAACAATCAAGATCCTTCACGGTAAGTGGCTTGCCGTCTTTATCGTAAGCCACAATAATCTTTAAAAGCCGTTCATGGAAATCTTCTTCGTCCCGAGCCAAGCAAAGAATCGCCATCATTTCCGAAGCGACGGTGATGACGAAGCCATCCTGGCGCTGCACGCCATTCTTTTCGCCTTCGCCAACGGTGATTTCCCGCAAAGCGCGATCATTCATATCCATCGCCCGTTTCCAAACGATGCGGTTGGGATCGATGTTGAGGGGATTGCCCTGATAAATCGAGTTATCGATGATCGCCGAAATCAAGTTGATCGAGCTGGTTAACGCGTGCATATCGCCCGTGAAGTGCAAATTGATGTCTTCCGAAGGAGCCACGGAAGCTAAGCCACCGCCGGTAGCGCCGCCCTTGATGCCAAAGACCGGACCCAAAGCCGGCTCGCGGAGGCAGAGCATCGCCTTCTGACCAATCTTGCCAAAACCTTCGGTCAAGGCAATCGAAGTCGTCGTTTTCCCTTCGCCGGCTTTCGTCGGAGTGATGGCCGTGACTAAAACAAGTTTGCCATCGGGTTTATTTTTCAAACGATCCGCCATAATCGCGGTATCGATTTTGGCCTTGTAGAAGCCGTAAGGAATCACATATTCGCTCGGAATTCCCGCCGAAGCGGCGATTTCATTGATTTTCAAAAGAGCCATGGTGTTACCTCCAAAAATCCTGAAAATCTCTAGACAATAGAATATTACTTCAGGGGTATATTTAAAAGCGATTTTATTACCGAGGCGGCCAAAAGAAGACCGGCGGAAGAAGGCACCATCATGAGCGAAGCGGGCTTCTTCCCTCGCACGAGAGGAATCTCGCTGGAGACCACGGCGGTGATTTTCTTCAAATCGACGCCTTCCGAGCGAAGCTCACTCCGAAGCTTTTTCGCTAAAGGATCGCCTTCCGTCTTGTCGAGGCGGCATAGCGTCACTTTGGAGGGGTCGAGGCGGTTGCCCATCCCTAAAGAGATCAATAAGGGGATTTTGTGATCTAAGGCGTAATGGATCAAGGCCATTTTTGCAGGGATATCGTCCATCGCATCCACCAAGAAATCGCAAGAGGAATAATCGTGTTCCTTCAAAGCGTCGGCACTCACGGAATAGCATTCGGGGAGCACTTCGACATCGAGACGGATGCTTTTAGCCCGCAAAAACGCCGCACCCGCTTTCTTCTCGCCCACATCAGCGCGGGTAAAAAGAATCTGGCGGTTCAAATTGGATTCGTCCACCACATCCCGGTCAATCGCATAAAGATGGCCAACGCCAGCCCGGAGGAGCGCTTCGAAACAAGTTCCTCCGACTCCGCCGAGTCCAAAGACCGCGACCTTCTTCGTTTTGAGTAAGGCCACGTTCTCTTCGCCAAGTAGCAAAACGCTCCGATCATCGATTGCGCTCATAACGCTTTGATTATATCCTCTAACGAAGAAATCGAAATCAACGGGAATTGATGGCGGAACCACGTGTACTGGTTTTTGATGTAATGGCGCGTGTTCTTTTTAATCAGTTCTTTGGTTTGCTCTAAAGTGGCTGTCCCATCGAGATAAGGGAACAATTCCTTCACGCCGATGGCCTTAAAAGCCATCGCGTTACGCCCGTATTTTTCGATCAGAGGAACGGTCTCTTCGAGGAGCCCAGCGGCAAACATCGCCTCGACTCTTTCGCTCGAAGAGGCGTAGAGCGTTTCCCGTTCTTTATCGAGTTCAAAGAATTTGACGGGATAGATCGCTTCATGTTTTTGCTCCGCCAAGAAAGAGGTCTTCGCCTTCCCCGCGGCTAAGCAAATCTGGATATCGCGATACACTCTTCGACGGTTATTCGCGCTGATTTTCTTCGCTTCTTCGGGATCCAGCTTCTCCAAAATCCCATGCAAATCCCCATCGGATAACTTTTCGTAAGGCGTCATATCCACTTGGGACGTATCCAAAGAAAGATCGTAATCGTAGAGGGCGCTTCGGATATAAAGACCACTGCCGCCAACCAAAATCGGGGTCTTGCCCCGGGATAAGACATCGGCGATGCTCCTACGACAGTCCTTTTGATAATGGGCGATGTCGTAGCCCTCGGAAAGCGGCACGAAAGCGTAGAGATGATGCGGCACAATGCGTTTCATGGCATCGCTTGGAGCGGCGGTTGCAATCGTCAGTTCCTCATAAACTTGGAAAGCATCGGCGTTAATGATTTCACCATTAACCCGTTGAGCCAGTTTGAGCGCTAACTCGCTTTTGCCGCTGCCCGTCGCGCCAGTCAAAACCAAAATCATTTCAGGGAGTCCCTAATCTCCAGTAAACTCGTTTCAACGTCGCTCCGCAAGGCCTCGCGATTGGCTAATAACGGATGAGAGCGGATCTTGAGAAGAACCGCTTCGTAAGCTTTTTTGTCTTGTTCATAAAGGGCTTTATCGGCGAGGTCGAGGCACATTTTCTTCTTCGTGGCTACCAAATCCTCACCCAGTTTTGCAATCTCGGGGTCTTTTCGAATATCCTCATCAAGGCGGAGATATTCTTTGAGAAGCGGATCTTTGCTCATCAAAAAAGCGACGTCCTTGGCCTTGGCCAGGATCGGATCATCCACCAACTCGCCCAACAAGGAATACGTGTGAGATTCCGTGACCTTAACCTGGACTAAGCAGCCCGTCAGATAGGCGGGGCCTTTGAAGTTGATGAGCTTGCCGTTACTGGCGTAGGAAGAAAGGACATCATCGTTCTTTTTCGAAGGCCCTTCCACCAAAACCTCATAGGTTTTCCCCACCATACTCGCGGAATGCTCGCTCGTGGTTTGCTCAATCAGGGCTTTGAGACGATCGAAGCGTTCATGTTTGACCTCATCAGGGACTTGGACCATCTTAGCGGCTGGCGTGCCCACCCGCGGAGAATAGATAAAAGTAAAAGCGGCGCTGTAGCGGACTTCCTCGCATAAAGAGAGGGTCTCGGCGAATTCCTCTTCCGTTTCGCCAGGGAAGCCGACGATGATGTCGGTCGTGAGAGCTAAGGAAGGAATTTTTTCGCGTAAAGCTTTCACGAGGGTCAAATACTCTTCTCTCGTGTAGCGGCGTCCCATCCGTTTTAAGCACGACGTACTGCCGGATTGAACGGGGAAATGAAGCCAGGGCACAATATTGGAATAACGAGCCATCACATCCATCATTTCCGAGGTAAACTGGGAAGGATACGACGTCAAAAAACGGAGGCGGGGCATCCCCAGTTTCGCACAGTTCTCCAAAAGAGAAGCGAAGGTTGTCCCATCATGAAGATCGAGACCATAACTATTGACGTTTTGGCCCAACAAGGTGATTTGCTTATAGCCATGCTCGACCAAATCCTGGCATTCTTTGAGAATGTCTTTGGCGTAACGGCTCCTTTCGCGGCCCCGAGTATAAGGAACGATGCAATAGGTGCAGAATTTATCGCAGCCATAGGAAATGTTGACGAAGGCTTCGAAACTCGACAAGCGAACGGAGGGGAGGTTCTCCACCACTTCGCCGGCAAAGGAACGGACATCGACGATGGATTTCCGCTGGGCGATCACTTCGCTTAATAAGGGCAGGATGTTGCTGACATCGTGGGTGCCGATGATCAGGGAAATATAAGGATAAGTCTTCTGCAATTTCTCCGCCACGCCATTTTCGCCCATGACACAGCCCGCTAAAACAAGCAAGAAATCGGGGTCTTTGTCTTTATTGGCCTTGCACAAACCAATTTCGCCATAGATCTTGTCTTCGGCGTTTTCTCTCACGGCGCAGGTATTGATAACCACCACGTTGGCGGATTCGCTAGTCTCGGAGCGGACAAAACCCGCTTTCTCGAGGTAGCCCGCAAAGACTTCCTCATCGCGGATATTGGCTTGGCAGCCATAAGTCCGAATAAAATAAGAGCGGCCTTTTGCAAAGATTTTGAGGTTTTCAGGCACTTCACGGTCATCGAGAAGACGCGGCGTCGTCACGAGGCGAGACGCCGCTAACTTTTGATCAGGAAGACTCCGAATATCACATTTGGCCATAATTAGTTATTTCCTTCCGTAACGACTTCGTTGATCGTCTCGACGGAGCGGCACTTCAACGTCAGTTCATCAATATCGAGGACGATGGCGTTCACCATCATCGGGGCCTTCTCATCGATGGCGAAGGGCGTTTTTTCCCCATAGACCATTTTATTGATGACGGAGCGTTTTTCAAAGCCAATAATGCCCCCACCATCGCCGCACATCCCGACATCGCTTTCAAAAGCGGTTCCGTTCGGTAGGACGCGCGCGTCGGCGGTTTGGACGTGGGTATGGGTGCCAATCACGGCAGATACCCGGCCATCAAACACGTAGGCGAAAATGGCTTTTTCCGAAGTCGAATCGGCGTGGTAATCGACGATATGGATACAAGGCTCCGTTTCTTCTTTTAATAAGGCTTCTAAGGCAGGGACAGGCGCTCCAACGGTTTCGGTCATCGCGAAGGTCCCCAGGATATTGGTGACCCGAACGCTGACGCCATCGACGTCATAGACGGCGCTGCCGACGCCATGATGGTAATTCAAGAGATTGAGAGGGCGCACCAATTGCTCGGCGTCATCGAGATACTCATCGATCTCTTGACGGCTGTGCCAATGGTTCCCCAAGGTCACGCAGTCGACGCCCGAATCGATGAGGAAATGGTAATCCCGTTCGCTCAGGCCTTTGCCATGGGTGGCGTTTTCGCCGTTGGCAATCACGAAATCAATGTGATGTTTTTCGACAAGTTTGTTCAAAGAAAGATGGACCGCATTGCGGCCCACCTTTCCGACGATATCACCATAGAAGAGAATGCGCACGCTGACTCCTTACTTAGCCGTCTCGATCGCACGATATTCCCGAATGACTGACACCTTGATGGTGCCTGGATAAGACATCGTAGCTTCAATCTTCTCACGCATCTCTTGCGCCATCTTCACGGCATCGGCATCGCTGATGCGATCGGGGATGACCATGACCCGGACCTCACGGCCCGCCTGCATGGCATAGGCTTGGGAAACGCCATCGAATCCACGGGCGATTTCCTCGAGCTGGGTAATGCGTTTAACATAGGTCTCAAGCGTTTCGCTACGAGCCCCTGGACGGGCAGCCGATAAGGTATCGGCAGCTTGGACGAGGTGGGCGATAACGGACTTCGCTTCGACATCACCATGGTGCGATTCGATCGAGTTGACGACCACATCGGGTTCGTTGTATTTGCGGGCGAGATCGGCGCCGAGTTGAACGTGGGAGCCTTCTTGCTCGAAATCCACCGCTTTGCCGATATCGTGAAGTAAGCCAGCCCGACGGGCCAAGTTCTGATCGAGGCCAAGTTCCGCGGCCATGATGCCGGTGAGATAAGCGACTTCGATCGAGTGATCGAGGGCGTTTTGGCCAAAGGAAGTGCGATACTTCAATTTGCCCAAATAGCCGCAGAGTTCTTTATTGATGCGCGGCAAGCCAAGCTTGAGGCAAGCCTCTTCGCCAGCCTTTTGCGTTTCGGTGTCGACGTTGGCTTTCATCTTCGCCGCCACTTCTTCGATGCGTCCGGGTTGGATTCGGCCATCTTTCACGAGGGCTTCCATCGTGCGACGCGCGATTTCACGGCGGATCGGATCAAAGCAGCTGACGGTGATCACTTCCGGAGTGTCATCGATCACGAGGTCAACGCCCAAGGTCTGTTCCAAAACTCGGATGTTGCGGCCTTCACGGCCAATGATGCGACCCTTCAGTTCATCGGAAGGAAGCGCAATGACGGCAACGGTGCGTTCCGTCGTGACTTCTTGGGCGTACTTATCGCAGGCGAGCGAGAGCAAATCGCGGGCTTTGTTTTCCGCGGTATCCCGAGCTTCGTCTTCTTGATTCTTAATATAAGCGGCGATTTCGCCTGCCATCTTATTCTCGACCCGGGCCAAAATTTCATCATGGGCTTCTTTCACCGACATGCCCGAAACCTTCTCGAGCTCGGTGATGATGCCATTGATTTTAGCATCGAGATCCTGGCTCTTCTTGTCGGTTTCGGCAATCTTCGCCGAGAGGGCTTCGCTCTTCTGATCGAGGGCGTTTTCCTTTTGAAGCAACGCGTTATCGCGAGCGTCGATGGTTTGCTCGCGTAAATCCAGCTTATTTTGATCGGCCTGGACTTCCTGCTTCATCTGACGGATATCGTTCTGAGCGTTCTGTTTCGCTTCAAAGGCTGCTTGTTTCGCATCGATTTCAGCGTTCTTCGCGATGCGTTCCGCTTTGATTTCGGCGTCGCGAATGATTTGCTTCGCCTGTTTATCCGCGTTCTTGCCTTTTAAGGCCGGAACTAGCTTATAAACGATGATCGTATCGGCAATTCCGAGTAAAAGCGCCACGACTCCAACAATTAAGAGCCACCACCATGCTACCATAATAAAAACTCCTTTATATCATCCGAAAAAAGTGCTTTTCCCCCCACCAAAAAATAATGAGATTAATGTGTTTATCTAAACGGGATGAACCCGATTACGAGAACCCAAACGTCATCTATGGGTGGTAAGTACCTTTCGGTACGTGAACATTGTAGCAATATCTTTAGGGAAGCGCTATCAAAAGTACAAGCAAAAAGACCCCCGGGTTCAAACGAGGGCCTTTCTGCAAAGATTTTTACTTTTCTTCGGTGGTCGAATCGGTGTTTGGCGTCTCGATCACGCCGTCTTCCGAAGCGGCAGGCGCACCCTTAAGGATGACGCGAAGCTTGCTCTCGAGATCGTTGGCGATATCGGGATGCGACGTCATATAAGCTCGGGCAGCATCGCGACCGTTGCCGATCTTCTCGCCCGAGATCATGTACCAGTTGCCAGTCTTTTGAACTAAGCCATGTTCGACACCGAGATCGACGATCTCGCCATCTTTGGCAAAGCCCGTTCCATACATTAAGTCGACGACGCAATTCTTAAACGGCGGCGCCACCTTATTCTTAACGACTTTGATCTTGACGGAGTTGCCGATGATTTCGGTGCCATTCTTAATCGCATCAGCCCGCCGTAAATCCAAGCGGATGGAAGCATAGAACTTCAAGGCCCGGCCACCGGTAGTGGTTTCGGGGTTGCCATACATGACGCCAACTTTTTCACGGAGCTGGTTAATGAAAATCACCAAGCATCCGGTCTTGGCAAGGATGCCCGCCAATTTGCGCATGGCTTTCGACATCAAACGGGCTTGTAAACCCACTTGGTTATCTTCCATGACGCCATCAAGTTCGGCTTGCGGAACCAAAGCGGCGACCGAATCGACGATGATGACATCGATTGCCCCCGATTGGGCAAGCATCTCCACGATTTCGAGCGCTTGTTCACCCGAATCCGGCTGGGAGAGAATCAGTTCATCGATATCGACGCCAAGTTTCGCGGCATATTCGGGGTCGATCGCGTGTTCAGCGTCGACATAAGCGGCCCGGCCACCTTTCTTTTGGGCTTGGGCCACCGCTTCAAGAGCCAGCGTGGTTTTGCCCGAGCTTTCAGGACCATAGATTTCCACGATGCGTCCGCGCGGGAATCCGCCAACGCCTAAAGCCTGATCCAATAATAAGGATCCCGAAGGAATCACATCCACATCGACGTGTGGCTGTTCGCCTAAGCGCATGACCGCGCCTTTGCCATAAGCCTTTTCGATGGACTTGATAGCGTCCTCGAGCGCGGCTTCTTTCGCTTTGTTTTCGTCTTTATCGGCCATTGTTTTGACCTCCTATTTAACAATAGACATCCGAATACAGGTTTTGCCCTTCGACTTTCATTTTAGCGCTAAAAGCCGCGCAAGAATGAAGTTAACGCAACTCTCACGAATCGCATTGCGTTCCCCGGTGAAGTCCTCTTCGTAAACGAGTACTTTCGGGGCGGCGTTTTTCTCACGAATCGCCAAAGCCATATCGACACGACCAACCGGGGCTTCGCCCGGTTCAGCGGTTGGACCGGCATTCCCCGTAAAGGAAACAGCCAGATCGACATTGAGGGCTTTTAACGCCCCTAAGGCCATTTCTTCCGCCACTTCTTTCGACACGACGCCATGCTCTGCTATCGTCTTCTCGCTCACGCCAAGAAGATGTTCTTTTACCTCTTCGGCATAAGAGACGACCGCTCCTTTAAAGACACGTGAAGCGCCGGGGATCGAGCAGATCGTCGAAGCGAATAAGCCCCCAGTCAGCGATTCGGCTGAACCCAAAGTCAACCCTTTTTCTGCCGCGATGGACAAGAAGCGTTTGGCGTCGGCAGAAGCCATCATTTTTCGCCTTCAAGAAAGACCGACCGATTCTTTATCAAATAGAAGAGCCCGCTGAAGAGCGAGGCTAAAGTCGCCAGATAAACCAAAATGTCCTCAATTCGGAAATAGGTCCAGCTGGCATCGAAATAAGTGAAAGGCCAGCCTCCTAATAACAACACCGGGATCGCCACCATTTGGAGCACGGTCTTCAGTTTGCCAAAGACATTGGCGGCCAGCACTTTGCCTTTTTTCACTGCGATCATCCTAAGGGCATCGACCACGATGTCGCGAACGATCATCACCAGGACGCACCACATAAAGATCGGATTGGTGAGAGCGATGCCGAAATGGGGCAAACAAAGATAAATGAGAAGCGAATCGACGAGAAGTTTGTCCGCGATCGGGTCAAGAAACTTGCCTAAGTCGGTGACCTGGTTCCATTTGCGGGCCAAACTGCCATCGAGCTTATCGGTCAAAGCGCCGAGGACAAAGACGATGCAGATGACGAGATCGATGACGTTAATCCCCGAATTCCCGAGGAAGGGGACGCTAAAGGGATTAACCCAATAGACGATATCTAGGGCGAAAAGAGCAATGAGCATCAGCCCGACGATAATGATTCGCGATAAGGTGATCTTGTTGGGAATGTTCATCCGTTTTCTCCTCTTAAAGTCAATGAGTATCCGGCCTTGTAAGCCATGTTCTGTCGAGGGCGATAATTAATCTCAGGTTTCCCTGGAAGAGTCATCTTCGGTTGGACTTCTCTTCTTCCCCTACCAAATTTGGGTTTCTCGCTTGTGGGGTTTGCCGCGTTGCATCTTCATATTGCTATGAAGCTCGTCTCTGTGGCACGTTACGGATTCCTATCCACGAGGGATAATCGTCCTCCGTTAGGCACTCCTGCCTACCCAGCCTTATTCATTGAGCTGGCGCAATCACTACAGTCGTCACAGGCTGTGCGAGCATGGACTTTCCTCTACCCGAAGGCAGCAGTCGCCCGGGCCGGAATATCATTTCACGACAGCTTCTTCAGGGTGCGAGGATCGTAACCGATCCCATAGAGGAAGTCTTCAAGCTGGTTGATTCTCGAGATGTACTCAATGTTCTCCGCGGTCGGCTTGTCGGAAGGTTTGATTCCGCCGAGCTTATTCTTGAGCGAGGCATTTTCGATTTCGAGTTTCTTCTTGGCATTGACGGCATTGTCTCTATCCTCGAGCAGGCTCTGCTTCTCTTCTTGGAGCGCAGCGAGTTTGCCCTCGAGGTCTTCTGCATAAGCACTTGATTGCTTCTGATACTGGCTAAAGGCTAAATAGTCTTGGATGGTCCGATCCAGAAAGGCGTCGACTTCTCCGGGGTTATATCCCTTGACGTCCTTCGTGAATTTTTGATCAAGGATTTTTTTAGCGTTCAGGTCCAGTTGCAGTTCCATAGTTTTCAAGCCCTTCAATTATATTGAAGATGCCCTCCTTCTTCAATGAATTAACGCGTTTTCGTTCTCTTTTTCTTCGTCCACGAAAAGAAAGGGGTTTTGACAGGGATTTCGAAAAAAGAAGGCTTAAAAATCATCGAAAAAGCAAAACGAACCCTTCTTAATTGCAAAAGCGTGGTAAAATTCTTGTTGCATGAAAGCGCTCGAAAAGATAATCAAAGACCGGCGCGCCTTGGTCTTTCTCGATTTGGAAGGAACCCAACTCTCACACGAAATGATTGAGATTGGGGCCTACACCGCCACTCTCAATGACGATTTCACCATCAAGAAAGTCGTCGCTCCGTTCCAAATGTACGTCAAAGCCCACCATCCGATCGGCGGCGTCGTCATCAAAATGACGGGTATCACCCAGAAAACCCTCGACGAAAAAGGCGAACCTTTTCCGTTTGTCTTAAGCCAATTCAAGCGCTATGTGGGCAAATACTGGGGCCATTGCATGTTCGTCACTTTTGGCAATCACGATCTTCGCATCGTCAATCAATCGGTCCTCAATAATTTCGATTCCGATCCCGAAATCGCCCACGTCATCAATAAAAACGATTTCGATTATTCCTTATTCCTTCAGCAATACATCCAAGACCCGAATTCCAACCCTTTGTCCTTGACCAATTACCTCAAAGTCTTTGAAGTGCCCTTCGAAGGCCGTGCCCACGACGCTTTGGCCGACGCTTACAACTTGCTCGACCTTTATAAAGCCTTCTTGGCCCGCCCCGATATCGTCGCCAAAGAATATAAGAAAACCCTTTCCCACGTCCACCACATGGCGTCTCCAGTCAATAAGGTCATTACCGAACTCAACGCTGGCAAAACCGTTACGCCTCAAGATTGGGAGAAAGCGATTGAGGATTCCTTGAAATGAGCGTCCATTATCCCGCGGGCATTAAACCCTGCGGCCAGCCGATTAAGACGAAGAAACGGGTCATCGAAAGCGCAGCCAATCGTGGCATGGGCTTTGAAAAAGACATCAATGACACCAACGCCTTTTATCTTGAAAAAGGCTTAGCCCTCATTTATAAGCGCCCGACCCCGATCAACGTCGTGAAGGTCGATTATTCTCATGGTGCCAAGATCACCCAAGCTTATTTCGAAAGCCAATCCACCACCGACTACAACGGAGTCTATAAAGGCCACTACCTCGATATGGAAGCCAAATCCTCCCGGAGCAAGACGTCTTTCCCGCTCAATAACATCGCCCCGCAGCAAGTCGTTCATCTCCGCGCCGTCAAGAAAATGGGCGGATTGGCGTTTTTTATCATCAACCTCTATAGCTTAAACGAAACCTATCTTTTAGATGCGGCTTATGTCTGCGATTTCTATGAGCAAAAACCCCGCAAATCCATCCCCGTTTCCGAAATTAAGGCCCATGGCTATCTTGTTAAGGAGAGCTACCGGCCTCGTTACGACTACTTGCCTTTAATCGACGCGCACTTCTTAATATAAGAACAAAAGCCTTTTAACCCACAGCGCTCGCATTCGGGATTTTGCGCATGGCATTCCTGGCGGCCGAAGGCAATCAAGGCGTGGTGTAAAAACATCCATTCTTCCTTGGGAAAGCTCTTCTCCAGTTTCGCTTCGACTTTGAGAGGATCATCCTCTTTTTTCGCGTAGCCGAGTCGCTCAGAAATCCGATGGACGTGGGTATCGACGGGAATCGCAGGCCGAGAAGCCATTTCTAAAAGAAAGACTCCGGCGGTTTTCGTTCCCACGCCAGAAAGCGAGGTCAAGAGATCAAAATCCAAGGGGACCTGTCCTCCGAATTTTCCCTGCAAATCCTGGCTAAGTAAGGATAAATGATGGGCTTTGTTGTGGTAAAGGCCAAGAGATTGAATGTCGCTTTCGATGGCTTCGATCGGTGCTTTGGCCATCGCTGCGGGGGTTGGAAAATCCCCAAAAAGCTTTGGCGTAACCTGATTGACGGACTTATCGGTGGTTTGGGCGCTTAAGGAAATCGCAACCAGACATTCAAAAGAATTCGTAAAATGAAGAGCGCACGTGGCGTCAGCGTAGTTTTCTTTTAAATAAGCGAGAACCGCTTCACTTTTTTGCGTTGTCATCGCCCCACATCGCTTTCGCAATTTCCATCGTTTTAGCGATGTCTTTGTCCCAGGTATCGTTCACGGCGCTCGCCCCTTCTTGGGCAATATCGGCATCCCGACGTTTCGCCCGTAGGATTTTGTCGACGGCACGGATGCTCTTTTTCTTTTCTTTCAAAGCGTCCAGCAAGGCATCTTGGATCTCTTCGTCGCGGTAACCGGCTTCAAGCCAATCGCCCATCGTTTGGGTCTCAAGCGGCGACAAAGAACGGGCCAATTTCCCTTCGAAGAACGAAATCAAAGACGAAAGACGGTCGGCCTTTTCCTTGCTCATTAAGTTAATCTGTTCCCGTTCAACGCTCTTTTGGAAAAGGTCATAGACCTGATTCTTAAGGCTATCGAGCGAAGTCCGCATGTTCTTGTCCGAAGTGTCATAAGAAAGAAGTCCCCGATTCACGAGTCCCACCATCGTTTTATCGATATCTTTGACGGCGTAATTCATTTTCATCGAAAGCAAATCAGCGGTCACCAAGGTGTTTCCCTGTTCCAAAAGATGATCGATCATCAAGATGACGACCAGCTCTTGTTCGGAGAGATTGAGCTTTTTGTAGCAATCGAGGAGCGCGTAGCGGAAGCTCACCGCGCTATAGAGGGAATTTTTAGCCATGGTGTTATTTTATCCTTTTCCAGCCTTTGCGTTCTTCTTCTTTGATTTTTTCGGGATTAAGCTTCGCCAAAAGATAACGGTATTCGTCGATTGCCTGCTGGCTCTTTTCTTCGATGGTAAAAGAAAGGAGTTCCGCAAAACGCTCGGCCCGAATGATCCGCAGAGGATCTTCTTGAACCCGACGGGCAGGCTCGCCGATGAACCGGATAATCCTGTTTTTTAAATCGGCAAGACCACCGCAATAATCCAAGACGCGATACTCGCCATCGAGATACAAGGCGTTGATGGTGAAATCCCTTCGAGCATATTCTTCTTGTGGCGTTTTCACGAATACCACTTTTCCCGGATGGCGGAAATCTTGATAGCCTTCTTCTTTGCGGAAGGTCGTGATATCGACGCTTTGTCCCGCATAATCAAGACGAAGCGAGCCAAACTTTGCGAAGGCGTAATTTGCCTCTTTGAGGAAGGCTTTTTCTTCTTCCGGCGTGGCATCCGTGCCGTAGTCACGGTCAGAAAAAGAGCGATTTAAGAGCAAATCGCGGCTGGTTCCGCCGACGATAAAGAGGTGAAAACCTTTCGTGCGGTAAAGTTGTTGCAGTTGGTCAAAGACAGGATCTTGCATCGAGAAGATTCTATCACAGGCGGAAGAAGACTCCTCAAGAAGCTTTGGTGGCGACGCTGTAGCTCGATAAGGCGGTTCCGTTGACCTTGAAGGCGCCATTGACCGTCACATCGATTGCGGCAACGTTTAGATTGGTAACCGCAGCGGAGGCACATTCGTTAGCCGTAATCGAAACGCCGCTCGGAATCGCGAAGGAATTGTCGACCTCGAAAACATCGTTGCACTTCCCGATCGTGAACGTTGAGGTTGAGGACCCAAACGCCACCGCGCCCTTATACGTTTTTGCTGTATCGTCGTTATCGCAGATGTCGAAGGCTTCACTGCCGCAACTGCTGATGTTGGTGACCCCACTATAAGACGAAACCGTGAGGGTTTTGCCATGGATTCCATCATGAATTGCAGAGATATTGATGCTTGGGGATTCGCTTAAAGTCAAGTCATCGCCGCGCAAACCATGTCCCGCTTTGCTCGTCACGGCGTTAAGGGTTCCGCTGCCGGCAATCTCAAGATTATTCTCGCTAAAAATCGCCGCGCCTTTTTCAGTCGTCCCATTATAGGTGATGGTATTGGTGGTCCCCGCTAAGGCTTTCACGATAAGCTTGGACTCTTTGCTCGCGTAATAGATCGGATAATCCAAGCTGGAGGCGAGGCTCACGCCCGCTAAGTCAATCTCGAAAGACTTGTTATCGCTAAGACTGCCAGGGTCAATGACAATGGAGCCTCCGGAAAGGCTACCGCTGAGTTTGACTCCTTCCTTGCTTGTTCCGCTTAAGGGGAACGTATAAACGCCAGACGCGTTCGTGTATTCGGGAAGGCTTAAGCCATCGATCGCTTCGATTTTGAGGCCATCGCTGACGCTATTTGAAGAGAGCTTGCAGCCGGCGAGGACTCCAAGGGCGAGAGTAGAAAGCAAGATGACGTGAGATTTTTTCATAGGTTTGTTCCCCTATAACTAATAAAGCGAGGAACCCGCTGTTTTGTTTGAAAAAAAGGATGAGCACAAGGCTCATCCTTATAATCCGATTGAGGATTTAGAAGATCAACTTAAATTAGTTGAGCTTCTCTTTAAGGGCTTTGGAGACCTTAAAGGCAACAGTGGCGCTGGCCGGGATCGAAATCTTCTGCTGAGTAGCAGGATTGGTTCCTTCGCGAGCAGCTCTCTTCTTCTTGGCAAAAATGCCAAAGCCCGAAAGCTTGACTTCTTCGCCCTTCACAAGACTGTTCTCGATGACCTCGAAGACAGCATCAACAGCGGCTTCCGCATCTCTCTTAGAGAGTTCGGCTTGAGCGGCAACTTTTTCGACTAATTCAGCTTTGTTCATGGATTTAATCCTCCTTTGGCTAAATTGGTTATCTATAAACTAGCACCGGCAAAATCCGTTTACAAGTGCCGAAAGGTTACCCTGTTCGTTAGACACAATCGGACTTTATTGCTTTTCTTTGGTGAGTGCCGGCTCACGATTCGGCGAAAAAGAGAAAGCGCTTTCATATTTAATCAAAGCAAAACAGGGGCTTTTTGCCGAGTTTTTCGCGATTTTCGCTGGGATTTTGTTTTTGGGGAAAACCGACTTTCTATCAAAAACAAAAATCAACAAAGGCTAGTGATGGTCGAATATTGATAGAAATTTTAATGAAAAATTTTACAATTGAAAGAGGCAAAAGGACTCATTTTCTTTCCCGATAGATAATCGAAATCGGGGTTCCGTTGAAGTCAAACGAGTTCCGTAAACAGTTCTCCAAGTAACGCGTATAGGAGAAATGGGCTGTTTTCGGATCATTGCAAAAGAAAACGAAAGTCGGGGGTTTAATCGAAACCTGGTTGGCAAAGAGAATCTTGAGCCGGCCATGGTTGAAATCCGGCGTCGGATTCATGTCTTGGGCGTCCATGATGACCTTATTTAAGACGTTGGTCGGAATTCTCCGGTTAAAGCCATCATAAGCTTCAGCAATCGCTGGGAGAATCTTATCGACCCCTTCCCCTGTCGCAGCCGAGATGAAGAGAATCGGCGCGTAGTCGAGGAACTTAAACTGATTATGGATATCATCGATAAAATGTTGTTTATCGAATTTCTTTTCTTTGCCCAAATCCCATTTATTGACGACGAGGACGATGGCCTTATGCTCTTCCATTGCGTAGCCAACGACGTGTTTATCTTGTTCCAAAATGCCCGTGGAACCGTCGATAAGAAGCAAGCAGACTTCGCTCCGCTGAATCGCGGAAAGCGCCCGCAAAGCGGCATATTTATCGACCGCTTCATAAATCATGCCCCGTTTGACGAGACCGGCGGTATCGATGACGACATAGTTGCGGCCATCATGAGTAAACGGCGTATCGATCGCGTCACGGGTGGTGCCGGCGATCGAAGAGACGATATTGCGTTTTTCGCCTAAAAGACGATTGGCCAAAGAAGATTTACCCACATTCGGCCGGCCAATGAGCGAAAAGGAAATGCTGTCGGGATATTCGGCGATCGGCTTTTCAGGCAAAGCCTTAATCACCGCATCCAATAAGTCGCCGATGCCGATACCATGGGCTCCACTCACGGCGAAGGGATCGCCAAAACCTAGTGCGTAGAATTCAGCTTGGTTTCCAATTTCGTTGATATTATCGATCTTGTTGACGGCCAAGAGGACTTTCTTTTGACTTTGGAACAGCATCTTCGCGATCATCCGGTCATCGCCAGTTAAACCTTTGTTGCCGTCGACCACGAAAATAAGGAGATCCGCTTCTTCAATCGCGATTTCCACTTGGGCGCGGATTTCGGTTTGGAAGGGAACGTTTTTGATTTGGACGCCGCCGGTATCAATGATCGTGAAGTCTTTCGTGAGCCAGTTGGCTTTCGAGTAAAGACGATCACGGGTGATGCCCGGGGTTTCTTCGACAATGGATTTTCTTTCGCCAACGATGCGGTTGAAGAGAGTGCTCTTACCGGAAGATGGCGCGCCAACAAGGGCAACTACACCTAATGACATGGGATCTCGATTCCTGTTTTATCATGAACGACTTTGAGCACGGCTTCCACCGCTTGCTCGACCGACATATAAGAGGTATCAATCAAGACGCTGTCGGAAGCGGGCTTGAGCGGGGCGAATTCGCGGTTGGAGTCAATATAGTCGCGTTTGCGGACATCATCTTCGACTTCTTTGAGCGTCGTGTTGATGCCTTTTTCCAAATTCTCTTCATAGCGGCGGACTGCCCGGGTTTCGACCGAGGCGATCTGATAGATTTTCACTTGGGCGTTCGGCAAGACATAAGTGCCGATATCCCGGCCATCCATGACCACGCTTTTTTGTGAGGCCATCGCGCGCTGCATATCTACCAAAGCCAAACGAATCGGCTTCATCGCGGCGATATAACTGACATTGCCCGAGACCAGAGGTTCCCGAATGATGCGAGAAACATCCTCGCCATTGCACATCACGCGACCATCTTCTTCAAGGTCGATGACCATGCCCGGTAGTAAGGTAACGGCTTGTTCTTCAGACTTCGGATCGAGACCTTTTTTGATGACGGCGTAAGTCACAGCGCGGTACATCGCACCGGTATCAATGTAAGTAAAATTAAGGATTTGAGCCACTTTTTTCGCAACGGTGCTCTTGCCAGCCGCAGCCGGGCCGTCAATCGCAACAGAGATGATTTTTTCTTCCATATAAATTCGTGATTACCTCGCTATGACCCAAAAGAAATACAAACAGACAAAACCAGCGATCGTCATGAGCAAGCTCACGCACTTTATGATAAGCCAAATCCGCTTCTTCTTCGAGTACTCGCTGTAGGGTGTAATCGGTTTCTTTTTTAACGGAACGCTCTTATAGGCGACCGCAGAGGTCGCTTTCCCACTTTGGGCAATCGCTTCTTTGTCGGCATGAGTCTGCGTTCGAACGACGCTTTTGCGCGCCGGGAACTTATTATCCGGGGTTCGGGCGATCTTTCCGCGGTAACGTTTGTATTTTTGAATCCGTGTTCTCATACTGACCGAGGTTATTCTACACTGAAAGAAAAATAGAAGCGAAGGCTTCTATGAAAATCAAACGCATCAGTTGATAACTTCCACGGAATAACCTATAATCCGTGTGTTGCCAGATTGGAGGAAATATCATGGCTAAGAAAGTTAAAGTCAATAAGGATCTTTGCATCGGATGCGGTCTTTGCGTTTCGACCGTTCCCGCCGTCTTCGAGTTCGGAGATGATGGCAAAGCTCAGGCTACCGCTGGTCCGGTGACCGATGAAGCGGCCGTTCAGGGCGCGATTGATTCCTGCCCGGTCGGTGCGATCGGCGAAGACAAGTAATTGTTGCCTTTGCTTTGAAAAGCAGATTAAGAAAGCCACAGCAATGTGGCTTTTTTATTTCGATGGTGCCTAAGGTATCAAAAAAGTATCAAAGGTTTCCGCCCTTTGAGGATTACAATACCAACGAGGCTTGGGGAAATGTTCAAAGACGAACTCAAAAAACGCCGGGAAGAAAAAGGGCTGACTCAGGAAGAGTTGGCCGATAAGCTTTGCGTCTCCCGGAGCGCAATCGCGAAATGGGAGCAAGGCCGCGGGGTTCCGTCAAAACAGAGCTTCGAGGATCTCACCCGTTTCTTCAATGTGAGCGAACAAGAGCTTCTCTCCACTGAAGAAGCCGTCACGGAAATCGACCTCGGCAAGAAGCGAAGCAAGCGAAATAAGATCATATGGATTTCGACCGCTTCCGTCTTAGGGGCAGCCCTCATTTCCTTAATCACGGTCTTCTCGGTTCGGGACGTTCAGGAAAAGCGGGCAATTCAGGACTATTATTCGATTAAGGACAACGCTTTCTTCAGCTCGGAGACCTTGGGCGAATTCGGGGTCCCGAACCTCCCGAAGGTCCAAGATGATGGCACCGCCACGCCGTTTTTGGCATCCAATGGCTATTATTTCAACAGCAATGCCAAGGATTTCGATGCTTATTGCCACCGCGTCTATGACGAATTTGCCGCCTCGCCTTATATTTCTTATCTTTCCAGCTTAATCGATAAAACGGAAAGGCCCGATCAGGACCATCCCAACCCCTTTCCCCCGACCTATCTTCTTCCGATGACCTCGTGGGAGGAAGGCTGGACCAGACGTGAGGATGGCAAGACTCCTTGCCACGATTACGAATTCGCTTTTTTGGATTCCTCTTTAACCAAAGACCGGCAAGTCGGAAGCAAAGTGACCCCAAAAATCGTCTTTTTGTCCTATAACGGGAATCCCAGCCTCCAATTTTCGATGGGGAATTATGATGAAAGAACCGGAAAAATCACAAACTATCATCCCTACAATTGCTCCATCCATCTGATGAAGGATTCCTTGGCGGTGACCGCTTATGACCATTATTTGGCCACCGAATATTTCGACGATGAGAAAATCGAAATCACCAACGACAACTTTAGCACCTACCTTGAGGGAAGCGCCTCCCTGACCTCCGATAGTTTCTTCATCAGCGGGAAGGAATGGTTTGCCGCCAGTTACCTTTCCGTTCACTTCAAAGTCAATTATTACCTTTCGAGCGAAAACTCGGAAACGACCGAACACACATCCGAATGGGATGTGGAAATGCCAGGCGCCCGCGGACCGAAATACAGCACGGGCTTTTTCTTCTACGACTCTTTACCCACGGGCGCTTATCCGGCCCACGCCTCTCTTGATGAAAACGACAAAATCGTCGGCTTTTACGATTTCCACCTCAATCACCCGGGCTGGGTCCACCGCCTTACGCCCAAAACAAAGGGCTAATGAAGGGATTTCGGTGCCCGATCAAAGTGAAGGATCTTGTGGATGCTCCGATAGACCAAGAAGGTCACCGCCAAGACGAGACCGTCTTTAATAAGGTTAAACGGCAAATTCACATAGAGGATGTAATCCCAGGTGAGATTTTTGATCGCCGGATTGACCGCTTGGCACATCGCCAAGAGGATATCCATCGTCAAACCCGAATAGACCTTAACGTAGAAAGGCAGCATCACCCAGGCATTCATCACCGAAGAAACGATGAGCTGCAAGATTGTCCCGACCAAGAAACCCCAGGCCACGCCTTTTAAATTCCGATGTTTCTTATAGATCAAAGCGGCGGGCAAAATGAAGGCAGTCGAATAAAGGAAATCGCAGAGCTCGCCCACGCAGAGGGTCGTGCTCATCGGAAGCTTGATCACCGATTTGATGAAAAGCACCGCGATCGCGGTCCATGGCCCATAGGCATAACCGGCGATGAAAGCTGGGATTTCATCAAAGTGAAGCTGTAAGAAACTCGGAACGAAAGGCAACTGAATCTGGAAGACCGGCACGATATAAAGAATCGTTGAGATCGCCCCGAAAATCGCTACCCGCGAAATAAAGCGAACCCAGTCAAAATGATGGTCTTGATGAGTCTTGCCATAAAAGAGAAACGCCACAACGAGCCAAATGATCGAAGCGCCCGTCACCAACCAATTCGTAATTTCCATAGGATATAAAAAATCCCCCATTCCACTTCGGGGGACACACAGAATGCATGCCACTTCTCACATCCGGACTTTACCGTTGGCATCGGAATTTCACCGAATCATGCTTATCCTCATGATAAGCTCGCGGGCTATACCGCCAGTCGACGTAATTATCGTCGCCCTGAAGTTCATTCTATTATAATCTCTTCTTCGCATTCCGCAACTATGCCGCTTTTGGTCAATGATTTCCAAATAAAAAATCCCTGCAAAACGCGATTCGATTGCGCAAAAAGCCTTTAAATCAGGCTTGGTTATTGCTACTATGGCTCGGCTCCGGATGGGCTTTAGAGAAAACCCCTTCAAGATAGAAATAGGCAGGCGAGACATGAAGGAGGGCGAATTCTTTGCGGCCTTCTTCTTGGAAAAAGAGATAGGCGGCCTCATCGGCGCTGCCATTCTCTTCAACGAGATCTTTCGTCGAAACGGGGGCATGCAGATAGCTGACTTTGGTTTCGCTCAGGATGAATTCTTTGCTTAAAAGAAAATAAACATAGGAAAGGTCGAGCCAATAAGCGGCTTGGACATAAGAGAGTTTGCCAAAGCTCTTATTGACGAGATCGTGCACGAGGGCAGAATGGGCGACGTCGAAATCCTTCATCGTCGGGGATTTCTCGAGGATCGGAAGGGCGTTGACCTTAATGCCCATGAAGACTTCGTTATAGCTTTTGCCATCGAGCGCTTCTTCATCTTTGAAAGCCAACCGGGCGGCGGCTTTGATCGCATCTTCTTTGCCGCTTACTTTCTCGATATGGCATTCCGGATCATCCAAAACCAAACTCATCAAATAACGTGGCGCGGGACGAAGATAGTCGAGTTCTGCAGCGTTATTGGCCGGGCCAATCGAAGTTTTGTTGAGCGATTGGACTAAGGAGAAAAAGTCTTCGACCAAGGCAACGACGCGGTTATTCCATTCGATCATCTTGAGTTCGTTCGCGTTAAAGTGGCCTGAGGCTTTGGCTTCCTCAAGATTGTTGAGATGGTAATTCCCATAGACTTCTTTGCCATCGAGGACGAGGTTAAACGTCGAGACGCCTTGCTCATTGAGACCTGTTGCAACGGGGATATCGGCAAGCTTGCCTTTCCACGTCGCAACGAAAGTTCGAATCTTTTCTTGGTCTTTCGGATCTTTGGCGACGAAGGCTTGAGCTTCTTTATTGGTGGCTTCTTCCGCATAAGGGGCGGAAGTCCTCACCGTGAAAAGCCCGCCTTCATAAAGACCATACGTCACGCAAGAAGAATCGCTGACACCCTTAGGGGGATCGAGCTGAATCGCGAAGAGTTCATTTGCAAACTGGGCCATTATTTTTTTAAAAGCGAAGCGAGGAACGCTTGCTTTTCCTCCTCAGAGTTGAACGACAGTGTGACGGCGTTCTTTTTGATGATGACGTTAGAACAATGATAAACAGTTTTGAGCAAATCGGCTTGCGTAGGCTCCGCCGAAGGGATGCGGGAATACTGTTTGGCCAGCTCTTCCGTCTCGCGAACCGAAAGGTTCTCTTCGTGAATTAAGCGCACCACTTCTTCGATTTCCTGCTCGCTCAAAGAAGCGATGGCTTTAGCGTGGCCGTAAGAAAGCTGGCCGGTAGAAATTTCTTTGACGATGTGATCAGGCAGATGCAAAATCCGCATCGTGTTCGTGACTTGGCTCCGCGACTGGTGGGCCAAGTTGGCCAAAGTGGCTTGCGAATAGGAAAAATGCTCCGAGAGTTCTTGGTAGACCAAAGCCATCTCCACCACATTGCCTTCGCGCTGATCGCGAGTATCCGCCAGTAACATCAAGAGGGTTTCTTCATCGCTCACTTCGGCGATGACGCAAGGAACTTCATTCAAATGAGCGGCTTTGGCGCCATAATAACGCTTCCGCCCTAAAACAAGTTCATAGTGCGAGCCGCTCGGACGAACAAGCAAAGGATTCCAAAGGCCTTTTTCGATAATGCCTTTGCTCATCCGCTCAATCGTTTCTTTGGGAATATCAACACGGCGGATAAACGACGTATCGTCAATTAACGAAAGCGGAATCTTTTTCGCCGCGACGGACTGATACTCTTTTTCCATCTCCTCAATGACGTCATTTTTGGAGAATTTGCGGATCAGTTCCTTAAGGGAAGGCGAGAGGACTTCGCTTTTTTTACTCATGTTCCATGACCTCACGGGCCAACGCGAAGTAGGCTAAACTGCCTTGAGCGGAAGGCCGCCAAGTGGTGACCGGCTCGCCCCGGGCCGAGCTTTCGGGAATCGAAACGTTACGCGGAATCGAGGTCGAGAAAGTGTTTTCTTTGAAGAGACGCCGCACCTGCATCGCCACCTCGGTGTCGAGCGAAGTCCGCGGATCGTACATCGTCAGCAAAAACCCTTCAATTTTGAGATCGGGATTGTAATCGTTTTGGACTTTGGTGATCGAAGAAAGGATCGCCGCTACGGCTTCCATCGCGAAATATTCGCATTGAACCGGCACGATCACTTCATTCGAAGCGACGAGGGCGTTCACGTTGAGCAAGCCCAACGAGGGTGGGCAATCGATGATGATGTAGTCGAAATTTGCTTTGATCTTTTTTAAGGTATCTTTTAAAAGGAAAAACGGATTCTGGGCACCTTGAGAAACCAAATAGGAGTCGAGAGACGCCAATTTGAGATTAGAAGGCAATAGCCAAAGTTTCTCCACCGCCGTCGGTTTGATGAGCGCATTGACATCGGCGTGGCAAATCACCGCATCATAGACCGTTTCGCGTAGCGAGGTGACATCGATTCCCAACCCCCGCCCGGAATTGCCTTGGGCATCAAAATCAATCAAAAGGACATCTTTGCCGAAATGAGCAAGGGCGGCGCTTAAATTAATCGCGGTCGTCGTTTTTCCGACTCCGCCTTTTTGATTGGCGATGGCAATGATACGCGTCATGGTTTTATTTTACTCCGTGGAACAAGAACTAAAAGGTTTCACATCAACTTAACGATGCGAAAGGATGACAACTTTTATAACGGCTTCTTCTCAATCTCGACCCAAGTGCGCGGATATTTATGTTCGGTCGGCTTCAGTTTTTCAATCTGAATATTGAGACGAACGCCTTCGCCATTCGGAAGGTTTTCTTCTTGGACCGAAGTGACTTTAGCGCCGAGTTTGTCCAAAGCGTTTTTGCTTTCGGCCAACTCTTCGCGGCCTTTGGCGGACTTCATCGCCAAGAAAATGCCATGGACCTTAAGAAGAGGGACCGCCAGCTCCAGCAAAATCGGAAGCGGGGCCAAGGCCCGAGCCACCACGATATCGAATTGATTCTTGTTATTGAGTTCTTCGGCTCGGCGATTGAGAATGCGGACGTTTTGCAGATTCAACTGCTTCACCACTTCGGCTAAGAAAGTGCATTTCTTGCCCGTCGCTTCGACCAAGATGATCTTGGCTGTCGGATAAGCAATCGCCCAAACTAAACCCGGGAAACCCGCACCGGTTCCTAAATCGCAGCAGGTTTTTCCATCAATCGAGAGGCTTTTTGCAGGGATTAAGCAATCCAAGAAGTGCTTTTCGATGACTTCGCTCTCCTCGCTGATCGCGGTGAGATTCATCTTCTCATTCCATTCTTTGAGCAAAGCGGCGTAACGCTGAAATTGACTTAATTGATCGGGAGTAAAAGTCAGGGTGTCTTTTAAAGCGGCTTGGAATTCGTCATAGGTCATAAGAGGCCCTTCTTTCTTAAGGTCAGGATCAGAATCGAGATATCGGCAGGATTGACCCCGCTGATGCGGCTGGCTTGGCCGATGGTTCGGGGCTCAACGGCATTGAGTTTTTGCCGGGCTTCGAGGCGCAATCCCTCGACCTTGCTATAGTCTACTCCGCTCGGGAGTTTCAAGTCTTCAAGTTTCGCGTTTTCTTTGGCTTCGCGAAGTTCTTTTTGGATGTAGCCCTCATATTTGACCTTGGTTTCTAGGCAAAGAACCGAAGCGTCATCGAAATGGAACTCATCCAATTCGGGCATCGCTTTGGCAATCTCCCGGTACGAGAGATTCGGCCGCTTTAAAAGCTCGAGGCCTTTATGACCGGTGTTGGTATCGGTGTAGCCTTGCGAGAGCAAATAAGGATTGATGACATTTTTGCGTTCGACGTTGGTTTTGCCGAGGATTTCGATGGCCTTATCGATTTGAGCATACTTCTCAAGGAAAGAACGATAACGCTCATCCGAAATTAAGCCAATCTCATGCCCATGCTCGCAAAGCCGCAAATCGGCATTATCGTGCCGGAGCAAAAGCCGGTACTCGGCCCGCGAAGACATAAGACGATACGGCTCATCGGTTCCTTTGGTGATTAAATCATCGATCATCACGCCGATATAGGACTCATCACGCCGTAAAACAAACGGCTCTTTCCCATCGATCCAGCGACTGGCGTTGATGCCTGCCATGAGGCCAAGTCCGGCGGCTTCCTCGTAACCGGAAGTACCGCAGATTTGGCCGGCCCCATAAAGGCCTTGGTACTTCTTGACGTGCAATCCAACGTCGAATTGCAGGGGTTTTATGGCGTCGTATTCGATTTCGTAAGACCACTTCAAAATCTCCGCATGCTCCAATCCCGGTAACGAATGGACCATTTTCTCCTGGATCTCGTGGGGCATGCCCGTCGAGAAGCCTTGAAGATAAATCGAATCGCCAAACTCGAATTCGGGTTCAAGGAAAAGTTGGTGGCGTGGCTTGTCCGCAAAACGGACGACCTTGCTTTCGATCGCGGGGCAATAGCGGGGTCCCACCCCTTTAATCACGCCATTGAAGATCGCCGACTTATCCAAATTATCGCGGATGATCTTCAACGTTTCCGGCGAGGTGTAAATGAGCCAGCAGGGCAATTGATCTTCTAAGGGGGTAAACTTCGTCGTCGTGAAAGAGAAAGCCAATTCGCCATCTTGACCCGGCTGGATTTCGGCTTTGGAGAAATCGATCGATTCTTTTTTGATGCGTGGCGGCGTGCCGGTTTTTAACCGGAAAATCTCGAGGCCCATGTCTTGGAGGCACTTCGAAAGACCTTGCGAAGAAGGCTCGCCATCGGGGCCGCCCGGATGGACATCCTGACCCGAAATGATCGTGCTTTCCATATAGGTTCCGGTCGTGATGATCGTCGCCTTCGAAGTGATTTCTTCGCCCTTGTCCGTTAAGACACCAAAGACTTTTTTATCGTCATGGAGTAGCGCTTTGACTTGGCACTCTTTGACCGTGAGGTTTGGGGTCGCTAAAACCAAGCTCTGCATATAAGCGGGGTAGCCTTTTTTATCGACTTGGGCCCGTAAACACTGCACGCCAGGCCCTTTGCCGGTGTTGAGCATCTTGATTTGGAGCGGATGGTGATCCGCGGCGATTCCCATCATGCCCCCTAAGGCATCAATCTCTCGCACAACGATGCCTTTCGCCGAGCCACCGATGTGCGGATTGCACGGCGTATTCGCCATCATCTTGATATTGAGCGTGCACAAAAGCGTCCGCTTGCCCAAGTGGGCAGCGGCGCAGGCGGCTTCGACTCCGGCGTGTCCTCCGCCGACGACAATGACATCAAAATCCATGCAAATCCCTATCCAATCGCGTCTGACATATCCAACTTAATGAGTTGGTTCAGTTCGACAGCATACTCCATTGGGAGCTCTTTGGAGAAGGGTTCGATGAAACCCATGACAATCATTTGGGTCGCGGTTTCTTCCGAAAGACCGCGCGACATCAAGTAGAAAAGTTCTTCTTCGTTGATCTTGCTGACGGTGGCTTCGTGTTCGATATAAGACGAGTTATTGCGAATTTCGTTCTTCGGCAAAGTATCGCTGGAGGACTTATCATCCAAAATCAAGGTATCGCATTCGACGTGAGCGTGCGAATTCTCGGCGCCGGGCAGCATTCTCACGGTACCACGGTAGTTCGCCGTTCCACCATTTTTGCAAATGGACTTCGAAATAATAGTCGACGAGGTGTTTTTACCAATGTGGATCATGCGGGCGCCGTTATCCTGGAACTGATTTTTGCCGCCGACCGCGATCGAAATGACCGAGCCTTTGGCGTTATCGCCTTTCAGAATGCAGGCGGGGTATTTCATATTCCGCATGCTGCCGATGTTGCCATCGACCCACTCCATTAGGCCATTTTCTTCGACCAAGGCTCTTTGGGTGACCAAGTTCACGATGTTGTTGCTCCAATTTTGCACGGTCGTATAACGGCAATGCGCATCTTTGAGCACGACGATCTCTACCACGGCGGCATGCAAACTCTCTTTTGAGTAAATCGGCGCGGTGCAGCCTTCGACATAATGGATATCCGCCCCTTCATCGACGATGATAAGGGTTCGTTCAAACTGACCGGTTTTCTCGTTATTGATCCGGAAATATGACTGCAACGGTTTCTCCAAATCGACGCCTTTCGGGACGTAAATGAAAGAGCCACCGCTCCAGACCGCCGAATTAAGAGCCGCGAATTTGTTGTCGCCACTAGGGACGACGGTACCGAAATATTTCTTCATGAGTTCGGGGCAAGTCTGCAAAGCCATATCGGTCGAAAGGAAGATGACGCCCTTCTTTTGGACTTCTTCGAGCATGTTATGATAAACAACTTCCGATTCGTATTGGGTCGTGACACCCGAAAGATACTTTTGTTCGGCTTCGGGGATGCCTAAACGCTGGAAGGTTTGTTTGACCGCGCTGGGGACTTCATCCCAATTTTGTTCCTCGGCTTTGGCGACTTGGGTGTAATAGGTATAAGAGCCAAAATCCAAAAAGGAGAGATCCGGTCCGTAGCTAGGCAAGGGCATTTTCTCGAATAAGGCCAAAGCTTTCAGACGGTATTCCGTCATCCATTCGGGTTCATGCTTATGCTTTGAAATGGCGCGCACCACATCGGCATTCAAGCCTTTGCCCGTGGTGAAAAGAACCTTGGCATCGGTCTTAAATCCGTATTGGTATTCTTTGTCGAGGAAGGTGGTATCTGCCATATTACTTCTCTTCCTTTTCTAATAATTCTTTCATCGCGCTCCAGCCCATGGTCGCGCAATGGATTCGGGCCGCTTGTTTGCCCGTATTCATAAAGACGATCGCTTCATCAAGGACCGAGGCATCGTAGGGCTGTTCCTCGATCATGTTCAGGTATTGCTGAATCGTGTATTCGGCATCCTGATAGCTTTGCCCGATCACGCGGTCGCAGAGAATATCGGTGCTGGCCGAAGAAATCGTGCAAGCGACGCCGTCCCAAAGGGCATCGGCAACCTTACCGTCCTTTGCGGCAAGGTAGACGTCGAAATCATCGATGCAGTTGCTCGAAGAGGCATGCAAAGAAACATAGGCTTTCGGATCGGCGGGTTTGGCTTTATGACGGGGATTTTGATAATGGTCCATGATGATTTCCCGCATCATCTCAGGCGTGATTTCAATTGAAGTAGGCATTGAGAAACTCCTTTCCATGCTTGACCGCATCGACGAGAGCGTCAATGTCTTCTTTCGTCGTGTAGAAATAGAACGACGCGCGGACGGTCGCCACCACTCCAAGGTAATCAATCAAGATCTTGGCGCAATGCTGGCCGCTCCGGCAGGCGATGCCCCGCGAATTGAGGAACGTCGCGGCGTCTTGAGCAAAGACATCCTTAATATTAAAGGTAACGATACCTGCTTCGGATTTCGCATTATAAATCGTCGCATTGCCGGTTTTTTCAAGCTCGCTCACGGCGTAGCGCTTTAATTCTTCTTCGTAGGCGTTGATGTTTGCCATTCCGATATTTAAGAGATAACGAACCGCGGCATTGAGGCCAAAAATGCCCTCGATATTCTGAGTGCCGGCTTCAAAGCGAAGCGGCGGTTCGAGATATTGGGCGTCGCCGCACATATCGAATTTGGCATTCATGCCGCCACCGGTCATAAACGGCTCCATCTTGCAAAGGAGATCGTATTTGCCATAAAGAACGCCGATGCCCGTCGGCCCGCAAAGCTTGTGGCCGCTGAAAGAAAGGAAATCGACATCAAGATCTTGAACATCAATCGGCATATGCGGAACCGACTGAGCGCCATCGCAAACAAGGAGCGCCCCAAATTCATGGGCGACTTTCGCCAATTCTTTAATCGGAGCGATGTAGCCGAGGACATTCGTCACTTGGGCCACCGCGACGATTTTGGTGTGTTTGGTGATGGTTTTGCGGAGATTTTCAACCGTAAGGCGACCATCCTTGTCGAGCGGAATGTAGCGGATTTTGGCGCCGGTCATCTCGCTCACCTTAAACCAAGGCAAGACGTTCGAGGCGTGTTCGGCTTGGGTCAAAAGGATCTCATCATCCTTGGTGAGATATTTGACGCCATAACCAAAGGCCACGAGGTTGATGGAATTGGTCGTGCCTGAGGTAAAAACCACCTCGATGGGCTTACAATTGAGGAACTGACCGATCACCTTGCGCGTATCCAAAATCTTTTGGTCAACGTTAAAGCAAAGATCATAGTCGCCCCGGTGCGAATTGGACGTCTCGTGGGTGTAATATTCCTCGACCGCCTGTAACACCGCATCGGGTTTAAAGGTCGTTGAGGCGTTATCGAGCCAAACAAGCGGTTTTCCCTGCATCGTAATCTGGTTACGATACATCGGGAAATCCTGACGAATTTTATACGGGTCAATCATCTTAGATTCCTCCTTCGATGGCATTGTCAATCTGTTCGACGATTTTCGGATCGGAGAAGTACGCTTCGATCGGTTTCAGATAGCCTAACGTAATCAGCCGTTTTGCCATCGTTTCATCGACGCCGCGGCTTTCCAGATAGAACAAATGCTCTTCGCTTAAGCGGCCCACAACCGCAGCGTGGCTGGCTTCCACGTCATTTTCGCCGATCTTGAGGATCGGGGAAGCCTGACCATCGCTCTTCGGATCGAAGACGATGATTTTGGCAACTTGACGGGTATGGGTTTTCTTGGCGCCCTTTTGGATTTCCGAGACGCCAGAGAACGTCAATTTACTCTCATTTTCGCAGATGCCATAGTTGGCCATGAGACCCAAGGAACTTTCTTTTTCGTGATAGACCGAGGTTTCAAAGAGTTTTTGATCGTCTTCGGCTGCAATCGCCGCCAAATGCCAGTCGCAATTCGGGGCTTTGCCATGGAGGTAAACCTTGAGGGTAAAATGGTATTTCGAACGCGAAAAGTCCGCAAAAGCCCCCTCAAATGATCCGCCTTCTTCCACTTCGACCGTCACCGTGGTGTCGTGAAGCGGCTTAAAAGCGGCCAAGGCCAATTTCAAAGAGCCTTGAACGGGAACGTGGAGCGAAAGCGTTTCGGGGATCTCGTCCACGTAGGTCAATTGGCGTTGGAGCGACTCATTTTCCGTCATGATTCACCGCCACCCGGGTCGCACAGGCACCAATCGAGACGGTATTCATTGCCTCGTCGGTGATCTTTTCAACTTCGATTCCTAATTCGCGTTTAATCCATTCGTAGCCTTGCGTATCGATCTTTTCAATCAAATCGACCCCGCCATTAACGGCGATGCGGCCATTGATGAGAACGGCAGCCCGGGTCGGCTTAATCATGTTATAGAGTCGGGCATAGTGGGAAACGACGAGAAAGCCCGCGCCGCGAGCTTGTTCTTGTTCAATCGCTTTGGCGACGACGCCCATCGCGTCGACATCGAGGCCCGAATCGATTTCATCAAGAAGCGCGATCTTCGGCTGCAATAAGCGCATTTGGAGCATTTCGTTCCGCTTTTTTTCGCCGCCCGAGAAACCTTCATTGAGGTTGCGTTTGCTCATTTCGAAGGGGATTCCCATTGCTTCGTAGGCGCTTTGCAAGGCGTTATAAAACTGGAAAAGGCTCAACGGCTTGGCGCTATGGGCGTTCATCGCAGCTTTAAGGAAATCCGCGGAATTGAGTCCCGGGATCTCGCTTGGATACTGCATCGCGAGGAATATGCCCGCCAAAGAACGCTTGTCCGGCGATAAAGCTAAAAGATCTTGGCCATCAAGGAAAATCGAGCCTTCGGTCACTTGATAGGCCGGATTGCCCATAATCGCGGCAAGCAAAGTGCTTTTGCCGTGCCCATTCGGGCCGAGCAATGCTAAGGTTTCGCCTTCGGCAACATCGAGGTCAACGCCGCGGAGGATTTCTTTTCCTTTAACCGCAACATGGAGATTTTTGATACTAAGTTTCGACATAAACCCTCCTCAGAGCACGACTATTTTAGTCCAGGGCGTAACGCCTATCAAACGATACGGTAAGAAAGAAAGCAAAAGGCCCCATGTCCTTCCATTTTTGTAATGTTTGCCCGTACGCGCGCCAGGGCGCGTAAACTAATTGTTGCACCGATTCTCTTTAGAGAATAGAATTAACCCGCAATGTTTGTGCAAGGAGGAACTAGTCCAGCATATGAAGATTAAGAAATGTGCCCTCGGACTCGCAGCGATGCTCGCAAGTGTCACAGCGCTTAGCGCTTGTGATCTTGTGTCGGCCAATAGCAATGGCGTCATTTTCACGTATACCGACGCCGCCGGCAACCGCACCAGCTACACAGCCGATGAATTGCTGAAGAATTACCGCGAGACCGGCAGTTCATTAGCAACCGAATTCGATAAGGTTTATGAGCTTTTCGTCCGCAAGTATTACGATCAAATCAGCGGCGCCAAGCTCGAGTCGCTCAAGGCTTTGGCGGAACGCGATGTCATCAAAGACAAGCAGACCGCGAAGACCAACGCGTCTTCCACTTCGACCTATGAGCAGGAATTCGAAAAGATTTTGACCAGCCACAGCGTCAAAAACGTCCAAGAACTCTATCAATATCACCTCTATGAGGAAGAAAAGAGCGATTTCCAAGACGCCATTTACCAGAACTGGATCACTGGCGATTCCGCCGTCAATGGCCTTGAAGCCATGAAGGACGGCTATTATACCGATAGCAGCAAGAACAAAGTCAGCATCATGCAGGCTTCGTCCGATTGGGGCATCGAGAATTCGGGCTGGTTACTTGACCAGATGCCGTATCACTACCGCCATATCTTGATTAAACTCGCTTCGGGCAAAACCGGCGAATTCACGCAAGACAAGATCGGCGAATCAACCGATGGAAAAGGCGGCGAAGCGACAAAGCTTTCGCGTTTGATCTTCGCTTTAGCCGGTGCCAATTACACCAGCAGCGTCGACGCGAGCAATGTCCGCACCACGGATATCGCGGAGACAAAGAACCGTCAGAGCTTTGGCCTTTTAGCCTCCCAATATTCCGAAGACTCTTCCGGCACTCCGGCTTCTTCGACGCACCAAGGCGAAACCTCGATCGTCACCAAGGTCATGAGTTCCGATTTCGTCCCGGAATTCAAACTGGGCTCCTACGCTTATGAAACCTTATTCAATTCGCGCGAGACCGGAACCGATTTCGGCAGCAAGAACGCTTACCGGATCGCCCCGGGCTTAAAGAAAGAGGCGGCCGATTACGTGAGCGAAGCCACCACGAGCACTCCGATTCCGAGCGACATGGTTGATTCGAACCAGAAGCTCGAGAATGGCACGACCGTCTACGACACCATCAAGAATACCGGCTTAGGCCAGATTCCGTTTGGCGCCGCCGTCGCGTTAGCCGATTACGCCGATACCATCAAAGATACCAACGGCAACCCGGTCAACGAGAGCAACGAAGTCTTCTATCCGCGCAACGTCATCTTTAATAAGTATTTCAATAAGCACAACATTTGCGTTATCACTCCGAACGCTGTCATGTCGAATGGCACCGTCACGGGTATCGGCGATTTGAGCGCGGTTACGGATCAATACGGCACTCAAGGAACTGGCACGAGCCAAGTCGGCATCGTCACCAAGCAGTTCTACAAAGGCATCAAGAATTCGGTTTATACCGCACTTCCGGGCTTCGGTGTTGATACCACTGCGACCGTCAAAGTCACCGATGATTTAGGCACCGCCGAAAACGTCCTCACCAATAGCGAGGGTCAGATTGTCTTAGCCGTCCGGGTTTCGTCCTCGGGCTACCAAGGCATCCACTTCATCGTCGTTGAGCGGAGCGCGCTCTCCCAGTTTGGTCTCAGCAAAGACGCTTCGGGCGCCTACGTTGAGAACGCCACCCAGACCGCTGGCGTCGCCAACAATTCGCAATACTTCACCACTTATCTTCCGGACAGCAGCAGCTATCCGAGCGATACTTCGGGCAAGTTAAAGACTTACGTCAACTACAACAATCCGACCAGCGAAGATTTAACCACTCGTTCGAACAACATTTCGACCGCGATCAAAGGCTTTAACTCCGCCCTCTCGACCTATCAGTTCCAACTCCTGGTCGAAAAGAAACAAATCGTCTTCAACGATAAAGACAATGAAGCCATCAAAGCCTTGGAAGACGAAATCAAACTTTATTCTCAAGAAAAACGTCTCTCGAGCCGGGATACCGCCTTCAACACTTGGAGCGATAACTGGAAGAGCTACGCCGAAGTCCTCGCCAACCAAGAGCAGCAACGCTCCGTTGGTGCAAATACGGGCTTAGGCACCTTGCTCTGCGAGACCACGGCTACCCAATACGCGGATCCGACTAAGAGCACCGCTCAAGGAACGCTTTGGGGCAAAGGAGGAGCTTGCTATTATGGCACTAAGTAAATTCAAAAAAGTCAGCGTTTTAGTCCTTTCGCTCGCTTCGATTTCTCTCTTAGCTTCGTGCGACAACGTCGAAGCCAAGTTAGCCGACAGCGATTACAACACGAACATTCTCGTCAATAGCGATGGCGCCACAGCCGACGTCACCAACAACAGCTATGGCAAAATCTACGATGCCTTAGTCAAGTCGGGCGACACCAATAGCGAGAAAGTCCTTTCGAACGTCCTTTATCTCTATGCGCAATCCGTCTATGGCGACTTCTATGAGATTAAGAGTGCCGTCGAAGCTTACGAAAAGAGCAACACCGACGTCACCGCGCTCCAAAAGATCGCCGATGCTCATGATGTCTACATCGATACCAAAGATAACAGCCACTCGATCTACAAAGTGGTCAACTTCTATCTCGATGTCCTCTACCGCATCCGCGCGACCTTCTTAGGCTACGTCACCAATACGTCGTATCAGGTCCGCAACCAATTCGTTGAAAGCAAGTTCTACGATGCCCAAGCCGCGGCTTACTACAACTTAACCAAGGCCAATGGCACCAACTACCCCTACAACGAAGCCCACAAGCAAGTCAACGGCAATTTCCGCTTAAGCGAAACCTATGCCGAGACTGGCGACTTCGTCTTGGATGGCGTGAAGAGTGATACCGGCGATGCGACGAATGCTTATTTCAAAAACATCTTCGGCACCTATCAAAATTACATCACCTTAGCGGTTCTTCCGGATATTTACCGCAATGAGCTCACGACCCAATACCTCTATCACGAGAACTTAGGCCAGATTAAGCAGACCGCCTACCGCAAAGTCGATTATGTCTCCCTCGCGGAGAATGCCTCTTATAGCGGCAGCGTGGGCAACTTGATGAATGCTTATGCGAAAAACGTCATCGCCAATGCCACCAATAGCGCCAATAGCGCCTATGGCTTCACCTTCCTTGGCGACCTCTACAAAGGCACGACATTTGGTTTCACCACCGAACAGAAGACTTTGGCCACTCAGATCTACACCGATGCCGACTGGCACTTCGTCGACAAGACGCTTGATGCTCAGCTTCCGATCACCATCGACGATTGGACCATCGAGAGCTACTACAAAGAATCCTCGATGGGCACGATCATCGCCTCTTATGAGAAATTGACCGATAACCGCTTCACCGACAATACCACCAGCCGCAGCGACTTCACCAATAGCGGAGCCTACACGGTTGAAACCGGCTTAGCCGTGAAGACCCGGACTTTGGTCGCCACTGATAAGACCGTCCATGGTTGGTACGATAAATCCGGCCTTTCGAGCTTAGCCAGCGTTCTCTCGACCCGTTTGTTCAAGGTCCAGGTCGCTAACGAAGTCGATGGCACGCCTTCCGAAACCAGTCCCTATGGCACTTATGTGAATGGCAACTACTACCTCTTACCCGATACCTACGAGTCCACTGCCACCTATCCTTACCTTTATATGGATTCGTCCAGCAACTGGTACATCGTCAAGGTCGAAGAGGCCGTCAAGCCTGCCAAGATCACCAGTACCTCAACCGGCACGGGTTCCTCGGCGTATTACGACAACATGGCGAAACATGCGAATGATCATTTCTTCGCCGAGCAGGTCTCGCGCAAGATCGCGTATTCGCTCTCGACCAGCGATACCTGGAAGAGCAAGGCCAACAAGTACTTTGTGAACGAAATGGCGATCATCTATCACGACACCTACGTCTACAACTACTTCAAGACCACGTTCCCGTCACTCTTTGAGTGAAGCGAAATCACGCTATAATGAAGGGGTGGAGCAATCCACCCCTTTCTTATCTTTAGGAGGAAACACGCATGAAAGATGTCTTTTGTCGGATCGTCGAGGGCGAAATCCCCTCGGTGAAAATCTACGAGGATAATGATGTTCTGGCCATTCTTGACATTTCGCAAACCACCAAAGGCCATACCTTGGTGATGCCGAAAAAACATTACGACAATTTCTTATCCTGCCCCCAAGACGTCATGCACAAAGTTTATGACGTCGCTCAGCGGATCGGCCAAGCCGAAATCGCGGTCTTAGGCGCCAAAGGCGTCAACATTCTCACGAACGTCGGTGAAAGCGCGGGCCAAAGCGTCCCCCACTTCCACGTCCATGTCATTCCGCGTTATGTCGCTGGCGAAGGTGGCTTCCAGCTCACGATGAAGGCTCAGGATACCTCCAAAATGGATTTGCCGCTCCTCGCGCGTTCGATTTCGGAGAAGATGAAATAAATACGCGGCGATTCTCATTCGCTTCGTCTCAGGCCCCGCTAGGGGCCTTTCTTTTCTGAAAGACAAATTTACAAAGACAACGAGAATCCTCTTCTCTCGGGATATTTGACACTGAAAATGCCTGTAAATGATGTAAGCGCTTACAGCTTTCGGGATTCTTGTGCTATATTAGGGGTGTCCAAAGGAGAGAAATCTCCAAGGAAGCCCGAATGGATGACTCTCCCCATTCGGGTAAAGATAGACTCGTATAGCAGTTTCTCGCTAAGGATGGGATCCTAAGGCTCAAGTTCGGTGGAGCAAAGCGAGAAAACGCTACGATAAAAGGCATTCCAATCCCGTGGCGTGGAATGCCTTTTCTTTTTGAAATATGGTTTAAGCGATGACCGCGCTATAGCTAATCGTGCCTGAAACATCGTAAGTGATGTAATAATCGCTGCACTTCACCACCACGCTCCGCAAGGCATGCCAATTATTGGCTAACGTCACTTTCTTTTCCCAATTGGCCCGGGTTGAAGGATAGGTCGCGTAAATCGTGGAGGTTGGGGTATAAGCGGAATTGGCGGTGTAGCTAAACGCATAGGCGCCGATCGAGGTCAAATTGCTCGAGAAGTTCGCATAGGTTAACGAGTAATCGTTATAGAAAGCCCGTGCCCCGATCGTCAAAGAGGCTGACATCGTGCAATTTCCCACCTGCTCAAAACTGATCGTCGTCAAATAATAAATGCCCGATTCGGCGTATTGGCCAATCGTCGAATAGGAATAAGGATAAATCGAGTTATTGGTCGAGGTATCGCCATAGTGGACGACATCATCATCGGCCAGACCATAAGCGATATAATTCGTCGCGGTGCTGCTGCCGGTATAGGTGTAACCGCTCCAGCGGCTGCCTGAGCGGGAGAAATAGACTGGGAAAACAGCGGTGATAAGGCCGCTGCCATCGCTCCCATTCGGCCAATAAGCCGCGGTGATATTGTAGTAATTTCCGGATTTTCTCGTGACGTCAAACGTGCCATAGGAAACGGCGCCTGTCGAATCGAAGAAGCCGCCTTTTTTATCATCGGTTTTCGCCGGATATTCCGGAGCGACATCGTAAGCGAAGTTAAAAGCGCCTGCCGTCGCGTCGCCATTATCGTAAGCGGTCGCTTCGGGGTTGACCGAAACGGTCGTGTAGACCCAAGTGGCGTAGCCGATGCTCGTGGAGGCAAGAGCCACCGCTAAAGCGCAAGTCGCTAAAAGGAAGGGGTGATGCAAAACTTTTTTGAAGATATCGTGTTTCATGCATTTCCTCCTTTCACGTTAAAAGTAAACGTCATGATCGTGTTGTCTAACGCCAAAACCATCGTTTCATAATCATTGATGTTCTGCGGCACCGCCGATGCTTTGATCGTCAAAGCGGGGAGACTTGAGGCAATCGAAACCCCCGAGCTCCAAACGTAGGAGTCGCCGCTGAAGTCTTCGACATAATCCAAGATATTGCCCAAAGAAGAATCGGTTTTCCCCAAGGTGATGGCAAAAGTAAATGTCGTACCGGCCGGAACCGTTGCGGTCGCATCGCTTAACGTCAACGTCGCCGCCATGCTCGGAGCGACGATCTTGCTCGCATCGGTGGAATAATCTTGTTTGGCATCCGCCCAGAAGGCGACTGCCGAATAAATCTTGGTGCTGCCCGAAGTGGTATAGCCGGTATCGTCGATCACTGCCACCGCATTGCCCGAAACCGAAATGCTTCCCGTGACCGTAGAAGTGTTATTGACGACGCCCGTCGCGGAAGCCCCGGCTCCGGCCGTGGTCGGCGTGACGTTCGCCGCGTTGGCATAGGTCCAAGCGGCAAAGCCCACTGCCGCGCCAGAAATGGCGATAAGGCCCGAGGCGCCAAGCAAAAGAAGCAAAGTTGTTTTCGGTAATTTCCGCATAAATTTTGCTCCTTTCTTTTTGGGCTAAAAAAACAAAAATTATCCCATAGCGATTTCTTGTGCGAAGTCTATGAGATAGGTGAGGGTGGTGAGACGGGTGTGAATGGCCTGACCGGTCTTGCTATTTCCTCGATTGGGAGCCCTCACCAGAGCTCCCAGGCAAGACCGGTCAGGAACCAGTCCATCTAAAGGGCGAAGAATCAATCCGCTAAGGGATCAATTAGGCATTCGCGACCGTGAAGGTGAAGGTGATCTTCGCCGCGGCAAGTTCGTTGGCCATGGTGGTATAGGCCGTCTTGCTTTGCGGAGCGACGCTCTGATTGAACGAAATGCTCGGAAGCGTGATCGCCTGTCCACTGGTCCAAGTCATATCAGCCGGATCCGTGAAGGTGACATACTTGCTGATGCCAGTCGGAACCGAATAGCTCCAAGTGTACTTGAAGTAAGACGGAACGTCCGAACCATCGCTCATCGTGAGAGTCGGGACTAAGCTCGCATCAACCAAGACCTTATTGGCGTTGGTGTTGGAATCTTCAATCGCATCGGCGGCCGTGGCTGCGCCAGCCCAAAGGGCGATGCCTTGAATCTTGCCACCGGAAATGCTCGCGACAAGCTTGCCCGAGCTGATGGTGTAAAGTTCATCGCAATAGAGATAGGCTTTGTTGGCCACCGAGATGGTGCCCGAAACGTTAATGGTCGAGGTGTCGGTATTGACGCCAGTGCCAGCTCCGCTCACGGCGTTCGCGATATCGTCAGCATTCTTGATGTTGGTGGTATCCGCGTAAGTCCAAGCAGCGAATCCTGTGCCGACTAAGGCTAAGCAGCCAAGGCCGGAGATGAGAGCGATCTTATTGGTGAGTTTCATAATTTTAAATCCTCCTGCAGATTCATTATGCGGCATTCCTGTGCCGGCCCGTTTTCTAGCGGGTAGAGATACAATACTCTCGAAAAAATAAACGCCTTATTGAAAGCGTTTTCAGGAATCTTAAAACATTAGGTTTTAGCTAGTGTTTACTTATTTTTCATCGAGGGGGAAATCCGACCATTTTTCACTTTTCTTCGCTCACTTTTTTCCTTGAAAAAGTTCCCACTTGTTAAGGGATTATCGAACTTTTCAAAAGTCAGTGCTTTTTTATTTTTTTATTTCTGGTCGTCTCTTCTTTTGCGCCCTGAGGATTCATCGTCAACTAAAAAAGATCGAATTGTAAAATATTGCTTTCCCAAGAATTTGCTCGGGGATTGTCTTTATCACGCGCGGTCGCGTGATGCGCGGACGCTCGAGAGAACAAAAAGGCCGTAGTTGCCTAAGGCCTTCCCTTATTTTCCATCGTCATCCGACTTCATGATCTTCACCACCACGCCTTTTTTGCCCAAGACTTTTTTAACGGCTTTTGGCTTTTCCGGAGTCGGAGCTGGTGCAGGATTGGCTTTTGAAACGGCCTCCGGAACTTCTTCCGAAGCAGAATTGATTGGGGCGCTTGGCGCGATCGGCTCCACCGCGATGTCTTTAGGGGTAATTGCCGGCTGGGGAGCGGCACCCGCTTCTGTAATGTCTTTCATCCGCTCGACGAAAATCCGGCGCTCATTCAGCCATTTCTCATCGATAAAGCTTTGCTGAGCCTGCACTTCCTCATAGACCACAAGCCGCGAATGCTCGATATGCTCCCAACGTTCATCGTAATCGATTTGAATCTTGCGGGTATAAAGCTCTGAGAGCAGGAGCATCACAACGCTGCTAACGACCGCGTAGATGCCAAAAATCGACTGGAAGAAGAGAATCAAATAGCCAAAACCTTGGATTTTGCCCCCGTTATTGTAATGGGCCACCAAATCGCTATAACTCACGTTGACGCTGTCCATCCCGCCAACCGCATCGCCGGCAAAGTTCAAAATCACGTTTCCGCTATTTCCAAGGCTGATTCGGACTAAGCGGTGAATTACGATGCTCGTTTCCGAATTCCACGAATTGCCAATCACTTTCTTGGTGTAATCGTTGCTATAGCCATAAATGCCATAAAGAATGCCATCCTGAACAGGAACCAAGGTCTTCAGGTTACTGAAATAAGCGCTGGTCTCATAAACATAGGCGCCTGTGCTATCGGTTTTAAACGTGGTGAAAGCACTTTGCTCCGGCACCGTCTCGACCGTCAGGATATCGCCCCGCTTAAACTCCTGGCTCACCATGTCGGAGGTCAAATAGCCCCCATTGACGGCTAATTGGCCGTCCTTAGCGACGAAAGACATCGAGTTGGAGGCGATCACCATCTGAGCATGGCCGTTGATGAAAGCCAAGTTATTCGAGAATTTAAAATACAACGAGAAACTCATCATGCTAAGGGCGAATAGGGCAATCACCGCGGAAACGATGTTGCTGAAATAGGTCATCGCTTTATAGGATTTGGTTTTTTCGTGATCCTTTTCTTGGATGATGTCGACGTCTCGGCTTCCCCCATTCACGAGGATGTGCTCGCTTTTTTGGATCGAGCGGAACACCACGAAAACAAACGCGAAGATGACCAAGGTCAGGATCACGAGAATCAGAATGGTAACCGTGAGCGTTAATTCCATAAAAAGCAAAGCCTTAGCGGAGGCTAGTCTCCACCCATTAAGGCACGAATACAATAGTATTTTGAAGAAGAAAATCGCGTTGTAAGCGTTTCCAGGCGCAAAGGAGGCACTTTTTCTTATCTGCTCGCGTCAACGAAAAAAGCCTCTAAGGTTTCATTTGTTCCTCGGGCCAAGAAAACGCCAGGACCATATTTCGCCCTTTAGTCGACAAAAAGTGAAGGAACGAAAAACGAACCGCCAATTGAAAGCGGCAAAGAAAAGCGACAAAAAGGGCAAAAGAAAAAAAGGCTTCAGCAGCTCAAGAAAAAGCCACAAAAGCCAATTGTAAAATCTTCGAAAGACTACTTCGTCTCTTTGCTATAAAGCGGCAAATAGAAATAGCGATCGTCAATCGTGAAAACCTTTTGGGTCCACTCCCCTGGCGTCACCCCCTGATAGGCTTTGTCGAGGATGTTCATCTTGGCATCAAAATCGTCAATCATCGCCAAGGCTAAGGCCTCGCGGGTCTCAGGCGGAACGGGCGAACCATAATCGGGTTGGTTATGGTGAGATAACACCATATGTTCCATGATCACTGGGATCTCGCCGCTCATGCCTAAAGCATCGGCGGCTTCTTTGACTTCCGCCTGCATGATTGAGATGTGGCCAAGGAGTTTGCCCTCGAGGGTGAATTTCGTCGCAATCGGGCCAGAGAGTTCAATCGTTTTGCCGATATCGTGAATGATGGCCCCGCCAATTAAGACATCGCGGTTCAAAGAGGGGTAAAGACGGCATAAAGCCTCGGCATCATCGGCCATGCAAAGCGAATGATAAAGAAGACCAGAGGCATAGTTATGATGATTGCGGACCGCCGCTGGATAATCGATATAGGCGTCGTAATGTTTTTTGACGAGATAAGAGACCAGCTTCTTCACGTCCTCATTCTTCAAGGAGTCGAGATAGTCATTAAGTTTTTTAACCAAGACATCTTTGCTGACGGGGCTTGAAGGAACGAAGCGAGTATAGTCGACCCCTTCCAAAGGAAGCGGGGTTCCCGAAAGAATTTTCATTTGGAGCGCGTTCTTATACGACAGCACTTCCGCTTCGACTTCAACGATGTTGCCAGGGGCAAAAATTGCCTCATCATTGGCGGCGATATCCCATTTTTTGCCATCCATCGTACCGGTGGAGTCCTGGAAGGAAATCGTCAAATACGACCGGGAAGCGGTCGTAACGCCTTTGGTGCAGGCGTTGACCAAAAAGGTCGCGTCAATCCGATCCCCATCTTTTAATTCGGCAATCGTTTTCATAATTTTTCCTCCAAAACGCGGTTGACTTCATCAACGGAGTAGCCTTTGCCGACAAGATAGGCAAACGCCTTACTCTTTAACTGATAACCATTATACTTGCTGGCGTAGCGTTTTAACGTCTTTTCGCACAAAAGATTAAGACTTTTGTTCTCTTTGATCTTGTCGCCCGAAAAATGGGCGACGGCTTCTTTGGCCACTCCAGGCGCGTAGCCGCGCCGAATCAAACTTAAAGCGGCTTTTTCTTTTTTGCTCTTGAGAGGCAAACGGGCATACTTCCGTGCGAGGAACTCCCCCGCTTTTTCCGCATGCTCTTTCTCGTTTTTGAACGACAATTTATCAACGATTTCATCGCGGATGCCATGCTTGAACTTCAAATCCTGGACAATCCGTTCCTTGCCATAAAGCTGAGCCTCTTTTTCTTCTTTGAATTCCTCGGCGAAATCCACATCGTTGAGCATCCCTTGCTCCTTCAGGGTTTTCAGAAGTTGGCGGATCGTGTCCTCGTCCTGGCTTTTCAGCCGTAATTTCTCGCGGACGTCATGGACGGAATAGGATCCTTTGCTCGCTAAAGTCAAAGCGTAGTTGAGGAGTGCTTCGTTCTTCGTGAAAAGAACGAGCGAACGATGTTGGTTCGGCGTTAATTCCTTGCCCACGAAAAGGGGCATCTCGGTAAAAGCATTGGGACTAAGCAAGAGTTTCTCTCGGCCGAAAGAGACCATCATTTGGCCTTTTTTGTTCGGCGTAATCGCGGTAATTTTGCATTTACCAGTTCTTTTTAATGGCGCGTTCATAGACTTCGTGTACCCTCGTGTAAAATTTATCTAACGAATAAGGTTCAATCGCTTTGAGGGCGCTGGCGCGAATCGCATTCTGCTTCGTTTGCGATAAGGCTAAGATCCCTGGCAGTTTTTTGCCCATATCCTCGGCATCGAGGAAGAAGAAACCATCTTCCCCATCTTTAATCGTCCCGACAAGCGACTCGTCATAACGGGCGAAAAGCAAGAGCGATGACGCCATCGCCTCCATGAAGGTCAAACCTTGGGTTTCGGTGATAGAGGCCGAAACGAACAAGTCCCCTAACGCATAATAAAGCGGCACGGTGTCCGGATTGACTGGCCCAATGAAAACCACCGAATCGCCGAGTCCAAGTTTCCCGCTTAATTCTTGAAGCTCTTTTAACGCGGGCCCCCCGCCGACGACAACGAACTTCGTTTTCTTTTTCGGATGGCTTTTAAGGAAATTCGCATAGCCTTCAAGGCAGATATCAATCGACTTTTCTTTGGCGACCCGGCCTAAAGAAAGAATGACGTAAGTGTCGGGAGAAAGCCCATATTTGGCCCGGAGATCCTTCACTTTTTTCGCATCGATGTTCTCTTTCTTGAAAGCGGAAAAATCAATGCCCGTCGGAATCACGTTCATGTAGGCATCGACACCGATATTGCGCATGTATTCTTGAATTTTGATACTGGGCGTGATGAATTCATCAGCCCGTCGCGATTTGTAGCGGACGTAAGTGCGGACGATGCTTTTGGCGGCCCGATCAAAGTAGCCTCGGGTCGCATAATACGTGTAATCCTCCATCATGGTATGAAAGGTGTAGACGGTCGCCACGTGAAGGATGTTGGCAGCGATAAAACCAAACTGACCCACCCCACCATCGGTTTGGATGTGGATGACTTCGGGGTTAAATTCTTTGATCAGTTTCATCGCGTCCGCGTTATAGACCGAAGCCCAGCGGTAGTCGTAAAGGTGTTTCATATCGATGCCCGGAAGCCGCAAGATATCGCCATAAAAAGACAATTCGTTGTTATAAGGATTTGTGGCCACGACTAAAACCGAATCGCCATGGGCGCTCAAAGTGTGGTAAAGATTGCGGCAGCTGGTGGCGACGCCGTTGATCTCGGGGGGATAGGTGTCCGTGAAGATTGCGATTCGCATACTAATCGTCGATGTCGATGGAATCCCACTTCTTTTTCTTCATCGGGGTTTCCACGCCTTTCTTTTCTTCTTTTTCCTGCGGCTTCGGGTTTTCTTTTGGCGGTTCCTTCATCGCCAAGAAACTCTTTTTGGTGAGACTCGTGCCAAAGCTTTTTTCGTCGGGGTCCGCCATCCCCGGATTGAAATTCGAAAGCCGTTTTTGGATTTCCTTCCGCGAAAGTTGTTTGGTCTCATAAAGCGTATCGGCGGAAAGCTTGCGTTCCTCAAAAGTCGCTAATTGCAGATCGACGAAAGTCTGACGGTTGGCGTAATGGTAATCCTCATGGGGACGCGAATGGTAAAACGCGGCAAAGAAGCCGGAAACCAAGATGACCAAGTGGAAGGTCGCGACCCGCCAAAGAATGTTGGCGGTCGCCATATTGGCCGAGGCGGTCTGGACAATCACCAAAGAACCATTGATAACTTCGAGGGATTCCACGTAATAATTCGAATACATCGCGGCAAAGAAAAGTTCGGAAACACCAGCGCTTCCAGGCAACGGGAAGAGGCCGGTGACCATCTGGTGGAAAGCGCTCCGGAAACAAGAGTCCATCATGAGAGAAAAGCTGAAAGTGGCCCCATAACCATAAGCATCGAGAGCCAAGCCAGCGAAATACGGAATCGAGGTGCGGATGATCAAAACCAAAAAGAACAAAACGAAAATCAAAATCGTCACCGGAACGTTGGCCTGCAAACGTTTCAGCTCGATCTTGAAGTTTTCAACTTGAACGCGAAGGTTTTCTCTCATTTTATCGGGGTTCTTCACCAAACGAAGTTTGGCGCCTAAGCCGATGCCGTAGTGCATGATGAAGTTGTGGAATTTGTGTGAATAGCTCATCAAGAAGAGCAAAGCAATGATCGAAAGGTTGAGGCCGAAGCCGATGATGATGAGCGGCAACATCGAAATCGTACCATCCCAGCCGAAGAGCGAGAAATTCGGAATCTGGAAGCTCTTAATCGCTGCGATGGTATCCCATTCGAAGACGATGGCGATCACATCGAAGAAGATCAACGCCATCTGGTAAATGATGAACCACATCACCATGATCGAAGCAGCGTTTGAGACCTCGATCCCCTGCTTCTTCATCGTGTAAACTTGCATCACCTGGCCACCCGAAGCCCCTGGGGTGACGTCGTTATAGAAAGCGCCGATCATCACGTTCGAAACTCCCTGGTGAAGTTTGTAGTGACGAGTGTAAAGACGGCAGAAGATTTGAATGACCAAGCCATCGAAAAAATACGACAATGCCATCAAAAGCACAATGGCGGCAAGCCACCATGGATTGCAGCCTTTAAGCGCGTCGTAAATGAACGCGCCGCCTTTGGCGATATCGCCTTCGCCAGCGTTATAAAGCGAGAAAATGAGGGACAAGGTGGTCATCACCAAAACGACCGAGATGCTCACCCAGTACTTGGTATTTCCTTTTTTCTTTTTTGGCGCATCCGTTTCCGGAATGTGGGTCGTTTTTTCGTCCATCAAAAAATCCAAGAGCAATATTGCTCTTGGACTATTGTAGCAAACTTTGTCCCCTAAGCCTTCTTTTTTATCGTCGTCAGAACGATTTCCGCCTTGCAATGGTAACGAACGGGCAGATTATAGGACGTTCCTAAGCCCCGGCTCACCAATAAACGAGACAAACCCTCGGAATAGTCACCGGCGATATATTCGGTCCAAGGATAGACCGCAATCGCCCAGCTCCCCAAAAGCACCTGACCGCCATGGGTATGGCCGGAATAGGTCAAGTCATAGCCTTTTTTCGCGACCAAATGAAACAAATCCGGCCGGTGGCAAAGCATGATGTTGAACTTCGCCTCGTTAAACGTGGCTTCTAATTCGCTCAATTGATCCGGGACATCGCCTTCGTAAGGCTTAAAATACGGACCCTCGAAATGCTTCTTGCTTCCCGGGTCTCGAACCCCCGATAAAACAATGCCATTTTTTAAATCCACAGGGGATTTGTAGAGGTTTTTGCCCCAAGAATCGAAGATATCGTGTTCTTTGTTTGTAATCTCGTCGGGGGCTTTTCGCTCATGGTTGCCATCGACGTAATACATCGGGATGCCCTTTTCTTTCCAACTGGCGACAAGGTTTTGCAGCATCGAAAAATCCCGGGTGTGGTTGTCAATAAAGTCCCCCGTGCAAACAATCACATGAGGTTTTAAATCCAAAATCTGCTGAACCAGTTCGGCATTCGAATACTTCAAAGAATGGTTATGGAAATCCGAAAGCTGGACAATCCTAAAATCTTCGTTGCCCGTATATTTTTCCGAAACGCATTGGTACGAGCTGACGTTCAGATTATCGTCGTTATTGCAGTAATAGAAAAACCCGAAGCAGGTGGTGACCACGCCGATCACCGCAATCGTACGAAAGATAATCCGGGCCTTTTTCATGTTCATAATGATAACAAATAGGAGACGAAAAGGATAAAAAAGAGACTTCTTTCGCCGAAGAAGTCTCCTAGAAAGCAAAGAAGAATCAGACGCCAGCGAAGGCGATCCAATAGACGACCGACTCCACATCGCAAGTCATGGTGTAGGATTTTCCGCTTTCAACGGCAAAGGTAACCGCGGCCGGAGCCTTGCCCGCATCTGCGGAAGATTTAAAGGTCGGAGCGGTGATTGTAACCGCCGCACCAGTCTCATCTTTAACGCTGAGTGTTCCCACTAAACCAGTTGTTACGTTGGCTTCAGCATAGAAGCTGACGTTGCCTGCAGCGCTGGCGGCGAAGGTCAAGCCATCGCCGATGGCCATATCTAAGCCCATCGAGACCCATTTCGTTTTGCCAATGACCGTGCGTGAGCCTTGAATTTTGAAGCGGCTAGCGGCACCCGCCATCGTGTAATTGCCCATCGCGGTTTTATCCGCAACTAAGCCCAGTGACCAATCCAAAGGATTGAAGGTGTTGGCCTCTGAAGCGGAAGTCGCTATCGGGGTAAGCGGAAGGGTAGCAACGCTCGAATCGAAAGTCACCGTCATCGCGCTGATGGTGATGCCATCCGTCGAGAGAATATAATATTTCGCAGCAGCCGGAAGATTGCATTTCAATTCGACATTGTCAGCTTTACCGGCGGTATCCTTGCCGAAAGTATCCATCGCACGGCCAATGACACTCCACGTACCATCGTCCGCAACTTGAGCGACAAAGAGATCACGAGTCGCTCCTTCAGAACTGTTGGTGCCACTGCGGCTCACAATATCGATTGTGCCTGCACCAGTTGTTGTGAAATAAGCAAATTTGTTTGGGCTCGCCGCATCAGGCTGGCTATTGCCACCGGTCTTCATCGTGGTGTTGGAAACGGATCCACCGACGAAAGTGAAGAAACCATCAGTCAATGGACTGCCAGTGAATTTTGTGGCATCCATGGTGTGAGTTTCGGCAGTCGAAACAGGAGAGCTCGAAGTCTCACTCGACGAAGCGGCGCTCGAAGAAGCCGCAGACGATGAAGACGCCGCACTACTTGAAGAGGCGGCACTGCTTGAGGAGTCAGCACTCGACGAAGCCGCAGACGATGAAGATGAAGTGGCGCTCGAAGAAGCTGCTTTGCTTGAAGAAGCAGCGGCGCTAGAAGAAGCCGCTTTTGAAGACGAAGTCGCAGTCGATGAAACAGCGGCCGCCGAACTGGAGATGCTTGTGCCACCACAGCTGCCGAGAATAAAAGCTGCGGCAACTAAAAGAATTTTTCCAAAGGATTTTTGGTTCATAAATATACCTCGGGTGTATTTTATTCTCTGATATTCATCTTCTCTACGTTTCTTCGAGAAATATGTGCCACGCGCACAAGAGTAATTTCGTTCATTTTTACCCTATTTTCGCAATGGTATACTGAAACCAAGAAAAAAGGATTTTTTCCCTATGAAAGCTCATCAACGTTTACTCGTTCTTCTTCCGCTATCGCTATGCTTAGCGGGTTGCTCCGTCTCCGTCGTCAACGGCGAAGGCGATTACTTAGGCGATCTCTATGTTTCGCCCACAGGCAAAGGCACCGATGGAGCTGGCACCAAAGAAAATCCTTTCACTTTGGCTTATGCGATTACCTTGCTCCACCCTGGTCATACGATTTACCTGATGGAGGGGACTTATTCCTATTCCTATCCCATCAAAGTGGATTCCACGAGCGATCTTTTTCCAGCGATCAGCGCTTCAGAAATGAAGACTTTGATGCCCGAAGTCAAAACAGATGGCACTGAAGCCAAGGTTATTTTTGATTTTTCCAACATGCCTTTTTACTCCACTAATCGCGGCTTAAGCTTCAATACCAATTATTGGCATGCCAAGGATTTCGAAGTCAAAGGGGCGGGTGACAACGGCGTTTATGTTGGGGGCAATCACAACATCATCGAAAATCTCAACATCCATGATTGTCAGGATTCTGGGCTCCAATTAGGCCGCAAATCCAGTTCCGATAACACTTTGGATTCTTGGCCGACCGATAACTTAATCAAGAATTGCACCTCCCACGATAACCACGATCCGACGGGCGAAGATTCCGATGGTTTCGCCTGCAAACTCACGACCGGATATGGCAACGTCTTCGATGGTTGCATCGCTTACAATAACGTCGATGATGGCTGGGATCTTTATGCCAAAGCCGAATCGGGACCAATCGGACCAGTAACCTTAAAGAATTGCGTTTCTTTCAATAATGGCATGACCTCTTATGGAGTTGGCACCGCCAATTCCGATGGCAATGGCTTCAAGCTTGGCGGCGAAGTCATCCCAGTCGCTCACAAGGTGTATAACTGCATCGCCTTCAATAACTGCGCTCATGGCTTCACGGATAACTCGAATCCGGGCACGATTTCGCTCGAGAATTGCACCTCGTATAACAATGGCGTTCGCGATTGGGATTGCGGCAACATCAATCTTTGCCGTGATGCTTCCACTTCTTATAACAGTTTTAAGAACATCCTTTCCTATTGCGATGGCACCCGGACCAATCCGGTGACCTTGGCCTCGACCTTGTCGAACTCGAAAGACGAATACCGCGGCAACGCCCAATATTCGGTCTTCTACTATGGTTTAGCGATGCTCAAATTCACTGACATCGCTGAATGCGATTATTCGAAGAACGCTTTAATGGGCACGTTGATTCAAGAGGACATCACCAATCCTTTCGAAAGCAAAGTCTCACCTCAGCCGATGGCTTCATCTGGTGTTTCCGCGAGCAGCCATCCCGACATCCACAGCGCTCTCCGCAATAGCGATGGTTCCGTCAATTTACACGGGTTCCTCAAAGTTAAATCTACCTCGCCTTTCTATACGATGGGGTCTGGCGGCACCATCTTAGGTGCGCATCTCAACGGGGAGGACAAATAAGATGAAAAAGAAAATTTTGCTTCTCTCTTTAGGCGCTTTATTGGCGGTTGGCGGAATCGGAGCCACTTCTGCAGGGATTTTGAATTCGAACCAGCCGACTTACGCGGAAGATGCCGATGATGGCAAATGCCAAGCGGCCCTTGACCTCATCAATCTCAATGTCGATGTCAGCCAAATCGTTTCTTCGTTCCGTCTGCCCTATATTGGCCAATACAATGCCACAATCACCTGGGTTAGTTCGAACACCAGCGTGGTTTCGATTGTTGCCGATAGCGCTGCGGGCAAAGTCGCTTCCGTTAAGCGGGGCGACGCCGATGTCCAAGTGACTTTAACGGCCACCGCGACTTTGACGGGCTCGAAGAGCGCAAGCAAAGACTTTGTCTTGACCGTCTTAAAGAAATCCGCGACCCAAGGGAGCGATTTGCCCTTGGCTCTCGATGAAGATTTCACCGATTATGCGACCGGCATCGAATTAAGCAATTACTTCAAATGGCAATCCTCTTCCGCTGAAATGAGTGCGGCTAGCACCACCGAAGAAGTGAGCGGTAACATCAACAACATGATCTCCAAGAAGGCCTTGGCCATCCAAAGTGTCCGCACCGCCTCTTCTTTGACTTATACCCGGCAAGTCAACGTTCAAAGCAGCGCCCTGCCGAGCGATACGCTTCAAGCAGTTCTCGAAGGCTATGTCCTTTTTAGCGGCGATACCAATGGCGTGGGCATTGAGCTGACGAATGGTTCGGGCTCCGTTGTTGCAGGCGCGGCGATTTCCTCAAGTCACTATTCCTTCTTTGAATCTGGTGCCTATGTCAATAGCACCATTAAGACTCCTGAAGAAGGCGTTTGGCAACGGATTCGTTTGGTCTTTAAGCCCAGCGTCGGCCGCCTCTTCTTCTATGTCTACGATTGGAATAGCGCTTCCTGGATTGACTTAACCGCCAAAGGCGCTTCCTATTCCAAGGTCTCGGGCATCGCGAGCAACAATTCTGGCGATATCACCGGACTCCGGATCAATGTCATGAAAGGCTCGAACTTCGGAACCACGTATTTGTCCAATCTCAAGATCGACGCCTTGGCCAATTTGCCCGAAGCCACGCCCACCAATCCCAACCGAAGCATGGGAATCGGCAATATCACCAACTACAACGAAACAATCTTCGCCAATACCGGCGAAACCGTGAGCGGGCTCAATCCGGATTTTACGGTCCACAACCGCTTTAACGAAAGCGTCACCCTCACCAAAGACACCGATTACACCGTCACTTCAACGAACTCGAAAGATGATGATGGCAGCGACCTTTATGTCTATACCTTCACTCTAGTTTCGACTGGTGAAGTCAAAACCATCCAACAACACGTTTATTATTCGGCCAAAACGGATAAAGTCACGATCACCGCTTTTAAGGGCTCTTATCTCAAGAGCCGCAAAGTCACAAGCGGCAGTGTGGTCACGACTTATGGCTACATTACCTTAAGCGGCTACGTGAACCGTGGCGATGGTACCCTCTATTATGCGATTCTCACCAAAGGTTCTGCCGCCCCGAAAGAAAGCGATTTAACGAGCAATAACTCCGCAATTCCGGGCTATATCAGTGGCGGAAACCAAGCCATCACGACCCACACCTTCGCCGTGGATTCTGATAGTATCTCCTATAGTGGCGAATACGATGTCTACGCGATAATCACGAATACGAATGGTTCCTCGGTGATCTATTCTTCGACGGGCATTTCGACCGTCGTCAACATCACGAGTTGCGAAGAATTCTATCAAATGTCCCATTCTCTCGATACTTTAGCCTCGACCTTCCGGCTCATGAACGACCTCGATTTCTCTTCCTACTATTGGGAATTCGATTCAGCGACCCGGAACTTCACCGGCACGTTGGACGGGCAAGGACATACGGTGAAGAACCTCACGATTTCCAATGCCTCGAACGATACCACCGTCAAAACGGGCATCTTCTTCAATTTCAACGGCACCGTGAAAAATATCGCTTTCACGAACGCTAAAGTCTATGGCATGACCGATGTCGGCATCCTTGGGGGCAACTCCTATGGCTGCACCGTTGAAAATGCGAGTTTCACCGATTGCACGGTGGCTCAAGAAAGCTCCCTCAGCGGCGGAGATGGTTATTTCGCCACCTTGATTGGACGCTGCCGGGGCGACATCAACACCTTCACCAACGTCACAATCGATAATTCGACGATTGCTTCCCCACAGCGTTCCGGTCTTCTTGTGGCTGGCGCCGTAGCCGCAAGCAACGCTTGCACGCTTAACCTTTCGAACATCGTCGTCGATGGCAACATCACAGAACAAGGAGCCCACGCAGGCTTGATCGGCCGCAACCAAGGCGCAACGATTACGGTTAATAAAGCCTTGATCTCCTTGGAAGTCCGTTACGCCAAGAAGGAAGTCGGCGCCGTCTTAGGCCGAAATGAAACCGGCGGTTCTTTAAAAGCCGATAACGTCTTCAGCGATTTAAGAATCAAAGATATGACCCAGCCGACCTATTTCGGCCAGTTCATCGGTTACGATGCCACCACGACCGGATCCTATGGCAAGAGCTTTGCCTATTCGGCTTCAGGCATCAGCTACCTTAATAACGACTATTCCGATTTGGGCGATTCCATCACCCCGATTAAGAACGCCATCACCTGCGGTATCGGTTACGATGCCCCGGAGGAGTACACCGCGCGTTGGTGGGAAACCCACACCTTCTTACGGGATTTGGATGTCTCCACCGCATTCGTTTATGACGAAACCTCTGCAAAACCCGTCTTAAAAGCGCGGACTTCCGCCGAAATCAGCGCGGGTTTAACCGCCCAAAGTTTTGAGACTTGGACGAATCAAATCGATCTGAATGCCATCGAAAAATGCCATTACGTCCTCTATAAGGCTGAAGACGTTTATAACGCCCTGAGCGCAACGGAGAAAGCCAAAGTCTCCGCCACGAGCTTAGCCAAGCTCGCCGAAGGCAAAGCCGCTTATATCAGTCTCGTCGAGACGATCAATAAAATTGGAGGGAACACCGCGTTCTAAGGAGGCCACACCATGAAAAAGAATTATCTCATCGCTATTTCGCTCATCGTCCTGGCTTCTTGCGGAGGAACAAAGACTTCGTCGAGTTCTGCTTCTTCAGCTCCCATTTCCTCAACCGCGACTTCTTCCAGCAGTGCCGCTGCCTCAAGTTCAGCCTCGCCGAGCTCCATCGTTTCTTCTTCAACAGAAGCGGATTTCTACATTAACGCGATGGAGAACACGCCCGATTATTACAGTCTTTCTTCCTCCACCATCGTGAAAAAAGGCACCAGCACCCTCCAAAATACCTATTACGCCAAAAACATGGATGTCACCAACCAGATTGAACACCTTTATAAGCGGACAACCACCTTAGCGGGTTACGAAGAAAATACCGATACCACCACGGAAGAAAAGGACACCTATCAAAGCGCCACCAAACTCTACGAAAAGGGCTACGATGGCAAATATCACGTGAGCGATGTGACCCGCAGCGATTTCGCGGCCTACCACCTCAGTTTCGATTTCTCTAAGCTTACGGATGGCAGCGTTGAATACGATGGCTACGATGCGATCTTAACCGCAAAGGTCACTAGCGATAATCTCGTCGCCTTTGGCGAAAAGGATCTTAGCGGCGTGAGCGATTTTACCCTGAGCGCAACGCTCGATAAAAAAGAAGGCATCTTAGCGAACTTCTCCTTTGCATACACCCAAGCGACTTACGCCGTCAGCGTTTCCTATAAGTTCTCCTCCTTCGCCAGCACGATTACCCTTCCGACGGTCTGATTCCAACTTGATCACGAAAAAAAGAGGCGCAGAATGCGCCTCTTTTGTTTTCCTGAGAGGATCAACGAAGATCCTTGGTCTCGATGTTATCCATATCATCGAAATCCTGGTTCTCGCCGCACATCCCCCAAATGAAGGTATAGTTCTTCGTCGAAACGCCCGAATGGATGCTCCAGCTCGGCGAGATGACCGCTTGCTCGTTATGGATGATGATGTGACGGGTTTCTTTGGCCGGCCCCATCATATGGAAGACCGCTTGGTCATTATCCATGTCGAAGTAGAGATAGACTTCCATGCGTCTCGCGTGGGTGTGGCAAGGCATCGTGTTCCAAACGCTGCCCGGCTCAAGATGAGTCAAGCCCATCTCCAACTGGCAACTTTCGACTCGGCCCGGAATGATGTAGCGATTGATCGTCCGTTCATTGCACTCGAGTTTGCTGCCCAAATGGCGATGATCGGCATCGGCCAAGGAAACGAATTTGGTCGGGCATTCACGGTGGGCTGGTGCGGAGTTCAAATAAAACTTAGCAGGGTTTTGCGCAGATTTTGAAGCGAAAGTCACTTCTTTGGTTCCCCGGCCGACATAGAGCGCATCGAAATGCTTTAAGGTGTAGGCTTTCCCATCCACTACGACTTCGCCTTCCTCGCCGATATTGATGATGCCCATCTCGCGGCGGTCTAAGAAGTGCTCAGCCCGTAATTCCGGGGCGACGCCTAAAACCACTTTCTTGGTTAAAGGAATGACGCCGCCGGCAATAATGCGGTCAATGTAGGAATAGACCAACTTTATCTCGTCGCGGCCAAACGGCTCTTCAATCAGATATTCTTTCCGTAATCTCGCCGTATCGTAATGGGCATAATCTTCTTGCGAAGAATAGTCGCGGGTCGTCATGATCATAAATTCGACTCCTTTCAAATGAAATAATCGGGGTGACGTTCTTTAACTTTTTCAATGCCGTTAAGTCCCGAATAGTTGTGTTCTTGAATCACCTGATCAAGGGAGGCAAGATCCTGGTGTTCGAGGCAATCCACGATCTGATTGTGGATGTTGAGGAGCTTATGGATTTCGGTCTCGTCACGGTAGAACGTCAAGAACCGGTAACGGCTGAAATACGGGAAGGCTGAATTGAGCAAATCCAAGACGGCGGCTTTACCATCCTTCTCGAAAATATAGTGGTGAAAATCGTTGTCGATCTCGAAGAAGCTCGAGGCGACCTTTTGGTCGCGTTCTCCGCCATCGCTGGAAAGAACATCGGCGCTCGAGGAAATCAAGTGACGAAGAATCTCGATGTCATGGGGCGTCATTTTGCCCATCACGTCTTTCATGACTTCGGTTTCTGTCACCGTGCGAAGATACATGATGTCACTGATACCCGAAAGGTCGATTTTGGTGACATAACTTCCCGATTGGGAATAGATCACCAACAGTTTGTCGCTTTCGAGTTTCTTGAAGACATCTCTCATCGGTGTCCGCGAAACATGGAAGCGTTCGGAAATCTCCACTTCTTTTAAGCGGGTTCCCGGGCGAATCTTGAGCGTAATAATGTCGCTCAAGATCTTTTGATAAATGGCTTCAATGTCTTTGGTCATAGATAAGATTAACTATAGTGGAAATCGTAGAAAAAATAAACTCTAACGCTGAACGCGGCCTGAGGCATCGCCACCCATTAAAGTTTCGACCTCTTTCACCGAGACGTGGTTGAAATCGCCCGGAATCGTATGCTTAAGGGCCGAAGCGGCTGCGGCGAACTCAATCGCGCTCTGCGGATTCTCATAATGGGTTAAGCCATAAATGAGACCGGCGGAGAAGCTATCGCCTGCGCCAACGCGGTCAACAATCCGGATGTCGTAATGCTTCGAATGGTAGAACTCGTCGCCGATCGAAAGGGCACAGCTCCAGCCGTTATCGGAAGCGCTATGGGATTCACGGAGCGAAGTCGCGGCGCCTTTGAAGCCGTACTTCTCGCAAAGTTCCTTGAGCATTTTCTTGTAGCCTTCAAGATCGAGCTTGCCGCTGGTGACATCGCCCGACATCGCAAAGCCTAAGCAGGCTTGGGCATCTTCTTCGTTGCCAATGACGTAATCAACATATTTCATCATCGGAATGAGACAGGCTTGGGCCTCTGGTTTTGTCCAGAGTTTGCCACGATAATTGAGATCAAATGAAGTGGTGACGCCCAATTTCTTAGCGGCTTTTAACGCTTTCAAGGTCGTTTCGGCAGCGTTTTTCGAAATCGCCGGGGTGATACCCGAGATATGAAGCCATTTCACATCGGCGAGAAGTTTTTCAAAATCGAACTCGTCGGCTTTGGCTTCGGCGATGGCGCTATGAGCGCGGTCATAAATGACTTTGCTCGGGCGCATGCTGACGCCGCTTTCGAGATAGTAAATTCCTAAGCGATCTCCTCCACGAAGGATCTTCGTGGTATCGACGCCGAACTCGCGTAACGAATTGAGGCAAGCATCGCCGATTTCGTTGGCAGGAAGTTTAGTAATTAAGGCGGCTTCGCAGCCGTAATTGGCTAACGAAACGGCGACGTTGGCTTCGCCACCGCCATAATTGACATCAAAACTCTGAGCCTGAACAAAGCGTTCCGCCCCTGGGGTGGAAAGTCGAAGCATGATTTCGCCTAACGTTGCGTATTTCATTTATTTGCCCTCCCGCGCTTCCTTGACTAAGGAAACGAATTGCGCTGCCCGTCTCGTCACTTCATCGTAATCCCCAGTCTTGGCTGGCGCGGTCAAATCGCCGCCGGTGCCAATCGCCACCGCACCCGCTTTGATCCAATCCTTGGCGTTCTCTAAGCTCACGCCGCCCGTCGGCATCAAATTGGCCTGAGGCAACGGTCCATGCACGGCCTTGAAATAGGCTGGCGTAGCGCTCGAACCCGGGAAGACTTTAATGACATCAACGCCGGCTTTCATCGCCGTGATGATCTCGGTGATGGTGAAGCAGCCTGCCATATACGGAATGGCATAGAGATTACAAATCTCCGCCACTTCTTTATCAAAGGCTGGCGAAACAATGAATTTCGCGCCTTTAAGAATCGCGATCCGAGCCGTCGTGGCATCCAAAACGGTGCCCGCGCCAACGATATATTTCGCGCCCTTCACCTTGGCTAAGGTGCCAATCACTTCATCAGCGCCTGGAACAGTGAAGGTCACTTCGAGGCCAACGATGCCGCCTTTCACGCAAGCATCGCAGAGCTTTTGGGCTTCTTCAATCCCACTGGCCCGAATCACGGCGACCACGCCGCATCCGAGTAACTTTTCAACGATTTCGTATTTCTGCATAAGTATTCCTCCTACCGATCCCTATCGGTAAACTTTAGCGTGAGAATTCCCCATGGATTTTCTCATAGGTTCGGATCAACTCGTAGACGTACATCTGATTGCCCCAATTCTCTAAACTGATGCCGCTTTTTTCTTCGAAGCGTTCGATGCGGTAACTCACCGTATTGCGGTGAACGTAGAGACGCAAAGCACTTAAGAAGGGCGAACGTTCAGTTTCGATATAAGTTTTGACGGTCAGTAGGCTTTCTTCATCGAACATCGAGAGGAGATTCTGACCATCTTCGTAAATCTCCGGATGCTCCCGCCCCACTTCGTAGAGGTAGAGGATTCGATCCCCCTTCACGTAAGGAAGGTAGGCGGTGAAGCTTTCTTTGAAGCACGGGACGATCAAGGCTTTGATCTCCCCGGGGAAGTCGTTGGCGGCTGCGGTGAAGGACGCTTCGACCACCGCTTGGGACGCCATGCCCCCTGGCAACGATATCTTGTAGATATTCGAGGGGGTCTCTTCTAAGTCGTAGGCCGTCTTGAGGAGCTTTGAGAAAAGTTTCTCAATCGTCTCCTTCTTCGCAAAGCGATCGCTTTGGAAGAGGAGGTGAACGCTATTCATGTCTCAATGAAGGAGCCGACATGATTCAATATCGTCTTCTCCCCCACATAGCCCTCCGCCTTTACGTGATCGAGTGTGACGCTTTTCACGTTGGCGAAGTAGAAACCCATTTTTGACGTCATTTCGATATCGCTCATCATCGAAGGGTAGCCTTTTTTGGCATCGGCTTTGACGCTGAAGGAGGAGTTCTTAATCGTGATTGAGGCGATTGGCTGCTCGGGTAAGCCATAGAAGAAACCTAAGGCAATCTCGGCATCCGTGCACTCGAGGTTCTCGAAGACGAAGGAACCCAGATACGGCGTTTTCTCATCAACCGGGGCGGGATGTTTATCCTGGACCCAGGCATCTTTGCCATCGGGATCGCAGAAGTAGAACATGCTCATCGCTAAAGGGGTCAAAACGTGTTTCATCCGGATATCCTTGAAATGGATGCCATCCATCACGCAATCGACGCCACGTCCCCGTCTCGACTTCACCCGAAGTCCGCGGTCGGTGCCTTCGAAGAGGCAGCGTTCGACATCGAGATGTTTTAAACCGGCGCCTGCTTCGCTCCCGAGGACGACGGCCCCATGGCCTTCGTGCATGTAGCAATTGCGAATCGTGACATGATCCGAGGGAGTTTTGTAGGTCTTTCCGATATAAATCTTGCCCGACTTGATCGCAATGCAATCATCGCCCACCGAGAAGCGAATGCCGATGACGTTGACCTCATCGCAGCATTCCGGATCGATGCCATCCGTATTGGGAGCATCTTTCGGGTTAATGATCGCAAAATCGTAGAAATTCACGTGCTTCGAGAAATACGGGTGAATCGTCCAAGAAGGCGAGTTTTGAACGGTGACGCCTTGGAGAGTCACCCCATCGCAATCATCGAAGTAGAAGAGGCGCGGCCTCGAATACGTCAAATGTTTGACATCGACCCAGAATTGACCTTTTTGGGCTTGGCCATCAACGAGGCCTTCGCCCACGATTGCAACATTATGGCAATGGTAGGCGGTGAATAAGGAGGTCATCCCGATTTTCGGGCCACCTTCCCAGCTGATCAGTTGCAAGGGTTTATCGCCCTTTTCGTAGGGGGCTTCGCCCGGGAGCAAGGGATAATCCTTCACTTCCGGATCGCCATAGATCGTCGCGCCTTTATCAATCTGAATCGTGAGATTGCTCTTTAAGAAGATGCAGCTTGCGTGATATTCGCCCGCATCGAAGACTAAGCGGCCATTCTCGGGCAAGGCCGCAATCGCCATTTGGATTCTTAAGGTATCGTCGCCCGTTTGAGCAGGAACAATATCCTTCATGTGTAAGGTCAGGGAAACCGGAAGGGTATGGATTTTTACCTGATCTTCACCGATAGCGATGACGTAATCGGTATCGGGCGCCAAATCAAAAAGCGAAAAAACATTGCGTTTTGCATTTTTGAGGGCGGATTTGCCATTGATTTTGACATCATAGGCTTCGGGAGACTCGTAAATCGCGTGGTTCTGAAGCTCAAAACTCGCACTCGAGCACGAAAGATAGAGGGAGATGAATTTCATGCGCGATTCCCTCCAAGATTGCGGAAGAGCAAAACCAAACCGTCCTTCATTGCCACGGCGAGGCCATCAATCACGAAACCCATCAAGGCAAAGGTCAAAGGTTCGCGCCAGAGGCCAAAGTCGTTGGCGGGCGTTACGGTGACCAAATAGGCACAAAGCAAACTTGTGCCAACGCTCCAAAGAATCCCATAAACCAAGTTAATCAACAGCGAATAGAACTTTTTGCTTTTGAAAATCTCGTAATAGAAGGCTTCGTGGCGGGCGCTTTCCATCGCTTCGAAGATGTTGTAGACCAAGAACTCATTAAAAACGCCCATGGCTACGCCCAGAATGATCATTTGCAAATAGATGCTGTAGTTGTCGCCCATCCAAAAGGTGAAGGCCGTGACAAAAAAGAAATAGGCGCAACCCATGAACCAATACTTGATTACGAGTGCGCGAACAGGATAAGGAATCCGATCAAACCATGAGATATGGTAAGCGGCATTCCCAGGATTTTCTTCCGGGTTTTGCTCCTGGTCCTTTTTCACGAAGGTTGACCTCGCTTGTTTGCTTGCTTCCCGAGCATCCATACCTCATTTCGCTTTCACATGAATTTTGCGAGTCAAGGGTTGGAGAATCGGGGCTAAGATCGCTAAGATGGTCGTCACGCCTAAGCAGATGATATGAGCAATCATAACGCGCTCCGAGCGGGCAATATAGAAATATTTCTCATCATCGGTCACTTTGTTGATTTCGTTATAGAGACCGGTTTCGACTTGGATATCCCTAAGGAAATAAATATCCAAATATATTTCCGCGGCCACACAGGCATAGAACAAAACCGACATCCAAAGCTTTTTCTTAAAGGAGACATGTTGGCCAAAGACGTTGATGTAAGCCAAAACGGTGATCAGGCTCAATAAGACATTCAGGAAAAAGAAGAAGGCGTTGAGGGTGTCATTATGAAGACGGACCGTCGCATTCACGATCGGCGAGATCGAGAAGGTGAGGACCATCATCGAAATGATGCACATCAGCATCGGAATGATGGAAATATGGTTCTTTAATTTGATGGTATTGCGAATGAAAAACATCTTGGCGGGATTGAGAGTGAGTGCTTCGCTCAAACTCAATTCGTCATCCGAGGCATTGCCTTTCGCGGCCAAAGCGGACTCATCTATCGTCTCCGCCGGCTCCTGTTCTTCGTCGACCATTTTTACTTTCTCAGCCATATTCCCTCCTTCCTTTAGCGGATGCGCTGACCACTTTCTTTATCGAAAAGACAAACTTTCTCTTGCCGAATCTCGACTTTGATAACATCCCCACGGTTTAAGCGCTGCCAACCCGGTAATTTAAGGACGCACGGATTGCCGCCTTCGAGCGAACCATGAACCAAAGAGTTTTGGCCCAAGTGCTCGACCAAATCCACGTTGAAGGGGTGAACTTTGCCGACAATGAACGTTTCGGGGCGGACCGCCAAAATGACGGCTTTGCCATTGGTTTCGTAGGCTTTGGCGATCGTCGCGTTCTTTTCCGAAAGCTTCACGGCAAAACCTTTGCCGATGAACGTGCCATCTTTAATCGTGCCATCGAAGAAGTTCATCGGCGGGTTGCCAATGAACGAGGCTACAAAGGTGTTATTGGGATCGTTATAGATCTCATAGGGCGTGCCAATTTGCTGGACATGGCCCATCGACATGACGACAATCCGATCGGCCAAGGTCAAAGCCTCGGTCTGGTCGTGGGTGACATAAATCATGGTCGTGCCTAAACGATGATGCAGAAGTTTGATTTCGCGGCGCATCGAAGAACGAAGTTTGGCATCGAGGTTCGATAACGGCTCATCGAAAAGGAAGACCTTCGGATTCCGGACGATCGCCCGGCCCATCGCGACCCGTTGGCGTTGGCCACCCGAGAGTTCCCTGGGTCGTTTATTGAGTTGTTCTTCTAGGCCCAAAATCCGGGCGGCATCCATCACCAAATGGTGGATTTTCTCCGGATCTTCTTTGCGGAGCATGAGCGAGAACCCCATATTCTGATAAACGGTCATCGAGGCATAAAGCGCATAGTTCTGAAATACCATCGCGATATCGCGGTCTTTGGCGGCTTTATCCGTGCAATCGACATCGCCGATCATGAGTTTGCCCGAAGAGATGCCTTCAAGCCCGGCAATCATGCGAAGCGTTGTGGATTTGCCGCATCCCGACGGCCCGACGAGCACCACGAATTCGCCATCGTGGATATCCATGTTAAAATCTTCGACGGCCAAGACGTCGCCTTCGTAGACTTTCGAGAGATGTTGAAGCGATAAAGTTGCCATTTATTTGCCCGCCTCGATTTTTTCGTTCTCAATCGGCTTGACGGTCTTGAGATAAGCTTGCAGCGTTTGACCCCGATAAATTGAAATCAAGCCGGCGATCAAGAAACAAACGCCGCTTCCGATCTGTAAGATCACCACTGCCACAAAGAGTCCGGAATTCAAGATATCCGCTTGGCGCAAGGCCAAAGGATAGAGGAAAGGACGGATGCATTCAAAAACGGCAACGCAAAGGGCGAAAATGCCCCACTTTCGGGAATAGGTCTTCATTTGACTAGCGGCCAAGAAGAGGAAAAGAAGCAAAACAATGTTGAGGAGAACATCGAAAGCCGCCCAGAAGCCGAGCGAGGTGATGCCAAAAAGCGAGAAGGTTTTGCTCTTGGAAATCACAGTACCGCTATAAATAAGACAGAAGGACGCGGCCATAGCACCACAACCTAAGAAAGTGAAGCCATAGGAAACACTATTGGGCCGATAACGCAGCATTTCGAGACGAACGCCTTCCGGATGGAAGAAAAGATGGAGGCGTTCTTTAAAGCTTTTCTTAGCCACTGGGGCTGATTTTTCAGTTTCGCTCATACGTGGGCCTCCTCTTTGTTCGCTATCGAATCCGCTTGGGGCTTAGTCTTTCGCTGATCAATGAATTTCATGATGCCGACAAACGCGCAGAGAATCACGCTGATGAAGACGAGGGCCGCAGCCAAATAGCCTAAGGCAAACACCGGGGTCGACCGGGAGACTGAAGTATCGAGATAGTGGTCAGCCCAATATTGATTGATTGATTCGAGCGGGAGGGCCAAATAGGATTTTTGATAGAGTGAAATGCCGACGATCGCATAAATGCCGCCACCCAGGCCAACGAGGCAATAAAGGATGGTCCAAACGAAGTTCGAGATGTAAAAGATTTTGCGAACATTGTTTCTTAAAACGGAATACAGGCAAGCGAGAACGATGCCTGCGATGGCAAAATAAAGAATCCCATCGTTCCAAGGCTGGATCGCCTTATAGAAATCCTCGGTGTCGGCATAGCCCCGAAGATTGGCCGCTGGAGTCGCCATGGCTAAAGCGAAGATCGCAAGGGCCGCAAAGACAACAATGGCGATGATTCCGTTAAATTTTTGAAGCATTTCGCAAAGTTTTTTCATGAGTTTCCTCAAAGGTCCAGGGCGGGAAGGAGGCCCGCCCCAGACGCTAACGAAGTCGGATCAAATCAAATCGACCTTATAAGCCCATCCGAGCGTAGCCATCCTGATAGATGGAGAGCCAGCTCTTGAGGTTCAACGTGTCGTTGACAGTCGTTACATAATTCGCCGACGAGAAGTCGAAGGTGTCATAGGTGCCGAAGCCCTTCATAACAATCTGGCTCCAAACACAAGACTTGTCCTTACTCATGTCAAATTCGGTATTAAGACTGGTGTAGTTGCTGCTGAGCAAGGTCTGCTCGGCTTTGGAGAAGCTGATCGTCGTCGGAATGATGTCGTAAAGATGATCGGTGTTGTCGGTCTTGAAGTTGACGTGCTCAAGGACGCCGAGCTCGATCGCTTTGTTGACGATGTCGAGAGATGCTGTGGCTTTGGACGAAACGCACTGATACTCCATGCCCTGCTCTTTGACATAGCCGACCGGGAAGGTCGCGCCAACCCAGTAACGATAGTAGTTGGTGTAGTTGCCTTTCGCGAGAGTGGTCAATTCGTTTTTGCAAGCATCGCTAAGAACCGGAACCTGCTTGCCTTGATAATCAATGGTCTTATAGGAACCATCGGAATTCTTGGCAAGATAGCCATCGGTCCCGTAAGACATCATGCGGTTGCCGACATCGCTATAAAGGAAGTCGAAGAGAGTCAAGCAACGATTGAAGACATCAGTATCGTCAACAGTGGCTTTGGTGATGAACCAGCCCTGAGTCTTGACCGAGCGCCAAGATTCCGTGTAGTGGAAGTAGGTGCCATCGCCGCGCCAATCCGCAACCGCCGGGAGAACCGACGCGAAGAGGAATTTGCCGCCATCGAGGGCCGCGCAAGTCGTATCGTCGTTATAGATGGTCGTGGTTTGGTTGTAGTCATAAGTCGCAAAGCCGCGATCGCCTTGGAGCAAACCGCCACGGAAGTCGGAACTCTTAGCAGTGACTGCACCAGAAGTGGTGAAATCCGTAAGGATCAAGCCCTCTTGGTACATCTCATTGAGATAGCCAACGGCGGTCTTCATTTCTTCGGTGCCGCGAGAATCAACGAGTTTGCCGTCGCTTCCGACATAAAGGAAGTTGTTACGGGACTCGCCGCCACGGACGCCCCAGAACTGGGTTAAGCGCCAAAGGTCAGCGGTACGATCGTTCGTCGAAGCGCGAGTGAAGAACGGAACCATGTCCTTGGCGCTATCGCCAGTCAAGAAGGCCGGATTAGTTCTCACGCAGCGGAAGAGAGCGACCATTTCATCGGCATCATAAGCGGAATTGGCTCCGCAGAAGAGCAAGCTGCGCTTGGTGCCGTAGTAGTTGTTATAAGTCGTATCGATGTAGTTGCGGAGAGCGGTGACTAAGGTCGTGCCGTTCAGCGTGCTCAAGGCATTCTGAACCGGGATAATGCCCTTGCCGGCATCGTATTTCTTGGTGACGGTTTCAGTTCCGCTCATATCGGCCTTCATCACCTTGATGCTCGCGTTGAGCGAAGAAGGCATATAGCCGGTGTAAGCCGAAGTGATGGTCTTGGCCGTATCCAAAGTGGTCGGCAAATCGCCATCGAGAAGTTTCTCGACCCAATCCTGGCGGACCATCAACATACGTTCAATATCATCGAAGCCATCGAAGTACGGAGCATAATACATCGCTCCCGAGGAATCGACAATAGTCTTCTTGACCGCCGGATGGTTATCCAAGAACTTGGAGAAATTCGGCATCGAAGTGAGGTATTGGCTCAAATCGACAATCGTGCCATTGGTCGTGCCTTCGGTGATGATCTGGTCGGAGTTGCCCTGGGCAATGTTCAGAACGGTTCCGTTATTGCCTTTAAAGCCCTTCGAGAGATACTCGGTGAAAGCCCCTTTGATATCGGTGCTGGTCGCCGTCGTGCCATCGCTGATTGTGAAGTTGAGTTTCTTTTGAAGCCCAGCCCAAACCGGTTTGAAATCGCCGGCTTCGTAGGTGACGCCATCAGCGCCGGTGTACGGAAGTGCGACACCTTGGCCATCAACGAACTTCATCAACGTGTTCTTCTTCTTCGAACTGTCGTAGAAGCAAGACATTTCGAGCGTCACCTTTTTGGAGATATCGCCCGTATAGTCCGTTTCGGAACTGCTCGAAGTGTGGCTCGAAGCGCTGCTCGTCGCTGAGCTTGAAGATCCAGCGGCGCTCGATGTGTTCGCACTGCTCGAGGCAGCGGCGCTACTCGAAGCGGCGGATGAGGCGGCAGCGGAGCTCGTTTTAGAGCTAGCTGCCGGTGATTGGCAGGCGCAAAGCGGGATAACCGCTAAGCAAAGTGCCCATGACAGAGATTTCTTGAATTGCATTTTTTCTCCTTTCAATAATCTGCTGTTTTCGTCTATTATTAGTCCCCCGCCCTGCCGGGGAATTAACCTTGAGGAATCAACTCGGCTCTACTCTTTGACTCCGCCTAAGTTCACGCCGGCGGCAAAGTACTTCTGAATGAATGGATAGATGATGAGAATCGGAATAATGGCGCACACGATCATCGCGTAAGCAACGGAATAGGCGGCATAAGTTCCCATCTCGATTGTGCCACCAGCGGCAATCTGTTCCTGAATGTAGGCGATCTGACCCTGGATGACGACCTGAAGCGGCATATCGTAGACGTTCGAGACGGTTTTCATCGCCCAGAAGTAGCCGTTCCAACGGGAGATTCCATAGAAGAGTGCGACCGTCGCCACCGTGGCTTTGCTCATCGGGACGTAAATCTTGCTCATGATCTGGAAGTCATTAGCCCCATCGACCACCGCCGCTTCCTCAATTTCTTTGGGGACGCTTTGGAAGGCGTTGCGAAGCAAGATGATGTTAAAAGCGTTCATGCCCATCGCGATGACAATCAGCCATTTTTGATCGCTGATGCCCATCGTGGACAAGATGGTGCGGGTTTGGATATAGTTCAGGTACATCGGGATCATTCCCGCGCTGAACCACATGGTGAAAATCAATAAGAAATTGAAGAATTTATTCCCAAAAAGCCGCTTTTTGCTGAGGGCGTAAGCGCCGAGAATCGAGAGAATCATGCAGTAGACCGTACCAAAGAAGGTGACAAAGAAGGTGTTGGCGTAGGCGATCCAGAACGTCTTGGTGTGGATGACTTCGTTGAAGGCGTCCCATTGGACATCCTGTGGCCATAGAACGATGCGACCTTCGCTCACGGCCACCCGGCCGGAGATGGCAGAGGAGAAAGAATAAATAAGAGGATAGACGCATAAGAGCGCGAACACGCCGATGAAGAGATAGGCTAAAACCTTAAAGACGACTTCGGAAGCATCCATGCGCTGGAAGCCATGGTCGCGGCGGACATTCAAAGTGCTGACATTCGTTTTGCTCATAATTAGAAGAGCGAAGTGCTCGACACCTTTCTAGCAATCTGGTTACTGCCCAAGACGAGAACCATGCTCAATAAGGAATTGAATAAATCCGCGGCGGCGCCAATCCCTTGATTCAAGGACGACGAGGTCATGATAACGTTGATGACATAAGTCGAGATGGTTTGGGAGGTTTGATAGGTTGAACCATAGGTCCCTAATTGCTGCAAGAGGTAAATCTTTTCATAGCCGATCGTCAAGAGTTCGCCCATCCGGAGAATGAGCATGATGACCAAGGTCGGAGCCATGCCCGGGAAGGTGACATAGCGCACCTGCTGCATCTTATTGGCCCCATCGATTCGCGCCGCTTCATAGTTGGTTGGTGAAATGCCGAGAATGGCGGCGAAATAAACGATGGAGGAATAACCGGCGGTCTCCCACATGCCCGAAATGATGTAAATCGAACGGAAGGCATAAGGATTGGAGACCAAGTTCGTTAAATGGAATGCATTCTCGAAGATGTAACCAATCGGACCTGCCGCAATGTTCGAAGCGGCGTTGGACGATTGGAGAAGCATGCCGAGCAAGGAAGTCACGACAACAGTCGAGATGAACTTCGGCATGTAAGTGAAAACCTGGGCAGTCGAAAGGAAGAGTTTGTTTTTGATTTCGCTGAAGAAGAGGGCCAGGATGATCGGAAACGGGAAACCGAATACCAAGCCATAGAAACTCAAGGTAAAGGTATTGCGGAATGCGCTCCAGAATTCAGTGGTCTTAAAGAGATAAATAAAGGAATCGAAGCCGATCCAAGCCGAGCTATAAACGCCACCGCCGAAACCCGAACCTGCGGTGTAATCCTTAAAGGAAACGACCATGGAAGCAATCGGGAAATATTTCCAGCAAAGCAAGAAAAAGAGGAGCGGAACCAACATGATATAAAGCCGCCAATCTTTGGCCATATCATGGAAGGTGCGCTTCCAATAGGTTTTTTCAATATTCTCGACTTCTTCTTCCGAGGCCCGCATCTCCGGAGGGAGCGAGTCTAATTGAGAAGAAGGAAATCTCGTTTTCTTTTTTGAGATCTGCACATCTGCCATGACGTTCACTCCTTTCCTTTTTGATTGCGGTTACGATAGGCTTCAATCGCTTGATTTTCCTGATCAAAGCGCGACACCTGATGCTGAGCCTTCTTGAGCGGTTCGTCCATCCGGTGGAGATCCTCAGCACTGAGGGTTCCTCCGTCGAGGAGAGCGGCTTCGTTGACATCATCGGCTTCAGCCATTTCTTCCAGCGTCAGCTGGTTTTGTTTCTCCGCGCGGGCAATGGCGCTCGCGGGAGCCGAATGAAGATGGAGCAAATAGGCATTCATATCGACCACGATGTTGTCTTGATGGATCGCAATGAGCCAGAGAACCAAGCCAAAGATGACGTTGAGGAGATCGGTCACATAATAGAGAAACGCAATCGTCCAGAAACTTCCGTCCCCGGATTGGCAAGCCGCCCGCACGAGTTCCACCGCCGCATAGCCACTGAAGTAGTAGCCAAACTTGAAGAGGGGATCTTGTCGTAGCGTACTTTTGTCTTTCTTCAAAAACCAAAGAAAGCAAACGCCTAAACCGAGATAGCCGACCGTGAAGGCCAGCCACAGGCCCAAAGTTGTGCTTTGCCCAAGGAGCATCCGGGTCGCAACGCCAGCGGCTCCAGCGGTAACAGGGACCACTAAGCCAAAGGCATTCCAACGATAGATGGCGATCATCCCCATGACACATGCAATGGAGAGGGCATAAACCTGCGAGCCAAACTTCGTAAACGCATACACATCGACACACTCTGCCACCGCCGCGATGACGGTGAGAACCAGTAGGTCTAGAAATTCATAAGCATTTTTAGACATGTTTTCTGAGGTTTCTTTGCAAGGGCTTGTGTAAACGCTTACATATATCTTACCCTAAAATCGCGACGAATCAACACCTTTGTATACAAGTTTTAGTTTCATTCGATGGCATCTAATGATTTTTTTAATAATTTTTTAAAGATTGTATACAAGACTTGAAAATTGCCGATAAAATGGGCACTTTAAAAAAGTGATTTTTTACTAATTTTGTGAGCGCTTACATTCATTTCGGCGATATTAGAGACTCTAAATACCGGTACGAAGTGTCGATGTCATCGCCCTTTACTCCTTCGAAGATAAGGGTGGCATTCGGACATTCATTTTTAATAGTTTCCAACATTAGCGCGTAATGAAAGTCTCCTTGACCCGGAGCGAGTTGAACCAGTTTCCCGTTTACCAACTTCGCGTCTTTAAGATGGATTATTTTGATTTGATCCTTAAAAAGATGGCATGCTTCCTCAAAGATAGCGTCCCGCTCTTCGAAGTTGCCTTCGTAAAGGTAGTTGTAGAGATCCAACGTTACGTGAACCCGTGGCGAATTCAACTCGTCCACTAAACGCTTCAAGACTTTTGGTGCGTACATCACATGGCCCCAAGCCCCTTCGATCGTGATATCTTGGCCAATGCTTTCGGCATAACGAGCCAATTCGACAAAGGCCTTTTTGCTTTGCTGATAGCCCTCTTCGGTTTGGTTTTTCGGATTATAGGTCCAGGGCGAATCGTTATAAGAACCGGTCTCACTTCCAACGTAGGGATGGCCAAAGGCATGAGCGATCCGCAGATTCGCTTTAAAGTTCTCAATCCCCTTCTTCACCACTTCCGGATCGGAATGGACGGGGTTGAAATAAGCCCCCAACATCGCAACGTTAATCTTTTTGGCTTCTAACGCTCCAGCGACTTGTTTAACGAAAGCGTCATCGTAAGAAAAAGGCGCCAAGGCTTTATTAAAAACCAGCTGGACATAGGAAAAACCATGCTCATCGAGGCGGGACGCTAAAGCCTCCGGGGTTTGTTTCTCACATAAATCATGCGCACGAATTCCAATTTTTAATGCCATAGTCTTCCGCTTCCTCGCTTATAATAATGTTATGCCAACTCGCGAGGATTTTGCACAAAGTGAAATCATTTCCGTCCCAAGTTTTTCCAAAGCGCTTGAGATTTGCCGAGATTTACGGAAAAAGGACCTTTTAAAACCCTATATTCTTTCCTTTGACGAGGGCGTAAGCCTCGGGAATTTCATCTTCCCCTACTCCCATTTTTATCTCTTAGCGAAGAAAGGCCATGTCCTCAAGGGTAGCCTCTACGCCAAAATGAAAGACGAGAAAGGCGAAGAACTCTCGACCTGGAAGACCGCAACCCTGAAAGTCACGGGGGATGATAACCTTGTCGAAGGATTCACCATCGAAAATAACGCTGGCGATCCGGAGACTAAAGGTCAAGAAGTCGCTTTAGCTCTTTATGGCGATGACAACCTTTTCTTCAACGATACCCTTCTCTCCACTCAAGACACCTTATTCGTCGGGCCTTTGCCTGACGATCTTTCGACCCGTTATATCGGCTTCATCCCCGATAACGAGCGATATCATGAGGGAAACACGCACAATCGTTTTCTCTTTAACACCATCAAAGGTTCGGTCGATTTTATTTTTGGCGCCGGCAAGGCCAGCTTCTACCATTGCGATATCGTGAGCGTCAATGACGGACGGAAAGAAGCCTACGTCAGCGCCCCGGCCCATTCCTTAAAAGATGACTTTGGCTTCCTCTTCGCTTCTTGCCATTTCATTAATGGCGGAGTGGAGAAGCACTCGATATATCTTGCTCGGCCTTGGCGCGATTATGGCAAGAGTGTTTTTGTTTCCTGCACTTACGACGAGCACATCAAAGACGAAGGTTTTGCCGAATGGAATAACGAGCAACGTTATCGGACGGCCCGCTTTGAGGAATACCCTCTGCAAAAGGAACGTGTTTCTTGGACCAAGAATCAAAAAAGCGCTCCGTTACCAGAGCGCTATGATGAGGAAATCCGACTTTTAGAGGCGTTAGCTCAACGCTTGAAGTAGGCTTTGGCGTTATTGAAGGAGACGTCCTCGACAATCTGGCCGAGGACTTTTTCGTCATCGGGATAACGGCCTTCTTCAACAAGCGAGCCTAAGTAATTGCAGAACTCTCTCCGGAAATACTCGTGGCGCGGATAGCTTAAGAAACTCCGGGAATCCGTGAGCATGCCGATGAAGCACGAAAGCAAACCATCATCGCCCAAACGTCTGAACTGCTCAAGCATGCCATCATAATGGTCGTTGAACCACCACGAGGTGCCAAGCTGTAACTTGCCCTTCATGCCACCTTGGAAACAGTTCATCAAGGTGACAAGCGAGATATAGTCTTTCTCATTGAGGGTGTAAAGAACGGTCTTCGGCAGTTCGTTCGTCGAATCCAAAGCGTTCAATAATGCCGAGAGTTTCTCAGCGATCTCTCGATCTTCAGCAGCATCGTAACCCGTGTCGGCCCCCATCCGGGCGTAATTGCGCGCCGAATTGTTTCTTAAAGCGCCGATATGGTATTGCTGAACCATATTGTACTTGTGGTAGGCTTGGCCCAAATGAATCATGAGATAGCCTTTATAGGCATCCTCTTCTTCAAAGGAGATCGCCTCGCCTTTTAAGCCTTTTTGATAGATAGCGTTGGCTTCCTCATAACTCGCCTTCTTATAGTGGACGACATCAAGCGCATGATCGCTTGCGACGCACCCTTTTGAAACGAAGAAAGCTAAGCGGTCATCAAGAGCGGCGAGCATCGACTTTAAATCCGTGAGGGGTTTGCCAGCGATTTCGCTGAGCTTCTTCACCCAAGGGATAAAGGTCGAGCGTTCGACGTTAATGGCTTTGTCCGGACGCCAGCACGGATAGACGTTCACTTTGAAGGTTTTATCCGCATGGATCAAATCATGATAATGAAGATCGTCAATCGGGTCATCGGTGGTGAAAACGGTGTCGACATTCATCATTTCCATCATCTTGCGAGCGGTCAAGGTCTCGAGTTTCTTATTGGCTTCGGTCCAGATCTTCTCGGCATTCTCGGGGCAAAGGACGTCATTGATCCCGAAATAACGCCGTAACTCCAGGTGGGTCCATTCATAGATCGGATTGCCAACGAAATACGGCATCGCTTTGGCGTAGGCCAAGAAGCGTTCCTTGTCGCTCTTCTTGCCGGTGATGAGTTCTTCATCCACTCCGATTTCGCGGAGTAAGCGCCACTTATAATGGTCGCCATAGCCATTCGCGCCGAGCCAAGCTTCGGTGATCGACGAGAACTTGTGGTCCTCATAAATCTCGACCGGCTGGAGGTGGCAATGGAAATCGAAAATCGGCATCTTGGCCGCATGCTCGAAATAAAGTTTTTTGCCCACTTCGTTATCGAGTAAGAAGTCTTTTCCTAAAAATTCTTTCATTTTCTTCTCCTTTTTATAACGTCACGCCCGTTTTGAAGAGGGCGATCTGCGCCATATCGTGCGTTTCTTCTTTCGTCTCGAGACCCGAAGCGACCTGAATCACGAGATCCAAGAGTTCGTCTTTGGCTTTCTCGAAGCCTTCGTCCAGACACTTCTCGCCATCGAAATCGATCCAAGAAGGTTTCTTTTCCGCCAAAAGGTGATTGGTCGCGATCTTGATGGTCGGAACGACTGAGCCATAAGGCGTGCCCCGCCCCGTCGTGAAGACGATAAGGTTGGCGCCAGCCGCGGCTAAGTTCGTCGCCGCGACGATGTCGTTGCCTGGACCATTGACCAATGTCAGATCGGGCTTCGTAATTTGTTGCCCCACATCGATGACATCGCGGATTTCCAGATGGCCGCCTTTGAGGACGCAACCCGAGGATTTCTCTTCGAGAGTCGTGATACCCCCGTCTTTATTGCCAGGCGAAGGATTCTCATAGCACGGCTGATTGTTGCGGGCGTAATAGGCTTTGAAGTTCTCGATGAGACGGACCGTCTTATCAAAAACCTCTTGATTCTCCGCCCGGTTCATCAGTTGCTGTTCGGCCCCAAACATCTCCGGGACCTCCGTAAGCGCCACTTTGGCGCCGCTTGCGCCTAAGGCATCGGAGAGTAAGCCGACTAACGGGTTCGCGGTGAGGCCACTGAGCCCATCGCTCCCCCCGCACTTTAAACCTAAGGTAATCGCGCTCAAAGGGCAGGAAACGCGTTTCTCGTCTTTAATCTTGGCGTAGAGCTTTTCGAGGAGCTCCGTTCCATAAGCGATGTCATCTTCGACGTCTTGGCACTGGAACGAAAGGACCCGTTCGTGATCGTAAGGCTCCATTGCCGTCATAAAGGAAGAGAGACGGTTATTTTCGCAGCCGAGTCCCACCACCAACGTCGCTCCGGCATCGGGATTTTTGGCTAGACCAATCAAGAGACGTTGGGTCGTTGCCAAATCATCGCCGAGTTGAGAGCAGCCATAGGGATGAACGAGCACTTGAACGTGGCCCATCATCTCCGGGTGATGTTTTAAGAAGGTGGCTTTAATCAAATTCGACGAGCCGTTCACGCAGCCAACCGTCGGAACGATGAAGAGATCGTTGCGGATGCCGACCCGCCCATCTTTCCGGGGATAACCCATGAAAGTTTTTGTGCTGGCTTTCGGCGGCAAAACAACGGACTTTTGAAAAAGATAATGGGGATTTGCGGTATTTAATGAAGTCACCAGGTTATGGCTATGAATCCACTGGCCTTTTTTCACATCCTTTGAAAGAATGCCAATGATGTTGCCATATTTGATGAGAAGATGGCCTTTCGCCATGTCGTGCAAGGCGATTTTATGGCCTTGTTTGACGTCATCGAGAAGCGTAACCCCGTCGATGACTTCACCCTTATGGCAATCTCTTAAAGCGATGATGACATCATCGTTAGGATTGATTTGGGTGAAATCATTCATGGCCGTTGAACTCCTTCACGGCATCGTAGACCGAGGGGGCTTCAACGATCTGATGGAGATCGAGAGCGACTTCTTTCTCTAAGCCTTTGACGGCGGTGAGATCTTCGCCCCAGAAGCCGACATTACTCAGGACCGAGTGGACGACATCTTCAAGTTTGCCTCCGGCATAATAGGCATCCCAATACTGGCGGAACGCCACCAAATACTCGGGCGTATCTTTGAGGGCGATCGGCTCTTTGACCCCACCTTTGATGCGGTAGCCATCATAAAACTTGATGAGGGCGGCTAAGGCAAAGAGGAGATGCTTCGGGTCTTTGCCGGCTTTCAGATCATCGAGGACGGTCGGCAAATCGCGTTCCTTATACTTCGAAACGCTGTTGAGAGCAATCGACATCAAAGCGTGATGGACATACGGATTGAGGAAACGCGAAAGGACGGCATCAGCGAAGTCTTTCGCATCCTTGGTCGTAATGGTCGGAACGATTTCGTTATAGAGTTCGGTCAATAAGAACTTTTTGATCTCCGGATCGAGCAAGGACTCGCGAACCTCATTGAAGCCCGAGAGATAAGCGACTGGAACCAGCGAGGTGTGAGCGCCGTTAAGAATTCTGACCTTCCGTTTCTTATACGGATGGACGTCATCGACATAGATGGCATGAAGACCAACTTTGTCGACCGGGAAATGCTTCTGGCAATAAGCCTCTTTCTTCAAGACATAAAGATGGAAGTATTCGCCTTTCACCATCGAGTTATCGACATAACCGAATTCTTGACAAAGGGCCGGGAATTCGTCTTTCGGGAAGCCCGGAACGATCCGATCGACCAACGAGGAGGTATAGTGGCAGGCTTTATCCAAATACTCTGCAAATCCCGCCTCTTCGTGGCGTTCCGCAGCCAATTTGAGAAGCACTTCTTTGAGATGATCACCATTGTCGTCAATGAGCTCGCACGGCATGATCGCTAAGCCGGCTTTCGGGCCCAGGACCTTATAACGACGATATAACAGGGCGTAGAGTTTGCCCGGATAAGATAAAGGAAGCGTCTTGGTGATATCGACGCTCACGTCTTTCTCTTCGAAGGCAATGCCCGCTTCGGTCGTGTTGGAAATGACAACCTCAAGGTCTTTGCTCTCGCCATACTTCAAGAAGGCTTCATAGTCGACGAAAGGATTCACAAAATCATCCAAGACATCAATGATTTGGTGCGTCCTCACCGCTTGGCCTTTCTCATCGAGGCCCTGTAAGATCAAGGTATAAAGACCATCTTGCTTGGCTAAATCGGCGACCCGGCCCATTTCAAGAGGTTGGACCACGACGACGTGGCCTTGATATTTGCCCGAGTCATTCATCGTTTGGATCATCCAATCGATGAAGGCCCGTAAGAAGTTGCCTTCGCCAAACTGCATGATTTTGATCGGGGCGGTTGTCTTCTTGTGATTCGCTTTCGATAACACTTCTAACTCTGCCATAAGATATCCTCCTTTGAGACCTGGTCTCAATATGGCATCGACAGATACTCAGCATAGGCCATCATGAAGGGGCCTACGCCTTTCGCATCATCTTCGACCACGGGCTCGCTCAGGTAATAGGCGATGCTGCCATCGCGTTTATCCGCATCCAAGCCCGAGACTTGGACAATGTGACCTAAGTGAGACGGAGAGAAGGCGTAATGAACCGCCCCCTCGAAAATCGCACAACCTTGCTTCATCTTCTCTTGGGGTAAGAAACCCAAACGGGCGCCTTTCATTGCGGCGTAGGCCATCATCAGGCTTCCGGAAACTTCGAGATAATTCTTCGGATCATCAACGAGTGGCAAATCCTTCCAAAGATGGCTTTCTTTATCCTGATAAGGATCAAGGCCCAAGAAAGTTTCCTGGAGCTGCTTCTTCAAGAAGCCATAATGGAGATAATAGCCATTATCCTTGAAAATCCCAGCTACATCGACGTCCGCCATCGCGAGCCAGCCGACTGAGCGAAGCCAGACATTCGGAGAACGGCCCGTCGTTTTGTCGGCCCATTGGAGGCTCTTCGTCTCATCGTAAGCGTGATAGAAGAGATGACTGTTTGGATCGTAGTTGTAGGTTTCGACGTTTTTGAACTGTTTGACGACATCGTTCCGCATTTTTAAGGACGCGGTCCTTGTCGACTCTAAGGCATAGAAAGGTTCGCCCATATAAAGCCCATCGAGCCAAATCTGATTGGGATAGCGGCCTTTGTGCCAGAAACTGCCCGATTTGGTCCGGGGCTGATCGTGGAGTTGACTCCGCAAAAGATCAAGCGCCCTATCGAATTTGGCTTCGTGGTGAATCGAATTCACGTAGAAGAGGGTATAGCCGCTTTGGAGATCGTCGATGGAATGGTTGTTGCGGTCATAATGCTTCAAAGAACCATCGTCGAGGATGTTATGCTCGAAATAGTCCAGGCAGAAATTGAAATATTTCTTGTCGCGGGTAACCCGGTAAAGCTGATAAGCACCTTGAAGGACGACCCCGTCCTCATAGCACCATGCCTCACTCTTTTTATAATGGGCGTAATTGGCCAAGTAAGCATCGATATAGGTTTCAATGGATTGTTTTTCTTCTCCGGTTAGCATAGTAGCGTTTTTCTTGATCCTTTCTTTTTGATTCAGACGATGAATGATGATAATGGCAACGACGCAGGCAACGACACCAATCGCGATATTGCTGACGCCCATCGAGATTCCGGCGACTTTGTAACCAGCTTCTTCGCTATTGCCCAAAATCGCTTTAGCGATGAGGAAGGATGGGATGCGGAAGACAAAGACACGGGCGATATTTATCCCCATCGAAAGCCGGGTATAACCAAAGCCATAAAGAAGGCCGAGGACGGTGTCGTTGATCGCTAAGGTAATGATACCGAGTTTTTCATAGAAGAACACGCTTGAGATATGCTGGGCATAAGCCTTTTGGGCCTCGGGGTCTTCGATCGAACGGGCGAAAAACATCGTGATGGGAGTATCGAAAATCGTGATAAGAACCACGCCCACAACCGCCATCCCCAAGGCATAAACTAAGCCAATGTAGAACGTATCGATGGCCCGCTTGGTCTTTTTGGCGCCGAGGTTGGTCGAGATGATCGAGGATTCGCTATCCTGAACCGAACTTAACGGATTGGTGATGGCCCCACCCATGTTGTTGGAGACGCCCAAGGCACCCACCACGTCTTTGCCATATTGCCCGCAAAGACCATTAATGACGACTTTGCCCAAGGAAAAAATAAATTTGCCCAGGAAGATTGGGAATGAAAGCGTCGTGGTTTTGCTGAGGGTATAGAGACTGTGATCGACGTTTTTGAACGAGAAATGAAAGAGATAACTCCGCATCGAAAGCCGAATCAAGATGTAGATCATTAAGGCGGCTTCGGCGATCAAGGTGGCTAAGGAAACATACATCATGTCTTTCAGCTGAAAACCATAAAGGAAAAGGGCATTCAGGGCGACTTTGACCACCACGACCGACATATTGAGGATCGTGACGCCCACCATGCTGCCTTTGGATTTTTCAACGCCCAGGTAGACGGTATTGAACATCGTGATGGCCGTGGTCGCCACAGAGATCATGAAGTAATACTTGCCGACTTGAATTGATTCCTCGACCACGCCCATCATCCGAAGCAAGGGTTCCGAGAGAGGAATAACAATCGCGCAGGTGAGCAACGCAATCACGCTCACATAAGCGAAAACGGTAGAGGCTAATTTCTGGGCTCGTTCATAGTCCTTTTTGCCGATTTCCCGGGCGATCATGATCGAACCGCCGGAGGCTAAACCCGCGCCAAGCGCGCTGATCATATTCGTGACTTGGGCTAAAGCGCCAACCGCGTTGACCGCTTCTTTCGAGATCCCCGAGCACATGATGGTGTCGATGATCGAATAGATGTAATTGAAGATCGTATAAAGAAAAAGGGGAAACATCAAAACGAAAACCACTTTCCAGAGGTTTCCGTTCACGATGAAATCCCGCCGTTTCAGCTCTTTGGCGGATATCTCTTGAGCTGCCGCTACCGCCATAACAAATTACTCGATCGCGTTGCCGCTCGCTTTATCGAAGAAATGAAGATCCTTTTTATTCACGTAATAGGTCAAAGACGAATCGATGCTCACCGTCTTCTCGGGGGAGGCTTTGATAATCGCTTTGTCTTTGCCGTTATTGAGATAGACGTTTTGAACATCGCCCAGCATTTCATAGACTTCGACTTTGCTGGCAAAAGAAACGCAATTTTCGGTCTTGTTCTCATCCGAAAGTTCAAAGAAACAATGCTCAGGCCGATAGCCAACCACCAAAGGTTTGTGAGCAATTTTGCCCAGAAGCTTCGGATCGAGGCCCTCGAGTCCAAAGGAAACTAAGCCACCTTCGGAAACGAATTTATCATCCTCGAATTGGCCGTTAATGAAGTTCATCGGAGGATCACCGATAAAGCCAGCGACAAAGATGTTGGCAGGGTGAAAATAAAGCTCTTCGGGCGAGCCCACCTGTTTAATGACGCCGACATCCATGCAGACAATTTTATCCGCCATCGTCATGGCTTCGATCTGATCGTGGGTGACATAAATCGTCGTCGCCCCTACCGAACGGTGAATGCGGATAAGTTCCGAACGCATCGAAACCCGCTGCTTGGCATCGAGGTTCGAAAGTGGCTCATCCATCAAGAAAATTTTCGCTTTGCGAATGATGGCACGGCCCAAAGCGACCCGCTGGCGCTGACCACCGCTTAAAGCACGAGGCTTGCGGTCCAAATAATCGGTGAGTCCCAAAATCTTGGCGGTTTCATCGACCCGTTTCTTAATGACATCTTCGTCAAAACCCGCCAAATCCAAAGCAAAAGCCATATTTTCATAAACATTGAGAGTCGGATAAAGGGCATAGGACTGGAAGACCATGGCGATGCCACGGGCTTTCGGCGGCAAATTATTCACGACCTTGCCATTGATCTCAAGCGTGCCATGAGTAATATCTTCAAGACCGGCAATCATACGAAGAGTTGTGGATTTTCCACAGCCCGAGGGCCCCACCAAAACGACGAATTCTTTGTCATTGATATGCAAGTTGAAATCGGTGATAGCCTGATAGCCATTGGGATAAATCTTGTAGATGTTTTTTAAATCCAGTGCCACTTGCGAGCCTCCTCAATCGGTCTTGAATCGTCCATTAACGAACGGATATTCTTTCATTAAACCACACTAATCATACGGCTTTCTTTACCTTTTTCTTTATGCGATAGGCACAAATTAAATAAAGAGCGATTCTAGCTCAGGATCTTTCTTAAATTCGCCCCAGAGCAAACGGCAGACCATTTTCGCGCCTCTTTCGGAGAGATGGGACGCATCATTCGAGGCTTCGGGATGCGAAGGATAAGCGCCTTGGTCGAATATCATGTAATAACCAGAATTCGTATCGAAACTCGAATGAGAGAGAAAATCATAAGAAATCGCCTCTAAGTCAAAGCAAGGACGGCCTAAACGCGCCGCCACCTCTTTCATGGCTTTGGGGTATTCCCCATGGGTATGGAGGAGCACGCCTTTATCGTCATAATGAAGCCGGCTCATCGAGGTAATGAAGAACACCAAGCAACCCTTCTCTTGAAAACGGCCATTCATCAAAGCCAAGTTGGATTGATAGGCCCCATAAGGGTCGGTATAACGAGTCGGATCTTCTTTTTTCTCGTCATTATGGCCAAAGGAGAGAAAAACCACATCGCCCGGTTCCGCTCGCTTGAGCGCATCCGCAAAATGGCCTTCATCAATAAATGACTTGGTCGACCGACCGTTTAACCCCAAATCCAAAACCGAAATAAGGGGGTTTTGCAGGAAATAATGAAGTTCTTGAGGCCAGCCTTCTTGGGGGTAGGTCTCCGGCCCATTTTCTTGCATCAAGGAATCGCCTAACGTAATAATTTTCATTGCTTAACCTCCGAGTAGGCATAACGAGATAGCGGCTTCACTTCGATTTTATCGTCATTAATTCGAAGAAAGACGCTCAATGGCGAAGGATTCACGAACTCTCCATTGCGGTAATACAGCATTTCAGCCGAAGAGATGTAACGATAGAGCTCCTCGTTAGTCGCGCTCCAGATTTCTGAATGCTGAGCAATATCTCCGCAGAAGTGCTCTAAAAGGGCGAAATTGTCTTGAAGAGCAAACTCGTAAGCGTGGCCCCAAAGATAGAAGAGAGCCAATTCTTCATCGCTTTCATAAAACGCATGAAGCGTACTTTGAAGAAGTGGGTCATTATGATGGATCGTCGGAGCCCATAAGAGCCAGTTATAAGGGCGGTGAAACGCATAGGTGGACTGGGTCGTTCGAGCGTAATGGATCTTTAAATCCTTTAAGACCTGAAGCGTCGTGGCGTCATAAGTGCCATAAGGATAGGCGCTGCCGAAACAAGAGACACCAAAAATCCGTTCAAGTTTTTCTTTGTTCTTCTCGTATTCATTCAATTGAACTTCGTAGGGCAACGTTTCCAAATGGGGATGGGAATAGGTGTGATTTGCCACCTCCATCCCTTCATAAAGCGAACGTTCCTCCTCAAGCTTTAAATGAGAGCAATCGATATCGTTGCGGAACTTGGCTTCGCCGCTTTGCCCCGCGTTCAAATTGAAAGTTCCCCGAAGATGATGATCGCGAAGAATCGCAATGACTTCTCGGTCTTGCCGAACCCCATCATCATACGAAAACGTTATCGCTTTGGGTTTGAAAGAAGGGTAGAGCAAGGAAAAGAGCATGGTTGAGGAAAAACCTCCAGATTATTTGGCTGAAGCGTATTCGACAGAGGCGTAAGCTCTATTGGCGGAATCGAAGAAAGATTTGATTTCATTGAGGCCTAAGGACGTGGTCGTGCAACCGGTGATTTTAACCCAGTTGTCATCCGAGAAAACGCCATTGGCGTACTCAGGATTATAAAGGTAAGTCTTGTCCGTGGTGTCGACTTTGATGCATTTGTAGTCGTTGCCACTTTCATCGCTGGATTTATAGGAATAGTTCAACTTCCTACCTTCTAAGAAAGCAGCGAAAGAATCGGCCCCACCTGCCCAAGCGCTCTCGGCAGTGTAATCATTCCGAAGTGGTTTGCTCTCTGGGATCGTCAGTGTGTAATCGACATCATTCGTCGTCGATCCGCTCTTGTGCCCATAGGCATGGATTTCCGAGCCAACCACCGCGTTGAAATACCACTTGGCATTATCGCTTAACTTATAAACATCGGAACCCGTGATGGCCAAATAACGATAGAGATCATTCGGGGTCTGAGAGCCATCCGGAATCGAATCGATCACGTAGTCCACGTATTCGCCGCGACCCCAAAGATCGGATTCATCATCCTCGCTCCGCAAAGTGCCCGTCATGGTCAACTTGTTGGTTCCGGAGCCGATTGAAATGTATTTGGCCAGATAAATCGTTCCGGTCGTTCCGTCGAGATTCAAGGCATCATCCACTTGAAGAGTATCAATCTCCGAATCGGTTTTTTCTTGAGGATTGACACGAGCCCAAAGGCAGGCGGAATAAGTCTCTTTGACACTCGCTGAGGCGATGGAGCCGCTGACGAGATTGGTAGTCATCTGCAAAACGTAATCGCCAAAACCCTTCCCGTTCGTGAGGGCATAGCAAATACCCGTCGCTTGATGGGAGCAACCACTCAAAAGCGGAAGCGCCAAAAGGCCAAGGAGGAGGGTTTTGCAGAGATTTTGCTTTTTCATTTAGTCATTTCCCGGCTGTTTGCCAATGTAAGCTAAGATGCCGCCATCCACATAGAGGATGTGGCCATTAACGAAGTTCGAAGCATCCGAGGCTAAGAAAACGGCTGGGCCTTGAAGGTCTTCGGGTTTGCCCCAGCGACCGGCTGGAGTCTTGGCGACGATGAAAGCGTCGAAAGGATGACGCGAGCCATCCGGCTGTCTCACTCTTAAGGGCGCGGTCTGCGGGGTCTCAATATAGCCCGGCCCAATGCCATTGCATTGAATGTTCGCCGCTCCATATTCGGAGCAAATATTACGGGTCAGCATCTTCAAGCCACCTTTAGCGGCAGCATAAGCGGAAACGGTCTCGCGACCGAGCTCTGACATCATCGAGCAAATGTTGATGATCTTGCCATGTCCCTCTTTAATCATGTAAGGGATAACGGCTTTTGAAACGATGAAGGGGGCAACCAAATCGACATCGACCACAGCCCGGAAATCACTGGCGGCCATTTCGGTCATCGGAATCCGTTTAATGATGCCGGCGTTATTGACCAAAATATCAATGTGGCCATACTTTTCGACGATCTTCTCCACGAAGGCCACCACTTGTTCTTCTTTGGTGACATCGCAAACATCGCCATACGCTTCAACTCCCACGGCGGCATAAGCCTTGCGGCCCATCTCGCACTTCTCCGGATTGAGATCGTTGAAGATGATCTTTGCGCCAGCTTTCGCTAAAGCTGTCGCAATCGCAAAACCAATGCCATAGGAAGCGCCGGTAACCCAAGCGACTTTCCCATCAAGACGAAAATCAGACATTTCCATAATTTCCTAACCTTCTCGACAATATTTTATCATCTTCACTATCGGGATAAAGCCAAGGAAAGTCTATTTGTGCTTGTGATACAAAAGCGGAGTAACAATTTGCAGAAAAGGTCTTATTTGCCCTGCGGTTTTGACGGATATTCCACCGGAAGAGGAAGCCCGTATTTTTTCAAGAAAGCATCCTGTTCATCAAAATACTTCTGAAAATGCCGGAAATAGTCCTTCACGCCCCAATAGACGTGATAGTTCGGAATCGAGGCGTCAGCGAGGAGCTTAGGATAATTAAAACCCCCGACGACTTTCCAGTTATTGAGAAAGCCGAAATGAAACGCGTCAACCGGGCAATTCATCACACAGCGCATGCAAAGCGAACAATTGTTATTGATCTTAATCCGGCCTTTTTTGTTCAGGTAAATCGCTTGGTTAGGACAGTTTTTCAGGCAAAGATTGCAATGGATGCATTTCTTTTTCTTGGTGTACGTAAACCAGGAATTGACCGCCGGGGCGATCCATTCGATTCGCAAAAGCCAAGAAAGAATTTGGTGACGAAGAGGATAACGAGGCTTATCGCTCTCGCCACGGGCCAGACGAATCGCCATCGCTTTCGTCAAGGAGTCGAGATAGAGATACATCTGCTTAGCCAAGGAATCCGGATAACGGAACATAATGTTATAGGGCATGAGGAAATGTTTCTCCATCACGAAGCGGTAGCCTTTCTTTTTTAAGATGCGGTATAGCTTGTGCGAAGAGGAGTCATTGAAATGGAACGGCTCGCCCGAAACTTTAAAAAAGAAGTAGGGTTTGCAGGCCTTTTTGATATTTTTGCGGACGAACTGAATGAAGGTCAGCGGCGTATTGAAGGCGTGAATGGGATAGCCAAAGCCTAAAAGGTCATAGCCGTTAACATCGGGGATTGGTTTTAAAGGAAGGCTCATTTCATAGCAGTCGACTTGATAGCCTTCTTCGGCAAGATGCTTGGCGAAGAAAGAGGCGCACAAAGCGGTGCCACCGGTCCCGGAAAAATAAAAGAGAAGAGCCTTTTTCATAGAGAAAACCTCGTTAGTTCACTTAAAAGAATTATTCGGATAGCAGCGTTGAACCATGCTGTGAATCGACTCGGCGAGTCCGCCACGGCCAATATGAAGCTCAGTGCAAACCCGGTCGATTTCTTCTTGGGGGATCACCATGTCTTTGCTCATGATATCCGTCATGACTTTCTGAAGATTTAAACCAGCCTCTTTGCCAGCTTTTTTGTCTTTCTTGATGATAGACTTTGCCCCAAGGCCGCAAAGCCAACCCGCCGGATTGATGATCTTGCGCTTTTTGCCCATCGCGCCAATCATCATTTCATCCAGCATCCAGTTAAACGTGTGGTTCTCATCGGCCACCGGATAATAAGCGCCATCCTTGCCATACTCGAGTGCTCCGACACCAGCTTCGCCCACGTGTTCCACCGCAATCATCGAAGTCGATCCCTTCGGGAAGAAAATAATCTTTTTCTTATAAGCGAACCGGTCGAGAAATACGCCCTTCCATAGCGGAATGCGCTGGGGCATCGATCCGAAAATATAAGGGAGCTCCAAGACCACGACTTCCATGTTTTTCTTCTGCTCGTTAAGAATTTTGCCTTGAGCAACCCGGGCGGCGACATAAACGTGGTTCTCCGCCAAATGAGCCTCGGGATAAAGGGTATTGAAATAATTGAAATAGGAATTGTAGACAACGGCTTTCTTGACGCCGGCTTTTTCGGCGGCTCGGAAACATTTCGCGCAGGCGGTGACCAAGCGTTCAAAGAAGAAAGCTTTCGCTGGGGCTGGCGGCGTCACCCGATCATCGGGGCCAACGCTGTAAACCATATAGTCGTAGCCCTTCATCATTTCGGCAAGTTTGTCCTCTTCTAAAGTAAATAAATCACCGAATTGCACTTTGATTTCGCTAGGGAACCACCCTTTGAGATCGATATCGTCCACCGAAATCGAGCCAACTTCATAGCCCTTTTTGAGCGCAGCGAGTGCGGTGTAATATCCCAAAAATCCCGTCCCACCCAAAATCATGATTTTTGCCATAGGTAAAATCTTCCTTTACCGAGTATTTTAACAAAAAAGGCTTCACATTAAAGAAATTCTTTTTACAAATCAAACGATCTTCTTTTCGCGCAGGTACGATAAAGTGTCGTTAACACTTTCCTCAACGCCGCGCGGAGAATAGTCAAACGCTTTTTTCGCCGCGGAGCGGTCAAAACTGTTGGCGTGACGGATGACAGAAATCGCAAAACGAGTATAAAGAGGGCGCGTATGGGTGATTTTGGCGCTAAGGTGAATGAAAGGCAACCCCAGATAGGCTAAAAAGAACGGGAACACCGCAACATGATGGCCTTTCCCGCCATTCCACTTCTTGGCAAGAAGCAGAAAATTCTTTAATGAAATTTGGTGGCCCGAAAGAATAAAACTATCCCCTCTTCTTTCGCCCCTTGAAAGCGTTACTATCGCCGAAGCAACATCGCGAACGTCCACCACATCATAACCCGAAGGTACAACGCCAGGAATTTTTCCTAAAACATAATCGCGCAAAAGCTGAACCAAATGGTTATGCCCATCATCACCAGGCCCAATGATTCCCGCAGGATACACCACCACCGCATCCGCCCCATCCTTGATTTTGTCTTTGATGAACTGGGTGGCCATCGCTTTAGTCGAAGGGTAACCTGCCGCATGGGCATAGTCGCTCACGAGTGGCGAGGATTCGTTGACCAAAGAACGGGTTTGCAAGAAAGCGTCCACCGAAGAAACGTAGATAAAACGAGCGCCTTGTTTTTCTTCAAAGAGGGCAAAGACATTCTTCACGCCATCGACATTGACCTTCAGCATCGCCGGAGTGGGACGATTGGCTTGAATATTGATTAGGGCCGCGAGATGAATCACGCAAAAGGAATGAGGGGCAAGCCCTTCAAAAGCCTCTTTAAGGCTCTCGGGTTTTGTAACATCGCCTAAATAATAGCGGATTTGCGGAGATTCTGATTTTTCTTTGGGCAAAGCAAAATCCAAAGCTCGGACGTCATAACCCGATTGGGTTAATAAAGAAATCAAGGTACCACCCAAGTGGCCCGCTGCCCCTATAAGGATATAGGTGAAAGGTTCTTCCACGCATTCATCTTAGCATGAGTTTCCGTTTGGGAAAGAAAAGATTTCGCATTCGCATCATTTGTTTGGGACTGCCTTGAATGTTCCTATGGTTTATGCCTTAATAAGGTCATGCGAGAAATTGTGTCTCAAATCCGTACGTTGACAAAAGCAATCAACTTAGGAAGTTGCAACCTTTTGCCATGGCCTTTTCTCATCTTTTTCGTTGTTCCTTAATTCCTCCTTTTTGCCGATGCGCGTGCAAAAACAAGGAAAGGAACATGATTCATGAACTATGTCCTCTACGCCGTTTTTGAATCCGGAGCCAAATTAGATGAACTGTTCATTTCGCTTCACCAAAAGGGCTATAACGGAACTTACCTTAACGGCGCTTCGATCAATACGCTATTCAATTCGACTTTAAATGAAGACGAACCTTCGGTGCTTTCTTTACGAAACGCCATCTCTTTAAGCAAGGGGAGCAACGCAACTTTTTTCCTTGTGCTTAAAGAGGGACAATTCGACGACGTCCGTAAGATGATTGAGGATTATACCGGCAACTTCAAGAAAATTCGGGGTGGCTTATTTATGTGGCCTCTGAGTTTTTATGAAGGCTCTTTCTGAGTCCGAATGAACGCGCTGCCGTTTACGCTCATTTACGTTGCGGGTTTCCTGCTTCTCGGCCTCCTATCCTCAAGGCTGATGAAGCTTATTCACTTCCCCAACGTCACGGGCTATCTTCTCGCCGGAATCCTTTTTGGACCTTATGTTTTGGGTGCCATCGTCGAAAAATCCCTGCAAATCCCTGATTATTTAGGATTGCACGCTCTTTTTGGCTCGCCTCTTACCGGGGCGAATCCCGCCCTAGCCACTCTCGATATCAGCTGGCTCTCTTCCGTTGCCCTCTCCTTTATTGCCTTCACCATCGGCCAATCATTCGATAAGCAAGCGCTCAGGAGCACGGGGAAACGGATATTAATTACTGCCTTCACCGAAGCTCTCGGCGGATCGCTCTTCGTTTTCCTCGGGTTAATGATCGCTCATTTCATCGCCCCCGAGAGCTTTCCTTGGCCCATTATTTTGACGTTGTCCGCCATCGCCTCCGCCACCGCGCCAGCAGCGACGGTTCTCGTGATTCGCCAATTTCACGCCCATGGCAAAGTCGTCGATACGCTTTTGCCTGTCGTCGCTCTCGACGATGCCATCGCTTTAATCCTCTTCGCGATCCTCTTTTCCGTTGCCAAAGCCATTTCCGGCGGAAGCCTCGACATCTATTCCCTCTTGTTCGTGCCCCTTCTCGATATTGGCATTTCCTTAGCTCTCGGATATGGGCTGGGTTGGTTCTTAGTGGGAATGAACCATTTCTTCAAGAGCCGTAACAACCGTTTGATTTTCGTCTTGGCCGTTCTGCTAGCCATCGCGGGGATTTCTGCTCTTCACCCCTTAATCAATACCCCATTAGCCGAATTCCAAGTCTCCCCCTTATTAGCGGCGATGATGGTCGGCGCGGTGTATTGCAACGAAGAAAAGCAAGCCGCCGCGGTCATCGAACGAATAGACTATTTCACGCCACCGCTGTTTATGATGTTCTTCATCATTTCCGGAGCGCAACTCGACGTCTCGATTTATTACAAGGATCTCACGCTATTGATGATGTTTTTGCCTTTGGCCATCATTTATTTCTTCATGCGGTCCATCGGAAAATGGACCGGCGCTTATGTCGGATCTTTCAGTGAAAAAGACTGCGACCCCCGCATCCGAAAATATCTGGGGTTTATGCTTTTGCCTCAAGCGGGTGTCGCCATCGGTTTAGCCACCACAAGCGGGGAACAACTTACCGGCGTTTTCGCTGGCGGTTATAGCTATGGGGCCATCATCGTCTGCGCGATTCTTTCTACAACGATTCTCTACAACATCATCGGGGCTTTCTTAACCAAAGAAGCTCTCATCCGAGCGGGCCAAGTCGATGGGATGGGCCCTTTCGCCAAGGAGGCCAGTCATGCGGATTAAAGAATCCTCATTTTATCAGCGGAGTCGCCGAGTCTTTGAGAGCTTCTTGAGCATCTTGCCCATTCTCGCCGTGACCAGCGTGATTTATTTCACCCACCTCCTCTCCGATTTTACGATCCAAGACTATGTGGGCTTTCTCATTTGTTCTCTTCTCATTGGCCTGGGGCTTTGGCTTTTCTCCTTAGGCGTTGATAATTCGATTTCCCGAATGGGGTCTTTGTTAGGGACTTCTTTATTTCGTTACCGAAATCTCTTCTTCATTTCGACGATGACCCTCCTCATGGGAATCATCATCACCGTCGCAGAACCCGATTTACGGATCATGGCCGCCCAAACGGGATGGAATGAGACACTTCTCATCGCCATCGTTTCTTTAGGCGTGGGAATTTTCTTTCTCGTCGGAGTTTTGCGTATTATCTTCAAGAAAAACCTTCAAGTGATGTTCTTAGCCTTCTATGGTTTAATCTTCGCCTTGACGGGTCTTATCAACCCCAAGTTTTTACCGCTTTCATTCGATAGCGGCGCCGTGGTCACGGGGCCTTTGACCATTCCTTTCATTCTGTCTTTCGGCGCTGGAATCGCGTTATCCCGCAATAGTGCAAGCGGCGAAGACGCCTTTGGTTTAACGGCTCTGGCCACGGCCGGACCGATTGTTTCTGTAATGATCTTTTCGATTTTCCAAGACCCTAACGATTTAGTCTATGTTTATACGCCTTCAGCTCTCTCGCAAGTCACCAGTTGGACGGACTTCTGGCCCACATTCTTTCAAAGTATGGGAGCCAACCTTTTAAGCCATGGCAAGGGGATTTTGCTGGCGATATTTCCGATTGCCCTCTTCTTTTTCCTCTACGATTTGCTCTTTCTTAAGCAAAATGCGAAAGCCCGAATCAAAATAGCGATCGGCCTTCTCTATAGTGTGTTTGGTTTATGGTTCTTCTTAAGCGCGGTCTCAACCGGATTCTTGCCCGTCGCCCAGAAATTGGGCTATGGTCTAGGGCAAAATTCTTCGCTCTTCCCCTGGGCGGTAGCCTTAGGTGGACTCTTTGGACTATTCGGCGTTTATGCCGAACCGGCCGTCCATGTTTTGGTCAAGCAAATCGAAGCGGTCAGCGAAGGCACAATCAAGGCTAACAAAATTCTCTTTGTCATGGCGATCTCGGTTGGAGCTGGCATGGCGATGCAGGTGCTCCGAGCCCATTACGGTTTCAATCTTCTCTATTATTTCATTCCGCTTTACGCCACCGCCCTCGCTCTATCTTTCGTGGTGCCGAAAATCTACGCCAACATTGCTTTCGATTCCGGCAGCATCGCCTCTGGGCCGATGGCCGCTTCGTTTGTAATGCCTTTTGTCGTGGGTTTCACTTTGGCCGATCGCGGAGCCGATGCGATTTATGAAAGTGCCTTTGGCACCATCGCGATGGTTTCCGCAATGCCCCTTGTCGTTATTCAGCTTTTAGGCCTTTATGCCGAAATCAAACGGGCGATAATCATGAAGAAAGTCCAGAAACAATTCAAAGAGGCGGACGACGTCCAAGTCATCCATTTTGCCCCACGCTAATTCTCCGGATCGAATTCCCAAGTATCGATATCGTCAAAATGGCGGTTTAGGCACCAGTAAACTTTATTGGCTTGCGAATCATAGACAACGCTGACATCGGTCATGGCGCCACCGCTTTCTTGAGCCGTGGCCTTTAATAGGGCGAACATATCGGGAACGTCGAAGTCTTCTTTGGCGTCTTTAAGGAGGGCGTTGGCTTTCTCGTAGCGGTCAACCCCCGCCCAAGGATGATGAACGGATTCTTCTTGCATGAGTTGGAAGTTCGTCAGGACGGAATAAGCGGGTTTTGCAAGGATTTTATACCCTAAACCTGGGAATATTTGCAAGACATTGCCATTTTTATCGCTGTCTTGGGCTTGGAGCGAATTATCCTTTTCGTTAAAGATCGGATTCGTTTTTACTAGCAACTCGAGTTCTTCGAACGTGATTTGTTTCAATAAAAGACGGAGATTCTCCCGGTCGATAAAGTGATGCTCCTGGCCTTCACCCGGATAAACGCTTTCTTTCACGCCGGGGTTCATCGCTGGAACGGTGACGAAATCTCCGCGGGCATTGCAGCCAAAGCATGGCTGCCAAAGATGGTTATTGACGAACAAGGAAATATAGAAAGCTTTATTCTTTGTCACGATGTGGTATTTCCAACCCGGGTTATCGAAATTAAAACCGACGATCGTCTTTTTCTTATTTACAACAATACTGGTGCACATAGCATCATCATACGCTAGTTGAGCATCTCTCTTTTGTTTTTTCTTAGTTTCGTCTATGGTTAGTTCGGAGGTAAAAATCCATGTCAATCTATGATTATCACGTCGTCACAAACGAAGGCAAAGATATCGTCTTAAATAACTATCAGGGCAAAACCCTCTTAATCGTCAACACCGCCACCAAGTGCGGCTTCACTCCGCAATACAAAGCGCTCGAAGCCCTCTATGAGAAATACCAAAGCAAAGGTTTCATCATCCTCGATTTCCCCTGCAACCAATTCTTTCATCAAGCCCCAGGAAGCGATGAAGAAATCAACCGTTTCGCCACGATCGAATACGGCACCACATTCCCCCGGTTTCAGAAAATCGAAGTGAACGGCAAAAATGAGCACCCGCTCTACACCTTTCTTAAGAGCGTCAAGCCTGGCCGCATCGCTTGGAATTTCACCAAGTTCCTTGTCGACAGCCAAGGCAACGTCGTCAACCGTTATGGCCCCTCGACCAAACCAGAAGATTTCGAAAAAGATATTGTGGCGTTATTAGGCGAAGCCGATGCGACGCCCAATAAAGAAATCAAGCCTATCACCGCCTTAACCTTAGCGATGCTCGATGGATGCCCGCACTGCAAAACCGCCGAGATTTTTCTCAAAAAATACAACGTCCACTATGACGAACTCAACTGGAGCCATTCCGAAAATGACGCCACCTTCGATGCCTTAGGCATCAAGGCGGTCCCGGTTCTTCTCATCCCGGAAAACGGCAGCTTAAAGAAGATCGAAGGCGAACAAGCGATTGGCGCTTGGGCCAAAGAACAAACCCACTAAAATCGCCTGCTTCCTTGAAGAAGGTCCATGTCCCTATAATAGAGGCATGGATTTTTCTTTTTTATTAGAGCACCACAAACCCAACCCTGAGGCTCTTCTTCACGATGGCTTTAGTTTTGAAAACGGGTTTTTTCAAAAACGACAGGTTTTCACCGATCCGAATTTCTATGGCATTATCCGCATCGGTGAGACTCTTTTCGACATCAAAGTCTACGAGACCTCGTTTGACGAAGAATATATTCCGTTCACCTTAAAAACCATTCAAAGCCCTCTGGTAGCTGGGCTAAAAGAACAAGTGAACGCTTGGGTAAACGACCTTCTTAAAAAGGATTTTGATCAGAACGATATCCGAAACAAACTCATTCATTATTGCGAGGAGAAATACCATTCACCCGAGGAACACCCCTTCGATGAAAATCCTTATGCCGCCTCCAGCGTTCTCCGGACCGAGCCCAAGGGCAAATGGTATGCCCTTTTCTTAACGGTCCCCGCTAAGGTAATGGGTTTCCCTGGCGAGGAACAAATCCAAATCCTTAATCTCAAAGAGAAACCCGAAGAGATGGGCGAGATCATCGATAACGTCCACGTTTTCCATGCCTATCATATGAACAAGAAGTATTGGGTTACCGTCGTTTTAGATAATACGATTCCTTTCGAACGGGTTTGTGATCTGATCGAGCGAAGTTACCAGCTGGTTAAAGGGCCTGAGAAAGCTAAAAATCCCTGCAAAAAGCCCTCCAAATAAGAAAAAGGAGGCTCCTTTTAGGGAAAGGAGTCTCCAGGATCAACTCGATCTTATAACGTATCGGCAGTCACGTGGTTCAGCTCTTTATTCGAGAGCTTCGCGTAGGCTTTGACCTTGGCGAAATCAAGACCTAAGGCCTTGCTGATTCTTTCGCCATAGTCCGGGTCGGCTAAGAAACAATGAGTCGCATGACGGTATTTGATGTTCTCGCGAACGCCCGTCATCGCTCTCGCCGTATTGCCAATCAAAAGCTCCTTATGGGCTTCATCCATCAAGCGATAAAGCTTGCCGCCTTGCTCAAACGGATGATCGGTCGGATCTTCACGTGGGTCGTAGCGCCACGCCGCGCCATTTAAAGGAAGCGGCGGTTCAGCGACTTCGGGCGAAGAATACCATTGGTCGGCACTGTTCGGCGTGTAGCCGCGGTCGCCACCATAGTTGCCATCCGTGCGCATGTAGCCATCACGGCTATTGTCGTTCACCATGCAATGCGGACGGTTGACCGGAATCTGGTTGTAGTTGACGCCAAGCCGATAACGCTGCGCATCGCCATAAGCGAAGAGGCGACCTTGTAAGAACTTATCGGGCGAGAAACCGATGCCCGGCACGACGTGGGCAGGAGTAAAGCCGGATTGTTCGACTTCGGCAAAGTAGTTCTCCGGATTGCGGTTCAACACGAGCTCGCCCACTTCGATGAGCGGGAAGTCTTTATGGTACCAAACCTTGGTAATATCGAAGGGGTTATACGGAAGCTTCTCGGCTTGCTCTTCGCTCATGACCTGAATGTAGAACTTCCATTTCGGGAAATCCCCACGAGCAATCGCATCATGAAGGTCGCGGCCATGATAGTCGCGGTCCATTCCAGCAATCTTGCCCGCTTCTTCATCGCTGAGGCATTTGATGCCTTGCTCAGTCTTGAAGTGGAACTTGACCCAAACCCGTTTGCCCTTCTTATTGATTAACGAGAAGGTGTGCTCGCCAAACATATCCATGTTGCGGAGGGTGGCAGGAATGCCCCGATCCGACATCGTGATGGTGATTTGATGGAACGCTTCGGGCAACATCGTCCAGAAATCCCACGTGTTATTAGCGTCGTGGAGTCCTGTCGCGGGATCGCGCTTAACGGCCCGGTTCAAACCGACGAAATTATGAACATCTCTTAAGAAGAAGACCGGCGTATTATTGCCGACGATGTCCCAGTTGCCTTCTTTCGTGTAAAGCTTAATCGCGCAGCCGCGGATGTCGCGTTCCGTATCGGCGGCGCCACGTTCACCAGCGACGGTCGATAAGCGAACAAAACATTCTGTCTTCTCGCCTTTCTGCAAAACCGAGGCATAAGTGTATTGGCTGATATCTTTGGTGATTTGAAGATAACCATAAGCCCCCCAGCCTTTGGCGTGCATTCTCCGCTCCGGGATGACTTCGCGGTTAAAGTGAGCCATCTTCTCTAAGAGCCAGACATCGCTCATCAAAACTGGGCCACGTGGGCCAGCCGTGATGGCGTTTTCATTGTCGGGGATCGGCGCACCGGCTTCATTGGTCAGTCGATGTTTTACTTCTTTTGCCATTGTGTTTTCCTCCTTTGGCAATAACATCCAAATGTCGTTTCTTCGCACACTCTTCGCAGAGCCCATGGACCACCACGCCTTGCAAACTGATCAGCACGAAGTCGTGCCGCTTGGCCAATTTGTTCAGCAAATCCTGATCCCCACGGAGGTCAATGATTTCGCCGCAGTCATCGCAAACGAAATGGTAATGATCATCGCGTACAAGGTCATAATGCACGACCCCACCCGCTTTAATGACCACCACTCGTCCTTCCGAGATCAGCCCTTCGATAACCCGATAAACCGTCGTAAGACCAAGATGGAGGCCTTCCTTTTTGGCTTCCTTGTAGATCTCCTCGGATGTCGGGTGATCAAAGTGCTCGGCGAGATAGCGCTCGACGAAACACTTTTGTAAGGTTTGTCGTTTCTGCTTATTGGAAATCATTTTCAATAACATTATAGGGGACAAGGAAATTTAAACAAGGATAACGCCCGAAAAATGATTTTCATTCGTTCAGGCAATACGAGTTCCCGTAGTGAAACCTGGAACTCCAAAATCACTCCCCTATATTTCATGAAGCAAAAGCTCTATCCTTAAAAAAGAAGGAACAAATAACCATGAGAATCGGAATGATTGGTGCCGGAGGCATCGCCGCAAAACTCGCTTTGACCATCGCCCAGATGGAAGGCGTCACAAACTACGCAATCGCTTCCCGAGATTTGAACCGGGCCGAGGCCTTCAAACAGCAATACCATTTTGAAAAAGCTTACGGCTCTTACGAAAGCCTTATGCAAGACCCGGAAGTGGATTTGGTCTACATCGCCACCCCTCATAGCGAGCATTATCGCCAAATGGCTTTGGCCTTGGCCTATCACAAGCCCGTTCTTTGCGAAAAAGCCTTCACCGCCAACGCCAAAGAAGCCCAAGACATCATTAAAAAATTCGAAGCAAAAGGCGTCTTTCTCACCGAAGCGATTTGGACCCGTTATCTTCCTTCAAGGGCGCTGATCAATGACCTTTTGAAGAGCGATATCATCGGCAAACCCTACCTGGTTTCAGCCAATCTCTGCTATCCAAATAAATCCCACGCTCGGCTCAACGATCCTCATCTCGCAGGCGGAGCGCTTCTCGATATGGGGATTTATCCGTTAACGTTCGCTCTCATGATTTATCAAGAAAACCCCGTGGCGATTACCGCCGAATGCCACAAGAGCGAAACCGGCGTGGACGAAGCCACCACGATGATTCTTCATTTTAAAGAAGGGCAACAAGCCATTCTTTTCACTTCGATGTTGGGCCCTAGCGATCGTAATGGCTACGTTTATGGCTCGAAGGGCTATCTCGAAATCATCAATTGCAATAACCCGGAACGCCTCAACGTGTATGATGCTTCGCATACCTTGCTCAAGAGCGTTCCAATCGTTGAGGAAATCAATGGCTACGAATATGAAATCAAAGAATGCGCGCGTTGTTTAAAAGAGCATGTAATCGAATCGCCGTTCATCCCCCACGAGACGACGATCAAAGTGATGGCCATCATGGATAAAATGCGCAGACAAATGGGGATAGTCTATCCCTTCGAATTGGACGAGAAACTGAATTAGCGCACTTCTTCGTCGAGGAAATAGCACCGGTTTTGGCCGTTATTTTTGGCGAGATAAAGTTCTTTATCGGCTTCAGCGAGATAATCGTCGAGGTTTTTGCTTTCTTCCATCACGCCTAAGTAGGCACCGGCGCTGATGGAAAGGTAGGGAAACGGGGCATCGGGGGCTGAAGGAATTCTCGAGGCGTAGACCGCCCGGACAAGTTCACGGCCAATCAGACGGACTTTATCGAGATCCGCATCGGGAAGAACAATCAAGAATTCGTCCCCGCCGAAGCGAAAGAAATCCTCTTCAGGGAAAAGGTTCGCTGTTTTAATGGCGTTGACGATACGCTTGAGCGCCTCATCGCCTTCCATATGAGAAAGGTTGTCGTTATAGCTCTTAAAGGAATCGACATCGAACATAATAAAAGCAACCGGACTCTTTTTTGCAATGAGATCAGGCGAAGCTTGAGCCAAGTAGGTATGGAGAGAATGGCGGTTATTAGCGCAGGTCAATTGATCGTGGGTCGATAAGAAACTAAGTTCATCGTTGGCTTCATTTAAACGAAGAGACCTCACTTCGGAAACATAGTTCCAACTGGCTAGATAGATCATGCCCGCCAAAAGAATAAAGCCAATAAGGGCATATTGAAGAACCAAGACGGTTTGATCTTGGCCCACAAGAGAAATCGTCAAAATCATTGTTAAACCGCCACCCAAAAAGAAAAGACCATCCAAAAGGAAAGGCGAAGAAACCAAGGTGAAAATAAGCAAATAAAGAAAACTTGGGCAGAAGCTGCCTCGATTGTTAGGGTTCGTGGCAGAGGCCCAAAAATACAGGCCCATCACCGTCAAAAGACAAGCATAATAGAAATCCAAAACGAAGCGGGCGATCCGAGGAGAAAGAATCTTTTTAAAATGGGTAATTCCTTTCATGAGGATCGCCATGAGAGAGGAACCAAAAAGCAAAAACATGGCAATCTTACTGTAAAACTCATCATCGGGATGCATGTGAAGGGCGTAATACATGATCATATAGGCAATGCTGAGCGGCAAAAGGAAGCAGGCGACGAAGACCGCGTGGTCGCTTTCTTTCGTAGCTAAAACGTCCATGACCTCTTTATTTTCTTCTGGCGTCACGTGATAACGCGAGGAAATCCAACGATAAAAGAAAGGCCGCTCATGGACCTGGCTCCAAAATCCCTGATGTTCAGTTTCAGGCGACTCTTTCATTGCGACTTCATTTTATCTTTGTCCAAAGAAAAAGAAAAGAAAGGGCAAAAACAGAAGAAGTCTTTTCCCCTGTTTTAGGTTCGATTCGGAATCAAAAATCTATGCAAAACCCAATTATCTTTCGCAAAGGGCCGCTAAAATAACTTATTGACGATGGGCCTTCTTCCACTCTTTGATTTGGGCCAAACGCGCCTTAAATTTTGTTTCGACCCCTTGATCGGTTGGAACGTAATATTCCCGGTCTTTCAAATTTTCAGGCAAGCAAACCATGTTGGTTAATTTATCCGGATTGTCATGAGCATATTGATAGCCCTTGCCATAATTGAGATCTTCCATGAGTTTCGTCGGAGCATTGCGAATCACAAGAGGGACGGGTTCATCCAGTTGCTCGATCGCATCTTTTTTCGCGGCATCATAGGCCACCTCACAAGCGTTGGACTTCGGCGCCATCGAAAGATAAATGACCGCTTCGGTCAAATGAACGTTGCATTCCGGCATGCCGATATATTGGCAAGCCTGGAAAGCGGCCACCGCAATCTCGAGGGCATGGGGATCAGCCAAGCCAACATCTTCCGCGGCAAAACGAGTCACACGGCGAGCGATATAAATAGGGTCTTCGCCGGCTTCGAGCATCCGAGCGAGCCAGTAGACAGCGGCGTCGGGATCGGAATTTCGCATTGATTTGTGGAGGGCAGAAATTAAGTTGTAATGTTCTTCGCCTTTCTTGTCATAGAGTAAAGATTTATGCGAAGTGCACTGTTCGAGACTTTCTTTGGTGATTGTGACCTCTTTGCCTTTTCTTTCGCCATTGAGGACCAACATTTCCAAAGTCGAAAGGGCATTGCGGGCATCGCCATTGGCGAAATTCGCCACCGCTTCAAGCATCTCGGGCTTGATTTTGACATGCAAATCACCAAAGCCCCGCGGATCTTTGAGTGCTCGCTTCAACAAGATAACCAAATCATCGGCGCTTAAAGACTGAAGCACGAATACTTTGCAGCGGGACAAAAGCGCGCCATTGACCTCAAAAGATGGGTTTTCGGTGGTCGCACCAATTAAGACGATGCTGCCCATTTCGACATAAGGCAAAAAGGCATCCTGTTGGGCTTTATTAAAGCGATGGATTTCATCGACAAACAAAATAGTCCGACCGCCCAATTTACGGGCTTCTTCGGCTTGGGCCATCACGGTTTTAATTTCGTTGATTCCGCTCGTGACAGCAGAGAAATGAATGAAATTCGCTTGGGTTTTTCGGGCGATAATCTCCGCTAAAGTGGTTTTGCCAACGCCAGGCGGGCCCCAAAAAATCATCGAGGAAATGATGTCATTCTCAATCAAATGGCGAAGCACTTTCCCCTCACCTAAAAGTTGCTGTTGGCCCACAAACTCATCAAGGGTTTGCGGACGCAGTCTTTCCGCTAAAGGCTTTGAGGTTTCTTTTTCTAAAAGAGAGGACTGTTCCATAAAGTGTTTTTATTATACGCTAGATCGACCGACGATTCCGTAAGGAGGATCAAAGAATATCGTTTTTCTGATGCCACATCTTTTTCTGTCTATAAAGGCCCTCATCCGCTCGGGCAAAAGCGGCATCCGGGGAGAGGGAATCGTCGGTGCAAGTATAATAGCCAATGCTCAAGCTCATGACATATTGATGGCATAAAGTCGATGCGGTTTTCTGTTTCTCGGCTACTTCGGCCACTAAGAAGTTTTCCACGTCTTCGGGTTTCACTGACGCGCTGTCAAGCACCATGCTGAATTCATCGCCGCCATAACGGGCGATGAAGGCGTCATATTTCCCCGCCACTTCTCGCATGATGTCTGCAAAGAAGCGCAAAGCGTTATCACCTTCGACGTGGCCAAAACGATCGTTGATCGATTTGAAACCATTGATGTCGATCATAAAGACCGTCACCGGCCGCTCTGGCGACGCTTTTGAAAGATGTTCTTCGAGGAACTGGTTCAAGTGGCGCCGGTTATTGAGGTTCGTTAAAGCGTCGTTATAAATCTGCTTGTCTTGAATCATCAAAAAGAGAATGTGGATCACCAAGAAAATATTGAGCGTCAAAATCGGGGTGGTCGGAAAAACATCTTCCAAAAGACCAGCGGTTAAAGGCGCGACCATGTAAAGGGCATAAACCAAATATTCTTTCCGTTCCGAAGCAGAGCGATCTTTGAAATAACGATAGAAAGAAATGACGGTCGGGACCAAAAGATAAGAATAGTTCACCGCCGCTTGGAACCAAAAGAAATCGGTCACCGCATACTCCCCGGCGTCGGTGATGAAGAAAAGCCAGCCGGTTCCCATCGAAATAAAATCCCCGAGGACCATCAAAAACATCGGGATAGAAATAAGGATTCGCCACTTCCAGGAAAAATTCCGGTTCGGATAGAAACGGGCCGCGATGAAACGGAACCAGAAATAGCAGCCTAACGTGACGAAGATAACGGCGAAGCCATTAAATATGGCCAAAATCCAACGAGGGACGCCCGGAGCAAACTGTTCTAAACAAATGGCAACGATGTCGAAAATAATCATCCCAAAATAAGCAAGAAGGACATTGCGTAGTTCCCGGATTTGGTGTTGCGAAGCGATGTTGCTGTTAAGACGGAACAAAACCGCTGCTCCATAGATAAAGCAATAGGCTTCGACGATCAGATAGGGAATATAGATGTTATTCATGCGCGTTTGTCCTTTATTAGGACAACTCATCATACTCATTGCCCGAAGAGAAAGCCATTTTTTACCAGTATAATCGTCAGAAAACATCACGATGCTTTTCGGGATTGCCCGAAGAGCATTATAATAATCGCGATGTTAAAACGATTGACGATTACAAACTTAGCAATCATCGAAAATATTGATGTCAGTTTCCGAGAGGGTTTTACCGTGTTAACGGGCGAAACAGGGGCCGGTAAAAGCCTTGTTATCGATTCCTTATCTCTTCTTTTGGGGGCCCGCGCTTCGAGCGAACTCATCCGTTCGGGTGAAGACTCCGCCACAATCCGGGGCGTCTTCGAACTCCGCAATCCCCAACTTGATGCGATTTTGAATCAGCTTTCTATCAGCGATCCCGATAATGTCATCACCATTGAGCGAAGCATCGGCAAAAACAAGTCTTCAATTAAGGTCAACGGGATTGCGATATCCCTTGCAGATCTCAATCGGATTGCCAAATACCTGGCTGATATCCACAACCAATTCGACTTCGAGAAAATTCTTAATCCGGAAAACTATCTGGAAATCATTGATGGCTTTTCCTACGAGCTAACCGCAACCTATAAAAAGGACTATGGCGATTTGTTGAGCCTCTACAAAAGCAAAAAGGCCGAATATACTGCCTTGCTTGAGAAAAAACAAAAATTAGACGAAAGCCGAGACTTCTACGAATACCAATATAAAGAGCTCAAGGCCGCAGATTTAAAACCTGGCGAAGAAGAACAAATCGCTTCGGAGATTTCTTTGCTCCACAACTACGACAAAATTTACTCGCTCTCCCAAGAAGCCAATGCGATTCTCCACGATGATTTTCTCGACAAACTTTATGAACTCAATGAACTTTTGGCCAAACTTTCGACCTATCAAAAGCAATATCAAGAAGTCCATGACAAGCTCGATGACCGTTATTACGAACTAAAAGATACTTTCACCGATCTCAAGAAACAGCTCGAGGATATTGATTATGACCCGAGCCATTTGAACGATCTCGAACAGCGAGATGCCGATCTCTCCGCTTTGAAACGCAAATACAAAAAGAGCATCGAGGAGTTAATCGCTTATCGGGACGAACTGGAATCCACCATTGGGGAACATTCTGACTTTGAAGGAACAATCGCCGAGAAAAAGAGCGAAATGGACACCGCTTTCAAGACTTGCTACCAAAAAGGAAGCGAACTCACCGTTTTGCGACAAAAGATCGCAAAATCCATCGAAAAAGAGCTCGAGAGCAACATGAAGGACCTTTTGTTGAAGGCTCGATTCCAGGTCTCTTTCTTACCCCATGATCCCAATGAAGGCGACGGAGTCTTAAAAGAGAACGGTCTCGATGAGGTCGATTTCCTGATCGAAACCAACGTCGGCGAAGGCTTGCGGAGTTTATCGAAAGTCATTTCTGGCGGCGAAGCTTCTCGGATCATGCTGGCCTTTAAGTCCGTCTTTATTAAAGCCGATAAAATTTCGACGGTCATCTTTGATGAAATCGACACCGGCATCAGCGGCGAAACCGCCCAAGCGGTGGCTCGCAAGATTCACGAGATCTCTTTATCGAGCCAAGTCATCGCCATTACCCACATGCCTCAGGTGGCTTCCCTCTCCGACCACCACATCCTGATTTCCAAAGAGGTCAAAGGCAATCGGACCTACGCCCATATGAAAGAGCTGAGCCTCGAAGAAAAGATCCGCCAGGTCGCTTATCTGATCTCGGGCGGTAACGTCACCGAAAAACAACTCGACTACGCCAAGGAAATGGTTCTAAGCAAGCGGAACTGATCCTACAAAATCCCTTGCAAAAAAGGCTTTCTTTTTGTAGAAAGCCTTTCTTTTTGACTTCACCAAATCACGACTCGTTTGGCAGGGTCAAGGTACATCTGATCGCCTTTTTTCACGCCGAAGGTCGTATAGAATTCCGCAAAGTTACGCGGCTGCATATTCGCCCGTAACGGAGCTGGTGAGTGAACATCGACGGAGAGAAGAAGCTGCTGGTACTGTTCCCGGGCTTTTTGGCACCAGATCCGACCCCAATTCAAGAAGTAATCTTGATAGTTGGCGTTTTCGCCCATGCCTTTCATGATCTCGAGGGTCACGGCCATACCGCCATTATCGGCGACGTTCTCGCTGACGACTAAGGTTCCATTAACCTTGCCTCCAGCAAAAGGAATGCCATCGAATTCCTTGATCATGGCTTTGGTCAGTTCGTGGAACTTCTTAAAATCTTCTTTCGTCCACCAGTTGGCTAAGTTGCCGGTCTCATCACATTGGGCCCCGTTGTTATCGAAAGCGTGTGAGATTTCGTGGCCAATGACCGCCCCGATACCGCCAAGATTGGCAGAACGTGATTGCTTTAAGGCGTAGAACGGCGCTTGGAGAATCGCCGCCGGGAAAGTGATATCGTTCGACGTCGGATTGTAGCAGGCATTCACCATGTGTCCGGGCATCAACCATTCGCCCCGATCCACTTGCTGATCAAGACGGGCCCAACGGAATAAACGATTTTCTTCATCTAAAGTACTGACCGCATCATAGAAAGAAGCGTCCGAGGCAAAGTGAAGGGTATCATAGAGTTCGCCCACTTTATCCGGATATCCCATCTTAATGACGATCTTATCAAGTTTGAGAATGGCCTTTTTCCGAGTCGGTGCCGAAAGGAACTTGTTTTTCGCCATCCGTTTCTTGTAGGTTTCGATAATCTCTTTGACCATCGCCACCACATCTTTTTTCGCTTCTTCGCCAAAGTAGGTTTGCCCATAATAGAGGCCCAAAGGCTCATCGAAATAATCGCTGGCGGTCCGGTAGGCTTGCTTTTCAATGCTTGCTTCTTCAGGAAGGCCAATGAGAGTCCGGCGATAGGTTCCGCCCAACTGACGGAGCGTTTCCGAAAGATAAGGCGTCGCGTTGATAAGGACATTGAGATAAGCCCAATGACGGTAAAGCGGGAAGTTCTTTTCGTTGAAGAGGGTAGCGAATCCTTTTAAGAAACGCGGATCATAGACAATAACTTTCGCGGGGGTTTTGCCAAAGATTTTCAGAACAAGAGCCTTGAAATCAAGAGGCAAGAAGGCCTTGCTAACGAAGGCGAAAGAGCGAGGATTATAGTTCGCAATATAATCCGCCCATTCGACTCGGCTCTTGACCAAAGTCGAAATAAGGCGATCGAAGGCCAAGGTATCTTTTAAAGTGGCTTCCTGTTCTTCTTTACTCAAGGGAGTTAAGGCTAATAGAGCCTGAGCCATTTGCGAATAGACCTGTAAAAGCGCTGCTCCTTGTTGATTGCCTTCTTGATAATAAGGCGTGTCCGGCAAGATGAGGTTCGGTCCGAAAACCAAGAGCGAGTGGTGCGAAGTGTCTTTCATATCGACGTCAACGCCAAAGTGGAACGGTAACGGGAAACCCTTTTGCGCTAATTCGGGCAAGCGAGAATTGAAAGCGGCGAGATCCTTGAGAGCTAAAATGGCCTCTAATCGGGGCAACACTGGCTTAATGCCATCCGCATTCCGTCGGGAAAGATCGAGGGCTTTCTGATAAAGCAAAACCGCCGAAGAAAGATAAGCATTAGGCGTTACCTTGCTTCCGTTCGCCATGGCTTTGAAGTCCTCCATCAAAGTCTTTTCGACTCCGACATCAAGATCAGCAAAACCGCCGGTAGTTGGCCGATCGGAAGGGATCACCGCGCTTTTGAGCCAAGCCCCATTAACATACTGGAAAAGATCGTCTTGAACTCGAACTTGCTTTTCTTCGTCCATAAAAATTCCTCGTTTTTTAAAGTATAAAACCTAATGGAGAAACCTCAAATCTTTTTAAAGAATCGCAATCAAGCGGTCCACCGCTTCAGAAGAAGTTGCCCACGAGGTGCAAAGTCGAATCACGGTATGATTCTCGTCTTTCTTTTCCCAAACATCGAACCAAACTTGCTGGGCCAGTTGAGCCATCGCCTTATTTTCCAAAACGATGAAAGTCTGATTGGTCGGTGAATCAATCGCAAATTGGTAACCCTTGGTTTTGAGCGCTTGACGTAAGCGGTTCGCAGCCACGATAGCAGGCTTGCCAATCTCCAAATAAAGATCATCGCTAAAGAGCGTGTCGAACTGCACCCCAAGCAAGCGGCCTTTTGCCATTAAGGCACCTTGGCGTTTGATCGTTGTAAAGAAATGCTTTGGGGCGCCTTTCGGGAAGACCACGGCTTCGCCGCAAAGGAGTCCGTCTTTCGTCCCCCCAAAGTAAAAAACCTCGCAAATCTTGGCTAAATCGGCTAGGGAGAGATCATTTTCGGGAGTCACGAGGGCGTAGCCTAAGCGGGCTCCATCGACAAACAAAGGCAAGTGATAGGCGAGGCAGACTTCGTGGAGTGATGTTAACTCCTTTTTCGAATAAAGGGTGCCGTATTCCGTGGATTGTGAGACATAGACTAAACCAGGCTGAACCATATGCTCATAACTTGAGCCATGATAAAAATCTTCTAAGTAATTCCGGAGGTCTTCGGCCACGAGTTTTCCGTTTTTGGCTGGAATCGTCAAGACCTTATGGCCCGTCGCCTCGATGGCCCCGGCTTCATGAACGGCGATATGGCCACTATCGCAGGCGATTGCGCCTTCGTAGTTTGCCAATAAGCCCGCAATAACCACTTGATTTGCTTGAGTGCCGCCCGTCAGAAAAAACACATCAGATGAAGGAGCGTGACAAGCCACTTTGATTTTTTCTTTGGCCGATAAAGTATACTTGTCGCTTCCGTAACCAGGAAGTTCCTCGAGATTAGTTTCGATTAGGCGTTGAAGAATCTTCGGATGGCAGCCTTCAGAATAGTCGTTGCAAAATGCGAGCATAAACCTTTTCTCCTCAATAGAGAAAGTATATCGCAATCCGGTTTCGGTACGATAAAAACACCTCATCTCCAGAACAAATATTCCGTTACTTTTCTCGATATTTCTTCCAAGGGAAAAACTTGGAAACCGTTTTCTTATAGTGGGCGTATTCCGGATATTTCGCCGATGAGATTTCTTCGGCAAAGGCCGAGGAGCCAAGGAAGAGAACGACGAGAAGAAGCGCACCGACGATGCTCCAGTTGAAGATGTAACGAAGACCAGTTGCGACTAAGGCGCCGATGCTGAACACGTAGAAAGAAAGCCAAATCCCCTGCTCCCCGAAATAGTTCGGATGACGGGAATGGCCCCAAAGACCGACGGTGTTGAAACCTTTGTTATAAGGCGCAGGCAATTCGTCTAATTTCTTGCCGCCTCGAATCAGCGCCCATTTCTGGCTTTGGAAGGACCACTGCTGCTCATCGGCAATCGTCTCGTAAACCAAGAAGAATGTCATCAAGCCGCCGGCAAGATAATCAATCCAGCCAAACGCCGCCGCCGAATTCATGGCGGCCAAAGCGGGGAAGGTAATCATCAAAACCAAAGCGTTTTGATAAACCGAAATAAAAAGCAAATTGAAGATCAGCCATTTCCAATGCGGCTGAAACTCTTTCTTTTCGCGCAAGACTTGCCAACGATAATCCTCTTTGCCTTCCCAAAACTTTAAGTGGTAGGCGCCTTTGCGGGCGAAGTTAAACGTCAAACGGATTCCCCAAAGCGTAGCAAGACAAGCCATCACCACTAGGCGAGGCGTCATGCCCCCTTGAATGGCAATAATCCAAACATAGATCGGCGGGAGTAAACTCCAAAGTTTATCCATCTGCGAGTTATTGTGGGTAATCTCGCCAACCACGAAGCAATAAAGGGCGCTGCCTCCAGCGATATAGAGAAGGATTTTAAAAACCTCGATTTGGTTGGAAGCGAATTGAGGACCAACATAGGCATAAAGAAGCGGACAAGCCACAAGCGAAACGCCCAACAGAAGAGCAAGCAAGGCTTTTTTCATAGAGAACACCCCTTTGATTTAAAACAGGAATAACTGGGCAAAATATACCCTATTCCCTGAATCAAGGCAATAATGAGGGCGGAATGAACAAACAAATAAAGACTCTAAAAAACGGCCTTAGTTTCCTTTGCTGACGCTGCCCAATCCAGTAATGGTCTTGGTGAGCGTCGCATCGCCATAATAGGTGACGCTGCCTGTCCCATCAATGGAAACATCAGGGCTCTTGCTGGCATTAACGACGGCACTACCAGCTCCGTCAATCGTGACTTTCACAGTTTCTGAGAGGAGATCTTTCGCTTTGATTGAGGCCGTCCCGTTGATGGTATAGGTTGCGCTAGTGACACTACCGTTAGCTTCAAAGGAGGCCGCCCCATCGCAGTCCAAGCTCAGCGAAGAAAGGGCAAATGCCTTTGCGGCGCTGATCGAAGAAGCCCCATTCACGTTAATTGCCACCGCCTCGCTCCGGGAGAGGTCCAGCGACATGGCGCTTCCGCCGTCAATCGTTATCGTTTTGGCGTTAGCGTAAACGACAAGAGTGACTTCCGTGCCTTCGAACTGATACTGCTGAGGGAAAGAACAGGTAATCTGATTTTCTGAAAAATCCACTGCAAATCCCGCGTCAAAGAAGCCTTGGGACGCATTAACGCTCACCAAGGGCTTGAGTTTGGCTTCCATTTGGGAAATCGTAGACATGTCTGCGGATTTATCGCTTTGGAGATAGGCTGGGCAAACGCGGATGCCACCACTCGAGAGGGTGAAATTCTTGAATTTAAGGTCAAACAAAGTCGTGCCATCCAGACTCGAATCATTTTGATAATCCTTGCTTAAAAGCGCGCCGGAAAGCGTAATCGTCTTTGTCGAAGAAAAGCAAGAGGACAGCCCTAAAGCCCAGATGGGCAAAAGAGAAAGGAAAAATTTCTTATTCATGATGCAACGATAGGCGTTTTCTTAACATTGTTCAAGGGCTCCGCGAAAACGCAAGCAACCTTCTTTCCTGACGAAAAACCTTTTTTCTTCTAACGCCTTAGGCTTGAAGCTCATCGTTTTTCTTTTCTTTACAAAGTCTTAGCCTTATACTATTTTTAAAGAAAGAAACCGAATAAATCAACACTCTTTGATGGGATTGAGCGCTTGATGATTTCGCGAAACAACCATGGTTTCAAAAGGAAAAAGGATTCGGAATTATCTGGTTTTTCTTTCAATTTTTTTCGTGTTGATCGGCTGCAGCGAAAAAGGGATAAACTACTCCACTTTGGATTACACCACCTTAGTGAGCAAAGCGAAAAAAGAAGGCAAGGTTGTTTCTTTAGGGATGCATGATGGCTGGCCGACTGGACAAAAGATGTGGGATGATATCAGCCTTTATTACGGGCTCCAAGATCAAGACACGGACATGGGTTCAGCCAAGATTCTCAAATGCTTCCGCGGCGACAGCGACGCTTTAGTTTCTTCTCCCGATATCGGCGATATCGGCCTTGAATACGCTCGCGAAGCCAAAAACCAAGGGCTTTTAGCGGGTTATAAGACATCCTATTGGGATGAAATTCCTTCCTGGGCCAAAGATGATAGCGGCCAATACATCGTGAGTTTCACCGGAACGCTCGCTTTTCTTTGTGATTCTTCCCTGGGCGAAAATGGCCCGAAGAATTTTGCGGATTTAGTTAATGGGTCCTATAAGGTAGGCATCGCCAGTGTCACCAGCGGCTCGACAGGACAATTCTCGGTCTATGCCGCTGCCTTGGCCTTTGGCGGCGATTCCGAAAACGTCGAACCAGGGATTCGCTTTTTCAAACAATTAGCAAGCCAAGGCCGACTCGTCGAAAACCTCAAAACCGACAACCTTCTCTCCAGCGGTTACGAGGAACAAATCAAAGTTCTCATCAGTTGGGATTTTTCCGCTTTGGCCTATCGGGATGAAGCTGCCTCAAGGAGTCCCGCCAAAAATTTTAGCGCCTGTATCCCCGGCGACGGATCTGTGACTTCCGGTTATGCAACGATTATCAGCAAAACGGCCAAGAACCCTTACGCGGCAATGCTTTCACGGGAATACATCCTTTCCGATGAAGGACAACTGAACGTCGCGGCGCTTTACGCCACGCCGATTCGTTCGGTCAAATTGCCGAGCGAGTTAGAAGATAAGCGCATTCCTCGTTCGCAATATACCTCAACTCAGACTTCACTAGGCGCTAAATTCACCTTGGATTTATCGACCAACATCAAAACGGCATGGGAGGAGGGCGTTGAGACCGAACCCGGTCTCATTCACGCCGAATAGGCCATGCTAAGGTTCTGGGCTTTCCTTTCTTCTCTCCTTGCCCTCACCGCTTCCTTTCTTTCCGTTCCAACTCCAACAGTTCAACAGAATTTTAGTCCCCGTCTTTTGGAGGAGACTTCCGTTTCTTCTTCGACTCCTTTAAAGGCTTTGGCCAATCCGAGCGAGGACCCTTATTATTGCTCCGTCGATGGGGTGGAGACCGGCGTGCTCTCAGAAATTTCCGCGTTGCTCGGAAAAAAGAGTTCCCAGAAGATCGAAATGCTTTCAGTTGCCAATTACGCCGATTACCAAGATCACTTAGTCAAAAAGGATTTTGATTTGCTTCTTGATGCTTCCGATCTCTTTTCGAGCGACTATCTTTCGGGATACGACCTTAGCCATTCTTATCTCAATGTTTCTTATTCCAAAGCGATTCTCCGAAGTGGGTCGACATCACTTTCGACGATCGCCTGTTTAGGCGATAACTCGATGGCCGGCGCCTATGCTCGCTCGTTCTATTATCCTAATCAGGTCCGACCTTTCGAGACCATGGACGAATGCCTTTCTGCTGTGAAAAATCAAGATTGCTATGCCGCGATCATCAATTCGCTTTATGCTCAAAAACTCCAGAATGAAGACATTCGAAGCGTCTATTCTTTTACCAAACTCTCCGAAGGAACCCTCAAATTAAAAATCGCCGTGAAGCAGAGCCTTGGCAGCGCCGTTTTAACCGCGTTAAACGATGCGATTGACGCGACCAGCGAAGATTCCTTTAATGCGATTGTTTCACGCTTTTCTCATTTTGTGAAACCAACGCCGTCTTTCTTCGACCAGGTTTATTTGAACCCCGTTCCGTACACCATTGGTTTTGGCAGCCTCTTTTTGGTTTTCATCGCCATCATTTTTATCATTTTCTTTGCGGGGCGCCGCAAGGCAACCCTCCTCGCCAATCGCGAGTTCAAACGGTTCATCACTTATGTCTGTCAGACGAATGAAGCGGTTTTTGAGGTTAATCTCCAAACTCGAATGATCAACCATTATCAATTGGAGAAGGGCGAGGTTAAAAACATCCCCCAAGCTTTTTCGCTCCATCCTGATTTTATCGATAAAATTGCTCCAGAAGACCAAGCGATGGTTGCCGAAGAGATGGATGAGAAGACTTTGCGGCCTTTGATCGAACTCGGTGGCGAAAAAGCTTTTGAAACTCGCTTATGCAAAGAAGATGGAACCTATTTCTGGACCTACATCATCATTCAGGGCATCGTCCCAACCCGTGCCCAACCGGCCAACTACATGGTTTTCATTCGCTCCATCGATGAGCAAAAACAGAAAGAGGCTCACGCCAAAGCCTTATTGCAAAGCGCGGTTGACCAAGCCGAAATGGCGAATAAATCCAAAAGCGAATTCCTCGCCCGAATGTCCCACGAGATCCGCACTCCGCTTAATGCGATCATCGGACTTTCCACCATCGCCCGCCATTATGAAGAAGATCCCGAGAAAGTTGACAATTGTCTAATGAAGATCGATTCCTCCTCAAAGGTACTTCTCAGTTTGATTAACGATATCCTCGACATGTCGGCGATCGAAAACAACAAGATGAAACTCGCTTCCTCGCCTTTTGATTTAGCTGCCGCTTTAGGAAATCTTCGCGATATCTATCTCCCTCAATGCACGGGCAAAAGAATCAAATTGAACACCTCTTTTGACGTTCCTGATGCTCAGCTCATCGGCGATGAACTTCGCCTATCTCAAATTCTTCTTAATCTTTTAAGCAACGCCTATAAATTCACCCCGGAGGGGGGCGAAATTCGTTTTGAAGCCAAGCGAACTTCTGTCCAAGCGAACAAAGCCTACTACCGTTTCCTCATCAAAGATAATGGCGTTGGCATGTCTGAGGAAATGCAGAAACGCCTCTTTAAACCTTTCGAACAAGAGAACGCCCAAACCGCGCAGAAATATGGCGGATCGGGATTAGGCTTGTCCATCGTGAAGAGCCTCGTCGATATGATGGGTGGAACAATCTCGGCCGTTTCTGCTCCGAACAAAGGCACCAGTTTTGCCATCGATTTGCCGCTTCTTTTAGCGCCGGTGAAACCTGATGGGAACCCCCTTGAAAAGAAAACGAATGAACCCCTCAAATACGATTTCCATGGAGCCAGGCTTTTGCTCGCAGAAGACAACGCCATCAACCGCGAAATCGCGGTCGAACTTCTTAAAATGGTTAACATTGTTACCGATTGCGCCACGAATGGCGAAGAAGCGGTTGCCATGTTCTCTGCTTCAAAAGAGAATCAATACCAGCTGATTCTGATGGATATTCAAATGCCGGTGATGAATGGCTATGAAGCAACAAAAGTCATCCGTTCTTCGCAAAGAAAAGAAGCGAAAAGCATTCCCATTTACGCCATGACGGCCAACGCCTACCCTGAAGATGTGACCCACGCCCTCTCTTTCGGAATGAATGGTCATATCGCTAAGCCAATCGATCCCTCAATCCTCTATCGGACCATCGCTGAGGCCATTGCTTCAGGAAATAAAAAGCCCTCCGCCAAATAATCTCCGAACAAGCGTCAGTGAAATCTTTGTTCTCGAAGGCTATTCCTTTCGGGATCCTTGGTAAAGAAGAAAAGAAGACGGTTTTTCAAAATCGAAGCAGTTTTTGCAGAGATATTGATAACTTCTATTGGAGACCAAGCATCGCTTTGCAAGCTTTTTCGACCCGTTCAACATCTCCTTCGGGGATTGCCACATCGTCAACCGCGATCGGCTGAGAGGAACCCGTAGAGATTTGAATAAGGCAGCATTTGCTCACCAAATTCGTTTGAAAGGTAATTTTATGAATCGTTTCTTTTTTGATTTCGCCTTGGCCTTTTCGTCCTTCGATTCGGATGCCCTGAGGGTTAATGACAACAATTTCTTTTCCGCTTTTCTTAAGGACCCAAACCGACAAAAAATCTGCAAAAATCATGAAAACGAAAGCAAGAGGGAATATCCACAAAGCCTGGAACCGTACCGAATCGTTGAAAACCTGATTATCCAAAAGAATCCAAATAAAAATACCGATGAAGATAAGATAACCAAACAAACTGCAAAAGATGATGTAACGGATTCGAAAATGATTATCTTTTCGCAGAGTAATCTTGTCGAGTCCAAGAGAATAATCCGCTTTACATACCATCCTAAGTGCCCCCTTTCAAAGGATAGAGATACTCTATCACCACTTTGATTCTTTTTGCCATCCCTGTCAACGCTAAGCGGCTGAACATAAAAGCTCTTTAAAATGGGAGCGATCGCAGGCTGCGCAGATTTGGGGCAGGAGAACGAGTCTTTCCAAAAGGATGAAGAGCATTTGTTCGAGGAAAACCATCATGCTTATCCGATTTTTTTATTATATTTGCTATGTTTATCGAAAGTGAAAAAGGCGAAGATACAATTGTATGATCGCCTCTTTATCATTTCTATGAAAGGGGTTGCCATAACACGAAAGCAATCATAAAACAGTCGCATTTGCTGACGACGATTTTCCTCATCCTCGGTTTCGCCGTTTATCTCGCTTACGTCATCGTGAATAAGGCGAACGGAGGCCGCACCACCGACGATGTCATCGGATGGATCGTCTTTGGGGCCATCATCGTCGGCATGTGGGTCAAGAAGGCCCACGCTTTGGCCAATCCGGCGTTAATTTGTCTCGTCTCAATCAATTTGGCGATCAACAGCATCAATACGCTGTCGTACTACCGCTGGATCGGCAATCCTGATAAGACCCGACTAAACGTTTGGCTGGCCGCCGGAATCATCGATTGCTCCACCGGCTATCGCGTTGATGGCATTTGGGATCTTTCGATCTGCAGCATCTGGCTTGGAATGGTCTTCGGTTTGCTCTACTGTGAAGGCGAGGGCGAAAAACAGTTAGCGTAAAATAGTAAGTAAAAAAGAAAGGAGCTGCAACAAACCTCAGGGTCAAGTCGCAGCTCCTTTTTCTTAAGCGATAATCAATCTTTTTTGCGCCGAGAGAAACGCTCTGGATGCTTTTTCTCAGAACGCGTTCTGAGAACGATCCATGTTCCCCCTCCTAAGACGATTAGGCAAGAGAAGACATCAATCAAAATGATGTAAACTCGCCAGGGCGACATGGTGTAATGGTAGCTCATGGCAGGTCCAACATTTTGCATCGCATTAGAATTCACGACAGCGTAACAAATGTTCTTAATCGAACGCCGGATGGTTAGCTTGGCTTGAACAGAAGTCGTATCAGCCAAGCTCCCTTGCATGAAGCTAAGATAGAAATCATTTCCAGCGGCCAACGAATTATTCAACTGCGCATTAATCGGCGTTGCCGAGTCCGTAATCACGGCGCCTTGGAAACCCCACTCATCGCGAAGAACTACGTTGGTCAACGTATGATCAAGCGAAGTCCAAACGCCACCAAGGAAGTTCATCGAAGTCATCATTCCCATTGCGGCCTTTCTCGTTTTGCTCGTTTGTTTATAAACGTTGGTTCCATTAACGGAAGCGAGGTATTTCTCATTGACTTCGCCTTCTTTAACGGCAATCTCGAAGGGGCGAAGATAACGTTCACGAAGCGTCTGTTCGTCGAGCCACGTCATCAAGGCTTCCCGACCATACTCTTGCTCATTCACCGCGAAATGCTTGATATAACAGGTGTAGCCTTTCCCCTCAGCGCCTTCCACGACATAACGGCAGATTTCGCCACTGAGAATCGGGTCTTCGCTGTAATATTCGTAAACGCGGCCTTCAAAAGGCGAACGATGCAAGTTGCAGGCTGGAGCATACCAGCCATTGGAATTTTGCGCTAAGGCTTCGTCGCCGATGGCTTCGCCCATCGCTTTGGCCAAATCGACATTCCAAGTCGAGGCGATGACAATTTCAGAAGGATAGGCATTGGCGGCGCCTGTGCCATCTGAAACGCCGGTTTTCCCGATCGCTTGCGGCCCATCGCTTTCCGCGGTAACCTCTTTGCCAATCGCTGAAATCTTTCCAGTTTGGAAGGCGCCATTACCTAAGACGCGAACGATCTGGGCGAGGCAATCACCAGAATAGGTCAATTGATCGAGGAGACTATCCCACTTCGGATCGGAATAATCGTAGCCGCGTAGTTCGGAAAGAGTTAATCCATTCTGAGCTCCTTCTTGAGGTGCGACATCGCCAAGGCGCGCTTTTACTTCGGCAGAATAATCGAAACTTCCCGCCGTCGTTTTACCATATTGAGCCACCAAAGCATCGGGGGCTTTTTTGTTCTTAGGCGAAGAGGTCGTTGTTTGGAAATTATCGGAACGGGTTAATCGACTGGTCGCTCCTTCGGTGCCAAACTCCCCCACCCCTTCCATGTAATCGTCGAGATAAGTGAACTGATTTGTGGCCAGGGTTTCATCATGAGGGCGTTTGCCCACATAAACCGAATCCGCGTGGGATCCGCTGGGATAATAGACGGTGTTGCCCGTCACCGCTATCGTTTTTTGACCCCAGGAATCATGACTGTTTTTCCCTAAAAAGAACGTATAGTTTCCGCCTTCGAGAACGTAAGAGCCTGCTCCGGAGGTGTAATAGCCCGCTTGGTCATAGGAAGCCAAGTCTTCTTTGTCGAGCGTCAGGCTGAAGGAGGTCGACGAAGAAGCCGCGACTTCGTATTTGGCAAAACGCACAAGCTTCTTGCTCGATTTTTCAATTTTGCTTTCGTCCGAATAAGGAGCATCGGCGTAAAGTTGAACGGTCTCTTTGACCGAGCGAGAAGAAGCGTTGGTGATCGTGCCTTTAAACGTAAACGTTCCGGTAGCATCGTCAAAAGTAACGCTATCTAAAGTTTGACTCACCTTATCGTTTTCATAATGAAGACCATAGCCGAAAGGATAAAGAACCTGGGCAGCATAGGCGGTTTCGTCCTGGCCGTATCGGGTTTCATAATAGGCGTAGCCCGAATAAATGCCTTCTTCGTATTCGACAAAGTGTGCCTTGCCCAGATCCATGCCCGGATTGTGAGTGAAAGCAGAATCGTTGCTATAAAGATATTCCCCGAAATTTTGGTAAACCGGATCTTTGATGAAGGGCTTGGCGTAGAGATCCGTTAACCGACCCGAAGGATTCACCTCGCCCGTCAGGATTTTCGCCATCGACCTAAAACCGCGCGAACCGGTCGTTCCGACCCAAAGGATAGCGTTAATGCCGTCATCGCTAGCGAGGGAAGAGAGTTCTAACGGATTCGATGAATTCACGATCACGATGACTTTGTCGCAGTTATTTTTGGCAAAGGCGATCATGTTCTTCTCATCAGGCATCAATTGCAGTTGATGCAAGGCGATGAGAGAAGTTCCATCGAAATACGGGGTCGTTTGAAGATCCCCGCCTTCCCCGCCTTGGCGGCCAATGAAGACGAGCCCAGTTTTGTAATCTCCGATCATCGAAGAGTTATAAATGGTCGAATTAAATTCCCCGACCGAGGACGTCGCTCCTGAGAAGGTTCCATTCTCATCCGATTTGCTCTTATAGCCTGAAGAGGTGGCATAGCGAACGCTGGCTTGGGACAGAACGTTTTCCATCTCCTTATTCACTTCAAAATATTCTTGTAAAGCTAATTTCGGCGTCACGACAAAGTTTTGCAAAAGGGTGGCGGCTCCACTGCCCGTCCCCGTCATGACCGGATCTACGTAGCGGTAGCCCAGCGGCGTGACTTTTTCTTGCTTGGCCAAGGGCAAAACACCATCGTTTTTCAACAAGACTTCGCCTTCATCGGAAATCTGTTCGCCGACTTTGTAGCCGTTATAACTGGCTTCGGTTTTTTCACTTGTTCCATTCTGGGCAGCGATCGCTTTAAAAGGCTGATCGTAATAAGCGGTATCCTTTAAGTCGTATTGAGCCCCGCCAGAAGCCGTGTCATAGACCAATTTCCCACGTCCAATGTAGGTATCCAAACTGGTGGCGTAATATTCAGAGACGATTGGGGCGACAATGGCTAAAGCCAAAAAAATAGCCATCACCGGTATTAAAATAGCCCGGAAAACGCTATTGCTCATGCGAAGTCTGTTTGATTTCATAAAAATCCTTTCTTGGGCGGGAGTCGGCGAGGAAAAGTCGGCTCCCGTAGGGTGGCAATTACAACGCGAGTAATTTCGAAATATCGGTAATCACGAACGTGCAAGAAATCTGGGAGGATACATCGGGAACAAAGCTCAGATGGATGTGATAGTCCTCAGAATTCACCGTAGCGCTTGAAACAACGCCTTTCGGTGTGGTTGTGGTTAAGGTGTAATTCGCCCAACTCCAAGTGCCTGCCTCGCTGAGTTTGTAAGCATCATAGGTCCAAGTGTAGGTGTAATCCTTTTTAAAAGTGATTGTCTTACCGCTGTCTTCGCTATAAGCAATCACGTTGCTGTCTACCGAAGAAGCGCTGGAATCTGCGCTAGTGGCCGCATTGGAAGAAGAGGCCGCCACCGAACTGGTCGCAGCGCTTGAAGAAGCCGCCGCTGAACTCGTCACGGGCATCGTGACCTCGCCATAAGTGAGACTTGTTCCATCCAAAGTCACCGGTTGATCAATCACCGCCTCGTTTTTCGCGGGATACCATTTGTTGAACCGAGTCAAAAGCGTCGGATAATCCGTGCTCGAAACCCAACCCTGAGTCTGCTTTTCAACCGATTTGTAATTCAAAACGGTCGGGTAATAGCAGTTATATCGGCCTGAGGTTGGGACCGAAAGCGTGTAGGATTTGCTGTCGTTTTTCTTAAAAGAACCATAGAATTCGTATTCGCCCTTAAAGGTATCGGCCATAACGGATTTGTCATTATAGGCACTGGCTTCCGCCAATTTATAAAGGGTGTAAGTGTTAGCCTTGCGATCCAAGGTTAATTTGCTGGAAATGACGACGTTAAAATCCGAGGTGCTATAGGCGAACATCACGTAGTTCACGCAATCGGCTGGGATTTCGGTTTTAGCGTTCGCTTGCGTATAGGAATCGTTCTTTTCAAAGACGTTGTTTTCCGCCGTGCCACAAGCAGCGAGTCCCAGGCCTGCAGCCAACAGAAGAGATGAGAGGAGAAAGACTTTTCGATTGGATTTTTTCATAAAAAACCTCCTTCAAAGGTATCAATCCGCTAGCATTCTAAAAAAACGTCGCCAAAGGAAAATGAGCGCGACATTGCTGGTCAAAAAAATAGCGCATTTTGTCATTTAAAAGCGCTTAGTTGGTCAAAAAACTATATTTTTTCTGGGAAAATGACTTCCGCCAAAAAGGTATTTTCTTGGGTTGAAAAGCGAGCGTTCCCGCCGTATTTTGAGGCAATCGCGACAATCGAACGAGTTCCAAAACCGTGGTAATCCTTGTCTGCCTTGCTTGTGAGAGGTAAGCCATTTTCCAAAGTGAGTTTTCCAACAAAATAGTTTTCACACGTCAACTTCAAAAAACCGTTTTGACTCACGCTTCGCAAAGCCATGGAGCGTTGAGAAGGATCGCCGACGTTCTCCAAATATTCGATGGCGTTATCGATCAAGTTTCCAAAAAGCGACGAAAGATCTTCTTCGCTTAAAAAGGAAAAAAGTTTCCCATCGACCATGGCTTGGAAAGAAATGCCTTTGGCCGTAGCCAAAAGACTCTTCGACGTCAAAATGGCATCCAAAGAGGGATTGCCGCATTCAATGTAAGACGCAAATTCCCCTACTTCTTCTTTTAATTGGGGGCTGACCGTTCCATTTTTTTGATGCTTCAAATCATGGATTTTGATATTCATGATATCGATAAGGTTCTTGAAATCGGAAGCCTGGCTCAGGCGCTGCTCCGTCAATTGCAGCGCAAAACGATCTTTCATTTTCGTAACTTCGTTGACGTAGAGGTGATAGCTAAACATCACGACAAAAAGACTAAATACCACTTCGGCGAAAAGAAGATAGAGATAAGGCAACCACCCCTCCTTCTCGAGGTAAGGTTCGAGATAAGCCATCGGGAAAAGGAAGATCATGACGATGAAGCCCAAAAGAAGGTCTCGGCCGGGCGGAACGTAAGAAGAATCCTTTTTAATTTTCCGGCCAATAAACCAATAAAGCGGCGCCAAACAGACCATCACCACGAAAAACTGAAAGAAAGATGCTAAATAAGGATTCTCGATTTCCCAAAAATAAAAGATGACAGAAGCAATTTTTGCCCCAATATTTCTTCCTGCAGTTGCCGTCAAAATGTTAAAAAAGCGTTTGCTGATGGGCTCCTTATAGATGAAAAAGCAGCTTAACCACACCACCAAAGAAAGAAGCATCATCGAAAGATAGTTGGTATCAAATAACGTGACGCCCTTTATTCGGAGATAAGAGAAGAGTCCGCTGATGCCTAAGACCAAAGCGGCCATGACAGCGAAAAGATAGGCACGTTTCCGTTGATAGGAGGACTGAACCGTAAATATTTCGATGGCGCAGAAAAAAGAAATGGCATACAGGACATATCTGAGAAATGCAGGAAAAAACTCCATAGTTTTATCCCATGAAATCCATCATGGCGTGAAGAAAACTCTTCTTCCGCGAACGCGAGATCTTTAAGGAAGCGCCCTGAACATTAACCATATCTTTCTCGACGCCTTTAACGTAGTGAAGATTGACCAAATAGCAATTGTTGCAACGGATAAAATGATCGGGAGCAAGTTTACTCTCCATTTCCTTCATATTGCCCCAAAATTCCAGGACGGTGCCATCGGCTTTATGGGCGGAAAGACGATGGCTCCGAACCTCGATAAAAGAGATATCGGAAAGTTTGATTCGATAAACGCCATCAAGGTTCTTGATCGTCAAAATTTTGTCTTCTTTCTGAGCGAAAGACGCCGAGAGGCGGTCCATCATTCTTTCGAAGCGGTAGGCGTTAATGGGTTTAACGATAAAATCAGCCGCCTCCACCGAATAGCCTTCCACCGCATAACGAAGCATGTTGGTGACGAAAACCAAAGAGACGGAGGCATTGTTTTTCCGAATCTTTTTGGCGAGGTCCATCCCATTGAGATTGGGCATCATGATATCGAGGAAAATAAGGTCGTATTGGGACGAATTCTCCGGGAATTGAAGCGGATTGGAAAAACGCTCAAGCTGAAAAGCGATGGAATGCCGCTCCAAATAAGAGGTTAAAATGCTCTTGAGAGCGCAAGCATCGGCATCATCGTCCTCGAGAATGGCGATATTCATCAAAAATAAGTGTAGCACAATCCTTTCTTAATATTTTCGGGAATTTCCCACGGCATTATTCGAATCTTTCTCGACTAAGTGAAAAAAGCGAAGATGCAATCGCACGCCCGTTTTCCTATCATTGTTAAGAAAGGGGTTGCCATAACACGAAAGCAATCATAAAACAGTCGCGTTTACTGACGACGATTTTCCTTATCCTCGGTTTCGCCATCTACATTACTTATGTCATCGTGAATAAGGCCAATGGAGGCCGCACCACCGACGATGTCATCGGATGGATCGTCTTTGGGGCCATCATCGTCGGCACGTGGGCCAAGAAGGCCCACGCTCTGGTCAATCCGGCGTTAATTTGTCTCGTCTCGATCAACTTGGCGATCAACGGCATCAACACTTTGCCGTACTGCCGCTGGATCGGCAATCCTGATAAGACCCGACTAAACGTTTGGCTGGCCGCCATTAACGCCGCCTGTTGCTTTATTGGTTTGCTCTTTTTCTTGCTTTCGTATCTCGTGACCAGCAAGGCCAAGCTTTTCCGGATCATTGGCATCCTGATGGCCCTCGAAGCTTGCTTAGGCTATTTGGCCGCCGGAATCATCGATCGTTCCACCGGCTATCGCGTTGATGGCATTTGGGATCTTTCGATCTGCGGCATCTGGTTTGGCATGGCCTTCGGTTTGCTCTACGTTGAAGGCGACCGCGAAAAACAAGCTGCTGAAATCGCAAAATAAAAGGACTCCGATGCGATAGGCCTACCGACACAAATGGATTTGTAGGTCTATATCTTCTCTTCAATCTAAAGCGAACAAAACCCGACCGTTTCCGATCGGGTTTTTTGCATTTTGGTGGGCCCGACAGGACTCGAACCTGCATGAGTTGCCTCATTAGATCCTAAGTCTCTAAGTCTTTTCTGAACGGCTTGGAAGGATTGGGAATCTCTTACCGGAAAGTCCCGAGATTGGCTCGTTTCTCTGCTTTGTCCGCATGAACCTGCGGGAACGCCTCGAACGGGGTGGGAACCCCTTTTCCCGGTGTTTTGCGGGCCGAACGAGGACGGGATTCGGACAAGTCCGCTTCCCGTGAGCGAAGCCTTTCGAACGCCTCGGGACGGCCTGCCCGATGGGCGGGATCCCGCCTTTGGAGCAGCCTCCCGTTCCTTGGCTCCAACATCGGTCTCGTTAACAGCAAAAGCAAGACAAAAACCGGAAGAAATTCCGATGCCGTCTAGCCTTTCTTCCTTTGTCCGCACTTTGCCCCGTCCGTACTTGGACTGTCTTTACTCATAAGAGCTGAGCATGGTGGACGTTCAATTGCGAAAACACGTTGGATTTTTAGAGTAAAGATTTTTCAAAAGAATCAGTAAAAAAAGAAAGGCCGCTCCTTGATGCGGCTCAATAGAGATTGCCCCCCAAATTTCCTGAATTGGCCCGGCTAAAACAGGGAGACCGCCCATCGCTCGGCTTCTGGTGTCTCCTTGAGGGCCAACTCCTGCCAGATCCCGCAGTAGAACACGCCGGGGCCCTTCGAGCTGTTCTTCCGCTTCCCTACGATCGCATCGGGCATGTAGACGCCGTTTGGCTTCCAAGTCGCTTTGGGATGCCCTTCAAAGGTCAAAACCCTTCTCTCGTCGTATTGGAACAGTCCGCATCCCGGGAGGTCTGGGCGGAACGAAAGGCGCTCCGCCGGAAGATAGATCGCATTCGTCGGGTTGTTGATCCGCCCTTCGCACGCATGAGGGTGCCAAGACAGTTTCTTGGCCTCCTTCGGGTCGGTGATGATTTTTCCGACCTGCAGGTATCCGAAGATGGCGTGGATGTCGTTGTCCTGGTAGAAATCGCCGGAATGCCTAACGTAGCGGTAATGTCCGTTTTCTTCCTCCACCCGGTGAAAGGACCCGAAGAAAAGGAAAAGGTCGCCAGGCTCGACGCGGACGGTCTCGCTGAGGTAAATCTGCGACTGGTTAATCTGCCCGAAGGCGGGGACCCAATGGCCGGGCCGGTTCTTCCTCGCTTTCGGAGAGAGGTCGGGATCGACGTGGCAATGCCCGTATTTCATGCTCGGTTTCAGATCGGAAAGGATGTCCAAATAGTCATGGCCTTGATAAATGAGGTCCTGATAGCGGTCTTTGTCTTCGGTCGGGATGGGCATCGAAATCAGATCCCCATTCGGCATAATGGGGCTCGGCGTCTTCCCGTTTTGGCTGTCAAAGCCTTTCCGACTCAATATGACTTTCATGAAAACACCTCTCTTTTGTGTAGTATACCAAATCCAGCGCTTCGTTCAGATAAAAGAAGATTACCGGATCAAAAGAGAAATAACCAAAGAGGAATCAGCGCGTCGTAAATCCCGTGGGCGAGAATCAGCGATAGCGTCGTGGTGTGGGGTATTTTCTCGCGGGCGAGGGCGAATAAGGCTCCCAGAAAAGCCGTAACCACCACCTGGATCCAGTTGAGAGAATAAATATGGGCCAAGCCAAAAAGAAGCGAACTCGCCAGAATGCAAACCCATTTTTTGTCCGTGAGTTGATTGATTCTGCGGAAGAAGAAGCCGCGGAAGATGAACTCTTCCGCCAGAGCGACGCCGAGGATGTCCTGGGCAAAGACAAAAGCGAATTGATAAGCCTCGGTATAACTCGTCGTCCCAACCAAATCCTTGCCACCGCACCAGATGGGCACCAGGGTGAAGAGAAGGGAAAAGAGCAACGCGAGCCCGATTCCGAAAAGGATTTGCAGGGGAATTTTGCTTTTGGAGAAGCCCAGCTCCTCCCACGTCGTCCGATCGATCAGGCACAAAACGAGCGGGCCGATCGCCGCCACCCATTGGAGTGGGATGATGGTGAGCATCCTTAGCGTCAGGCTCCAGGATGGGAACACCGCCTTCTCGAAAGCGATGACGCCGAATAGCGCCGCCCAAACCCAAATCGCGGCGAGGCCTAATTCAATCCAAACACGCTTTTTCGTCATTTTCATCGTTGAGTTATCCAAGGGAATTAAACCGGAAAGAAAAGCACTGGTTTCCTCAAGTTAGAAGCCTTTCCTTTTCTTAAATAGTATACCAAATCCAGCGTCCCATCCGCGCATGAAAAAAACCGCCCGTCATCCGAGCGGCTAAATTCATTTCATCTCGCTTTGGCTGGGCTTCCCGTCCAGCGCGTTCTCGATTGCTTTCAAAGCCCAGGCTTTCTCGCTGCCGCTCCAGGCGGCATTCATCTGCTCGGAAAAGAAATAGCGGAGGATACAAGAGAGACGCCGCGCAAAAATCCGAACTTTTCACAACGTTTTTCTAAATAAGAGGCAAGTTAAGTCGGTCCGATGGCCGCTGATGACCAGCACGACGTCTTTTTGCCCCGCCCTCTCAAAGCCCCGGTGCTCATAGAATTGATAGGTGCAGCCGGTGTCGGTGAAGAGATAGACCTCCTTCCCTTTTTCCCTCTTCGCCAATTCCCCAAGCAATTCGGTGCCGATGCCCTTCATGCCCAGATCCTTGTTCGCGGCCAAAAAGCAGATTTCGCCGTCGGGGTCGTTGCTTCTTTCGTAGGACTCAAGCATTTCTCTGTTGGCGTCGTCATAAGGCTCCACGCCCCCTTTGACGAAAGCGTGCTGGACGAAATCGATGAATCGCACGTAGAGCCGCTTGAGGGGGCTCAGTTTGAATTTCCTCTCGCCCTTCATGTCGGCCAAGAGCAGGCCCGCGAGCTCCTCGCCGCGATAACAGGCGATGACCTGCGAGGCTTTTGACAGCTCGAGATACAAGAAATACTTCCCGTACATCTTTAGGGGCAAGCGGCCTTTCAAATACCATCGGAAGTTCATCCCCCTGATGGCGAGCTCGATGACTTTCTTGTAGTCTCTCTTCCTCAGATCGGAAACGTCAGTTCATTCATGGGATTTTGCCTTCTTTACGCTTTGCTTTATCTTGTTTACCCCGATGCTGATTAGCAGGCACGCCGCCATGATGAGGACGCCGATTTCCGCCCCGGCCCACGTTGGGAAGGGGCCGACGTCAAAGATCTCGAGTACCGCGATGAAATAGCAGATGACCAGCCATTGGACGATGTAGATCAAGTTCACGTTGGCCGACAAATACTCAACCCCGTCCTTCGCCTTCCCTCTGACGGCCAGCGAGAGCCAATAGTACAGAGGCAGCAGCGTGAAAACGAGGCTTAGGCACCACATCAGGGTGACGAAGTCCTGCATGTAATACTTCGTCGTCATGAACAATCCGGCGATGTCGATGTTGATGGCGGCGCACCCGGAAGAAACCAGGAACAGAGACGAAGCGCCGAGCGCGAACATGCAGGCGTAGAACCTGTTCTTGTCGTTCACGTGCCTCAATAGCGACCCCAGGCACATGCCGATCGCGGGGTAGATGAACCAGGCGAAGAACGGGAAGCAGGTCTCGCTGTTCACGTAGAACAGCAGCCCCAACGGGTATTGCGCGTATTCGGAGAGCCCGCCGAACGCGCCCAGGCACAGATTGCTGATTCCGCTGAAGGCGATGGCGATCAGCAGGACCGCCCAATTCTTCAGCTTCAGCCTCTCGCACAAAGCCACGAACAGGAAGGAGAGCCCGGCGAAATGGAGGATGTCGACGGCCATGAGGGACGCATAGAGTGAGACGCCTTGGTAGTCGTTTTCGACGTTCAGGGCGTTTCCCAGGATCAAGAGCAGGGTCTCTCTGAAGAAGTTCAGCAGATAGGCGGCGATCAGGAGTTTGGCCCCTCTCAGGAGGAAATCCCTGGGCGAACGATGCCTGGTAAACACGATCCCGAGCCCCATCGACATCATGAAAACGCAAGCCGAAGGCGCGCACCCGAAGAACTCGATCGCGCAATACAAAGCCCCCTCTCCTGCCGTGATCTGGTCCACGGTGTGGACGAGAATCATGAAGACAATCGCGAAAGCCTTGGCGACGTCGTACTCGAACTGGCGCTTCACATTGACCTCTTCCTTCGAAAACACGGGGAGGCTTAAGCTATTTTCCATATTGCTCTTCGGTTTCTTTTACCATGTTGGCGGAAAGCTCTTCGGCGATGGCGGTAAATTCTTCCAGCCTGCCGGGCGCGATGGAACCCAGGGTGCTGTTCTCTATCCTCGATGTTTCTTTCGATGCCTTTTCGATCAGGGCTTTGCCTTCTTCGGTCGCGGAGATCTTCTTTTCCTTGTTGTTTCGGCCGTTTCCCAATGTGAGAAGCCCTCTCTTGGCCAAATCCAAAATAATGCTGTGGACGGTCGATTTTGAAAGGTACAGGGCGTCGCAGACGTCCTTCTGCGTCAGGTATTCCGACCTGTCCATCATGATGAGGAGCATCAGCCCGTTGTAGGACATTCCGTTTGCTTTGGCGATTCTCAAATAGCAGTTCTCCACATCAGCCAAATACCCATTCAGTCTGTCCATCATCTTCGACATCTCAGAGTTGTCCATCTTTCCCTCGCGTCCTTTCAATGCGAATATTTTATAGTGCGATTTCGTACCATTGTCAATTGAATTCAATTCCTAACTCATTGCGGTAGGGACTTTTATCCTGATTTACATCATTGCTTGGCTCGGCATCGTTCGCTCGCAAAAAAAGAAGGCGGCGGCGATCACCGAAAAACTCAAAAACAACCAATAGGAATTCCGACAAAGAAAAACCCGACCGTTTCCGATCGGGCTTTTTGCGTTTTGGTGGGCCCGACAAGAATCGAACTTGCATGGGTCGCCCCAATAGATCCTAAGTCTATCGCGTCTACCATTCCGCCACGGGCCCGCGGCACGCCATTATAGGCGCAAAGGCTTTCTCATTACAAGAAACCCTCGCGCTATTTAAGGCGGATTTCGATATGATGAAGAGGGGCGTTTTGCAAAATCGGAAGGGGTTCTGCAGGATTTTTATCGACTCCATCATATTGGAGCGATTCGATTTTCGCTCCCAAGGAGCCTTTAGCCTTCGTGATGGCGACTTCATAGACGACGTTTTGATGAACGACGCGGTAGTTCAAATGGTCCGCTTCCAAAGGAAGGACCGGATGGAGCGTCAGCCCTTGCTCGGTAAAGTGGAAGCCCGCTTCTTCCCAGAAAGACAAGGTCAGCCACGTCGCCGTTCCCGAAAGGATTGGCCCGAAGTTCTCTTGGGTGATGGGATTATTGTATTGGGTGCAGAAGCGCGGATTGCCTTTATAGACGTAAGGATTCTCGTGACAATGATACGGATAAGCAAGGCGCAGCATGAAGAAAGCATCTTCAATCATTTGCTTTCTAAGCGTGTCTTGATAGGGCCGTTTTGCCGCCAATAAGAGGGCACGAGTAAACATCATCGTCGCATGTTTGAAGACACCGCCATTTTCGCGGTCGCCCGGGAAATAATGGGAGGTCGCGGCTTGTTTGGCGCCGGTCAAAGTTAAGTCTTCTTCGCTGCAAAGGCGATAACCCGAAGAGGTCTTCAAATAGGCATCGACTAACTTCAGCATCTGGGCAATTTCGTCTTCGCTCGCGACGCCGCTAAGAAGGCTCCAGGAGAACGAATTCAGGTAAAGAGAGCCGTTTTGCAAAGATTTCACAGTCGAGAGACTATCCCCCGGGGCTCCGACAAAGCGAATGCCATTCTGGGGCTTTTCTCGGTTAATGAGCACTCGGGCATAATAGCCGTTGATAAAGCAAGATTTGCGGATCGCTTCGCTCAACTCATCCCGATAGGCTTCTGCCATCCTTAAGAGAGCGTCTTTCTTGCCCCGCTTGGCCAACTCGATAGCTTCGTTAAGGGCATACACCAGCAAGAAGGCATTCATCACGGATTCGCTGAGGTCGTTCTCAAAAGGGACGCCATATTCCTGATGGTTCTTTTTTAGCTGTTCTTGGTAGAGTTTTTCTTTCGTCGGTCCATCAAGGCAATCGACATCGATCTTGAGACAATCATTCCAATCGGCTTTGTCCAATAAGGGCAGGCCGTGTTTACCAATGGAAATCTTCGAAGAGTAAGTCAAAATCGCTTTAATCGTGTCGACCAGACTTCGACGTCCGCCATCAGCGGTCGGAAATTCTTTGTCCAAATAAGAAATATCACCGGTCGATTCGATGTACTGCTCCACCGCCGGAATGAGCCAAAGTTGATCGTCGCTGCACATCCCTGGCTCTTTGCCCACGACGAAGAAGTTGTGGTTGGCATAGCCCATCGTATAGACGTTCTCAATCCATTTTGAAAGCAGTTCGGAGGCTAAGGCCTCCCGATGACTGTTGACGAGATAAGGAATCGAGGCATAAAGATCCTGCACCTCGCGGAAACCAATCTCCCGATAGCCTTTCTGAGTTTGGGCAAAAGCCCGACTCACAAAGCTTTGATAGAGGGTCTGGAAAGGGATGTTGTGATTCATCATCGCGTCTTCGTTGGCCTCGCCGCTGTCGATTTGGAAATACGAAGAATAATCCTTAAAGAAAGCATCTTGCTTTTGCAGTTGCTCCATCAAAGACTCGGCCGAAGGATATTGTTCCAAGAGATGGGCTAACTTCGTATGAAGGATAGTTTCTGCCTCTTTGTCCGGAGCCTCTTCGGCATCGACCATGCCAGTCAGCGTTGCACAGCTAAAGGGTTTGCCAGCCGAGACTTCGATGGTCTTGCCTAAGGCAAAGAAAGAAGCACCTTTGACTTTGTAGGCGTTATCCAAATGGGCCAAATTCTCCGGGTGTTCAATCGAGCCATGCCCCAAGAACGACGTCGCATCGTTACTGAAACTATCGGCATAACCTTCCGAAGAAACGAGAGAAACGAACCGCGGAGACTTATTGAAGTAAACGGGGTAATAATTCGGCGAAAGGGCCACCACTGCGCCTTCTTCATTCGAAATGACTTCGCTTTGGTGAATAACGGTTTGATAAATTATATCGACTTCTTGGCAACCCGGATTTGAGAAACCAAACACGCCCGTGAAGACGATTTTCAAATGCCGTAAACTGGGTGAAGCGAGGGTGACCACTTGGACTTCGGTGGCATCAGGCAAGCCTTCCTTTTGGGCCAAAATAAACAGGGTTCTTTCGATTTTTAAGCCATCCTTCAAAACATAAACAATGCAGGTTTTGCTGGGATAATGAATGCAAAAAGCCTCTGAAACGTTTTCTTGGACGTTGGCGGAATAGAAGATTTGCTTGCCATTTTCCAAGACATAGAATTGTCGGTTAAAAGGGTTGCCGTTTTCTTCGGGACGCACATCCCAACGGGTCGCCAAAACCTGATAGGCCGCTTTGGCGCGGAAACTACCACGGCCGAATTCATCGACCACGCTCTTCGGGGTCGAAAGCAATGGATCGGCAAAACCTTCGCGCCAGCCTAGGAGTAAGTTCACCCCATAGTGAGGGCCGACAGCCGGTGAAAGCAAATCAATCCTGTGGCTGCCATCGGAAGCGAGCGTGCCGCCAAAGGAAGCGATTCGTTTAACGGAGGCTTGAATCTTCTTTTGCAACGAGGCGGGATAAACGATTTTCTCTTGATTGAGGTAAACCTCAGTAGCGGAGAATAAAAGGCAAGAATTCGGATGAAGATGCTTATCGACAAATTCAACAAAATCTTCTTCTCTTAAAAGCTCTTTTAAGATTGGGGCGGGTTTGGTTAACGAAGCAAATCCCAGATAACTTTTTTCAGAAAAATCCCAAAGCAAAGCGTCCGAGATGTTTTGCTGAGGGTAAAGCGATTGAACAAGAGAAAAGGCATCAACGCCTTCATCGCGGGCAACCCGAGAATGCAGTTCCATAAAATGACCTCAAAAGGAAAGAAAATTCCTTTGGAATAAGGTCTATAACCTACAGCGAGAAGTAGCCTTCTCTTATAGACGTCTTTATTCTAGCGCAACACTCTAGCGCCGTCAGCAATAAAGCAAAGAAAAGCCCGGTCTTTAGACCGGGCTCCTCTTCGTTTTCTCTTAGTCTTGATTTCCGCTCATCAAACTATCTAAGTAGCTGAGCACCATGCCATCGGCATAGTTCTCGGTATTGCTGTTTGACGGATTCGAAACGACTTCTTCGATGACCGAGGATACAAATCCTTGGCGAGAAACGTTTTGGACTTCTTTCATCGCGATAACCTCCTAGTTCTGTGTGCCGCCTCTTTCGAAGCGGTCCGCCATCTTAGGCGCAAAAAGAAAGGACCGCAAGGAATGCGGCCCTGAAAGCGTTTTCAACTTTTTTCAGCAGCTTTTCAACAAGACTAGCCTTTGACGGCGCCAGCGGTCATTCCTTTGATAATGAAACGGCTGAAGCCAAGATAGACCAAGACGAGAGGGATAATCGAAATTCCGACCAAACAATAGACCTTGCCTAAATCGAACGACGACGGATCGCTGGCCTTGACGGCGGCAATAATAAGCGGGAGCGTCTTATACTCATCCTTGTCGATTAACAAAGCGGGGATCAAATAGTTGTTCCAAGTGCCGACAAAGCTGAAGATGAATTGAACCGCGATGGCCGGAGCCATGATCGGTAAGACGATTTTGTGGAAAATGCCTATCTCGCTGCAGCCGTCGACCCGACCCGCTTCGATGAGCTCAAAGGGCAAAATGGATTCCATATATTGCTTCATATAGAAGAAGACAACCGGCGAGCAAATAGACGGAAGAATCAGCGGCCAGAGGGTGTTATTTAAATGCCAATCACGCATCATCTGGACAAAGCCCAGCGCGCTCACCTGGGTCGGAATCATCATAATCAGCATGATGAAGGTGAATAACACATTCTTCCCCTTGAAGTGATAAACCTGGAAAGCGTAAGCAGTGAGGCAAGAGAAATAACAGGTCAAAACAGAGCAGCAAAGCGAAACGATGAACGAATTGCGGAGAGCGGACCCCACCGGAAGATGGCTATCACTGAAGCACTTAGTCCAGTTCTCGGAAAGGTTGGTTCCAAACCACCAAGCAAACCCCGTGGAGGTGATGTTGGAATGACTCCGCGTCATGTTAATCACCAGAGTATAGAGCGGAAAGATGCACAAGAAGGCCAAAAGAATAAGGAAACCATAAGCTAAGCCTCGGCGAACATTGAGCTGGACTCGATAACTTGTTGTTTCACGAACCGGCAATGCTACGGTAGCCATAATTAACGCACTCCTTCCTGAGCCAAAGCGCCTTGGCTCTTATCGTTGCGTGCCTTTTCGGCAATAGTATCAGGGCAATTAGCATATTCCGCCATCCGTTTGCGGTAGGACTTGGCTTGCTCTTTTTCGACATTGACTCTCGGGTGAGTGGTCTGATAGACCGTCATGCTGAGGGCAGCTGTGACAATGAACATCAAGAAGGAAAGGGCGCCAGCTTGGCCGTAATTCTGTTTGGACGAAATCAAACTGTAGAGGTACATCATTAAGGTGTAGCTCGAGGCTTGGCTACCGCCGGTGGTCTGGGTGAAGATCTGGGCGATATCGAAGAGCTGAATGCCGCCGATCATGGAGGTAATGAGAACGTAGACGAAGATCGGTTTTAATAGCGGCATCGTGATTTTGCGGAAAACCACGCCGCTAGAAGCGCCGTCAAGCATCGCCGATTCGTAAATCGATTCATCGATGCCCATGACGCCAGACATCAATAAGAGAGTGGTGTTGCCAAACCACATCAAGAAGTTCAGGAAAGCGATGACGATATGGGTCCAGCTCGTCGAAGTGCCAATATCGAAGGGCTCATTGAGCCAGCCCCAATCGACTAAGGTATTGATGACCGGCCCGCTCCGGGCAAAGATCATTTGGAACAACATACCGATGGCGGCAGCCATGATCAGGTTCGGCATGTAAATGACGGTTTTCCAAAATCTCTGGAATTTCATATTTAAACGGAAATCGGTGAACAAAACGGCGAGGAACAAAGAAACGGCAATCTGTGGGATAAAGCCTTCAATCCAAATAAGAATCGTGTTGATGGTGTAATAGAGCAAATCATTGATTTTCACCTTGCCCAAATCCAAGGTGAAGAAATAAAAGTGACGGGTGGTCGAATGGCCGAATAAGTAACTGAAATTGTCCCAGCCACACCAAGTCGGACCGACCGTCTTGAAGGTCTCTTGATCTTCAAAGTAGTTAAAGAAGGAAAAACGAAGCGTCTGGAAAAGCGGATAGAACTGAAACAGAAGGAACCCCACGAAAAAAGGAATCAAAAAAATGTAACCCCATTTGTCGTAGTTGATATGCTTTTTTTGAGTTCTTTTGAAGATATTCATCGGTGTCCACCCTTTAAAAACGAAACGGGCGACCAGCCGTCTCCAGCCGGCCGCCCGTAAAGCGAATCGGATTACAAAGTCGTGATATCGAAGCTCGAATCGTAGGTCAAGCCAGTGTACTTGGCATCAAGAGCGGTCTTGAAGGCATCCATCGCATCGGCAATCGAAGTGGTCTTGCCAGCGAAATAATCCTTCATCGCGTTCTGCATCTGCTCGTTGCAGCCTTGATCGTAAGCGCAAGCGTTCTTCATATCGATCTTCGCAGCGCTCTCTTTGAAGAGGGCGATGTGGTTCTGGCCACCGAGGAAGTCGGAGCCATAGGTCGTATCGGCAGCGATGGCATTCATCGCCGGGATGTTGTTGGTGTAGTCCTGCGTGATGCGGGTAATACCATTAGCAACGGCCGGTGAGCAAGTCATGGTGTACATGATCTTGTTGATCAAAGCCTTGTTATCGGTGCCTTTCGCCGCGCAGAGCCAGCTGCCGCCCCAATACCAGGAAGCCGGGCCTTGGCAAACGGCGTAATCACCATAGAGAGACTTCGTCACATCGTTAACATTGCCGAGCTTATCCGGATCGGAGTTGCCAGCGAGAGTGAAGTTAATGCCCCAAGTGCTGTAGAAGTAACCGAAGACCTTGTCGCCTTTCGGTCCTTGGTTCTTTTGCCACTGAGCGTCCCAGAGCGAAGTCTTATCGTTATAGCCAGCATCGGTGTAAGCCTTGGTCGCCTTCATCCAAGCCTTGATTTGATCATCGAGGTGGACGACTTTGTTCGTGACCCACGGCTTCGCCATGTTGTTCGAATAGACACGATAAGCATCATCGTAGCCCGAGAGCATGTAGATGCCTTTGTCGTGCGCGGTCTTCGCAACAGCATCGAACTTGGTCCAATCGGCTAACGCAGCCTGGACGGTGGCCGGATCATCGCTGCCTAAAACGGTCTTGGCAAGATCACGACGATAGGCATAAAGTCCCGGAGTCGCCTGCCAGCTGACGGCCTTTAACTTGCCATCAACAGTGACAATGTCTTTGGTGTATTGATACATGTTGGAGACATCGGCATCGCTTAAGCCGATATCACCTTTGACATCGAGAGCATAATCGCTGGCGGTGTACTTAGTGGCATAGTCGGCTTCGATCAAGAACATATCGACCTTATCGTCAGCGGCAGCAGAATCCTGCGCCTTGAGATCAGCATCAAGTTTGTTCTGATAACCGTTGTTATCGTTCGCGGTGATCTTGAAGTAGACTTTCGTTCCATCACGGAGAAGGTCATAAGAAGAATCGCCTTCCTTGACGGTCTTGATGAAATCCGGATAGAAGTTCTCGAAACGACCCTGGAATTCGTTATTCCAGCACTCGATGTTGAGGACTTTGCCTTCGGTTGAAGGCGTGACGGTTGAAGAAGTACCAGCGGTTGAGCTTCCCGCGGCCGAACTTCCGGCAGTGCTGCTCGTGCCCTGCTTGTTGCAGCCGGCTAACGCCAGGAGCCCGACTGCTGCGATTGCTGTGACGGCTAACATTGATTTTTTCATAGATTAATTAAATCCTCCTTTCAATGTTGCTTTCAGATTTATTGCTTATCCGCCCCTACACAGCGGCTATAGCCTTGATTGTGCCACCTTCTTGCAGATGGCCATTGACCACGATTTGCTCCGGAACGAAGGTTTCGGGGTGTTCAATGCGTTCGATCAGTTTGCTCGTGGCAAGCGCGCCGATCATCTCGGTATCCTGGCAATAGGTGGTAAGGACGGGGTCAAGCATTCTTGAGAGCGCGATGCCATCGTAACCAGCGATCGAGAAATTCGCGAAACGGGAAGAGCCTTGAGCGGAAGCCGACACGATGGTCGCGACCGCGGAGACATCATCCGGGAAGATCACGCAGGTGGGTGGCGTCGGAAGAGCTTTAAGTTCGCTTAAGGCTTTGCCAACGGTATCCGGATCGTGATACTGGGCGGTTTTGAGGTATTCTTCCGGAACTTCGAGGCCAAGTTTGGCACACTGTCTTTGGAAACCCGCAAGCCGCTTCTTCGTCACATCGGTGAGCTCGCCGTGAATGAAGGCGATCTTCCGATGCCCGAGTTTGTAAGCGTAAGCCGCCTCGATGGCAACCCCCACTTCGTTATCGGACATAATGGCCGTGCAGCCATTGTAGACATAGTCGATCGTCACAACCGGGATGCCTGAGTTCGCTAACTCAACGACCGCCGGATCGTGGAAGTCGACTGAGGCAATGAGGACACCGTCGATATTGCGGCTCCGAGCGTGTTCGAGGTAGGAAACTTTCTTACCGCCAAACTTGTCAGAGGCAATAAACGTAATGTCGTAGCCTCGTTTCTCCGCTTCGACCTTCGCCGCATTCAGGATGGCCGAGAAGAATTCGTGGGTAAGTCCTGACGCCGTGGAATCGACGAAGAGAACGCCGATAGTGAAACTCCGTCTCATCTTTAAGGAACGGGCGCTGGCGTTGGGAACGTAACCCAACTCCTCGGCCGCTTTCTTTACGCGAGTCACGGTTTCGTCTGGAATCTCGTGCGAACCATTGAGGGCCTTGGAAACCGTGGCGTTGCTGAATCCGCATTTCGCAGCAATATCGCAAATCCGCACCATGGCTGGGGCCTCCTTTCAACGAAATCGTTTTCGCGGAATCATAGTAACCACTTTTAAAATGACCGTCAAGGGCAAATGTAAGGGCTTACTTTTTTGCGAAAATCGCTTTTCGTAGGTTTCATATAAAATTTTCGTACTTTTTTCGTGCCAAAAAATTTTTTCGTCGGTTGTTTTTGTGTTTTTTTCCTCTACAATGGTGCTCGTGACGAAATCGTTTAAGTTAAGGTTTCGTCAAGCGCTTGCTATATATTGTTAAGATATTATTTCTTATAATATATACGTAACACACGCGAGAGGGGAATTTATGAAATTCGGACACTTCGACGATCAAAAGCGTGAATACGTCATTTCAACGCCCAATACGCCCTCGGCTTGGATCAACTATCTTGGCGATGAGTCTTTCTTCTCGCTTATTTCGAATACCATGGGTGGCTATTCCTTCTTTAAAGATGCTAAACTCCGCCGCATTACGCGGTATCGCTATAATGCCGTCCCCGCTGATATGGATGGCCGCCACTTCTACGTCAAAGAAGGAAATGTGGTTTGGTCTCCGGCTTTTTTACCCAGCAAAACCCCACTTGATTTCTATGAGTGCCGCCATGGCATGGGCTATTCCAGCTTTGAAGGCATGAAGAACGGTTTACGAGCGAAGATCACTTGCTTTGTTCCGTTAAAAGAGGCGTGTGAGCTTCAAGAAGTTGAATTAACCAACGAAAGCGGCGAAGCCAAGACGTTCTCGCTTTTCGCCCAAGTGGAATGGTGCTTATGGAATGCTTCCGATGATGGGGAGAATTTCCAGCGCAATCTTTCGACCGGCGAAGTCGAATGCTACGATGGCGTGATTTACCACAAGACCGAATTCCGTGAACGGAGGAACCATTATGCCTTTTATGCCGTTAATTCCCATTGCTCCCACTTTGAAAGCGACCGCGACCGCTTCCTCGGACGCTTTAATGGTTATGAGCAACCTGCCGAAGTTGAACAAGGACAGCTTGGCGATTACGTTGCCAGCGGTTGGAGACCGATTGCCGCTCATCAAATTGATTTGACGTTAAAGCCGGGTGAATCCAAGAAATTGGTCTTCATTCTTGGCTATGTTGAATTACCCGATGATCAAAAGTTTATTCAGCCCAATATCATCAATAAAACCCCCGCGGAAGCGTTGATGAAACGTTTTGACAGTGCCGAAAAGGCCGAAAAAGCTTTGGCCGAACTAAAAGAGCATTGGAATGCCTTGCTCTCGATTTACCACGCCGAAACCGGCGACGAGAAACTCGATCGGATGGCCAACATCTGGAATCAATACCAATGCATGGTGACCTATCTCTTCTCCCGCAGCGCATCTTATTACGAATCGGGCATCGGACGGGGCATGGGTTTCCGCGATTCATGCCAAGACCTTTTAGGCTTCGTCCATTTGATTCCGGAGAAAGCGAAAACTCGGATCATCGATATTGCTTCGATTCAGAAAAAAGATGGTTCCACCTATCATCAATATCAGCCCTTAACCAAAAAAGGAAATAGCGATATTGGCTCAGGTTTTAACGATGATCCGTTATGGCTCATCGCCGCTACGGCTGCTTACTTGAAGGAGACCGGAGATTACTCCTTCCTTTCCACTCCGGTCCCCTTTGATAACGTCAAAGGAAGCGAAGCGCCCCTCATGGAGCACCTCAAAGCTTCAATTGATTTCACGATCAATCACCGCGGCCCGCATGGCCTTCCTTTAATCGGTCGAGCCGATTGGAACGATTGTTTGAACCTGAACTGCTTCTCTACCACTCCTGGCGAGAGCTTCCAAACCACCGCCAACAAAGAGACGGGCATTGCCGAAAGCGTCTTCATTGCCGGCATGGCCGTAAAGTATGGCAAAGACTATGCGAAAATTGCAGAGATTTTAGGAAACGAAGCAGAATCTGCAAGGATTTTGACCGCCTTAAAAGAAATCGAAAACGCCACGATCCATTTTGGCTGGGATGGCGGATGGTTCCTCCGTGCCTATGATGGTTATGGCCATAAGGTCGGTTCGAAAGAATGCCAAGAGGGCCAAATCTTCATTGAGCCGCAAGGCTTCTGCGTTATGGCGGGAATCGGCCACAATTTAGGTTATGGCCACCTCGCGCTGAAGAATACCGAAGCGATCTTAGGAAATAAATACGGCCTCGAGCTCTTACACCCCTGCTATTCGACTTATCACGTCGAACTTGGCGAAATCTCGTCGTATCCGCAAGGCTATAAAGAAAATGGCGCCGTCTTCAACCATAACAATCCCTGGGTGGTCATCGCCCATTGTGTTGAGGGCGAAAGCAAAGAAGCCTATGAACTCTACCGCAAGAATGCCCCTGCCTACATCGAGGACGAATCCGATGTCCACTACACGGAACCCTATGTCTATTCTCAGATGATCGCTGGCCGCGATGCCAAAAACTATGGGCAAGCCAAGAATAGCTGGCTCTCTGGCAGTGCGACGTGGAGCTTCGTGGCTTTAAGCCAATACCTCTTAGGCATCCGTCCCGATTACGATGGTCTCTTGGTGGATCCACATTTGCCGAAAGATCAGTTCCCCCACCTCCACGTCACGCGGAAGTTCCGGGGCAACATCTATGACATCTCGATTGATAACACGGCGTCAAAACCGACGTTATATGTTGATGGGAGGCCACAACAAGGCTTGCTCATCCCGTTCGCAAGGAGCGATAAGACCGTCAAGGTCGAGCTCCGTTAAATCTTGCTGGAAGGCTCATCTCGGTTCCCTACAAACCGGGGTGAGCTTTTCCGTTGTTCATTCTTACGCAAAAAAGGCCAATCTCAAGAAGAGATTGGCCAAAAGGCAATATCTTAGAAAGCCTTATTCGCCCGTTTAATCGCCTCAAGCGAGGCTTTCGGTTCCCGAGCATCGCTCACAAATCCGTTCTTCTCCTGATAGGTGTCGGCAAACTGAGTGGCACAATATCCGGCAAAAGAGAGCTTTTTAATCGCCCGTAGCAATGAGCGATATCTCCGCAAATAGGCCCTGGAATCCTTGACTGGCGTGTTGTAACCCCAGCCCTTACCCGCACTGGCCTTGAAACTGGCGCCAAAGAACTCGCTCAGGATAATCGGCTGTCCCGAATAATGATAGTCGAGGGCAAAGGCCTTTTTATCGGTGCACGCAAAGAAGTTCTCGCCTTTTTTGAGCGCATCCTTTAGGCCGGCATAAGAGGCCAAGAGGGCTTTGCCATCCTCGGCATAGTTATGAAGAGCAACAATATCGGTCTCGGTGGCCTCATAGCCATCATTCGACACGACCGGACGGGTCCAATCGATGCGGTTTGCCATCTGGTAAAGACCATTGACTAAATCTTTTTCTTCATCGGAAGAGGCGATGTTATCAACGCCCCAACTTTCGTTATAGATGACGTAAGAGATGATCGAAGGATGCGGAACGTGGTCGGTGATAATCCGGCCAAACTCGGATTGAATCTCAAAGTTTTCAAAGTGGTTATAGACGTGAGGAGATGGCATTTCGACGGTCGTTAATAAGCCCTCGCGGTCGCAAAGATAATAGAAAAGTTCGCTTTCGATTTTTTCGTGAACGCGCACGCCATTAAAGCCCATCGCCTTAATGAGAGCGATATCCTTCAAATAACCCTCTTCGCCGAAGGTCAATCCGCCCTCGGGGTTATAGCCTTGATAAAGCACGAATTTCAGGTAACGTTTTTTGCCATTAAGGAAGATCTTGCCATCGCGGGCTTGAACTTCGTTGATGCCGAAATATGTCCCAACGGTATCGGTGACTTCGCCATTTCGTCTCAAGATGATTTCCGCATCGTAAAGACACGGATAGGCTGGCGAATAGGCATGAAAGTCTTTCGCGGGAATGGCAATCTCGCCTTCATAATAAATGTTCGTGGAAACAAAATGGGCGCTCGTAACCTTTTTGCCCCGATAGGAGATCGCGACTTCAACGTCTTCGCCCACCGCTTCGGGAGTAAAAAGAAGACGGATATAGATCGATTTATCGCTATAGAGTCCACGGATATCGCAGCCTTGTAAGCTGGCGGATGGCACCTCTTCAAGCCAAACATCGCCATAGATGCCTGTCGTGGTGGGATAGAAACAAGAGAACGGCGTCTTTTCCCAGGTTTGCTTGCCCCGAATGTGGCTGGGATCCTTATCGTCATAAACTCGGATGGAGAGCAAGTTCTCATCTTCGTTCAAATACTCGCTGATATCACGGACAAAGGCATCATATCCGCCGATGTGCTTGCCGAGATAATGCCCGTTAAGCCAGCCATCGAAAACGTAATCCAACCGCTCAAAATGGAGATAAACCTTCTGCTTCCAGTGCGGATTGGCAAAGGTTTTGAAATACCAGACGGTGTCGTGTTCTTCTTGGCTATTAATTCCCGATAAGGGGGTCTCATAAGCGTAAGGGACTTGAATCGGCAACGTCTGCTCCGGAATCTTGTTGCTCCAGCCATCGCTGAGGCCTTTTTGCTCATCATCGAAGACGAAACGCCATTCGCCATTAAGGCTCTCGAAAATCGGACGGTAGAATTGCGGATTCGGATGGCCCGGATGATAACTTCGAACGTTTTTTCTCATAAAGTGATCTCCCTTGACGACGAAAAGTCCGCTCCAAAAAGAAACCTACACTTTTATGGATCGAGAGCCGATGTTTTTCATCTGGCTATCCCCTTTCGTCTACGCCATTAGTATAAGGGGTTTTAACGTAAGCGCGTAGATGAAAATGTTTTCATTTTTGCACCAGTGGAATTTGTCGAAGAGAAAACGAATATTTCGTCAAAAAACACCTATTTTTTAGCCGAAATCGTCAAAGTCGTTTCACCAAAGGCGCTGCGGGCGGTAACGCTGAGAGGCAAGCCTTCTTCCCGCTGAATCACCGCCAAGGCGCGGCCAAAGTAAGTCGTGCAGCTCTTTGAAAGATAACTGTCTTCGTTATAGGGCGCGGCACTGCCGAAGCCCAAGAGGCGTCCGCCTTGAACCTCAAGGCTGATTTTTTCCTTGACCAACGGTTTCCAAATCCCCGCTTTGTCCGTGAAATTCAAATGGATAAAAACTAAGGCATCGTCCGCTTTTATCTGGGGCTCCGCTACAAGGGTAAGAATGGTTTCTTTTTGGGCACTTACGAGGGATTTGCAGGCGATTTCTTGATGATTCTCATCATAGGACACCGCCTTCAATTCGCCGGAATGGTAAGGCAAAACAAAAGTCGTCCGACCCGAACGGTCACATTTCTTTTCTTTGAATTTGTTGCCATTAAGGAAAAGCGCGACACTCGTGGAGCGGGCATAAACCTCAACGGTCGCTTTCTTTCCTTCTTGGCCCTCGAAACTCCATGAGGGAATGGCGTCGGACATCTTCCACGCGGAAGGTGAATGATCTTTTTTGCTCATCATCGGTCGCACAGCGAGTTCCAAAGGCGTTAAGCCAAAAACCACGCGGGTATAAAGAGCCTCGCCAAGCGGGTTGCCTACCAAGTCAATCCGCCCTGAGCCGGCGGTGATCCAGCCAAGAGTGGGTCGGAAGTCTTTTGCGTATTCCGCATACTCCCATGCGCCGACGCCGGCTTCGCCGAGATAATCCATTCCCGACCAGACAAAGTCGCCAATGAGGGCAGGGTTCTTTTTCGCCAGATCCAAATAGAGAGCGGCATCCTTACAGAAAGTCTCGCTGCCCAAAATCACCCGATTCGGGTATTTCTTATGGTCCTTCTTATAACGCAGAATTCCGTAATTGTATCCAGCCACATCAAGGGTCGAATAGACTCCGCGAATCCGGCGGTCGACTGAAGGGAGCGCAGCGCCACGCTTCATCGTCGTGTCACCTAAAAGGCCGGCCATTTTGTTAAAGAATTCGCTTCCGACCGAAGCCTTTTTATCGGCCTTTTTATCACTATAAACGCCAAAGCCTAAGGACGAGAGAAGATTAAAGAAAACGTTAATTCCGGCCGTGGTGAGCCAATGGTTGCCATTACGATGAACAAAATCGGACATCTTCTGACAAAGTTCGACCCCTTCTTTTTTGGCGGATTCCCCTACCTCGTTGCCTAATGAAATCAAAACGACGGAAGGATGATTAAAATCCTTATCAATCATCGCGCTAAGATCCTGCTCCCACTGGTGTGGAAGGTAAGTGGCGTAGTCGAATTTGCTCTTATGCATAAACCACATGTCGGCGTATTCATCCATCACCAAAAGCCCTTCTTCATCGCAAGCTTCGAGGAAGGCAATCGAGCAAGGATTGTGGGCGCAACGGACCGCATTATAGCCATTTTCTTTCAATAAACGAACCTTACGCCGCTCGGCCTCAGGATAAGAACAGGCGCCTAAAAGACCGTTGTCGCTGTGGATGCAAGCGCCATTCAGAAGCGTGGTCACGCCATTGATCCGAAAGCCCATTTCCGCATCGGCTTCGACGATGCGAATGCCGAATTTCTCCTCGCGCTCATCCTCGCCATAGCGAACATGACAGACATAAAGTTTGGGTTTCTGAGGAGTCCAAAGTTCCGCTGAAGGAAGAGCAAACTGAAAGCTGCCTTCGTGATCCAACGTTCCTTCTTGATGGGCAAGGATGTCCGAACCGTCTTTGATTTCAATGCTGAAAGGCGCGCTGCCGTTTGAAGACAGACAGACCCGAATTTTTTTCTCAAGATAAGAAAGAGTCTCGATTCGAACGCCATGGAGATCCAAGTGGTTTAAAGGCAACACCTCAAGATAAACTGGGCGGTAGATCCCGCTTCCGGAATACCAGCGCGAATTCGGTTGATCGGCGTTGTGGACGAGGACTTTGATCTCGTTTTTTTCTCCGAAAATCAGTTTTTCGTCGATCTCAAAGGCAAAATCGCGATAGCCATTGTCCCAACCCGCATCCTTCAACCCGTTGATAAAGACTTCAGGGTGATGATAGACCCCCTCAAAATGGAGGTAGACTGCCTTGTTTTTCCATTCCTGAGGTACCAAAAAAGACTTCACGTAAACGTATTCGCCGCCGGGAAAATAAGCCAAACCATTGATTCCTGGCGCATCCGCCCTCCGCGTTTCGTGGAGCATCGCGTCATGCGGCAAATCAATGATTTCTTGTTTCGCCTCACCGGCTTTTTCGAAGACCCATTCTTTCATTAATGGTATTCTTTTCATACATTATCCCCCGCAAAAGCCTTACGCTTTTTGCAAAACTCAAACGAAACAAAGGGCTCCGGTGGACGTACCATCGAAGTCCTTTGTTATGATATTACGCCTTCACGACATTATCCATGAAGCCCGCCACAATCAGGGCGATTGCCGACATAATCTGTGCGATGATGCCGACTAAGGACACGCCGAGCCAAGTTTTTTCCGCGGCCGGATAGTTGACCGGGATGAACCAGACATCCGCGAAGAGGGTAAGCCGATCGTAGATGAAGAGACAGAAGCTCGCCGAGACCGCAATCACCAAGGCTGCTAAGAGAACGTCAATCAGCCAATGGGGAAGCTTGGGGGCGAAAACGAGAAGCACGACCCCAATCGCCACCGCCACAAGGGAGAGGACGATCGGCCACGGATCCACCGCGGTTCCCGCTAAGAAACCACAGGTGCCCGTGATGATATAGAAGATCACACCGACGAAGGCTAACAAGCTCGCCGCGTCAACGAGATAACCCGCCACGCTTTGATTTTTGAAGAACTTCATCTTAGTTTTCCTCCTTTTTCTTATGAGCGACCAGTTCCAAGATCGCGTAGGCTCCAAATCCGCCGACGGCTAAGACCGCCGTGACCGAGATAAGAGTAATGTAGAGGGCGCGCCAAGAAGTCATAAGCTCGACGGTCTTCGACGAGGAGTTGATACCATTGAGCGCATTCGAATTCGCAATCGTGTAGAGGATGTACTTTTCGTTGGTCTTGATGGCCTCGCACATCGCTGCATCGCTTTTTAAGGTCGTCTCGTCCCAATAATCGACCGAAGGTTTGCCGAAGCCACAGAAGGCCACGGTTCCCGCCATGATCGACTCTTTCGGAGCGGCTTTGGCCGAAACGCCGGTGAAGTCGGTGACGTTATAGCCTTTGAAGCCCCACTCCTTGCGGAGAACGTTGACCATGAGACCACGGTTCGCACTGGAAGCCACCGCGCCAACCCGGTTATATGACGTCATCACGCCGGTTGCGCCTTTCGTATAGGTATTCGTTTTCGTCGCATCGCTTTCAAAGGCCGCGGGTTTGCCGTTTCCTTCAAACGCCTGACGGAGGTTACGAAGCTCAAGTTCACGAGCCTTTTGCTCGTTCATGAACACCGCGACGCCCGAACGGTTGATTTCTTGGTCGTTGAAGGCCGCGTGCTTGATGTTAACAATCACGCCTTTACTTTGCCCACCCTGAACCGAGGAACTGCCGATATAACCTGAGAGCATCGGATCTTCAGAATAGTATTCGCCACCGCGGCCATTGTAGCCATGCCGGTGGATGTTCATGCCCGGACCAATGATGATCGGAAGGTTGAGGATGAGCGAGGTTTCGCCCAAGATGATCTCACCGTTTTCATAGGCAAGCTCTTTGTTCCAACCATAGCCAAGGTTCTCCTGCGAAGGGCAAACCCGGGTGCCATAACCCGTGTAATCCGCAGCATCCGCATAAGCGGTGCCTTGGTAGGTGCCTTCTTGGAAGTAATGCGTATCGCTGCCGCCAGGGCCATCATCGGCGTTGTTGCCGAGGTAACCGACGGAATCAATCTTCTGAATATGATGGAAGGCATTCGAGGCAAAGTCGAGGAACTCGGCGGCGCTCATCTTGTCGATGAGTTCGTTCCAACGTTCATCATCCCAGCCCGCGCCTTTAAGATCGTTGATCGACAAACTGCTGGACTGACCCCACTTATAAGCGGAAGTGTCTTCGCCGCTCTTTAAAGCGACGATGTCGTTCTTCAATAAGCGATTCAGAGCCGCATTCGTACTCAATCCTTCATAGGTTTTCGGGAAGGTCCCGTTCCAATCGCTGCGGGTCAAATACGTCACTGTTCCCGGCATGAAGGTATTGAGATCCATCGAATAGTCGCCATCGGAGAGCGCGTTGGTGATTTCCACGCCTTCTTTGGAAACGGAGAAGGTGTCTTTATCAACATCACCACCCCAATTCCACTTGTAGGTTTTCTTGCTTTCACCATTCACGTTCATGCCATTTGCCGTCGTTTTGCCTTGGGCGGCCAAGACGTTATTGAGAGCGTCGTGCGAATCATTGCCTAAGGCGAAATAGTAATCGCCGGCATCCGCAATGAAAGTTTTGGCATTTTTGAAGTCATAGCTCGCTAAGTTCGCCATGTCGATCGTCATCGTAATCGTTTGCGATTCGCCAGCGGCTAGTTCTTTGCTCTTCTCGAAGTCCATAAGTTGAATCGCGGACTTCTCGACGCCATTGGCCTTGTCGTAATCGGTATAAGGACTTTGGGCATAAAGCTGGACGACATCGCGTCCGGCAACATTGCCGGTATTTTTGACGGTCACCTTGACGCTCGCTTCTTTCTTGTTGCCCAAGATTGAAACGGAATCTAAGCTCTGAGTGAACGTCGTGTAGCTTAAACCATAGCCGAAAGGATAAACGACTTCTTGCTTGTAGTCCCACGTTCCATCCGTGGTGCCTACTTTGCCATAACCTGTCGTATAGGTTCCAGCCTTGGCCGTGCTAGCGCCATTAACGCCATTCACAATGTCGGCATAACGGGTTTCATAATAGCGGTATCCGCTGTAAATCCCCTCCGCTTCGACCAAATAGGAGTTCACGTTATCGGCGGAAGTAAAGTCAGCGGCATTCACCCAAGGGATGTTGCCAAAGCTTTGCATGGCCGGAGCGACAGCGCCATTGCTGCAATAGGTATCGCCTAAGCGAGCGGATGGCGAAACGGTGCCATTAAGAATATCGGCAACACCATAGAAACCATAGGCACCCGGATAGCCAATCCACATGATCGCGGAGATTTCCGGATCATCGGCTAAGGCCTTAATCTCCATCACGTTGGTGGAGTTAATAAGGACGATGACTTTCTTCGAGCACTTCTTCGCTTCGGCGATGATTTCCATCTCCTCGCTAGAAAGACCCATGATGTTGTCCGTCGTGGTCGAGGTCTCAGCGGTCATTCCGCTTTTGCCAGGATAATAGTTTTTCGATTCGCCACCCGGACGACCGACCACAACGATGGCCGCGTCACTATAAGCGGCGTAGTCCTGATCGTAATTGGCGTTGATGGCGCGTAACGCGGCCGGAGTCAATTCCACGACGGTGTCGGTTTTGGTCAAGCTCGGATACTCAGCCGGTTTGGCGCCAAAGCCTGAACCGCTCATGACTTCGCCCGAGAAATGGGCTTCGTAGGTCGCGAGCATCGTCGGGTTGAGTTGGAACCCACGATTCTTGAAACAAGTGAAGATTTGGTTGTCGTAAACGGTCTTCAAATCGGCGATGGAGCCGCCGCTATTGCCATAGACCGGTCCGTAGCTGCGGGTACCAAATAGGGTGATTTTGGCATCTTTAGCAATCGGAAGGGCGCTCGTGCCATTGCTCGTGAGATTCTTGAGCAAGGCCATGGTTTGTTGGGACTCTTTAATAGCAAATGATTTATAGCCCTCAAACGCTTCCTTCGCCGTTTTGAAACTGGACTTATAATTCCAGGCATCTTCGGCATTTCCTGATGTGGTCGTCTCGATCTTAGAACTCTTCGTTCCTAAGAGAGAGTCGAGCGGATCCCGGTAATACTCCATCACCACTCCAGCCGTGATCGAAACGGCGAGCAAGGTTGACGAGAGCATCCCGAGTCCACGAAGCAACTTCAGCTTTTTGGACATGGATATCCTCCTAAATATGGGAATAAGAAGCTAACCCTCAGCTTCCTTCATCCGGGCAATACTTAAACACGGAGGAAATTCTCCGAGGCATCCTTTGACTCAAATTGTCGCTTTTCTGACGCGGATGTAATCGCTTACACCGCATGAAAAAGCGCTTTCTTTAGTGTTTATGCTTATTTTAAAGCATAAAAGCGATTCCCCTTTCGTTAAGTTCCTTTTTCGCTTTATCATTAACGTGGTCGCAGAAAATGAAAATCGTTTTTATCGATAACGAGCGCGCTCAACTCAGTGCCCTTAAAGAGTTCACTGAGCGCTTTGAACGCGAAAACAATCTCAAAATCAGCGCCAATTATCTCGACAATCCTTTTGACCTTCTTGAAAATTATTCGGGCGATTACGATGGGATTTTCCTCGACATCAACATGCCGGTGATGGATGGCATGAGCGCCGCTAGGCGCATTCGAGAAATGGACAGCAAGGTCAACCTGATTTTCATTACGAACTTGGCTCAATACGCCATCGATGGCTATAAGGTTTTTGCCTTGGATTACGTTCTGAAACCTGTCAACTATTTCCAGTTTTCCCTGGAACTTCAACGCCTCGAGAACAAAAAAGAACCTATCGATGATTCCATCTTGATCAAGACAAAAGAGGCCTTGAAAAAGATCCCAGTCGAAGAAATCTTGTTTTGCGACATCTTCAAACACGAAGTCACGGTCTTCACCACAAAAGGAAATTACTCTTTCCGCGGCTCCTTAAAAGACATCGAGGAAAAAGTCGATCCGAAGACCTTCGTCCGTTGCAATAGCGGAATTCTCGTCAACCTCGCGCACGTGACGGAAATCAGCGACAACTGCGCTGTGCTGAATAATGGAAGGAGGGTAGAGATCTCGCGCTTAAGAAAAAAAGATTTCCTTGATGCGCTGACCTCTTACATCAATAGCTAATTATGGGAGTGTATGATTTTTTACTACTGCGCAATCTCAACTTCTTTCTCGAGATCTTCATCGCCCAAAACATCGCGATGCACCGGCTCGAGAAACGGAAGTATTGGTATTTGGTCCTGTTGGGCGAACTCGTCCTCTCGGTTGGGCTCTATTGGATGCCCTCTCTATCCGTCGGCGTCATTAACTTCGTCTACTTGGTTATCGCCGTCATTTCCGGCTTCTTTTGCTTCTTTATTTATAAGGAAAGCGTTTTTGATGCGATTTCCTATACCGCGATTGCCTTCGCTTTCCAAAACATCACTTGGAACATTCTTTTGCTCTTCGGGCATCTCTTGCCAAGCGATGCTCCCCAAGCGGCAAGGATCGCGCTTTATTTAGGCGATTTTGCGTTCTTCTATCTCGGCGCGTTCTTCTTGGTCCATTTCGCCTTGAGAAAAGTCCCGATGCGCAGCAATTGGTTGGTCTGCCTTTCCAGCGCTTTAATCATTTTAATCACGATCTTTCTCAGTCAGATCGCCAAAAGCAGCAACCTCAACAACATCGTCGCGATTCTTTACGAGATGGTCTCGTGTCTCTTCGCCCTTTTGATTCAGTATGGCGTCAGCGTCTTAATCTATCTCGTGGGCAAAGAGAAAGACCTCGAATCCGAAAAGGCGGTCCTCGAAGAGATGCTTCATCAGCAAGCCAAACAGCAAAAGATGAGCAAAGAAACCATCGACATCATCAATCTCAAGAGCCACGATCTCAAGAATCAAATCACCGCTTTGGAACATGTTTCGCCCCAGGAAAGAACCGCCCACATCGAAGAAATCAAGAAAGCGGTCAACATCTATGGCGACATCGTCAAAACCGGAAACGAAGCACTCGATTTGGTCTTGACGGAGAAGTCGCTTCTTTGCGAAAGCAAACATATTTCCTTCAACTATATCGTCAACCCCGAAAGCCTATCCTTTATCGATGAGCTCGATATCTTCTCTTTGTTCGGCAACGCCCTCGACAATGCGATCGAGGCGTTAGAGAAAGAAGAAGAGGGAAAACGCATCATCCGTCTCAACATCAACCAAAAGAACAAATTCACTACGATTCATCTTGAGAATTATTGCTCCCAGGCCATCCGGTTCAAGGACGGGCTGCCCCTCACTTCAAAAAATGACACGGATTACCATGGCTATGGGCTAAAAAGCATCATGTCGACCGTTGAGAAATATCACGGCAATTCCCTTGTTAAATTAGAAAATAGTCTCTTTATTCTCGATATCATGATTCCCGTAAAATAGCCACTTATCGTTTAAAAGCAAAAATGACGAGCCTTCCAACTTTTTCATTCAAGAGCTCCTTCGAGTAAGCTCAATTTAAGTGGCACTATCTACCTTCTATCAAGACTTTTTGGTAAAATTATCCTTGGTTTATGCATTTGTTATTATCGGGATTGATCCTCCTCGCCTCTTCGTTTGCCCTCTTCAGCCCAAACGTTTTTTCACCTTCTTCCTTGTTGACCACCAGCAATTCGACCGTTATTGAAGTGGGTTGGTACAACGAAGCGGGCATGCAGGATGGCACAACCCCGGAAACGGTCGGAGGCTATAACTATGAATATTTGGCGATGATCGCCCAATATACCGGCTGGACTTACCATTACACTTTTGGCGACTGGGCTGACCTAGAAACCAAATTGGCCAATCACGAAATTGATCTTTTGGGCGACGTCGGCAAGACCACGGAGCGGTTAAGCCGTTATAACTTCAGCGATTATCCGAATATCTCGAGCCAAATGTATTTGGTTACTCGCGACAACGATACGCGGTATTACTATGATGATTTTTCCGCTTTCAATGGCATGAAGATCGGTGGCATTATCAGCGACTTCCGCGAAGGCTTATTATCGAAGAAAGCCACCAATAATTCCTTTCAATATACCTATCAATGTTATTCGAGCGACGATACGGCCTTAGCTGCCCTCGATCGTGGCGACATCGATGCCGTCACGCTGATCAATACCGCTAAATCACAAGATTATCGGATTATTTCCGAATGGGAACCGAACCCCTTCTATTTCACGGTTTCTAATACGAAGAGTGAGATCCTCGATGAACTCAACCGTTCCCTCAACGCGATCCAATCCTCTGACCCCTCCTTGCAAAGCCGCCTCTACGAAAAATATTTTGAGGATAGCAGCAAAGGTCGCAATGTCGCTTTGACGAAAGATGAAGCCAATTATTTGGCGAAAAAAGAATCGGTTACCATTGCCGTTACCTCTGGCGAGAAGCCAATCGCTTACGAAAAGGATGGCGTTTTGCAAGGGATATTGCCAGATTACTTTTCACTCCTCCAAACGAAAATGCCGTTAAAGTTTAATTACAAAGTCTATGGCACTTTCCAAGAGATGTTCACTCTCTTCATGGCAGGCAAAAGCGAACTCTGCGCTCAAGTCCCGGATGATTTTTCTTATGGGGTGACACTCAACGCTCGCTTGGCCAATCCCTACATGAGCCTCACATACGGTTTTGTCAGCAAGCCTGATTTAGGAGGCAATGCGAAAAAAATCGCCTATCGCGTTGGAAAAAAATACCTCAAGGGACGCTTGGAAAAACTGGGCTACGAAGCCATCTCTTACGTCGATGATGAGGCCTGCATCTCCGCGGTGATTTCGGGCGAAGTGGATGCCGCCGCTATGGGGACTTTGGCCTATGAGCAAGTTTCGTATCATGCTAAATACCGAAGCTTATCTTATTTCACGAAGCCCGAACTCGATTACAGCGTTTGCATTGGAGTCACCACGAATGAAGATCCTCTTCTTTTCTCAGCGTTGCAAAAAGCTGTCGGTGCCATTCCTGCTAGCGCTTTGACCTCGTTAATTGCCGCCGATAGCATTGTGACTCCTCAATACACCATCAGCGACTACATGGCCAATAATGGCATGACGCTATTCGCCCTTATCGCTTCTTTGTTAATTGTCGCTCTCCTTGTCACATTCCTTATCCGCGGACACCGCCTCAATAAAAAACTGACCTTGGCCTACGAAAAAGCGGATAAAGCTTCCGCTGCCAAAAGCGAATTCCTTTCGACGATGTCACACGACTTAAGAACGCCATTAAACGGTATCATGGGCATGACTTATTTAGCCCAACAAGAAAATAACCCGCCGGTGACGAAAGACTATCTCCAAAAAATCGACACCTCTTCCGCTTTCTTATTAGGACTCATTAACGATGTTCTTGATATGTCAAAAGCGGAAAGCGGCAAAATCGAGCTTCATCTTGAGCCGTATCCTTATTCGGAATTCGAAAACTACATCCAAGCGGTCATCCGCCCGCTCGTCGAGAGCAAAAAGCAAACCTTCATTTTCGATAGCGGGGCTCTCAATCAAAAAGAGACGCACCTTGTTCCCCTGACCGATAAGCTCCGCATTAACCAAATCTATTTCAATTTGCTTTCGAACGCCGTCAAATATACGCCCGAAGGCGGCCACATCCGCTTCGAAATTCATGAACGGATGCTTCCCAGTCAAATCATCGAAGTTACTTCGCTAATTCAAGACGACGGGATTGGCATGAGCCCTGAATTCCAAACCAAGATGTTTGAACCATTCTCTCAAGAAACCCAAGCCAATTCTTCGCCGCAAAACGGTACAGGCTTGGGCTTATCCATCGTGAAAAAATTGGTGGAACTCATGGGGGGAACTATCCAATGCCAAAGCCAGCTTCACCAAGGGACCACTTTCACCTTAGTCTTCAACTTTCCCACCATCGATGAGCGGAAAGAGCAAAGCCAAGACCAAAAACCTTTAGACGAAAAAGATTTAGCCATTCTCAAAGGCAAAAGAGTACTGATTTGCGAAGATAATGTCCTCAATCAAGAAATCGCCAAACGCTTATTGGAGAAAAAAGACATCCGGGTCTTATTAGCGAAAGACGGCCAAGAGGGCGTCGCTTTCTTTAGCCAAAGCGAGCCGAACACGATCGACATGATTCTCATGGATATCCGAATGCCGAAGATGAACGGATATCAGGCGACTTTGGCCATCCGCTCCCTCGAGAGAGAGGACGCCAAGAAAGTGCCGATCATCGCTTTAACCGCCGATGCTTTTACCAGCGATGTAGCCAAAGCTGATGCCTATGGAATGAATGGGCATCTCTCGAAGCCCATCGATCCCAATTTGCTCTATCGTGCTCTGGCCGCTTTCTTTTCCAAATCCTCAACGGAAAACAATCAGAAAGAGTCTCCTAAAGGATAAAATGTGATAGTATGAAAAAAGCCAAGGTTCACCCGAACCGGAAAGAAGAACACATGAACGCTGTGGACGTCAACTATCAAAAGTGGGTTTCATCGAGCAAGGTCACTGCTGAAGAAAAGCGCCTTCTCGAAGCGATGGATCCCAAGCAAAAAGACGATGCTTTCTTCCAGGATATTCAATTTGGCACCGGCGGAATGCGCGGCATTCTTGGCCCTGGCACCAACCGGATGAATTCTTTTACCGTAAAACGAGCCACTATCGCCTTGGGCGAAATGGTTTTGAAACAATACCCTAATGCCAAAAAACAAGGCATCGTGATTTCTCACGATAACCGGCACCACAGCCGCGACTACGCGGAAGAGTGCGCGCAAATCCTCAATGAAATGGGCATCAATGCCTATCTTTTCGATTCGTTACGCCCGACGCCCGAACTTTCCTATGGCGTCCGTTACGTCAAGGCCGTCGGGGGCATCATGATCACCGCCAGCCACAATCCGAAACAATATAATGGCTATAAAGTCTACGACGACAAAGGCTGCCAGCTCATCCCCGCGAAGATTGAGCCAATGCTTGATATTTTAGCCAAGCTCCCTGATCCGCTTGAAGTCGAAACCCCGAAAGCCTCCAAATCCGGCAAAACCGTGATCCTCCCGAGCAAGGTCGATGACGATTATGTCAAAGCCGTCGAAGAAGTTCAGGTCAATCCGAATCTTGATAAAAAGAATTTCAAAATCGTTTATACTCCGAACCACGGCACCTCGTTAGAGAATGCCCTCCGGGTCTTCAAAGATTGCGGATACGAAATCATCCCGGTCGAGAGTCAATGCACCCACGATCCCGATTTCTCGGGTACCTTATCGCCGAACCCCGAAATGGATGACGCTTGGATCGAACCGATTAAACTGGCCAAGAAAGTCCATGCCGATGTGGCAGTGATGACCGACCCCGATGGCGATCGCTGCGGCATCGCTTACCTCTCAAGCAAAGGCACCTATGAACGGCTGACGGGAAATCAATCCGGCGCGTTATTGATCGATTATCTTTTCGGCGAAAGAAAACGACAAGGCAAACTTCACAAAGACGGCGTCATGTACGACACCATTGTCACCTCGGATCTCGGACGGAAGATTACCAAGAACTACGGCCTCAAAAACGAAAGTTTCTTGACGGGCTTCAAATATATTGGTGATCGAATTGGCTATTATGAGGATAAAGGAAACGGCCCGACCTTCGAATTTGGCTACGAAGAATCTTATGGTTGCTTAGTGGCTCCGTTCGTTCGGGACAAAGATGGCATCCAAGCCATTCTTCTCTATTGCGAAATGGCCTTATGGTACCATCTGAAAGGCATCCCGCTTGATGTGGCCTTCATCAATCTTGAAAAGAAGTACGGCTACCACGAGACCACGACGGATTCGATTTATTTCGAAGGCTCGCAAGGTTCCGCCAAGATGAAAGGGATGATGGATGAACTCCATGAGAATCCCCCGAAAGAGATCGAAGGCTATCAAATCGTGCGAATCGAAGACTATGAAAAAGGCATCGCCCTCAATCACGATGGCAGCAAAGAAAAACTGACTCTTCCGCAAGAAGAAGTGGTTCGACTCTTCTTCGATGATGGCTCTTGGATCGCGGTTCGTCCTTCGGGAACCGAACCGAAAATCAAGTTCTATGTCGAGGCGGTTTCTAAAGAGGACCAGGGTCTTCACGCGAAAACCATGAATCTCTCGAAAGCTTTGCAAAAAGCCCTCGGAATTTGAAAATCCCTCGTATTTTAAAGCGGATGTTCTCCTTGAGGATGTCCGCTTTTTCTTCACGAAAAGAGAAAACAAGGGGGTTGCAATGCCAGGGATGCATCGGCTAAAGTAAAAGCAGGAAAAACTCTTCGTTCAGAGGAAAAAACTATGGAAACAAAAACGCTTTTTGCCAAAGGCTCGTTAACCATATCGGCTGCAGGACGAATTGATTCTTCCACCGCTCCTGAGTTTCAGGCGGCGGTCCTTGCCGCTCTCGACGAGAATCCCACTTACGATTCGCTCCTCATCGACCTCGCCAAAGTCGAGTATATCTCGAGCGCTGGTCTTCGCGTCTTCCTTTCTCTGAATAAACGTTTTGTCGACGAAGAAAAGAAACTGACCTTAGCTAACGCTTCGAGCGCTTTGATGGAAGTGTTCCAAATGACGGGCTTTAGTGAACTGGTCGATATTCGCCCACCCTTTAAAGAATTCGACGTCACCGGTTTGCCCGTGATTGGAAGCGGCATGTGCGGCGATGTCTACAAAGTAAACGACGAAACCATCTTGAAGCTGTATAAGTCCACTATGGATTTGGGCATGATCCTTAAGGAAAAAGACAACGCTAAACGGGCCTTCGTCTTAGGCGTGCCAACCCCAATCTCTTATGATCTCGTCAAAGTCGGCGATCGGGTCGGCATTCTCTTTGAGATGCTCCATGCCAAAGACCTCGTCAGTTTGATGAAGAACGATTTAGACCACATCACGGATTATGCGATCACCTTCGCAAAACTGGCCAAACAAATCCACACGATCGATGGCAAAAACAGCCGCCTTCCCCGCAAGACGGATGACTATTGGGACTTCTTCAAGCGAACCACTTGGCTCACCCCGAGTGAGCACGATGAAGTTGAAACGATGCTGCGAGGCCTGCCGGAAGCCACCACGATTGTCCATGGCGATTTCCATCCAGGCAACACGATGCTCTCCGATAACGAGCTGATGTTCATCGACATGGGCGATGTCTCAATTGGCTCGCCCTATAACGATCTTTGCCAAGTCTATTGTTTCTACAAGATGGACGAGCCAGCCGAACTGATCGCCCACATCACCAAGATCGACACGCCGCACCGCCATCTCTTCTATCAAGCCTTCATGGATGAATACTTTAATCATCCCAGCCCAGAACAGCTCGCAACGATAGAGGATAGCATCAAGGATTTCGTTGCGGTTCGTGAGATGATTTACGCGATTAATTTCCCCGATGGCCTTCCTTTGGATTCGAAAATCCTCCGGGATCGGTTGGCCGAACGTCGCTTTAAAAAGCAATAACTTCGTCGTTTGACCCAAAATCTCCTGCAAAACGCCCATCAAATAAAAACTCGATGACGCCGAGGTTTTTATATAAACTCCACGCTCCGTGGATAAATTTTAATTTTGATTCCCCATTTTTGGGATAAACTCTTCGTAGAGTAGTTTGCCAAAGTCTCTCTCGCTTCCGTAGAGTATAGCCAGGAGGAACAAATCCATGTCTATCAATGAACGCATCGCCCTTTTACGTAAGATGAAGGGACTCAGCCAAGCCGAACTTGGCAAGAGTTTGAACGTCACCGACAAAGCCGTCTCCAAGTGGGAGAATGGCGATGGCACCCCGGATATGACTCAAATCATGTCCTTATGCCAATACTTCAACATCTCCATCGATTATCTCATGACGGGCAGTGTCTTATCGGATGGCGACAAAGCCATCGAAAAAGAGATCAATGCCTATGAGAAAGCCCTCGCCCTCAACGCCTCGGCCAAGGATATGGTCAGCGCTTGCCGCAAATATCTCGAGGGGTTAGCCATCGCCTATGACGATGGGATTCTACCCACCATCGTCGATGGCGGCATCGACATGAACTGCTTCAAAAAGAATAGCGATGGCTCCTTAGGGGTCATTTATGAGCGGTTGGTGGCGAAGAAAGCCAAAGATGTTTTAAAACGTTTATGCGCTAATGAGATTCAGCTTCTCGATGCCACCGAACTTGATGACTGGGATCTGTTTGAACTGGCCTTAGCCAACGCCAAGAAAGACATCGAAGCGGTCAAGTCGCTTCCCCAAGACGAAATCCATCCGGGTATCTTCGGCTTGAAGGACGAAGAAAAAGCCCACAATATTGAAGTGGATCGCCGCAAACGAGCGGAAGGCGTCTATAACGCCGCCCTCGAAGAACTCAATCCCAGCGCGGAAAACTACTATCGCTTCATTATTGCTTTAATCGACGAAGGAGCTTATTACAGCAACCTTGTATATCCGGAACGGACCAACCTCTTTGTCCCTGGCAGCCCTTCTTACGAAAAGGATTCGGCTAAGACCAGCTTCTTCTACCGCGTCGCCAAAGACATGATCAAGCTCGGTGAGAAGAAAGAACCCATTATCAGCAAATAGGAGAATGCCCATGAATCCTTTTAAGGCCTACAGCGCCGCTCTTTCGGCACGGAAAATCAAATTCGTTGTTCGCCCTGGTGCTTCCCGTCTCGTCGAACAAGAACCCGCGGACTTAGAGGAGGCCGTTCCCCAAGGAGGGGAAGTGACCTTTCTATATCGATCCGGAAAAAATCGCCTCTTCCTTATCTTCGTTGGAGAAAAAAGCTTTGAGGATTTCCTCGTCTATCAAGAAGATGGTGAGCGCGTCAGAGCAACTCTGGAAGGGAACTACGCCTCTTTCAGCGTCGACCTCCTCCACGCCCCCAAACAAATTCGTTTCAACGCTCAAGGCGAAACTCCGCGCTTCCTCACGCTGGCTTTTCGCGCGATCCCCGGACGAAAAGAAACCCTGAAAGCTCTCCGACCTCGAATCAAAGACCTCGGCAACAGTTTTGTCCTCACCTACAAGAATGGAAACGATAAAGCCAGGCGTTCTGAGGTTTTGCTTTATCAAAAAAAGTCTCAACTCTTGCATCCTCACACCTGGGGCAACCACACCTACATCCAATCCTTCTTTCCCACGACGGGAGAAATTGTCATTCCCCATGAGCCGAGCGATTGTCTTGCGCTCCGTTTTAAACAATTCGATGAAAATGGTTCTTTGCTCTTCGACACTGGCTTCCTTGACCCCCACCTCTACGATGATGAACAAGAATTAGCCCTCGATTTGGAAGAATGCGCATTTCTGAACTGAATTTGCTTTCCCAAGACCCCCTAAAGCCGATTCGCGTTAAAATAAGCGAAGAGGAATAAACCATGTGGGTCTACATCGTGAAAGATTCCGCTTTAGCTGATGAGTGGGTTTACGTGACCCAAAACGGCGCCGAAGCCGATGATTGGGTTTATGTGACTGACAATCCTTCTTTCGCCGACAAACGGGTTTATATTACGGATAATCCCGCTTGGGCAAGCCGTCGGATTTACATCACCAGCAATTCCGCTAACGCTCATTAAAGCGAAGGGGATTTGCTGGTGATTTTCAATTTGGCGTTATTTTGAGCAGCCCAGCGATCTTTGGTCGCGTGATTTAGTAGCTCGCTCATCAGCACGAGGATGACGAAAAAGCCGGCAAGATAATAGGGGTAACACTCCATTGGAATGTAGTTGACCAGAAGGCCAAATAAGGGTGGCATAAAAGTCGAACCGACATAAGCGGTCGCCATTTGGATGCCAATGACTTCTTGAGAATGCTCGCGGCCAAAGTTGATCGGGGTTTCATGAATCAGGCTCGGATAAACCGGAGCACATCCTAATCCGACGACCAGCAAGCCCGCTAACGGGGTGTATTCGCCCCAAGGCAATGACAAAATCACGAGGCCACACCCTAAAAGGATAAGGCCAAACCGCACCATTTTCCGATCGCCAAAACGATTGGCGATAAAGCCAACCAGGAAACGACCGCCGGCAATTCCAAGATAGAAGAGCGAAGCCCAGGAAGCGGCTCGTTCGGCATCAAGACCATGATGGACGACGAAGTAAGATGCAGCCCATAATCCCGTGGTCGATTCGAGGGCGCAATACGCAAAGAAAGACAAGAAGACGAAAGCGGCTCCTTTAAGCCCCCAAGTCTTGAAGAAGCCCAAATGTTCGGAACTCGCTTCTTCTTCAGTAGTGTGACTGACTTCGGCATTAAGGCGCCATAACGGAGTCGAAATTAATAAGATGGCCACCAAGACCGTTTGGATAATGCCGACAATGCGGTAGCCCCATTCCCAGCCTAGCGAATGACCAAGGGTCAAAGAGATGATGTAAGGACCAATCGTCGCGCCGACGCCCCAAAAGGAATGGAGCCAAGCCATCTGACGCGACTTGTAATGAAGCGAAACGTAATTGTTGAGCGAACTATCAACCGCCCCGGCGCCCAAGCCGTAAGGAATGGCCCAAAGGCAAATCATCCAGTATTGCGAAGAAAAGGAAAACCCGAAGATGGCAATTGCCGTCAGGGCGACGCTAATAACAAGAATCCATTGAGTGGAAAGCTTTCGCGAAATGCGATCGCAAGAAAGCGAAGAAATAATTGTCCCACCTGCGATGACCATGGTCACATAGCCCGCAAAAGAGAGCGGCACCGCCATCCCTTGATACATTGAAGGCCAAGCCGCGCCCAGAAGGCCATCGGGGAGCCCAAGAGAGATAAAGGCGAGATAGATCAAGGCCAACAATAATATTTTCATCGTGTGTTTATCCTACCATAAGTGGAGAAATTAAGGGCAGTTTGGAAAAATCTAAGCGGGATTTAAAGAGATTTTAAAAGAATGTCGCGGCCTTGATCGTCCATCATCTTGGCGACAAAGGCATCGGAGAAAATCTCATGGGGTTGCTCCACAATTTGGAAGCCGTCATCAAGAAGAGCATCGTAGGTATCCATGAGCTCCTCGCGGCTTTTGGCATAGTAAAAGAAGGTGCCCCATTTGGGGGTCGCTAAGAAAGCGTTCATAAAGCTAAGAGAGCTTTCTTGATGCGTCTGGATTTCATTCATTCTTTTTTCCTCCACGACAAAACGATAATGCTTTTTCCCAGCGGAATCTTTCTCTCTATTGCATAAAACTATAACAATATTGCTTTTTCAGTCTATACTCAGTTTATGGAAGAAATTACCGTTTTGCCTGACCAATCGGAGATTCTCCACTACGAGAATCCTGCTTTTCCCCTCTATATCATTGAAGCCTCGCTTTCGCAGTATTCCGAAAAACGAGTGCTTTGCCACTGGCACAAGGAAATGGAATTCTTTCTTGTCGAAGAGGGCCATCCCGCCTATTTCGTCAATGGCAACGTGGTCCAGCTTCAAGAAGGCGACGGGATCTTCGTCAATTCTAAAACGCTTCACTATGGCTTTAGCCCCGATGGCAGCGATAGCCGCTATCTTTGTTTGGTTTTTATGCCAACGCTCCTTGAACCGAACTCCTATATTCAAAGCGGCTTTGTCGATCCGCTAAATGAAGAGGAAGACCTCCCTTATTTGCGAATCCCGAAAGAGTGCTGGGACACCCTCAGGAAAGAATTGTTGGCCATCCAAGACTTATTCAAGGAAAAGAAACCAAACTACCCATTGTTCCTTTTGTCGCATCTCTATTCTTTTTGGGGCGAGTTCCTTTCTTTACGCGGCGAGAACAAACAACCGCTTATTCTTGCCAACAGCAAGACGGCTTTGATCAAAAGAATGCTGAGTTTCCTTTATCAAAATTATCAAGAGAAAATCCGGATTGAGGAGATTGCCGCTTCTGCGGCGATCAGCCCGAGTTATGCCATCCATCTTTTTAGCGATTATCTTCATTCCTCGCCCATCGTTTATCTCAATGCCTACCGCATCGAAAAAGCTTGCGACCTTTTAAAGGAATCAAGCCAAAACATCAGCGAAATCGCTTCCGCTGTCGGCTTCGATTCGCCCTCATATTTCAGTGAGATATTCCACCGTTATAAGGGTTGCTCACCTCGAGAATATCAAAAGGCAGTTCAGCCAAGCGAGAGTTAATCCTCGGCGCATTCGCCATATTCGCAGCCAACATTTTTCGCTTCGATTTCATCGATGAGGATTCGTTTCCCGTTTTCAAAACGATAAAGGCAAACGGTCCCTTTGCCATTCCCGCCATTAAAAAGATGCCGGTGGCGCATCTCGCCTTTCGGCGACTCATAACGGATGAAGATCATGTCCTTCTTGGCACAAGAAATATCACTGATCATTTCACTTTCTTTGGTCTTCTGTTCCACATGCCAATAAACGCGGCCTTCGTCTTCTTTAAAAGAGAAAACAGTTTTCGTATGGGTCCAAAATTTCGAAAAATTGTATTCGTAACGTTGTCCTTCGTAAGCAAAGAAACCCAAAAGCTTCCTTTCAAGAGCAAGATGATTGATCTTTGGACGGCCTCCGCCAATGTCAAAAGCGCTGTTGACCAGAATTTTTCCGCTTGTCTTGCTTCGAAGATTTGAGGAAGCCAGCCAAAGCCAAGGACTCGTGAAGTCACTACCCCAATTCTTATCGGCATAGCCATAAGAAGCCTCAGGGGTAACAACATATTTTCGTCCATCCAAAACGATTTCCCCTTCGAATTCGCTCTTCATCCCTTCGGCGTGCCAATACATCTGGAAGGCCTCAAGATGACGGGAAAGTTCCCCCGCCCCATAGCCAACGTTAAACGGAAGGATTTTATGGATCTTTAAAGACCAACTCATCGTGCCGGCATCGGAAAAGTATTCTGGATGGTCTTTCGCTTCTTCAGGGCTAACGCTAACGTGGCCTTCGCTACGTGTCTCATCGAGATAGCAATCCTCCGCCTCTATGACAAAAGGAGCCTCGGAGTGGATTTTGATTTTCTTCCAGCCAAAGAAACGGTGGATTTGTCTTGCTCCAGCACCCCAGCAGCCCACATTAACCATCAAATAGGAGGGTTTTGCATGGATTTTTTGATTTTCGGGGAGTTGACCGAAGATAGGTTCTTCCTGGCCCAAGGCCGGATTCACTAAGAAGAATTCGACAAAGAAAGCTTTCTCTTCGCCCGTCAAAGCATCATGGGCGGTAAAGGAATGCCACCACCAGTCATAACCTTGACGCGCAAACTTGCCCTTAAGCATCATCGCATCCCGTTTGATATCGCTTCCTTCGTTAGCCATAGAACGCTCCTTGCTAAGCCAAGTCTACTCAAGGGTATTCCGTTTTGCAATTCGTCTATCCTTTTTGTTTCATCGAATGATTTTGTCTCATAAAAGAAAGATTATTCTCCTCTTTGCAAAGATTTTTCTTCTTAGAGAATGATTGCGTTTGATGCAACCCCCTTTTATACTTCCTTATCCCTATGGAAGAAGTCACGCCTTCTCATCCCGAGTGCAATAAAGGTAAGTCACCTCGTCCTTTTCTACGCTCCGCTAAAGAATTTTTTGCCACCACGACGAATGGCATGGCTATCGGGCTATTCGGAACGCTCATCATCGGAACCATCATCGGCCTTTTCGCGAAAATCCCGAATCTCGAATCCATCGGCGTCATCGCCAATGTCATCAAAGGACTGATGGGTGCGGGGATCGGTTTAGGCGTCGCCTTATCCTTAAAACTCAACGGTGTCCAATTGGTCTCTTTGATGGCTGCCGGAGCCTTAGGCAATCTTGCTTTCGATTTTTTTAAGCCAGGAATCATCGTTATTAATGACCCTTTATGCTGCTATGTTTCCGCGTTGATTGCTTACGTGGCGGTCCGCTATCTTCACCCGAAAAGAACCCCAGTCGATCTTATTCTTATTCCCCTTCTCGCTTTGGCCTTGGCGACGGCTTTCACTTACACGCTTTCCTATTGGGTTCATTACGTTACCGTCGGAATTGGCAAATTGATCGAGCTGAGTTTTAATGCTGTGCCTTATCTCATGTGCATCGTCGTTTCCCTCTTGGTAGGAATGGCATTGACCGCCCCGATTTCTTCGGTAGCGATTTGCGTGGCCATCAATATCGGCTCGGTTCCTTTGGCGGCAGGAGCGGCCCTCATAGGTTGCTGTTCTCAAATGGTCGGTTTCGCGGTTCATACCGCCCACGATAACAGATGGGGCAGCGTCCTCGCGGTCGGACTGGGGACTTCAATGCTCCAATTCAAAAATATCGTCAAAAAGCCCCTCATTTGGCTTCCCACCATCCTCGTCAGCGTGATTCTCGCTCCCTTTGCCGTCCTTTTCTCTTTTCAAACGGATTCGGTTGGCGCGGGAATGGGTACGAGCGGCCTTGTTGGCTTATTAAACACGTTTGATGTCATGGCCTATGATCCCATCAAAATCATCGAAGTGCTCTGTGTATGCGTTCTCGCCCCAATCGTCCTGACCTTTCTGATTGACCTGCTCTTCCGCAAGGCTGGTTGGATTCAAAAGGGCGATTTCGCCCTCAATGAGGAAATTCATTAAAAAAGGCACCTCTTCGCGGAGGTGCCTATTTTATCCTGAGGAAATCGGGATTATTTAAGCGCGACAAAAGCCAAAATCACAAAGACCAAAGTCAGAAGCAGCAAGAACGCCGCTAAGATCCAACCGATCATACCCGTGATCGCGCCAGCTCTCGCTTTGCCCTCGTTGCCCGCTGCAACACCATTCTTGTGAGCAAAGACGCCGAGAATAATCGAAGCGCCTAAGAAGAGGATGGCCAAGACGAGCATCGCAATCGCCACCGCCCGCAAACCAATTTGCAAATTTTGGATTTCTTCTTGCGTGCAAGCTCGCGTTGTTTCGCTTGATGTAACCTTGCAAACCGCTTCGCCATTTGCGGCCACTTTGTAGGCAAAAGTAGTCACGCCTACCACAGCCGGCCAAACAAAACTGGTCGCGGCCAAAACAAGCGAAACAATGCCTTCAACTAACGGCTTAACAACACTTTTCTGATTTTCTTCTCCCATATGGTTTTTACCTCTAGAAATATCGTCCTCTCCTCCTTACGAAAATACAATAACGAGTCACTTTTTCGTTACCGTTCTCTCAAAAAATAATCCCTGCAAAAAGCCCATTGAATTTCTAAAAGTCCCGCAAAACTCATTCTAATCCAAAAAGAAAAGCCGAGAGCTTAATCTCGGCTTCCTGAGGAAATCCAACGTTATTTTTCCAGATAGATCGTGTTGTTGACCGGAGCGTGTTTCGGCAGGATGTGAACGTCGATTTCATTAAAGGCCAAATGGGCGGTATCACCGATGGCATAAATCTTCTTGCCGCGCGGATTGTATTCGGTGATCTTCAAAAGGTTTTCTCCCACCCTCACGTGATAGAGTTGGTAGGAGCCCATAAAGGTTGAAACTTCGACCTTGCAAGCGATGCCGTTTCCATCGTCGAGGTGAACCGATTCCGGGCGCAAGACAAGTTTGACTTCATCGCCTTGCTTCAGATTGCCCAAATTGTCGACAATGTAGCGTTGATGTTCCGTTTCGACCTGTAACTTCCCAGCGCTCGGGGTTCCCACTGCCACGCCTTCGAGAAAGTTTGCTTCACCAATGAAGTCCGCTACGAATTCGCTGACTGGATGATAGTAGATCTCCGTCGGGGTTCCGACTTGCTGGATCACACCTTTGTTCATAATGATAATCCGATCGGAAATCGCCATGGCTTCGCTTTGATCGTGCGTGACATAAACGGCCGTAATGCCAACGCGTTTTTGAATGGCGCGAATCTCAGTCCGCATCGAAATACGGAGTTTGGCATCGAGGTTGCTTAGCGGCTCATCGAAGAGCAAAACCGAAGGATTGAGAACAAGGGCGCGGGCCAAAGCGACACGCTGCTGCTGACCACCCGAGAGTTGGTTGGTCATGCGTTCTTCCATTCCACTGAGTTGAACCAGATCCAGCATCGCCGAGACCTTTTCTTTGATCTCTTCTTTGCTTAAGGGGGTCCGATGGCCCTCCGCATCGACCCGGCGGCGCATCTTTAAACCATAAGCGACGTTCTCGTAGACGTTATAGTGTGGGAAGAGAGCGTAGCTTTGAAAGACCATTGCGGAATCGCGCTCATTCGGCGCTAACGCGTTAATCGCCTTGTCGCCAAGATAGATATCGCCTTCGTCTGGCGTCTCAAAGCCAGCGATCATACGAAGAATCGTGGTTTTGCCACAGCCTGAAGGCCCAAGTAAGGTCACGAATTCGCCCGGCTGAATTTTGATGTTGGCATCTTTGACCGCGTAGAAGCGCCGCTTGGTTTTCGGCTCTTCATAGATCTTGCCAACGTGGCTGAGCGTAACGCCCTTCGGCTCCTTATGATCAAAATAAATGAGGGCGTCGTTTTTCTTCATGTTGAAGATTTTCCAGCTCGACAAATCGAGCTTTTTCTTCTTCGGAGTCTCCGTTTCTTTGACTTCGGGAGATGCCGGTTCTTCTTTCTTCTTGAATGACGGATTTGAATTAGGCTCGCTCATGCTTTTACCTCCTGAGATTGATTTTCATTCACGACTTCGACTTTTGCTTTTTCGCCGCCTGCGGGTTTGGAAGGATGATCCTTGGGCGTCCGATTGGCGGTCAAAATCTTAATCACCAAATTCATCGCAATGATGGTCGTGCCACTGACAAGCATCAAGACCGTCGAATAAGCGCTGGCGGTTGGATAAGCGGCCTTGCCCGCAAATTCATTAATGACGTAAGTAATGAGTTTATGCTCGGGCGTGACCAACAAGATGACCGCGGAAATGGCGGTGACGCTGCGGACGAACGAGGTGACAATTGAAGCGAAGAAACTATCGCGGACAAGCGGCAACGTCACGCTGGTGAAGACCTTGAAACTATTGGCGCCCATATCGAAGGCGCTTTCTTCAATGGACTTATCAATTTGCCGCAAGGACGCCGTCGCGCTTCGCGTGCCAATCGGCAAGCTGCGGACGATAAAGACGATAATGATGATCCAAATCGTCCCATAGAGTCCTTGCATCCAGCCCGTGTGAAAGAGACCTTTGACGAAGCCACGGATGAACCCGACACCGAGAATGGTGCCCGGAACCGCCATGGCCAGCATGGACAGGAATTCGATTAAGCCCCGCCCAGGCACACGCTTCTTGACCACCAAATAAGCGATAATCATCGAGAGTAATGCTGTTATTGGTGCGGCGATAAGCGAGGTTTCCATCGTGGCGCCCAAGGCTCCCAAACCATCGCTGGAGAAGACCGTCTTCCAATTGTCCCAAGTAAACGAGTAATCGGAAAGGTTAACCCAGAAGGAACAGCAAATGACGGTGCCATAAAGCACAATGACGAAAAGGCTGATGATCGTGCAGAAGGTCGAAAGCGGAATCGTGACGCTCTTGTCTTCGATCAGCATCCGCTGTCTTGAAGCCTTGCCCGTTAAAGTTGAAACGGTCTTGCGTTCAAAGACGTATTTCTGGACGAAGAAGATCGTCATGGAAATGCCCAAAAGAACAAGCGACATGGCTGAAGCATAATAAGGCGCGTTCTTCGTGTTGCCACCATTGAGCATGTTGTAAATCGCGGTCGACATGGTCTCAAGCGAACCGCCGATGATCATCGGGTTAGCGAAGTCAGCGACCGATTCAATAAAGGTGACCAAGAAGGCGTTGGTGATGCCCGGCGCCAATAACGGAAGCGTAATATCCTTAAACACCTTCCAGCGCGAAGCGCCCATATCGCGGGCGGCCTCTTCGAGCGAAGGGTCGACGTTTTTCAATAGGCCCGAGAGCATGAGGTAAACCGTCGGGAAGAAGGTGATGATTTCAACGATAATGATGCCGGGATAACCATAAAGTTGATGGTTCAGGTTCAAATGGAAAAGACCCTGAGTGATAAAGCCGGTATCTCCGAAATAAAGAATGATGGCGATGGCGACAAGGAACGGAGGCGAAACGAGCGGCAAAAACGAAACGATTTTGAAAAGCCAGCGCATAATCGGCGAACGAACTTTGACATAAACATCGACATAGGCAAAAAGAAGACCAATCAAGGTCGCACCTAAGGCGACGGCTAAGCCAATCACAACGGAAGTGACGATCGGTTTACCGAAGTTGAAGGACTTGAAAATGTAGACAAACGAATCGAAGGTATAGTCTTTATATTTCGTCGCAAAACCATCTTTAAGAAGAATGGCCAAGGGGTAAAGGACGAAAAGCATCAAGAACAGGAAAACGGCAACGGTCGTGACAATCGTAATCGGATCCGCTAAAAACTTTTTGACTTTTAAGCTTCGGGATTGTTTGGTCGACATGTCATTCCTCCTTCATAGAAAGGCAAAAGAGAGGGAGGCAAAAACGTCTCCCTCTCTCAACGATCAAGAATTAGAACGTCGGAAGCGTGACGACTTTCTGGAAGTCTTCAACGTAGTGGCCGATATTCTTCTTCGCGTCATCGAAATCATAATCCATGACTTTGACTGTGCTCAAACCGGCATCAATCGCGGCTTGCGGTTGTTTCGCGTTATCAAGGACCAAGAACTGATAAGAGCCATTCTTCGCACCAAGCTCAACACAATCCGGGGTTAAGGCGAAGTCAATGAACTTCTTCGCTAACTCAGGATGTTTGCAGCCTTTAAGAATCGCGGTTGCGCCAACCTCGAACGCGGTTCCATCGCTCGGAGCCGCCATACCAATGGTGGTGTATTTGTTATCGACGATCTGCGTGATGACATCGTGTAAGAAACCAATGCCAATCTTGCATTCGCCTTTGCCGACAGCCTTCGAAGCACCGGAGCCCGACTTGGTGTATTCGGCGGTGTTGGCATCCAACGCTTTGAAATAAGTCATTGCGTTGGTGTCGTCATAGCACTCTTGGGTCGCGCCCGCTTCATCCGTGTAAGTCGTCTTCTTGCCAGCGGCCTTCTTTTGGACCATGGTGTTGACGACGAGTTTGGCGGTCCCGGCAGTGGTCGGAGCAGACCAAGTGATCATTTTCTTGTAGTCGGTCTTGATGAGATCGTCCCAAGTCGCCGGAGCCGTAACATTGGCGGCAGCGATTTGGTCCTTATTCCACATAAAACCCAAGATGCCTTTATAAATGCCATACCAATAATTGTCGGCATCCTTAAAATGAGCATCGGTGATGTGAGAAGCATTCGGCGAAGCGTATTGGACCAAAAGTTTATCGGCCTTTAACGCGTTGTAAGGATCGGTCGTCCCGCCAAAGAGAACATCGGCGGACGGATTGCCATCCTCGGCTTCGAGTTTGGATTGAATCTCGCCCGAAGAAAGACGGAGATAGTTGCAAGTGATGTTATATTTCTTGCCAAAGGCTTCAGCAACGGCCTTGAGATAGGGCTCTTCGCATCCTCCATAGATTGTAAGAGCATCCTCAAGTTTCGCCTCGGATGAGACAGCAGCACTGCTTCCAGCGGCACCGCTGGATGCGGCAACACTGCCACAGCCGGCTAACGCCATGCATGAAATGAGCAGCGTTGCGCCAAAAAAGACGCGCGACTTCATAGAATTTTTTCCTCCCTCCACTGCCTATATACAGTGGAAATATGTATACGCAATATTAAGCCCAAAAATTCCAAAAGAAAACGATTATTTACTTTCCCAAAAAAGGTTCAGATTTTATTTAGTGAATATTAAAATGTTAATTTTAATGAAAGCGGATACATTCTATCGGTATTTTTTTATTTTTTGAAAAGTCGAGCTTCCCGAAATACCGATATTACTATTCCTTACTTTTCGCCGTTTTCACCCGATAGCGCTGCAGGGCAAGAGGGTTCGTTTTTAGAATTTTTTGGCAGGTTTCCTCCCGGGCCTAAAAGAGGCTTGTAGGTCAATTCCATCAAAATCGCTCCAAGCGGCGCGCTGAGCAAGATCGCCACCACCGAAACCGAAAGGACGATTGTCCCCGCGGCAATGATGGTTTGATTCCCTGAAGAAGTCCCGTAATCGAGCAAGCCCCCGCCGATGGCGGCCTGAACCGTCGCTTTCGGCCAATAGGAAATCGTGACGAAAGTCCGTTCCTTAAGATTGAGCTTCGTCTTGATCAAGCAAAGGTTCACGGCCAAACTCCGAACAAACAGCGAGCACGACAATAGGGCGAGGCAAAGCCAGAAATAATTGGCGAAGTATTGGACTTTGATCGAGGCACCCACCAAAACGAACAAGAAGACCTCCGCCACCACCCACATTTTGGAGCAGCGCTCGGAAAGACGGGCCGCTTGTTCTTTCCGTTTAGCCATGATCACTAGACCGATCGTGATGACGGCCAGCAAAGACGAAAAGCCAAACCACTGGGCTAAGTAGTCTTCCAGCCAGACAAGACCAAAGCCAACACCGAAAAGAAGAGTGAGTTTTAAAGAATCCCGCAAATGAACCTTTTTAAAGAATAACGAAAATAAGAAGCCCAAGAGAATCCCCACAGCGATGCCGCTCAAAATCGAAATCGGAATATTCAAGAAGCTCATCCAGGAGAGACTTCCGCCTTCTTCAATCGAAAGGAAGACCGTATAAAAGACGATCATCACGATGTCATCGGCGGAACTCCCTGCGATGATGAGTTGAGGAATCCCTTTGGCGGTCCCGCGTTTTTCTTCAATTAAGCGAACCATCATCGGCACCACCACGGCTGGCGATACCGCACCGAGAACTGAGCCTAGTAAAAAAGACTCGTTAGACGTGAGGGCAAAGAAAACCGGGCCTAGTAAACCCACGGCCACCATCTCAAAACAAGCAGGAACGAAGGACATCAATATCGCTGGGCGACCCACTTTCTTTAAGTCGTTTAAGTTCAGCGATAGCCCGGCTTTAGTCAAAATAATCACCAAAGCAATTTTTCGAATCTGAGGGGAGATTGCAGCGATATTGGGGTCAATCCAACCCAAATACCCCAGCAAAATTCCCCAAAGCAAATAGCCCACTAACGCCGGAAGATGACATAAACGGCACAGGAAATACAATCCCGCGCCTCCCACCATGATGAGACACAGCGACGCAAAGAACATAACGTTCCCTCCCTTAAAGAAAAACCGATGGCAAACCTATGCCCAGTACGGCATAGATGTCATCAGCTTGTTTAAGGCGGTTTGGCGGTTTAACCCGCGCGGGAGCACATCATTCCCTTGTCAAAATTATAGAAGCCGATCTTTAAAAAGCAAAGAGAGAACTATTTCGATTGATGATCGAGATATTCAACCGTCTCGATAATCACCACCCTGAGCCAGGGCTCATGGAAATAAGTATCATAGATAATAATCTCGTGTCCCAACGAATTGGATGTCGGCCGGTAAACAAAAGGCGGAAGATCCGTCAGTCCCACATCGAAGAGACGAAGGGCCCCACTCGAAAGCCATCCGATCCGTTTCCCTTCATAATAAACGTAATGATGATCGCGTTCCCTTTTAAAATGGAGATCCAAACCGTCAAGAGCCGAAAGGACAAACTGATTGCCCTCGTTTTGTTTTTTCATAACACAACCCCTATATTTCTTGCGATATTCTATCATTAGTAAAAATATAAAAACAAATATAAAATATCATTTACTGATTATTGTTAACAAATTTTGACTCACAATAATTCGTCAATTTATTATCCTTTTCAAAGTCATTATATGACACGCTGTGCGAGGAAATCGGTTTTTGGAATAGAATCACTTTTTGCTCTTCCTCCGCTCATTTCAAATTTTGAAAATTTTTTAAAAGTTGGTCAATTATTGACGAAAAACATCAATTTATTCACCTCCTGTAGTCCAAAAATACCCTAGATCAGACGAGCTTCTTCTACGTTAAAATAAAGCCTTACCCAAGCAATCGGATCTCGAAATAAAGGGGTCAACCATCAACAGTCAACCCGCCTCATTTGTGCAAATGCCGCAGCGATCCTTTTCTTTTATACCGGGCCAAAATTGGCTTTATTTGCGCATCACGCCCTTGAGGGGGATGCTATAATCAAAAAAAGGGGTCTTATGATTTGGAATCAATACTATGCTGTTCTCGCCTCAAAAGAGGTGAAGAAAAACCATCTTTATGGAGTGACTCGTTTCGGGGAGAAACTCGTGTTTTACCGAACCCCAGAGGGCAAAGTCGCTTGTTTAAATGACCGCTGCTGCCACCGCGGGGCTTCTTTATGCACGGGTAAACTCCATAATGGCCACCCGCAATGCCCATTCCATGGCTTTGAATATGATAGCGATGGCAAGGTTTGCTTTATTCCCGCTAATGGCAAGAGCACACCCGTCCCGGCCAATTTCAAAGTGAATTCTTACGTCTGCAAAGAAAAGGGCGGCTTTATCTTCGTTTGGTATGGTGATAACAAAAAAGCCCCAGCAGAAGTCCCCTACTTTGAGGAACTCCTTTCCGGTTGGCGTTATGCGGAGAGCCATGAAGTCTGGGCGGTTCATTACACCCGGGCAATTGAAAACCAGTTAGATGTCGTCCACCTTCCTTTCGTCCACAAGACCACGATTGGCCGCGGCGGAAAGGCCGTGGTGAATGGTCCGCTCGTCCGCTGGGAAGGCAACCGGATGACCTATTATGTCGATGATGTCCTCGACCAGGGCCAACGCCCTTTAAAAGCCGAAGAGGTTCCGAACTTCGATCAAAAATACTCGCTGCAGTTGCAAATGCCTAATCTTTGGCAAAACCGCATCGCCCCGAAAATCCGCGTCATGGCGGCATTCGCCCCAATCGATGACGAGCACACGATGATTTATATCCGCTTCTACCAGCGGGTTCTGCGGACGCCGATATTAGGCGGGTTGATGGTCCATCTGGGCAATACCGCCGACCGGGTGATTTTGCATCAGGACCGCCGGGTTGTCTTGACCCAGCTCCCGAAAAAGAGCGAATTACAAATGGGCGAAAATCTCGTCCAAGGGGATGCGCCGATCATCGCGTTCCGTCTTAAACGAGATGCTCTCAAAAAAGAAAACGCCAAGTAATCAAAGCCGCGCCAGATTTTCTTCCTCGTTAAAAAAGCCCGCGTTATTAGAGAAGTCAAAATGATATTCTGACCCTTTGCTAATTTCCCCGAAGCGGAAACGAGGGCATCATTTTCGCTATATTCTTCGACAACGGAATAGGAACGATTGCTCGGCAATAGCAAAGAATATAAATCGCTTGTCGGCGTGACTTTTTGATAAGAGATAAGCGCGTCGTTCGCTTCGTAAGATTTCACGAGGAAGTAAGCCGGGTTATTCTTCGAGATGACATGGATGGCGTAATGAACATATTGATAGCCGCAGGATGATTCCTTTAAGAAAACCGCACCGACACAATTTTTATCTAATCCTTTGATGCTTGAGACCGAAGAAATCGAATCCGAGTCCTGGAGGCCGGTCTCCATGTTGAAATAGTAACGATTCCACACCCCATCGCCGGTCTCGTAATATGGAACGATTTTTTTGTTTTGCATCTTCGCCGTATCAAAAACGAAAGAGAGTTCGATCTCATTGTGATTCCCAGGCTTAAGGCTATGGGAATAAACGTTTTGCCGCGACCCGCTCATCGAACTCGAAGCATCGTTCGAAAAATACAAGAAGGAATAAAACGCTAAATATTGTTGGCTCGCGGAAAAAGCGAGGGACGCCCCTTCATCAAGGAAAGCAAACGCCACGCCATTTAAGACCTCAGTTGTGGAAAGCGAGTGGGATTTGAGAGCGATTTCTCCAATTTTGGAAGCACCGATCCTCTTTTGGCCAAACCAGTTTCGATCCGCCAGGTAAGAGACAGTAAGATGATCGTTTTCCCGAAGATGAAGTTCTTCGACGCTGCTCACCGCTTCGCCGAACTCATCGCTGAATTTAGCATTAGACCAATCGGAATAATTGGCGCCGAGACCATTGGTGGCCTCAAACGAAAGCGTCCGCCCATCCTGACTTACGAGAGAAGAAAGCGTTAATTCATCGCTGGCCTCGACTCCACTTGGACGATAAATAACCGCTCCACAAATCAAAGTCGTGGATAGAGCCAAGATACAGGCAGAAGCTACCCCCATGCTGATCCACGCTTTCTTCCGGCTTTGAGAAGAAGCTCGCTCACTGCTCATGACTTCTTGTTTCATATCTTCTTTGCTCAGGAGGACATCGGAAGGAATCCCGAAGAGCTCGCTTAAGCGTTCCAGACTGTCGTCTTCAGGAATGCCTCGACCCTGTTCCCATTTGGCTACCGCCGAACGAGAAACGAAAATTTTTTGGGCCAAATCTTCTTGGCTCAGCCCGAGACGCAAACGGTTATCCTTCAGCTTATCTTTGAACATATCGCACCTCCGAGAATCACTATAGGCAAACCCTCCAATTTTCGGATGATACCTTATGATACTCTGAATCGCCTTGCATGAATCGGAAGGGGGTTTGCTGGCGATTTTTCTACTTTAAGGGCTCTTCATCAAAGAAACCCGTTTTTATCTCCTGGTTTTTCATTTTTCAAATCGTCTCTCGCTTCTTTCTTTGGCGAGTCATTTTAAAATAACGAATGAGAAAACATAAAAAGAGATTCCTTCAAAATTCTGACCCATTTAATCCGATGGTAGGTTTTGTTTGCTATGTTATACTAAAGATTGTTGAAAAGGATTTTCTTCAGGAAAAGAAAGTCACTTAACGCCTTTCGTGCGATAGCTCAATAAAGGAAAAAGCCATGCAAAAGGATTTCACCAAAGCCGAAGCTAAAGCCTATTTGGCCGAACAAGCAAAAGATAACGACATCGTTCGTTTAGTGCGCCCTCTACCCCAAGAGGTTATTTCGATTGAAGGCGATAAGGATATAAAAGTCGGAACCTGCTTTCGGGTATGGGGCAAAGAAGACCGTTGCGAGAACTGCACGTCCTTGCGCGCTTCGCAAAACCAAGATCAAGCGTATAAAATCGAACTATTGAACGGCAAGACCTATCTCGTCCATTCCCGTTTTATCCGAATCGATGGCAAAGATTATGTCGCCGAAATGGTAAAAGACGTTACCGAATGCCTGCTTTTTGATTCGACGGAAAAAGATAAAATTTCCTCGCTCGTTAATGGCTATACCCAAATGCTTTTGACCGATTCCTTAACCAAGCTTTTTAATCGTCGCTTCCTCGATGAGCAATTCATTCCCTCATTGCATTGCTGCCAAGACCCCAATCTCCGGGTCAATTTAGCCTTCGTTGACCTCAATGATTTCAAGCACATCAACGACGCCTATGGCCACTTGGTTGGAGATGAACTTCTGAAATACGGAGCTAACTACTTCAAGAAGGCCTATCACTCGAGAGAACATGGGAAAGAGAGACTTTGCGTCCGGTTCGGTGGTGATGAGTTTTTGGTGCTCGTTTGTGGCGTCAGTTTTGAAGATTTCAAAAAAGAATTCGAAGCCTTCTCCTCCGCGATGGAGCGCGATGTTCAATTCTTGTCTTCACCCCGCTTCAATTTTGATTTCTCCGTCGGCTTTGCGGGCAGCGAAGAACTCCCCACCCGTTGGGAATGGCAGACCTTGGTCGCTTTAGCGGACCGCCGGATGTACGACTCCAAGAAAAAGAAAGACGATTCGCATTAAAACGCCACCATATATATCCCCACGCTGATGGCGATGAGGAAAACGAAGACAAGGAAGGATAACATCACGATTTCCAAAACGTGAATAGCTTTTGTTACCCGCCATTTATCGACCAAAAGATTGATGACGCCAAAGACGAAAACCAAAACCGAATCGACAAGGGGAATCAGAACCCAAAACATTTCACTATGGCGACGGGCCATCACCAAGTTATAAAGTCCCCAAACGGTATAGACATAAGGGTCCACGGCATCTTGAAGCGTATCCTTCGTGACGAACATCGGAATAAAAAGCAAGACGATGACCATAACGGGGATTCCCAAAAGACTCCAATGAATGAAACGCCAATTCTTTTCTTTTTCGCCGACCGCGATTAAGGTCGTCTCTTCTTCGCCGATGAGTTCCGACACCGGAATGGCGAAGATCTCACTGAGACGAAGGAGGTCTTCCCGGACAGGATAAGAGGCGCCCGATTCCCATTTACTCACGAGGGTACGCGAGCAAGGGATGAGGGCGGCGAGGGCCTCTTGAGTTAGGCCTTTGGCGGCCCGTTGTTGTTTCAAGATTTCTTTGAACATGATTCCACAATACGCCTCAGCGATAAAAAGAGAGTGTGAATCTTGGTGAAAGAAAGTCCTCTCACATCAACTATTTCAAAATCCTTGGCAAAACCCTTCTAAAATTTCTCCTGATTTTCTGAAAGCCGACCAACAAGACGAGTCAGTTGACCTCATCGAAGCGATTTTTGAATTTTTGATAACGTCTCATCGAAAGGGAGATGGGCCTCGTGATAGAATGACATCATGCCTCAGATTATTTTGGATGATTTTTTTATGGCGTTGCGCTGTCTATTAACTTCGGCCATGGTTTTTTCGTTGACTTATGTTCTTTTGCCTTTTAGGAAGGCAACAAAGAAACCGCTTATTCTTACGACGGTGGTCATCACAATTCTTTGCGCCGCTGGGATTGCCATCCTTTACCACTTCACTTCGAGCGATCCCTCCTTGCTTGCGATGATCTTTGTACCGCTTCTCCTTGCCGTTGGAACCAGCCTTATCCTTATTTATTTCAGGGACTGTCTGAGCTACGCTCTATTTTGTTTCGTTTTATCGATGATTGTCTACCTCATCGTCGGTTTTCCAACCGAAGCCTTAAAGAACGCTTTATCTGCCAATTCCAATCTCGCCAATAGCCTCTATTTGCTTTCGCGAACTTTGATTTTAGGTTTGTTGTTCCCTTTCTTCCTTCTCTTCTTAAGGCCGCGAATTTTGAAAGTCCAAGCCGAAATTCGCGAGCAATGGACCATCCCTCTTGTCTTATCGGCCTTAGTGCTTTTACTCATCGTGTTTGTCGGTGTTTTCCCCACCGATTGGTCCAAACGTGACGCCAGCAACTACTACTTGATCGGTTATGTCGGAGTCTTCGTCATCGGGTTTTATGTTTCAATTTACCTTTTCATTCGCGGACTCTTAAAGCAAAAACACAAAGAACTCGATCAACAGGCAATGAATAAGAAAATCGAAGCCCTCGAAGCCAAGATCAATCAAGACGAACGCTATCAAACGATCATCAGTAAAAAGGAGCACGACCTTCGCCATCACATCAGCGCGTTACGAGGCCTCTTGGAAAAAGGACAATACCCAGAAGCACTCGATTATCTTCGCGAATATGATCAGCAAAATGCGCCATTGGCCCGGCCTTTCCATACGGGGTCTTTCGCCCTTGACGCCATCTTAGCCATGAGCTTTGAGCGGTGTCGCGACCATCACATTGCTTTCGAATGCACTTTGGCTCTGCCCGAACGCTTTTCCTTAAGCGAAAACGAGATCATCGCCTTGTTCTCGAATGCTCTTGAAAACGCCTACCATGGCGCCCTCGCCTCAAAAAACGAGAAGCCTGGAATCACTTTATTGGGAAAAGAAAGCAAAGGTTTTTATACCATAATCTTGAAAAACCCTGCAAAACCCATCTCTTTTAAAAATGGGATGCCTCTCCGCGATGATTCTGAGATGGGGATTGGCACCCAAAATATCGTGGACATTATCCATCAACACCACGGATTCTGTTCGTTTAGCTATAGCGAGGGGGTTTTCATCTTAGAAGCCGCTCTCCCCGCGTTCGCCCCTCACGATTGAAGATAGGCAAGGAAGGCTTCGGAGACTTCCCTTTTCCGTTCACGGGGGAAAGGGATTTTCTCCCCATTTTTTAATTCAAGAAAATAGCCCTTCAATCCTTCAACATAACTGAAGTTCACAATATAAGAGCGGGACAAGAGATAAAACCGAGGGTCATTTTTCAGCAATTCTAATAGTTCTTGGGTCGAACGCCGGAGAGAAAAGCTTTTGTCCGCCAGTTTAAAATATTTATCATTGCCGAAGGATTCGATATAAATCAGATCGCTCAAGCGAAGACTGACAACGCTATCTTTGCTTTCAAAAACAACCTTCCTTTCTTTCGCCTCAAGTTCGTTTTGAATACGCCCAAGGGCTTCCTCGAGTTTGTTCGCATCTAGCGGCTTCACTAAATAATGAACTGCATCGAGGGCAAAAGCATCAACCGCTTTATCGCCCGAAGATGTGACAAAAACAATCAAAGGATTCGTCATTTCTTTTCTGAGAATTCTCGCCAAAGATATTCCATCTTTCTCATCAACATAAACATCGAGAAAAAAGGCATCAAAAGAAGCTAAAGGCGCCGATAAAAAAGCATTAGAGGAAGAAAAAGAAACAACGGTAATTCCCTTTTCGCGAGGATTTAAGGAAAGGAGCCGTTGAAACTCTTCTAAAAAGGCTGCATCATCGTCAACTAAAGCAATCTTCATCCTTTTTAGTATAAAGGAGGAAACTTGCCAAAGAAATAGTGAACGTTATTCGGCTTTGAGAAGCAAAGCGCCGTCTTCAGCGTAGGTGTAGAGACTAGCTTGGTCGCCGGTCTTTGAGGAGACGACTTTGACGAAAGTCCGTGTCAATCCATTATCATCATCGATATTGTGATCGATCCAGGTTCCTGAGTTCGCGTAGATTTTGCCCGGATAACCGGTGATGTTTTTATCCAACAATGGGGCATGGGTATGGCCGAAGACCACCACGTCCACGGTCGGATCGACACTGAAATAATCCTGCAGAGCTTTCTGGTCGGTCGCTTCGAGCTTGGCCGATTCCAAAACGGCTGGAGCATACTCTTGCACCGTGTTGACCTTATTCCGCTTTTGCAAATCCGACCAATTCTTGGCGATGTCCATAAAGAGAGTATTTGTCAAAGCCCCGTTGCGATAAAGCGGAACCAAATCCGCCAAGGAATAGTAATCGGCATAGCCAGCGATGCCACAAGGGATTACTTTGCTCTCGAAAGTCATTCCTTCAACGCCGATAGTTGAACTTGCTCTCTCCCAAACAACATAAAGCAAATAGGCACTTTTGACCTCTTCGGAAGCGTTCTCTGGCATCCCGAAATCAGGGAAAGCAAAACTGCGAGCAGGATGACCCGTTTTTAAAGAAGTCGCAGCTAAACGGGTGTAAAAATAACCCGGTCCTAAAAGGGTTTTGCCTTGTCGCAAAGTCACGTCAGTTAAAGGATCCGGAGCACAGAAAACGTTATAGCGATGCCCGTGTTCGATGGCAATTTCATTTCGTAAGCCCGTCCGATAGGTTCCAACCCCATCGCTATCCCGGGCTTGGGAAATGTTCGGGAAAATGGATTCCACAATGCTTTTGGTGAGATCGACATCATGGTTGCCAGGGACGTAAACGACTTTAATCCGCCCCTCTTTGATGATGGCGTTAATCGCATCCACGACGCCTTGGTTGGCTTTGGCGGCCTTTTGATAAAAATCGGTGTAATCCTTCACAACCCCATACGAAAAGAGAAGAAACCATCCATCCAGAACGTCACCAGCCAAAACAATCTCATCAAGGTTAGCTGTCGCCCTAGCTCGATTAATAAATTGAACCAAATACGGTACGTTTGCGACGTTTTCCGCAAAGGAGGAGTCGATGCCCAAATGCAAATCCGAAATAATTAAACTTGTTTTGCTTTCGCTATCTTTTGCCTCTTCCCATAAGGGTTTGACACTATTATTCTGACAAGCCGTGAGACCGAGGGTGGCGCCGAGAAGAGCGAAGCAAGAAACAACGATTTTCTTTTCTTTCATGATGTGAATTACCTTTGTTGTTTTACAATAACCTGAAAAAGTTGTGATTTGAGAAGGACGATACGAAAAAAGGGTTTTCTGTTACCAAACGGCAAAGAAAGAGATGCTCGGAAAAAGCTAAAAGCCAAAAAAATCCCTGCAAAAACTAACTCTATTTGACAAAACCCTATCCTTTTGACGAAATGTTTTTCTTTTTCCTGATCCAAAATGGAACGAGGCCATAACGTTCGGAAAGGACAACATCTTCTTCGGCGGCTTGCCCTTTGCGGAGATTGAGGGCAAAGAGTTTTTGATTGAGAGGGATCAATAAACCCGGTACCAGGAAAATCAAGCTGATGCAAAACACCGCAAAAGCGATCTGCCAACCGGTGCTCGCATTGGGGATCAAATAGTTGACCAAACTCCCATCCATCACTCTTAAGGCGATGCTGAAACTCGAAAAATCTTGGCCCTGATAAAGACAGCGATAACGTAGGAGCAAGAAATAGACCAGGAAGCAGATCATCATCCCGATAAAGGCCCAATAGTCTTTGAAAGACAGGCGGCGGAACCCAAAAAGGCTGAGGAGGGCGAGCAAGAAAAGAAGTTCATGGGTTAATAAAAGCCTCACATCTTCATAAAGACTCATATTGGCGATGAGGTCATCTGGTTTAATCGTCGCGCCTAAAAGAAAACCGGCTCCACAGATAAAGGCTAAACTTCCGGCAGCATAATCGGAACCCGAAAAGCCGATGAGGAAAAACAAGGGCACCACGAAATAGGCCAAGTGAGAAATCTCATAAGGAATCACCACAGCACCAACTGAGACCCAATAAATCGTTTCGATGCTCTTGTAAAGGAAAAGAAAGAACGCTAAAAGAGGAATAAGAATGCGAACAACATTCCTTTTATTTCGCAAAAACAAAGCAAGCCCAATTGACATTAGTGATAAAAGCAAAGCCAATAACCGCAAAAGATTGGGGTTCATGATTCTTGATTGTAGCACGCTTAGAGGCATTCTCTTCGCACCGAAGTTTTTCCTCTTTTGTGAAATTCATTCCCTTTTCTTCTTCCTTCGCATCACCTAAAATTAACCCCGTAAAGAAAAACATTTTCTTTCGAAAGTGCCAATGAAAAGAAAAATTTTAGCTTTTTCCGCCCTGCTCCTCGTGAGCTTCTCTTTAGGTGCCTGTTCCAGCAAAGGAATCTTTGGCTACTACACCTTGCAGATGGGCAAAACCCGCGGAACTCATTTCGTCATCACGGCTGAATTAAGTAATGAAACTTCGCCTTATGACGCGAATAAGAAAGTCTTCAATTTCAATTACCAGAGCGTCAATGCCTCCTCGAGCAGCTCCCTAGTTTCTTCAACCAGTGAGGCGACTTCTTCAGTGCCGACTTCCTCCACAAGTGGGGCAGCTTCCTCCAGCATTGCGGATAGTCAAAGCATTCTCGCCTCCTTATTTCCGATCAATGGAGCCTGGAGTTTAGCAACGGATAATGCGACGATCGAAATGGATATTTGGATTTCGGCCGAAGATATCGCCGAGACCATGTCCGAAACGGAGGGGTCTACTTCCTCCAGCGGGAGTTCTTCTCTCCTCTCCAGTTCCGCCCTTTCGAATAGTTCTACCGCATCTTCAAGCTACGCCTCGACTTCGGCCGCAACGAGCTCTCTAACTTCCAGTAGCTCAACCCCGAGCGGTCCCTTGGAGATTCCTTACAGCTTCACAAAATACTTCCTCAAATTTAAACTCAACGGCAAAAGTAATTTGACGGTGACCCTTCCAGTCTCGCTCTCCGATGCGATGACTGCGATTGCCGCTTATTTTGATGGGACGCCGGCCGAGGACGTGAAAATTAACACTGTCGAAATCGAACTGACGAAAGAGTAAAGCCATGGAAGAAGAAGCTATCATCGACGTTGAACATCTGACGAAAGACTATGGTCATGGCCGTGGGGTTTTCGATGTCACCATCCATGTTCATAAAGGCGAATGCTTTGGTTATCTTGGCCCCAATGGCGCCGGCAAAAGCACGACCATTCGCCACATCATGGGCTTTTCCAAACCCCAAAAGGGTTCGATCAAAGTCTTTGGCATCGAGAGTTTTGGCCACACCGATGAAATCCTTGGTAAGGTCGGCTATCTCCCCGGCGAAGTCGCTTTGCCTTCGGGTCTAACGGGCTGGGAATTCCTTCACATGATGCAGGGTCTGCGCGGGCCAGCGAATGATGCAATGCTAAAGCGTCTATTGGAAACCTTTGAACTCGATCCCTCCGGTTCAACGAAACGAATGAGTTTAGGCGTCAAACGCAAATTAGCGGTTGTGGCCGCTTTCATGAATGACCCCGAAGTCTTGGTTCTCGATGAGCCAACCTCAGGGCTTGATCCATTAATGCAACGGCGTTTCATCGATTTTGTCCTCGAAGAAAAAGCCCGAGGCAAAACGATTCTGATCTCAAGCCACATCTTCAGCGAAGTCGATGCGATGTGCGACACGATTACCATTATCAAGGATGGCATCCACGTCTCAACGATCAAGGCCAGCGATTTCAAGAATTCGGACTCCAAACGTTTCTTGGTTTCTTTCACCACCACGGCGGAAAAAGAGCGCTTTATCCGCGAGAATCAAAATTACAAAACCACCAGCAAAACCCCGACGGATCTCGAGCTAGATTTCCCCAAAGCCTCGAGTAGCGAAGTGATTTCAACCTTGGCTCATTACGACTTTACGAAGTTCAACGAGATTCAGTTCTCCCTCGAAAGCTACTTTATGACCTTCTATAAAGAGAACAAAGCGTTCGGCGGATTAGAAGGCATCAAAGGAGGAGCGACCCATGAGTGAAGAGAACGTGATCGTTCTTGACCACCTCACCAAAGACTATGGCGATGAGCGGGGCATCTTCGATGTCTCCTTTAGCGTTCCGAAAGGCTCGGTTTTCGGCTATTGCGGAACGAACGGGTCGGGCAAAACCACGACGATTCGCCACATGATGGGATTCTTGAAACCCGATCAAGGACATTGCACTCTTTTCGGCTTAGACAGTTGGAAAAACTCCGAAGAAATCAAAAAGAAAGCGGGTTACATCCCCGGCGAAATCGCCTTCCCCGATCTCGATAGCGGAACCGATTTCCTTAAGCTTCAAGCTGATATGCTGGGCATCAAGGATATGTCCCGGGCCGAATATTTGATTAAGAAGCTTCAGCTCGACCCCACTGCCCGAATGAAACTGATGAGCAAGGGCATGAAACAAAAGACCGCGATCGTCGAAGCGTTCATGGGCGATCCTGAACTACTGATTCTCGATGAACCGACGACCGGGCTTGACCCATTGATGCGAGATGCCTTTTTGTCAATCGTCGAAGAATCCAAAGCAAAAGGCCATACGGTCTTTATGTCGAGCCATATCTTCAGCGAAATGGAAGCAACGTGCGATTATGTTGGTTTCATCCACGAAGGCCATCTTCTCAAGGTTCTCGATATGCGCGAAATCACCGATAGAACCCTCACGGATTACAATGTGGCCTTTCAGGATTTGAAGAACTACGACCTCTTTATGGCTAACCACGCCTCGGGACCCTTCCAGATTCTCCATGGCGACAAGGAGCATCTCATCATCCTCGTCGAAACACCCAACGAGCGGATCAAAGAACTCTTTGGCGAATTGGCATCCTATCACATCCGTTACTTCTCAGAGAAAAAGTTCTCGTTGGAGCAATGCTTCGACGATTTATTGGAGGAAAAAGAGTAACCATGGAAAACACTATGACCACTGCAATGAGTCCGAGCGTCAAGGAACCAAAACCCCATAAGTTTTTCTCCCTCCCCCTTCTTAAGCAATCCATCAAAGCCCATTGGCTGCTCCTTGTGATCTGCACTGGGGCGATGTCTGCCCTAATCAGCATTATCAACATCGTCGTCGGCTCCAACTCGCTTTTCACCCAGATCAACATGGATAACGCCAACGCCTATATGGCGGCCGAAGGTCTGGATTGGCTCAAGGTCTTAGGCTTATTCCAAACGATGGGCTTCGGATTGAACCGCTTAGCGGTGATGTCCAACCTCGATATGACCACCGTCCTCAATAGTCTTATTTACACGATTGCCACCACGATTCTTCCGATGATTTATCTCATCATCGTCAGCAATTCTTTAATCGCAGGCCAAGTCGACAACGGCTCAATGGCTTACGTCCTTTCGACCCCGACTAACCGGAAAAAGGTCGTCTTTACTCAAGCCCTCTTCCTCTTTGGCAGCATCATCGCGATGTATATCGTCGTGACGGGTTTTGCGGTTCTCAGCGATTACTTAGGTTATAGAGATCGGGCGATTCCTCTGCGGACGTTCTTGTTGAACTTGGGCAGTTTGTGCGTGATGTTGGCTTTAGCAGGCATTGCCTTTATGGGTAGCTGCCTCTTCAATCGTTCCAAGGATTCAATTGCCCTCGGCGGCGGCTTTGCCGTCTGGTGCTTCTTAGCCAGCGTTCTTGGCTTATTTGGCACGAAGACTTTCGTCTCGATTGGCGTTGGGGTCTCAGCGATGAATATCTTCAACTACATGACCATCACTTCGCTTTTTATGACCGACTCAATCGACGCCTTCAGCAAATGGACCGTCGGCCAAGCCGATTGGTCCATCTCGAGCCTCAATTGGATCTATGGATTGGTCGCCTTGTTGGTCATTGCTGGAGTGTGCACCGCCATCGGTATGATCCGCTTCCAAAAGAAAGATCTTCCCTTATAAATTCTTTTTTTCGAAGCTAAATTTTGTTTTCTTTTCCCTCAGGCAAATAAATCTTTATTTTATCGAGGTTCTCCGTTTGTTCTCTAAGCGTGCTGGTTTATAATGACTTCAGTGAAAAATCTCTCGATGAAAAAACGACTTTTGCTCTTGGCTTTGCCTTTGGGAAGTTTGCTTTTTTCCAGTTGCCAAAACGCCATTTTTTCCTCTTCTTTTGACGAGATCAATGTCGTGATTGAACAAGGAAATGATTTTACCAGCGATGTCCCGAGTCGAAGAATCAAACGCGGGGCTGACGCTTCTTTTACCATCACCTGTCAAAACGGAGCCGCTCTTGTCGCCTCCGACTATGCCAATTACAGCATCGAGAACACGGGGACACGTTACGTTTATACCGCTCATTCCGTTCGTTATTCCACCACCATCGTTCTTAGCCTCAGCTACCACTATTGCCTCTACGATGCTAACGGCGGCCTCCCTCTTGATGGCAGCGGCTCGACTTCGCCGATCGCCAAACCCGTTTCTCCCGATCATCTTCGGGCCAATGCCGAGCTCGGGCAAAATCTCTTTTATAAAACCGGTTATACCTTTAATGGCTGGAATACGAACCCCGATGGCGGAGGGGACAACATCCTTCCGGGAAGCCGTTTCGATTTTACCGAAGGCCTGACCCTCTACGCTCAATGGATTCTTGAAACTCCAAATCAGGACTTTGAATACGATATCCTTGGCAAATCCGCCACAATTACAAAATATCTCGGAACAGATGAAACCTGCATTGTTCCCGAAACTTTAGGCGGGGCTGAAGTCAAAACCATCAGCAAAAACGCCTTTGTTTCTTCAACCCTAAAAAGTCTTTATTTGCCCCGCAGTCTTACTAGCCTCGAAGAAGATTCGCTCAATTGTTCCTCCCTCAACGAACTGTCTTTCTTTGACACCTTGAGTGAGGTGGATGATCTTTCGCTTACTTGTCCCCAATTATCCAAAGTCCGTCTTTTCGCGAATCAATCTCCCCGTTATAGCGGCACTTATTACGATGCGTTCAGCGATAAGACGGACTACCTTCGAAAGGAGGCCACTCATTTAAAAATCGTGCTGTTCTCTGGTTCCTCCGGTCGTTATGGCTATTCCTCACCCCAAATCGAAGAGGCTTTCCCCAATTATCACATCATTAATTTGGGGGTTTACGCCTGGGCCAACGCTCGGCCTTTGATGGAATGGGCGCGCCATTTTATGGCTAAGGATGACATCTTACTCGATGCCCCGGAATTCGATGCCCGAGATGCTCAATTCTGTATCAGTTCTGCTTTCGACCATCATCTGTGGGCTATGGTGGAATCCGATTATGGTTTATTGAGCTTGTTAGATTTAAGAAACTACACCAACTTCTTCACCAGTTATCACGAATTCAACGCTAGTCGATCCTCGATGAGTGAGAAAAACTACTTTGTCAGCGCTAAAAATTATTCGGATGAAGGCGATTTGATTTCTTATCCCACATATAACGACAATGGCGACTATCTTCTTTTCCGAGCCAATAGCGCTTCGGACACGCTTCAAGCCCTCGAACTCTGTGATTACACTCGTTCCAGTTTTTCTGATCTTTATTTTTCTTCGCTCAACGCGGCCCACACTTTGTTTACGGATCAAGGAATTCGGGTTTTCTTTTCTTACTCTCCCCGCAACTGGAGTTCTTTAACCGCCCAATCGACACCCGAAGAACGAAAAGCCTTAGACCAAGAATTCCGGGCTTCCATAAAAGCCCCGGTTATTTCCAAACTCGAAGATTGCCTCTTCTCTGGGGTTTATTTCTATCGCTATGACAGCCACCTCTCAACGGAAGGGGCCTTATTGCGAACCGAGCGGATTATCGCCGATCTTAAAGCCCAGGGCCTCAACTAATCGGGAAGATGCGGCTCGAATAGGTCGCGAAGAAATAATCGCTGAGATAAGCGTCCAAGCTCGCTGAAGGAACATAAAGATTCGCTTTGGTCCCATCCAAAAGATGATGGCCGACGGAATAGGAGGAAGGCTTTGACGAAGTCAGGACGATTTTTTCTAAATTGTCACACCCGGAAAAAGCCGCATCCTCAATCGTTCGTAAACTGCTCGGTATCGTGATTTTCTTGATGGCGGTATCCCCGGCGAAAGTGGTTGAAGACAACTGGGTGATCGCATGGGAATCAATCGTCGAAGGAACGATGAGTTCCTCTTGTTGCTTCCCTTCATCGGTTAACGAAATCGCTGCAAAACCCCCGTCTTTTTCTTCGGCAAGGAAATAGCGGGCATCGCGGTCATCGCCAACCTCCGTCCCGCTTGAAGGCAGAGAAGGCTTGCCCGGCAAGGTGATCGAGGTTGCCGTCGCAATATCGCGTTCTGCTTTCAGCTCTTTAATGAGATTAACGGTATTCACGAGGGCTCCGGATTGGTTGCAATGGAAGTTGGTATCATAGAACCATTCGGGGTCCATTAACGCCTTATGAGGATCACCTAAGATTCGAAAATGAAGCTTGCTCTGAAGAAAGTCGAAATAGGAATCCACATCGGAGCCCGCCACGAGCGCTTTCGAGTTCATCGCCGGAAAACGATAGTAGACCGAAGCCCCTTTTTGGTTGGCCGCTTGAGCAAACGAATTCATCGCATCAACGAAGGAATTGGATATCACATCCTCTTCAAAGGATAAGGGCATGTTGACATCATAGAGCCCGCTCAGATGGTTATAATCCGCCAGCGGAGTTTCGATATCGCCATAAACATTGAAAGAAGTCTGGGCATAAATCCCTTGGGGAACGAACTTTTCCGGATGCCGCGCTTTCGAGGAAGCGAAAGAAGGATAAGCCGACAAAAGGGCTTTTTTCTCTGCTCCATTAAGCCGCTCAGCTAAAGCAAAATGACCATCAAGGGCTTCCCACATTAGCGTGGGGTTGAAATAGGTGGAAAGGGCTTGGCTCTCCTGCTCGAAGGAAAGAATCACAAGATCGTCTTTGTGCAAAGAAGGTAGCGCCAACTCCATCATCGCTTGGGAGCCCAATCCGGCATAGAGGCCGAAATTCACCGGCTCATAAAGCGGGAACTCCTGTTTTAAGAGCGGACTATTGATCGAAAAAGCCACACCCGATCCCCCGATGACGACCAGACGCTTATCATTCAACGAATCCAATCGTTCCGTTTTCTTCGAGAGCTCGCCGAGATAAGTGGAATCATAAATCGGTTCGCTTGAAAGTCCCGCCACACTTAAGGCGATTGGCGCCACTGCAAAAAGGAGGAGGGAGCAAAGAATAAATAACCGGTTTTGATGTGTCATGCTGTCCTCCTTAAAAATCAAAATAAATGAAATGGCTTGCCCCAGCGCCATTCAAAAGCGAGAGCCACGCCAACGCGATAACAACGACCGAGAAAAAGGTAAAAACAAGACGAGGATCAAAACTTTCTTTTGTCTTAGCTTCCAAAGGATGACGAACGAGTTCATCGATCAAAACAACGCTTAATAAAAGCAAAGGGATCTTGATGGCGTCGCTCCCAGTGAGCGACAGTTGAGCCCAAGTCAGGGAAGGTGCCCAGTTCGTAAAAAGCACGCGAATCAGATGCCCTGCTTCACTCAAACTAGAAGCCCGGAAGAATATCCAAGCAAAGTTGACGAGGATTGCGGTAATGAAGATCCCGAGAATCTTTCCGAAGATCGAAGGCGAAGGAAAACGACGCTTTAAAGGTTCCTTAAGCAAAGTGTAGCCGACAAGAAACGCTCCATGGAGCGCGCCCCAGATCAAGAAATGCCAAGCGGCCCCGTGCCATAGTCCCGATAAAAGAAAAACCAGGAAGATATTAAGACATTGCCGAAACTTTCCATGCCGCGATCCCCCTAAGGGAATATAAACATAATCCGTAAACCAACGGGTTAGACTGCAATGCCAACGATGCCAAAAATCTTGGGGATTAAGCGCCAAATAAGGTTGATCAAAATTGGGGCTGAGCGAGAGGCCAAGAAGTTGGGCCGAGCCCATAGCGATATCGCAATAGCCAGAGAAATCGCAATAAATCTGAACGCCAAAAAGTAAGGTGGATAAAAGGATACCCAAACCTTCGGCATTCGCGGCTTGCCCATAACTGGCTTCGACGAAAGAGGCTAAATAGTCTGCCACCACGATTTTTTTGAAAAATCCACTGGCCAGAAGTGGAAGTCCTTCTTGGAGAAAACGCCCATCCCATTTTTGCGGATTTTTCAATTGAGGGAGGAGGTGATCGCTCCGTTCAATCGGACCGGCAACCAATTGGGGGAAGAAAGCGATAAAAAGGGCGTAGTAACCAAAATGTCTTTCCACCGCTTCGGGTTTTCGATAAACGTCGATAAGGTAAGAAGCACATTGGAAACTATAGAAGGAAATCCCGACGGGCAGGATGATTTGCAGGGTAATCGGTGAAAGAGAAGAATTCATTACCGCCAGCAATTCCCCCATGGATTTAACGCAAAAAGAAAGATATTTAAAAACAAAGAGCGTCCCAAAAACAAGAAAGAGTCCCAAGGATAAAAGGAGTTTTCGCCTCGCGGGGCGTTCCGCTTTGGCCAAGCCAAGTCCAAAAAGATAACTCACAAGAGTAAAAGCGCCAAGTAGCGCGGCTAGCCATGGAGTAACGAAGGCGTAGAAAACATAAGAGGCCACTAAAAGAACGATCCAACGTATTTTCGGCGGTAAGAGGTAAGACAAAAGAATCACAACGGGGAGAAAAATCAAATAAGCCCAAGAATTGAAGCTCATCGATGAACCTTCTCTTTGGCAAAACTGAGAAAAAGAAACGCCACCAATAACGCCAAGCAGTAAAGGATGATTTCCGACATTGGCGCCCCATAAAAGAAAGAAGCGGTCAAAGCCCCTGTCGTCAAAAGAATCGTCCCAAGGGAGAAATAAAACCGCTTCGGAAGAAAAAAGGACAGCACAAGTAAAATGAAAGCGAGCGCGAATAGGGTAATACAAAGGGGATTTTGAAGAATGATCGTGCTCATTTTCTTAGCGATTCTCAGCGAAGAAAAAGCCAGCCGTGAGGGCTAGCTTTCTCCTATTTCAAGAAATCCGGGTTAATCTTGACGCCGAAAGGTTGATCGAGTTTTTTGAAATCTTCATTCGTAATCGTTTGTTTTTTGCCACCCATCGAGAGGACTTTGACAAGGATTTCGGCAGATTTCTCGACCGTATCCACAAGGCCCCAAGTCGTATCGAAATCCGGGCCAGTCACGAAGACGCCGTGATGAGCCCAAATCGCCACGTCATATTTGCTCATCAGTTTGGATGTCGCGATTGCGATTTCTTCGCCGCCGGGAACCATCCAAGGCACCACGCCAACGCCGGCAGGGAAGACGATCGGACACTCCGTGGCCATCTCCCAAAGATTATGCGAGAAAGTTTTGTCATCAAGCGGAAGGACAAAAGTCAATGCAATCAAATTCGTCGCGTGGCAATGATAGACGACCCGGTAAGCCCCGTTCGTCCGCTTTTTGACTACAGCCAGGTTCATTAAATGGGAAGGAAGCTCCGAGGTCGGCTTGCGTCCATCCTTCATTCCCCAAACGATTTGGTATTTCGTCCCCGTTGAATCGAGCCGAATAATCCCCATGGAATGCTCGGGATCCCGCGCCATGTTCATCATATAAGCCCCGGTGCACTTCACCATAAAATATTCGCCAGCTAAATCCGGAACGCTCGCTCCGATAGGAAGCCACTCATCCGGGTAATGAAAATCACCTTTGACTTCCTCAATCTCAGCAAGGCTCATTCGGTAGGAAAGATTGCCTCCATTCCGCTCATGCCAGCCTCGTGCGTATCCATCGCTGCACATCCGAATAAACCGTTCTGCTAACCGACTTTCCAAAACCTTCATAACTATCTCCCTTGCAGTTGCCTTTTTTAGGCGGGGAACTGCTCCCGCGCTTTCGAACGAATCGCATCGAATTCGGCTTGGATCGCAGCGTCTTCTCGCCATTGTTTTGCAGCTTTTTCTTCTTGCGCCGCCTTCATTTTTTCTTCATAAGCCGCTTCTTCCTTCTCATAATCTAGGCCTTGTTTAGCACAGCTTTGACGCAAAGCATTTTTCCGTTCGAACTCTTTGGCGGAGAGTTGGCCCTCTTTCTGTTTTTTCTTCAATGCCGCTTTATCTTCCTTTTCTTTTTGCTTGGCTTTAGTCTGGGCCTCTTTTGCGGCGACTTTCTCTTCATAAGAAGCCTCTTCTTGTTCGTAGTTCAAGCCTTTTTTCGCGCAGCGGGCTTTCAGCTCTTCTTGGCGGGAAATCTCCGCCTTTTGATCGATTTCCTGCTGTTCTTGAACGAGCCGGACTTCCGGATCAACGTAAGTCTGACCATTGGCCACGCATTTGGCTTTCTGGTCTTCGACGATCGCCAGACGATCGCATTTCGAGAATTTTTCGACGTTCATGAAGATGAAGAGGATGGCGATGGCAGCAAAGGCCAGCGTCTCCCCACCAAAGAAAATCCAGGAAAGCGCTGTTTTGGTAGCTTCGGATTGGCCAGTGCTGATCAAGCTGGCATCATAGCCTGTCGCCGAGAGCAAACCATTGATGATGCCGTTGGCGATTCCACTCGTGCCGATCATGATCGAACCATAAATCGACATCGTGAACCCATCGGTTCGGAAACCATAAACCGCTTCTTGATGGTCTAAGACGTCTGAGAGGAGAGCCAAAGAAATGTACATTGCCGGCGCTCCGCCTAAAGCTTTAATCGCATAACTGGCCACCGCGATTCCGACGTTATTCCCGCCCCAAAAGATTCCCAAAATTCCCCCAGCAACAGCGAGAATGCTTCCCAAGAGGATCGCCCGGGCTTTGCCCACCTTATTGGCCAAAGGCCAAACGAGCAGCATCCCAAGAGCGGTCGGCACCATTCCAACAGTATTGATTAAAGAATTGATGTTGCCGCCATTCTTATAAGTGTATTGACCCGAGGCATCGGCGAAGAGCCATTGAGTATAATAGGAGCCCGAATTGTTCTTCAATTGTCCTCCCAACTGATAGAGAAGGAAGAACACCAAAATCAGCCACCAATATTTATCTCGGAGACAAGCTTTTGCTTGTTTGGCCGTTGAGACTCGTGACGCTTGCTTTTCCCGAGAACCAACACTTAAGGTTTCTTCGGTAATCCGTTCCCGCGTAAAGAAGTATTCAATCAGAATTCCTAAGCCCGTTGCCACCACCAAAGCGATGATGAAGACGCGCCACGCGTTATAACTCGCCAGGCGGTCGTTATCGTTGAAAAGCAATGACTGGAAGAGCGGGAAGACCATATTCACTAAGCCAATGGCCGCCAAACCCGAGGCATTAGAGGCCGTGGCCAATAAACCCCGATGCTTGGAATTCCGAGTGGAGAGGTTCACCAGAGCGGAATGAGCGACGTAATAGAAAGGATAGGCCACAGCGTAATAAAGATTATAGCCAATGGCCACCATGATCAGGGTCAGCAAAGCCGAGTCGACTGTGGCGCCGTCCTGAGGATAAGGAACGAAGAAAATCAGGAAGAAACTGGCGATGATGAGAGGGATCGAAAGGAGCAAAAGCGGCCGCGCTTTCCCTGCCATCGTCGGATGGCGTTCCATCAGTTTTCCCACCAAAAGGTTGCCAATGATCACGGCAATGACCGAGATGACCGGAAGCCAAATGGAGAAATCCTTGGCCCAAGTGGTCAAATTAAGGACATCGGTGTAATAACGGTTCAGATAGCCGTTAAGCATCGCGTTGGAAAACAAAGCCAAAGCCGGTCCAACCAAATATCCCAAACCCGCTTCGGGGAAGAGTTTGACATTCGCTGAATGCACTTTGCTCCGAAGTAGCGGATTATCCATCCAATGGCGTTTTGCAGACTTTTCGCTCATAAATCCCCCTTGCTTTTATTGGCGTTTCGATAAAATCGTCTTCTCATAATTCCGAACTTCGTCTTCATAATCATCTGATAATCCTTCACGGGAGAGATACTCCATCCAGACATCTTGGAACGGAAGGAATTTGGCTTTTTCCTGCTCGTATTGAAGAGCGGTAAAATCCCCACGATCCTGAAGTTCCTTCAGTTTTTTGTTCGGGAGCAGCAAGGCGTAAAGCAAAGCTTTTTCAACCGACCTTTCACCGGTGACCCAGGCCGAGATCCGGTTGATCGAGGCATCGAAGTAATCGAGGCCGATCAGCATTTTGTCGATGGCCCCATTCCGGACGATTTCCTTGCAGATCTCCCTCATCTCGTCGTCGAAGATCACCACGTGGTCGCTGTCCCATCTTACCGGGCGCGAAAGGTGCAAGGCCACTTTGCCATAGAAGCAAAGAAGCGAGGGGATCTTGTCCGCGATGCTCTCGGTCGGGTGGAAATGGCCCGAATCCAAAAGGCAGCAGATGCCTTTTTGGGCGGCGTAGTTCATGTAGAACTCGCTCGATCCGACGGTGTAGCTCTCGAGGCCGATGCCGAAGACCTTGCTCTCGACGGCGGGGATGACCCATTTTTGATCATAATTCTCCAGCATCTCGTCGAGCGATTTCTTCAAGCGAAGCCTCGGCCCCATCCGGTCGGCCGGGACGTCCTTGTAGCCGTCCGGGATCCAGATGTTCATGAGGGCGGGCTTGCCGAATTCCTTGGCCAAGGCAGCGGTGATCTCAAGGGAGCGTTTGCCGTGCTGAACCCAGAAGCGGCGGGTCGCCTCGTCGGGCGAGGACAGACTCAGACCATCCTTCATTTTCAGATGGGCGAAGAAGGTCGGGTTGAAGTCGATGCCGTCGAGCTTCTCTTTCTTGGCGAAGTCAATCCACGGCTTGAAGTATTTGATCGTGTAGGCGTCGCGGTCGACCTTGCCCTTGTCTTCGCCCAAGATGGCGTAGGAGGCATGGAGGTTCAGCCGTTTCTTGCCTGGCATGAGCGAGAGAGCCTCGTGGGTGTCGGCGAGGAGCTCGTCAAGCGTTCTCGCCCTTCCCGGGTAGTTGCCCGTTGTCTCGATGCCGCCGCTAAGGGAGCCCGCGCCGTCGAAGCCGATGACGTCGTCCCCCTGCCAGCAATGGACTGAAAGCGGGATTGAAGAGAGAGTCTTCAAGACCTGTTCGGTGTCCACCCCATAACGAGCGTAAATTTCTTTGGCTTCCTCGTAACGTTTGTTTTTCATGCTTTGACCTCCTTGATGTCAAATGACTTCATGATCAATGGTTTCATATCGCTTTCACTAATCATCTCGGCGCCAAGCAACACATAAGCTAAGTTTCCAATGGCCGTACACTCACTGGGCCCAGCCAAGATTGTTTTGCCTGTTCGAAGAGCGGTAAGGTAATTCAAATATTCGTTTTTCGAGCCACCGCCGATGATGTGAAGGACGGACGAATGGCAACCGGTTTCTTTTTCGAGGGCATCCAAAGCTTGTTGGTAAGAAAGGGCCATCGATTCGAGAATCACGTTGGCCGCTTGAGCGATTGAGAGCGAAGCGCCCACGGCTTTCTCGACTTCTTCTTTCATGTTTTTGGGTGCCAAGAAACGAAGATCGTTGACATCAAGGCAGTAAGGCGAAGGATTGGCTTTGGCCATTTCAGAAAGTTCAGCAAAATCAAAGAGATCCCCGGTATCCGATTTCAACCGTTGAATCATCCAAAGACCCATGATGTTCTTTTGGTAGCGGAAACGTCCTTTCGGCGCGCCTTCGTTTGTATAGTTCTCTTGGCGAGATTTGGAATCGACCAAAGCCTGTTCCCTTTCAAGGCCTAAGAGTGACCAAGTTCCCGAAGAGATATAAGGCACGGAAGTCTCACTAGGAAGCGCCGCCACCGCCGAAGCGGTATCGTGAGTGCAGGGAACAACGACCTGAAGCGGAAAGCCAAGACGTTCTTCGACCTCTTTTGAGACGGGCCCTAACAAAGTCCCTGGGGCAATCATTGGAGCGAAGAGATTTTGCGAATAGCCGAGTTTTGCAAGGATATCCGGATCAAAAGCGTGACTCTTGATTGAAACAAGGCCGCTCGTCGTTGCGTTCGTGTACTCTTGACGTTTCTTTCCGGTTAAAAGGAAGTTGAGATAATCCGGGAGCATCAAAAGCGAAGAGGCCTGAGCCAATTTCCCGCTCAGACGATCCGCGTAAAGCTGATAAATGGTATTAAAAGGCTGAAATTGAATACCCGTTTTTTGATAGAGTTCATCGAAAGGAATTTTCTCATGAACTTGAGCAATCACGCCTTGGGTTCTTCCATCACGATAGCCAAAGCTTTCACCCAAACGTTTATCATTCTGGTCCAAGAGAACATAATCCACGCCCCAGGTGTCGATTCCGAGATAACTCGGAGCTTTGCCCAAGCGCTTCGCCACTTGCAAACCTTTGATGAGTTCGGAATATAGCCGGTCAATATCCCAGCAAAGGTGGCCTCCTTTTTGCAAAAGGCCATTCTTAAAGCGATAAATCTCTTCCAAGACCATCTTGCCATTTTCGAGATGGCAAAGAATGTGACGTCCCGAGGAAGCCCCGATATCCACCGCTAAGACATAAGCTGTGCTCATGCTAACTCCTCCTCGTAATGGGCCGAGCCTTGCGGCTGGGAGAAATGTTTCCCCGAGGGAAGAACGATTTCCCCTTGCGAAAGATAAGGGACGGTAACATCGAGACTGAAATGCTTCCCTTCCAACTTCCAGGAAGAGACAATTGGACCATAAGGCGAGCAATGCTCAATTTGGCAAGACGAAATCGCTCCACCCAATAAGGGTTTCACTTGGAAGTGCTGATAGCCGGGCTCTAAAGCGGTAAGACCGCCGATTCTTTCGTGAAGGAAGCGGCAAACCGATCCGGAAGCATAATGATTGAAAGAAATCATGCCATCGGTGCCATCTTCGGATTTTCGGCAATAGCCTTCTTCATCGAGACCATCGAATTTTTCCCAAATCGTCGTGGCTCCCATTTTCACGGCGTAAAGCCAACTAGGGCATTTCTCATTCATTAACATCCTGAACGCGACATCCGCGTGCCCATGATCAGCTAAGGCGAAAAGAACATAGGGGGTGGCGGGGAAACCAGTGCCAATCGTATCGCCTCTTCCTTCAACTAAACGGGCCAAATTCTCTGCGGCTTTTTCTTTTTCCGTTTTCGGGAGCAAATCAAAAGCCAAGGGCAAAACGTAGCCGGTCTGGAATTCTTTTTTCTTCATTTTCCCTTCGCCATCGAAGAAAACGTGATCATACGCCTCGGCGACTTTTTTAGCTAAGGCGGCATAATGTTTTTGATCGGAATTTTTCCCTAATAATCCCGCCGCTTGAGCAAGCAAGGCAGAAGAATGGGCCAAGGCAGCCGTCGCCGTATAAGGGCTCCGTTTTTGCCAGCCCGCCATCGTCGGGGTGTCAGGAGCGACCCAATCACCAAAGTGGAGAGACGAGGGAGTGTGCCAAATATAGCGATATTTTCCAACGCCCCAGATCTTGGCCCAAAAAGCACAGGCATCAACGTAACGTTTCATCGACTCATAGCTGAGAGACAAAACCTCACGATCCCCGTAGGCTAAATATAGCGAAAAAGGAACGTAAAGCGCGGCATCGCCCCAAAAATCCACGGCCATTTTAGGCATCGTCGTCGGAAAGCCATAACCTTGATTCGGAATGGTGTTGGGAAGGCCACCACTTCGTAATTGCTCGCTCCGAAGATCTTTAAGCCATTTCCGTAGAAAACGATCGGTGTCAAAAACAAAAGCCGCTGTCGAAGCGAATAAGGCAATGTCGCCCGTCCAACCCATCCGCTCATCGCGTTGGGGGCAATCGGTGGGAATATCCATAAAGTTCGACCGAGCGCTCCAAAGCATATTTTCGTGAAGCCGGTTCAGCGCGGCATTTGAACAAGCGAAAGAGCCGATTAGGGGAAGATCAGAAGATAGCGCCAAAGCGGATAATTTAATATGGTCGCTTGGAATTCCGTTCACGGCAACGTAGCGGAAACCCATGTAAGTCAACCTCGGAGAAAAGCTCTGATGTCCCGGGTGAGCATGATAAGTGATCCTCGCTTGGGCGCTCCTTAATGGCGCAACGTCGAGTCCGCCATCTTTTCGAAGGACCTCCGCGTGAGAGATCGTAACGGTTTCATCCCCTTGCGCTTCAAGTTCAAAAGAGACGACGCCAGCAAAGTTTTGTCCAAAATCATAAATCGTTTCACCCCGAGGGCCGACATACTGGTGAAGCGGCTTTAAGGTTTGATTGGCGATGACCGGGCAAGAATAATCGGCAAAAAGATGCGGGGTAAAACGGAGTTTCTCCCGAGTGGCGGGATGATAGGCTATCTTGAGCGGATCGATCCGAGAATCAAAAGTTTCCCCATCATAAAAATCGGCCATTTGAACGGGACCCTCTTCGGAGACACCGAAGGAAGAGTCGCTGCCAAGCACTTCTTCCTGGCCATCTTCATAGCGAAGATGAAGTTCCATAAGGAAAGCCGGGCGTTTGCCATCATGGCGATTTTTCCGAGTAAAAAGATAACTGCCGACCGCCCAGCCACCTGCAACGGAGGCGAGCAGGGTATTATGACTTTTCAAAAAAGGGAGAACATCGTAATACTGATATTGGAGTTGATGCTGATAAGAGGTAAAACCCGGTGCAAAATAACGATCGCCTAAGCGTTGTCCATTGAGCTCAAGATCATAGATGCCAAGGGCGCTCGCATAAAGAAAGGCTTCTTTGACTTTCGCTTTCGTCGCGAAATCTTTGCGGAACATCAGTACTTTCGGCGACACTCTTTTTTCTTTGAAGTGATAGGAAGCGTCAGAGATAAAATCACCCTGCCAAGCGCCATGAAACTTCCCCGTGCGGAAAGGAAGAACCGCCTCGAGGCGTTCCCCTTTATCGCTGACGAATTGGAGAGTCGCTTCGTAAGCGCGGTCCGCTTGGAAATCGGGGCCTTGGTAACGGCAAGAGACTTGCCCTTTGACATCGAAGTTAACGCCATTGACCTTCAGCGTCGCCTCGGTGATGAGCAAGGGAGTCCCCCCGCAATCGAGAGCAAAGGAAAAATAGGGATCTTGGTGATCGATCAGGGGATTTTTTTCGCTTCCATCGACCGCGAAATGGATAACCTTGAACATAGTTTTCCTTTGATTTCTATTACTTTAACATAAGCGAGGGCACGAGTTTATCCTCGTGCCCCCACCCCAAGACAATTAGGCAGCCTTCTGCGTCGCGTCTTCTTCAGTCTTGTCTTTCGGCAAGCGGAAGAAACTTGCAACGATACCGACAAGGGCCGCAATGCCATAGAAGATGAAGCCGACAATCGCAGTCGTGGCACTCGCAAGGTTGGCCGGGGTTTGAATCTCCGTCAACACGTTAGCGTCAGAGCCATAAATGTAGGCTAAGCCCTGGGCCCGATCCGAGATGAAATACATCATCCCAGCCAATAAGAGCACCGGAGCCACGATGGCAAGAGCATCCAGAACGAAGTCAAGAATCTTCTTCACAAAGCCCTGGAAGGCAAATTGCGTCAGAACGAGCACGCCAATCAAAGCGATTAGCGCAATGAGGGAGAATAAGACAATCAGCGGATTAACCGGGCCTTTGAAGTAGCCCTCAGCCGCCATGTTAGACAAATAGACGATGAAGCCAACGAAGGCGAACACGAAGCTAGCGAAGGCGAGATAAGTCGAAATCGTCTGTTTTTTCAGAAAGTTTTTCATCTTAGGCAACCTCCTTTTTGCGAGCTAAGACCGGGAAGATGAAACTCTCCGCGATCCAAAGGCAACCCGCGACAGCGCTTAAGCCAATGCTGATGCCTAAGCCAACTTTTAAGCCCGTCTCCCAAGCGGGAGTCACAGCGACGGTCGACAAATTCAAGACGGCACTATTCGCGAAGGCGTAAAGCTGATATTTCAAATCTTCCCGCGCTTGAGCGACAAGAGTCGAATCTTTCTTTGCGGCCTCCAAATTGAGATAAGCCCAAGTGGCATCCGAACCGGTCTTACCGCCCGAAATCGTCGAGTTATTCGCTGCGAAGTCTGCCATCATCGTGATGCCAGCCATAATGCAGCTTTCCGGATTGAAATAGTAAGCGTTATTCATCATATCGGTTGAAGAGAGACCACGGAAGTTCCATTCCCCGCGAACCAACTTCATCAAGAAGCCAACGTGATGAGAAGCGTTGATGGCTCCGATACGGTTGAAGGCGACCATGAGGCCAAGAGCCCCGGCGTCTTCGATGGCACCTTGGAAACCACGAAGATCCGTTTCCCGGAACTTCTGTTCGTTCATATAGACACAGATACCAGCACGGTCATATTCCTGATCGTTGAAGCCGATGTGTTTCGGTCCAACGATGACGCCGAATTCTTTGCTGCCGCGGATGATGCCTTCACCAATGATATTGGAGAGCATCGGATCCTCAGAAGGATATTCAGTATTGCGACCATTATATTGGGTCCGGTGATAGTTCAACGCCGCGCCCCAAATCTCGTAGTTGCCGATCCAAAGGCCCGTATTGCCGAGCAATTGTCCCCAAGCATAAGCGATTTCCGGGCTGAAGGAAGAGCCCAAGAGGGTCTGAGAGTTAATGCCAGGTTTGAACTTGCCGGCATCGGTTGTTGCATCGACGAAATAAGGATCTTCGGAAGCGCTCGCACCGTTGTTGGTGCTTAACGCCTTGCCATTAAAGCCCGTCGGGCCATCGTTCTGCGTCACAACCGGGTTATTGACGTTGCTCAGCTTATCGGACGCGCTGCCACCATGGGCAACGGCGCCAATCGCCTGATCGACGGAAATCCCTGCGACCAATTTGTCCCAAACCGGATCTTTGATGTTCGTTTGCTGATCGTAGCCGATATCATTCCAGCTCGTCCCAGCGACGCCATTGACGTTGCTCACCGCAGTGCCGTCATCTTTAATCGTATATTGCTGATTGCGGAGTTCGGCAGTCCATTCTTCTTTCTTCGTGGAAGAAGCAAGGGCGAAACCCGTGCCGTTATTGGCGGTATTGTAGTTCACCGGATAGCTTCCATTCCAATCTTGACGGGTCAGGTATTTCACGCTTCCCGGCAAGTAGTAATTGAGGTCGGCATTGTCGACGACATTGGTGATTTTCGCTCCCGAATCGCTGACCGCGAAGGTCGTCGTATCCGGAGTTCCAGCCGTCCCAATCGTGTAGCTCTTGACGCAACCGCTGTCGCCAGCGGCATCGCCAGTTTTGCCTTGAGCAGTCAGAACATTGTTCACCGCGTCATGGGAGCCTTTGCCCGTGGCGAAATAATAAGTTCCGCCATCCAAGACATAGGTTTTGGCTTTCTTGTAGTCATAAGAAGCGAGGTACTTGGACGGAACCTTGATGGTCACGTTTTCAGAAGCACCGGCTTTGATGGTGACTTTCGCCGAAGAAAGGAACTGAATCGCACTCTTTTCGACAAGATTGGCTTTGTCATATTCACTATAAGGGGCTTGAACATAAAGCTGAGCGTTGAAACGGCCCTCACTCGTCCCTTTGTTCGTCAGTTTGATCGTGGCAACGACATCGCCGCCAGCCCGATTCTCAACGCTGACGCTTTCTAACGATTCGGTATAATCCAGATAACTGAGACCATAGCCAAAGGAATAAGCGACTTCGTCAGAGTATTTCCAGGTCGCTTCGCCTTGGCTTACGCCCGCGGTAGAAGCGGCATTGAATTGGTTGACAACAGTATCGTAATAACGCGACTCATAATAGGAGTAACCGGTGAAGATGCCTTCCGCTTCGACGATGTAATGACCGCCGGAATACGTTGCGCTGCCACCGAAGGATCCACCCCGGGTGTTCGCAATCGCCGTTCCGCTCCAACGCGGATCGTTATAGCCTGTGGCCGCATCGCCTGTCGCGGCAATGCTTTCATAATCGCTATAATAGCCACCACCGAAGTTCATCATGGCCGGATTGGCCGTGGAGGAATAAGCGTAAGTATCAGCGAGAGCGCCGCTCGGGTTCACATCCCCAACCAAAGCTTGAACGATGCCCGTGAACTGATAATCATTCGGAATGCCAATGTAAGCCAAACCATCAACCTGATAAGCGCTGCCATCTTTGATGAGCGGTCCCACTTCGAAGGCGCAAGAGGTGTTGAGAAGGACCACGACTTTCTTCGCCGTCGATTTGGCGGCGGCAACGGTCTTTAATTCTTCTGGCGAGAAGGCTAACGGATTCTGATTAAGGGTGTTGCCCGCTTTGTCGCGAGCGATTCCCGGGTGATAAGTCGTTCCTTCACCGCCTGGACGGGCAAAAACGACGATGGCGACATCATCGGAAACACTGGATTTCCAATTGGCATCGGCGTTGCCCCCAGCAACGAAATCGGTGTCGGGATCGGCTTCAACAATCTGATAACCTTGTTCGTTATAATCCCCGGCGCTGAAATTCGGTCCGTAATCATACGTTGTCACCGTGCTCCAACCCGATTGGGTCGTTGTCGAATGAGTCGCCAATTGCGTATAAATCGCTTCAAGCGTGGAATCCACGCTGATCCCTGCGGCCTTAAGAGCTGGGACTAATTTGACTTGATCGCTGTTGCCCGCTGCTACCATATAAGGGTTGTAGCCCGCGGTGCCCCAAACGCCGACTTTAGCGGTTTTCTTGAGCGGAAGCACACTGCCTGTGTTCCGCATGATGACGGTGCCTTCGGCGCCTTCTTGAATCGACAAAGCCTTAGCGGCCGCGATTAATTGATCAGCGGTTTTGTACGTGGATTTATATTTGATGTTCGTCGTATCCGTAACGAAGCTCTTCGTCCCCAGCACCTTGTCAACCGTGCTACGCCAAGTATCGGCGATAGCATAACCGGCCGAGAAGGCAACAACTAAACTCAGCATTGTCGTCGTGAGACCCCGGTAAAGCGGGATTCTGGATTTTCTAGACATCTTTTACTCCTTTGTTATTTTTAAAAGCCAGTCAACAAGCGAATCACAAGTCTTTTTCTTGGGTGAACCTCCTTTTATGGTTCGATCAAACGAACTTTTTTGAGGGAAACGCCCATATACTGACGATGCAAGCGCTTCCATTAGGCAAAGTGACTATAACGCTCCGTTTTTTAGGGTGATAGATAATTCGCACTTTTGAGCGATATGTTTATAAATTGACAAAAAAATAGGCTTTAATAATCAAAAACAATCATTATCATTCAAGGCGTTTAATGATTGAATAAATTGCTCGGACGATGCGCCCATTTTCCAATTACGCTATCGGGCGCATTGGTATAAATCGCATCATAATCCGACAGCTCTTGGCTTCGATAAATTCCGGTTTCTTCGAATTTATGGACGTCAGCGAGCAAGATATGGATCTGGCTTTCGCGGAAGGCCGCCCGCTTCACTTCAGAAGAGCTTAATGAATGCTCGTAAGATCCATCTTCTTTAATCGCGGCACAAGAGCAAAGCATCAAATCCAAATGGAATTTGTGGAGCATTTCGATAGTCGCTTCGCCTTGAGTCGAATTGGTATTGGTCAGGATTTCTCCGCCAAGGAGGTATATCGTTACGTCCTTTTTCTTGGCCAAACTCATGGCCGCTTCGATTCCGTTGGTCACCACGATTTTGTGACTAAGATCAAGGCGTTGGGCCAGAGCAAGAACCGTAGAAGAGTTATCGATAAAAACGCTTTGGAAGGATGGCAATTTATCCAAGCTAAGACTGACGGTTGCCTCTTTATCCTTCGCGTTCTTGGCAATACGAGCGTAGATCGAAACTTCATCAGCCGTTTCAAGATAAACCGCACCGCCATGGGTTCGCTGAATCAAACCAAGATTTTGCATCTCGGTGAGGTCACGACGAATTGTGGCAGGCGATACATAGAGAAGTTGAGCTAATTCTTCGATCCGGGCGCGAGAATGTTCTTTTAAATAATCCGTGATGCGTTGAAAACGCTCAGAAGTGAACATTTTTTCGTTTTCCATCTTGCTTATTATACGTTGTCTTAGGACACAATATCTAGAACGAAGCAAAAACGCTCATATCCTGTTTTTGAAGAGGGGAACGCCGGAAGAGGTCGTCCTCTTCTCTTTCTTCGAGGCTGTCCCCTTTCCAATAAAGGTAGCCTTCATCGATGGTTCGGGATAAAGAAGCGAAGAACGGGAATATGACTAACGAGGCATAGCGGAAGTGCATCGTGGAAGTAAAGGGGAATTTCACGCAGAAATAGACGTAATAGCCTAAACTCACCACTCCCACCACGATCAAGAAGCCTTCTTCGAGGCTGATATGACGATATTTCGGGAAGCATTTTCTCCCGAGCTGATAGACCCAGGACATCAGCCCATAGAAAGCGATGATGAGCCAGAGATGGAAGATCAAATAGACGTGTTTGTTGATAAGGCTAAACGGCATGAGATTTTCCAACTCCGTGTCTTGGAAAACGCCATTGCCGAAGAGGGCGGTCTTGAATAACCCCGTCCAAATGTTGAAGTCGATATAGCCATAGGAATCACCCCAAGGGCCCCGACCGAAATCGTATTTATAGGGCCGGACAAAAAGATCCGAGGTGAAAAGACCGATGAAGCGGTTATAGACCCCGTAGAAATTCACATTGACATAGTTATTGCTGAATTCGTCTCCTGGATAAAGCACGTAGTCAAAGCTTTGCCCATAATGCCGCCAAGCATAGAAGGAATGGAAAAGACCGAGCGGGAAGACGATAACGGCAAATAAGGCCATTTGAGCAAAGAAGGCCTTTCGTTCCTCCTTCCGTTCCGTTTTCTTTTCGTGACCAATGGAAATGAGACGCATCAAAAAGAGATAAGCGATTGGAATGGCTGCTAAAACCCCATTGATTTTGCTCATCATCCCCAAGCCCAAAAATACCGCGCACAAAGCGGCTTTGCTAAAGGAGGGCTTCCGCGAATAAGAGAGCGCCCATAGAAGCGCCCCGAGCACAAACGCAATCATCAACGCGTCGTTATTGTAGACGAAAGGAATATAGGCATAAAAAGGCAAAAGGCAAACCAGGGCGGTTGAAATCGTTGCGGCCCGTTGGGAAAGGCAAAGATGCTTAAAGATCTCCGCCGAAAAGACGTAAAGCCAGTAGCCAATAGCCGCTTGAAGAATCTTGAGGGTCTCAAACGCCAATTCGACGCGATAAGTAAAGTTCGGAAAGCCGGATTGAGCATAGACTGGAATCGGCTCTTCCGAGGCCTGGATGAAGTTGTAATTAAAACGAACGAAATAACCGGCAATCAAATGCCAAAGTTTGCTTTGATAGAATTGATTTTCGAGGTTATAGGTTCCATCCAAATTGAGCGGAGGATCGGGGATTTTCCCGGTAGTAAAGATATCGAGAACGATCGTCCAATGGGACCCTGTTTGGCACACCCACCAGTCATTGCGGAAATCGTAGCGGCTGGTGCAAACGGTTAAAGAAAAGCCATAGTAGACCATTGAATTGATGGCCCAGAAAAGAAAGACGTCGCGGACGAGGCGATGATCCAGCCGTCCGGCTGCCCGAGCGAAGGCTAAAACGCAAACACCGATGAAATATTGAAACAGGAGCAAGGCCAGCGCCCCATCTCGAGCATCGATGCTGCGGTAGGCCGTATAATTATCAGGAGAAACGCTAACGCCGCAGAAAATCCAAAAATAGGCATAAAGATACAGGATGAAAACTGCCCATAAAATGAGGTAACGCCAACGGGAATGATAAAGCCAGGAAAAGGCTTTTTTCAGTTTCATCATGCTTAAAAATATACCATCAGATTAGCTAGCCTGAAATAAATCTAAAGAATAACAAGCTTGAAAAGATCGCGTTTTGCTCCGAAACTTCAAAAAGAAAAAGTCCTCTCCGTTTTGGAGGGGCTTTATAGCAAAATCGCCTGCAAATCCTGTTTGCTTTTTCTCGTTAACGAATTGTTCTCGGGTTACTTCCCACACGAGCAAGCGCTGCCCGAGCGAGCCTTCTCAAGAAGTTCTTTGGCCTGGTCAACCGTCAAAACCCGACCCATCGAATAAATTTTGTTATCGATGACGAGAGCTGGCGTCGACATGATGCCCATCGCCATAATTCCATCCGAATCCTTGTAGAACTCCACTTCATCGGTGATCCCGAGTTCTTTGGCCGCCGCGACGACAGCGTCATAGTTTGCGACCGAACGTTTGCATCCACATCCTAAAGCTTGAATCTTCATGGTAAATACCTCCTGTTCTTGCTTTATTTATTTCTTCTATCCCCTAAATGAGGAGATAGCCGAAAGCGTTGAAAAGATAGCCAATAGCGATGATTCCAAAGACCACCACACCAATAAAGACGGCGAGAAGCTTCGGCTTGACGGCCTTGCTCAGCATGATAAGCGAGGGCAAGGACAGAGCGGTTACGCTCATCATGAACGATAAGACGGTCCCTAAACCCGCGCCTTTGCCATAGAGCGCTTCCGCCACTGGAAGAGTGCCGAAGATATCGGCATACATTGGCACGCCAACGAAGGTTGCGACAAGCACGCCATGCCACGTGTTACCGCCCAAAACGTTTTCGACCCACTCGGCCGGAATGACGTTATGAATCACCGCGCCAAGAGCAACCCCAATCACAATGTAGATAAAGACTTTTTTGTAGGTCCCCCACATTTGATCTCTCGCATAGATCAGACGGTCCTTTCGTGTTAGCTCAGGGGCATCGATATCGATCGCGGAAGGCCCAGCTTTGACGAAATCTTTGACCTGATTGCCGATTCCCGTCATCTCGATAATCGTCCCACCGACGACGGCAATAACAAGTCCAACGAGAACATAAGCAATCGCGATAGGCCAGCCGAAGAAGCCGACAAGAAGCATCAAGGAGCCCAAATCCACAAGAGGGCTTGATATCAGAAAGGAGAAAGTCACGCCGCTCGATAACCCAGCTCGGGTGAAGCCAATAAAGATTGGAATGGACGAGCAAGAGCAAAACGGCGTCACGGTGCCCAATAAGGCGCCGATGATATTCGCACCAATCCCATGGAACTTACCCAAGATCTTCTTGGTCCGCTCTGGCGGGAAATACGACTGAATATAGGAAACGAGAAAGATCAGCACGCAAAGCAAGATTCCAATTTTAATGAAATCGTAGATAAAGAACTGAACCGAACTTTCAACGCGGTATTGCCAAGAATCCTCGGCAAAAGTCCCTCCGATTCCGGTGATGGCCATTCCTAAAAGAGAATTAAGCCACTTCATTCCCAAAACTTGATCGCTTAAGAAATCCCACGGGATTTTTGCTTTGTCCCAGCCAATCGTGAGCCCCAAGGTCACGTTGAGAGCGACGAGAAATAAAATTATCCCAATCGTCCACCAAAGCCAGGCTCTCTGATACCATTTCTTTTCTGGAATCGTTTCGGGGTTTTCTTTGATTTCTTCCATGCTAAAAACAAGCCTCCTTCGCTTCTTCTTTCTTCAGACTACTTTATTTGCCGCAACAACCGCACGAGCATTCGCCCGTCTGAGGGCAGCAGAGAGAATCGAGATAATCCGCCATCTCACACAACGCTTTCGCGTTCAAGGCGTAATGGCACCACTTGCCTTCTTTTCGTACAACGATGATCCCGGAGGCCGCGAGATCTTTCATATGATGAGATAGGGTTCCTTGGGTGATTGAAAGTTGCTTTAATAACTCGCAAGCGCACATCTCCCCGTTACTCGAAAGGAGATGAACGATCTCGAGTCGAGTCCCATCTGACAAACTTTCCATTCTTGACAAGAGTTCTTCTTTTTCCATGTTTCGCCTCGCTTTCAAACATTGATAAGCGTGAATATGTTATGTAACACATTGATGTTTGTCAATCTATATTCGTCCTTAATCCGCTAAAATCCCAGTTAACGATTTTTAAACGAGCTACCTTTCTCCATCATCTCTACAGACAAAGGGCAGCTCATGAACGCCCCTCCCCAAACCACGATGTCTACGTGAGGATCTCTTTATCGTCGATAGGTTTTTTCCTAATGAATATCCTAAAAAGAGACTCTTCTTTCGTATCGTTAAGAAAAAGGAGCCTAATTATCATGAGTGAAGAAACGAGTGGATTCGTGAAAGCAAACGTCACGCGATTGAACGCTTTTAATGGCTGCGCAATTCCGTGCTATCTCTATTGCGATGACAAGGTGGTTGGCCAGCTGGGCAACAACACCACGATCGAAGTCAGTCTGCCGGTTGGCTTTCATACGTTGAAAACCGACCGTCAGCCTGGAGGCAGCAATTGGTTTGGAGTGGGTGCGAACATCCGCCCGTCGTTAAAGCCCATCACGATCCAAGAAGGACACAATCTCCTTATCACCATCAAAGTCGTCGCACACATGATGACCTGCGCCTTCGAATTCGCAGAAGTCCAGGAGCTTTGATCATGTTAACCATCCTTGATGAAATCGATGACTTTTCCAACAAAGTTATCCTCTACGACATTTTGATTACATTGTTTTCAATCCTGGGCGGAGCTTTGATTTTCCTTTTAATTTTCTACGCGGTCCGCGCCCCAGGAAAGAAGTTGAATAAAATCTTCGTTAGTCTTGGAACTTTAAAGGGCCTTTCCTATGCCTCAATCGTCGCGGCTGCCGGAGCGCCCAATGCTATTTCTTCAACCACCGCCAAAGATGGAACGCCCCTCAAGGTTTGCCAATGGATTACCACAGGTTATCACATCGTCCTTCTCTTCGACCCGAGCGACACTTGTCTCGGGGTCAGCAGTGAAGTCTCCGTTTGATTTTTTCGCAAGGAGTTTGAAAAAACCATTCTGGTTTTGCAGAGATTTTGTTTGCAATTCCCTTCTGATTCAAGACCAAAAGACAAAAAAGGAAGGCTAACCTTCCTTTTCGACTCTGCGATCCGATGCTTGGTTATGTTCAGCCCAAAATTTTCTTCGACACCTCGACGATGCGGTTCCCATAGATTGCTTTCTGATGGGCAAGAAAGACCTTGTAGACATAATAATTGCCAACGAGGCCAAGGAGCCCCACTCCCCCGAGCACGTAGCCGAGCCAATCCAAACCCTCGAAGGTCATCGCCTTGAGGCAAAGAACCATCCCGAAGCCAAAGACCAAAGTGTAAATTGATCCCATGACGAAGGCGTTGATCTTCGGCAAGCGATTCACTTTCTTATCGAGCTCCTTAAGAGTCTCATAGTCGGAGTTGCCTTTCTCCTCCGGGCTATAGTCAGCCAACATCTTCTCGGCGTACTTCTCTTCTTTCACGGTGTTTTCCATAATGACGTTCCTCCTTGTTTCCTGAACGCGACACTAGGCTATTCCCTGTTTCAATTTGGGGAAAGAGGAGCGCTTTTCTTTGAAACAGACTACCCCCTTGTGTCATCCTATTTGCGACAGAAAGACCCCTTTCGTCTCAAAGAACTATGGAAACCCACTCCAAGGACTACATCATCGACGCCTTCTTCGCCCTCCTTAAAGAGCACGACTACTACGCGATTGACGTCACCAAAATCAGCAAGAAAGCTGGGGTCTCGCGTGCCACATTCTATCGGATTTTCCAGAGCAAGGAAGAAATCATCAAAGCCTATTTCGAGCGGAGCGAACTCGAATTCCTTGCGATCCATTCCAGTCTTAATCCTTATTCGGATCCACGGGAATTTATCTTTTTTTGCTTCGAAAAACTCGAAAAGGAAAAAAAATCTGTTATCTCTCTATCGTCAAGGATTAATCCACTACCTCTCCGAGGCTCTCAATGCCGGGATCGAGAAAGACTTCGCCGACCACCAGCGGGGCGATAAAGCCCTGGCCTATCTTTATGCTGGCGCCGTCTATAACCTCGAGGTTTACTACCTTTCTTTAGGCGGCAAAGAAAGCCCAGCGGATTTAACCGAAGAATTTCTTCGCTTCTTACGTTACGACCCACAAAAAACAGGAACGGCAACCTCTCTAAAGTAATCCCCCCAGCGTCAAGGGAGCAAAGACTTTCCCCGGGATGGCCTCTTTTGGTTTACTATTCTAAGATGAAAAGAGAACAAGCAATGAAAACGGATGAATTCTTTACCGATAAAATGAAACGGGAAGACGGCGAAGCACTTTGGAGCCAAATGGAGTCTTCATTGGTGTCCAATTATCGTTTCGAGGGGGATTTGCAGTACTTTTTGGAGTGGCGACGCTCCGATCGAGGGGATAAATGCCTCCGTTATCACGTTCCCGTCAATCGCTTGAAAGCAGCCAAGGCGGCTTCGGGAAGTCTTTTCGACTTCACTGCCCCTGAAGCAAAAAAGATGATGGATTGGCTGGGCAAGAAGGCCATCCTCGGAGACGGAAAAACCATTCTCCTTATCCTCAAATCCTATGATCGACGGCCGGATGCAAAGACGGCTTTCACAGCTGCGTATTCGGGAGTCTGCACTCTTGAGAACATCGGAGAACGAATGGAATCACTTCTCCGTTTCCACAATTACTTCTATTTCCCGGAATCCCATTATTTCTGCTATTACGATAGCGAAAACGAAGACTTCGAATTCATTCCTTTGTAATTTAAAACCCTCGTCCCTCGTTGGAGCTTTTTCCTGCCAATGAAGGAACCAAATCAAATGATGCCCTCCTAACTGTGCCAGGTTCACTATGCTATAAGGTTTTTACCGCCTTAAGAATTAACGGAAACAGCAGCGCCGAGAATCATTAGCTGCCGAGGTAACTTTTTCTTGCAAAATAACGATTACTTTCCGCTTTGGACTTTGACTCCGGTGACCGCCTCAAAATGATATTGGACGATGCCGAGATCAACTCCCGTGTAGAAACCCATGCCTTTAACAGCCAGACTAGTCACACCATTGCGGTAGGTGAAAAGAAATTTTTGCTGATTAGTCGCCGTCGGCGCTAACAAGGCGGCCTCGATGCCTTTATCCCAATACGCTGGCTTTTCGCCTTCGACTTGGCTGACTTCTTCGGCGGACTTGCTATGATGGGCGACACCCGTGACGGCGCCATAGCCGAAGGCAATCATGCAAAGGATTTTCTGGCCTTTTTCTTTTTTGATCAGGACCTTTCCTTTGCCATAGGTCAAGGCGACCCAGCATGAATTTAATCCCATCCCTTGTAAGGCCAGGACGATTTTTTCGCCATAATAACCCGCTGCTACTTCTTGGCTCTTATCCCCGACCAGAGCGATGTAGTTTTTGACCCCAGAGAACTTCCCGTAATGGGCCATAAAGGTATCAAAGGCTTTTGGCTCATCGTAGAAGACCTGAATGGATAAATGTCCTTCCGCATTGGCGGCATCCACTAAGCCATTAATGATGGTTCGTTTCTCCTCTTCAATCGGCATGTCGCGGTAACTTCTGACCGCATGACGGCTCTTCATTTCTTCAAGAATGTCCATGATCGTGTTTCTCCTTTTCATTGATCGTTAACGCATGAGATAGACAAGAAATCACTTGGCGCAATTTCGCATCATCCGGGTCGAGGAAGTAGAAGTTCATCCGCCCTTCCTTTCGGCACTGAATGAGTCCCGAATCCTTCAAAATCTTGATGTGATGGCTCATCGCTGGACGCGAGAGGGCCGTCACCTTCGCAATCTCGCCGACCCGCATCCCCTCGCAATGGCTTTTGCCAGAGGCAACCTTCAGCATTTCCATCACGATGTGGAGTCGAGTCTCGTCGCCCAAAGCAATCAAGACATCCTTGGACTCGGCGAACTGGGATAAAAGTTGGTTGATCTCATTTTCTCTCATGTTGAATGGTTTAAATTTTTAAACCAGTTCTAGTATAGCTTTCTTTTGCCTTTCCCATTCACCGAGAAAGCAAATCAAGACGGGTTAAAGCAAAAGATGCCATTCAATCGAATTTTTTGAGGATGGCCAAGTTTTTGAACATCCTCGATTGATCAAAGCAGTTTAGCAATGGCCCTGGCCATTCGCCCTTCCGCGTCGACAAAATGATTTCCCTCATTCCATTCAAAAGAGATTTGGGCACCTTTGTCTTTGAGAAGAGCAACGAACTCTTCCGTCTTCTTCCCCACTTGAGCCATCGTGGGGTTTTTGGTCAGACTTTCCTTATTTCCGAGCGAAAGAGAAACGAACTTGCCCGAAAGAGAACCCTCATACTTTTGAGCGAAATCAAGAAAGCCCGGATACCATAACGATCCCGAAGCAGAAGCCACCCGGGTAAAAGGTGAATCCCAGAACAGGGTTGAGCAGGCAAATAATCCCGCGAGGGAATACCCTGCAATTCCATAAAAGGAAGGCGGATTTGTTAGTGATTTTGTTACGAGGGGTAGCACCTCTTCTTTGATATAGCGAAGATGTTTTTCTCCTTGGCCAAGGAAATGATTGCCTTTATAAAGCGGCACGGCAGGATAGGGCGTCATGTCGGCATCCCAATCGGCCCCATGAATAACGATGAGGTCTACTGGTTTGTTTGTAATCTTTTTTAAGGCCCCCCACTCCAGCAAACCATCACCATCGAATGTATTCAAAACGAAAAGAGGAACGCCGCCTTCTTTACTCCCATAAAACGAATAGTCTTTCATTGGATACCCTTCAGCCCAAATTGGGCCGCCTCCTCTAACAACGCCTTGATCGACTTTCTCTGCCGTTTTCGTCTCTTCCCGTTTCAAATCACTTCAGCAATTCGCCCGCAGTCGGGGAAGAAAGTTCCCCTCAAAAACTCGAAAACATGGCAAGGACAATCAGTCGCCCTTGTGGGGAAGATAGCTCAGGAAGCTTTTGGCCGCGACGCTGAGTTTGGCTCGATCCTTCACCGCAATGCCAATCTGTCGGTAAAACGGCGGATTCAAGGGCTTTGTTACCAGATGGAATGGCGAGCGTTTAAGAATCAAAGAAGGCAGCACGCTGATGCCAAGCCCTTTCTCCACCATCGCCATGATCGAATAATCGTCCCAACTCCGGAAACGAACGTCGAGCGAGGCACCTTTCCATAGAGGGGCGAATTCTTTTTCTTTCTCATCCTCGAGCATGAGGAACGGATATGAGGATAAGTCTTGAAGAGAAATCTTTTCTTTTGCGCAAAGAGGATGTCCTTCTGGTAAGACCACTAAAGCCTCATCCCTAGCCAAGGAAAAGAAATCCAATGGGGTTTTGCAAGGGATAGTGAGAAATCCACAATCGACTTCGCCATCGTTAATCCAGCCTTCGATCTCTTCATAATCGCCGAGTTTGAGCTGATAGGAGATTCCAGGATGCTCTTTTTGGAAGGCCGCGATGATCGAAGGAAGCCAATAGGTCGCGACCGAGGAGAACACTCCGATCCGGATTGTCCCCTTGCTCAGTCCTCGAAGATCAAAAGCCTCGCCTTCTAATCGTTCAAACGAGGCGCAGAGTCCCTCGGCATAGGGCAATAGACGCTTTCCATCTTCAGTTAGTTCGAGCCCTTTCTTTCCTCGAGAGAATAAAGAGACCTGCCATTCGTTCTCGAGGTCGGCGATCATCCGACTGATCCCGCTTTGCGTGTAATGAAGGCTCTCCGCCGCCTTGGTAAAACTCTTGGTTTCCGCTGATTTCACGAAGGCCTGATATTTCAAAATATTCGTATCCATAGCTTTAATATACATTCTTTTTTGTATTGCTTGCTATGATAAACATTCGTTTTTGTTATTCTAAATCGGATGATAGACTGCTGGCGAAATGAGGAAAACATCATGTTTTTTGTCAGTAGGATCACCGATAAGGCTCCGCTTCAAACAACCAGCAAACTTCAGGCTCTGGTTTACCAAAAGCTTGCGGAATGGGGAATCCCCTTCGAGCGGGCGGATACCGACGTTGCCGTAACAATGGAAGACTGCGCCACCATCGACGCCAAACTCCGAATGAAAATGGTTAAAACTCTATTTCTCTGCGATGAGAGCAAGGAGCATTTCTACCTTTTCATCACCGCAGGCGACAAGCGCTTTGTCGGAAAGGCCTTCTCAGAGCAACTTGGCTGCCCCCGCGTTTCCTTTGCACCGGTGGCCCTCTTTGAAAGCATGCTTGGCGCCCCGATTGGAGCGGCCACAGTCTTCAGCGTCCTGCTCGATGAAAATCAGCGGATTCAAGTCGTCTTCGACCAGAGTGTGGCCTCCGAAGAATACTATGGCTGCAGCGATGGAACAACCACCTGTTTTATGAAAATCAAAACCGAAGATATCCTGCACAAATTCCTCGTCAAAGCCTCTCACGAAGCAAGAGTCATTCAGGATTAACTAGCTTCTTTTCTCTTCCCTAATGCACAATTTATTTTCAAAAGGACATTTTGAATGTTTTTGTCTATTTGAAAATTTATTTTCCAGTTGAGATAGACAAAAATCAAAAGGATGAGCAATGTTTATTCGATTTGGAGTTTAACGGCATCTCTTTCCACGAAAAGGCAGAAAGAGGTACCCTTAACTCACTTTTTCAAAAAAATATTCGTCCCAAAACGTGCTTTTTTGTTTGCTTAGATTCGCCGGCCGAAAAAGGCCCGGCATCGCCGGGCCCCAACTTCGCAAATGCGTTATTTCTGGAAGAAGATCGACGCGGAGATGCCGAGGTAGTTGTCGCCTTGGTACTTCGGGAATGCCTCTTTCATCTTCGCGGTGAAGGAAGCGCGGTCGGTTGAGGCGGACGCGATCTCGATGGTCTTCTTGAGGTAGGCGACCTTCGCCGCGACGTCGCTTTCGTCCTCGGCCTCGTAGTGGCTGGTGAGCAGGAGGTCGTAGCCCTTCTTCTCGACGCCCTCGAGCTCGGCGATCATGGCCTTCGCGCCATCGACGCCCGGCACGATGCTGTGGACGTCATGCCCGAGCATGTGGAGGTAAAGCGAGTTCGCGGACGGGATCTCGACGTCGAAGCCGTCGTGGTTCTCCAAGAGGTTTAGCTCGATTCCTTGGATGACGTTCTTGCCTTCCTTGACGAAGGCGAAGCTCTCGCGGTCCTCGGCCTGGATCGCGTCCCCGAACGCCTTGCGGAAGGAGTTGTAGAGGGCGATCTGCGATCCGCTCGTGAGGGCGACGTAGGCCTTCTTGGTGGTGATGAGCGGCGCGTCCGGGAGGTAGTCCTTCGGCGCGACGTGGTTGGCGAGCAAAATGCTCACGGGCTTCTTGAGCGAGGCGACGTAGGCGTTCAGCTCGGCCACGCTATCCTTGAACAGCGGGGCCTCGATCGAGACGACGCCTTTCTCCCCCTCGACGAGGATGACCTGGTCGCCGATCGGGTCGTTCGCGGTGTAATAATGGAGCTTCGTGGCTCCGAAATCATAGATTCTCACGAATCCTTTGCTGAGGTTGATCTGCCGGAACTCTGTCTTTTTCATTTTGCAATCCTCCTTGGATGCGAATACACTATAAAAGCACGGTTGCGTTTCGTATAGAACGCACTAAAAAGTGCCATAGTACCTAAAAGGAAACCATTAATCCATGATCGACAAAAGCAAACTCCCGCCCTGCCCCGTCCAGACGACCCTCCTCTTCATTTCGGATAAATGGAAGATCCTCGTCATCCGCGATCTCCTCGGGGGGACGAAACGCTTTTCGGAATTGAAGCGCTCCCTGGCGCCCGTCACCCAAAAAATGCTGACCCAGCAGCTCCGCTCGATGGAAGAAGACGGCCTCATCGCCCGGAAGGTCTATCCCGTCGTCCCGCCCAAGGTGGAATACTCCCTGACCGAGCTGGGGCGCTCGCTCTCGCCCGTGCTCGACAGCATGAAGGAATGGGGTCTCGGCTACAAGAGCCACATCAATTGATGAAATGAACTAAGGCCGCTCGGATGACGGGTGGCCTTTTCTCACCAAGATCATCCATCGAAAAGGGCTCGTTTTTCGTCTTAACAAAGCCAAAAAACCGATGCCACTGCAGCATCGGTGATTTCTCGTTTTGGTGCCGCCTTCCGGATTCGGACCGAAGACCTACTGATTACAAATCGGCCAAGGCCATAGGACGGGGTGTTCCACGACGTTCCATTCCGTTCCAAATCGGGGCGTTTTTTCTCAGGCCTCATCGGGCCGTTTTCGGAAGAAGGGCCATCGCGCCGGGCTTTCCGCGGAAAGTGGGGTTTCCGCACTTTGCCAACAAATAAATAGAAAATAAATAGAATTTACAATTCGCCTGCGACCGAAAAAAATCAAAGGAACATCGTCATGTAGAGGGGCAGATGAAGGTAGTCCCCCTCCTGCTTCAGATCGCCTTTTCCGATGATGAGCCGCTCTTTGATGCGGCTCGGGTATTTGGCCACAAATTTGTCAATCGAGGAATGAGCCTGGGTTGAGGAAGATTTTACCTCAATCGCGTCCAGCTTGTAGCCATCCGCTATCAGGAAATCGACCTCGTAAAGATGCCGGCCTTCAGGATCGGACGTCACGTAAAAGGAATGGTAATGGGGATGATGGCCACCGCCGACGAGAGTCTGGCACACGGCATTCTCGAAAATCATGCCCTTATTGATGGCCAGTTTCCCAGAAATCAGGCCTTGGTAGACCGCTTCCCCGGTCTTGGCATCGTCTTTGAGGATCTGGCTGATCAATAAACCCGTGTCGCAAAGATACATCTTAAAGGCGAAGGGATCTTCCGAAAGCCCCATGCCCACATTTGGATCGGCAACGTTCCTCACAAAAGTGGCAAACTGCGACTCCTCAAGGAGCTGAATCGAGTGGGTGAGCGTCTTGGCATCCCGCCGCATCCCCAGTTTTGAAAGTGGGAAGGCGACCCGATGGCTCGTGAGAAACCAAGGGATCGAGCGGAAAAGCGGAGCCGAGACGGTTCCGTATTTGTTGTCATAACGGACGAGATCCTTCTCGTAAAGCTCAAGGATGTTCCGCTTGGCCCTGTCGGCGGCCTGGAAAGTCCCTTCTTGGAGATAAGCGGCAACGGCCTGGGGCATCCCGCCGATGGCGAGGTAAGCGTAGTAGTCCCGCATCTCGGAGAGATTCTCCTTCTCGCCAAGCGACTTCTTCGCCTCGAAATACGTCCGCAAAAGCGGGACGGTTCCTTCATCGCCTTTGGCCCAGCGGTATTCCTCATAGTCCATTGGGCGAAGGGTCACGCTCTCCTCTTCGGAGGGAATGACGATGTCCCCCATCGCCTTCTCTCCCTTTCCGACATCGTCCGGATCAAGTTCGCTGATCCCGATAAGCGAGCCCGACTCCAGATAACGGAACCGCTTCTTGGGATCCGCGACCAGGCTCTTGATGGCTTCCCTGGCGGCGGGGAAACGCTGAATTTCATCGAAAATAATCAAAGACCCCGGCTTCAGAACGTGGCGGGTAAGGATAAAAAGCCGGGCGAAGAACTCATCGAGGTCATTCAAATCGAGCGAAAACAGATCTTTGATGTCCTGCGAGGTCTTTGAGAAATCCAAAAGGAGATAATCCGGGAACTCCCGCTTGGCGAAATCCTCGGCCAAGGTCGTTTTCCCCACCCGTCGGCTTCCTTCGATCAAAAGGGCTGTTCCAGCATTATCGTTCTTCCATTGAATCAAGCGATCATAAAGTTTTCTTTTGAATACCATTTTCTAAGCCTCCATCGAAAGAATTATACCATCATTTGCAAATTGCGCAAAGTTTTAAATATGTTATTTTGCAAATTGCGCATTGTTTTTAATATAAATATTTGCAAATTGCGCAGGACTTTCAAAAACGAAAGCATAAAACGTAACGAAGATCGCAGCCATAAGGGACGGTAATTCTCGAAACGTAAAATCAGCAATCATCGACGCTTTTTATACGAATAAATAGAAAATAAATAGAAAAAGGCGTTTTCGCCTGCCTCACCCAAGGGAATAGAAGAACATCTGTTTTCTTGATGAATACAAAAAGAATCCGACCCCCTCTTAGGAATCGGATTTTCTCGTTTTGGTGCCGCCTTCCGGATTCGGACCGAAGACCTACTGATTACAAAGGCGCTCGGACGGGATGCGGTTGTGTTGCATAGCGTTCCAAATCGTTCCTTTTCTTCCCGCAGGATGTGGGTTCCACCTTCCGTTTGTGTTTCTTTTTGTTTCACATCGTTTCAACAATTCGGGGACAATTGGAGAGAATTTGGCGAGGAAAATTTCTCGCCGTAGGAAACGCCAATCGCCAAAGCCAGTCAAGGCCTAAAACCCTGTTTCAGTAAGTGCCTTCCAAGAGGCTTCTTGCAAGACGCCTAGCTTCCCGCGGAGAAAGTCTAAATTCGGAGACGATCGCCGAGGAGAGTTTTCGATATTCCTCGACGAGATCGGCCATTTCCTTTTCGCCTTTTTCACTCAGGCTCAGGGTCTTCCCCGCGATTTCGACGAAAAGCCCTGCCTGGATGAAGTCCTTGACCTCGGCGGAGACCCAAGCCCGGGAGACCCCCAGAGCGGAGGCGATCTCCACCGCCTTGAAATGGTGGGGATCCCCTTCCGCGATGGCCAAGAGGATTTTCCGCTCGGTCGCCTTCTTCATTTGTGGCAATAGGGGCATTCGCCTTTCCCCTCTCCCTCCTTGGCTTTCTCGTCGTGGTAGGCTTTGACGATGGCCTTGCCCTTCCCCGAGGCGCAGTCGCAGCCCGTGAGGGACTTCCCTCTCGCTTTCCGAATCAGGAAATAGGCTAATAAGCCAACGACGAGAAGGCTCAGCAAGACCACGACCAGGATGTCCACCCAGTTCATCTAGGCCACCTCCGCTTTGCGGACGTGATGGCTCACGTTATAGCGATGGATGAGATAGAGCGAGGCCGCGAAGACGCCGGCCCAGATAAAGCAGCTCCACCACCAACTCCCGATCGTGTAGATCGCTGAAGAGACGATGTAGGCCGTGCTGAGCCAGAAGGCGATCGTCCCCCTGAACTTGCCTTTCGGCAGCTCGCTTTTCGCGGTCGCCGTCGCGGCGAAGCACGGGATGGCGAAGACGTTGAAGGCGATGAAGCTGATGAGGCCAGGGATCGTGATCCCCGTGTCTTTGGCGATGGCGAGGACATAGGCGACGCCCGCCGCATTCTCATCGAGGTCCGGATCGAAGACGTGGCCCAAGCTCGCGGCCAAGGTGCCGAAGGTCCCGATCACGTTCTCCTTGGCGATGAGACCGCTGATGGCGGCGACCCCGAAGGTCCAGCCCGTCCCGTCCTGCCCGCCATTAAGCTGCGAGCCGAAGCCGAGCGGCGTGAAGATCGGCTGAATGAGCTTGCCCAGACTCGCGAGGATCGACTGCCCCATGTCCTCGTCGGCGAGATAGGCCCAGTTCCAGGCGAAATGGCTGAGGAACCAGATCAGGATCGTCGAGGCGAGGATGATGGTGAACGCCTTCTTGACGAAGTGCTTGGTCTTGTCCCAGACGTGGATGGCCAAGGCTCTAGGCTGCGGAAGGTGATAGGAGGGCAACTCCATGATGAAGGGCGGCGTCTCACCTTTGAGGGTCGTATGGCGCATCAAAAGTACGCAGATCAGAGCGACCGCCACCCCAAGGAAATACATCCCAAGGGTGATAAGCTCCGGATGGGCGAAACCAAAGAGCTCCGCCACGCAGCCGGCGACAGCGAGAATGATTGGCAGCTTCGCCCCGCAGGAGAAGAACGGGATGACTCGGATCGTCGAGGTCCGTTCGTTGTCGGTCGCCAAGGTCCGGGTGTTCATCATCGCCGGGACCGAGCAGCCAAAGCCCATGATCATCGGCAAGAACGCGCGGCCGGACAAGCCATATTTGCGGAAGATTTTATCCAAGATGAAGGCGATGCGGGCCATATAGCCCGAGTCTTCGAGAATGCTGAAAAAGAAGAAAAGAAGGGCGATTTGCGGGAGAAAACTCAAAACGGCGAAGAGCCCGCCCATCACGCCATCGCAGACCAAACCGATCGACCATTCGGCCGCCCCGGCGCTACTCATGCCCGTCCTCGTCGCCTCCGTCAGCCAGCCCGTGCAATCCGTCAAAAGGGATTGGAGGAACACGCCGAGCGAAGAAATGCCCCCGTTCGAGAAAAGACCGGCGAATGGCCCGTCCCCGGGGAAGGTGGAGTCCACCGCCCCCATCGCGTTCAGATAAAGGAGATCCTCGCCGAAGACGAAATGGAAGATCAGGAAAAGAACGACGGCGAATAGCGGCAAGGCGACCCATTTGTTGGTCATGACCCGGTCGATTTTGTCCGACAGGCTCATTTTCTCCGACGCCTTGCGGACTCGCTTGGTCTCGGCCGGAGCCAAATACGCAGAGATGTACTTGTAGCGGGCGTCGGCGACGATGGCCTCGAAATCCGTCCCGAAGGTCTCGTTCTTGAATGTTGTTTTGTACGTGACGACCTTCGCCGAAAGCTCCGGTTCCGCCGCCTTCTCGATCTCGTCGTCCTCGACGAGTTTGGTCGCGTGGAAGCGGGCGTTGAGGATGCCTTTTCGCTCGTAGTCTTTGCTTAAGGAGTCGATCAGCCCCTGCACGAGGCAATCCTTCAAAAAGGAACGGCCCTGTCTCGGGCTTTCCGAGGCGCGGATCGCCGCGCCCATGAGGGCATCGAGATTCTCCTCCTTCAAAGCGGAGATCCCGACGACGGGGACGCCGAGAGCCTTGGAAAGCTTTTCCGCGTCGATCGCGTCGCCGTTCTTCGCCACCGCGTCCATCATGTTGAGGGCGATGACGACGGGGACGTCCATCTCGAGGATCTGGGTCGTGAGATAAAGGTTGCGCTCCAAATTCGTCCCGTCGACGATGTCGATCACGCAATCCGGCTTCTCCTCGAGGATGAAATTCCGCGAGACGACCTCCTCTGGCGTATAGGGGCTAAGCGAATAAATCCCCGGCAAATCCACCACGGATACCACCGCTCCGGTCTTCTTGTTCTTATAGGTCCCCACCTTCTTCTCGACGGTGACGCCCGGCCAGTTGCCGACGTATTCGGAGCTGCCAGTGAGCGAGTTGAACAAAGTGGTCTTGCCCGAGTTCGGGTTGCCCGCCAACGCGAAGCGCTTCATCGTTTTTCCTCCTTCGTCCCTTCGGGCTCGAGGTAGACATAGGACGCCTCGTCTTTCCGTAACGTCAGCTCGTAGCCCCGCAAAGTGATCTCCAAGGGATCCCCCAGGGGCGCCTTCTTCCGGAGGTAGACCTCCGCGCCCGGTGTGATGCCCATGTCGAGCAGCCTCCGGCGGATTTTGCCCTCGCCTTTGACGGAGACGATGATGCCGCTTTCGCCCATGACGAAAGAATTCAGGCTTTTTTCCATACCTGTTTTTTGTGTTTCCTTTCTGTTGAAATTAAGCGACGAAAATGGAGCCCGAGATGTCGGTGTCGAAGGCCAAACGGCTCCCCTTCACCCGGCAGATCGTGCTCATCCCGCAATGCGAGAGCACCTCGATCTCCGCGTCCAGCGTGATCCCGAGGCTCTCGAGATGTTTCTTGGTTCTCTCATCCGAGGCGATACGGATCACCCGCAAGCTCTGACCGGCTGGAGCTATCCTTAATGGCATAGTTCTTCCTCCTGAGTTAGCCTTGGCTAACTTCGGTATTACTATACCACGCATCCCGCTTGAAGTGCGATGAAAGTTAGGATAGACTAACTGAAGAAAGAAAAAAGCCAGCCAACTCTCGGCGAAAGCCGTTAAGCGAGGTTAACAAAAATATGGATATCTACGAATCGGGCGAGGACTATCTTGAGCGCATCTTGATGCTCGAGGAGAAGAAAGGCGCGGGCAAAGTCCACGCCATCGACCTGGCCGAGAGCTTCGGCTACAGCAAGCCCAGCGTCTCGCTCGGCCTCAAGAAACTCAAGGAGACGGGCTATCTCTCCTTTGGGGCGAAAGACGAGATCTTCTTAAGCGAGAAAGGCCTCACGGTCGGAAACAAAACCTATGAGCGACACAAGATCATCGGGGCCGCGCTGATGTCGCTCGGCGTCGACGAAGCCACCGCCTTCAAGGACGCCTGCAAGATGGAGCACGACATCTCGGAGGAGACGTTCCAAGCCCTCAAGAAGCACTACCTCGAGAGGGGAAAGCGAAGCTAAGCGAAAAGAAAAGGCGGCCGGAAGCGAATTCTGATGTGTACCCAATTGTCTGGACTAAACTGACAACATCATAAGGCGCTCTGGGATGGATGTCCAACCGAACATGCCGCGCGGCATGCGAGGGGGGACATCCATTTTCTTTGGCCTTTGAAGTACCTCAGGCGCTCGGAGTTGTACCACGATATGTAGGCATCGACCGCCTTCCTGAACGACCCGAAGTCCTTGTACTCGGACTCGTGCCCGTAGAACATCTCGCGCTTCATCGACCCGAAGAAGGACTCCATGATGGAGTTGTCGAGGCAGTTCCCCTTCCTCGACATCGACTGACGGATCCCGCGGCTTTTCAGCTCCTCGACGTACCAACGCTGCTGGTACTGCCAGCCCTGGTCGGAATGGAATATGAGGCCCGCCAGATCCGGGTTGGGGAGGAAGGCCGCCTCCAGCATCCTCCTTGTCTGGGAGGAATCCGCCCGCAGGCTCAGGTCGTAGGAGATTATCTCGCCGGTGAACATGTCCTTGATCGGGCTGAGGTAGCACTTCCCCCAGGGGAAGGAGAACTGGCTCACGTCGGTCGTCCATTTCCTGTTCGGGCCGTCGCACGAGAAATCGCTCTTGTGGTGGG